>Ga0187809_10000031_pt1 | contig 130427 bp, 150 predicted proteins | sample NC_wetland_sal_i_8_FD_132415 | JGI IMG/M metagenome (GOLD analysis project Ga0187809, IMG submission 132415) | Wetland sediment microbial communities from Neuse River Estuary, North Carolina, USA - ASW_4 | ecosystem: Environmental > Aquatic > Freshwater > Wetlands > Sediment | place: USA... | reverse complement strand
TTTTCACTGGAGTGCACGGAAATCTGCGTAATGCCCGGGAACTGGAATTCGACCGGGTCTTCGATGGTAATAATCTTGCGCTCTTCAGTGTTCATCGTGTTAAGCATTGAGTACAGCGTGGTAGTCTTGCCGGAGCCGGTCGGACCGACGATCATCACCAGGCCGCTTGGTTTGGCAACGATATCATCTACGATTTTCCGTTCCTGCTGCGACAAATCGAGCTTGTCGAGCGAGTATTTGCTGGCTTCCATGTTGAACAGACGCATAACCACATCCATGCCGTTGATAGTTGGCACGGTTTCCAAGCGGATGTTCACGTCCACATCTTCGCCCGTCGCCATTTTTACTCGCTGCGCGATGTGGCCCTGCTGCGCTTCATCGGTCGAGGTCGAAACGTTGCCGGCACTGGCGATGGCTGACATCAAAATGTGGTACTTTTCGAAGCTCAACGTCGCAATGATGTGTAGCACGCCGTCGATGCGGAATCTAATACGGACGTGATCCGGCTGCGTTTCGATATGGATGTCTGATGAGTTCACGCGGTGCGCCTGCTGCACCAGATACGCCAGCATGTCATCGGCGCGCACTTGCTCCAGCACGGCAGAGACGTTCTGTATCAGTTCTTCCGAACCAGCGTTGTTGATAGCAATGTCTTGGTACACCACTTGCTTCGGCGGATCGTACATACGCATGTACTCGCGGTAACCGGTATCAGAGATGAGCACGAATGCGACACGCTGATCTTGGAAGCGCTGTTGCAAGCTGTTCATCGTCTGCTGTGATGTAGTGGTCGTTACGCCGAACAGGATGTTACTCCTATCCGCATTGATCGGAACAAGCCGCAGCTTGTACATCTCGTCATTCTGTAACAAACCTTTATAAAGCGGTTTGGCCGCCATATCCGAAGTATCTACATATTGCAGTCTCAAGAGTTGCGCACGCCGCTGCGTAGCCCGCTCTTCGTCCATCCGAGCATCATTTGACATGCCATAAGTATACCATGAGCATTATGTCCGTGATGCGCTTTGTGTGTATAGTTAACGGCGTGAGAAACATCGTATTAATCGCACACAACTTGCGGAGTTGCCATAATGTCGGGTCGCTACTGCGAACTGCGGATGGCTTGGGAGTTGCTAGGGTTTACTTGACCGGCTACACACCGTATCCTGCCACGGACAACGATTCACGCCTACCGCATCTCGCAGAAAAAATCACGAAGCAGATCCACAAAATCGCGCTCGACGCAGAAGATTCCGTGCAGTGGCAGCACCACGAAAAGTTAGATGATGTTTTCGCCCAACTTCGCCAAGCAGGCTTTCGCATCGCAGCCGTGGAACAAACTGACAACTCCATCAAGTTACCAGCGTTCGATCCACCAGAGAAAATCGCGCTACTCGTCGGTCGCGAGGTTGAAGGCGTCGAACCGGAAATCCTCGCCGCGTGCGATGACACACTCGAAATCCCCATGTTCGGCAGCAAAGAATCGTTCAACGTCGTCCAAGCCGCTGCCATGGCACTTTATCACTGTCGCTTCGCTTGAAAACATGCTTATGCTACACTTATGTCATAACTAAATAACAAACATGGTTCTAGTAGCAAAACCAAAACGAACGTCGACCATTCACCACAAGAAACGTAGCGGCCAGCATCACAAGCAGAGCAAGCACTACGTCAAGCCGTATTGGCCATACTTACCGTTGCTTGCCATCGTTGGCATCGGCATTATCGCGAACAGTGTTTGGGGTGGTCATGTGCATAGCGTCTTGGGCTATTCGACCGATGTAAGCGCCACGCAGTTACTTGTAGATTCGAACGTACAGCGCACTGACGCTAAGGAAAAAAGCTTACAGCTGAATGCCCAACTGACAGCCGCCGCTCAAGCCAAAGCTAACGACATGGCCAAACAGAACTATTGGTCACACAATACGCCAAGCGGTATTCCACCATGGACATTTATCTCAAAGGCCGGCTACCAGTTCCAGGCAGCAGGAGAAAACCTAGCGTATGGGTTTGATACGAGCTACGAAATCATGAATGCCTGGATGAACAGCCCCGAACACCGAGCAAACGTACTAAACCAGAACTTCTCCGACGTCGGCTTCGGCATCACTAACGCGCCGAGCTACCAAGGCAACGGCCCCGAGACCATTATCGTCGCTATGTACGGCCAACCAGCGCCCATCGTTTCGCATGCTATTGCGTACGGCACAAGCCCATCGGGCGAACAGGCACAGCCGGCAACGGTCGTATCCCAGCCGCAAGCAGCCAGCGTTTCGCGAGTCGGTGCGCTATCAGCCATGGGGCCGTGGGTCACCCTCTCCATCACTGCCATAACTACTGTAGCTATCCTCTGGTTTATATTGCGCCATGGTCTGTTCCTGAAACGCGCATTCGTAAACAGCGAAGCGTTCATCGTTCATCACCCGATGCTCGACGTACTGATGGTCAGTGTTGCAACACTCGGTATCATCCTCACCCGCACTGCCGGCTTCATCCACTAGGATGCGAGCAGCTTGCACAACCCTGATATGATAACAGCATGACAAGTGAGACCGACCCGCTTAATACATTCGACAAAGCCTGCCTAGACCTTGCCATCGCTGAGGCCCAGCGATCGTTCGCCGAAGGCAACTATCCCGTTGGAGCTATCCTGGCAATCGGCGACGAAGTTGCCGGCAAAGGCAACAATACGGGCGAAACCAGCAAAAATTATAGTAACCACGCCGAGACAAGCCTCATCATCAACAACGGCGAGGCACTACTACGTAACGCAAGTGAGGGCAAGACGATCACGCTCTACAGTACACTCGAGCCCTGCCTCATGTGCCTCGGCGTCGCGACGATGAATAAGGTCAACCGCATCATCTATGTGCAGACCGACCCGCATGCAGGCGCGTGCGGCATCGACCGGAAGAGCCTCGGTGTCCGGTACCAGGAAGTCTGGCCAGAGATTATCCATACCAACTATTCGTCCGAACCAAAGGAACTGATCGTTACATTCCTAAACACACAAATTAAAAACGGCATCCGTGTTGAGTGGAGCCAGAACTTCCTCAAGCTCATAGCGGATATCGACTGATTGCTATTGGAGTTTAACGTTGGCGGCGCCGACGAGTGACTGCAGACTGGAGATTGCTTCGGACGCACGGTCGATGCCAGATGGCAATTTGATAACCTGTCGCGCGTCGGCATGGCCAAGAACAAGTACGACGTCCGTATCACCCTGGTGTTGGTCGATTGCACTTTTAAGCGCCATTAGCATGTTTTGATCTTCGGTATTTTGCAGACGAATGTAGACGCGCTGCGGCGCTGCGACAGCGGGTTCGTCGATCGCTTTCGCACCCGGGCCCTTAGCGTGCGCCGCTGATGCCGCAGCTTTTTTGGAAGCTTTGAACATTTTCGGTTTTTTGCCAGTCGGCTGATACGATGCGGCTTGATCCGGCGTGATTTCGCGCGCGTCGTCGACCATGATTTTTATCTCTTCGCCGATGTTGCCATCGCGGTCCTTAGCGGACACTTTGCCGCGAATCAACACGACTTTGTCGCGCTGCCACAGGCCTAATGTCCGCTGGTAGCTGCTGGGAAACAATATCGCTTCGACTTCCGCGAACTGGTCTTCGAGCTTCACGAACGCCATCTTCTGGCCGTTCTTGGTGGTGATTTCGCGCACATCGGCAATCGAGCCGCCGACAACCGCAGCCTTGCCATCATGTTCCGGCTTGACGGTATTCAGCGGTGTGCATTGCTCACTCAAGAACGCCTCGTACAGTTCGAGTGGATGGCGACTGATATATAGCCCGAGCAACTCACGTTCCCAGGTCAGTTGTTCGTGCTGGTTGATTTTCGGCGCGGCTTCGTCCAGTTTCAGCTGCGGTCTGACGTGGTCGGCACTTTCGATCAAATTACCAAACAAATCCGTCTGGCCGCTCAACAGGTCTTTCTGGACACGCTGGCCGAAAGCTAGCAGTGTGTCCAGGTTATACAGCAGCACGTGGCGCTCGCCGAAGCGGTCGAACGCACCGGCCTTCATAAGACTTTCCAGCGCTTTGCGGTTGACGATACGCGTGCTGACACGCGTAAAGTAATCTTCCAGGTTCTCGAACTTGCCGGCTTCGCGGGCGCGCAGGATTTCTTCGACCGCGCCGGTGCCGACGTTCTTAATGGCATTCATGCCGAAGCGAATTGGCGCTTTGCGGTTGTCCGGATCCTTGGCGTCTGGCACGACGGCGAATTCCACGAACGATTCGTTCACGTCCGGCGCCAGTACGTCGATACCCATGTGCTTACATTCACTAATTTCGATTGCCAGGCGGTCGATGTCGTCGTAGTCACTGGTCATTAGCGCGGCCATAAATGCCGACGGATAGTGCGCCTTCAGGTACGCCGTCCAATAAGCGATCAATGCATAACACGCCGCGTGCGACTTGTTAAAACAGTACGCCGCGAAATCTTCCAGCTGCTTCCAGAACCGCTCCATCAAAGCTTTGTCGATGCCCGATTCGCGCTGGCCGCCCTCGATCATCTTGTCCTTCATTTTGGCCATGAGGTCGGCCTTCTTTTTGCCGATAGCCTTGCGAAGTGTGTCCGCTTCGCCACCGGTAAAGCCACAGACTTCCTTGGAAATCTGCATGACTTGTTCCTGGTACACCAGCACGCCGTAAGTATTCTTCAGCGCATTTTCCATGGTCGGGTGCGGATAGGTAATTTCGCGTCTGCCATGCTTGCGCTCCACGAAGTCTTCGATAAATTGCATCGGTCCCGGCCGGTATAACGCCACCATAGCGACGATATCTTCGAACACGTTCGGCTTCAGCTCCTTCAGATAACGCTTCATTCCCGCGGATTCTAGCTGGAACACACCGGTCGTGTCGCCAGACCCAAGCAGCTCATACGTCGGCTTGTCGTCCAGCGGAATCGAACCGAGATCGATATCGTGCTTGTACACTTTGCGGATGATACGCAGCGTGTTATTGATGATGGTCAAGTTACTGAGACCTAAAAAGTCCATCTTAAGCAAGCCCAGTTCTTCGACTTCGCCCATCGGGAACTGCGTCGTTACCACGCCTTTCTGTGCCATTTCGAGCGGCAGGAACTTGACCAAATCGTCCGGCGCGATTACCACGCCGCAGGCATGCACGCCATGGCTGCGCACCGTGCCTTCCAGAATCATCGCCATATCAATGACGCGCTTCGACACTTCGTTGCTCTCATATTCCTGCTTCAGGTCGAAATCTTCCTTGATGGACTTGGACAGCGGAATGTGTTTGCCCTGCACCGGCTGCGGAATCATCTTAGCTAAGCGGTCGGCATCGGCGTACGGTACCTGCAGCACACGGGCAACGTCGCGCACGGCGTTGCGCGCGAACATCCGGCCGAACGTCACGATGTTGGCCACGCGGTCCTGGCCGTATTTGTCAGCGCAATATTGAATAACCTCGTCTCGACGCGTATCTTGGATGTCGATGTCTACGTCGGGCATGGATATGCGGTCCGGGTTCAGGAAGCGCTCGAACAGTAGGTCGTATTTGAGTGGGTCAAGGTCGGTAATCTTAATCGCGTACGACACGATAGAACCCGCAGCCGAACCACGTCCGGGCCCGAAGATGATGCCTTGGTCCTTGCCCCAGTTAATAAAGTCCGACACGATCAAGAAGTAGCCATTGAAGCCCATTTGGTCGATAATGCCCAGTTCGTAGTCGGCGCGAGCGAGCGGTTCTTCGGGAATCAGTTTGCGTGCTTGCTCAACAGTCAGCTTCGCGGCTTCTTCTTCGGTTTTGCCACCGTAGCGCCAGGCCAGGCCGCGGAATGTCATTTGGTCTAGGCGGCTTTTTTCGGTCTCGCCCTTTGGCAGCGGGAACTTTGGAATCAAAATCCTATCGAGCTCTATGTTTACATCGCAGCGATCGGCAATGGCTTTGGTGTTCGTAATGACTTCCGGATAGTCTTTGCCCCACCGCTTGATAACTTCTTTCGGGTCTTCGACGTGCAGCGGATAATCTTTCAGCGACATGCGCTTTTCGTCGCTCAGGAACGAGCCAGTGCCTACACACAGCAGCACCTCGTGCGCGTCTTGGTCTTCGTGCTTCAAATAGTGCGCATCGCAGGTGACGACCACTGGAATATCTAGTTCTTTGCCAAGTTTCAATACTTGCTCGTTCACGTGTTGCTGTTCGGAGCTATGCAGCGGGTTCTCCGGATGACCATGGTCCTGAACTTCTAGATAATATCTATCACCAAAAACCTTTTTGTACCAAGTGGCAACTTCTTTGGCTTTGTCGTACTGATCATTCTTTAGCGCGTCCCCGACTTCGCCACCCATACATGAACTGCTGACGATCAGGCCTTCGTTGTACTTCTCAAGCAAGTCGTGGTCAATACGTGGGAAGTAATAGTACCCATCCAGGTTCGCGATGGTACTCAGGCGCATCAGGTTCTGCCAGCCTTTGTCGTTCATAGCTATGACAATCAGGTGGTAGCGCATTTTATCCTTCTGCGGGTCTTTGTCGGTGTGTTTGCGCGCGGCTACATACGTTTCGATACCCATCAAGGGTTTGATACCTTTACTCTTGGCCTCTTTATAAAATTCTATGGCACCCGACAAATTGCCGTGATCTGTCATGGCTACGGCTTCCATGCCAGAATCTTTAACAAACCCGACCAAATCCGGAATACGCGTCAACCCGTCCAGCAAGCTGAACTGCGTATGGTTGTGCAGATGAACATAGTCGCTCGACGAAAGCTTACTCATAGATTACGTGCCATTTGTTACCCTTCACGTTGTTCTACCCATTATAGCCGCAACTCGCCTGTTTCTTGAAGTCTGAGTTTATAATCTACGTACTTTCAACTCACGAGTTCGAATCTCATCTCCTCAGGCTTATTGTACAATTCTCTTTCGAAGCTAAACTTTGGTAGTATACGAAACATGAAATTACTTATTCTTTTTGGTGCACCGGCTGCTGGGAAGTTTACCGTAGGAAAAGTTCTGGAGGAGCGGACGGACTTTCGGCTGTTCCATAACCACGCCATTATGGACGGCGTGATGCACATATTCGGCAAAGGTTCGCCAGCCGAAGATCGGCTAAGCCGGCTGATACGCGAAAGTGTGATCACAGAAGCAGCGGATGCCGGCATAGACCTGATATTTACCTACGTATGGAACTTTTCCAAAGACAAGGGCAAACGCAATATCGACGCGTACAAAGAAGCGTACGAATCGCGTGGCGGCGAAGTGTATTTCGTAGAACTGACCGCGCCGGTAGACGTGCGCGCCGAACGTGCCACAAACCCCGACCGCTTCGACGGCAAAGCAAACACCGCCGGCCCTGAGGAACTCAAGAATATGGAAGGCTCGCAGAAGTTCGTGAGCCCTACTCCGTTCTACTACCTCGACAAATATCTCCAAATCGATACAACTGACAAAACGCCAGCCCAAATCGCCCAACAAATCACCGAGTGGCTCACGGCGTAAGTAGGTCGTAGTCGCCTGCCTTAACACTTGCCAGTCTATGAGTTTTATTGTAGTATTTGCCTAATTCGTACGTACAACGCGGAGGTGAGGAATCCATGCGATTCGTCATTAACATCATCCTGAAGGCTGGCGTGTTCGCCGGCCTCAGTTACCTGGGGTGGCTGACCATCATGCAAAACGGTCACGCCACACGGGACGTCAAGGAGATCATCTCGGTCGCGCTGCTGAGCGCCCTGATCTTCACGGGATTCGACCTGCTCATCAAGCTAGTCTCATGCGGTCTGGCCATCTTCATGTGGGTGTTCCTCGGACCGATCGTCCTGTGGGTCACGCACCTCGCTGCACCTGGCTTCCTCCAGCTCCACGGCTTCTGGCTCACGGTGGCTCCTGGCGTGCTACTCGTGCTGGTCAAGCTCCCTAAGAAGCGGCAGCCCGCGGTACCGAGCACGCCGGCGGAACCACTGGAATACACGTCGGACCCAGGGACACCGATTCAGCCGGTCCGACTGGATCCGGGACAATACCACTGGAAGGACTAGCGGCCCGGCTGCCAGAACCATCCCTGGAAGAGATGAACTACTACCACTGCGGCGAAGAGCGCCGGGGAGGCACACACGGCCTTCCCGGCTCGACGGGATCTAGAATACTCAAAGATGACCTACGGTCGTCCCACCATGTGTGGTTTAGAGTATTGCGGATCCTGTTTTCATAGATGGCGTAAATATCAACTGTTGCCAAATAGCTGTGCAGACAATTCATCTGCGTCGGTATCACTCACCAAGTAGATATCGTTATCAGCCAATATACGCTTGGTATCGGTATCTAGGCCGGGTGAACTGGTGAAGATTTCTTGGACTTTGAATTCTGGATCGTCGCGGGCGATGCGGTTTATTGATATTTTTGAGCAGCTTGAACAGAGGTGAATTAACATAACTTCACCTCTTCTGCCGAAGCCTTCGTGCCTAAATGTCAGACCGATTGGCTTCATGCCGGCGTGGCAGTTCGAGCGCCTGTCGCCTTTGTCGATGTCTAGGTGCTTGGACCATAGGCACCAATTGCAATGGTTGCGGTTGGCCGTGCCCATGAGCATGTCGTTGATGACGACGAACTGTTTGCAGTGCGAGCAGCGGAACCCACCGCCGTCGTGTTCGCGTTTGCGCTGCTGTGCATTGTGTTTGTCACGATTAAACCTACTATTGTCATAGCGTTTCATCTACTTCCTTTACAAATGAAAAAACCAGCCTACTGGCTGGCCTAACTGGATAGGTAGATAAAACTAACTATTTTCTAGATTGCTATTACGGTAACTGATTTTGGCCAGCCAGAAGATGCCGCTGCTTGAGCGGCCGCAACATATGCTGGGGATTTATAGTTACTTGGTAACATGTGCGTTAAATTATCATAAAAACGTAAGCGTGTCAATTACACACACTGCTTGGTACCGGCACGGATTGCCGAGGGATCGACTGTCTACTACTCAATGTCCTGTGGAATTGCGGCCATGGGCGGGATGGCAGCCATGACGTTTTGTCTGTATTGGTCTGCGAACTTGTCAACCTTGCCACGCATAAACGCAGATATGACAACGAGTGCCGGTACTTCCAGGGGGTTTGCGGCACGCAGCAGTATACCGTAGTCGATATCCGTTCCGTCAACTTCGCTAGTCGCGAGATTCAGCCACATGTCGGCACTGCCGAATGGCGGAGCTTCACCTACTATTTGAATGCCTTCTTCCACGCTGCACGTGGTAACTTGGCCCTCATACCTGATATTTGTCTTCAGCCCACGGATAGCCAAACGCACGCCTACTGCGGCACCGGGTGCAAACATGTCATTTTCGACGTACAGGTTGCCGCCAGGAATCTTCGGCAGAAGCTTCGCATCCCTGCCATGCTCAAACACCACAGCTGGGTCGTGCCCGGGCACGAACGCTGTGCTCTGTATACTCTTTTCTAAACTTGGCAGTCCCGGAAGTCTCACTGTACGGCTCATTATAGCCGCAGGCGTACATTTCGTGAAATACAAGCCGCATAAAGCTCCAGGATTTTAGGCACTGCTATCCACTTCGTTTGTATTCGAGCACCTAAAATGACATAATACTGCGCATGTCTGTAACGATTGCTGAACTTGGTTTTGAACCCGGTAAGGGCATGGCTCCTTATGACGATGTGGAATCTTTGGTTGTAGATATAAACGGCATGTCGGTCGGCGACAGGTCGTACATGTGGGTCGAAGCCGAACCCCACACAAACGTTTTGTACCACAAGGGCGAAGTTGCAGAACCTGGGCATTTCGTATCTATGCGCGAAGACCCGCTGGTATCGCAAGTTATTCCGACACTCGTCGCGCAGGGCGGCGTCATGCTCCGACAACGCGGCAAACGAGAAGGATTGTATGTACCCACCGTCGAGGACGTCAACGAAAATAGAACTGACGTAAGTGTATGGAGCTGGCACGGCCGTGCCGTCGATCAAGGCAACGACGCCGCGAAATGGGGCTCGGATGTTATCGGCCGGCCAGTCCGGTTAGTTGCCGTCAGCCATGAAGAAGCGCGTTTCGTAGAAGGCGACCCTAGCCTTGGGCGTGTAGGATTTGCAGACGCTTATCCCTTCACCGTTGGCAGTACCCGATCGCTCGAGCTTGTTAATGAGCGGCTACGCGCCGCCGGCAAACCGGAAATAACTGCCAGACGTCCCCGAGCATCGATATTGCTTGGCGGGCTAGCGCTGCCCAACGCCGCCGAATTACCCGACGATGTATTCCCCGAAGATTATGTCGAAGAGATCCACCTAAGTGGCGATGGCTTGAAGCTGGTCCTTGTACGAATGAAAGCTTGTGGCAGATGTCCCGTACCAGACACTGACGAGGTTACTGGAATACGTGCAGGCGCGCCGGTACGCCAGGCGCTTGGCAAGCTGCACCGCAACGGCCATCACGCCGACCAAGCCCACTACGGCACCAGCGCGGAACTATTCTGGACTCAGAACTTCATCGCCCGGCCGCCGAAAGGCATGGGCCCGAACGAGGTATTCACTATCATGCGTGGCGCCGAAGTAGAAGTCGTGTACTCCACCGACACCAACTGGTCATAGACCGTCGAATATTTACTCGCTACGGCCGGCAAGCGTACCCGAAAGCATGATATGTTACTGCCGTAGCCGGTAGAAGTTGCTATGCTTTCCGGTAAGCATTGGATATACATTGCTCGTTAATCGGTACCGAAAGAGGTGGCAGTGGCGATAATCAATCCAGGCTTCAGATCCCCCCGGCAGCTCAGCAGTCGTGTGCCGCCCGGCCAGTCCGTCGTTACCAGTTGGCCTGTGCTTACCTATGGTCCGACGCCGCGCATCGATATCGACGCCTGGCGGCTAAGTATCAACGGCAACGTGCACAAACCTACCGAGCTGACATGGCGGCAATTCAACGATTTGCCCAAGTCTAGGATGGATACCGACATTCATTGCGTTACGCGGTGGAGCAAGCTTGGCATGCAGTGGGAAGGTGTGTCGCTGGATGACTTGATCAAACTCGCCGACGGCCTTACCGAAAATACCCATTATCTCATCGCTTCGTGCTATGGCGGCTACGTAACCAACCTGCCCGTCGCAGACGTAATGGACGGCAAGGCACTGGTAGCCACACAAGCAGACGGCGAGCCGCTTACGCCCGAGCATGGCGGCCCGGCCAGGCTGTTCGTGCCGCACCTGTACTTTTGGAAAAGCGCCAAATACATCAGCCACCTGACATTCACTGAACACGATCATCCCGGCTTCTGGGAAGTGAACGGCTACCATAACTACGGAGACCCTTGGCGTGAACAACGCTACGATACCGACCTCTAGCACGTGGCGCGTCGGGATGGTCACTGAAGTTCTGCGCGAAGCCACGGACATGCGCTCGTATATGTTCGCGTTCGATGAGCCTGTCATGCACTACGCCGGCCAGCATTACGAAATACGGCTGACGGCCGAGGATGGTTACCAAGCCGCCCGCCTGTATTCGGCTGCCATGCCGGCCAATGGCACGTCCAATATGTTGCAGCTGACTATCGCGCTGATGCCGCGCGGCGAAGTATCGGAATACATTTTCCACAATGTAAAGCCGGGCAGCCATTTGGAAATACGCGGTCCGCTTGGTCGCTATTTTGTATGGACGCCACAGCAAACTGACCCAGTACTACTCGTTGGCGGCGGCACCGGCGTGATTCCGCTGCGCGCCATGCGGCTGGCGCATCAGCAAGCGGGTTCAAGATCCATGATGAAGCTGCTGTATAGCGCCCGCTCTTACTGGGATATGCCATACAAATACGAACTGTTCCCTCGGAATGGCAAGCCTGCTGAAGATATAGAACTCACATTTACTGAGCAGCCGCCTGTCGGTTGGCAAGGCTATAGGCGACGCATTGACGCCGCAATGCTCGACGAAGTGCTAGCCACCTTTCCTGCATCACCGCGCATCTACGTATGCGGCCCGACGCCCATGGTCGAAACCGTGACGCAGCTGATGCTGAGCTCCGGCTTGGGCACAAACACCATCAGCGCTGAACGCTTCGGCTCCACCGCTTAAATCAGTTCAAGCGGAAGGCAAACTACTCAATTGGCTCGCCTACACTGCCCGTAGGTGGTTCTTGTTTGCATGCCTCCGTTAGATATCTGAATCGGCATAGGTTGCCGAGATGCATAGCCATCATTCCTACGGCCGGGTATCGTGGATCCAGGTAACCTTCGTGCGCGCTTGGCGGACTGAAAGCCCATTCGCGCGCCATTACCGCTTGCTCGTTATCCTGCAATTGCACCAGTGGGCATGATTCGCCGCATAGTGCTGAACCGGCGGCCTCTGCACTCATTTCAGCGAGCTTTCTGGGCTGCCATAAACCCTGGATGACGGTCGATTAGATCGCGGATTTCGTCATAATACACGCCGACCTGCGGGTGCTGGTGCGCTTTGGTACGATGGATGGCCATGAGTTCGTCGTACTTGGCTTTGTCGATGCCGATCTGCTGTAGATATAAACCTTCATCCAGCAAGTCGTACACGACGGCTATATATTTGTCGACGGCGTATACGAACGCCGCTTCGTCACTAGATTTCGCTTCGTATTCGCCGATAGTTTTGGCCAGCCACGGAAATGTATCGAAATCTTGCCCTATGCGCTTGAGCGCAGCCGCCTCGCGCGCTGCTTTGGTAGCCTTATGGGCATCAGACGATACAAAATGCTTCGTGTCGCCGGCAAAAACTTCTACCAGGTCGTGGACAAGCGCATACTGGGCGATTTTGCCAACATCCAACCCCGGCTCGATTTCGGTCGCCAGCGCACACGCCAGCACCGACACGGTCCAGGAATGTTCGACGTCGTTTTCCCTACGCCTGCGCCCGACCGGTAACTTGTGTTGCCGCCTTACTCCGTGGAATGGCAACAGCAAATCCGACACCAATTGCAATACTTGCTCTGTCGTAGGCTTGCTCATGCCAGATAGTTTACCCGAAAAGTTTAAGAAATATAAATCACAGATGAAGTGCAGGTGGAGCGCGTTGTACGGCCGTCGCCGACAATGCGCTCCACCGGAACACCCCATGCCCCGCTAGCGGTGGCCGGCCACCATGCTCGCGACGCGCAGAACGCCCGCCGTAGGCAGGTCTTGGTACGCGTCGATCACGTACATGCGGCCACCGGCATCGAAGTAGACGCCATTGGTCTTGAGCAGCCTGCTGGCTCGGACGGCACCTTTCAGGCTGATGAGCGGCGTGTTCACTGCCCGCCGGTTAATGACGAACAGCTTGCCCTGCGGGTCTGGTTGCCACGAAATAGTGACTACCGCGTAGGTCGGCGCCGCGAACACGCAGGAACTCGCATTCGAGTAGGCGATGACCTGGATCTGGCCAGCGAACGCCTGCTGGACGTCCTGCGCCGAAATGACGGGACAGCTTGCGTCCGCACGCTGCTGGTGGGCGACACCACGGTAGTAGCCGAGCACGCACATCGCAGCCGCGATGACGACGATGCAGACGACGGCCACCACGGCGCGGTAGTCCACGCGGAACTTCCTAGGCACGCGCAATCGCGGCCGCCGGATACTTGGTTTGCCAGGCACGTTACTCCAATCCGATACTAGGGGGTGGGGGTGCTGTGCAAAGACACATGACGTGCTGCACTAAATACATATTATATAATATACCTAAAGTTATGCATACTCTTTAGGCAGCTACACCCAGGCAACGGTTACTCTCTGCTCATCCCGGTTATGCTACTATGGATGTAACTTAATCACTACTATGCCGCGCGGTCACAGAAAACAAAACCTGAAGAAAAAACGGACGCTTGTCGTCAAATCGACGGATCATCCGCTACTAGTCGATCGGCTGACGTTCATAGCCGCCATCGTCGAGCCGATTATGACGATACCGCAGGCCTGGACCATCTTCCGATTCCACGATGCCGCAGGCATATCGCTGACAACGTGGACGTGCTACTTGCTGCTCGGCGGCGTGTGGATCTGGTGGAGTATCGTCCATAGGCAGCGCGTGGTTCTGCTGTACGAAATCCTGTATGTAATATTGGAAGTCGCGATAATCACCGGCGGCCTGATGTACGGCGCCAAGTGGTAACTACTGCAACCAGTAACCAACGTTAGCCTTTCTGTTAAAATACTGCAAATGAGTTACCGACTGTACCTGCTGCCTGTGCTGGCCAAGAGTTTTACGGTAGATTTTTTCGTGCTGTTGCCGGTGCTGTATGCTCACAAGGTAATTACATCCGCCGAAATCGGATATTTCGGTGCCGTGTCTATCGGGATGCTGGTACTCGGGGCGTTAGTGATATCGCGCTGGCTGCACCGACAGAGCTCGAAGAACATTTTAGTATTAGGTGCTTCGCTGGCGATCATCTCGACAGTACTGCTGGGCGGCGGTTTATGGCTGCATGCTTTGTGGCTTATCTTATTTTCGTACGCGCTTTCGGGGATGATGGTCGGGTTTTCTATGTCAGCTACTAATGCCCTGGTAGCCAATCACACGAACCAGCACAACCGCTACGCGATCTTGGCACGCAGCAGCATGTTCGGCGACCTGAACCGTATAACATTCCCGCTGGTCGTAGTTCTGGCGCTCCGGCTTGGCGGTCTTTCTGGAGCGATCGTCGTGATGCTGTTCGTTGCGACTGCATTCGCGTGGTCGGCGGCAACGCTGCCTGCGGAGTCCACCGCACCCGAAGAACCGAAATTGCCACCTGCAAAGCTCCGGCACAACCGCGTGTTCCAGTATTTCCTGGGCATGGAATTCCTGGACTCATTCGCAAGCTCGCAATTGTTCGTATTCATTCCTGTGCTGTTCCTGGCTAAAGGCTACTCGCTCCAGAGCAGTTTGGTACTGCAGACTGCCATATTCCTCGGCTATCTGTCTGGTAGGTGGGTTATCGGACGACTTGCCAGCAAGTTATCTGGCTCCCTAGCCGTAGCCATCGCCGAAGCAGGGATGGTAGCGACGATATTGCTCTTGCTGGCAGCCCATTCCCTACCGGCTCTGTACACACTTACGTGGTTGTTGGGCGTATTCGCCCGCGGCACGTCGCCGGTTATCAAAGCGTTGGTATTCAACAGTCTACACGAAGCACATATCAAGCAGGGTTCAGCCATGCACGTCGTAGCCGGCGACAGCGGCAGTGCGCTGGGGCAGCTGGCATTCGGTGTGTTACTCGCTTGGATTGGCGTATCTGCCCCTTTCATCACTGCCGCAATCGTTGCAGGACTCGTAGCCATATTCTGCGTAGCACGGTTGCGCCAAGCTCCTGTGCCCTCGCCTGCTGTTTAGTCGTTGGGTGCGTATGCGCCGTAGTAATCAGGCGATCCGTAATCGATGGCAAGCTCTAAGCCGCCACTGACTGCAAGACCACGTATCGCGTGAAAATCCTTAGGTATGCCGCAGCCAGGTTCGTCATCGCCTGGATCAGCAAAAAAGTCAGCGATAGGTGCGGTTCCGTCCATACGTGCAAGTGCAGGAACTACGAAACGCTCGACCGAGGGATCTCCTTCACCGGGGTATTCAATAGTCACTGCGACATGGTTAGGCCTTAGATCCGAAGCCTTGTTTGTCAGAAAGATCGTAGCACTCAAGCGACAAGTGCTGATACGGTCGAGATGCGCCATCAGGCGATGTGCATCGGGCAAAGAGTCCGGTTCGTCTTCCTCCACCTTTTCTAGGTACCACCAAGCATTATTCCTAGCCCGTTCCAGGAGTTTCAGCTTTTCTTCACTCAAAGGAAGATCGTCCAATACATCTACGGCAGTGCCGGCAAACTCTGTCATTACTAATTATTATATAATAATACTATCTAACCTACAATTTCATACGATTAGCGCTCTGCTAGTTCGAACGTATCGAGCACCGTAAATTCTTGCATCGGCTCACGAATTGTTTCAACCAGACGGAACTCGGCTATATGCTGCGTGAGGTCAAGCGGATGCTCAGATACATACTGTTCAACAGGCACAAGGTCGATTTCTGGCGCAACGAAACGAGCCAGTGAGCTGTGAATGATGTTTGGCGGTTGCTTGGAACCATCTGGCCGCGTGACACTGCTGACGAACTGGCTTCGCACGGACTGGAATTGGCCGTCATCCTGGCCTACCAGGATAATCGTGCCCGGTGTTACACGGACTTCCGTGAAGTGCACGTCGAATGGTGCCACTTGGTCGGTTATGCGCCGGAACACCGGCTCGTAAGCAGGACTCATTTCTTCATACATAGCTCGCTTATCACGGCCATCGTAGTCGACCAGCGGCGCGATCCAATCCAGCACAGTGATATGCAAACTTTTGGGCGGCATACAGTAGATGCCTTCTGGCGCCACTTTGCGCAGACCATCTAGCCACCCATTGATTTGCCGCGTATTCTCGTCAGAAAACACAGCATTGATAACAAAACCTACGTATTCCCCGCCGACCCAGTCGACCGGCACACTTCTATGATTTTCCATGGACTGATTTTAACACCAAGGGCAGTGTTTACTACTAGTTGTCAGGGGCCACCGCTGGAACTTGCTCGTCTTGCTGTGCTGCAGCCGCTTCGGGGCGAAGGATAGCGTTCACGATTCGATCGATTTGGTCGTCTGTCAGATTCGCTTTTACGGCGTAGCCTTCTATGTCGTAGTCGCGCAGACCCGCTGGTGCGTCAGCTTCATTCAAGTTAGAAATGATGAACACCGGAATATCTTTGCCCCATGTGCTGGCACGCATTTTGAATAAGATCTGATCACCGGCGATGTCGGGCACCATCAGGTCCAGCAGCACCAGATCCGGTACTTCTTTCTGGATAAAGTATAGGCCGGTGATACCGTTGTAGCCGATAAAGCAGGTATAGCCCTGAAGCTCGAGTCGGGTTTTGTAGATTTGCGCGAGGTCGGTATTGTCTTCAACGATCACGATTCGTTTTGGCTTTTGGTTGTCCATACTACAACTTTAGCGCAAAGCGGTATGTTTTTCCATGCGTTCTGCCTAAGCGCCTACGACAGTGAGCTTCGTGGTGCAATACGCGCATCTAGTTGCACCCTTGGGTATGTCGCTCAGGCATTCGGGGCACGTCTTACTGTCGGGCACTTCTTGTTTACGACGCTTACTCAATGCGATAAGCCGGTTAATCGGCATCACTACAAAGAAGAACACCACCAAAGCTATGATGAAGAATGATATAACCGCGTTGATAAAATCCCCGTACATGAACTTGCTGTTGTTCACGGTGAAGTAAAGGTTACTGAAGTTCGGCTTGCCACCGATCGCAGCAATAAGCGGCGTGACGAAATCTTTTACCAGCGCATTCACGACCGCGCCGAACGCGGCGCCAACAACCACGGCAACTGCCAGATCTACTACGTTGCCCCGCAACAAGAATTTCTTGAAATCGTTAATCATATAACTCCTTTCCGGTTATGCTTTTAGCCATGATAGAAATTTTAAGCCTAAGAATCTGTGAGAAATCCGTACTCTTCGGAGGAGTATGGACGGACGGTACGCATTATTATATAATCTCTTAGTCTTTGTTCGAGACTCGTGACAGGAGGGTTCACGGTGCGTGTACGCATCATTCTGGACTGGCTGCTGGGGCTGTTCAGCCACCCAAGCACCGGTTCGTGCGTGCTGGACTGGGACCGACGGGATGGCTTCCTGAAGACATCCGTCGTCCTCGCCAGCGGTAGGTACTGGTACATCATCGGCTACACGGAGGAACTCGGCGGCCCTGTCGTCCGGGTGTGCATCAACCCCAAGAAGCACATCGAGGACATCAGCGAGATGCCGCTGCGCTCCGCGCGGGAGTTCTTCAGCTTCTACCGTAAGGCCCGGGGGCTGCTGGAACTCGCTGGCCAACCGAGAAACGTCTACGTCAACCTCGGCGGCGAGGATTCCGGCGAGATCATCAAGATGCACTTCCACTGCAACATGGGTCGTGCACCTTCGGGCAAGCCGTCCAGCGGGATGGGGCTCAACCTGATTCGGGTCATGTACGACCGACTCGACGAGCTGGTCGCCGCCATGCTGGCTGACCTCGACGCCCTCACCGGAAACGATGACGCGACAACCGACGACTACGCCGCGCGCGTCGCCTACTGGATGGAGCAGCGCGAGCTGTTCGTCGCCGCCAAGGAAAAGGCAGACGCCATCAAGCGGGAGCCGCTACGATAACGCCTTCGGGCAATGGCCGGATGGTCTGGACCGCGACGGGCATCTTACCCGTAGCAGCCTGCACCCGGCCGACGTCATATTCAACCGACCCACACGGGTCACGAGCAACGACAAATCTCCACCTGGTGAGTCACCAGATTCCCGGGTGGAGATATTGTCCGAGTTCTGAAGCGTCTGCTTCAGGCCTCAGACAGTTACAGCATTAACCCTGATTAGCCGCTTCTATAAGACTAGCCAGACCTTTGCCGGAAGCCGGCATGTCTGCTGGGCGCGGGACTATCCAGAAGTGCAAGTGCTTGACCGTCTGACCCGCATGCTGGCCGACGTTCAGCGAGATGTTGTAATGCCCCGAAATGTACGGGACTTCTGCCATGAGTTCCTTCATGTCGCGCCACCACGTATCCGGCAGCTTGAAGGTCGATTCGATATGCGCTTTGGGGATAATAAGGTAGTGGTCTGGCTTTGTATGATTTTCTGTCATGAAGGCATCTGCCGATTCAGCAAGAATTGCGCCTTTGAACAGACCATTGCTAAGACAAAACGGACACTCGGGTTGGCTGGCTGGTGTTGTTTTCATGGTCTTATAGTACACTATCGCTTGCTTATTTCGGTCGGCTTTGGAGGGTGTGTTTGACGGAATCAACAAAGTGGCCGATAAGCGGAACTTGACCGAACAACGACAACAGCCATATCAGTACGGCAATGCCAACAGTCGCACCGACAATGCCGCCGAGGCCACCGATGATACCCTTGAAAAAAGCCGTACGATACAGCACAACCCGATTCGGGTTGACCGCATCGTACATCGACTCGATCATAGCACCGAGCTTCTGTTGATCGGCGGCTTTCTGCTCGGAAGCCGATTTGTGCTGCCTGCCAAAAACCATCTTCGACAATCAATCTATTTAGACGTGTTCTTGCCTAGGTACGTCTTGAGGTGGTTGAACGCTTTAGTCGCTTCGTCAATCGCCTTCTTCAGATCTTTGTCTTCTGCTTCACCTTCATGGAAAGCGCTCAGGATTTCGCGAGCCTTGTCTTTACTCTGCTTGGCTGTATCGATAGCAAATTCAAGTTCTTCCTTGGCTTTGCCGTTGACAGTCGCCAATTTACCCTTGGCTTCTTCAAGCGCTTTATTGAGTTCACTATGGAGGTTCTTGAGCTGTTTTTCTGCTTCGGCGTAGCCTTTCGTGGCAGTATTCTTGATGTCTTCACGCGTTTCGCGGCCAGCTTTCGGTGCGGTTAAAATACCGGCAACATACCCGACAGCACCCGCAGCAAGCGTCAAAATCGCGAAATTCTTGGCAGTATTCTTCTTCATGGTTATTTCCCTCGTTTCTTATTACCTTGTACTACATGTGCCATATTGCGCAGTAATCTAAATAACGCTAATGGGCCGGCAGCGTTTTTGAACATGGTGCCGACGGTTTCTGCGGAGTCAACCACCACTTCCGCTTTGCGGGCGATGTGCTGGACGACTTTTAGCAAGCGAATGACTTGCACGGCGACGATGATTCCCAGCAACAAGAAAAGTGCCAGAAATACAGATAATATTACGACGAGTATGTGTGTAGCTGTATCCATGCCTGTAGTATACACCCCTGGCAAGAAGTTACAACATAAGCGTTTTCACACACAAGTCGTTAGGAATTTACACTTTTGTGCGCAGATATTCGCGGAAATCGTCGCCCAAATCTTTGCGTTGCAGGGCGAAGTCAACCACGGTCTTGAGGTACTCCAGCTTATCACCGGTATCGTAGCGCTTACTTTCCTTGATGACACAACCGTAATACGGTTTGCCATCTTTAAGCATCGGCTCAACCAGACTATCAACTACGTAGAATTCTTTGCCTTCGGGTAGCGCCTTCAACCCGGATTCGATGTAGTCCAAAACATCAGGCGTGAACAAGTAGCCGCCCACGCTTGCGAAATCCGATGGCGCGTTGGCACGGCCGGGCTTTTCGACCGCCGAGTCCACCTTGAGCACGTCATCACGCACCGGCTGGCCGCCCAGTATGCCATAACGGTCGAAATCCACATCATCAGTCACCCGTATACACGGCATGATAGTGCCCTGCAACTCATCATAGAGGGCGATCATCTGCTGAAAAGCATTGGGCGTCGCTACCGTGAGGTCGTCGGCGTACGCATAGATGAAGGGTTCGTTACCGATAAGGTGTGCTGCGCTCAGGATTGGCGTAGCGTTACCGTACGGTCCTTTCTGGCGCACGTACGTAAAGTTAGCAAGGTTAGCCAACTCTTCAAGCTCATCGATATAATGCTGTTTCTTAGGCCCGCCGGCACGCAAGTTGTTCAGCAAGTCTTCGTTAGCTACGTCAAAGTGGTCTTCGATGGCGCGCTTACTGCTTGAACCCACGATGATGATGTCGGTTATGCCCGCAGCTACCATATCTTCCACGATGTACTGGATGATAGGTTTGTCGATAAGCGGCAACATTTCCTTTGGCATGGCTTTGGTCTGGGGCAAAAACCGTGTGCCGAAACCTGCTGCTGCGATGACTGCTTTTCTAACTTTCACTGGTATTCTCCTTTACAAACTGACTTAAGAACTGCCTGAACTGCGGCCCAATCTCCGGATGACGGACCGCCATCGCAACAGACGTTTTCATGTACTCCAGCTTATTGCCGGTATCGTAGTATTGCGCATCTACGATTTCCTTGGCGACAACTTTCTTACCATCGTGCAACATTTCGCCAAGAGCCGCATTAAAGTAAAACTCTTTGTTGGCGGGAAGATTCTCGCGGACTTTGTGCAAGTACGGCAGCACGTCAGCCGTAACGATAAAGCCGCCGAGCGAGGCCAGATCGCCAGGCTTGTTGGCCTTGCCAGGGTGCTCGACAATGGCATTGACCTCAATTTCACCAGGCGCCAGCTCTTTGCCGCCAACGTAGCCGTAACGGTCGTAATCCCCGTCTTGGGTGCGCGCCTGACAACCGATGACCGGCGCTTGGTATTTCTCATAAGCCTCGATCATCTGCACATAGCTATTTTTTTGCGCGATAAAAAAGTCATCAGAAAAAGTGTATATAAACGGTTCAGCACCCAGATACGGCTCAGCACAAACCACGGGAGTACCGGTTCCGTAAACACCGCGCTGCTCGATAAAAGCGAAATTTGCGAGGTCCTTCACACCTTCCAGGTCCTTCAGTAGCGCCTCTTTGCTCGGCCCACCAGTACGTAGATGGTCGGCTAAGTCCGAGGCTGTGTCGCTGAAATAATCAACCATGTCAGTCTTGTGTGCCGCCGTCACGACGATAATGTCTTCAATACCGGCTTCTACCAGCTCTTCAACTACAATTTGCAAGATAGGTTTATCAACCAGCGGCAGCATTTCCTTCGATATCGTCTTGGTAATCGGCAGCATTCGCGTGCCATATCCAGCAGCCGGGATAACTGCTTTGGTGACTTTACTCATACCAGCTCCTGTTTCAGCTCAGCTAATAATTGCTCGTATCCTTGGTCATCGAAGCGGGTAGTATCGACTCGAATGACTTTTCCTAATTCGAGCGGAGCGTACGTTTCAAGTGGCTCAGGATCATCATCGCGCAGATGTGTCAGATCGGTGCCATCAATATGACCCTGGTGCCGTTCGCCGCTTTCGTTCCGCCGCTGGAACCGCTCTCGGCGGACCATAGCTTCCGTGAAACAGTAAACTTCGATAACATGTGCGGGATGCGCGTCTAATACCTTTTTAAACTCTGGTCGTGCGAACTCTACAAAAAAAGCACTTTCAACCATGAGCGGCTGGCCGGCAGCTAGATATTCACTTGCCAAGATATACAGCATCTGGCTGGCAGCCCTGCCAAGAAGTCGCGATTGCTCCCGTCCGTCACTACCGAGCGTGTCGAAAAAGAATTCTTTCAGCTGATCCTTCCCCATGCAAGGAATACCAAGATCCGGACTGAGTCTCGAGACCAACGTCGTCTTGCCCGTCCCAGGCAAGCCATTAATTAAAATCAATGTAGGCCTGGTATCCATACGTTTTCTACAATCCGAGCTGTTTTTTGATAAGTTCCTGGGCGAGCTGAGGATTGGCTTTGCCTCGACTGGCTTTCATGACTTGACCGACCAAGAAACCGATGGCCTTCATTTCGCCGTTTTTAACGTCTTCGGCAGCTTTGGCGTTTTCAGCCAGAATCTGTTCGACGATCTTCGCGATTTCACCTTCGTCCGACACTTGGATGAAGCCCTGCTCTTCGGCATGCTTAGCCACATCGTCCGGGTAGTCGTGTGCGGCTAGCACGTCATTGATAAGGCTCTTGGCGTTGGTTGAGCTGAGCTTTCCGGCTTTACTGAGTTCATACACGGCTTGGTAGAACCTGAGGCGCGCTGTGTTGTCGCCGCCGTTTAAAACCTTTTCGTCGCGGCGCTGCGGGATCTCGATGTTTACGAACCAGTTAGCAAGCTGTTTAGCAAACGCCTGGTTGCTCAAATTTTGCTCGATAAGCTCCAGGTAGTTTACTTCGGGCGCATCGAGCTCGGATTCGAGCAGCGTATCAGTTTGTGCGGCGTCCAAACCAAGTTGCTTCAGGCGGTCGCACCATTCAGCAGGCATGACCGGCATTTCGGCCTTCACCTTGCTGATGTACGCATCATCGAGCACAATCGGCGGCAAGTCTGGATCGGGCATGTAGCGATAGTCGTCAGCGTTCTCTTTGGTGCGCTGGGTAAACGTGCGTTGCTTTGCATCATTCCAGCCGCGTGTTTCCTGCACGATCTTCTCACCCTTTTCAAGCAGTTCTATCTGGCGGTCGATTTCGTATTCGATCGCCTTTTCAACAGCACGGAAACTGTTCAGGTTCTTGGTTTCGGTGCGTGTACCGAGTTCATCAGTTTTGCTGACCGATACGTTCACGTCGAAACGCATGTTGCCGTAGTATAAGTTGCAGTCACTGACGTCGGCGTACCGCATACGCAGGTACAATTCGCGGGCGTATGCTTTGGCTTCGGCAGCGGTGTGCATGTCCGGCTCGGATACGATTTCAAGCAATGGTGTACCAGCTCGGTTCAAGTCGACCAGACTATAACCTTTGCCTTCCGGATGCGTGCTTTTGCCCGCATCGGCTTCCATGTGCGCACGAGTAATGCCGATAGTTTTCTGCTGGCCGTCAACTTCGACAACTACCGAGCCGCCAAGAATAATCGGCTCGTCGTACTGCGTAATCTGGTAGCCCATGGGCAAGTCGGGGTAAAAATAATGCTTGCGGTCGAACTTACTGAATTTCTGCGGTGTGCTGCCTAGCGCAAATGCCGCGCGCGATGCCAAATGCAATGCCTCTTCATTCATAACGGGCAGCGACCCGGGCAGACCGAAATCGATATGGCTGACCAATGTATTTGCCGGCGCTTCGCGAGCATCATTATCAACAGCCGAAAACAACTTTGTCTTCGATTTGAGCTGCACATGGCACTCAATGCCGATGGTCGCGGTGTATTTGCTACGGAGTTCCGGCGAAACCATTACAGCGCCCCCAGATCTTTCAGCGCGCGACGAAAACCAAGCAACGCCTGTTTGACGTCTTTTTCTTTCAACTTCACGCTGTCTTCGTGCACCAAACGGTTACGCAGTTTGTGACCGAACCATACGCCGTCGTTGTCGGATAGCGTGCGTTGCGCCGCAACCAAGCGTTCACCCATAGATTTGCCTTTGAATTTGCGTTTCTTCAGCGCTTCGTCGAGCAATTTATCTGCGTTGATAATGGCAAGCGGCCACGTGTTGTTACTGCCGCACAGCCCCTGCAATTCCTTCCAGCGTTTCTCGAAGTAGGGCCGTTTGATCTTGGGCCGGCGCTGCAAGAAACTGGCGCTAATCACCAGAATCAGTAAAATGACGACTGCGGCGACCGCAAGTACTTCGCTACTTATACCATTCATTTTAGTAACTCCTGTGTGTTCTTCGCCAAGCTCAACAGCTCACGATCCTTGCGCTGAGCTGCCATGAGCTGAACGCCGACCGGCAACCCTTCGCTCACTCCCGCCGGGACGTTGACAGCAGGAATGCCGGCAAGGCTTGCCCCAACGGTCATTACGTCTGCTAGGTACATCTGCAGCGGGTCATTCGCGTTCTCACCGATTTTGAAAGCAGTAGTCGGTGCGGTCGGACCAAGCAGATAGTCGACCTTTTTGAATGTCTCGTTAAATTCGTTAATCAGCTTAGTGCGAACGGTCTGCGCTTTTTTGTAGTACGCGTCGTAGTAGCCGCTGCTTAGTACGTAGGTACCGATCATGATGCGGCGCTTCGCTTCACGGCCGAATCCCTGACCACGCGACTTGGTGTACGATTCGTCCATATCTTTGGCGTCCTCATACGAAAAGCCGTAGCGCTGGCCGTCGTATCGGCTCAAATTACTGCTGACTTCGGCCGGCACCAAAATGTAATATACGGCCAGGCTCAACGGCAGACTAGGCAAACTGACTTCCTGTACGTCCGCACCGGCATCCTTCAACTTCTGAATGGTCGATTCAATGACCGCTTTTACATTCGGAGCCAGGCCTTCGCCCATATATTCTTTGACGACGCCAATTTTCTTGCGTGCAACAACTGAGTCGAGTTTCGTATAACTCGAAGTGTCACGGCTGATTGCCGTGCTATCGAGTGGGTCGATACCAGTTATAACGTCCAACACTACCGCTGCATCGTCAACCGTGCGGGTAAGTGGACCGACAACATCCGTACTGCTCGCCATTGCTACTACGCCGCTACGTGACACGAGCCCATACGTCGGTTTATAACCGACACAACCAGAAAAACTGGCTGGTTGACGGATAGAGCCGCCGGTGTCCGTACCAAGCGCGAACGGCGCCAAATCGAGCACGACCGACGCAGCCGAACCACCTGAACTGCCACCCGGTACACGCGTTTTGTCATGCGGGTTCTTGGTCGTGAAGAAATCACTGTTTTCAGTGCTGGCACCGTGCGCGAAGGCGTCCAGATTCGCCTTTGCCACGCAAATTGCACCTGCAGACTCCAGCCGGTTGATCGCAGTCGCCTGATATGGCGCTTCGAAACCTTTTAGAATGTTGCTGGCCGCTGTCGTGTCGGAGCCGAATACCAACATGTTATCTTTGGCAATAAACGGGACGCCTGCCAGCGCGCCTACCGTGTCGCCGCGTTGCACGGCGGCGTCGATTTCATCGGCACGTTCTAGCGCACGCTTTTCAAGCGCCACGATAATCGCATCGTACTCGCGCTTGTTTTCAATCGTCTTGAGTGATTTTTCAACCAACTCGCGTGCCTTCAATTGGCCGCTCTGCACTTTGGCGGCCATATCAGCAATCGGCAACCACTGACTTTGCCCGTTCATTATCCAATCATCCTTCTGACCTTGATTTGGTCGTCCTGCGTGTGCGGTACGTTTTTAAGCAGCTCTTTCGGCGCATAGCCGTAATCCACTACCTCATCTTTGCGCATCACGTTTGTGAGCCCCGTGACCTGGTTCGTCGGCTCAAGTCCGTTCACATCAACGGCCTGCAATTGTTCGACGTAGTGCAGGATTTCAGTAAGTTCCTTGGAGTACCGCTCGATCTCTTCGTCTGAGATATCCAGGCGTGCGAGCCGAGCCAATTTTAAAACATCATCGCGGGTAAGATCTGCCATTGCCAGTTAGTATACCACCACTGATACAGTCCACGCTACATTTGGGGCGACTTCGAATTTGGCTAGATTTCGTTGAGCACTTCGCGCAGATCGTTGATACGGAAGTCGCCGCCTTCCGCGCGGAACGCATAGCCTGGGTGGGCATACAAGTACGCAGTCGCCCCGTGTGCCTTCGCCAGACGCAGGTCGGTGTTGGAGTCACCGATGACAACCAGCTTATCGTACTGCTTGTTCGCCAGATATTCAGCAAGCGCATCTTCTTTGGTACGTTGCGCTTCTCTCGCATGCGCATTGATTGAGAACGCATTGCCAGTGTCGAAAAAGTGATTCATGCCCAATGCGCCAAGAAACAGGGGAACCGCCGTGGGGATAGTGTTCGAGATGAGGATCTGGCCGTGAGGACTGGCAGCAATAGTCGCGAGCACGTCATGCGCATACGCGGAGGGCCTCATATGACGGGCGATGATCTCGGGATTCGCATCAGACAACGCGAAACTTGCGACCTGCAGCTCGATATGCCGCTCGTGCGGTTCATCCGGTAGCAGTCGTTCAAAATATTCGTACCATTTCAATCCATACAGATCACGCGAACTTTCCAGTAGGAAGCGCTGCTTATACCCCATCTGCTCGAGCGCCATATTAGACAGTTCGATAACCGCCTCTTCGTTCCCCTGCTCCAACGTCCCGTGCAAATCCCAAACGAACAGCTTCTTCATATATAGAGTTACAGCTTCTTTTTCAGGTCGTTGATTATATCGCGGAGTTCGGCGGCTTTTTCGAATTCCAGGTTGGCTGCTGCCATGTCCATTTGCGATGTCAGGTCTTCTATGATGCGTGGGTACTCATCCTTCGGAATCTTTTTGAGATCAAGCTTTGCCCTCTTGGCTTCTTCGGGCAAGTCGGGACGAAGGCCTTTTTCGATTTCTTTGCTGATTCCTGTCGGAGTGATGCCGTGTTCTTTGTTGTACGCCTCTTGAATTTTGCGGCGACGCTCGGTTTCTTCCAGTGTTTTGCGCATGCTGTCGGTTATATGGTCGGCGTACATGATGACATGGCCCTCGACGTGACGTGCTGCACGACCGACGGTCTGGATGAGCGCTTGTTCGCTTCTCAAGAAACCCTCTTTGTCTGCATCGAGAATTGCGACTAACGAAACTTCCGGCAAGTCCAACCCTTCGCGAAGCAAATTAATGCCGACGAGCACGTCGTACGTGCCGAGCCGCAAATCACGCAGGATGTCAGTACGGTCGAGCGTATCGATATCACTATGCAAGTATGCGACTTTCAGATTGATTTCCTGCAAATACTCGGTCAATTCTTCTGCCATGCGTTTGGTAAGCGTCGTGACAATCACGCGCTGGTGTTTATCGATTGTCGAGCGAATTTCAGCTATCAGGTCATCAATCTGCCCATCAATTGGACGGACCTCGATCGGCGGATCGAGCAAGCCGGTTGGTCGGATGACCTGCTGTGCCGGCTCTGGTGAGCGCGACAGTTCATATTGGGCAGGCGTTGCAGACACATAGATGGCTTGGTTCACGTGCTTTTCATATTCCGTGAATGTCAACGGTCGGTTGTCGAGCGCGCTTGGCAGGCGGAACCCGTAATCAACCAGCACCTCTTTGCGCGCGCGGTCGCCATTGTACATGCCGCGCACCTGCGGAATGGTCATGTGTGATTCGTCGACGAACAGCAGGAAATCGTCCGGAAAATAATCGAGCAACGTTGCCGGTTGCTCACCCGGTTCGCGGTTCGTCAGATACCGTGAATAGTTTTCAATGCCTTTTACGAACCCCGTTTCTTCTAGCATCTCCAGGTCGAACCTGGTCCTTTGGGCAAGTCGCTGCGCTTCAAGTAATTTGCCTTCACGCTTGAACTGCGCCAACCGCTGGTCAAGTTCCTGCTCGATTTGCCCGAGCGCGACCTTCAGTTTTTCGTAAGGCGTCACGTAGTGACTGCCCGGGAAGATTTTGACGGAATCAAGCTTGGCTAAGATTTCACCGGTTAAGGGATCGAGTCTCGTAATGCGCTCGACATCATCACCGAAGAATTCGATGCGGTACGCAACTTCCTCGCCTGCCGGGAATACGTCGACCACGTCACCACGCACGCGGAACGTGGAGCGATGGAAATCTATATCATTCCGCTGGTACTGAATGTCCGTGAGTTGCCGCATGAATTTGTCGCGTACGCGCCGCTCACCGACCTTCACGTCAATCGACAAACCGTCATAATCTTCGACCGAACCAATGCCGTAAATACAGCTGACGCTCGCCACGATAATAACGTCGCGCCGGCTCAAAAGCGAATCAGTTGCGGCGTGTCGCAATCGATCAATCTCTTCATTAATCGCCGAATCTTTCTCAATGTACGTATCTGAACGCGGGATGTACGCTTCCGGCTGATAGTAATCAAAATAGCTGACAAAATAGTGCACCGCATTGTCGGGGAAGAACTTCTTGAACTCGCCGTACAGCTGTGCCGCCAGCGTTTTGTTGTGGCTCAAAACCAGCGTCGGTTTCTGTATGTTCTGAATAACGTTCGCCATCGTGAACGTCTTGCCGCTACCAGTCACGCCAAGCAGTGTCTGCTCGTGCAAGCCGTTCTTCAAGCCATCGGTCAACTGCCTAATAGCCGCCGGCTGGTCCCCCATCGGCGCAAAATCAGATTTAAGTACGAATTTGTTCACCCGTCTATTGTATCAGGCGGCCAAGGCTAACCGGCACGGGGGAGCGGCTTGTCAGTATTGAGGAACCATGATTGGTCGTGGTGACTGAGTTGGTCGTGGATGTCGGCGTTCTTTTCGTCGAGGATCTTTACCATCTTTTCAACGAGTTTAGCCGGGTCTGTTTCGTAGATGATGAGATGGGCAAGCGCCGGTTCATGTAAGGCGTCCACGAGATCAGGGATTATGTCGGCTGTACCGCCGCTACCGAGCAACACGCCGCATGGTTTGCGGTCTTCGAGCGCACTGGTGAATTCGTGCAAGCTGCCGAAACGGCCGCCAACCGTAATAACCGCATCGCTCGATTGTACCAAGTACAGGTCGCGGCCGACGTAGTTAAGGCCGGTAAAATTAATAAAATCAAATACATCATGCGGTAAGCGATATTTGCGCAAATGTTCCCGAAGCGACGAAGCCGGGCTGAAGCCGATGCTCATGCCGCCGGCTCTCTTGGCGCCGCGCGCAGCTGCATAGGGTAAACCGACGGTTGCACCGGTGGTTATGATGTGACCACTTTTCGCAATTTCCGCACCGATAGCCTCGGCGAGTGCAGCCGATTCTTTCATGGTCTCGCCTGCAGCCGCACCAGAAACACAAATAGAGTATTTCAGTGAACGGTCTTTTAGTTCTGCAGGCATCATACGGCTTTAATTAGCTCCTGTTTGTTTCGATTGCTTGTTTATATTCTATGCTAATGTTTTCTCGTCGACAAGTTCGTAGCCCAATTGTTCGTACACAGCCTGCTCGAGGCTATCCTGGTGCAGATAACGCATCATGAGCTCATGCCAGAGGTGGTCGCGGAAGTAATGGACGATGCGCTGCTCGTACGGCAGCTTGTTGCAGAAATTCAAAACCGCGTCGGTCAGATTGAGTGATACGGCTTCGCCATTGTCGAGCAGCCCCAGGTATGCGGTGCGACCCCAGAATTCGAGCCGATCGTGCAGTTCGGCAAGCAAATGCTCCGCAGGCTTCCAATGCAGATCTTCTGGCTGAACGTGCGGTTCGAATAATTCAGGGTTATACGCTTCGGGCGTACGCGCAAAGTAGCGATGAACGAGTCGCCACGGCAATGCCTGTCCTAACAAATTCGCCTGCGTATAGGGCTCCTCACGGGCTGCCTTAGCCAGGACGGAGCCGAAATCGGGGCGGACCTGATGCAATTTCAGATAGGTGCTCGTAATACGGATGTCATTGATAGCATGCATGCCAAGCAACGTTACGGCCAGCGCCGCGCCATTGACCGCGTCGGCAGCCAGTGGCAGCAGCACCACCGTGCCGAGCTCCTTGAATGTCAGGATGTTATGTTTCACATCCGCCACATAACCAGCGCTCAAAGAATCCCATCGCTTATTCGCAGGCGTAAGCACAGCGACATCACGCGTTTCAAAATCGGCTGGCGACAGCTGCTTGTAGCTTTGTAGCAGCAGCTTATGCCATGTCGGAGATTCCGCAATGGTGGCGGCACCATAAATCAGGGCGACTGGTTCGTGTTTGAGCATCGAATCAACCGAACGGTAGCCAAGCTGTTTCATGGCTTTCCTGGGTGGGTTCTTCTTCAGTAAGCGCTTTACCGCACTGCTTTTTAGCGCGAAGATCTTCTTCGGTGCTTCGAGCGACGTAAGCAGTCGCCCTACCCGCAAGTTCAGATCGTTATCACCTGTCTTTAGCCCGAGTAGCTCGCGCACGATTGCGTCGTCCTGCTTGGCGCGTTCGAGCAATGCATTGTATAGCTCCGGGCCCGTCGTATCATGTGCATCTAGCCCTAGTTCGTTTAAGGCGTTCTGAACCGACTGACTGATTTCGGCGCTCAAGCGAATGTCTTCATTCGGAGCACCACCTGCCTGTTCCAGCTGCCGTAGCCCCAGACGAAATCCTGGCTCCTTCGCCCCCAATAGTTCCGACAATACCCTCGTCATCTTACTTAAAATGTTACCACAAGCTTAATGCGGCAACTAGCCATTATGTGACCTGTGGAAGAATATTAAAATCGAACGGGCTTGTAGTGTTCGGGAGCGTGATGCAAATATTCGTGCAATTTGCGCTCAGAAACCAGGCCAGCCTGGGCGCCAACCGCTTGGCAAACGCTCATAGAGTTAATCGGGGCCCAACGCAACGCGTCTTCCATACTCAAACCTTTAGCAAGGGCTGCTACGAATGTCGAAGCGAATGCGTCGCCGGCACCGGTTCGATCGATCGGCGGTGCCGGATCTGGGTACAGCGGCATCTTGAAACGATTCGGGCCATCACTGGCGTATGCGCCGTGCGGGCCATCTGTAACCACTACCACCTTCGGGCCCAAAGCATGCAGATGATTAATGAGGTCGTGCACATCAGCATGGTTACCGCCGCCGACGGTTACCGCTTCCTCGCGGTTCAATATCAATACGTCGCTTCGCTGATAAATACGCTTCAGACGCTCCGCACCAGCTTCCATTTGGAACGTGCCAGGCTGAAATGCCAACTTTACATCGGGGTGTTTGTCGAGCCAATCACTCACTTGGTCGTGATACGGAATAGCGTGCTCACTGATCGAGCTGAAGTACAGCCATCGCGGCACTTCGCGTGCGGCCAGGTGCGGCCAATGGTAGTCATATTCTTCGTGCTTGATAAGGATGGTACGTTCCGCCTTATAGCGCAGCACAAAGTGGAAATTACTCTTGTTTTTGGGGTTCACGCGTACGAACCGATGGTCGACGTTTTCTTTCTGTAGCGCCGCAATCATTTCGCGGCCTTCTTGATCGCCGCCGACATTCGTGACAAAACCGCTATTCAGGCCAAGGCGCGCAAAAGCTACAGCCGCATTCGAGGCGTTGCCGACGGCATGCACGATCTCGTGATGGTCGAACGGTATCTTCGTCCCAAATGGAACCGCTAGCCATGTGCTGCCGTCCCGCTCGTGTTCGACTTTCTCCTCTTTTTCAAGCAATTCAATAAAATCGTCGGTAACGATGTCACCCACACTTAGTACGTCAAATTGGTCCATTCCCGCCCCTTCTTAATCTTCAATATTTAACTTCTACGTATCCGCGCGACTACTTCAGCCGGATGTTCCGGCTCTTCCTGCTTAGGCTCTTCCGGCCGCGGCTGAGATTGCTCCGCCACCGACTGGGCCTTCGCCTGCTGGCGCATTACCCGCTCAAGCTCCTCCCGGACGGTTTTCCGCACGATGGCTTTAATCGCCTCCAGGTCCTCAATGCTTAAGTTCATATGCTTATGATAACCGCGCAAGTTTCAGTTTGCAAATATCAGAGCTACAAGTCTTGGCTGTGTGAAACGAAATCTTCATTCCCAAGACTCGACTCGTCAAGTTCGCCCTTGCTGGCAGCGGATGCGAACTCGAGTTGGCGTTTGAATATGGCTTGGATTTCTTCGGTAGCCTTCTGCTCTTTAGCCCAAGCCTTGAGTACTGGATCCTGCAGCGCGCGTGAGTAAGAGAAAGTCAGGCCCCACGGATGCGGACCGCGCTTGGCAATACGATTAAGGTTGATGAACGCGTCGGTCGGCGTTTGACCGCCGCTCAGGAACACCACACCACCGAGTTCGTGCGGTACATGCTCATGCAACGCGCGAACAGTACGGTCTGCTACTTCGTCGTGATTCATTTCAACACCGCTATCTTTGCCCGGGAGTGCCATACTGGTCTTCAAAATCGTACCAGGTAAATGCACGCGGAAGGCACGCATCGTTTGGAACAGAATATCGTAAACGTGTGACAAAGTTTGCTCGGTCTGCTCTGCAGTATGGTTACCATCGTACAAAACTTCCGGTTCAACAATCGGCACGATGCCGGCATCTTGGCAGATTCGGGCATAGCGGGCTAACGTGTATGTGTTCGCACCGATGCACTCATCGGTCGGCGTTCCATCACCGATAGCAATTACTGCACGCCACTTGGCGAACTTCGCGCCAGCACCTGAGTACGTACCCATGCGCTCGAGCAAGCCATCCAATCCTTGCGTAACTTTCTCGCCGTCAAAGCCCGGCAAATCAACCAAGCCTTTGTCCACCTTGATACCCGGAAGCATATCCTTATGCTTCATATATTCGCGGAAGACCTGACCCTCGCTTGTCGATTGCCAGAACGTTTCATCAAACAGGATCACACCGCTCAAGTACTTCTCCGCGTCCGGCGTCGTGAATAATAACTCGCGGTACAGTCGCCGCGTCTGTTCGGTACATTCCACGCCTACGGCGTCGAACCGCTTCTGGCAGCTCGGATTACTTTCGTCCGCCGCGAGCAATCCCTTGCCCGGCGCCACCATTTTCTTTGCTATTTGTTCGAGTTCTTCTTTGTTCATATACTCCCCATTGTAAACGCTTGTGGCTATTGTTCAACTATTTCCAAAATATCAAGCCCAACCCCACGATGGCTACTGCGGCTGCAGTGAGCTTTTGTCTGAGACGCTGTCGCTCTTTAAGCAACCAGGCGCCCAGGAGGACCACGACGATCAGGCGGCAACTAGATATCACAGCAGCTAGTGCAAGATTATTGCTTTTTACCTCTGTCAAAATGAAACACAGACCGCCGATACCGAGCAGCACACCGATCAGCAAATTCCAGCCCGCAACGCGTGAGCGCAACAGAAGGTGCAACTGAGGACGCTGCAGCAGCACTGCCGACAACATCGCCATAACGAGCTGTCCAGCTACACCGAACACAACGTACGAGGCGACTGACATATGCCCAAGCAGCGATTTTTCATTCACCATGGCAACCGCAAACGTAACGCCAGCTAGCAGCGCGAAACTCAAGCCAAGCTTGATCGACCGCTGAGCCGATTTTTTCCTGACTACATGCGTCGCGAGTACGCCGTACGCAATGGCCGGAAGTAATACGGCTGCCCCGACAAACTGCTGCGAGGATAAGTTCTCACCCAAGAATACTGCTGAACCCACAACGGCGAAGATTACATTGACCGAACCGACAATGTTAGCAACCGCCACCTCGAAGTACACGAGCGTTTTGTAGGTAAAGAAGTTAGTAAGCGCGAAGGCCAGGCCGCCGCCCACAAAACGCCACCAATACTCACCAAGAACCTGCGTGTGTACATGGCCAAGTAAGGGGAGAAACAGTAACCTGCTCACGAATATCGCGACATAATACCCGGCAGCCATGGCGAAACCGGCCCCCGCAGTCTGCTTGTCGCGGGCAAGCACGCGTATGCTGACTGCCCCGAGCGCATTCGCTATAGTGCCCAGGAGTATCAGCTCTTGCCAGCTCATGTCTCTTCGTGAGCTGCGCTACTTTTTGCCTAGAAGTTCGTGGGCCGCCAAGCGTATGTGGTTGGCATCGAGTCCGAAGTGAATCAACAGTTCGTTCGGCTCGCCGGATTCACCGAAGCGATCTTTCATGCCGATGCGGCGTATGGGAACCGGGAATTCATCACCTAACAGTTCCGCTATTGTGCCGCCCAAGCCGCCGGCCATCTGGCCTTCTTCGGCTGTGACGACGTGCTTGGTTTTACGAACGCTTTCCAAAATCGTTTCTTTGTCGAGCGGCTTGATAGTCGGCACGTGTACGACTTCCGCCATGATGCCATCCTTAGAGAGTGCTGCTGCCGCGACTAGCGCGTGATAAGTCATCGTGCCTGTTGTTATCAAGCTGACGTCTGCGCCGGTGCGATAAATATATGCTTTGCCGATTTCGAACGGCGTACCTTGCGTTGTGATAATCGGTGTCTTTTCACGAGCCAGGCGCACGTAGTTTGGCCGCTTGTCCATGGCCATCGCGAACGTCGCCTTTTCCGCTTCGACGGAATCACCCGGGGCGATGACGACCATGTTCGGCAACACGCGCATGATTGCGACATCCTCGAGCATCTGGTGCGTGGCACCATCCGGACCGACACTCACGCCAGCGTGCGAACCGACGATCTTTACCGGCTGATCGTTCAGGCAAATCGTCGTCCTAATCTGCTCCCAGCAACGGCCTGGCGCAAACGCCGCATAGCTGCTGACGAATGGGATCTTGCCTTGCGCAGCCAAGCCAGAGCCGACCGTCACTAGGTTCTGCTCGGCGATACCGATTTCGACGAACCGCTCCGGAAACGCCTTGGCGAATTCGCCCATGTGCGTCGAATCGGTCAAATCCGCACAAGCCCCTACAACTCGCTCGTCACGTGCGGCAGCAGCAGCCAACCCTCGCCCGAATCCGGCGCGAATCGGCTCTTGCTTGATGTCTTCAGCAAGGATGTCATCAACTAAATACATGTTGCGCGTCATTTGTCCGCCTCGCTTTTGATTTTGCCAGCTAGGGTGCGTAGTTCTTTCAGCGCCACTTTGGCTTGCTCGTGATTCGGAGGAGAGCCATGCCAGTGGAAGTCGTACTCCATAAAGTCGACGCCTTTGCCTGGAATCGTGTGGGCGATGATACAAACTGGCTTTTCAACGATAGCTTTCGCCATCTCACATGCATCAATCACGGCTTCGATATTATTGCCGTCAATTTCGATGACATGCCAGCCAAACGCTTCCCATTTAGCCCTTAAATCTTCGAGTGGCATTACCACTTCGGTCGGGCCATCAATCTGAATATTGTTCCGGTCGACGATAGCGATGATATTGTTCAGTTTGTATTTGGCGGCCAGCATAATGGCTTCCCAGTTATTGCCTTCGTCCAATTCGCCGTCGCCAGTCACCACATATACCCAGCGGTGATTCTGCTTGTTCATGCGCAGCCCTAGCGCCATACCACAGGCTTGGCTCAAGCCGCAGCCGAGCGGGCCGCTGGTATTTTCCAAGCCGGGCAGTTTCGTGCGCTCCGGGTGCCCTTGTAAACGTGTTCCAAGCTTGCGCAAGGTCATCAATTCTTTACGATCAAAATAGCCGGCATGTGCCATGGTTGCGTAGCGGACCGGCACACAGTGGCCGTTGCTAAGCAACAGAATATCACGTTCATCCCAATCAGGGTTCTTCGGGTCGTATTTGAGGATATCGAAATACAGCGCCGTGAATATATCCGCAAGTCCCAGTGGCCCAGCCGAGTGCCCAGACCCGGCATGTTCCAGCATACGGATAATATCCTCGCGAATTTCGTCCGCTTTCAGTTCCAGTTGTTTTATCGAATATTGCTGCATCTTGCTTACGATTATATCTTACTCTTTTTGTGAAGGGTTAGCTGCAGCCATGAGCGACTCGTATGCCTTGGCTGCGTCATGCGAATGTTGTATGAACCCGCCGACATTCACGACCTCGACACCGCCATCGATCAGCTGCTTTATGTTCTGATCGTTCACGCCGCCGTCCCAGCCGATTTCAATGGTCGACCGCACTGCTTTGATTTCTTTAACTTTTTCAAGCAGACCTAAATCAGCTTCGCTGCCGCCCTGATAGCCCAAATTACCGGAGAAAATGAGCACGTGATCGACAAGTCCGAGTGCGGGTTTAATCAATTCAACCGGGGTATCTTGCAACAACGCCACGCCCACTTCTATACCGTGTCGACGGATCTTCTGCGCGAATTCCCCGAATTCACCCTCTGCTTCGGCGTGGACGATGATCAGCTGCGGACCGAGCGCGATCAGCTCATCTACATAGTCAAATGGCCGCTCATACATAACGTGCAGATCGGCACGAACGCCGCCCGGCCACCAGACTTCCGGTATCTCGACCAGCTTGTTCGGCGTGAACTCGCCATCACCTAAATCGATGTGCACGCGATGTGCGAATAAGGCAACCTTTTCTACTTGCTTGCCGTACGCTTCGGAATCTTCAGCATCGATGGTCGGACAGATGTCAGTCATAGATTAATCCCCCAATTCATCTATTTCTCGAATGCGCCGTTTGTAGCGCGGCGCGCCGGCAAACGCGGTTTCAAGCCAAGTCTTAACGATTGCCTCGGCATGGTTTATGCCGACGTGCCGGGCCGGCAGGCACAGCACATTACTATCGTCGTCGTTGCGCGAAGCGCGAGCTTCAGCCTCGTCCCAGCACAGGCTGGCACGAATGCCCTTGTACCGGTTCGCAGCCATGCACATGCCTTGGCCACTGCCGCAAATCAGAATACCACGCGGATCAAGATCGTCGCTCGCTTTTATCGCCGCGATAGTACGGGCCGCGAATTGTGGGAAGTCGTCGGCCGGGTCCAAATGTTTATCGCCCTCGTCTACAACCTCATAGCCAACAGCGCGCAAATACTCGCCCAGGCGTGCTTTAAGCCCAAAGCCATTATGGTCCGCACCCAGATAGATTTTCATGGTTTACTCGTGGTCGTGTTGTTCCTTTTGATGTAACAGACGGCCGGCGTCTGCAGTGACCTCGACCAAGCGGTTTGAATAGCCCCACTCGTTGTCGTACCAGGCGACAACCTTCAGCATGTTGCCATCGATAACGGCCGTGAGGTTCAAATCGACAATGCATGAGTGGCTGTTCCCGATGAAATCGCTGCTGACAAGCTCCTCTTCAGTTACATCGAGAATACCTTGATAAAACGGTTCCTTGGCCGCCTTCTTGAATGCGTCGTTCACTTCTTCGACTGTCACGTTGCGCTTCGTGATGATGACAAAGTCACTGAGTGACACGACTGGGGTCGGGACACGCACACTCATACCGCCAAACTTGCTCTGTAAAGCCGGCAAGGCCTTGGCGGCTGCAATAGAGGCACCTGTCGTCGTCGGCACGATATTCTCGGCCGCGTTACGTGCTTCACGCAAGTCTTTGGCCGGTGCGTCCTGTAATTTCTGGCTAGCTGTGTAACTGTGTACAGTGGTCATCATGGCCTTTTCGATACCGAATGTGCTCTCGATAACAGCAGCGACTGGCGTGATACAGTTCGTCGTACAGCTGGCATTACTGATAACATCGCCTGCGGCTTCGAGCTTGTCTTCGTTAACACCCAGTACGATTGTCTGCGCCTCATCCGCGTGGTCGCCTTTGGCTGGTGCGCTGATAACGACTTTCTTGGCACCCGCGTCAACGTGCGCTTTAGCAAGCTCCGGCTTTACGAAAAAGCCAGTCGACTCAATAACTACATCAACGTTCAGGTCCTTCCACGGCAGCTGCGCTGGATCTTTCTGTGCTAAAACTTTGACATGCTTATCGTCGACGATGATATCGTTTTCGTCATAACCAACCTCGTGTCCATAGGCGCCGTAATTGCTGTCGTGCTTCAAAAGGTGCGCCAGCGTTTTGGTATCAGTCAGGTCGTTGATGGCGACAATTTCAACATCGCTGCGCTCAAACGCAATTTTAAATGCATTACGCCCGATGCGCCCAAACCCGTTAATTGCCACGCGTATTTTCATGTTACCTCTCTTTTTAACTTATCGTGTATTTCTAGCCCTATTGTAAAAGCATAAGCGAACTTTGCGCAAGAGTTAGCTGGCTGCCGCGAGTCTTCTGCTATTAGATATTCTGCCTAGCCCACGCAGACAGATGAGTTTTGGCAACGATCTGCTCAGCAATTCTTCAGCTTCAACTTGCGACCGCCACTCTAGTTTGTGGTGCTCACTGCCAAGCGTCGGTTCAGGCTCGTCGACAAACGCCGCGAAGAAAGACCGAGATAGTCGTATGACGCCCCATGGCCGCTGCTCGTATGTCGTCACGTCGCATACGTGTACCAAATCTCCTTCTGCCAAACGCAGCCCGGCTTCCTCTTCCGTTTCGCGGACAGCAGCCTGTGCCCGTGTCTCGCCCGGCTCAGTCTGGCCACCCGGAAAGTCCGGCCGGCCTCCATTGTATTCGTCAGTTTCATTACGCCACAATATCAAAAGACGGTCATCATAGTTTCGTATGACAACCGTCTTTGCTACTTCAATCGTTTCGACAACATCAGACGCTTCTGCCGGTATTTCCATATCTCAGTGTATGCACTTTGAGATAGCCGGTCAACACGCAGTTACATTATTTCGATTTCTGACAGGATGCTTACGAAGAATGCTTTGTCTTTCGAGTGCGTCAATAAATCAACGACATCCTTTGGGGCGACCCAGCGAGCTTCCGGGTTGTGCGAATCTTCCGGCGCAAGTTCGTGCTGATTCGTCGTATACAGGAAGAATGTAATGTGCTTTAACTCTTCTTTGTTTTCACCGACGCCCCCGTGGGCGAGTTGATAGCGTTCGTAGCTGCCCAGATCCTTAACGAATGTCAGGTCCGCTATACCGGATTCTTCTCTGATTTCCCGTTCTGCTGCCTGCCGGTCGGTTTCACCCGGATCCACGTGCCCTTTCGGCAATGACCAACTGTCGCCATTTTGATTGACAACAAGCACTTTGCCGTCAGGGTTTACCACGACGCCACCAGCGCTATAGGTTTTACGCACCATGTAGTGTTTCCCTGCTCGCAAACAAGTGATCGGCTAGGTTATGTTCCCGAATCGCTTCCATGAAGCTTTTCTGTGTGATGCTGTCGCAATTCGCCAGCGCTTCCTCAAGCCCGAACCAGCCGAATGACTGGTGTTCGTGGCTCAAAGTGACTGCCTGATCTTCCAGCATTTTTGCGGCGAACCCAAGCCAAACTATATTTATATCTGTCTTTGCGTCAGTGTTGTAGCCTGCGCTCGTCGTGGCAAAAATCAGCTGCAGGTCTGCCGGTTCAAATCGCAGGCCAGATTCTTCCGACACCTCACGGATCGCACCTCTGAATATGTCTTCGCCCTCTTCGACTTTGCCGCCCGGAAAGTCGGAACCACCAGGCCGGTGCGTATCGTCATCACTCCGGCGCAATATAAGCACCTTGCCATCTTCGTTGAAAACGATCGTTTTGGCGACGATGTGCGTCAGCATAGCTACTACTTCTTAAAGCGCTCGACGCACTCGGCGATAATTTTCTTGGCTTCTTCGGCGTCGCCCCAACCAAGCACTTTGGTCGTGCCAGGTTTTTTCAGGTCTTTGTAGTGGTTGAAGTGATATTCTACCTTCTGCTTCCAGCGTTCGCCGAGGTCGTCCAAACTTTTGATGGAATCGCCGGTGTTGCGGTCGTCGCTTGGCACACAGACAATCTTGTAGTCCATTTCGCCGTCGTCTTCGAAGTTCATGATGCCGATGACATTCGTTTCGAGCCACACGCCAGTCGGGATCGGTTCGTCGCATACGACGAGCGTATCGAGTTCGTCGCCGTCTTCATCGATCGTCTGCGGGATAAAGCCGTAATTGACAGGCTTCGGGAATACAGCCGGCTCGACACGGTCAATCATGAATGCCGCACGCTTGCGGTCCCATTCGATTTTCAGGTGCGAGCCTTCCGGAATCTCAATAACCGTATTGACGGTACCATTTTGCCAATCGCCCGGTTCGAGTACTTGATTAAAGTCAGCCATTATTAACACTCCTTCCTATATCTTGTAGCCAAATTTCTTGCACTTATTGTACACTGCTATAAGCAATGACAAAAATCATCGGCCATCGCGGGGCTCGAGGTATCGAGCTTGAAAATAGTATCGCGAGCATCCGCGCAGCTCTTGCGCTTGACGTCGACGGAGTAGAATTCGACGTGCATCGTACTAGCGACGGCGAAATCGTCGTTGTGCATGATGGCACTACGCGCAGGGTAGCGGACAGAAATGTTCGTGTCAACGAAACAACATTCAAAGAACTGCAATCGCTTCAGCTTAAAAACGGACAGCGAATACCCACATTCGAAGACGTGCTGAAGCTTGCTGGCGACAAACCGATCTATATAGATATCAAAGACGACGGCTGTGCTGAAAAACTGCTGCAAATTCTCAAGAAATATCCTAAAGCCAATGTAGGTTTCGTCTCGGCCCGGGCGCAAGAACTGGAAAAAATCCGTAAGCTCGATCCAAAAGTGCCGACATCTATATATTTTCTAAAGGCGAAGATGATCGTACCTCGGCCTATCAAAATGGTCCGCACTGCCCAACGAATACACGCGACGGGTATCGCTATCGACAAACTATTCCTAAATCCGATTACCTACAGGTTGGCCCTTCGCTCAGGCCTGGACATGTATGTCTATTCTGTCGGCACCGCTACGCTCGCACGACTACTGCATATATTGTACCCGCGCATTAGCTTCGCCACCGGCCACCCTGAGCGACTGAACAAAGTCTTCAAATAAATGCCATGGAGATTTTCTCGCCCCCAGTCTACGCCGCTACGCTCGTCAAAGAAATTGGACACGCCAATCAGCGCGTTGTGCTCTTCAGCCATATTCTCGGGAGCGATGCCAGCACTAATAAACTCATCGACGCACTGTGTAGCGCGGCTGAACGTGGCGTTCCCGTAGAAGTTGCTAGCGACGTTTTTACCTATGGCATTATGGGCGGCTGGAAATCCACCCCGCTCAGGGCAGACGAGCGCATCCGTGCCTTGCGGGCTATGGCCAGAAAGTTTAAACGCAGCGGGGTGAAGTTTCACTGGATCGGCCAACTCGGGCCAATTCTCTTCGCAGGTCGTATGCATCTGAAGTGGTGCGTGGTAGACGATAAAGTATATGGCTTCGGCGGTATTAACTTGTACGAAGAAGGTTTGCAGCACGCCGACTACATGTTCGGTGGCCACGATACGGAATTAGGCAACCACATTGCCAAGGAGCATGAACGTATTGTACGTGACAACCGTTTAGGGAAAGTGCATCGCAGTTACCAATTTCCGAGCCTACACGGTACCGTGCTTGTTGACGGCGGCAAAATGGGCGACTCTATCATCTATAAACGCGCTTGCGAACTAGCTCGGCAAGCCCAGGCTATCACGTTCGTCTCACAATATTGCCCCACCGGTAAGCTTGGCAAAATCATGCACGCGAAAAATGCTAAACTTTACTTCAGCCACTGGCGTCTAGCGCGCAACTTTAATCGGTTTCTCATCCGCGTCAGCATGGCGGCCACAGGCTATCAAACCTCGTACTGCCGCCGGAAGTACATTCACGCCAAGTGCATCATCTACACCATGCCGGACGGCAGTAAGGTGGCGCTCACTGGTACGCACAACTTCGTGCGCGCCGGCGTGGCACTCGGCACACGCGAGATCGCGCTGGAGACTTCTGACGCGCACATTGTCGCACAACTTGAGGAATTCTTAGCAAAGTACATTTACTAAGCTATACTCTTTGTAAAGGGAGTATGTCGAGTGCATATCGTTTTTGACCATGCCGAGCAATTGAAGCCCGGGATTAGCACGTTCTGGTTCAAGCCAGAGCTGGGGCTTCGCTACGAGCCCGGACAATTTATCGAGCTGTACTTGCCGCATGCGGCAGCGGATGAGCGCGGCGAGCGGCGCGAGTTCAGTTTGAGCAGTTCTCCACACGAACCGCTTCTCGCGATTACGACGAATTTCGATTTCGAAAACGGCAGCACATTCAAGCGCGAGTTGTGGAATCTCAAACCAGGAGAACGCGTAGCAGTCAACGAACCCATGGGCGATTTTGTGCTGCCGAAAGACACATCGATTCCGCTCGTATTCGTAGCGGCCGGCATCGGCAGTGCACCATATGCCAGCATCGTCAAATGGCTATCGGCAAATAACGAGCGCCGCAATATCCAATTGATCTATAGCGTAAGCAAACCTGATGATTTCCTGTTCATGGACGACTGGCAAACATACGGCCTAAACTTCACGCCTACAGTCACGCGGCCAAACGAGCAGTGGACTGGCCTGACCGGCCGCATAAACGCGGAACGAATTACTGAACTTGCCGGACCTTTACAAGACAAGCTCACCTATTTGGCCGGACCCCAATCTGCAATTGAGCCGATTTTCGACGACCTGCTCGCAACTGGCCTCACGCGCAGCGAAGTATTGCTCGACTATTTCTCAGGTTATTAGAGACTTTACGTCATCCCGCTCACGCTGTTACCATGGTCATATGGACAAGAACTACGCGCTTATCAACAAATTGACCGTTAAGCCCGGTAGACGGGATGAGGTCACTACTATATTGCTTGAGTCGGGTGAACCGTTTAACGACAACCCTTCCTGTGTTTTGTATTTGGTGTACAAGGACAAAAAGGATCCGAATGTTATTTGGGTAGAGGATGTCTGGACAAGTCAAGAAGATCATACGGCAGCCATGAACACTCCGGAGATGCGATCCTACATAACGAAGTGTATGCCGCTGCTTGCGGGCCTGCCCGAACAAATCGATGTAGATCTTGCCGGCGGCAAGAAAGGTATCTAGCCAAGTCCCCAAGAATGTGTGCGGGCCTTAAGCGGCCGGCACCGGCGCGACTTCTTCGGTCGCCTCGGATTGTGGCGTTTTCCTGCCTTCGAGGAATTCACGGATGATGAGCGCGGCTGTGGCACCTTCGCCAGCAGCACTGGCAATCTGCATGGTTGCGCCACTGCGAACATCGCCCGCTGCAAATACGCCTTTCATGCTCGTTTCGAGGTGCATGTTCGTTTTGACGAAACCTATTTCATCCAGTTCAATGCCCGAAGCCTCCAGGAACTGAGTGTTCGGCTTCAGGCCCACGAATACGAATACACCGTCGGTCGGGAACTCGACCTTCTTGCCATCTTTGGTGCCAACCACTTTGGTCACTTGATTATTCTCGCCAACGATTTCGTCAGTAGTAGTACCGAGGTGGAGTGTGACTTTGCCTTCTTTGATATATTTCTCCATGTCGTGCTGGAGTATGTCGGATGCCTTCGGGGTGGAACGCACCAACATATCTATATGGCTGGCGAAGCGTGTCAGGAACATAGCTTCTTGGAATGCAGAGTTGCCACCGCCGACAACAACCAGTCGTTTATCACGGTAGAATGCGCCATCACATGTGGCACAGTAATGCACACCACGAGCGTAGTACTCTTGCTCGCCAGGCACACCGATTTTCTTATAATCGCTGCCAGTCGCTACCAGGACCGCTTTCGCATAGATGTCGCCACTCGTCGTGTCGAGCTTCTTGAGCTTACCCTCATCAATAATCTTCATAACTTCACCAAGTTCGATGTCCGCACCGAAACGTTCTGCCTGCTTGCGCAAATTTTCGGCAAGCGTCAGTCCTTCGATGCCATCCGGAAACCCGGGATAGTTATCGACCATATCCGTAATTGCGGCCAGGCCACCGACCACGCCGCGCTCAAATAGCAACGTGTCGATATCTTCGCGGGTCGTATAGATCGCAGCTGTCAAGGCTGCCGGTCCCGCGCCCACCATTACTACGTCGTGTATTTTCTTCTCGTCAGTATCCGCCATAATATCCCCATTCTACCCGAAACGACGCCGGGCGCATATCCACCCCTATTGTAATCGTAACCTAAGCTACAGCCGGTGCAAGTTTGGCGAGGTTATAGCCGACAACAACCTGCCGGCTCTCGTCTTGTTTCGTAACGACTGTGATCGGTACAGTCAGCGCACCACTGAGTGCGAGGGCTTCGGCCTGGCGCTCAGGCTGTTCGTCGAGGTTAACCACGTCGTAGCTGTGCCCCTTCATGTCGAGAAATTTCTTCACCATAGCGCAGTACGCACACGTGTTAGTAGTGAAGATAGTAATATTTTTGACCATGAAACCCTCCTTAAAGCTTGCTTTTGTTTGGCCGGTTTTTGTTATATAAATCGACGGTTTTTTATCGTGCTATCTAGTATAGCTAGTGTACCGCTTATGGTCAAGCGCGCTATATATTGTGTTTTTTACCCCACTAGCTGCCAACTTTAACTAGTGTGACATCAAAAACCAATGGTGCGTTCGCTGGGATGCCGGAACCTTGCGGCGGGTTGGCACCGTATGCTTCGTCAGCCGGAATGAGCAGCCGCCGTGTGCCGCCGACCTTCATGCCCGGAATACCATCTTGCCAACCTTTAATAACTTGGCTCAGACTTAAAGAAACGGGCTGGCTGCCATGTGTACTTTGGAAAATGACGCCGGTAGCAGCCACAGCTCCGGTGTAGTCAACCGTCACAGTATCGCCCGCTTTGGCCACAGCACCCGTGCCGACCTTAGTGTCAGTAGACTGCAACTTCGATACGCTGCTTACAGGCGTGAAGTTGGAAAGCTGCGTGCCAGTTAGTGATTGTGCTTGAGAGCTCGAGGAAGACGAGCTACTAGTACTAGCGGGATTGCTTTTGTTGTGCGAGGCAACCGCCTGGACGATGATCGCGATAGTCAACGCCGAAGCGAAACAAAAGAATAAAATCGCAATGATAAGTGCGCCGATGCGATCACGTTTACGGGTAGTACTCATAAGTTATTTCTCCTTCGATTAGACGTTATAAGTTTTCCGGTTTTTCCGGGAAGCCATGCAGCAAAGCGTTTATCAAGACGGACTTTAGCTTCTCCGTAAAGAACGGTACGTTTGGCAGGTCTTTGACCGGCAACCACATTGGCGTATACAAGTTCTTGCCAAGCTCGTTAATCTTGGCCTCGGTTGATTCTGACGGGAGTGAAATCTCGCCGCTCACATAGTCGCACAGATAGATGTATTGGTCACCGTACGGATCGCCTGAGTGTTCAACAAAGACAAGCCGAGGATTGGCTATTTTTAGAGTGGTCTCTTCACCCACTTCACGGTATAGAGTTGATTCGGGCGTCTCACCAATGTCGATACCGCCGCCGACAAGCGTGTAATACTCTTCACCGAATTTGTTACGATGCATCGTCAATAATGCATCGTCTTTAACAACAATCGCCCTCACAGCTTTTCGCATAGCACTTATTATACTTAAAAATAACGCTAGCGCTAGCCAGCAATTTCGTATTCACGCAGCTTCTTTTTACCAGCCTCGGTATGCCCCTGTTGCAGCTTGAGTAGCTGCGCGTAGATACCGCCGGTTTCAGCAAGTACTCCGGGTGAGCCTATTTCATCGACTTTGCCGCCGCGCAAGGTGACGATCTGGTCGACATTCTGAATCGTGCTCAAGCGGTGCGCAATGATGAGCGTTGTGCGACCCTTCATCAAACGCTCAAGCGCTTCCTGCACCATGCGCTCGCTCTTGCTATCCAGGCTAGATGTCGCTTCGTCGAGAATAAGAATCGGCGCATCTTTCAAAAGTGCGCGGGCGATGGCGATGCGCTGCTTTTGGCCACCGCTCAATTTCAGTCCGCGCTCGCCGATTTCGGTGTCGTAACCTTTGTCGAATTTACTAATGAATTCGTGGGCATTCGCAGCTTTGGCAGCGGCGATTATTTCTTTGTTGCTCGCTTTAGGCTTGGCATACGCGATGTTTTCTCGTACCGTGCCACTGAAGAGTGCTGGTTCTTGGAATACCACGCCGATATTTTCGCGCAGGCTTTTTTGTGTCACGTCGTTGACGTTAGCGTCATCGATGCGGATAGTGCCACCCGTGACCTCATAAAGTCGAAGCAGCAAACTCGTGATAGTCGTTTTCCCCTCGCCGCTTTCGCCAACTAACGCCACCTTCGTGTCGGGCTGGATACGGAAATCAAGCCCTTTCAGGACTTCGGCATCGCCATCATAGCTAAAACTGACATCCTCGAATACCACTTCTCCCTTTGCAACCGTAAGTTTCACGGCGTCCGGCTTGTCACGTAGTTCCGGTTCCTCATCCATAACTGCAAAGTAATCTTTGCTGTTCGCGATTGCGCGTTGCGTACGGTCGACCAGAAAGCTGATGCTGAATATAGGTATACGGATGAGTACGGCGTATTGCAACAACAGCACCATCGTACCGATCGTGTATCGACCGCGCGCCGTTTCCACGAAGATATACATGAACACCGCAAAGAAGATAACCGCCAGCACGCTGCGCCGGATGTTGTCCTGCCGGTGCCAGTATTTGCTCTGTGGATACACCGTCTCGACTGCGTGGCCCAAGCGGCGGTCGAAGAACTTCAGCTCGCGAACTTCTTGTATGAAGCTTTTCACAACTTTTACTTGACCCACACTCTCGGCGAACCGACCGCTCGCAATGTCCAAATCTTCATTGATTTCCTTCTGGTACCGTTGCCATTTACCACTCGTTTTGGCAGTCAAGCCGATAAATATCGGATATAAAAGCCCGAGCATCACCGCCACCGGCCACGCGTAGTACGCCACAATAACCAGCGTGAATATCGTACTGAAGATGAATTGCAGGAAATTGTTGCTGAACATCTGCACGAAATCACCGATTTCCTGGATGCCGCGATTCAAACGGTTGATAATGGTTCCGGTCAGCTCCGTGTCAAAATAGCGTTGGGGTAACTCAAGAATATGCTCGTAGTAACGTGTGCTCATAAACTGCTTCAGCTTCATTGACAGGATGTCACCCCAATAACCGCTGATGTTGCTGAAGTAGGTTTGGCCGATGTCAGTCAGAAAAATTAGAAACGCGTAAAACGCCACCAATCCGACATCCGCATGCCCGCCGGAAATGCCTTTGGTAATTTGATCGATAGCCGCCTTGGTTAGAAGCGGCACGACCTGACTCATCGCAGCCAGCAAGATCGTAAAAATAGAAATGCCGATATAGTATCGGCGTAAACTTTTTGTAAACCTGATTATCCGCCAGATGTCGTGCATGGCTTTTACTATACCGGATGGGCAATCGTCCGTCCTATTAAATATGGAACTTCGTGGGAATAGGCAGGCGGATAGGTCAGGTGAAGGTTGATATAGGGAGCGAAAGACGCTCGACCTTTAGGCACAAAGGGGGGAACGAGAGCAAGAGGATCACGCATCTACCGCAGGGCCGGTTGGCAGTAGAGGGATCACAGCGGCCCAAGGGAATTTGCCCACGCTGGGCGACATTACGCGGAGGGATTCCTCTTGCGAGACATAATGTCGTCACTCGAGCCCTCGTCCCCCAGCTTATGGATTGCCCGAGCAATCCAGGATTAGTCAAAACTAGCTATGAAGTGGTTGGGCCTTCCAGCCTCAGCCGAAATCGCGCCTGCCTTAAAGTGCTTTCGGGGTTCGTCCCAGGGGTGGTAAATGTACATGCAAACTCACCAAAGCATACCTATTTAATAGCGCGGTGTACCACCGAGTATGTGGGATAATTCACGTTTTCACGTTCGTCATTGTGATACCTATGCTGCAGACATCAATGGTGCGGATACACGGACCTAATGCCTCTTTGATGGTGCCCATGCTCCTCAGCGTTTAATTCATCAAGTGCCGCCTGGCCGCCTTGAGCCAGTAGCAACCTCTCAAGTATTGCCACGCCTATACGCTCTTTGATTTCGTGGGCACGCAAAGCCAACGACGGATCCCTGTCATCCATGGAGCGAAGCTGTAGGTCTTTGGCGATTTCTCTTACCTTCCTAATGGCATCCACTAGAGTTCCGTTATCAAGTGAGGCATAAATTACGAGTCCGTCCCCATCGGCAGTATCTGCATCGAGTTGTTCTGCGACCAAGTCAGTCGTTGTTACTGCCAGCCCAGCAGCTTCGGGAGCCCCATCATTCATACCGCATTACCCTCGTCACTCTATGCATTGTAGGCCACCCCACGGGCCAAGCGAGTAATGAATCTTGCGAGCTGACTGTGAGAAATCTCACATTGACTTCTGCAAGCAAAAGCGTTATAATTATGTTCTAGTATAGTTTTAGTGGATAGTGCAGTGATGAGTCAAGAAGCGATGGGCGCCCAATACGGTCTCAGCCCCGAAGAAGAAGCGGAACTATTAGGCAGCGTTCGGGGTGCTATGGATATGGACTATGGAGTGCCCCCTGAAGCACAGATGGCCCCGCTAGTAACCGAGCCGAGAAGTCGCAGAGAAGCGGACGATAGGCAGTATGCCTATCGACTGGGCCTTGAAGAGCCCGCCTATCTAGCTGGCAAAATATCACTTGCGGAAGCTGCCGACATAGTACAAGCGAGAGAGGCGCACCGTTATGCAGCAGCCCTTACTGCTACGACATTGCCCTATGATGGCGTGACGCCTGGGCTCAGAGAAAAGAATGAACAGAAACTAAGAGCACGCGGTGGCGTCTGGGCTCAAGACCTCTAGTACTAATAGTTACCACCGCTATTCGTGACGAACAAATCGTGCGGATGACTTTCAGTCAAACTAGCTTGCGTAATTCGTACGAACTGCGCCGTCTCCCATAGTTCCGGAATCGTCCGCGCGCCCACATAGTAGAACCCTGACTTCACGCCGCCAAGCATCTGCGCGACCAACTCTTCGACTGTACCGCTACTCGGCACTAATCCTTCCACGCCTTCAGCTACCAGAACATCTCCGTTATGGTAGCTTTTGCCGTGGAATTCATCCTCAGAGCTTATTTCCATCCCCTGTTTCATGGCGCCGACCGAGCCCATGCCTCGATAGATTTTGAACGCATACTCCTCGGCACCATTGATAATGCTCTTGAATCGCGCCGGCACTTCATCGGGCTTTAAATAAGTTGTCTTGCCGGGCGATTCAACTGTTGCAGCGAATTTCCGGCCCATCATGATCGTCGAAGCACCGGCAGCTAATGCTTTTACCATATCGCCTGAGTAATTGATGCCACCGTCAGCTATGATCGGCACGTTGTGCCGCTGCGCGACCTTGCTCGTTTCTATAATTGCAGTCAGCTGCGGCACACCCATACCCGAAACGATGCGTGTCGTACAAATCGCGCCCGGCCCCATGCCGACACGCAACGCATCGGCGCCAGCATCGATCAATGATTTGGCACCTTCGCTCGTCGCCACATTGCCAGCGATGACATCTATATTGAAGTGCCGCTTGATATGACTCACCGCAATGATGACTTGCTTTGCGTAGCCGTGAGCTGAATCGACTACTATAGTATCAACGCCAGCATCGGCGAGTCGCGCGACACGCTCCTCAAACCCTGAACTTGATCCAACTGCGGCACCAACGAGCAACTTCCGTGCTTTCACCTTTTTCACTTCGGCAGCTTGGTCATCTATCGACAGGTTTCTATGAATGACTCCTATACCGCCCGCTTGGGCTAGCGCGATAGCAAGCCCGCTTTCCGTCACCGTGTCCATTGGCGCCGATATAAGCGGTGCCTGCAGTTCGATCTGCTTCGTGAGCCGTGTCACAAGCCGTATCTCACTACGAGAAAACCCCGCGTAGCGGGGCTTCAATAATACATCATCAAACGTAAGTGCGGTCGGTAATTGTATATCCATAAGCAATTCTAACGCGGAATGCTTATGTTCGTCAAAATGCCTAGCCGTAAACGTCGCGAATGGGTGGGATCAGACGCAAGTCACCGATGATGTATGTCTTGCTTTCCTGATGGTACGTGTACATGATCTCGTATACCGCTTCAAAGTAATCGCCGCCAGTCGTCTTGTAGTCGAGCAGCGCTTGGTGCTGCTGGTCACTTAGTAGCGCCGGTCCGCTATAGACGAGATATTCACGCGCTTCGTTCGGGCGCAAATCATCCTGTAGGCGCCGCGTCATTCCAAGCAGTTGCATCTTGTCAACGACGAGTGACTCTGGTGAACTGTTGAGGAGGTAACAGTAAATCTGCATGGTGTTGCCGTTGGGCCGCATGTCCACACGCGTAACCCGCACTACCGGATAAGTACTGGCGTCACCCTTGCGAACAGAGGACGTCGGGGCGCTGAGTGCTGTCGGTGCTTGTGCGCCCGAAACTTGTCCGTCGTCCTGCGGCACTTTATCATTCGGGTCGAACGCTGGCTTTCCGGACATTATGCGTCCGAGAACGGTAAAAAGTGACGGCATGTTCCACTACACCCTTTCGGCGCCGAGCGTCTCCTTGGCAGTTTCGGCAATGTGGTCGAGCAGCTTAGCTACTTCAGCGTCTGTCAATGTCCGTTCGTAACTCGCTATACTTAAGCGCAGGGTGATTTGTTTATGCTCTGTGTCATCCTCACGTTGGTAGATGTCGACCGGGCTCAGGTTTGCCAACGCGTTTTCCGGCCGCACTTCGCCAAGCTTTTCAGTGACAAAGTCAAACAGCTGTTGGTACGGCATATCAGCCGCGACTTTCAGACAGATATCCTGCTCGACTTTCGGGAAGCGCGGCAAGGCAGTGTAGCCGTTCTGACCGCCGCTTTCCAATGCGAAAAAGCGATGGAACGTTTCGAAGCCAGCGCAGAATTCTGGTAATTTCAGCGCCCGCACTACTGAACGTTTATATTCACCCACAACGCCGACGACCATCTCACCGTTCCATAGCACGGCCGAACGGTTTGGTTCGTAAGGTTTGAGCATCTGCTCGATCAAGCGGTGACCCGCAGGTACTGCTTCCAATGTGCGCAGAGATTTCAGCTCAATCTTGGTACTAACGCCGACTTCATCAAGCAAATATGTCAGGTATTTTCTAGCCTGGTAGTATGCTGCACCGGCATGGGCTTGAGCAGTCCGTTTGTCAGCGGCAACGACAAGCGCTATACGCTCGAATTCCTTTGGTAATCCATCCTCGTCTGTCAGATCTTTACTATGCGCTTTACCGATTTCGAACAACGCGAACTCGTCGTGGCCGGCTTTGATGTTGGCATGAACTTTGTCAAGCAGGCTTGGGCTAAGGCTCAGCCGATAATATTGCAAATCAGGACTCAACGCGTTGGCGATTTGGAAGCCTAAAGATTTGTCCTGGCCGACTTTATCGAGCAAGTTGCCATGGACGAAACTGTACGTAAGCACCTCGTTGGCGCCGGCTTTGCTTAATGTTTCGCGAAGCCTGCTCTTCAGCTCTAACAGCTGGTCTTTCGGGGCTGGAGCGATTCCGCGCTTCGGCAAATCCAACGGCAGTTTATCGTAGCCATACAAGCGGCCGACTTCTTCGACCACGTCTTCCGGGATTTCAATGTCGGTACGCCAGAACGGCGCTTTCACTACCAGCTCGTTGCCGTTTTGCTGCACGTCGAATTCCACATTTTTAAGCAGCTGCGCCATTTCGTCGGCTGACAGTTTCAGCCCAAGCCGCACATTTATAAAATCTGTCGAGACATTTACGGGCGGGTGTACGGAGCCGCGTTCTACCACTTCGGCTGGCAAATGGTTATCGTCGGTCACATTGCCGGCAACTTTGCCACCGGCCGCATCTTTTACATCGGCAATGATTCGTGCAAGTACCGCCAAATTCTGCAGCGGGCTCTGCCCTTTGTTGAACCGCGTGACCGCATCGGTGAACAGGCCGTGAGCCATTGACGTACGGCGGATGGAATACATGTCGAACGTCGCACATTCAATGATGATATTCTTCGTGTTGTCGTCGACTTCCGTGTCGCCGCCACCCATGACACCACCGATACCAACGGCTTTATCGCGCGTAGCGATCATGATCGTTTCCGGGCGCGGTTCGACTTCTTTGCCATTAAGCAGCAAGATTTTTTCGCCGTCCTTCGGCTTGCGGACAGCAAGCACAGCATGATCAGCTCCAACGTCCTTTGCCTTCACTTTGTCGTAATCATAGGCATGCAGCGGCTGGCCAGTCAGAATCATATAGTAGTTAGTGAGATCGACCACATTGTTAATCGGGCGGATGCCCACACGGACAAGCCACAGTTGCAACCGAACCGAACTCTGCTTGACTTCCACATCTCGCATAGTAACGGCAACGAAGCGAGGTACGAGCTCGGGTAGCTCGTTATTGACTTCGAGTTTCAACTCTTCTACTTCCGGGTTCGGGAGTTCCGGGTTGGCCTTGTACCAATTCGGGCTGGTGAATCGCTGCTGTTGGATGCCGGCAATTTCGCGAGCTACGCCCATCATGCCGAAGCAGTCCGGGCGATGCGTAAACATCTTGTTTTCGATATCGAATATGGAGTCGTTCAGCCCGTACGCGTCGGCAAACGAGGTGCCAGATGCGAAATCTTCGTCGATTTCCAAAATGCCTTCGTGGTTGTCGCTGATACCCAGCTCTTTGGGGCTGGCCATCATGCCATTGCTTACCATCCCGCGGAGTTCACGTGCTTCAAGCACGAATGGATCTTTGTCGATGGTACTCGGTACGGTCGAGCCCGGCGGTAACCAAGCCGCAAGCATACCTTCGTGCACATTTGGCGCACCGCACACGACTTGTACGTGACCATTTTCGTCACGCTCTATATTTTCGGCTTTCCCGCCATCGTCGACTTTGCAAAGGTGCAGCCTGTCGGCATTCGGATGATCGACACAACTAACTACTTTGACGATAAGAACACCCTGGTACTTTGCGCCAAAATCAATAATCTCTTCGATGGCGCCTAACTGCCCGCCGATTCTATCAGCCAAAGCCTGGACGCCATCCGGCGCCGGATCCCCCGACCAATCATATTTGTCACGATAAAATCTGATATGGTTCAAGCTTATCTTCATGCGAATTGCCTCAAGAAATTTAGGTTGGCCGATTCGAAGTGGCGAATGTCTTCGATGCCGTATTTCATCATCACCAGGCGTTCAAGGCCGCAGCCCCAAGCGAAGCCGGTAAATTCATTGCTGTCGATGCCTGCCATTTTGAGCACATTCGGGTGAATCATGCCCATGCCGAGCAACTCGATCCACCCGGTCTGACTACAGATGTTACAGCCTTTCTTCTGACAGAACGGACAGCTAAGCGCAAGTTCGAAACTCGGCTCGGTAAAGGGGAAATAGAACGGTTGACTTTTGATTTCGATATCCTGCTGGTAATACTCGCTCAGGAATGTTTTGAATGTAGCGAGCAAGTTGCCGGCATGAATGCCGCGGTCGACGTATACGCCTTCGAACTGATGGAAGGTGTGTTCGTGGCGGGCGTCGAGATCCTCGTTGCGAAAGACACGGCCCGGCAGCAGCACTGCGATAGGTTTGCCGTTTTCCAAGTCGCCTTTGTACTTTTGCAGCACACGATTCTGCATCGTCGATGTGTGCGCCGGCGCAATAAACTGCTTGTCGTCTTTGTCTCTTTCGACAGTCATGAATGTGTCGTAATCGTCACGAGCGGGGTGTCCCTCCGGGAAATTCAAACTAGTGAACATGTGATAATCGTCATCAATTTCGCGTGACTCTACGGCCGTAAAGCCCATGCGGTAAAAGATATCGAGCACAGTTTCTAGCTCAGTCATCAGCGGGTGCTTGCTGCCATGGTCGCTGGTAAGCAATTGCGGACGTTTGTCAGCCGGGACATTTACGTCAAAAGGCGCGGTTACATCGATAGGTGACAGTGCCTCGGCCTGCTCTGCTTGCGCAGCAACCATTTGCTCAAGCTCCGCCCGTAACGCATTAATTTCCTTGCCAAAAGCGCCCCGTTGTTCGGCTGGCAGCGTCGGAATCTCGGCGTACAACGCCTTTAATTCCGTCGCCTTCAAAATATCCGCTTTGTTTTCAAGTTCTAAGAATCGGCCTTTCAGTGCCTCGGCAACTTCAGCAACGCGTTGATTGGAATAGTTCATACTTGCCATAGTATACCAACCCCGAGAGGTCAATAAAACAGAACTTATATATGAAAGGCTGCTATACGTCAACGTATTCTGGCTCACGCTGAAGGGTCAACATCGAACCAGCGGCAGCCACGCAGACTCTGCCACCATATGCCTGGATGACGTGTAAGTCTTCACGCAGCATCGGAATCGGCACAGCTTCGTCGATAGACGCCGGTTTGACCGGCGTAACGCGCATTTTCGGGATTCCCAAATCGCGGGCAAACGTACTTTCAGCCTCACAGCCTAATGAGATATCCGGGTCAACCAACGAAATCAGCCGGCGGACCGGTCGGCAATCCACACCACTCCGTCGCAATGCGCTGACGTGCGCGGCGGTAAATTTCTGATACTCCGGACGCCGCACATCGCGATCCAGTTTGCCGCTTCCCATAATGCCCAGATCAACTTCGTGTTCTTGGATGCTTCGCTCGATAATCCTCTCGAAATCTGTGAATCCGCCCGGCCGATTTGCCAGCGCGCGGACGTCGGGGCCGGCAATACTTAGCAACCAGTAACTCATGAACCCAGCTTGGCCCCAGCCTGTTTTGCCAAGATCCACAGACAACAACATCTCGTTCGCTTCAATCGAACCACCAGCATGTAGCAGCGCTACGATTTCTCGCGCAGTTTTCGTATTGGCCGCAATAACCTCGCCCATGTGTCTGCCCGGAATGCGTGCGTGGCCGCCCGTAGTAATCGAGGTGCTACCGTAATCCAAAATACGCCGACCGAGCCCATGCGCCACCAATTCACGCTCGAATACTTCGTACGCCTGCAACGGGGCCAAACCCTGCTCCTGGACTGTTCTGGTCAAATCTTCAAGGATGCCCGCGACAGGAAATATTTCCCTGTTATAATCAAGTGCCACTTCACTCATTGTCAAAATCTTACTATTATAGTTATTTATATGGCAAATTTCTCATTCGACGTAGTCAGCGAATATGACAAAGCGGAAATGAACAACGTTTTCGACCAAGTGCAGCGAGAACTTGCGAACCGTTATGATTTCAAAGGTACGCCTGCTGCAGTCGAATGGCTGAGTGCTGACAAAACCGGATTGAAAGTCATCGGTAATGGCGACTGGCAAATCGATGCCATTCTCGACATCGTCCGCAAAAAACTGGCCGCCCGTGATCAGAGCCAGAAAATACTCGATGTGTCACGCGAGCCGGTCGGGGCGAACTTGAAGACCACCAAAGAAGTTCCCTTTAAGCAAGGACTCGATCAAGACAAAGCTAAGCAAATTACGAAACTCATCCGCGATGAGTTGCCCAAGATAAAGACACAGATCCAGGGTGATACCGTGCGCGTGATGAGCAGTAGTAAAGACGATCTACAACAAGTCATCCAGCTACTTAAACAAACAGATTTCGACTTCCCGCTGAACTTTACGAATTACCGCTAAGCGGTATACGCTACTGCCGGCTCACCTTCGACGTTATCTTGGAGGATGTCCTCAAGCCGGGGTATCTTTTCTGTAACACCGCTATTTAGAGACTTTTCTATAGTATCCAAAACTAGCATAAGCCGAAGTCCTTCTTCGAGACTTGGCATCGGCTCGAAATTATCACGCCGACCTTGGATGTAATCGTTAAATATCGCGGACATAACTTTCATTGTAGGTTTGATATCAGTAACGTGTTTTATCCATACGTCTTCTTCGCGCTCCAGATAGGATTCGTAGAATGGAAATTTGCTATGTGCTCTATAAGCACCGCGTTCGCCGTATATCGCGACACTAGAGCCATGCCTTGGTAACGGGGCAGCGGCGTTCACCCATACTCTTCCTATCGTGCCATCTTCATACTTTAAGCTGATAGCGATATCATCGTCCCAACGATATTCATGTCTCGTTTTTTTGCTCCCCACCATTGCCTGCACCTCAGTGACCGGCTGGCCAGCAAGCCACAGATTTAAATCAACAGCATGAGTACCGCCTTCATACAAAAAGGCTGTACTCTCTAGTTGTTTGCGCCAAGTGGCGCCATTCTCGAGGTACTTAACGTCATGCACATAAGATGTTTCGAGACTACCGACTGTCCCGATTGTGCCCGACCGCACCGCATCGCAAATGGCGAGTAGCGACGGAGTAACGCGGAAGGATGTCGCAAGTATAACTGGCGCAGTAGTTTGCTTGATAGCTCTGTATATTTGTATTGCTTCTTCTAATTTAAACGCCAGAGGCTTCTCAACAATCGTTGGTTTGTCGTACGCTACACTTGCTAGTACTCCATCCAGGTGATACATCGGAGGTGTACAGATATGTACGACGTCCGCAACTTGAATGGCTTCTTCCAAAGATGCAGCTACCCTCACCTGAGACGGGTGCTGCTTGGCTATGACTTGGGCCCGCTCGGTGGAAACATCATATATGACAACATCGTTGCTAAGCTCAATCTGTGCCAATGTGTGATAATTACCCACACGGCCTGCACCAATAACTGCAGCTGTAAACTTCTGCTGATCTTTCATAGGTTCAGGGTAAATGATAACAAACTCGCTAGGAGCTGCATACCATCAATATGCGACTTTCCCACCTCTTAGGATGTTCGAAGCCGCAAGGTGCTCCACACACCTGCTGTGAGGTACCTGCAAACTTTTAATCTTATTGCACGCAATCTCCAACTCACAACTTGACAATAATTGCAATAATCTAAGTCACATTTTTATTGACGTAAGCTCCTTCAAGGAGTATTATTCCAAAGACAAAGGTTATTTCTCTTTTGCCGATTAGATTAATTTCTGAAAGGAAGTTCTGTGTTAGCTGAAGCGCCAACCATCGAGGGCGACTATCTAGGAATTGTAAGCGACGCGTGGCTCGAAGAAACTCTGCTAGAGCAGCAGTTGCTTACGAGCAATCTCTTGCACCACTTCGGCCCTGAGAAAGGCGTGCCGCAAATTGATCTCATCACCACGCTAGACAGCGCAGCTAATCTGTCATATGGCCGCAAAGCTGAAAAGTGGGGGCACGAAGTAGGTGTGCGCGTCGTGCCACACTTCTTTGGTGACGACTTTGAAGCGGCTGGCTCTATCGAATACGAACTAGGCCCACATAACGACGTTGATCATATGCTCGCGTTTCTGCCTTCCTGGACGTGGGAAGGTCAGCTGGCTATCCGACATGCGATGCCAGCCCACAAAGATGTTGACGGTGTCACATTGCGGCAAAAAGTTCCACGACTCGTACCCGCAACCGCCGAAGCGATGCAAATATCTGCTGAGCGCATCGCCGGGCGCCAGTTGCAGGAAATGGGGCGTATCGGTGTCATCGGCTATGGTGAGCGCACCCTTAAGCCCCTGGTGGAAAGAATCATGCGTGACCGACAAATCAAACCGGCAGTCCTGTTACAATCCAAAGACGAGATCAAAGCTTTGCAGCGCGGCAAGTTCGTCGATGAAATAAAAGCATGCGACACGGTCTTCACCGCCGTTCCGGTTGGCGGCTTGCTCACCGCCGAGCGAGTACGCCCAGGACAAATTATTATCGACGTCGGCTATGGAATACATCCCGAGACTGAAGAAGCTTGCGGCAATGTCGACCCGTCCGTATTCACGCTTGGCGGTTTAGTAAAAGCCACCGCTTTTAGGCGCGGTGTCGGCCCTATCACGGTCGCAATCACAGTTGGAAGAGCTATCGACGCCCGAATGGAGAAACTCGGCATCGACAAACCAACGGCACTTGCCCTAGCAGCTTAGTCGCCTAGCACTGACGGCTGCATACATCATCTACGGTATAATAACTGCCGTGACATCTATTACATACTTCGTGCATGGCACGACAACTGATAATGAACAGCACCTGGCGACCGGTTGGCTGCCCGGCAAACTTTCCGCCCTAGGACGCAAACAAGCCGTCGAGCTTGGTGAACATATTGCCGGCCAAAGGTTTGACGCAATATTCTGCTCAGACCTGCAGCGCGCAGTTGAATCTGCCAAGCTTATGTTTGGCGCATCCGCCGACATTATTCAAGACAAACGTCTGCGCGAAGCCAACTATGGCGACATGAATGGAAAGTCAAAAGCTGTTAAAGATAGCATGATGGTCGCTTGCATAGACCATCCGTTCCCAAATGGCGAAAGCTACCACGATGTCGAAAATCGCCTAGCTTCGTTTTGTAAGTTTTTGAAAGATAACTACGCCGAAAAACATGTAGCGATCGTCGCACACGAAGCGCCGCAACTCGCGCTTGATGTCATAGCCAAGCGCAAAACGTGGCCGCAGGCAATGGCCGAAGATTGGCGTAAAACGAAGGCGTTTCGTCCCGGCTGGGAGTATACGATTTAGCTTTTATGCCCTGCCGGATGATTGAGGTCTTTCTGGATTATCAGTGGGAGCGTCTTGTGTCGGTCTGGGTCTAAGAACGCCAGGTGCGAAGATGCCTAGCATTTGGGCAAATGGATCCACCACTTCCACTTCTGGTAGTCGCTCGTCTCCCTCGTGCGCTGGTAACCCTTCCATTCTTCTGCCCCTTTATATTTTTATTATACCAAGTAGCAACTTACGGTATACTAGCAAGCATGAGCGATTCTTCAGAGCTGGTCGAACAGGCCAAGGCCGTGCTTAAAGATAACGACCGCGGGCTGTACACGATTCCAGCGCACGGGATATATCCACACCAATGGCTATGGGACAGCTGCTTTATCGCTATCGGTTTGCGTCATCTCGACATTGAACGTGCTAAGATTGAAATCCTAAGCCTGATGCGTGGCCAATGGGGTAACGGCATGCTGCCGCACATGATTTTGACGCCAGGCAAAAAGGAGCAAATGCATAGCGGCATCTGGGATAGCTGGCTCAACCCGTTTTCTCCTGACGATGTAGCTACAAGCGGCATCTCGCAACCACCGATGCTCGCCGAAGCTATAGTGCGCGTTGGCGAGAAGCTGTCGCTTTCCGAGCGGCGCAGCTGGTACCGCCAGGTCTGGCCCGGGCTACTCGCATATCACCAGTGGATGTACAACGAACGCGACCCACATCACGAAGGATTAGTGCTCCAAATCCACCCTTGGGAAACTGGCCTCGACAATACGCCTCCATGGATGAGTGAGCTAAGTGGCCACCTGCTCCCATGGTGGATTCGCTTACTACAAAAGACCAAGATAGAATTTATATTCAGTCGGCTTCGCCGCGATACGCACTATGTACCGGAGCATCAGCGCCCGACGAATGTAGAAGCATTAGCGCTGTATAGCGTACAACGTCGTTTGCGCCGCAAGGGCTACGACATCAACAAAATTCTCGACCATTCCCTGTTCGCTATCGAAGACCTGACCTTCAACTGCATCCTGGTCCGCGCAAACGAACACCTGCAGCACATAGCCAAGACGTTACGTGCCGACATCCCAGAAGACTTGCAAGAAAGCATGAAGCTTACGCCGAAAACGCTCGAAGAGCTCTGGGATCCATACACCGAACAGTACTACGGACGCGATTTCGTGACCCATCGTCTGCTAAAGGAACCGAGCGTCGCGGCACTTATGCCTTTGTATGCCGGCACTATTACACCTGAACGGGCGGCATTATTGGTCAAGATGCTCGAAAACGAGCATGTGTTCGGACCAGCTTTTCCAGTACCGAGCACACCGCTGAATTCACCATGGTACGATGGCAACCGTTATTGGCAAGGGCCAACCTGGGTCAATACGAACTGGCTAATTATCGACGGTCTGCATCGCTACGGGTTCAAAGACCACGCTGAAGCACTCACCGAAAGTACGCTTGAACTCGTGCAGAAACACGGATTCTGCGAATATTACAACCCTGAAACCGGCGAGCCGCTCGGCGCCCACAACTTCTCATGGACCGCTGCGCTCGCTATCGACTTGGTGAAGCACTAGAAAGCTTCGTGCGACGCAGTAATACGCCGAGTGCCTGGGCGACCAGAATGCTATAGGTGGCGAATGCCATATACAAGGGGTACAACAATAGCTTGAAATCCCACGCGCCAACTGAAAGCGCCCCGAGCAATGACGAGGTTCCGAAAAAGAGCCATGTGATAGAAGTTTCACTCGAGGGCATAAGAAAGGTCTTATGCAGCGTGAGAACCGTGCCTGCAAAGTCCGCGATAATCACGCCGAATAATGCGAATAGCGGGTCTCTGACAGCAAACGAAACTACAACGCCGATCGCTGCGATTATGAGCGCAACTACGTCCAATTTCTTCCAGCCACCGACACCGTATTTGAACGAAAGTAAAAATACGATAAGATTGCCGAGCGCATTTAGACCGGCATAGACTAGCGACCAGTGGGCTTTCAGACCAATTTGAGATCCGAACGCAACCAGTCCAAGCACCGTCCAAATAAACCACGCCGTGCGCTGCGGCTTGGTTTTGCCTTTGAAAATATCGATGAGGTACGGCGGCCCGGCAAGCAGAACGATCGCTCCCGACAATATTGCAAACGTTTCGCCCATTTGTTTTATTCTTCCATGCTCGGTTTTTCGAGAGCAAGTGGTTCAACTCCTGCTGTCGTACTCGCAATCTTCACCACATCTTTGTCAACTTTTTTGAGTTCTTTGTGCGCATTATTGAAGTGGTTAACGGTCGTTCCTAGACTACTGCCAAGTTTTTGCATCAGCCCTTCGTACGTAACGATATGCCGACCAAGCTCGCCGACACGCACCTGGATTTCCTTGGCCTGCTCCTCGATCTGCAGCGATCGCAAACCTTGCAATACGGTCTGCAAGTACGCCATAAACGTCGTCGGGCTGACAATAATTACATTCTTTTCGCGGAACGCGTATTCAATAAGGTCACGCGCGCTCGTGTTTGTTAGGCCCACTTTGTTAACAAGTAGGTCGTAGTAAATCGCCTCGCTCGGAATGAACATGAACGCGTAGTCCATCGTCTGCTCACTTGGCCGGATATACTTGGACGTTTCGTCGATGCGCTTTTTCAGGTCGTTTTTGAATTCACGCGCCAAATCTTCGCGTACCGATTTGTCCTTCGCTTCAAGTAGGCGGTTGTAGTTTTCAAGACTAAATTTGGAATCCACCGGTAATATCTTGCCCTTTTCCAAGATAATCACCGCATCAGCAATCTCGCCATTTTTGAACTTATACTGCAGTTTGAATCGATCTGGTGGCAACACGTTTTCAAGCACCTGACTCAAATAGTATTCCCCAAGCACGCCGCGCTGTTTCGGGTTCTGCAATACATTCTGCAATACTTTCAGTTCGTCAGCGACGTTCACCACACGCTTGTTGGTTTCGTCCAACTTTGTCAGCCGTTCCGTGACATCAGCAATAAGTTTGCTACTGGCAGTGAATTGCTTCATGATGCTCTCGCGCATCAACTCTTGATTCTTGTCCAGCCGCTCGGTGATCTGCGTATTCAAGCCATCTTTTAGCTTCGTGATGTCGTCGCTCAAATTCTTCAAATCTTCTTTAAGCAGGAGCGCGCTACCGCTATCCTGCTTCGGTGTCATCTGCTGTTTCAGCACGGCCCCAAGCAGCGCGAGCACCAAAACCCCCAGAACTATGACCGCAATAATCATAACTATAGTCTAACAGATTTAACTGACAACCTTTACCGTCGTCCCGACGTGCGACCAATCGTATATCCACTTCGCAGTTGCCAGCGGCAGCTCCACGCAGCCATGCGAACCGACTACCGCAGCGGTTTCAGGTGCGTAAATGTCGACATTGCCGAACTGCGACGGCTTGCGCCACGTAGCATCGTGGAAACCGTAAATACCATATTGGTTGCTGAGCCATGGCATCCAGTAACTTACGGGGTCGTCCCAGCAGCCGGTCGAATCACAGCCTTTGAGGTGTATATTCGTCTGCTTGGCGTAAATGTGATATGTGCCAGGCGGTGTCAAATCGGCCACGTATTTTTCCATGCCAGTAACGACCGCCGAATCGTACTTGGTCATCGACCCTTCGCACGCCCACAAGTGCTGCTTACTAATGTTTACCAATACCAGTTCCGACAACGTGTTGCCCTCGCAGTAATTCACTTGCGATTTCGCAGCTGTCTGCGATGACGATTGTTGCGAAGTACTTTGCTTGCCAGACGTCGATGCCGTGTTATCCGTAGTTGACTTCTTGGTGGAATGTGCCAATGCATAAGCTGCCGCGCCGCCAAGTGCCACGACCAAAACGACCAAAATTATGAATTTAGGCAGAAATGAACGCCGTGTCTTGGGCGGCGTCTGTACCGGGTGACGAAAGCTCGCATAGCTTCGATACACGTACGGTTGGCGATTAGAGAGAGAACGTTTCACGCTGCATATTATATACGAACAACGGCATAAAGCCTGGGTGTATTTTAAACAAAACGCGTCACGACAAACATGAACACTACACCAAGAACCGTAGCCCCGATCGTGGCATACGATGAATGTTTGCTATGTGCTTCGGGCAATATCTCGCTCGCACCTATGTATAGTAAAAAGCCGGCGAAGAACCCAAGGTACAGTACGAGCCCAGCATCAGACATATGGAAGAACAACGTCGAAAGCGCGCCAAGCACAGGCGCGAGTGCATCAAGCAATAAGAACGACAAAGCTCGCCTGGAGTGATTCTTGTTAAGCAGCATGAGATTAACTGTGTTCAGCCCATCAGTAAAATCATGTGCTATGACCGCGATAGCCACCGCGATACCGATGCTTGTACCCGCCTGAAACCCTAGCCCGATACCAACACCGTCCAAAAAGCTGTGACCGGAAAGCGCCAAAGCGCTTACGACACCGACGTCCGGATGCCGATGTATTTCGTACTCCCCCTCTTGGCTGTGATGAATCAGAATAGACTTTTCGACAATATGGAACAACAAGAACCCTGTTACCAACGCAATCATCGCACCAGTGGCACCACGATGCTGCGCCTGCAGTGATTTAAAAACTTCAGGCAACAAATCGAACGCGACCACTCCCAGCAATACACCAGCAGTGTACCCTAGAAACCGATGTAATCGATCCCTGTTTTTCAGGGCGGTCAGGCCCCCAAGCAATGTGGAACAAAATGTAGCACAAGATAAAACAACGGGAAGCATGTAAATTTCCTTTTCTTCATTTAAGCTGTAGCTGCATTTTCACTTACCCTTTTAGTTTTTGCAAATATGTCGCATTTTTATATATAATTGCAGCATGACAGACATATCGAACCAACTCCAAAATTTGCTGAAAGCCAACGGCTGTAGTCTCACCGCTCCACGCAAAATCGTCTTTGTCGCATTGCAGCATGAGGAACCGCAATCTATGCACGATATTGTTGCCGCCTGTCACGACAAAGTTGATCGCGCTAGCGTATATCGGACCATACAGTTATTTGAGCAACTTGGCGTCGTGCAACGTCTGCAAATCGGCTGGAAGTACAAATTGGAATTAAGCGACAAGTTCAGCACCCATCACCATCACTTGAGCTGCATCAAGTGTGGGCGCACCATAGCCATCGACGAAGATATCGCACTCGAAAAACGTATGCGCCTGCTCGCAAAAACGCATGACTTTCTGCCGCAAGACCACCAGCTCGAAATCCGCGGCCTATGTAAATTGTGTCAGGCAAAATCTTAAAGACCCGAGTGTTTTTGCTCGGGTCTTATGGGAAGTCTCTCACTTCCTGCTTAAAGCTTATGCTTGTTGTGTGGCTTTTTCAAGCATTATTCCCGCGTCCACACATTCTGTAATAAACGCGCTCGCCGTCGGTGAAATATTGTGCCGCGATTCAACGATGTGGGTCGTAATGTGGGTCGCCTCCACGCCGAAAATCTCCTTCGCCTTGGCGCGCAATACCACACGGTCGCGCGATCCGTAAATGACATCCATCGGTATGGTCAGCCGTTTCATATCATCGGCGGTCGTCTGAGTCATGATGGTATTTTTGAGACTTTTGACAAATGGCGTCCAGGTCTGCTTGCTGATTTCAAATCCGGCCAATCGGGCTGCGAGCTTCTGTATCATCCGAGCGTTCGACGGCGAATAGTTTGGATGCTTCAATACTCTATTATAGGCCGCGAAGTAAAGTTTGCGCAGCATGGTATACCGCTTGAGCGATGAAGCTTCAGTGTATAACGGCATCTCGTAGAGCACCAAACGCTTGACGTACCCAGGGTGAAGTCGCGCGATGTGCACCGCCACCAAGCAACCCATCGAATGGCCGACAAACACAATCGGCCCGGCAACGTTTCGCTTCTTAACTGCCGACCATATCGCCTGTGCGTGATCGTCGACCGTATAATCCAGCCAGTCCGGCTTAGGCGAATCACCGAACCCCAAAAGATCGAACGTCAGAACGCGGTGATTCGAGGCAAGCAACGTGGTCAAGTGCTCCCATACCTTACTGGTACTACCGAGACCATGCAACAACACCACTGGCGGTCCTGAGCCAATGTCTTCCGTACACACAGCCTGGTAGGGCTGCCGAAGCACTTTGTGCCACAGCCGATCAAATACTGGTTGCATGTCCTTTATTATAATGCACTAAGCCAGGCCGTAGTCGGAATGATTAGTGAGGATTATATGAGGGAGCCCGCAACAAGCAACTAAACTAGAATCATTAGCTTGCCACGGCGCGAGGCTATATAATAACCGGCAATGGATATCGGGATTATCACAATCGTATTCGGTGTGATTTTTATTTCTGAGCTGCCGGACAAATCGATGTTTGCATCGCTCGTCTTGGGTATGCGTTACCGCGGCCTGTACGTGTGGACCGGCGCTTCAGCGGCATTTCTGATACATGTACTAATCGCCGTCACTGCAGGGCAAGCATTTAATTTACTGCCGCACCGCGCGGTCGAAACGTTGGTCGCAGCACTTTTCCTTGCTGGCGCATTGCTGCTGTTTTTCGGCAGGCATGGCGTTGAACAAGACCCGAAAAGCGGTGAGGTTGCCAAACTCGTCGGCGAATCACACAGCTTTTGGAAAGTATTTGGCACAGCATTCGGCGTAATATTTCTCGGCGAATGGGGTGACATCACGCAGATCGCGACCGCGAACTACACAGCACATTACCACGCGCCTTTGAGTGTTGGCATCGGTGCTACGCTCGCTCTGTGGTCGGTCGCAGCGATCGCCGTAATTGCCGGGCCAAAGCTACTGAAGCTTATCCCCGCAAAAACGCTGCAACTAGTCACCGCCTGCATACTTCTACTGTTCGCTGCCGTCAGCGCAATCAGCGCAATCCGCGGTTAATACGTAACATTTCATTACATAACTTATAATAGCCAACATGGACACAAGACCGTTGGCGGAGCGGATGCGGCCGGAAAAACTTGGCGACATCATTGGGCAGGAACATTTGGTTGGAGCCGGCAAAATTATCCGCGAAATTATCAGTAAGAAGCAACCGACTTCGTTGATTCTGTGGGGGCCGCCAGGCAGCGGCAAGACGACGCTGGCGCGGATTATCGCGCGCGAAACTGGCACGGAGTTTATTGAACTTAGCGCCGTGACGGCAAAGAAAGCTGACGTGACGAAAGTCGTCGCGGATGCGCAGGCCAACGGCCGCTTGGGCATGCGCACCATTTTATTCGTCGACGAAATCCATCGCTTCAACAAGGCGCAGCAAGATGCGTTTCTACCGTACGTCGAAGATGGCACGATCATTTTGATTGGTGCTACCACAGAGAACCCAAGCTTTGAAGTTATCACTCCTCTTCTGAGCCGCTCGCGCGTGCTAGTACTCGAACCGCACACGAAAGCCGATATCGCCAAAATCATCAAACAAGCCGCCAGAATCGAGAAACTTACAGCCAAACGCCTGCCTTCGAAAAGCATCGATTTACTGGCCGAACTTTCCGGCGGCGATGCACGTGTAGCACTCGGGAACCTGGAGCTCGCGCTGCAGCTGACCAAAGGCACTATTACGCCGGAAATCTTGACAACAGCAGCACAGAAACGAGTGCCCGGTTACGACAAAGCTGGTGAGCAGCACTACAACCTAATCAGTGCGTTCATTAAATCAATGCGCGGCAGCAACGCCGATGCAGCGCTATATTATTTGGCACGGATTTTGCAGGCCGGTGAAGATCCAAAATTCATCGCGCGGCGTATGGTAATTTTCGCAAGTGAAGATGTCGGCTTGGCCGCTTCGGCCGCCCTCAATTTGGCAGTCGCGACATTCCAGGCGGTTGAGCGCATCGGCATGCCCGAATGCCAATACAACCTGTTCCATTGCGCAACCGTACTTGCCAAAACTAAAAAATCACGTACCGTGGCAGACGCCATGCATGGCGCCCAAGACGCCGCGCGTAACAACCCTGACCTGCCCGTTCCACTTCACCTGCGCAACGCGCCGACCAAACTTATGAAAGACTTGGGCTACAACAAAGACTACGAGTGGCAGGCAAACTTCCAGCACGAATCCGGCTTCCTACCGCCGGAATTAGAGAGTCTGAAGCTGTTTGACGACTAAGCCAGCTGGCGGTGTAATTTCTGCCGGATGAGCTTCAACCCCAAGCTTTTGCAGTATTGGCGCGAGTGTGTGCGTTGGCAGACCAATGACAGCGTCAAGGTTTCCTTCAATATGATCGATAAGCGGCGCGGCCCCGCTTTGGATACCATAGCCGCCAGCCTTATCGGCATAATCCCCTGTTTGCAGGTATGCATTAACCACCGCTTCGTCAAACGATTTGAAATATACATACATGGTCTCACTGGTCACGGTTTGTATGCCTTCTGCTTTACAAACAATGGCTAGTGACGTGACGATTTTACTCGGCGCTTGTGTGGCAAGTCGTATCATGGCACGGGCATCGTCCATATCTTTCGGTTTGGCAAGCTGACTATCGCCTATTGCAACCATCTGATCAGAGCCGATCACGATTGCATCGGGGTATTCCTCAGCGACAGCAAGCGCCTTGCCGAGACCGAGTTCTTCAGCAAGCTTCTCTGGCGTCTTCGATTCATCTAAGTACTCTTCGAACTCACTCGGTACCGCCGTAAACTCCATACCCATTTTGGCTAGGAGATCTTTCCGCCGCGGGGATTGGCTCGCTAGAATGATTTGTCGCATGGCCACATTGTACCATCAGCTACTCGTTGACAGGTTCAGTGCAGTCAACCAGAATAACCATATGTACCACGTAAAACGTGACAAGTTCCAGAAATCTCGCGGCGGGTATTCCCGCATTCTCGATATTAGTTGCGAGCATTGCGGGGAGCATATTTGTTACTACCAAAAGGATGGTCCGGGCAGTTTGCGCCGCATGTATGTTGACCGCATCATTGGCTTGCAGCCGATTGAGCGATTTCTAACCTGTCCAAACTGCCAGCACGAACTGGCGCTCAGAATCGTTTGGAAGAAAGAAAATCGTCCCGCGTATCGCCTGTTCGTAGATTCGATCAATAAAGTAATCGTCGATAAGTCTGTTATTAGCAACTAGCTAGCATTTGTCATAGATTTACCATAAGGGTTATACTCCAATTATGGAATCAACTGATGCAATTGTGCTGAGCAAACTCAGCAAGCGCTACGGCCGTGCGCCGGATTTAGCGCTTAAAGAAGTGTCGCTCAAAGTTACCCAGGCGGAAGTCTACGGTTTTTTGGGCGCAAATGGTGCTGGTAAATCTACCGCCATCCGTACGTTACTAAACTTTATCCAACCTACCGGCGGGTCGGCAACGATCATGGGTTACGACATCGTCCGCCAATCGATGGAAGTAAAACGCCACGTCGGCTATCTGGCCGGCGAAGTCGCGCTTTACGGCAAAATGACTGGCAAGGAATTTTTGGGCTACATGGCAGACTTGCAGCCACTCAAAAACAAAAGCTATTTACCAGAACTTATCAAGCGCTTCGATGCCGATGTGCGCAAGCCGCTCGATACACTCTCCAAGGGTAATCGCCAAAAAATCGGGCTTATCCAAGCAGTCATGCACGAACCGGAGGTACTGATCCTGGACGAGCCGACATCCGGCCTCGACCCACTTATGCAGGAAGAGTTCTTCAAACTGGTACGCGAAGCACGCGAACGCAATGCCTGCGTGTTCGTCAGCAGCCACAACTTCGCGGAGGTGCAACGCATGTGCGACCGCGTCGGCTTTATCCGCCAGGGCAAACTCGTCGCCGAGCAGACACTGGCCGATCTTGCCAGCAAAGCCGCGCACACGTTTACGCTGACGTTTGCCGACCACGCACCGCTGGCCGAACTGCAGAAATTGCCGCAAGCTACTGTATCCGCACACGACGAGCACAATGCCACTGTATCGGTAACTGGCGAACTATCGCCACTATTCGCCGTGCTCGGCAAACATCACGTAACACGCTTGCATCAGCAGGAAGTTAATCTGGAGGAAGAGTTTATGCAATTCTACAAAGGTGGCCGCGATGCATAACCCACTAATCGCCATCGTCAAGAAAGAACTCAACCAACGACGACTATATATGCTGTGGTGGAGCCTGGGTATACTCGCGCTTGTGGCACTCACAGTGCTGGCGTATGGCTCGGTTAAAGACCAAGCAGATCAGCTCAATAAAGCGTTCGGCAGCTTGTCATCGAGCATCAGCAGTTTCGTAGGCACGAGCGATATGTTCACGCCGGTCGGCTATCTTAACTCGCAGCTGTTCTACATTACGCTGCCTATCTTGTTCATCATATTAAGCGTGACGCTAACTGGCGGGCTTGTCAGTAAAGAAGAAAGTCACCACACACTCGAGCTACTGCTTGCACGTCCGGTGGGCCGCAGTCGACTGCTGCTCGCCAAAGCCTTGGCCGCCATATCTGTAATGGCCGTACTCGGTGCCGTCACGGCAGCCGTAACTATCATCTGCAGCGAAGCCATACACATCGGCGTATCAAACGGCTATTTGCTGGTGACGACGTTTTGGATGATACTGTTCGCGGGCGCATTCGGTGCCATTGCGTTCATGCTCTATGCGGCTAGTCTGACCACACGCCGTATTGCCGCGGTCGTGGCTATCTTGCTTAGCTTCGGTGGTTACATTCTGACATCGATTGCCGGCCTAGTGCATGGACTAAGCTGGGCGGCCAAACTATTCCCGTACCACTACTACGACCCAGGTTCGATGTTACGTGGCAAATTTCCCGCCGGACTCGCCATCTACCTCGCTGTGATATACACGGTATCGTTAGTCGTCGCGTTGCTTGGCTTCCGCCGCCGCGACATCAACTAACCGTTCAGGTAGTCGCGCAGCACGACCGCCTGGTTGTGCTCAGGGTCATGTGCTGAATACAGCAACGTTACAGTTTTGTGACTTTGGACTATTCGTTTCAACTGCTCGGTTGCTGGATTAGTTTTGAGTTCGACGAGATAACGCTTACGGAATTCATCAAACCGTTCGGGTTTGTGGCCGAACCACTGCCTTAGCCCGTCAGACGGACCGACTTCTTTCAGCCATTCCCCCAACGCCGCTTTCTCTTTGCTGACACCGCGCGGCCACAGCCGATCGACCAGCACGCGGTATCCATCATCTTCACTTGGTTCTTCGTAAATTCGCTTAAGATCAATCATGTACTAATTGTAGCTCAGACTTTGACGATTTGCTCCCATGGTAAGTCGTGCTTGCCGAAGTGGCCGTACGCGCTCGTTTGGCTGTAAATTGGGCGACGCAGATTGAGCGTTTCGACAATTCCCTTCACGCTCGTGTCTACGAGTCTATCTTTGAAGTCATACAACGCTTGCTCTGTGACAGTCGCGGTGCCGAATGTTTCGATGGTCTGCATCAGCGGCTTAGCGTGACCGATAACATATGCCAGACCGACTTCACACTTAGTGGCCAAGCCTGCGGCCACAATGTTTTTGGCGATATAACGTGCAGCATACGCACCACTGCGGTCGACCTTGCTCGGATCTTTACCACTGAATGCGCCACCGCCCACACGAGCGTAGCCGCCGTATGTATCGACTACGATTTTACGCCCGGTCAGACCTGCGTCACTTTCTGGACCCGGTATGTGCCATAGGCCAGTGCCGTTCACTACAATGTCTTTGTCTTGCGGCAGATCAAACTCGTAACGTTCCAGGACGGGCGTGAAGATATGTGCGACTACTTCGGCACACACTTGCTCAGCCGGAACTTTTTCGTCGTGTGCCACTGCCGCTACGAGTTTTTCTACGGCAACTGGCTTGCCGTCGTCGTAACGTACCGTTACTTGCGCCTTGCCGTCCGGGCGCAGCCAGGCCAGTTCGCTCTTCTCACGTGCTTCGTCGATACGACGAGTAAGTGCATGAGCAAGTGCGATTGGCAACGGCATCAGCTCGGGTGTATCAGTGCAGGCATAGCCGAACATCATGCCTTGGTCGCCTGCACCACTGTCGTCATCCACGCCCATGGCGATTTCTGGCGACTGTTCATGTACATCGTTACTGAATATCGAATCCTGAAAACTAAAGCCCCAGGCCGGCACTGTGTAACCGAGCTGGCGAACTTTTTCGCGCACGATCGCTTCGTAATCCAATTTAGCGCGCGTTTTGATTTCACCAAACAAGCAAATCTGGTTCGCACCGGCAACGGTCTCGATACCGGTACGGCTGTGTGGGTCCGCCTTCAGCGCCGCGTCCACGATGGCATCACTGATCGCGTCGCAGATTTTATCCGGGTGGCCAGCGCAGACCGACTCACTCGTGAACAAGCTCGTATTGTCGAGGGCATTTGACATTAAAAAATCCTTTCTGCCGAAACCGCGAGAAAGGACGTCTTGAAAGTAAAAACATCTTCCCCGCTTTTCAGTCGGGCTAGATGGAGCACCTTGCCTTGATGGTAGGTTGCTGGCAGATCGACGAGCTAGATCTCTCCCTGCACTCTGTATATTTCTTAATTGTTAATGTTCCCCATTGTAACACGTGTTTATGGACTGGCAAGTATACCGAATTTTTAGTATAATCTCTACCCGTACTGGGGATTGGCCAAGTGGTAAGGCAACGGGTTCTGGTCCCGTGATCGGGGGTTCGAATCCCTCATCCCCAGCCACATATTTGACATTAGCATTATATTTTGTTTTAATTATCATTATGACAGATCAAATCAATAACTAAGTTGTCGCGCACTTTGGCGTAGCTTTGCTATTGATACTCTTCATTTTCTAATTTAAACCGAGCAGCGTGCGGCAACATGCCATTACTGCTCGGTTTTTGAATTGGAGAACATATTATGGGATTTAGTAGTAAAAACCGGCCTCTGCTCATTACTTTCTGTGGTCTACCAGGCTCTGGAAAAACAACCACTGCGAAAGAGCTAGAGCAGACGACAGGTGCGGTCCGACTTAACACGGATGAATGGATGGCTGCTCTTGGTGTCGACTTCTTTAACGGCACATTTCGCGATAAACTTCAGGCACGACTATATAGGCATGGTTTAGAGCTGCTTGAGCGTGGCTACAGTACCATTGTGGAAGACGGACATTGGAGTCGTGAGGAACGTGACCGGCATCGCGCAGACGCTCAAAAGCTCGGTGCCACCGTTGAGCTACACTACTTCGATTTGTCATTCGACGAAGTATGGCGACGACTCGAAGGCCGTAACGCCACTGGAGCTTACGGAACAGTACCGATCACGAGAGAACAATTGCAGGAATACTGGCTTATGTTCCAGCGACCTGACGAGGTTGAGTTGGCACTTTTTGAGAGTTACGTAGTACACACATAGCTTGTTGCAAGACCAGGTTGCATTTGTAGCCTGGTCTTAGCGTCAGCGATAATTACCAGCCAAATCGATCACGTTCAAAAGACCTCTTTGGAAGACTTTTTTGTTATCATTAATAAGATGCAAGAAGCGAATGGCAAGTTACTGTCAGCGTGGCGATTTATCGTTTGGTTCGGTATGGTTAGCCTGTTTGCAGACTTCGTGTATGAAGGAGCACGTGCCGTTACCGGCCCATTCCTGGCGCACCTGGGCGCGTCTGCGGTGCTCGTTGGGGTAATTACCGGCTTCGGCGAAGCGCTAGCACTCGCCGGAAGGTTGATCACAGGACCACTTGTAGACAAAACTCAAGCTTACTGGCCGCTCGCCATATTAGGTTATCTACTCACTATTATTTCCGTGCCCTTACTAGGAGTAGCCACGACAGTACTGGCAGCATCTATACTGGTCATTGCTGAACGCGCCGGTAAAGCTATCCGCAGCCCCGGCAAAGATGTGATGCTCTCTCATGCGACCGCAAGCATGGGGCGCGGTAAGGGCTTTGCAGTACATGAGGCTCTGGACCAAATTGGTGCTGTCGTTGGACCGTTGGTCGTAGCGCTGGTTCTGGCACTGACGCATAACGATTACCACTGGGCATTTGGCGTGCTGGTATTCCCAGGTATTATTGCCCTTCTGGTGTTGGTTAAGCTGCGGGCACAAGTTCCCAATCCGTCCGTGTACGACAAAAAAGCAAGTAAAACCTTTGCCCTGCATTCAGGTAACATCCGTTCCTTCCCAAAAGAATTTTGGACGTATCTTGGCTTTACATTTATTGCCACTGCCGGCTTCGCAACGTTCGGCGTACTTTCATATCACCTAGTAAAGCAGCGAGTGGTAGCTACGCCACTCATTCCGGTTATCTATGCGGTATCAATGGGCGCAGCTGCCCTGATGTCGCTTGCATCTGGGGTGCTCTATGACCGCGTCGGCAGGCGGAGCCTTGTACTGGTGCCGTTGCTCACGGCTGGCGTAGCATTGCTAGCGTTCAGGGCAGCCCCAACCCTCGCAATTGTCGGTATCATTCTCTGGGGATTCGTCATGGGCATTCAAGAATCCACGATGCGAGCAGGTGTTGCAGACATTATCCCGTCCGAAATCCGCGGCACCGCGTATGGCATTTTTGCACTAGGCTTCGGTACAGCCAGTCTTATCGGCGGCGCTATAATCGGCTATATGTACGATATGTCCGTACACCGTCTAATAGTTACCGTCCTCCTAATAGAAGCCCTGGCACTTATCTTCTTTACCGCCACACAGCTGCGAAGCGCTGAACGAAACTAGATCCCGCCAACTAGCGCTTCTCTATGAAGGTCAGCGCATGGCCGGTCTTGCCGGCCCTGCCGGTCCTACCGATACGATGGACGTAATCGTCGTATGTCTGAGGCAGTGAGTAGTTGATGACATGGGAAATGTCAGATACATCAAGACCACGGGCTGCAACATCAGTCGCTACGAGCACAGTAACTTCACTGTTCTTAAACTTTTTCAGGACACGCTGCCGCTGAGGTTGCGACTTGCCGCCATGAATCGAATCAGCTGAGAAGCCTCTAGCGGCAAGTTCTTTAGATAGCCGCTCAACAGCACGCTGGGTGTCGTCAAAGATGATTGTCTTTGTAGTCGCTCTCTCGTTGAGGATGTCATGCAACTTGTCTATTTTTTCGCCGACAACGAAAGGAACGACATTTTGATCAACATTGTCACTCGTCTCACTTGCTTTGACTGTAATCTGAACTGGATCTTTAGAAAAAGTTTTAATAATGCTACTGACCCTAGCGTCGAGAGTGGCTGAAAAGTAAAAGCTTTGACGTGTGGTACTAGTACGGCTCAGGATATGTGTAATATCCTGAACGAAACCCATATCAAGCATGCGGTCTACTTCGTCGAGGACCACTATGTTGCAGTCGGATATGTCGAGCGAGCCCCGTTCGAGGTGATCCTTGATCCTACCCGGTGTACCGATGACGATTCTCGGATTGCGCCGCAGGTCACTCAACTGCGGGCCCATAGAACTTCCGCCGATTAGGAGCGCACCATTCAGCCCGCTGCCCTTGCCAATTACGCGACACTGTTGCTCAATCTGCTCTGCAAGTTCCCTGGTCGGAGCAAGGATAATGGCCTTGCTCGTGGGTTCGGCTATAAGCCGGTTTAGGACCGGTATCGCGAACGCAGCGGTTTTGCCCGTTCCGGTGTTTGCAACACCGACGATGTCACTGCCAGCCAAACCGTGCGGAATTGCCTGATCTTGGATTGGCGAAGGATCACGGAAGTTCATTGCCGCTAAGTTGCGCTTCAGGAGTGCATCCACCGCAAAATCTGAAAAGCTATGTATAGGGACATAAACTTCTTCTGAGCGGGGCTTGGCAGTTTGGATAAACTTCGAGGGATGAATATATGATTTTTCCGGGCCTCGCCTTTTGTTCTGCGGACGGCTACTGTATGATCTTCGTGTTTGAGTGCTACGGCCAAAACGATATGCTTGTTTTTGAGACATAAAAAATGAATCCTTGTTTAAGTAAGTGTTGAATCGACTGTTTAGAATGAACGTCGAGTCTTCGGTGGCTTACTCAGGATTCATTAGAAACAATGCCATTACTATAGCATAATAATTATACACAAGCAACACCACTAATGTTGTAAGGGATTTTACCAGCGGCAGTCGGGTATAGGCATTATAAAAAAACACCGCCATGCCGGTATTATTCCGTGTTCTACTTAAAACGAAATTGACATATATTCATATAACGGTTTTAATAAACAATGAATAACACCCTGCATGAGAGTAAAAAAACGAGGAAAACAAAATCCAGCTCATACTGAAACTTGGTTACGACATACTTTACGCCACGCCTTTGGCCGTAGTAGTACTCGCAGTATTTTGCAAGATGATCTTCCGGCGCGGAAAGTCATACGGGGAGCCTTAGCCCCTACCTACCATATCCCGCAAGTAAGGTTTCACCCAATGCGCGGGATAGCACTATCGCTAACCGCCGGTCTCATTGTCTTTGCGGTAGGCTGGAGGTTCACATACGGCGTAGCTCCGGGATTCAGAATACTGCTGGTATTCTCGGCAGTGCCGTTACTACTACGGATCGTCGGATGGGTATTATCATGCTTCGACCGGCCTTACCGCATGCAAGCGGAAGAACTGGATGATTTCCGCGTGGTCATCAGCATACCAGCTTTCAATGAGGCCCCGGAAACCGTCGATGCGTGCTTATTCGCGCTAGTCAACCAGACTCGGCCGCCGGACCTCGTAGACTTCGTCGATGACGGTTCCCACAAAGTGGATTACACCCGCTTGAAGAAATACTGGGCTGGGAAACATGGACGCACCAAAATAACCTGGAGACGCAAATCCAACGAGGGCAAACGCCGCGCTCACGCCGCTACGTTCCGCGACGAGCTCACTCGGTTAGCCGCAGGCAAAAAGGCCGCCGACAAAACTATCTTTATAACTGTCGATTCTGATACCATCCTATCTATGACAGCGATTGAAGAGGGCATTCAGCGCTTTGCCGACCCGGAAGTGATGTCGGTCGCCGGCACCGAACTCGGCTATAACCACACGCGCAATTTACTTACCCTTATCCAGTGTTCGCTGCAGGAATACGCGCAGGTGGTGATTTCAGCCGCTTGGTCGGTGAGCGGTGATATGTTCACTAACCGCGGGCCATTCGCGCTCATTCGCGCATCCGCCTTCGAGAAAATCATTGATGTGTATCACAATGAAGTGCTTTGGGGGCGCCAGGTGGTACTAGCCGACGATTCGCTTACCGCTTTGGCAGGATCAATGTGCGGTAAATCCGTGCAGCAGATTTCGGCTGTCGCGTTCACTATGTGGCCGGAAAAACTGGGGCACCATAGCCGCCAACGTACGCGTTGGGCGCGTGGTCGCACCGTCCGCAATTTCTGGAGACTCAAGTACTTACCTATCGCGAGTTACATGTGGTGGTACACCTTGATAAGTATTTATTCGACACTCCTTGGACTAGCACTCTTGCTTATCGTTATTGGTAGTTGGCCTCAGTCGGAACACCTGGCGTGGCGCGTGCTTGTTTCGAGCGCAATCCTTGGATGGACTAGCCAACTCCGGACTCTTTCACTTCGCCGGAGCGATGATACCTGGAAGATTAAGTTCCTAACGATAGCAATCCGCCCTCTTGCATCGCTATGGTCAGCAGTGGTACTCACGCGGGTTATCCGCGCATATGGCACGGCAACCTTTCTCAAACAAGGTTGGACCACCAGACAAAACGGCGTGGAAGATACTATGCGCCCGCAAGAGGGTGCAAATTAACATGTCAAGGTACAAACTTCTCGGCATTGCCGGTGTTCTAGTGCTAATACTGATTACGGCTGGCAATCATATCCATCCCACACATTTTCAGCCCGCCTCGCCTGCAAACCATATCTCCCAACCACCAGCAGGCCCGCGCTATTGGATAATCACAAGTACGGCCCTCGATGAAGTCACGTCTAACTCCAAAACCCTAGCCACGCTCAAGAACGACACGATTTATTCCCCAGACTACGACCCAGGCGCTGCCACCCCAGCCGAGCGTAGCCTGCATGTCATACCCGCCAAAACGTACCAATCCGAAGCGCGATTCGAAGCGGATGTAGCTGACGGCAAAATTCCCACGTACGTCAAAGCCATCCTGTATGACAACGAACCATGGCAACTTACTCCCGGCACAGAACAACAAGACCCTGTTACCTATTACAAACAAGCATATTCGCTGGCCCATGCCCATGGGTATACCATGATCGCAGCACCCGTACCCAATACGCTTGCCCCTGTGGTCGCGCCATATGCCGACATCGTGGATGTGCAAGCCCAATACGCCCAATCTTCAACTAGCGCATACCTAGCAGCGGTCACATCTACGATTGACCAGGCTCGGCAAGCCAATCCCCACGCGATCATCCTGTCCGGCCTTTCCACTAACCCAACTGCCGGCGACCCCTCGCCGCAGCAACTCGACGGTATAGCTAAAGCTACCTTTTCCCGCCTGACGCGCGGCTGGTGGCTCAATATCCCCAATCCGGGCACAGCGTGCCCAAGATGCCACCAGGCACGCCCCGACACCGCCATTAAGTTCCTTGAGTTGCTTGGTGCGACACAGCAGATAGCTCAGTGACATGATGGTCGCCCTGTTTCTTGTCTAACTATAGCGTGGTATACAATGGGTTGGGAAGTAAGGAGATATTCTTACGTTTAAGAAACTCACGCCCATGGTCTGGTTCACCATCCTGGCAGTAGTCACCGCCGGGCTGGCTTTAGGCTTACCGCCCGATCCACACACCGTCCAACGACTCCACACCACTGACGCCACTTATCGTCTAGCTATCGCCGCGATACTTATCCCCTACGTACTTATCTGGTACGCCAGCTTTTACGCTTTTGCCAAGCTACGAGAATACTCAAAGCCGCTGAAGAACACTAAAGACGGAGCAGCTTTTCATAAAATCACTATTGGGATGGCTACCCTGGCCTTCAGCCTGGTAATTCCGACGATCGTATCACTCATCTTGAACAATATCGCCGCCCATTATCCGGGATTTAAATCGGCTGCCGTTATTACCGATAACTATCTCGGCATATTCCCAGGCATGATGGCTTTCTTGCTGCTATACAACGGCTCTCGACTGCTCGTCGGCACTGTCCGGAGCAAAACACGTGAGCTCGACCTACGATGGTATGCCCCTTGGTTTTTGCTGCTAAGCGCCGTATTTTCGCACCTCACCATCGAAAATCAGTATCGATGGCACCCGTACCATCTCAGTGTGTGGCTACTCGTCGTAACATTCATCATTCCCTATCTCTACGGATGGACGGTTGGGCTGCTGACCGCATACAGTCTTCGTGCCTATGCAAAAGCAGTCCGCGGGCTATTGTATAAGCAGGCGGTCAGGCAATTCGCAAACGGCGTTGCTATAACTGTCGCCGGCTCCATCGCTATACAGTTCGTCAATATCACTATCGCACAGCGGATCAACAGGTCACTTGGTGCACTGTTGCTTATTGACTACGCCCTGCTCATCATCGTAGCAGTTGGTTTGATTCTCATGGCACTTGGCACCAATAAACTCAAGGAAATCGAAGAAGTCTAACATCAGCTATTGGCCACAGATGAGCCACTGCGCTTGTGAGTTGCGTCATTGCAGGCTAATGCATCATGTTTTTGAGTTTTAAGTATGGGGAGGGACCCATGCGAGAAACGAACATTTTACAGCTCATCTACACGTTCTTTGTTGGTCTACTCCTGGCTCTCTTCATCGGTGCGGGTATCAATACGTTTTATACCCCGCCCGCCGCTCCGGAATACCCCAGCATACTCAATATATATGGCAAAGAGCCGACCGAGCAGCAGCTAGCTGTTCAGAAACAGTTCGACCAACAGAACGCCATATATCAGGACAAGATGAAGCCTTACAACCGGAACGTGTCCATCATGACGCTGGTAGCAGCCGTGGCCTTCCTTGTCGTGAGCGTCTTATTTGAAAAGAAGATAAAATTTATCGCGAACGGCATCATGCTCGGCGGCTTGTCCACGCTTATATATAGCATCGGCCGCGGGTTCGCATCGGAAGACAGCAAGTACATATTTACGGCAATCACCGTAGGCCTGGCTATAGTCCTGTACCTCGGCTATCGCCGATTCGTCATGCACACGGCACCGACCAAAGAGTCATAGCCCAAATCACCAACAACCGTGCCAGCATTTGGCACAGAGTCAAAATCCGAAGCTGCAAGTTACGAACGGCCAGGCAAGTGTTGTAAGTTTTGTTTGAATTCAGCAGAACTTAGGCTACCATGTAAGCATAACCATTAAACAAAGGTAGACTATCAAACACAATCTTTATATACAGCCCCGCGCAGATATACGCGCGTTGACGTCGTTAGTTTGCACCCTCATACTGACCTTCTGCTTCATCACGCTGTCAGTAGGTAACGCTCGTGCTGCCCAGTCAGCCCAGCAATTCTTCGGGTACAGTGGTGGCGGGGGGACGAGCCTGCCCGCCAGCTGCGATATAACCAAGCTTTTGGCCAAAGTTAAAGTTCTGGAAGCCCAACTGTCTCAGGTCAATAATAGCGAGCAGACGCAGCTCAAGCAGATCCAACAAGAGCAGAATAACCTCAAACCCGGCGATAGTGTTGGGGGCGCCGCTCTGGATGCCCAGCAGCAACAGATTCTTGACAGTACGAAAGCCAAACTGGCAAACATCAAAGCCCAGGAGGAGGTCATCCACAAACAAACCGAAGGTCCCTCGGACCAATGCAAGCACGACACCGTCGCACAGGCCGTGAGCGAAATCAGCAGCGAAGCATCGTTTGTGACTACTTCAGCCCCTGCGACGCTCAACAAAGTAGATGCAGAAGTCGCCAAAATCGTGGCAATGGAGCCCACGCTCCAAGCTAACGGTGTCAACAACAAAGACATGGCCAGCATCAAGACGGATGTGGCAGCCGTAAAATCAGACAGCGCGACCTTGCGCGGCTTCTTCTCTGCCATGTCCGCCAAATCGTCAGCGTTTATAGCCCAAGCCAATGCCAACCCTATAGGCACCTACAATGCCATGCAGGGTGGCGACGGGCCATTAAGCGGCTTAGGCAACGGCGCTCAAGGTGCGGCACAAAATCTCGTCAATTCTTTCACCAACCTGATAAATCTGTTCGATAAACTAAGCGGCACGGGAGGACAATAGGGTGCGCTCTAAACAATCAGGTCATATCCACTTAGTTTTGATCCTAATACTGGTAGTCGCAGTCATAGCAGCTTCGGGATACTTCGTATACCAACGATACAAGCCGTCCAAAGTTACTAACGCAGCCACTAAAGCTCAGCTCCAGCAAACCGCTGCCGAGCTGAAGAAACTCGACCTAGGCAATCTAGCTAAGTCCGTCAACACCGTCAGCAACGTCCAAACCAGCTTCAACTTCCAAAAAGCCAACGGCAAATAGTGGTCCAGCGCGCCGGCGGCTAGCGCAAATTACGCTAATCTCCAGCAAACTAAATCTCGCATTTGGTATGATAGGCGCATGCGTTTTTGGTCTGTACCCGTTGCCCGGAAAGTTCCGGAAGTTACGCTTTTCTTCTGGATCATCAAGCTTCTCTCCACTGCGCTGGGCGAGTCTACTTCGGATTATTTGGTTAATGCATACAATCCTTACTTCGTAGTCCTGGCCGGCTTTATTGGCTTCGTAGCGATTCTGGCGCTGCAATTCCGCACCAAGCGTTACGAACCGTGGACATACTGGCTGACAGTAACGATGGTGGCAGTCTTCGGCACGATGGCGGCAGATGTCGTACACGTAGCGCTCGGCGTGCCGTACATCGTGTCCACTATTTTCTTTGCAATTGCGCTCGCCATCATCTTCGTACTGTGGCAGAAAACCGAACACACGTTATCGATACACAGCATCAACACGCCGCGGCGCGAGCTATTCTACTGGGCAACCGTTTCGGCCACATTTGCGCTCGGCACGGCCGCAGGCGACTTGACCGCCTACACCGCCAACCTCGGCTTCTTCTCTGCCGGCGTCTTGTTCGCCATCGTCTTCGCCGTGCCCGCTTTAGGCTACTGGCTGTTCCGTATCAATGCGGTCTTCGCCTTCTGGTTCGCTTACATATTCACCCGGCCGCTCGGCGCTTCGTTCGCCGACTGGACTGGTAAGAGACCGGCCTTCGGCGGCCTTGGCTGGGGCGACGGCCCCGTCGCAGCCATGCTTGCAGTGTGTATCCTGGCGCTGGTAGCCTACCTCCACGCTTCGCGCGCCGACGTCGACCATTACCGTCTGAATTCATAAGAAGGGGCCTTCCGTAAAAGGGCCGCCCAGATTTTAGTCGCTGCCGCCATAACGGTACATATTGCCGGACCAATTCCGTATCGTCCATGTAGGTAATACCGCTGCCGGCAGGCAGATATTTCAGTGACTTCAGTCAGTGACGCAGGGGCCTATGCGCTGGCTTTTGGCGCGTTCAGCTCGATGGCTTCGCGGATCAGAGATTTTAGTGCGGACTCGTCCATCGTATCCCCGTCGTGGAAGTCGACGGCGCGGACGGATTTGCTGTCCAAGCGCGTATTAAAGATTTTCTTCGGGTCATTCAGCAAAGCGCCCTTCGGGAATGTCAGCCGCACGGCGTTCTTGAGCATCTCGCCCACGCACAACATACCGCCAAGTTCCCACACGGACACACCCTCCGGCCTCGAGGGCTTCTTCCATTTCACCGTTTCGATTATTTGGGGGTCGGTTTCCAGGATAATCGCGCGAAGTTGCGCCAGCATACCGCCGTGCCAGTCGCCTGCTTTCGTGATTATCGCATCGATTTGCTTAGATGGAGAATCGTCTGCCATACGTACATTCTACACTTTTGGTTGGAGGATACGGAAGCGGTTGTTTTATAATTTCACTAGTATACTAGTGAAATGGTGATACTATTGATAGTATGATAACGTTCCGTCTAAATACGCACAGCGGTGTGCCGCCTTACTTGCAGATCGTGCAGCAGGTGAAGCAGGCGCTGCAGGTCGGGATACTGCAGCCAGGCGACCAGCTGCCGACGGTCAAGGAAGTAGTGGCGCATGTGGCCATCAATCCGAACACCGTGTTCAAAGCCTACCGCGAGTTGGAAATGCTCGGGTTAGTGGAGGGCCGAACCGGCAGCGGCACGTTCGTGAAGCAACGGCCGGAAGGGCCGTCACCCGAAGTGCAGGAAGCGCTTTCCAAAGATTTGGAAAGTTGGGTCGCCAAAGCTCGCAAGGCCGGGCTAGACGACGAGGCGGTAGAAGCGTTACTAAGAGTCGCATTACATAAGGATGCCAACAAGTAAGGAGGGCTATATGGGGGAAGCGGCAATACAAACTAAGGGACTTGGCAAACGGTACGGGTCGTTCTGGGCGCTGGAGAACTGCAGCATCTCCGTGCCGGAAGGTAGCGTATCCGCGCTGGTCGGGCCGAACGGTGCTGGTAAATCTACGTTGCTAAAGCTACTCGTTGGCTTGAGTTCCGCCAGTACGGGTGAAGGCGAAGTGCTTGGCAAAACACCAGCACAACACGAAAATTTTTTGAGCGACATCGGCTATCTAGCCCAGGAAATACCGCTGTATAAATCGTTGGACGCCGCCGACCACATAAAGATGGGCGCGCACTTGAACAAGCGTTTCGACAAAGCGTTTATCCGCAAGCGGCTGAGCGATATAGACATTCCGCTCGACCGATCAGTCAGCAAACTGTCCGGCGGGCAGCGCGCGCAAGTCGCCCTAGCATTGGCGCTTGCCAAGAAGCCGAAGCTGCTTTTGCTCGACGAACCGGTGGCAGCGCTTGACCCGCTCGCCCGACACGATTTCTTAAGCTCCCTCGCCCAAGCCGTGGCTGATGGCGGTCTGACCGTCGTGATGTCTTCGCACCTTTTGGCAGATTTGGAACGCGTAAGCGATCACGTCATCGTACTTGCCGCTGGCAAAACACAACTATGCGACGATATCGATACTGTGCTGAAAGAGCACAAACTAGTTGTCGGCCCCAAGCAAAACAAACTACCCGAAGACGGCTTTTCAATTATTCACGAAACGCACACCGCCAAGCAATCCACCCTGCTCGTCCGCGTGGACGACAAGAAAAAGTTACCAGCAGGCTGGCAACAGCACGAACCGAACATCGAGGAAATAATCCTCGCATACATGGGCCAAGCTAAGGAAGGAGGCGCACGATGAACTGGTTCACATGGCGGCAACACCGCAAACAATTTCTAGTATTTGGGGTTCTGCTCGCAGCCTTCGCGGCACTGCTCATCCCCACAGGCATACATTTTTGGCACGAGTACCAGCACGCCCTGCAAAATTGCGCGCAGAACCCGGCGGTCTACAATTGTAGCGACCTGGATAGTACTATATTCGGAAACCAGGCTGCCGGCTCCGTAAGAACGTTAGTGATTATGGGCACATTTGGATTGCCGCTACTTGCAGGACTCTTTATCGGTTCTCCACTGATTGCCAAAGAATACGAAGAAGGCACCAACAAATTAGTCTGGACACAAAGCGTGTCACGGCGCAGATGGCTCACGACCAAACTCGCTTGGGCACTCCTATTTGCGCTACTCTATGGCGCTTTGCTGGCAGCCCTTGCCACCTGGTGGTCACGAACTATCAATACGATCGACCAGAACCGATTCGTTCAAGGGCACTTCGAAACCCAGGGGCTGATGCCTGCAGCGTACAGTGTCTTCTTCACCTCCGTCGGCTTCCTGACGGGAGCATGGTTCCGTAAGACAGTGCTCGCCTTTGCCATAACATTTGGCGTATTTGTGTTATGCATGGCCAGCTTCGCGAACTGGATCAGGCCGCATTACATGACGCCAGTTACCGTATCATCACCGATGGGGCCAAGCTTTGAGACACAAGTTCCGAATGAGGCTTGGACAATCAGTCGCGATATCCTGGACAAAAACGGCAAACCGATTGGCGATATCTTCCCATCGGCGCCACCGGAGTGTCAGCAAATCATCCAGCAATCGGAAGTCAGAGGAAACGGCCATGGCGGCATTCGCGTCAAGGCAGTACCGTCACCCAACGGCGGCGATCCAATCGATGACTGCCTGAACAAGGCTGGGTTCCATCAAATTGCCAAATACCAACCTGCTTACCGCTACTGGGACTTCCAGCGCATTGAGGCCGGAATTTACATGGGCCTGACAGCCATAGCCATCTGCGCCACCTACTGGCTCGTACTCAAACGCGACGCGTAAGCATTAGCTCCGCTTTGCTAAAATAAGTATATGGAAGAGCTAGACAAGCACGCTTTCAGATACCTGCTGATATCGGTCATAATCGTCCTAGCGACCGGAACTATCTTTTACCATCTTGTCGAAAAGCTTTCCTGGCTCAACTCATACTACTTCAGCGTTGTCACCTTGTCGACAGTCGGGTATGGAGACATTACGCCGCACACGGATGCGGGCAAAATCTTCACCACTTTCTACATATTCACCGGCGTCGGTATATTGACAACCTTCTTTTCGGTTCTCATCAAAAGACGCGCGCAGCGAATTGAGAAGCGCTCGAAGAAGAAAAACTCGTAATTAGCTACCGATTCGACAGACGCTAAGCTGCGCTTAAGCTGGCCTGCTGTTTGCCAAGCGTCATGAGCAACTCCGGGCTTAGGAAATCCTGGGCCAGGAGTATACCGCCGGCATCCCGCATTGCGTTTCGGAGCGGTATAAGCCACCGGTGCTCGATGAGCAAAATCAGCGCGGCATCCCCCTTCGGGATTCCCTCGGCCATATCTTCGATGTCTTCTTTGTCGAGCCCATATTCGTATCGCTTGTGAAACTTTTCCGCCATCTCTTCGCTCGTCTGCATGGCGGTGGTCGTGCTACCCGACCCGAGCCCTATGAATCCGCCGATAACAGCGCCGAATTCCATGCTTTCAGTCGCGGTTAGGTCACTCGCTTCTAGTGTTTTGATCTCGCCCGATTCGGTTTTCTGAATAGCTACGCCGTCAATAATCTTCACCATTTTTTCATCGCGCAGCTTTTGTAGCTCGTCATTTATTTTGCCCTTAAACACTGGCTTTCTAAAAGCTACCGCTAGGAGCTGTATCGGGCCGATGTTTTTTAAATCTAGTTTATCCATAGACAATCCCCCTGATAGTTAACTTACCTGCGCCTGCCGACGCGTCGGGCAGTCCTTCGCGCTACCCTCCTCGCTTGTCCCAACATGCCAACCCCCTCTCGTAATTTAAGTCGCCTTTCCATTGTAGCCTCGGCTCTTAATAGCCCTCCGTGACGGGCGTCACTGCTAGCACCCGACGCTCCCGGTGTCGGTATTGAACATCTGTATCAGGTTTTGAGTGTTCGTGTACAACTGGCTTTGTATCGAGGCTGCCCCTTGCTGTAATGCCGGCGTCAAGCCGCCGGGGAACGACGGCTGGCTTGCTACCCACTGTTCTATATGCGCCTGCTCGCTTATGATATTTCGTATATATTGCTGGTTGTAGATGCCCACGTACTGTGCCGCTAACGGCACGTCACAGTTGGTTGTTATAGTAGAGCTCAGGCCTGTTGGGCTGAAGTTATTGGCTGGCGGCGTGGATGGGGAAAGTGCGTTTGGGGCGGAAATAGCAGGCGTACAGGTTTGGCGATCAAGCGACCCGGTATACAGGCTGTACGCCGCATTGGCAGTAGCATTGTATTGATAGTTCAGGAACGACTGGCCCTGGCCGGGAACCACATCTACCAAACGGCTGAGCATAGTCCAACCTATATACAGTTGATGATAATAGTTCGCTCCATAAAGTGTTTCGTAGTCTTGGCAACTCAATGTAGTGTTCGCGGTCTTCTTGAATTCCTGCTGGCTGTCCGCATGCACCGTCGGCAAGCTTTGATTCTGTTGATGGCTGGGTCTAATCGTAAAAATACCGGCAATCGCCAGGAAAAAGACCGCCACGCCGGCCGTTATAATTCGCCTGTACAAGAAGTTGTTCGAGCCCATATGCACCCCCTGATTTCACTCTGGTCGTATGCGAAATTTAATGTACGGCGGCTTGCCAAACCCGGCGCAACACGGGCGTAGTAAAAGGATTTTTCGGCCGGTGCCGTTCACCTTCCGCCGGGACGAACACCCGCAGCGCACCCGGCCTGATATGTATCATCACTGGTGCTGCATACACTTCCCGCTCGCCATCTACGCCGGCGACAAGTTCGTCGTGTGCGGTATCGACCCTGAATGTCTTAGCCGTCCATTGATAAAGCGCTCCGCTATCCGCCTGCTTACTGAGCCTATCGATACTTACCGCCCGTACCAATCGTTTGGCTAGCTCGTAATCGAGCTCAGTTATGGCAGTGATCTGCAGCACACCCTCGTCAAGCCGCTCCCGATGCCCAAGCTCGAAAACATCTACCGTGTTATACCGGTTCACGCCCACAAGAACCTGCGCCGCTTGATGGAAGCGCTGCGCGCCTTTGCGGAATCGCAGATCATACAACTTCGTCGCACCACTGGCAAGTGAGTGCATCGTATCCCAGCTGACACGCATTTTATGCTCGCGGTAGTCAGGATGATCGACGATGTCGGCATACAGCCCGAATGATACGTTGTTCAAAAATATACGCCCGTTGATGTCGGCAACGTCTATACGCCGCTCGACGCCGGTAAAGCCTGACAGAGCATCCTCGATACGCTTCGGGTCCAAGCCAAGGTCGCGTGCAAAGTGACAGCGAGTTCCACCCGGAAGCACGACGACCGGTATGTTGTTCTCTATACCGGCTTTCGCTGCCGCGCCGATGCTGCCATCACCACCTGATATGCCAAGCACGTCGGCACCCATCCGCACGGCTTGCTGCGCGAGCACGCCTACATCATTTTCTTTATCCGTAAAGTACACATGTATCCCTTGCTTTTCTGCCAGCTCATCAATATGTGCTTTTATCGCTCTGCCGTTACCTGACTTCGGGTTAATGATAAGGTAGGGGTTTTTGAAGCGCGCGATTCTGTTTGTTCCTTCTGCCAGCGCCCGTTTTTGGGCCCAGTACTTTTTGCGCAGCATCGCAACGAGTCCCAAATAGAACGCCGACAGGCCTGCCACTACAAGGAATGCCCGGCGATTTTTAGGGTCAGCTATGAAGTAGATGATATCAGCAGCAAATAACACGAGCCCGGCCACGAGCGTCAATCGCGCTCTTCGGAGATGCTTGCCCGAAGCCGAAAGCAGCAGCCACACAGCGTATACTAAAAGAGTGGCCGAAAGTCCAAGCACGATGGCAAATGCAATGTTGTGCGCCAACAGCAAGATCACGATGAAGACAAGCAATGCGTATATGAACAGCGTTGCCAGTGCAATCAGTCGCCATACGAGGTTTACTTGCATACGCCCTCCTCGTACCTAACATTTTATTGCTCAGTAGGATGGTATGTCTGTGACAGAAATCCATATCCGCTCAATTTGGTCCCCTGATTACATCGCCGACGGTATTCTTGGTATCGACCCAAGCACGCTCAAAGCAACTGGGGTTACGCACATCGTGTTTGATCTGGACGACACGTTGGCTAGACGCCGGGATAGCGCAATCTCGCCAGGCTACCTGCAGTTTGTCAGGTCGCTCCAAGCGGCTGACTTCAATGTCCTGATCGCGACTAATACTCCTCGCAATATTTCCACCTTAACTAAGCGCCTTAACGCGGAAGCCGTACACCCAAAAGGTTTGTCGCGCAAACCACTCCGCTCCTTTTATAAACGAGTCATAGACAAGTCCGGCGCGGCACCCGACCACATCGTTATGATCGGCAACCATATACTGAATGACATCGTCGGCGCGAACCGAGCCGGAATGACTACCGTACTAGTAAAACCGCTTCGACCTAGGCTATCGCTCGCATACCGGTTTTATGCTACATACGCCCGGATACATGGGTAACTAGACAGTTGGGGTACCGGAAGCAGCGCCGGTGTCTTTGGTTTCCAGAGACACGTCTTCCGTTTGTGTCGGTGGCTTGAGGATGCTGTCGACGAGCTGGTCGAGCTGGTCATTTGATAAGTTCGCCTTCACTGCGTAACCTTCGATGCCCTGTGCGCGCAAGCCCGCCGGTGCATCGGCCTCATTCAGGTTCGAGATAATGTATACCTTGATGTTCTTACCCCAGTCACTGGCGCGCATCCTGGCCAGAATCTGGTCACCGGCGATCTTCGGGACCATAAGGTCGAGCAGAACCAAATTTGGCGACTCCTTCTGAATTAGCTCTAGTGCCTGCTCGCCGTCATATGCCACTAAACATTGGTAGCCGATGAGTTCGAGCCTTGTTTTGTAAATATCCGCTAAGCTGGTGTTGTCTTCGACGATAACGATTTTTGATGATCCGAATAGTGCCATAATGCTTTTGATTCTAGTACATTATGGTTAATTTTACTATGCTTGCGGTAACTAGTTGCCGATGTAGCCGCCGAAATATTGCAACGCGAAGTACGTCCAAACGACACCGAAGAGCAGCAACACGTAGGGATACGCCTGTTTCTTGTCACGTACATATGCGTACAGCATGAACTGCAACGGGAACGCCATAAGAACGTAGCGATTAAAGCCGCCATACTGGTGGCCGACCAGCGGTATTGCCAGGAATAACAGCGAATACACCGCAAAGCTTTTACGACGGTTCCACCAATAGATAGCGGCCATAACTAGTAGTACGATGAAAACGACATTGAGCGGATCGGCGCGCGTAAGTATGCTCATAGGGCTATGCTGTACCCAGCCGTGGATCTGCCGCTGCGCCGTGATAAACGCGATCGGATCATGAAACCGCCGCCATACATAGAACATATACCCGAGTAGGCCCAAGCTGCCGACCGCGGCAGTCGCGACCGCTTTCCACCAGCGCTCTTTCTGCTCCAGCATCATCATTGCTATCAGCGCGACAACGAACACGCCGGTAATATGCGTAGCTGTACATGGCAGCAACAACAGCGCGGACCAGATGTATTTTCTTTGCAGCGCATAATATATAGCACCAAGCGCCAGCAGCGCATACAGGCTTTCGGTATACGTCCCTATCAGGAACACCCCGCTAGGAAATAGCACGAAAAAGCTGAGCGCCTTCAGCGACTCGCCGATGTCGACAGAGTCGAACAAATGTTTGATTATCTTGATATAGAAATACAGTGCGCCGACCATGCACGCCCTGGCGACGAGCAATGCGCTGACAAGCGCGGAGCGAACCGAGAAGCTAACGATATAAATAAGCAGCGGGTAGAACGGGAAAAAGTTCGCATCGAACAAGTTGTGGTAGCCGTAGTGTACGATTTGCAAATAATCCGGGCCGTCCCAGTTCGACAGGAAGCTAAGCGGGTTGTTCGGCTCAGCCGTGTAATGGTAGTGAAGTATCGGGTAGGACAGTACCACCCCGTTGTTCGAAACGCCAAGCGTGATACCGGCCAGAATTACCGCAGCCGTTACTGTCACTGCAAGTAATAAATCATGTGCGCCGATATACTTTCCAAATCGTCCAAGCCGTGCAGGCATGCCTTGACGGTAAAGACCGAAAAACTGTTGCGACATATTGCCCACTATTCTATAGCAAGGAGTTATCATAGAACAATGATGCGCCGACAAAGAGCGATACGATATGTGCTTCTAAGCCAGGTGTGCCTGTGGGCATTCTTGACCGTCTGTACCATACTCATGCCGCATTTTCTCTTCGAGCACAACGAGGGTGGTGTCAGCAACTATGGCGTGCACGTACTGACTGTTGTGCCCTATACGCTCGCGTTCGGCTTGGGCGGCGTGTTCATGCTGCTGGCCGTGCAAGCTATCCCGCAACATATCAAACCGTCACGCCGCGAGGTACGGATAGTACTGTCGACGCTCGGCTACCTGTTGCTGCTCGTCTTGCTCACGACTTACCCTTATAAAATAAACAGATTCTATGACAATCTGCATATCTTTACATCCATCGTGCTGTTTGTGACAGAGCTAATAGTCGGTACGTGGCTTGTCGCCCGCCTGGTTTCAGATAGGGTAAATGCCACGCTCCTTGCCATACAGATCTTTGGTTCCCTGCTATCTTTATTAACACTTGCTGGCGTATTGCATGTCCTGTTCATCAGCCAGTTTATTGTCGGCCTGGCGTTCGGTGCGTTGTTGGTGCGAACGCTATCACACACACTTGACACGCCTGGTACGCGATGAATTAAAAATAAATACTTGACATCACAATTGTTTACCTACTATACTATTTATAAGCTAAATTATTAATCACATGGATACACGAACTAAGAACCTCCAGGATTTGTTTGCGACATCCGCGCTCACACAGCGGATGATGCACGCGTGCATGCAGCATGCGTTCGAGGAGGTCGGCATCGCGCCATCACAGATGCATTTGCTACAACTTGTTGAACATGCGCAGTCGGTCAGCTTGAAAAAACTGGCGGATGATATGCGCCTGACCCCTGGCGCCATCACGCAGCTCGTTGATGGCTTGGTTGAAACAGGCTACCTGCAGCGCACGCCGAGCAGCGAAGACAGGCGCGTAACCGTCGTAGCCCTCACCGATGCCGGCAAAGAGAAGATCGGATTTTTGAAGCGAAAAAAGCAGGCCTTGCTCGCCAAGGTCGTGGCAGATTTAGATGATGATGAATTGCAGGTTTTTCTACGCGTGCAGCAGAAAATGCTGAGCTACCTAGAATCCCATTGCCGAAATATAAAGAACTAAAAGGAGCAAGATACCCGTGAGTTTACTATCTTTATTTGTGCGTAAAAAGGTCCACGCCGACAGCGCTGCTGCAGCAAAAGTGCAGCCAGCAGAGCATGACGGCGAACGCAGCCACGCCGAAATCATGGTCGTGGTCGTAGCGTTAATGCTGGCAATGTTGCTGGCGGCACTCGACCAGACGATTGTATCGACGGCGTTACCCCGCATCGCAAGCGACTTGAATGGACTCAGCAAATTGTCGTGGGTGGTCACATCGTATCTAATTACCAGCGCGGTAGTCACACCGCTGTACGGAAAAATCAGTGACCAACTGGGGCGCAAGAAAATTTTCCAGACCGCGATTATCATTTTCCTGATCGGGTCGGCACTTTGTGGGCTCAGCCAGAACATGACGCAACTGATCATTTTCCGCGGCCTACAAGGCTTGGGGGCGGGGGGCCTTATGGCACTCGTGTTCGCAATCATCGGCGACATCATCCCCCCCAGGGAACGTGGCCGCTACCAAGGATACTTTGGTGGCGTATGGGCGCTCTCAAGCATCATCGGGCCGCTCCTTGGCGGGCTGTTTACCGACCATTTAAGCTGGCGCTGGATTTTCTACATCAACTTGCCGCTTGGTTTGATCGCACTGTCTGCTATCGCGGCACGACTACACCTGCCAGTCCGTAAAGTTGAGCACCGCATCGACTTTCTGGGCGCAATCTTGCTTGGTGGTAGTGTCGTTTGTTTGCTACTCCTGACCGTATTGGGTGGTGCAACGTACCCATGGACAAGCACGCAGATATACGGGCTTGGTGCCGCCGGGGTAATACTCGGCCTGGCGTTCATTGCGCAGGAAATGCGAGCCAAGGAACCAATCATCCCGCTACGTTTGTTCCGTAACGATATATTCACCGTGTCATCCATCTTGTCACTCCTCTCCGGCGCGGCGATGTTCGGCGCTATGACGTTCATCCCTGAATATCAGCAAGTCGTGCGCGGTTACTCAGCAACCAAGTCTGGAATACTCATGCTGCCTATGGTGACGGGCTTGATGCTGGCGATGATTCCGTCCGGCCGTCTGATTTCCAAAATCGGCAAGTACCGCATGTTCCCAATTATGGGCACGGCTATAACGGCATTCGGCATCTGGCTGTTCAGCCACATCAGCCTGACAACGTCGCAGCTTACTCTGTCGGCATGGATGCTGGTGCTCGGCTTCGGCATCGGCCTATACATGCAGGTCATGACGCTGGCAGTACAGAACTCGATCGACCGCAAAGATATGGGTGCCGCGACGTCGGTCGTGACATTCTTCCGCAGTATGGGCGCATCGTTTGGCACGGCCATTTTCGGCGCAGTCCTGACCGCCCGACTCACGCACTACTTGTTCGCCTACCTGCCCGGCTCCGTCAGCTCGCACATCAGCACCAAGAGCCTTGAACAAAGCACTTCGAGTATTACTAAGCTACCGCCAGCTATCACACACGATGTGCTGAACGCATTCGCACATTCGTTCCACGATGTATTCCTTTGGGTGGTGCCGTTCTCGGTGCTGACGTTCATCGTTTCGCTCTTCCTACGTGAAACACCGCTTAAGACTTCGACCAAAGAAGTGGCTGAAGGTGAATCATTCGAAGGGCGACACGCACAGCAACAGGGAGAGAGCGCGTGAACAAGGCTGCTCCAGTCATCAGTCTTGAGCACGTTACAAAACAATTCGGCGAACTTACCGCAGTCAATGACGTATCGTTCGAGGTTGGCAAGGGTGAGTTGTTCGCTTTACTCGGCCCGAACGGTGCTGGCAAAAGCACGACCATCAAAATGCTTACCACGCTGCTGAGACCGACAAGCGGGGCCCTGACGCTGGCCGGCCATAACGTAACGAAGTCGCAAGACAAGGCGCGTAAAAGTTTCGGCATCGTATTTCAGGACCCAAGCGTCGATGGCGAACTGACAGCATACGAAAACATGGAACTACACGCCGTGTTTTATGGATTGTCGCGCAAGGCCGCCCGCCCCCGCATCGAAGAGCTACTAACCCTTGTCGAACTATGGAACCGCCGCGACACGCCAGTCAAGAACTTCTCTGGCGGCATGAAACGCCGTCTGGAAATCGCCCGCGGCCTATTGCACCATCCGCACGTGCTATTCCTCGACGAGCCGACACTCGGCCTCGACACACAGACCCGTAACTTGCTGTGGCAATATGTACAGAAGATGAGTGACGACGAAGGCATGACCGTATTCTTTACGACGCATTATCTTGAAGAGGCTGAGGCAAATGCCGACCGCATCGGCATCATCGACCATGGTTCACTAGTAGCGCTAGGCACCGCTAAAGAACTCTCCAAGCAAACGAAGACAGAAAACCTTGAGGAAGCTTATTTGGAGCTGACCGGTCGGACAGTGCGTGATGAAGAAGTCAATGGCCATGAATCGTGGCGAGCCATGCAGCGCTCCAGGAGGATGCGATGAGGGTGATGTACATTCTATGGCTGCGACAGGTGAAGCGCTTTTTCCGCGCCAAATCGCGCATGATCGGCGCAGTCGGCCAGCCGCTATTATTCCTGTTGGCGCTCGGATACGGCCTCGGTTCGGTATATCAACGCGCCGGCCAAGGCAACTACTTGGAGTTCCTCGTACCTGGTATCATGGCACAGACCGTGCTGTTCTCGGCCATGTTCTACGGCGCCATGATCATGTTCGACAAGCAGTTCGGGTTTCTGAAGGAAACGCTCGTCGCGCCGGTATCACGGACTAAAATCATGCTCGGCGGTGCGCTGGGTGGCGCAACTACTGCCGTGATTCAAGGCATGCTTGTCTTTGTGATCTCGCTGCTGATTGGCTTCCGCCCCGATCATTGGCTATCCGTTATTCCGACCGTTGTCATCCTATCGCTACTGGCGGTCGCTATAGCCTGCTTTAGCTCCGGCATCGGTTCATTCGTCGAAGATATGCAAGGTTTCCAGGCCATCAATCAGTTCCTGGTTTTCCCTCTCTACTTCTTGAGCGGTGCGCTCTACCCACTCGACCACGTGCCCGACTGGCTGCGCGTCGTCGCAGAGTTCAACCCGATGTCCTACGCCGTCGACGCCATGCGCGGTGCGCTCATCGGCCAGACTCACTTCGGCCTTGCCAAGGATTTCGTCGTGTTGATCGCCACCGTACTAGTCCTCATGGCGTTCGGCGCTTACCGCTTCCGCCACATAGAAGCGTAAATCGGCTGTTAGCTAAACGACTGTCCGAACCGGGAAAGTTTAGTAAAGTAGAATGCTTACCGGTAAACAGGTAAGCCTATATGATAGAAACTGTGCAGGTTTTCGGCGCCCGAGCATCCGGGACCAACTATTTCCACGATTTAGCTGTACGCAACCTCCTAGACGTCGACGTTACGACTACGCACCTTGGCGAGGGGTACGACAATTACGGATGGAAACATGGTGCTATTGGAGGCGAGGTAGGTGTCTATGTCGACGAGGCACAGATCGTTACCGATGGCACGGATTACCTTCGCAGGGAAGATGGTCGCCGGATTAGGAGAGACGACCCACGATATGTTGGCGTTGACCGGGATGGTGACCCATACATCAAGAACAATGCCACACCGGTAGATGACGATGCCTTGTTAGTCGTGCTCTACCGGAATCCTATCAGGTGGCTGCAATCGCTACAGCGTCAGCCACACCACGCACACGAGTTGTACGGCGTAAGCTTCGCGGATTTCTTGACACGCCGCTGGCGCACCTACATGAGCGCCCCTGGGGCTGAATTCTCGCCTGATGCGGCAGTTCGGCAACACTGGGTACAAAAAGGAGCGGTTATTGAAGACGAACCTTCGATTTTCGCACATCGCGCCCACAGTATCGCACGGTTCGAAAAATTCCGAGACCAGGCACCGAATGTCGCCTATATGAACTACGAGGCATTGCGCAGAGATCCTTCCGCATGCCTCGGCGCACTTGCGACACACTTTGGCATGGCGCTTAAGACACCGTTTGAAAATACGAACAGCTACAAAGGGCATGGCTCCAAACCATTCATAGAGACTAACTACGCCCCGATTGCAAAGGCCGACTTGCTGCGCATCTTGCATGCCGTAGATTGGAGCGCCGAAGCAGCAGCGAACTATTCGCCAGCTATAGACTACGCGCACATAGCGAAACCGGAAGATATCCCTGATGCACAGATTGATAACCCGCTGCAAGTACTCAACTTCAACCCCGTCATTTGGTGTTACCGCGATGGCGTTCTGTTAGCGGCCGAACGACCGAACGAGACAGCACTCACGTGAGCCGCCGATCGGCAAGCAAAGTTGCCCACATCGTGTTTTAGTCGATATCGACTACGTAATTATCCGATCGCGGCCAGATGACTTTAGCCGTTACCAATTCCTCCGGCAGCCAGCCGAAATCACGGCTATCGGTACTTTCCGTGCCATTATCACCGACAACGAACAGCTCACGGCCACGTATGCCCTGCACCCGCTTGACCTTCTCACGGCCGTCGTGGTGGATAATTACGACATCCTTCGGCCTCAGTTGGCCGAACCAACCGCTCGCAATCAATACTCCACCCTCCCGGAATTTCGGCAACATGCTTTTCCCGACGATCTGGCGGAGGAGGAGCGGCCTAAGCCTTCTTCGTTTCCCAGAAAATCTTGGCAATCTCATCGATTTGATCAATCAACTTTTGCCCTTCTTCGGGCTCTAAGTGATGTTTACACTCGCTGGCTTGTTTAATCGCTTTCCAGAATTTGTCGTGAAGATCCGGGTATTTTTCGAGATGCTCCGGTTTGAAATAATCTGCCCACAGAACCATCAGGTGATGTTTAACGAGCTCGGCCCGTTCTTCCTTGATGATAATCGCCCGCGTCTTGTTGTGGTCATCCAGCCCAGGATACTTATCCATGATGGCTTTGACACTTTTTGCTTCTACCTGAGCTTGAGCAGGATCATAGACCCCACATGGCAAGTCGCAGTGCGCGTAAACCGGCTTAACAAATGGCAACTTCATATACCCTCCTTCGTTGCTTACGCTTTACTCTAGTATAACTACTTTTCGGCCTTATGGCTATGCTCGGCACGCCATTTGGCGATTTCGGCATGGTGGCCGTTCAGAAGGATCTCAGGGACCTTCATATCACGGAACGCTTCAGGACGCGTGTACTGCGGGAATTCGATATTCTCGTTATCCTGCTGGAATGATTCAATTTCGGCCGACATTTCGCCGCCCAACACGCCAGGCAATAAGCGCACGACGCTGTCGATGATGATCATCGCAGGCAATTCGCCACCGGTCAGTACGTAATTACCTATGCAATACTGTTTATCGACCCACCTCGTAACACGCTCATCATAGCCTTCGTAGCGCGGACAGATGATAATCAGCCCTTTATCACCTGCGGCAAGCTGTTTCGCTTCTGACTGTTTGTACGTTTCGCCGCGCGGCGTCGGCAAGACTACCAGCCCTTCCGGGTCATTTTGTTTTGCCAGTTCAATTGCTGCAACTAGCGGCTCCGGCTTGAGCAGCATGCCGTCACCGCCACCATACGGCGTATCATCTACCTGCTTGCGTGGGCCAAGACCGAACTCTCGCAAATTTATAAATTCGTATTGTACGATGCCACGATCCTTGGCCTTCCAAAGCATACTACTGCCAAGAACGCCCTCGAACATCTCTGGGAATAATGTGATTACTTGAATTTTCATCTGTTGCTATCTTAACACAAACAAAAAGAACCTCATTTGATAGAGGTCCTTTTTGTCACATATAAAGCTCCCAAGTCGCGACTAACGCGGTTTGGCTCGCAACGAGCTTACCGTTAAGGTATGTTTGTTTTGAAGTTTCAGTCGATGTTTCGACTCACAGGATACTATATCAGACGAATGCTTTTGCTTGCAAGTGAAAAGGTTGTTTTATTAACCGCGCTTAAACGTCGAGGTCGTCAAGTTCTTCTAGCTCTTTGCGCGTCTTGCTAACGACACTGTTCTCTTCGACGGGCTGGTCGTCACTTGCGTCCGCCTGATCGTCGTCGGCCGCCGTTGCCGGGTCGCTCGCACTACTGACATCGTCTGACTGTCGTGCATTACTGCTGCTGCCGAATGCGCCGCTAGCACCTTCGCCGTTGTCGATAATCTTCAGGTTATATCGCGCATCGTTTTTAGTGCCCAGCGCACGAAGCAATGTGCGCAACGATTGGGCCGTAGCGCCACGCTTACCGATGACGCGCCCGAGATCCTCCGGGTCGACTGTCAACTCAAGCAGGACACCTTTTTCATCTATACGACGCTCCACCTTTACTTCATCAGGTTTACTGACAAGCGACTTAACGACGAATTCTACAAACTGTTGGTCAATGCTACTCATGATGTCCTCCCCTTAAAGGCTTCTTTCCATTATAACAAACCGGCGCGGAAAGCCCGGGTTGCGTACTTAACTTGTGTGCACATTATGCTTCTGGCTCAGACTCGTTTTTGGTTTCGGCAGCCGGTGCTTCAGCTGTCTTTTCTTCAGTAACATCACTTGGGGCAGCCTCGGCTGCGGCTTCGCTTGCAGGTTCTTCGGTCACTTCTGCTGCAGGTTGGTTCTTGCGAAGCTTGTCTGGGTTACGAACAGTGCGCTCTTTGGTGGCACTTTTCTTTACCCACTCTGGTAATTTCACGCCCTCTTGCTCGAATAGCTTTACAACACGATCAGATGGTTGTGCGCCGTGGTCAAGGTAAAATTGCGCTCTATCTTTTTTGAGCGCGACAACTTTAGCATGGGGGTCGTAGCTGCCAAGCAGCGCCACCAACCTGCCGCTAGTAGGTGTCCGGCGGCTATCTTGTACCACCACACGAAACATAGCGTGCCCCTTACGGCCGGTGCGTTGCATACGAATAGCTAACATCTAGAATGATTTCTCCAATCTTACCTTCGAATTTAATTGTATTCTACAGAAGTTTAACAGGGATGTCAAACGATTTCCAAACATCATGTTTGCGTATCAAGCAAATTTCCAGCCAGGTATCACGTTTGATACTTCTTGAGTGCGACTTCAGCGGCTTTTTGCTGGCCCGCCTGTTTACTAGGGCCGGTTCCGCGGCCCTTCAACTTGTCATCGACGAATACGCCAACAGTAAACACCTTGTCGTGGTCAGGGCCTTCTTCAGCCAAGACACGATACACGGGCGTGGAACCTTCACGGCTTTGTACGACTTCCTGCAAGTGCGACTTCGGATCCATCCATGAGCCGGTTTCCAAAATCTCCTTGAACGTAACCAGCAGGTTATCCGTGATAAACTTCTTGGCGGCATCGTAGCCTTGGTCAAGATAGAGTGCGCCGATGACCGCCTCGAAACTATTGGCCAATATTTGTTCGCGCGCACGCTCGGTACCGCGTTTTTCACCGCGACTGAGGCGCAATAGTGGCTCGAATTCGCACCGCGAAGCCGCAGCACCGATACTTTCCGTCCGGACCAGTGCGCTACGCCAGTTAGTCAGAATGCCCTCCGGCTCAGTGAAGTTGCCGTATAGGTATTCAGTCGACACAAGCTCGAGCACTGCATCACCCAAAAATTCCAGCCGCTCATTGTGCTCATTGACCGTCTTTTTATGCTCATTGACGTACGATCGGTGCGTGAACGCCGTTACGAGCAGCTCTATATCCTTGAATGTAACGCCAAGTTTTGTTTTTGCGAAGTCCTGGTACGCGTTGTAATCCATTAGTTGGTATTCCTGTAATCTGAGTCTATTCTACTACAACTTGCTTTCACGAACTTTTTTCATGCCCACCAGCATCAACTTGCCGATGTCGTCGTAGGCAATTTTTTCGACCGCTTCCGTGGCCGGGAACCACTTGGTGTCATTCAGCCAGTCCTCGGGGTCAAGCTTATCGGTGTCACCCTGGCCTTCAACCAACCAGATGTGCATCGTCATAAGTACGAGCGTGTCGCCGCGGCGATAGCGGAAGTTGACTTTGCCAAGCCAGCAGATAGCCTCGAGATCTTTCAGCCCGGTTTCTTCCATGATTTCGCGCTCGGCAGTAGCACCATGCTCTTCACCCGGTTCCACGTGGCCTTTGGGGATGGTCCAGCGATTCTTTACGTCCTGGATAAGCAGAATCTCAACCTGCTTTGTCCTTGGGTTGTGACGGAACACGATGCCGCCTGATGTGGTTTCGCGCACGACCTCGTTGATAGATGGGCGCCGCCGTGAGACAAAGTCGCGAAAGCCTTTCAGTGGCTTCGGACGTTTCATGCGACGTTTCCTTCTGGATCAGGGGAAGTTGGAGCGGCTTTTTCGCTCTCCTTTTTCGCAGGCTTAGTGTCCTCGCCGTCACGTTGCCGCATTACGGTACCGAGCACGCCGTTCACGAACTTAGACGAATTTTCGCCGCCGAACGCCTTTGCGAGTTCTACTGCTTCGTTGATAACGACCTTCGGTGGAACGCCCTTTTCGAACTGCAATTCGTAAAGCCCGATGCGCAGAATCACCCGATCCATGCGAGCGATTTGATCGATCGGCCATTCGGGCGCGATTGGCTGCAACTGCTCGTCAAGCGCCTTCTCGTGCTTGGCGACGCCTTTGACAAGCTCCTCGATAAATGCCTTGTCATCGACCATCTCGGTGTAGCGGGCAATGTTCCGCGCGAGTACGTCGTCCAGCGCAAAATCACCGTCGCCCGCTTCGCGGCGAAAATCCTGCTCGTAGAGTGTCTGCAGTGCGATGATCCGGCCGAGGTGACGATTGGATGCCATAAGTTCCTTAAATGCTTTCTCGTTTATATTGCTAAAGGACGGCCTGAGACTAGGCGTTCGTTTTTTTGGCTGATTCACGCACCGTGGTGCGGACTTTTACTGGCGACTTCGCATTAACCTTGCGTGCGAGTTCAAGCACGAGGTGGCTACGGCGTGCGCCAGTCTTGCGCGGTGAAGTGCGTTTTTTGGGTTTACCCATATGTTTTTGCTGCTCCTATTGTTTACCTAAGCTTTTACGAATTAACCCAATTATACCTGTAAATACTCCAAATCTCAAGAGAGTGATTCGGACAGTTTACAGCTAAACTTTAGCGAACAACGATGTTGAGAATCTTGCCAGCAACGTAGATAGTCTTAACGACTTCCTTGCCGCCGATGTACGTTTGCACTTTTTCGTTCGCCTTGGCAGCTTCAGTCACGAATGCTTCGTCGGCGTCGGCTGGAACTTCCAATTGCGCACGGAGTTTACCGTTGACCTGTACCACAACGGCCGCCGTTTTGCTTATCAGAAAGTTTTCGTCATATTTCGGCCACTCGCTGATATGGATCGAGTCTTCATGGCCAAGTTGCTGCCACAGCTCTTCGGCCATATGCGGTGCGAACGGTGCCAGCAGCTGCAGCAAGCTTTCCAAGGCAAATCGCCATGTACCAACGTTGGCGAAATGATCCTGCTCTTTCACCTTGTAAAAGTCATTTACGGCTTCCATCATCGCTGCGATAGCGGTGTTAAAGCTCAGATTTTCCAAATCCTGACTAACTTTCTTGATGGTCCGGTGTGTTATGCGTTGCAGATCCTGCTCGTGCGATTCTTGCTCACCGGCTCGTTCTTTAGCCTGTTCTTTAAAGCTTTGCACCAGCATCCACACGCGCTGCAAGAAACGGAAACTACCACCCATGCCTTCGACGCTCCAGTTGGCGGTCTGGTTCCATGGACCCACGAACAGTTCCATGATGCGGATGGCGTCTGCGCCGTAACCTTGTTCGATGAGTTCATCAGGTGCAATCACGTTGCCCCAGCTTTTGCTCATCTTACGGCCGTCGGGTGCCAGAATCATGCCGTGGTTTCGCAGGCGCTTGAACGGTTCGTTGAATTCGATCAAGCCTTCATCGAACATCACCTTCGTCCACATACGGGCATACAACAGGTGCATGACCGCATGCTCAGCACCGCCGATGTAGTCATCAACCGGCAACCAGTATTTTACTTTTTCATCACTGAATGACTTTTCGTTGTTGTGCGGGTCGGCAAAACGCAGGAAATACCAGCTTGAACAGGCAAAACCGTCCATGGTGTCGGTTTCACGCTCTGCTTGGCCGCCACAGTTCGGACACGTAGTGTTCACGAACTCTGGTACGCGGGCCAGCGGGCTGCGACCGTCGCCGCTCGGCTCGTATGAATCAATCTTTGGCAGTACGACCGGCAGTTGGTCCTCCGGCACCGGCTGTACACCGCATTTCTCGCAGTGGACCATCGGAATCGGCGCACCCCAATAGCGCTGGCGGGAAATCAGCCAGTCACGGATGGAGTAACTGTGAGTACGCGTACCCATGCCCTTTTCCTCCATCAGATCTTTCATCTTTTCGATGGCATCGTGGATATCCAAGCCATCAAGCGGGCCGGAGTTAATCATCTTGCCGGTGCTCTCCTGTACCTGATCCGGCTTGGTAATCGACGATTCGTCGCCGTCCGCGCCGATCACGACGCGTTCAACGGGCAAGTTAAACTCTTTGGCAAATTCGAAGTCGCGCATGTCGTGGCCCGGTACACCTACGACCGCACCGGTGCCGAACCCGGCCAACACGAAGTCCGATACCCAAATCGGCAACTTGCGGCCATTCAATGGGTTCACGACATAGAAGCCGGTAAAGGCGCCGGTCTTCAGCCGCCCCTCTTCCTTGCGTTCCAGCTCGCTCTTACTCAGTGCTTTCTGTACATAATGCTCCACAGCTTGCCAGTGTGACTGCCCGTCGTTCGGTTTCACCTCCTGGCTCATCACCTTCTGCACGAACGGATGCTCAGGCGCCAGCACGACGAATGTCGCGCCGAAATTCGTATCGGGCCGCGTCGTAAAACAGACGATATGCTCGTCACCATCCACGTTCTCTACTTTGTAGTCGATGTTGATGCCGGTCTTGTGGCCAATCCAGTTGCGCTGCATATTTTTGATGGAGTCTGACCAATCAACATCATCCAAATCTTTCTCAAGCCGGTCAGCATAGTCGGTGATTTTGAAGAACCACTGCTTGAGTGATTTCTTCTCTACGTCGCTGCCACAGCGCCAGCACTTACCGTTTTCGACTTGCTCGTTTGCGAGCACGGTTTTGTCGACCGGGCACCACCACTGCGGGCTTTCTTTCTGATAGGCCAGCCCACGCTTATACAGCAGCAGGAAGAACCACTGGGTCCACTTGTAGTATTCCGGGTCGGAACTGGTAATTTCGCGCGACCAGTCGTAGCCGAAGCCCATTTGTGTCAGCTGCTGCTTGAACCGGCCAGTATTTTGTTTGATTGCCTCCTGCGGGCTGATACCGGTCTTAATGGCGTAGTTTTCAGCCGGCAGCCCGAACGCGTCCCAGCCCATCGGATGCAACACGTTCTGCCCGTTCATACGTGCATGCCGTGTCAGTGCATCACCGATAGTGTAATTGCGTACGTGGCCGACATGCATAGCCGCACCGCTCGGGTATGGGAAATATTCCAGAATGTAGCGCTTTGGCTTCTGGGAATTGTCGTCGGCTTCGTAAATTTTGGTTTCGGCCCACTTCGTTTGCCACTTGGGCTCGATTTCCTTGGGATTGTATCGTTGCACTTTAAATACTCCTGATTTGACTAGAATTATATCTGAGAATGAGAAAGAATGCGCCCCTACCGGGCGAGGAGATTAAGCGAGAGTAATTTCTTTACGATACGCATGTCAGGAATATTGTACCACGGGAGAAACGACAGGGGTAGAAAAACTACTCAGTAATACTAAAGGGGTTCGTACTCTGAGTTTGGGCAGTGCTTTGCGGTGAACCCTTGACCAGATCGCCGAGACCAAGCGAAATAAGAAGATCCGTCAAAGACTTCGCCTTCGCGGGAGCTGTGACATTCACCGTATTGTTGTTCGGTGTCAGATTGAAGTTCCCGGTGGATGTGGTAGTACCGTCCGATGCGGTTGATGAGCTAGAAAACGTAGCACTTAGCTTATTCGTGCTGGTATCGAGCGTCGCGTTCAGTGTGACCGTCTGGGGATCATTAGTAGTGCTATCCTTGCCACTAACGCTCAGGCCGAATGGATATTTGCTACCGCCGTTATAGCCTTGCGTTACGGTGAAAATCGACGATTTATCCGATGGATCGGTAAATGTTAGTTTGCTGATGAGTTTGGTTTTGGTATCGGCCCACATATCGAAGGTATAGCTGCCGTTGGCGTTCTTGACGCTCTTTTCAAGCGGGCTAAAGCCCATGGAATCGCTTAGACTCTTGCCACCATTCACGTTCTTTGACCAGCCGTTCAATTTGCTGCTATCCAACGCACTGGCTAGCGCCGAAACGTACGCTTCAAGATGCGCTTTGTTATAGCCGACTTTGTAGTGATCGACGGCGCGACCGCTAACTGTCTCTCTGCCGATGAATTTTTCATTCGTCAGGACCGCTCTCGATGAATCAGTAGTGAATATGTATTGCTTGTTGACTGCCTGAGCCTTTGAAAGGGCGTCCTGCACTTCGTCATAGGTAGGAACGGTCGTGTTAGATGAATTACTCGATCCGACACTCTTCTTCAGATTACTTATGTACGTGTCAATAAGTGTATGGTCGATGACGATCCATTGGCCATCCAGATAGTCCAAGCTGTTCAGGCCAATACCGTCAAGGAAGTGCTTCACGCCCGTAACCTTCACATAAATATCCGGCGTAGTGTCGCCTGATGGGAGGATACTCAAGACATCTGTACTGAACTTTTCGCCGAGCGCGTCTTCATTGAAGTGCAGATCGGCGTTACCGCCTTTGTTGGCTGCACCACTCAAAGTAACGTCGTAGCTACCACTCGGACTTTTGACATGCACCGTGCCGTCGAGCGAAACGCTCTTGTAGTTGGCATGTGCTTGTACTTTGGAGTAATCAATAAGTTTATCGAGTGCAATGCCACTATTCGCCAGGCTGGCGCTATATACATGACTTGGCGTATTCGGCAGGTAAAACGCGAATACGTATGCGGCACCCAGCAACAATACGCCCACGACAGCAACCAGCGCGCGCACTAAAAGCTTTTTTGACTTTCCAGGCTGCAGCGGCATCTCGGCCATAGGCGGATTAGGTACGAACGAACCCGTACCACCTGGCTGCATAGGGCCCATGACTGATGGCGTCTGAGCAGCGGGCGTATCAGGCGTGAATGGACCCGTAGCACTGAACGAAGGCCCTATGACCGACGGCGTCTGGCTAGGCTCGAATGAAGTCGGTTCGGGCGTCGATGTCAAACCCGGGTCCTGAGACGAGACAGAAGTCGGCGGTGTCGGCACTGACGGAGTTGGACTGACGCCAAAACCGGAATCCGGCAGAGCCGATGGCTGTGTCGGCTGAAGGGACTGGGGCGAGGCTGGGTCAGGAGTTTGCTGCGGCTCATTAGGCACTTGTGGCGTTAAGGATTGCGGCTCTTCTGGCATCGAGATAGCTTTCTTTTAGTTTGATACCAGCATTATACGGGCAATCTTCAGCAAATAGCAAACTGCTCGTGCTAATGGGCGGCGCTATGAAAATCACTCGGTTTGTAGCCGTAAAATTCACCTTTTTGACCGGGTTTGAGGCCAAGCAGTTGGCTGACCGTGACAAATTGATAATGTTCCGTTTTAAGCTTCTTGATAATCGGGTCGAGCGATTTGGCCGTTACCTGATAGATGTCGTGCATATCGACCACACCACCCGGCTTAGCTGAAGCAATGACCGCCTTTTCAACCTGACCTGGGCTGTCGGCCGCCCAGTCTTGCGGATCTTCGTTCCAGAACATAATTGCCATCGGCACGTTGTCGATGACCTTTTGGTTAATCGCGCCGTATGGCGGGCGGAATAGCGTCGGTTCGGGCACGCCCGCATCAGCTATTACCTGCTGCGTCTGCGCGATCTGTTGTTTGATTTGTGCGGGTTTAAGTTTCGTAAAGTCCGGGTGCGTCCAGCTGTGGTCGCCAATCTCATCACCGTCCTGGAACATGCGCCGAAGCAGCGCTTCGTTGCCATGCACACGTGAGCCGACCATGAAAAAGCTGGCGTGGACATTTTCCTTTTCGAGGATATCCACTATCTGCGGCGTGGTGTACGGGTTCGGCCCGTCATCGAACGTCAACGCGATACACGGCTGCAATCGACAGTCAACCGGCGAGATCCAGGAGTAGGTGGATGCTAGCTCGTTCTGCAACGCTTCGGCTGCCACCAACCGATCCCTTGCTTTTTGCTCCGCTGTCAGACGCTGAGCAATAGCTTGTGCTTGTGCGGCTAATACGGCACGATGATGCCCCATTGATACCAGCCCCGCCACGACACAAACCGCTACTATGACACTCATAGTGAACTGCGGGCTGCGTGCCCATCGAAAACGCCGTTTGATAGTTCCCTCCTAAAATTGCTGTAAGTAGCTCGTCTCAAAAACCGTTGCGAGCGCACTTCGCGACTCATGCCGTTTTACTGCCAAATCTACCAAGGTGGTTACCAGCTCGACGTTTGATACGCCGGCCTTGTTCCAGTTATGTGAATACAAACTGCCCGGCAGTGGATTCACCTCGTTGAAATACACTTGTGCCTCTGCGCTATTGATGAGCATATCAATCCGCGCGGTTCCACTGCAACCCAGAGCTTTATACACGGCCAGCCCCAACCCCTCGGCCTGGGCATACAAATCCTTCGGCAAATCGGCCGGGACTCGACTGTAGCCCTGGGCACCCTTGGCCCCGCCTTTTTTGCCGCCCCCTTTTTTGCCACCACTCATGTACTTCGTTTCAAAATCGAAGAAATCTTCGGGCTTGGTCATCGGCTGCTCTAGCAGCGCCGGTCGCGGCTCGTCATTGCCCATGATCGGCAACGTGACTTCGATAAGGTTCGGTACTGCCTCTTCGACTAGCGCTTTATCATCGTAATGTATAGCGACTTCGATAGCGCTCACCAAATCTTTAGGGTCGGTGACACGCGTGATGCCGATGCTCGAGCCGAGGTGTGCCGGCTTCACGAACAGCGGGTACTTCAAACTGCGGTTGATTTTCGTAACCCATGTATCTTGGTCATGCTCGAAATCATGCTTCGTGAAATACACCGATTTTGGCGTTGGAATGTCGCTCGCTATCGCAATCTGTTTCGCAAGCACTTTGTCCATGGCAACCACGCTTGCCGACACGTTGCAACCGACGTACGGAATATCAGCCAGTTCGAACACCGCCATGACTTCGCCATCTTCGCCGTGCGTACCATGCAATGCCGGAAACGCGATGTCGATTTTCGTTGCGCGCTTCTTAAAGCCAGGCTGGACCAGCTGCAAACCGTCAGCGAAAAGCAACTGTACCGGCTGGTGCTTACTGCACCATTCATTGATTTTGCCAGAAGTAAACAGATCGATATCCTGAAGCTCTTTGTCCATGTACCACTTGCCGTCTTTAGCGATGTACACCGGTAGCACATGGTATTTCTTGCTCAGCTCCAACGGTTTGATAATTGAAGCGATAGCCGTCACAACTGATACGTCGTGCTCGGTAGATCGTGACCCGAAGAACACGCCAACGGTAGGTTTTTTCATACCATGATTATATCATTTACCGACGTCTATGATTTCGCGATGTACACTGCTCGCAATACCGGTCAAAGTGGTGTACGCAAACAGTCCGCGTTCCGACTGCAGCGCTGCAACTGAGTTCGGCAACACTGAATCGCTGCTGATTACCGTCACTTCGTCACCGATTTGCAAACTCGTCTGCCCGAGGTCAATCATCGTATGGTTCATGCAAACTCTGCCAACGATAGGCAATGACTTGGACCCGTACGTTACACAGCCTTTATTGCTGAGCGCTCGCTGCACGCCCTCGTAATACCCGAGCGGCAGCACGCCGATACGCATCGGCTTCGGTGCCGTAAAGATGCCGTTATAGCTGACCCGGTCGCCTTTTTTCAAATCCAGCACTTTGATGATAGTACTTTTAAGATCAAGCACAGGTTTGAGTTTTGCCAAATCTTTGTAATGCGAGTCTTCCGGCAGCAACGGGTTAATACCGTACGTGCCGATGCCAAGTCGGACGGTGTTGGCGTATTTGCTGCGTATTTTCGCACTGCCGGCCGTCTGTGCGATATGTATGAACTTAGGCTGGAAGCCCGCACTCAGGATTTGCGTTACCAGCGTGTCGAACTGCCCCTGTTGCTTTTCGTCGAAGGAGTCGTCACGCTCATTATCAGCATCTGCAAGGTGCGACATAATACCTTCTAGCTCCAGGTTGGAATGTCGCTTCAACTCTTCGAGATACTCAGGCAATTCGCCCGGCTGTAGCCCTAATCGGTTGAAGCCGGTGTTCAGCTCAAGATGAACCTTTACCGGTCTGCGGAGTGCCGCGAATGCCCGCAGCCCCGCGATATCCTGCACGACGAACGAGCACCGTTTGGTGTCGAGCAAATGTGCGTTCTCGGGCAAAATATACCCCAACACCAAAATATGGTGCTTAGTAATATCGCGAATCTTTGCCGCTTCGAAGTAACCATCTACTGCCAGGGAATGGCAATCGGCACCATTCAAAATTTCCGCTACCTGCTCGAGCCCATGGCCATACGCGTTGCTTTTGAGCACCGGGACGACTTCGAATCCTGGGTGCTGTTTCTTGATGTATGCCACGTTATGTGTCATGGCCGCGGCATTGAGTTCGATACGGTTCAACGGCTGGTAATCATTGGCGGACAGGTGTTTGACCGCTTTTTTGACATACTTTCTAAACATAACAGCTTCTCGCTTCTTAGGCGTAGTTATCAGTCCAGTCGTTCTGCATAAGGATAAGGTCGCCAGCAGCCACAAAGTGCTTAAGGTTCGTATAGAATTCCAGTGGATCCTGCTCTACTTGCACGTCACCTTTATAATCACCTGCCTGCAGGCCTTCCTGGATGAGCGGCGCGACAGAATTTTGCATCAATACTGCTACATCGGGATTCGCGTTGGCAATATACTCACCCATCTGCCGATGCACATTTTTATTTTCTCTGCCTTGGTCAACCAAGCCTGGCGTGACATACAGTTTGCGATTTGCAGGCAACGCCTTCAACAACTCAAGCCCGACACGGACGCCTTCGATATTGCCGTTGTACGTGTCGTCTATAATCCAAGCGCCACTCAATTGGTACGGCTGCATGCGATGCTCGAATGGCACGGTTTTAGCAACACCTGCCACTACTTGCTCCTCGGTTAATCCTAATTCAAGCCCAAGTGCTGCCGCGAGCGCCAACGGACCAACCTGGTGCTTGCCGAGCAACCCACTGGTAAGGTATAGTTTGCGCTTGCCTTTCTGCAAATTGAAACTCGTGCCTTCAACAGTCAGCTTAATATTCTTTACCTTCCAGCCGAGCGCACCACCAGCACCGTACATGCTATACGCATCTTTCAGGAATGATTCGACGGCAGCCGATTCTTCATTCACATACACGTTCTCGCCTTGTAGATAGTCCGCAACTGAAAAGATGTCTTTACCAGCCCGTTCTACGGTTTTATATCGATCAAGGTGTGCCGGCGCCAAGCCGGTAATGACCGCGTGTGTCGGATGGGTCGTCTTAGCGAACCTAGCCACGTCGCCCGGCGCGCCTTCGCCATATTCGATAATCAATATATCTTCGTCTCCCTGCAGTGTCGATGCGAATTGGGCGTGCGAAACAGCCACATTCTTGTTCGCAGGCGTGGCCGCAACTTTCTTGCCCTCACTCAAGACCGTAAGTAGCAACTCTTTCATGCTCGTTTTGCCATAGCTCCCGGCAATCGCAATCCGTACACCTGCATGTTCTGCGAACGTCATGCTCGATTTTTTGATAAGTCGGCGCTCTCGTGGCCGTGTGCGTAGTTCGCGCCCCATAATAAGCGGCACGGCTACCAAGTGCGCCCAGACAATGGGGTACGACAGCACTAGTGCAAGACCGAATTCCCAACCGCCGACAAGATCTCCCCAGTACCATGCAGCAATCAGAAGCAGCCCGGCAACGGCTTGTGCCAACATACCGGCCCGCAAAGCAACAAGCAGCATCCGCGCCGCTTTTGTGCGATCGAGCGTCCGACGATGCATAACGCTACCGAAATTCTGCGTTCGCCAATACCATGCGAGGTACGGGCCCACGCGGTACTCGGTACTTTGCAGCATATACACCAGAATCGAGGGATATCGGAAACTATATAGGCTGACAATCGCAGTAATCATACTTTGAAGAATTCACGAATTAACGGCAATACTTCCCCGGGCTTGTCGCGGTGCACGAAATGCCCGGCGCGCGGTATAACTTCGAACTTCGACCCGGCAATCAGGTGATGGAACATGCGGCCGTATTGCACCGGCGTGCTCAGATCGTCTTCACCATATACCAGCAAAGTCGGCACATGAAGCTCTGCCGCATCCCCCTGGACGTCGTCGGTCACGACTTTCTTGAACGTTTCTTGCAGGCGCTCCATGACAAACATGTCAGATCCGACCGTCTGGTACACCTTTCGCCGCAGTCGCTGCTTTACGCTCTTGGGTAACGGCGTGGTCAGTAGCTTACCCGTCTTCGTAACCATTCGAAGCGCCTTTTTGCGGCCCAAATATACGTTGCGAATACCGGCACTATCGAGTAATACCAACCTTTCTGTCTGGAATGCCCCATGCGCGAGACCGCGAATCGCAATAGCGCCACCATTACTGTGCGCGATGATACCGAAGGGCTTTACCCGGACCTTTTTCAAAAAACTCCCGACGAACGTGGCATAATCATTCAGCCCCCATGTTTCTTTCGGCGCTTGCGTACCACCAAACCCAGGTAAATCCACCGTTACGACTTCGAAGCTTTTGGCAAGCTCCGCGCTCGTTTCTTGCCACCCTTTGCTGTTGTCTCCCCAGCCGTGCAATACTAATAGACTTTTTCCTGTACCCTGCCGTTCGTACTGCGTCAGGAGCGAATCAACGACAACTTGCATATGCATCCATTATACACATTACGTTTATGCGCCAACCGCCTGTTATTGGATGTGGCTGATAAGGTTTTGCAACGCTTGGCTGGAAATCGTCGCCTTCGGCAACTTCTGGTTAATCGGCACGCCGTAACTACTGTAGATTTCCTGATGCTCGGTGCCTATATATTTAACTTGCACGAGATTATGTGAGCGTGTATCAACGGTCAACTGCACCTTGACTGCCTGCTGCCCCTGGTAATTGTTCGGATCAATGCTGTCGAGTGTCTTAATGCCTAGGTCAGTGGCGAATGCTTTCTCAAGCCCGACATAGGCAACCGGCTCGACATCGACCGCATATGTATATACCGGACGGCCGTACAACTTTCCTTTTTTGACATCATTAAACGAGGTGCTGAATACGACGTTCTGGTGTAATTGGTTAAGCAAGTTTTGTCGCTGCGCCGGCGCTAAGTTAGCCATCGGTATAAGGTTGCCGCCGCCAAGCCCGAGCATGGTTTGGATGAAGAACGGCGTGGCGCTGCCACTTTGAGCCGGAACGTTCGCTGCAGCCGCGTGCCCCCATCTACCAAGCACGTTAGAAAAGTTAAACTCTTTACCCTGCTTGTCCTTCTGCTTGGTCTGGATGCTCGTATAGCGCACGTAGTCGTCTTTGATCGTACCGATACTTTCGGTTTTGACAGTGCTTGTGGCACTAGTAAGCGTAGTGCGTCCGTATGCCAAAGTGTTCGTTCCGAACTGCTGACCGACGTATTGGTCAAGGCCCGTGGAACTCGATTTATCAACCACGTGCTTCGTGACACTCGGTGTCGCCAAGCTGTTGGATAGCATCCCCCAATACACGTTGTACGGGTTCGTATAGATACCAAACCACCATATGAATCCCGAAACGATCAACAATAGAACGCCGCCCGCGAACAGCCACTGTGGCAAATATTTACGCTGAACCGCGCGGGCTAGGAAATCATCCATTCGTCTATTGTACCAGCCTTTATCTAGTCTGCCGCCGTAATGTCGCAGCGCCGAGCAAAACGGCAGCTGCAGCGAAGCCCAATACAACCAGAATATCGTGATAGGTCGCCGATGACACATGTGCTTCGGTACTTACCCGTTGCATAGCACTCACCGCATAGGTCAGCGGCAAACAGTTTGCGATGTCATGCAGGACGCGCGGCATCTTATCAAGCGGCACAAGCAAACCACAGAGTAAGAACTGCGGGAATATGAACGCCGGCATGAACTGTACCGCCTGGAACTCGGTCGTCGCGAATGCACTCACAAACAACCCAAGCGTCGTACCGAGTATGGCGTCCACGACGGCGATGACTACCAACATCCATTCTGGGCCGGCCACGTTCAGGCCATAGACGTGTACTGCGATCAGACTTGCAACCAACGATTGCAGCGCTGCCACGAATCCGAATACCAGCGCGTAGCCGACCAAGATGTCGAGCTTGCCGATCGGCATGGTCAACAACCGTTCGAGCGTACCGGTGGTACGCTCACGAAGCGTCGTGATCGACGTGATGAGGAACATGATGACGAACGGAAAGATTCCAAGCAAGCTGGCACCGATAGTATCGAAAATCAGCGGCGTATCAGAATACATCCAGGCCAGTAGCCCGAGCAATACACATGGCACCACGAACATCATCGCAATAGTACGCGGGTCATGTAGCAGTTGGCGCAATACGCGTCCGGCAGTGGCAAGCGTCATTTTGGGATGTATCACTTTTCAGCTCCTTCGACCAGTTTCAGAAACGCTGCCTCAACTGTCGATGCTTTTGTCTTCTGCAATAACTCGTGTTTCGAACCGTGACTTAGGACTTTTCCGTCGCGTAGCAAAAGCAGATCGTCGCACTTTTCCGCTTCGTCCATAACGTGACTTGATATCAACATCGTCCGGCCTTCTGCAGCCAGACCGCGGAATAACTTCCACAGATGCTCGCGTAGCAGCGGGTCAAGCCCGACCGTCGGTTCGTCAAGCACCAAAACCTGTACGTCACCGAGCAATGCGACGGCTAGCGACACCCGCGCATGCTGCCCGCCAGATAACGAATTTACGATCTGGTCAGCTTGCCCTTCCAGATCAACCTGTTTGACAACCCGCCGCACGTCATCTTTGCCCTTCCCTAGTATGGCCGCGAAATAGCGCAGGTTCTGCTTCGTCGTCAAATCACCGTACACCGCCGGCGACTGCGTCACGTAGCCGATTTGTTGGCGTAACGCTTTGCTGCCCGCCGGCAGACCAAGCACGAGCAAACTACCGCTGCTGAATTTCTGCGCGCCGACAATCGTACGGATCAGCGTCGTCTTGCCCGAGCCACTCGGCCCGATCAACCCCGTTAGTTTGCCCGGCGTGATACCAAACGACAGTGTGTCCAGAATCGTCTTTTCATTACGGATGACCGTGAGTCTGTCTGCTCGAATAGCATTGTCGTGCATTTGCCACGATTATGCGATAGCGCTTATGCTAGCGTCAAGCCTTACGTTTAAGAGAAGCTACTTTGCCGCTTTTACAGATGTGCCGTTCGATCTCTTTGCCGCTTCAGCGTGATGGTTGTGTGTGCGCACGAGTTCCCAGTCACTGATTTTGACCTGCATGTCCCTGCCGAAGCCGACACCTTTACCGCGCAATGCGTTTCCATCCGGATCGAGAATAAGTTGTGCCGCGCCGTAGTAGTACGCTCTTTTGGTCGCACTTTTAGGCGAATTGTGACTATGATAGCTGCCGGTGGCTATGCGCCCATCAAGCGTAAAGCGTGCCAGTAGATATGATCCTTCCTCATTCGGCAGGCTTTCCGCGACCAAGTGGTCGCCATGTAAATACAAAACCATATCGTGCTCTGTCACGATAATTTTTTTCTCCGGTCCGCTCGGAACTTTGTATTTGCTGTGCCACACCCCTGAAAAATCGTAGTCAATCGCCATGTAAGTACTCCTTTGGTAGTAATTGTTATTATAGCATGCCGGTGTAAAATTGTTAGACTTATAAGACGAGTGTTTACTTGGATGGTAAAACCATGTATTGTGAATAGCTTTGAGACCAAAAACACCACATATTCGCAACATAGGAGAGACTTTAGTTGAGTACACAGCCTAAACCTACCATGCTACCGTGTGATATCGCCAAATCCGCTTTACGGCCGAAAGCCGTTGCTCCGTATGACCTTAGTTCCTTTGATGTCGCGAATCCAGCCGATGCGCAGCGCAAGCTCGCGCTGCTGCGTGCCGTCACACCCAAAAACCTGATGCTCGTAGCCGACTTCGACAACACTCTGACACAGCGCGGCCATAGTGTTTGGGAGACGCTACGCAACACACTACCTGAAGACGGCCGGGCCGAGAGTGATGCCGAACGGAAGATCAACATGGCCAAAGAACGAGCCGGCGAACTGACAGTCGAGGAAGTCATCCGCTGGTCAAAACACGAACTTAACCGTTACGCCACATATGGCATAACCACCACCGATATCGAAAAAGCCGCACGGAACGTCCAACTACGCCGGGGAGCGCGCAAGTTGTTCAACGTCTGCTCAGACGCAAGCATAGAGACCCACATACTGTCTGCTAGCGTAGCGGAGGCAATCGAGCAAGTCGTCAAATCCAAGCGCCTGCGCGCCACACGCGTACACTCAAACCGGCTCCGCACAAAAAACGGCGTCGTGATTGAGTGGGATGAAACCGGTATGCTCCATAGCTTGAACAAGCAGGAACATGCGCTGCGCTTAATACTTGGTGACATCGCGCCCGAAGATGACCTACGCTGCAAAATCGTGCTGGGCGACAATCGTCATGACGCTGACATGATTGCCGGTGACCATGCACTTCGAATTCGCGTCCGAGGCAAACACGGCAACACGCCGCAATATTTGGCAGATAGCTTCAGTGCATCCGACACTTGTGAAGGCTTCGATCTAGTCCTTCGCACCGAAAGTTTGCTGCCAGTCATCGACCTTTTTCGGTGGATTCTAAAAGATAAATAGTTGATAACGAATCAATGGTGGAGTATCGGGGACTCGAACCCCGGACCTCAGCAATGCGAATGCTGCGCTCTAGCCAAACTGAGCTAATACCCCAGAATGAGACAAACCTACGGTTTTTCTCTCACCTAAGCAACACTTGGAGTAAAATCCAAGCTCCGGCTACCCTTTCCCTTTGTAAACCTACGATGAACAGAAATAATGGTGGAGCATATCGGACTTGAACCGATGACCTCTTCAATGCCATTGAAGCGCTCTAGCCAACTGAGCTAATGCCCCAGAACAGGGATAGTTTACCAGCAAACAGGTAAAAAATAAAGGCTCTTTAGATAACCTTTTTGCGGCGCATGAGCCAGAGACCGAACAGCGGCACGCTGATAGTCACCGCCAGCACCAACCAATACATCCACGGCTCGCGCTGAAGCGGCAATGGTACGTTCATACCGTACATGCCATAAAACAAATTAGGCAACGCGATAACAACCGTCGCTATGGTCAGGATTTTCATGGTTTGATTCAGATTATTCGAGCTGATGGCGCTGTACGCCTCACGGATGTTCACAATAGACTTGATGTTGGAGCTACATACTTCGATTGACTGTTCGTTGTTGAGCAGCAGATCTTCCACTAGGTCTTGATCCTCTTCAAATAGCGGAATATGCCGCCCGAGCAGCAACCGGCGGAACATAGCGTTGGTCGGCTGCAACGCGCCAAGAAATTCATTCAATTCATCTTCGATGATTACGAAATCCGCAAAGTCTTGGTTGCTGATACCATGGCCGCGCAGGCGCGATCGGATCAGCTTGATCTTCTTGCTGGTGCCGGCAATGTGCACGTCGTATTGGTCGACGATTCCCTGCAAGATTTGCAAGATAAGCTTAGCTCTCTGGGTCGTCGCAGCTTCCATTTTGCCCGAAAGAAATTTATCAAGTATGGGTAGGCGGGTGAGCGATATGGTAAGTACAATTTCTTCGGCAAATACGAACAGTAACGGTGCAGTGTCGATTTCGCCGTCCGCATTCGTATACGCGAAACGTACGAACAGATAACTCTTGCCATCATCCTTTTCAAGGCGCGGCATTTCATTTTCGTCCAATGCGTCTTCAAGCAAATCAAGCTCCAGCCCATATTTATCGGCTAGATTTTCCAGTTCCTTGTGTGACGGCGCTTCCGCATACACCCACGTACCACGCTTGCCAGTTTTCAATTCTTGGATGTGCTGCGTACGCAAGCTTTTGTAGTAATACTTGATCATTTTCCCCTCTTGCTTGTCAGTATAACAAAAAGCCGGAGATTACCCCGGCTTTTGACTTCGTGCGCGCCCACCCTGGCGCGGGTAACATTTTGTTTTGAATGTGTTTGTTTCTCGCGCCTTTTGGCGCACGAACTACTTTAAGCGTAACCGATTTTGCGTCGATGTCAAGAACCGGCTAGTGCTCGATTTTTAATTCACCTTCAGGGTTAGGGTTCTGGGGCTGTGCTTCGAGCTTCGGCTGCGGCGCTGGCTGTACTTCCGGCAGCGCTTCCGCTACAGGCTTGGGAGCTGACTCTGGCTTAGGTTCCTCTGTGCCAAGCGTCAGTACTACTGGGTAATGATCGGATATCTTGTCAGTTGACGCATCCTTTACAACGTCCAAATCTTGCACCAACGACATCAAATTGCCACTCACAAACATATAGTCGATCCGCGCCGGCGCTTCGTCTGCCGTGACAGGTACCTCTTCTTTCGTTTCACTCTGACCATAGGGCGTCGGTGCCGTTATGTCGAGATGTCCGAGCTTCGCGGCCACGTCGACAAAACCCGCCGAAGCCAAGCGGTCGGTCACGCGGAAATCAAGGTCGTCCTGCCCGAACTTGTAAATTTTCCTGCGCTGTAACTCCGCCATAAATTCTGGCGGATAATTATCCTGGCGGCTGACGGAGTTGAAATCGCCCGTCAGAATGGTCGGTTTGTTCGGGTCGACCTTGGCGAGTACTTTCTCAATTTCTTTGACGCGCGGATCTTCCTTCCAGGGATCGAGATGTAAGTTGAAGATTGCCAGCTCGGTATCATCGAGACGCACATGCGTTTCGACGACACAGTGCCAGAAGCCTTCCTGGTGTACTGTCTGCGACACGACGGGCAGCGTAGTGAGCGTTACTAGCTTGTACTCGCTGTTACTATTGCCGTACTGGTAGGTTGTGTAGCCGGCACGGTCGGCAAAATCTTTGAGCCGCGCGAAATCATCGTCCTGCCAGCCGTTGATTTCCTGCAGGCACAGAACGTCGTACTTCTGCTCTTTCGCAAAATCAACCAGGCGAAAGTATGTATCGCTCGCGCCGTTCCACAGATTGTAACTCGCAACTCTAACCGTCATATTCTACGGCTTAGGATAGCAAAATGCGTCGCCCGCGTCATGTTTTTTGCAAAAATGCACGAAGTCTGGCAAGCGCGTCGATTCGGTACGACGTTTTAGAATACGTATCATCATCCATTTCAGCTCTGGTAAGCGGCTGGCCTTCATTGATGAAAATCGAGTCAAATCCGAAGCCACCAGTGCCCTTCGGCTTATCGGCAATCGTACCGCGCATGATTCCTTCAAAAACGTATAACTGTTCGCCATCGAACAGACCGTACATCGTGCGCGCTTCAGCGCTGCGGTCATCGAAAGCATCCAGCATACGACAGATCGTCTCCAAGCTACTACCTTTTTCAAACCACTTGATGAAAGGCCCGGGGAGTGCGTTGAATGCCGTGAACGTCATCGCCACGTCTTCGACAATCACTGGCCTTTTGACGATATCGTATGCCTGGCGTGCCTTGTGTTCAACAACCTCACGCAGCTCCAGCGACTGTATCTCGTCCAGATCGACTTTCTGATGTTCGACCGACATGCCAAGCCACTTGGCAAGTTGCTCTGCCTTATTTTGATTTCCGGTAATGAAAACAACGTCGTTCAACTCCCCTCCTTTATAAGTTCGAGTAGCTTCTGTTCATCGATTTGTTTCGTGCCGAGCGCTTCGGCTTTTTTGAGCTTACTGGCACCGACGTTTTTGCCGACTACCAGATAGCTCGTGTCTTTGCCGACACTGCTCTGGAACGTACCGCCCAGGTTCCGAATTTTATCGGCGTATTCATCGCGTTTGCCATGCTCGAGCGTGCCGGTGATGACAAAGCTTTTGCCGTGCAACGGACCTTTGGCTCTGGACTCGTAGGGTATCGGCCACGCACCTACTTTCTTGAAGTTTTCGAGTAGCTTTTCGTTATCCGGGTCGGCAAACCACGCCACGATTGATTCGGCAACGACTTCGCCGATACCTTCGATACGCATGAGTTCTTCAATGGTTGCATTACTCAAATTTTCAGGGATACCGAATTCTTCGGCTAGAAGGACCGCTGTCTGCTGACCGACATGGCGGATGCCAAGACCGAAAATAAAGCGTGCGAAATCCGGATGCCTGGCAGCCTGAACCGCACTGACAAGGTTGGCTGCGGACGTATCGGCAAACCGGTCAAGCTGCATAACTTGATCTTTGGTTAGCCGGTAGATATCAGCTAGGCTACGCACCAACTTGGAATTAACCAGTGCTTCAACGTTTTTTTCACCCAGCGTATCGATGTCGAGCGCAGCTTTGCTAGCAAAGTGTTCAAGTGCCTGCTTAAGTAACAGTTTGCCAGTCGCGCCTTTGACGCGATACACTGCTTCGCCCTCAGGACGAACAAATTCCAGCTCGGGATACTGGCGCTTGAGCTCGCTGACCATATCAAACTCTTTGGCAGATTTCGGCCTGAGCTCGGTCAACACCCTGGAGACTTGCGGGATAATATCACCAGCTTTAAATATAATGACCGTATCGCCAACACGGATATCTTTGCGAGCGATTTCGTCCGCATTGTGCAATGACGCGTGCTGGACAGTCGTGCCGGCAACCTGCACCGGATCAAATACGGCGACCGGCGTCGCTGCGCCCGTCCGTCCGATACTGATAACGATATCGCGTACCACGGTCGTCGCCTCCTCGGCCGCATACTTATATGCCACGGCGGCACGCGGTGCCTTACCGACGACACCGAGCCGCCGGTATTCTTCGCGATTATTCAATTTGATCACCAGACCGTCCGTGTTGTATGGCAGCCTGTGGCGTTTGTCTTCCCATTCGTCAACGAAGCGCATAATTTCGTCGAGGTCTTTGAGCACGCGCGTATGCGTGCCTGCCGCAATACCAAGCGCCCGGATCGCGTCGTAGGCAAAATCATTCGTCGGGACTTCGACAGGATCATCGCGGAGCAAATCCCAGGCTTGGAATCTAAGCGGCCGCGCGGCAGCGAGCTTCGGATCAAGCTGGCGGATGCTGCCGGCGCCTAGATTACGCGGGTTAGCGAACACTGGTTTGCCCTCATGCTCGCGCTGTTTGTTCAATGCTTCGAAATCTTTCTTGTAGATAATGACTTCACCGCGGATTTCGGTACGACCTTGCAGAAAATGCTGGTATTTTTTGCTAGCCCGGAGCTGCATCGGCACGCTTTCCATCGTACGGACGTTCATGGTCACGTCTTCCCCAATAAAGCTATCGCCACGCGTGACAGCTTGCTTGAATACGCCGTCTTCGTAAATGAGCGCACAGGCAAAGCCATCAAGCTTCAGATCGACAAAGAACTCGGGCTTGGCTTCGGGTGCTAGCTTTTGCGTACGTTTGATCCACGCTTCCACTTCTTCGCGATTGAATACATCGTTCAAGCTGAGCATACGGCTCGAATGTCGGACTTGCGTGAACCCCGGCAATGGCTCGCCGGCCACGCGCTGCGTGGGCGAATCGAGCGTAATCAACTCCGGATATTGTGCTTCCAGCTCAGATAATTCATGCTTCAGTGAATCCGCCGCCGCCTCACTCATAATAGATTCGTCGAGCACGTGGTAATGGTACCGATAATCACTAATCAGCTGCCGAAGCTTATCAATCCGCTCCTCAGCTTGAGGTTTGCTCAATTTCGTCATAGCATTTCTCTGTACAGCGCGTACAAGTAGCTATGTAGTACGCCCACTCCGATCACTGAAAGTATGAAAAACACAAACGTCGCCAACGATGTAACGAACACCGAGAGCGGTATGATGATAGCCGCCGTGATGATGAAGAGCACAACTGGCAGAAACAGCAACTTCCCAAAAACTACCCAGCGCCGAAAACGCACCAAGTCGCTTGCCGAACGTAACGCCTCCATCGGAGTCATGTCCTGCAATGTCACGATGTACAGCGCAAAGATCGACGAACAAAGCATGTAGAAACTCCAGCCAGCCAATAATAGAAAGCCAACCAGCGCCGCCAATTGTTCCAGGAACCCGAGCACAATGTGCCCGCCGACCAACATACTGTACGCCGCTCCACCGACTACAAGCGGTGTAAGCTGCAAACCGATGACGAAAAGTATAAGGATGAACGGCACGATGGGATATGTGCCAAGATAAAATGCATCCCGGACCCGCACAGTATGCCCAGCATACACCTGACGCAGCCCCCATATGAACACGACACTCACGAGGAGCAACCACATCGTCTGATACGCGCTTGCGGCCGCGCCAGAAGCGCTGCTGCTTGAGCTGATCAAGAACGTGAACAAAGAGAGGCCCGTAGATAGTTTATCTAGATGGCCTTGTGCGACACCCGTCAATGTTGCCTTCGTTGACTGCAGATTGGAAGCGTCTGCACCACCGAGTAACACGATATTTAGAACGGCGTACACAAGCAGAATGCCTCCCAGGAACCTCCAGTGCCGTACGAGCAGCTGGCACGCCTGGACAAACAATTTGTAGGCGGGGGATAGTTTACTGCGATTTTCGGTGGCGGCAGATTTCTCTTCTTTCGAGGCACGCTTCGCAACTTTTAGCCGCCGCCCAGGCCGGGCGTTCGCTCTGACTTCCTGTGCGACGTCCTTGGACGTCGACTTTTTCTTCTTTGATTTGTGGGCAGTTTTTGTTCTGGAGTTCATAATATTCCCTATTTTAGCAGACCGCCGACCGGGTACTACGCAAACAACTTTAGGCGTGCGTGCCCATATCGCGCAAACGCTTGATGCGATCGTCAAGCGGTGGGTGGGTACTGAACAGATTCGTAATGCTGTGGCCCTTCAATGGATTTACGAAAAAGAAATGCGCCGTACTCGTGTTCTGATGACGCAACGGCCGCTCGGCCGTTTTCAACTTTTCGAGCGCGCTGATGAGACCTTCGGGATAGCGCGTCGTCAACGCGCCCGTAGCATCTGCTAAATACTCGCGGCGGCGCGAAACAGCCAGCTGGATAAGCGTAGCAACAATCGGTGCGATAATCGCTGCGACGATCGCAAGAATCATCACTGCTTGGTTATTCTCGCGATCGTCATCACGGAACCATGTCATGCGTATGATGATGTCGGCGATAAGTGACACGACCGCTGCCAGCGCAAAAGCGATCATACTTACCCGAATGTCGTAGTTTTTGACATGTCCGAGTTCGTGCGCGAACACACCTTGTAGCTCGTCGTCATCCATGATTTCGAGCAGACCGCTCGTTGCGCATACTGCAGACGTTTTTGGGTTTCGCCCGGTAGCAAACGCATTTGGCGCTGGGTCATTGATGATAAAGACACGCGGCATAGGCAGACCGTCCGTTATCGCAAGATTTTCAATGATGCGCCACAAACGCGGGTTGTCTTTTTTCTGAATTTCCTGCGCGCCGTTTACCGCCAGGCTCAGCCGTCCGCCAGCAAAATACATAATGATTGCGTAAATCACCCCGCCAATCAGTACACCGTAGGTCAAACCTGGGCTACCGGCATATTGGCCGAAAAGCCAAGCCAGCGCGGCCACGAACAACATGAACACGAACATGATAAGTACGGTTTTACGCTTGTTAGCGGCAATCTGGCTGTACATGCTCCCTCGCTACACTAGAACTTCACGTCGACCGGTTTCTCGGCTTGAGCCTGTTCGGTTTCGTCGAGTTCGAAATATTCTTTGTCGGTCTTAAAGCCAAGCATGTTGGCGAAAATGTTAGTCGGGAAGACTTTGCGCTTGGTGTTAAAATCACGCACGACACCGTTGTAGAAGCGGCGCGACGCCATGATTTTGTCTTCTGTGTCGGTCAGTTCGCCCTGCAGTTGCTGGAAGTTTTCGCTGGCACGCAGCTGCGGATAGTTTTCGGAAACGGCAAACAGGCTTTTCAAAGTTTGCGAGAATTGGTTCTCGGCCTTCGCAGTTTCTGCTGGGCCTTGCGCCTGCATAGCGTTCGCGCGGGCTTTGGTCACATCTTCGAACACGGTTTTTTCGTGTGTCGCGTAACCTTTGACCGTGTTGACCAAATTCGGGATCAGGTCATATCGGCGCTTCAGCTGTACGGTTATGTCACTCCATGCTTCGTCGGCCTGTTGGTTGAGCCGGACCAAGCCGTTGTACATTGCGGCCATTACGATCCCGATCAATACGATCAGAACGATAACGATAATCAGTGCTGTCATTTTGGACTCCTTATATTCCGAGGTTCATTATACATCAAATACGCCGGCTTCGGTGTTAATAAGTTGAGCTATATTTCAGGTTACAACCAGGGAATTATATAATGTAATAACTATGAGGTATCGGACCCACCATCGACGCTATCGTCGACGCCACCACCATTTCTCCGCATTTGTGATGTTGCTGCTTGTATGCGCATTAATCGCCTATGGGTTCATGTCCTACCAGCTGCCTCTGCCGGCGCTCGCGGCGGTGACCAACCTGCCAGCGACATCGGCTACGACAGCATCCAACCTACCCTGGCCGAAGCAAGGGCAAGCGGCTATCGGCGCCGTGGGCTACGGCGTACTTGCCACGCATGGTGCAGATACGCCGATTCCGACCGCAAGCATCGCTAAAATGATGACGGCGCTCGCCGTACTTAAAGAGCACCCCCTACAGCCTGACCAGCAAGGCCCGACTATTACGCTCACAAAAACCGACGTGGGCTACTTTGACACGTACTTCGCCGAAGGAGGCTCGCTCGTCAAAGTCGCTGCTGGAGAAAAGATTACCGAGTATCAAGCACTCGAAGCGATGCTTCTGCCGTCCGCCAACAACATGGCCGAAACGCTGGCCGTATGGGCGTTCGGCTCGATGGATGCATACACTACATATGCCAATGATTACGCACAGACGCTGGGGTTAAAGCAGGCGCACTTTGCCGATGCCAGCGGCTTCTCGCCCGAAACCGTAGCATCGGCGAGCGATCTGGTCCAACTCGGCATTGCATCCATACAGAATCCGGTATTGGCACGTATCGTTAACGAAAGACAAGCAAAAGTTCCAGTCGCCGGCGTCATTCCGAATGTCAACTGGCTGCTCGGCACGCACGGCATCAACGGCATCAAAACCGGCAGCACCGACCAAGACGGCGGCGTGTATCTATTTTCAGCACCCCACACCTACCAAAATGGGCAGACAATTACGATTGTCGGTGCGATTATGGGCATGAAGCTGCTCACACAGGCCTTGAATACTTCCGTCCCGCTGCTCAACCAAGCCCAAGCAAACTTCTCGCCCACGACAGTGTTGACCGCTGGTCAGGTCGTTGGTCATTATCCCGTGCCATGGGACGTGGATATCGACGCTGTCAGTACTAGGTCGCTTTCACTTATGTCATGGGAGGGTCAGCCAATTACACCCCAGATAGCGTTCAAGCCATTGCATGCGCCGTTCGCCAAAGGCGAGACGGTCGGTATCATCACGACCAAAGCAGACCCGACCCAGACGATTCCCGTCGTCACCGGAGAAGCGGCCACCGTGCCACATTGGTACTGGCGCGCCCTCCGCAGGCTATAAAGGCAGCTGCCGCAAAGCTTAATCATGTATCATATAGAAGTCGTGAAGTACCGCCATGCCACCGCTTTTGTTGCTATCCTCGTCGTCATCGTCATCAGTGGGTATGGATTCGTAGCATACAGAAAACCAGTTGTCGCGTTGTCACCTCGCCCCACACAAGCCGCACACGCTATCGCTCCAGGCCCGGCGTTAGACTGGCCTATACACGGCGAAGCGGCTATCGGCGCCGTGGGCTACGGCGTACTTGCCACGCATGGCATACAAAAGCCGCAACCGACCGCAAGCGTCGCCAAGACTATGCTTGCGCTAGCCGTGCTTAAAAAGTATCCGATTCAGCCTGGCCAGCAAGGCCCGATCCTTACCATGACGCAGGCCGATGTTGACTCGTATAACACGTACGTGAGCGAGGACGGCTCGGTTGCCAAAGTAGTGGTCGGCGAAAAAATTACCGAATACCAAGCACTCGAAGCACTTCTGCTGCCATCGGCCGACAACATAGCTGATACGCTCGCCCGATGGTCATATGGGTCAATCAGCGCATACAGTAGTGCAGCGAACGCTATGGCAAGCTCACTAGGCATGAATAACACGCATTTCGGCACGGTCGATGCCAGCGGCCTGTCGCCGGCTACGACCAGCACCGCGCATGATTTAGTATTGCTTGGACAGGCAGCCATCAAAGATCCGGTAATCACACAGATCGTCGATAAATCATACGCCACGATTCCCGTAGCTGGCACTGTACATAACTACAACTGGCTACTCGGCAGCTACGGCGTGAACGGTATCAAGACCGGCAACTCCGACCAAGCCGGCGGTGTCTTCCTGTTTTCCGCTAAAAAAACGTTTGCGAACGGCCAATCAGTAACAGTTATCGGCGCGATCATGGATCCGGCAGCGACGTTGGATCAAGCGATAGCCGCATCTGAACCGCTTATCATATCCGCGGAAGCAGGCTTCACTACGACAACACTCATACATGCCGGTCAAGTCATGGGCGCCTACGACGTCCCATGGGCCGGCACGATCAACGCTGTAGCCATTAGGCCCATTTCCGTCGTTACATGGCACGGCCAAGACATCACGCCTAGTGTTTCGCTAAGCTCTTTACGCACGCCCATTGCCAAAGGTACGCAGGTCGGCACAGTCACATTCCCGGATGGTCTCGGCAGCAGCCCGATAGTAATCAGTGATTCCGTCGCCGCACCATCTTGGCACTGGCGCTTGCAGCACGCCTTCTAGTTAAAATAAAAAGCCCGTCCTTTCGGACAGACTTTTTATTTGGTGGGCGCTGAGGGATTCGAACCCCCGACCCCCTCGGTGTAAACGAGGTGCTCTAGCCAGCTGAGCTAAGCGCCCGGGTTGTAAATGTAATCTTACCAGAAACTTCTGGTGCGGACGAGAGGACTTGAACCTCCACAGCCTTTCGGCCACTACCACCTCAAAGTAGCGCGTCTACCAATTCCGCCACGTCCGCTTATTTGTGGCCGTCATCTCTAACGAGGTCTGTGATATATTACGAAATTTCGCACAAAAACTCAAGCGTGTAACTCTTTTAAGATCAAAGCCTAGGTTCGTGGCATGTGCTGATACAAGTGATGGACAGTGTAACTTGATCGGAGTAGTGGTTTGACATCGTCCAACGTAACGTTCACCTTCACGCCCGGGTTAAGCATATTGTGTGGATCGAATATGCGCTTAACCTTCTGGAAGGTGGCGTAAATTTCCGGACCGTACAGACGCTCGAGATATGGACCGCGTAAACGGCCGTCGTTGTGCTCGCCCGACGTCGTACCACCAAGCCCGAGCACGAGCGCGTAGTACTCGTCCATGAGTCGGAACGCTTTTTGCCGATCGCCAAGCTGGGCAAGATCAAGGAAAGGCTGCACATGCAAGTTGCCATCACCAGCGTGGCCCCAAACTGCCACACGCAAGTGGTGCTTGCGGAATAGCTGGTATACGCCGGTCACGAAAGCTTCGAGCTGGTCTACGGGCACCACGCCATCCTCGATAATCGGAATGGCCTTGAGGTTTCCTTCTGCGTGCGACACCACCGTGGCAGCCATGTGGCGAAGCCGCCAGAGCCGCTCTTGTTCGGCCGGTTCGGTTTCCACTTGGTGCCTAACGGCGTACTGTTCGAAAACTTTGCCCGCTTTTCTGACAAGTTTTTTCTGCGTCCGTTCACTGGCGCTATCAAACTCAGCTAGTAATATGACTTGCGGAAACGGGCGCTCTATATCCTTGAGCTGATTAGGATTCAGCTGGTGGACAAGCTCCAGAAGATTCGCGTCAATCATCTCCAGGCTGCTGGGCATTTCGGGCAGTTTACGTAATTCCTGGACCGCTTTTGCTGCGCTAGTCAAGTCGTCAAAGAAACCGGCAATGAGCGTAACTTCCGGGCTGTGCAATTCGGTCTCGAACGTAGCTTCGGTAATTATGCCAAGCGTTCCCTGGCTTCCGACAAACAGCGGCGTAAGATCGAACGAGCCGTCTTTACGCTTGACGTCCCATAAATCATAGCCGGCAGTATTCTTCGTTACATTCAGATTAACTTTGTCGAGTACCGGTTGCTGCTCCTCAATCAACGCGTCAAGTGCGCGATAAATTTCGCCCTCGAATGTCGCAAGCCCGAGCTTTTTACTAAGCTCGCGTTTGTTTAAACGCCCTGTCTCGACGACTTCGCCGTTTGCGAGCACCACGCGCAAGCTTTTTACATACGTGCGCGTATCGCCATATTTAACGCTCTTCTCGCCGCTCGCGTTGTTCGCAAGCGCACCACCGATAGTGGAATATTCAAGGCTACTTGGATATGACGGCAGGTATCGGCCATGTGTCAGCAGTGTTTGCTGCAGCTTACCGTAGTTAGCGCCCGGTTCGACGACCACACTGCCGGACTTGCTATCAAGCTCCAAAATACGATGCATATGCGCCGGAAACGCAAGCACTACACCTGGTCCGATTGCACCACCGCCCTGGTCAGTACCGGCACCACGTGCCGTAAGTGGTAGTACGCGGCCGCGTTCGGCCAGCTGCCAGGCAAAACGCGCCGTTTTCCGTACGTCACTCTCGTTCCGTGGATATACAACGACCGATGGCGTTACCTGGAAGATGCCGGCGTCGGTTGAAAAGTACGCCCGCACATCCGCTGAGCTAGTGACTTCACCTAATAAATGTTCTTGCAAATAGTGCGCGACTTTACTCATTACCTGATGTTACCCTCATGCTAGCTAAATTCTCTAGCTGTTATCATACCACAACAACTTTGAATCTGCTTATGCCGTGAGCGGGTGCCGTAATGGCAAAACCAGCCGCTTATATCCGCCGCAAAACGGCGGTTACAATACCAACCGCGCCGAGTATCGCAAGTGCGCCACCAAGGAGCATGACGATCCCGGCCGGGATATGCATATGCATCGCGCTGTTGTAGCTTGTGCCATACGAATAGCGGTCATGCAGTATCGCCCCGAACATCAATACGACGCAACCGAAAGCAAACACCAATGCCGAGAGTAAAAATGTAATTTCGTCGCGCCGCATAACGCCTACCTCCTGGCAGGCGCCCGACGGCTTGCGTGGTGTTCACTCAACGCCGAAGCGATAGTCATCGGCCCGATAATCAAGGCGTACAGCCCCAAGATCCAAACGAAGGCAACACCGCCCGCGACCGGCTGGAACAACATGATGATACCCGCCAGTAACGCCAACGCACCGACCAGGATAAGCATCGTGCGCGCGCCCGCGCCGATTTCGTCCATGAATGCCGCCACGATTTCGAACACCCCGCGGAAAATAAGCGCGAAACCGATAAGCAGGATGAACGTGGCGAAGCCCACATGCGGGTGTCTGAGCAGATATATGCCGATACCGACTTGTATGAACGCGAGTAGTACCTTAAGGAACCATGAGCCGGCACCGTCTCCCATGTGGAAGATACCGGTAATCAGGTTAATGATTCCACTCACAAGTATGAACGCGGCGAACAGGTACAGCAGCGTGACGATCGTCAGCCCCGGCCAGAATACCGCGGCTATACCGAATAGTAATGCGACTATACCTTCGGTGACACGTATGCCCCACATAGCGTCTTCTTGCATAATCCCCTCCTTCGTTTTTAAACTAATTTAACCATATGCGCTTTGTTGTAATATTGTCAAGTAACTATCTCACTTTCTGTGGATAAGTAAATACATAAGCGCTACATGTTGTGTGTAACTAAGTGGCGCCCGCCTGGGCTAATGGCGCTGTTTTTGGCAATCTAAGCGTCGCGCCAACACCCACTAGCCCTATGAGCCCCAAGCCGAAGTACACGGTAGTCAAGGCCCGCGCCCGCGCTTGTGTATTGATCTGTAGTATCTCCGCCTGTGTCTGGGGAGCTAACCTATTCGTTGCCGCGGCCAGCTGCTCATTGCTTACGATCTGTGCCTTGGCGGTAATTGCCTGGTTGAGCTCTGTCTGCTCAGATGGGCTGAATGCGGAAGACGAGTCAACCAAGCCCGTTGCCACTGATACGAAAACAGCCAGGATCATTGCTCCGGCCAGCGATGTGCCAAGCGAGGATCCAACATTCTGGAACGTATTGAGCACGCCACCCGTTTCGTTCGTGTATTTCGCCGAAACGGAACTTATAACAAGGTTCTGGTCTTGGGATACGACGAAACCGATACCGGCACCTATGAATGTCAGCCCGATCGCAAAGTCTAAGCCCGTCGTGGCGTCCCGCGCCGTCAGGCCCATAGCCAACACGCCGAGCAGAATCAGGCAGAATCCGACAAGCATGATGCTTTTCGGCGAAAACCGTCTGCCCAGCACCCTGCCGGCAACCGTCGAAAATATAAGCACACCCACGGATAGCGGCAGTAGCGTCAGGCCACTCTCGATAGCGTTATAGCCAAGCTCCATCTGCACATACAACGACAGCGCGAATATCACGCCGGTAAGCAGAAGTGATTGCATCATGAGCGTCGTACTGCCAGCGCTGACCGAGCGGATCTTCAATATCTTTACATTCAAAAGCGTGCTTTTAGTATTGCGGTTCCTGTATGATTCAAACGCGTAGAAAATCGCCAGTATGCCAAGGCCTACGATGACGAATATAACTGTCGGCGATACCTCGCCTGATTGTAATAACGTATGCCCCGCGATTACGAAATCTTTGCGGGCTTTCACGATCCCATACGCCGATGCCAATATAATACCCTGCACCATTACGACCAGACCGACTGCCGCAAGCATGAATCCGGTCCAGTCGAACCTCGGCTTCGCCCCCGGAAGCTTCTGTTCGTGCAACATCTTGCGCTGCAATAGGACGAAAAGCGCAACAAGTAATTCACTTGCGAATGCAAGGCGCCATGACAAGTATGTCGTAAACAGGCCGCCGATAATTGGTCCAAGCGCTGCCGCGATACCCGCCGTGCCAGCGAACGTAGCATAGGCTTTCGCCCGCGCCGCGCCCTCTGCGAAATTGTCTGCGATCAGCGATAACATCGCCGGCAACATCACGGCCGCACCGATACCTTCAAGGAACGACCAGCCGAACATGAACACCGGCAGTGAACGCGACAGGCTGGTGATAGTCGTGCCGAATGCGTACACGATAAGCCCCAAAATAAACGCCCGCTTGCGACCGATAATATCCCCGAACTTCGCGCCTGCGATCATGAGCGCCGCCATCACCAAGGCATACATCGTTATGGCACTTTGCACACCCGTTACGGTCGTATGTAAGTCACGAACAAGCGTGCTTATAGACACGTTCATGAACGTGGTATCGATCGTGATGATGAACTGCGCGCACACCAGCACGAGCAACGTCCGGCTTATCAGCTTACCAGCCATGTTGCCCCCCTGAACTCGGGTGCGGTCTACTGGCAAGCATCGCTATCGCAGCTATGCAACTCAACGCGACCAATACGCTATTAATAATTACCCGTGTATTTATCTGTGCCGCGAATGCAAGCCATACAAGGAGTACGACACCAACCCCTAACCACAAATAATACTGGTACTGCTGCATCCACGTACGCAGCGCCACCCACCACGTAACTGGTCGCGCGTTCTTTAGTTGATCGATGCGCAACTGAGCACGAAACGCAGCAGCCCAACGCGCAGGTCCCGCAAGCACACAGATAGCCACTACAGCAACTGAAATGCCAAGTCCTGCATAAAGCATCTGCCTGAACGAACTAGTAATCGCGTCATAGATATACCCTACCGCCGGCTGGTTGCTGGCAACTTTCACTTGATCGAGTACCTCCTGCCGCACGGATTTAAGGGCAATCAGTTCGATCAGGAACAACACGCTTACGACCGCTGCCGTCACCAACAACGTCCTTCGACGATGATAGGAAAATACCAACGCGCCCAGAAACGACGTCATAACGATAAACGGTGTCACGGCGGATAGAAAATCAATGCCTCGGATGTACGACCAGACACGTTCACGTTTTGCTTTAAGGTCGGTGGTAATCGCGATTACCTTCCCGGATTTCGCGCTCAGATCGGGCAACGCGGCAGCCGAAGTACCTAGCTTGCTACTAAGCGTACTTTTGACACTACTCAAATCGAGCGAAAATTTCTGCTCAAGCCGCGCCCCAAGCGGCTGCGTTTGTCCGCGCGCATTACTCACAAGTCTGTCCATCGCCGCCCGGTTGGCGGCAACCCATATATTCTGGAAATTGTCGCCGGTAACTACCCTATGCACGATCTGAGTCGTAAGTGCTTGGAGCTGTGTTGCGAGCGGCCCAGCCAGGAACGAAGCCTTGGGTGGCAGCGCACTCGTAATCTCGTCTTCTACCGGCACGTTGTTAAAAACCTGCGCTGTAATATAGCTGCTCAGTGCCGTAGCGACCACCGGCGCCTGCGGCAACGGTGCAACGACAGCCACCCAATTGTCAGTAGTTAAAACTTGGTGCTCCACCCAATGGGTCAGACTGTACGAAACTAACGCCAGACAGCCAACAGCGATAAGTAGCACCATCAGTGATACACGTAAAACCCTGTGTAGGTTTTGCTCGGTAGCATCCGCTGGGTAGGTAGTAGCTTCGGCTGTTGCTGACATGCGGTGCCTCGCTTCAGTTAGGTTAGATCAGGTAAAGTCTACTAGCGCACTGTCGCTTAATAATTACTCTTTCAGTTCTCTGCCATGTACGGCAATCGCGTAAATGATCAAGACATCCAAGGCTATGACCGCCAAGGACCACCATGGGTACGCATCCAGAAATGCGAAGTTAGCGATGGCACTCAGGCTTGCTAACGTGATGGCTACGATTCGCCCCCACAGACGGCCGCCGAATAGCGAGAACGCCGACAGGAACAGCACGATGCCGATGATGATATGTACCCAGCCCCATTGTGAGTAGTCGAATACCAGCAAGTGGTTTTGCGCCACTACGAACACGTCTTGCTTAAATAGTGCGACCAGCCCCGCTATGATTTGGAAGGCGCCAGACAACATCATCAGAAACGATGCAAAGTATATCCAGCCTACCCATCCTGTTACGTTTGATGAATGTTGATAGTTCTCTGCCATATGTCTCCCCCCGCTTAATGCTTGTGCATCATTATAAGAACGGGGGGTCGCCCCCCACAGTGACGCCAATCACCATCGCTAGCCATTACCCCAGTTCTTATATCATCTTTACGGCTGTCCGGCGGCACTTACGCAACTGCAAATGCGTCTTTCAACCGTGCCTCTTCATCGGTCGACAGCGATGTATGGATAATAGTCCCCTTGAATGGCTTCAACTGTTCGACCACCTTATCAACAACCGCATCACTCACCAGTAGGAACAGCGCGGAATTGCCTGGCTGAATCGAATCACTCACCTTTTTAATAAACGCGTCATTTATGCCATAGTCGGCAGCTTTGCCAAATAGCGCGCCGGTCGCGGCTCCTACCGCCATGCCAAGGAACGGCACGAAGAACAACAGCCCGAATAGCATCCCCCAGAATGCACCGCCAAGTGCCCCGGAGCCGACCAAGCTGTTCGCCTGCTTCACTTTTACTTTTCCATCCAGACGACGCACCGCGGTCGCTGCGTCTTCTACTTTAATAAGATCTTGGCGCTGTAGCTCCGCTACCTCATCCAACACATGTCCCGCCACATCCTCTTTCTCAAAGCTCATCACGATTAAGTTACTCATACGCTCCCTCCTGTAGTTAGCTTGTAACTTACTTTATATCGCTCCGTAGCAAGCAGTACCGTGACGGTACTCACAAGCGGCGCGGAGCACGCGCGACAACTAGCAAACCGGCTGTAACCAATATCATATCGCCGGTGTGGATATGGCAGCTATATTTGTAGACAAGTCAGAGGAGGACGATATGTCTAACTTTCCACGCAATCCACTCGTCGAGCACTTTTTCCGACAAGGTCGACCGGTATACCACCAAAAAGGCGACATCATCATCGGTATGGACCCAGTACCGCAAGGCGTCTACCTCATCGATACCGGCTATATCAAAATCTATTCCATAACCGATGGTGGCGAGGAATTCGTCCACATCATATATGGGCACGGCGAACTATTTCCCGTCACCTGGGCATACCTGAATATCAACCCCGACCTATACTACGAAGCCTTGAGCGACACGCTCCTCTGGCGCGTATCGCGCGAGCAATTTACCGTTTTTGCCCAAACCGACGTTCATGGGGGTTACGAACTGGCTCGACAGGTAGCTCGACAGTTCCAGACATTCGCCGATCGTGTTGATAATCTAGAGTACAAAAAATCGTCAGAACGGATCGTATACCGGCTGCTCTTCCTGGCAAGCCGCTTTGGCGTGAAGCGAGGCAGAACTCTGGTAGTCGACGCCCCGTTCACGCATGAACTTATCGCCCAGACTATCAACTTGGCACGGGAAAGCGTAAGCCGCGGGCTGGAGCGGCTTGAACACGACGGATTGATCCAAAGGAACGGCAATCAGCTGGTCATCATCGATACCGTGCGACTAAGCAAGCGACTCAGTAATCCGAGCAACATACACCATTGGGGGCTCGACCTGTAACAAGGCGGCTGTACTATTTCTCAGGCCTGGAGAAAATGTGTTGTAATTATTTGGACTGTGAGTTTTCTAACTATACTATTGCTTCCGGCGTTGTACTGTAACAACACAAGGAGCGTAAGGGATATATGGGCCTTAGTGTACTAAGAGGTGTCTGTCGCAAGCGGCAAACGGTGGGTACAATTACATATAATAGAATCGTGGGCAATAAGGTATTATTGAAGCGTAATGATGTAAAGGTTTGCGATGAAACTGAAATCCAAGCTCTTTTATAGTTACGTTCTGTTTCTTGTCATTTACAGTGGGTTCACACTACTGCCCGCTCCATTGCCTACCACGCTCAT
>Ga0187809_10000030_pt1 | contig 131380 bp, 151 predicted proteins | sample NC_wetland_sal_i_8_FD_132415 | JGI IMG/M metagenome (GOLD analysis project Ga0187809, IMG submission 132415) | Wetland sediment microbial communities from Neuse River Estuary, North Carolina, USA - ASW_4 | ecosystem: Environmental > Aquatic > Freshwater > Wetlands > Sediment | place: USA... | reverse complement strand
GCGGTTCCTCATGGGGTTCAACCGGGACGTGCTGCGCCGCCGCCGCGACCTCATGAACTCGTGGGGGGTCCGGGTGCGCTGGGCCGGCCGCCGGCCGCGGCTGTGGCGCTCGGTGATCTCCGAGCTCGAGGAGGCGGAGCGCCTCACGCGGCACAACACCACGTGCACGCTGACGATGTGCGTCAACTACGGGGGCCGCGCCGAGCTGGTCGACGCCGCCCGCGCGATCGCCCGCGAGGTGGCCGCGGGCCGGCTGGACCCGGACCACGTGACGGAGAAGACGATCCAGCGGCACCTGGACGAGCCGGACCTGCCGGACGTCGACCTGCTGCTGCGGACGTCCGGCGAGCAGCGCACGTCGAACTTCATGGTGTGGCAGGCGGCCTACGCCGAGCTCGTCTTCCTCGACGAGCCGTGGCCGGACGTCAACCGCACCCACCTGTGGCGCGCGGTGGAGCAGTACGCCCGCCGGGACCGCCGCTACGGCGCGGCCGTCGACAACCCCACGGGCTGACACCCTCCGCCACCGGCCCGTCGCGCTCGGGTGCGCCCGCCGGTCAGGGTGTGCGGGCGGGGCGCTCGGCGGCGGCGGGGCGGCGCGCGCGCACGACGAGCGCGGCGGCTGCGGCGACCACGACGATCGCGGCCGCCCCGGCCAGCGCCCACGGCGAGCGGGCCGCCAGCGCGAGCGCGGCCCACACGGCGCCGAGCCCCACGGTGGCCCACACGAGCGCCCAGGCCGCCGCCCCCGGCAGGGACGCGGCGGTGAACCGGCCGTAGGGCATGCGGACCAGGCCGGACCCGGCGAACACGGCCGTCTGCACACCGACCGTGAGGTAGGCCATGGTCACGGCCAAGGGGCCGAAGCGGTGGAGCAGCGCCGTGCCCCGCCGGGCGGGCGCGGACGCGGTCACCCGGGCGATGCGCAGCACGGCCGACCGCCACCACGCCGGGCCGCCGATCCTCTCCTGGCCGTACCGCGCCCCGCGCAGCACGCCGCGCCCGGCCCAGTACGTGAGGTGCGACCGGGCGAGCACGATGGCGAAGAGCACCACGAGCACGACGACGAACGGCCTGCCGGCCAGGCCGTAGGCGGCGGCGACGTCGGTCGAGGCCCGCATCACGAGCCGAGGATAGCCGCAGGTTAGGGTCACCTTACTTACGCCGTGTCAGATCGACGCGCGCCTCGGACGGGCACCGACGGCTCGTCGTGCGCCCGGTAGCCTGGGCCGTTGGCTTCGGCACCCAGCCGCGGCACCACCCGACCCAGGAGCACCAGTGGCCGACTCGTCCCGCCTCGACAACGTCGTCTCCCTCGCCAAGCGGCGCGGGTTCGTCTTCCCCAGCGGGGAGATCTACGGCGGGACCAGGTCCGCGTGGGACTACGGGCCGCTGGGCGTGGAGCTCAAGGAGAACATCAAGCGGCAGTGGTGGAAGTTCATGGTCACCAGCCGCGACGACATCGTCGGGCTCGACTCGAGCGTCATCCTGCCGCGCATGGTGTGGGTCGCCTCCGGCCACGTCGGGGTGTTCAACGACCCGCTCACCGAGTGCCTGAGCTGCCACAAGCGGTTCCGCGAGGACCAGCTCATCGACGAGTTCACCGAGCGCAAGGGCCACGAGCCCGAGGGCGGCCTGGCCAGCGTGCCGTGCCCCAACTGCGGCACCCGCGGGCAGTGGACCGAGCCGCGCGACTTCAACATGATGCTCAAGACGTACCTCGGCCCGGTGGAGGACGAGACCGGCCTGCACTACCTGCGGCCCGAGACCGCCCAGGGCATCTTCGTCAACTTCCAGAACGTACTGACCGCCGCGCGCAAGAAGCCGCCGTTCGGCATCGGCCAGATCGGCAAGAGCTTCCGCAACGAGATCACGCCGGGGAACTTCATCTTCCGCACGCGTGAGTTCGAGCAGATGGAGATGGAGTTCTTCGTCGAGCCCGGGACCGACGAGGAGTGGCACCAGTACTGGATCGACACCCGGACCAGCTGGTACACGGACCTCGGCATCAGCCGCGAGAACCTGCGCCACTACGAGCACCCGAAGGAGAAGCTGTCCCACTACTCGAAGCGGACCGTCGACATCGAGTACCGGTTCGGCTTCGTCGGCAGCGAGTGGGGCGAGCTCGAGGGCATCGCGAACCGGACGGACTTCGACCTGTCGACGCACACGAAGCACTCGGGCGTGGACCTGTCGTTCTTCGACCAGACCAAGGGCGAGCGGTACGTCCCCTACGTCATCGAGCCGGCCGCCGGCCTGACGCGGTCGCTCATGGCGTTCCTCGTCGAGGCGTACGCGGAGGACGAGGCGCCCAACACGAAGGGCGGCGTCGACGTGCGCACCGTGCTTCGTCTGGACCCGCGGCTGGCCCCGGTCAAGGCCGCGGTGCTCCCGCTGAGCCGCAACGAGGCCCTGTCGCCGAAGGCCCGTGACCTGGCCGCCGAGCTGCGCAAGAGCTGGAACGTCGACTTCGACGACGCCGGCGCCATCGGCCGCCGGTACCGCCGGCAGGACGAGGTCGGCACGCCGTTCTGCATCACGGTCGACTTCGACACGCTCGAGGACCAGGCCGTGACGATCCGGCACCGCGACTCCATGGAGCAGGTCCGCGTCGCGCTCGACCAGGTGGCCGGCTACCTCGCGCAGCGGCTGATCGGGGCCTAACCGGTTCGGCAGGACGATCCGGCGGCCCTGCAACACTGCGGGCATTCCTGCTAGCGGGTGGCGATCCGCGCCGCGACCTGGCCGAGGGTTTGCGAACCAGGCTTCGGTTCGTACCACCATACGAACGTCCCGTCGGTGCTGACAGCCTGCTGCGGGCCGAACTGGTGAAGCGTCCGGTCGGTGAGGTCATACAGGTAGGTCTCGCCGTTGTACGCACCGCCGTTCGCACGCCAGGTGACGAATCCCGGGCCAGGGACGAACTCACCAGTGCTCGAGCCGCTGCCCTCCGCCCAGACGATCGACCTCGTCGGGAGTCCAGCCTGCCGGATCTCGACCCACGAGCCCCCGTTGGCGCTCTCCCGGTCGATGTCGTGGGCGACCACGACGGTGTCGCCGCACGCCGTGACCGCGTTGACGTCCTCTCCGGCGCCGGTCAGATCGCCATCGACGATTCGGTCGGAGACGACGGATCCGTCCGCGCTGAGCCTGATCCGGTGCAACTCCTGCCGGGATCGCCGGTCCGTCCCGATGACGACGAAGAGAACGGCGTCGGCACTGCACCGGTCCGGAAACAGCGTCAGTGCGTTGCGCATGACGACGGTGGCCGGGACGGACCCATCGAGGGGAGCTGACATGACGACGTAGACGGGCGCACCGCCGTCATCGACCACGTCGTACCAGAACAGCGTGCCTCCGACGATGACGGGGCGGTGGTCGTAGACCCCGTACTGCCGACCGGGATCAGGCGACTGTGGGGACCGAGCCAGCTCGTGCGGAGTGCCGCCGGAACGGGGCCGCGCCCAGAGCACGTAGGGCGACTCGTTCGAGTTCGCGAAGTCGCTCTCGAACCAAGCGATCCAGTCGGCGCTCACGGCGGCCTCGACGGTCTGCGGGCCACGCTGCGGCGCGCTCGGCGGCTTGGTGATCCAGTTGATCGATCCGCCGGGTGTCCACAGCCCGAACCCGGATCGGTAGGAGGGGAAGACGTCGCTCTGGGGGTCGTACGCCGTCGGGGTCACCGCCACCGGCAGCACGGTGCCGTCACCGGGTCCGATGATCGAGGCCGGGACGCCGCCCACGTCGCCGAGCGTCACGGGTGTGCCGAACAGGACCGTGGTGGCGTCGGCGGGCCCGATGGGCGGCGTGACGAGGCCCGGGAACGGGGACGAGGGGGTTGGCGACGGGCTCGGCGGCGCCGTCGTGGGGGTCGGGGTGGCAGGGCCCGGCGTGGTGATCGGCAGGCTGGTGTGGTCCGCGCGATCCAGGAGCGGGGGAACGCCGAGCGCCAGGGCCGCGACCAGGGCGCACGCGGCGGCAGTCCCGGCGGCACGGCGGGCGGCCTTCCGTCGTCGTCCGGCGCGCACGACGAGGGCCGGGTCCGGCCCGTCACCGGCCGGGTAGGCAGCGCGCGAGAGCAAGCGCAGGGCGTCGGCCCACTCGTCGTCGGTGGTCATCGGACACCTCCCGGACCGTCGGAGTCGTCGCCCAGCGCGGCGCGCAACGTCGCGAGGCTCCGCGAGGCCGTCGACTTCACCGTGCCGACTGCGACGCCGAGGTCGGCGGCGACGTCGGCCTCGGACAGGTCAACGAGGTAGCGCAGCACGACGACGCGGCGCTGGTGGGGCGTGAGCTGCGCGAGCGCCCGCAGCAAGCGGTCCCGGGCCTCGGCCTGGCTGGGCCCGGTCGCGTCGACACGGGTGTCCGGCATCTCGTCTGGCGCTGTCAGCACCTCGCGCCGGTGACGGCGCCACGCGTCGGTGCGCAGGTTGACCAGCACCCGGCGCGTGTACGGCAGGGGATCGGTGCGGGCCCGCGACCACGCCCCGTAGGTGCGGACGAGCGCCTGCTGGACCAGCTCGTCGGCGTGCTCGCCCTCCCCGACGAGCAGCCAGGCGGTGTAGCGCAGCGTGCCCATGTGCTCGGCCATGAACGCGGTGAACTCGGCGTCGAGGTCCGCCCGGCGGGGCGGCGCCGCGACGAGCACGACGTCGACGCCGACGTCACGCCCCTCTTCGCGCACCCCCGTCACAGTAGTGAGAACGCAGCACCCACCCGCGAGGTTGTCGGCATCGGCCTGCGAGCGTCGCCCGGACCTCGTCCTGCGCGGTGACGCTCCGCGGCTCAGCCGTTCCCGGCAGATCCAAGGATCCCGATCGTCTCCCCGGTGTCCATGTCCACGAGCGCCACCGCGTGCGCCGGCCAGCCCGCGTGTGCCGTCGCGACGAAGCCGGGATCCGGTCCGCAGGCGATGCGGTCCCACGTCGAGAGCACGGTCGCGGTGTCCGTGTCGACCAGCGCGACGCGGGGATGCTCGCGCGGCTCGGGCGGCCACAGGGCCGGGTCTCGGAGGATGTTGCCCTGCGCGTCGGCGGGTGACGAGCTCCACCAGCCCTCGACATCGCCGCCGCCGGGTCCGCGGACCGCCGGGAACTCGGCGCACGCCGTCGGGTTGGCGCCGGACAGGATCGTCCGGATCTCGTCGTACGCCTGCGCGAGCTGCGCCTCGTCGCACCCCGTCGCGGCGCAGCCGGAGCCGACGATCGTGCCGTCCGCCGCGGTGAAGACGAACGTGCTCTCCATGTCGAGCAGCCGGTCCGTGGCCGGCTCGGTGAACGCGACGGCGAACATCCGCTGGCTGGCGTCGGGTGCGACCCCGCCGTTCGGAAGGGCGAAGGTCGGCACCTCGAGCGCGTAGTGGCGGGTCCCGTCGCCCATGTCGATTCCGCCGCTGGTCACGTAGAACGCGTGGGCGGCACCCCGGGGAGTCAGTCCAGCGTCGAAGACGCCGGTATGACCGGGGAACATGGTCGTTGCTGAGGACGGCTCCGCGTCGAAGCGTGTCTCAGCGGCGCCCGACGCCAACGCGCTGGACGTGCCGCCCAGCACGCCGAGCAACGAGAACACCTGGCCGTCGTCCGCCACGCCGACGTTGAGCACGAGCTCTGTCTCGCCGGCCTGGCCCGCATAGAACCACCGGTCGGAGGTCTTGTCCCCGACGCCCCAGAGGACGGCCGCCTCGGGCGGCAGGCCCGTGACGGCTGTGACGCCTGGCGCGAGGTCGGATCCGGGGGGTGGCGTCTGGGCGGCGGAGAGCTGCGCCGGGACGAACGTCGCGAAGGCCGTCCCGGTGTCGGTGCTCGTGGGTGACGGAGACGTCGTTGTCGGAGCCACCGATGTCGACGGAGTGCCGGCGGGCGGCGTCGGCTGACGAACCCACCGGTCGAGGGCGTGCGGCGCACCAAGGCCGAGGCCGAGCGCGACGGCGCAGGCGGTCGAGGCGGTGGCGATCCGCCGGGAGACCCTGCGGCGCCGGCCGGCGCGCACGACGAGCGCTGGATCGAGCCGTGCCCCGCGGCCGGGGTACTCCGCCCCGTCGAGGTGCCGAAGCCGGGCGAGGAAGTCGTCGGTCATCGCGCGCCTCCGGGGCGCTCGTCGTGGAGGGCGGCGCGGAGTGTGGCCAGGCCGCGCGACGCCGTCGTCTTGATGGTCCCGGGCGTGACGCCGAGGTCGGCGGCGACGTCGGCCTCGGACACGTCGACCAGGTAGCGAAGCACCACGACGCGGCGCTGCCGGGGCGTGAGGAGGGCCAGCGCCCGGGTGAGCTGGTCGCGATCCTCCGCGCGGGCGTGACCGCTGGTCGGCTGGGGCCTCGGGGACCGCGTCGGTCAGCACCTCGCGCCGTCGTCGGCGCCAGGTGTCGGTGCGGAGGTTGACCAGGACGCGGCGGGCGTAGGGGAGCGGGTCGGTGCGAGCGCGGCGCCAGGCGCCGTAGGTGCGGACGAGCGCCTGCTGCGTGAGCTCCTCGGCGCGGTCCATGTTCCCGACGAGCAGCCAGGCTGTGTGCAGCAGCGCGTCGGCGTGCTGGGTCATGAAGGCGGTGAACTCGGCATCGAGGTCGCCGGGCCGCCCGCCGCCGACGGGCACGACGTCGGCGACGTCCATGGGCCGCTCGTCGTCGCGCGGCGCCGCCTGTCGCACCCCCGTCACACTAGCCAGAACGCAGCAGCCGCCTGCGGGGTTGACAGCGATCGTCCAGGATCGGCGACGGGCGTGGCGCCGCGGGCACCCGAGAATCGGCGCCCGGACAGGCCGCGCGCGGTGGTTCTCTGACCAGGGGAATCGTCCGGCCTTACGATCGGGCGGTCGCACCAACGCGGGCGCACGACGAGCGGAGGACGCATGGTCGCGGTCACAGGTGAGGCACGGTCCGGGCGGCTGGCGATCGGCGCCGGCGGGCTCGTCGGCTTCCTCGTCTGCGTCGAGCTGACCAGCGGCATCATCCAGGGCTACTACACGCCCCTGCTCACTGACATCGCGCGCCACCTGGGCATCAACGACGCCGATGTCAACTGGTTCGAGGCGGCCGGGCTCCTGCTGTCGGCGCTCGTCGTGCCCACCGTCGCCAAGCTGGGTGACCTCTACGGCTACCGACGGATGCTCCTGGTGACCGCGGGGATCACCGCCGTCGCCTCCTGGGGCCTGGCGTTCGCCTCGAACTTCGCGACGTTCGTCGTCGCGTGGGCGTTGCAGGCGTTCTACGTGGCGTGGCTGCCGCTGGAGGTGGCGCTCATCCACGCGCGCGGGCGCGGGCTGCCGGACGCCGAGTCGGCCACCCGGCGGGCCACCGGCTTCATCGTCGCGGCGCTGCAGGCCGGCGCGATTGTCGGGGCGCTGCTCAGCGGGCAGATCAGCACAGCCCTGGACGGGCCGGGCGGCGGACTGACGCCGGACCGCCTGCGGCTGCTGCTGTGTGTGCCCGCGGTCGCCGTGACGGCGGTGGTGGTCATCATCTGGCGGCGCGTGCCGGAGCCGTCGCGGGCGGTGGTCGGCGGGCGTCTCGACGGCGGCGGCGTGGTGCTCATCTCGCTGGCGCTGGTGCTCATGAGCGGCGGGCTGACGTTCATGCGGCTCGACGGCGCGGGGACGTGGTGGCCGTGGGTGGTCGTGGCGGCGGGGGTGCTCATGCTCGTGCCCTTCGGCCGGTGGGAGCTGCGGCAGAGCGACCCGCTCATCGACCTGCGCGTGCTGGCCCGGCCGACCATGTGGCCGCTGCAGCTCACGGCGCTCCTCTTCGGCGTCAGCGTGCTGGGCGCGCAGGGGCCGCTGTCGACGTTCGCCCGCACGGATCCCGCGGTGTACGGGTACGGGCTCGGCGCCTCCGAGCTCGTCGTGTCGCTGCTCGTCGGCGGGTACGTCATCTTCAGCCTGGTCGGAGCGTTGACGTTCCCGCTCGTCGCGCGCGCGACGACGCCGCGGCTGTCGCTCATCCTCGCGACGTCGTTCGTCGCCGCGGGGTACCTGCTGTTCCTGCCGTTCCACCACAGCACCGGCCAGCTGGTGACCAACATGGCGATCGCCGGCCTCGGCTCGGGCGCGCTCGTGGCCGCGCTGCCCTCGGCGGCGGCCGCCGCGGCGCCCGCGGGGCGGACCGCCGTGGCGACGGGCATGACGAACACGACGAAGACCATCGGCGGCACGTTCGCGTCCGCGACGTTCGCGCTCGCGCTGTCCGCGGGCGTGCACACAACGCTGGGGGGTGCGCAGGGCACGGCGGGGTCGTTGACGGGGTACATGACCGTCTGGGCGGTGTGCGGGTTCACCGCGGTCGTCGCCGCGGTGTGCCTCGTCGTCATCCCGCGGCTCGCGTTCGCGGACCGCCCGGCCGACTCCGCGGTGGAGGTCCCGTCATGACCAGCGTCCTCCCCGGCGACGTCGGCAGTTCGTGTCGGGCTCGGCAGTCCGGACTGCCGAGCTGGAACCACAGTGCCGACCTCGGCGAAGGGGAGCTGGCGTGAAGGGCAAGGGCTGGGCGCTGGCGGTCGCGGCCGCCAGCGCGGCTGGTGCGGTGGCGGCGCGGCGCAGGGTCGCGGCGTACGTGGCGGTGGCGCCGACGGGCGCCGCGCCGGACGCCGAGGCGCCCGAGCCCTACGCCGGGCCGGCGGCGGAGCACCTGACCAGGCTCGTGCGCATCCCGACGGTCTCGTCGCGACTGGAGGGCGAGACGGACCTGGCGGCGTTCGACGCCCTCCACGCGACGTTGCGCGAGCTCTACCCGCGCACCTACGCCGAGCTCACCGTCGAGCGCGTCGCGGAACGCGGGCTGCTGCTGCACTGGCGCGGCGCGTCCGACGAGCACCCCGTGGTGCTCATGGCGCACCAGGACGTGGTGCCGGTGGTGCCGGAGGAGTGGGCGGGCGACCCGTTCTCGGGCGACGTGCGCGACGGTGCGGTCTGGGGCCGCGGCACGCTCGACGACAAGGGTTCGCTCACCGTGCTGCTCGAGGCGGTGGAGTCGTTGCTCGGCGAGGGGTTCGTGCCGGCGCACGACGTGTGGCTGTCGCTCGGGGACGACGAGGAGATCGCCGGCACGTCGGCCGGCGCGGCGGTGGCCCGACTGCGGGGGCTGGGCGTGCGGCCGTGGCTGGTGCTCGACGAGGGCGGCGCCGTGGTGACCGGCGCGTTCCCCGGGGTCGGGGCGCCCGTCGCCGTCGTCGGCGTCACGGAGAAGGGCATCCTCGACGTCGAGATGTCGACGAGCGCGGCCGGTGGCCACGCCTCCACGCCGGAGCGGGGCGGCGCGACGTGGCGCCTGGCGCGCGCCGTCACCAGGCTCGAGTCCCGCCCGTTCCCGCCCGCCATGACGGGTCCCGTGCTCGAGATGGTCGACGGCCTCGGCCGGCACTCGTCGCCGTCCCTGCGCCCGCTGTTCGCGTTCGCGGCGCCGCTCGCACCGGTGCTGGCGCGGGTGTTCACGCGTGTCTCGCCGGAGACCAACGCGATGGTCCGCACCACGGTGGTGGCGACCATGCTGCAGGGCGCGCCCGGCGCGAACGTCGTGGCGACCTCGGCGCGGGCGAACCTCAACATCCGGATCGCGCCTGGCGAGACGGTCGCCTCGGTCGTCGCCCGGCTGCACCGGGTGGTCGACGACGACGAGGTGGAGCTGCGGGTGGTCGCCAGCAGCGAGCCGTCCCCGGTGTCGCCGACGGACGGACCCCAGTTCGGGCTCGTGCGCGCGGCGGTCGCCGCGGCGTACCCGGAGGCGCTCGTCACGCCGTACGTCATGCTCGGGGCGTCCGACGCGCGGCACTTCACGGCCATCGCGGAGCACGTCTACCGGTTCAGCCCGTTCGCCATGACGCGCGAGCAGCGCGAGACGCTGCACGGCACCGACGAGCACGTGACGGTCGACGCCCTCGGGCGGGGCGTCGTCTTCTACCGCGCCCTTCTGCGCGGGCTCGGCGCGGCCTGACCGGGGGTCGCGGTGCCGGGCCGTCGGCGACGGCGTCGCTGGCCCGGACTGCACGCCCGTACTCCCGCCGGTCGGCGCTCGCAGCGGACGGCCCTGCGCGCACCGGCCGCGGTGGGCGACGATGTGCCCGTGTCCGAGGCGTCCGTGCTGCCCGCACCGCGGCGCGGCCTCGCCCGGCTCGTGGCGCGCGGCCGGTGGGGGCAGGGTGCACCACGACGGCCCGGGGCCGTCGTGTGGGCGCTGTTCGGCCTCGTCGCGGCGGTCTACGGGGTGTTCGCGATCACGTGCTACGCGCAGTACCGGACGGCGGGCTACGACCTCGGGATCTTCGACCAGGCCGTGCGCGCGTACGCGCACCTGCGGCTGCCGGTGGCGACGCTCAAGGGCGACGGGTACGACGTCCTGGGCGACCACTTCGACCCGATCGTCGCGCTGTGGGCGCCGCTGTACTGGCTGTGGGACGACGTGCGCATGCTGCTCGTCGGCCAGGCCTTGGTGGTCGCGGCCGCGGTGTTCCCCGTGCACCGGGTCGTCGCGCGGCGCACCGGCGAGCCGTGGTCCACGCTGCTGACCGCCGGGTTCGCGCTGGGCTGGCCCCTCCAGACGATGGTCAACTTCGACGTCCACGAGGTCGCGTTCGCGGTGCCGCTGCTGGCCTGGGCCGTCGACGCGCTGGACCGGCGCAGCGACCGGGACCTGCTCGTCGTCGCCGGCCTGCTGCTGCTGGTGCGGGAGGACATGGGGCTCGTGGTGGCGGTGCTCGGCGTCATCCGGCTGGCGCGGGCGGGCCGGCGCTGGCTGGGTGCGGTGCTCGTCGTCGTGGGCGTCGCCGCCTTCGTCGTGCTCACCGCGGTGGTCATGCCGCACCTGGCGCCCGCCGGCTCGGCCGTGCGGCTGCGGCAGCAGTACTCCCAGCTGGGTGCGGGGCCCGGTGGGGTGCTGCTCGGTGCGCTGCGGGACCCGTGGCACACGCTGGCGCTGCTCGTCTCGCCGCCGGTCAAGGTCGGCACGCTGCTGGCGCTGCTGCTGCCCGTCGCGTTCCTCGCGCTGGGCTCGCCGTACGCGCTGCTCGCCGTGCCGATGCTGGCCGGGCGCTTCCTCTCGGACCGGCCGCTGACCTGGCAGACGGGGTTCCACTACGACGCGCCGATCTGGGTGGTCGTGGTGCTGGCAGCGGTCGACGCCTTCGGCCGCCGTCCCCTGCGGCGGGTGTCGGGTGCGCGTCACGGTCCGCGGGCCCTCGCCGTGCTGCTGGTGGGTGTGGTGCTGCTCGGTCCCTGGGTGGGGCCCGCCGAGGTGACCCGGCTGTTCCCGCTGCGGCGGCTGGTGGACGGGGAGGCGTTCGCCACCACGGCCAAGGCCCGTGACCTGTCCGCCGCGCTCGCCGTGGTGCCCCCGGACACGTGCGTGGTGGCCGACGACTACGCCGCCGACCACCTCACCCACACCAACCGCGTGACGGTCGCGGGCGTCTCGCGGCACCGCGAAGACCTCTACGTGCTCGACCTCGCGCAGACGCCGTCGGTGGGGACGCCGTCCGCCCGCACCACATCGTCGGCGCTCGCCGACGCGACGGCGCAGGGCTTCACCGAGGTGGCCCGGTCGGGGTCGATCGTCGTGCTCCGGTCGCCGCACTATGCGGGGCCGGCGGCGGACTGCACGCCCGACTCGCCGTGACGGTGGCGGGAGCCGGTTCGTGGTGACCACCGCGCCGTGCGGGACAATCGACCGATGACCACCGCGACCCGCGAGACGACCCGCGTCCTGCCGCCGCTGCGCCTCGGCCCCCTGACGGTGGACGTCCCGGTGGTACTGGCGCCGATGGCGGGCGTGACGAACGCCCCGTTCCGGCGGCTGTGCCGCGAGTCCGGGGCCGGCCTGTACGTCGCCGAGATGACCACGTCGCGCGCGCTGGTCGAGCGCAACCCTGAGGCGCTGCACATCACGTCGTTCGAGGACGACGAGACGCCGCGCTCGGTGCAGCTGTACGGCGTGGACCCGGCGACGGTGGGCGCCGCCGTGCGGATGATCGTCACCGAGGACCGCGCCGACCACGTCGACCTCAACTTCGGCTGCCCGGTGCCCAAGGTGACGCGCCGCGGCGGCGGGTCGGCGCTGCCGTGGAAGACCGACCTGTACCGCGCCATCGTGGCCGCCGCGGTGCGCGAGGCCGCACCCTACGGCGTGCCCGTTACGGTGAAGCTGCGCAAGGGGATCGACGACGAGCACCTGACCTACCTCGACGCGGGGCGGATCGCGCGGGACCTCGGCGTGGCCGCGGTGGCGCTGCACGCACGCACCACCGCCGACTACTACTCGGGGACGGCGGACTGGCCGGCGATCGCTCGCCTGAAGGAGGCGCTCCCGGACACGCCGGTGCTGGGCAACGGCGACATCTGGTCGGCCGAGGACGCGCTGGCGATGGTCGAGCAGACGGGGTGCGACGGGGTCGTCGTCGGGCGTGGCTGCCAGGGCCGGCCGTGGCTGTTCGCGGACCTCGCCGCGGCGTTCACCGGGTCGCCGGCGCGGGTGCGGCCCACGCTCGGCGTGGTCGCCGGCACGGTTCGCCGGCACGCCGAGCTCATGGCGCGTTACTACGACGACGAGGGCAAGGCCTGCCGCGAGATGCGCAAGCACATGGCGTGGTACGTCAAGGGCTACGTGGTGGGCGGGGACCTGCGGGCGCGGCTTGCCATGGTGTCGTCGCTCGCGGAGCTGGACGACCTCCTGGGCGAGCTCGACCCGGACCAGCCGTACCCCGGTGCCGCCGCCGAGGGGCAACGCGGGCGTGCCGGGTCGCCGAAGACGCCGCACGTGCCGTACGGGTGGCTGGACGACCGGGGGCTGTCCGACGAGTTCCGCGCGGAGCTGCGCGAGGCGGAGCTGTCGGTCTCCGGTGGCTGAGGTCGCCGCCTCGTTCGGGTGACGGTGCAGGTCAGGGCTTGATCGGTCTTGTGCACGGCGTGTTGTGGGCGTAGTGTTCGAACACACGTTCGACAACGCTGCAGGGGGTGCACGACGATGACGGGGACCTCGTCCTGCGCCGCCGTGCCTGCGGGAGTGCCTGCGGAGGTGGTGGCCTGGGTCGCCGCTGGGCGGGTGGCGCTGGCCGCCGGGGAGCACGCGGAGGAGTGGGACGCCGCGGTGCGCCGGGCCGTGCTGGCCGAGGTCGACCGAATCGAGCGGCTGGCCATGTCGCTGCGGGCCGCGCTCGTGACGGCCGAGCGCGCGGCCGGGACGTGGGCGCTGCGGGGCGACCGGGACCTGGCGGGGTTCCTCGGGCGGGAGTCGCACCAGGGGCGCGGCGCCGGGTTCGCGGCGGTGGGGCAGGCCGGGACCTTGAGCGCCATGCCCACGGTGGCCAACGCGCTCGTCGACGGTCCGGTCACGCCCCGGCACCTGCAGGAGATCACGCGGGCCGCGGCCGCCTCCCCGCGGCTGGCCGAGGAGCTGGCGACCACGCAGGCGCAGGCCAAGGTGCTGGAGCTGGCGAGGCGGTTCGACGCGCCGGACTTCGGGCGGCAGCTCAAGGCGATGAGTGCGTCGCTGGACCCCGTGACGCGCCAGCGGCAGCACGACGAGCAGCGCGCGCGGCGGTTCCTGGTCGTCTCGCACACGCCGGGCGGGGCCCTCATCAAGGGCGCGCTCGACTCGGTTGCCGGGTACAAGGTGCAGAAGATGCTCGACGCGTTCAGCCCGCGCCCGGCGGCCGACGACGACAGGAGCCGCGAGCAGCGGCAGGCCGACGCGCTCATGGTCGCGGTCGAGCGGGCGCTCGCGGACGGGGCGACGACGCCCGGGGCGCACGCGCCGGTGGAGGCCGTCGTCACGCTCACGGAGGAGACGTGGTCGGCGCTCCGCCGACCGCGTGCGGCCGGTGCGGCGTCCGCCGGTTCGACGAGCGATCTCGTGCCGGCGCTCGAGGGCGCGGACCCGGTGCTGGACGAGACGCGGCAGCCCTGGCCGGCCTCGGAGATCGGGCGGGCGCTCTGCGACTGCGCGCTGACGCGCGCGGTGGTCGACGCCTTCGGGCAGGTGCTGGACCTGGGTCGGGGCGAGCGACTGTTCCAGCGTCGGCACTGGCTGGCCCTGCTGGCGGCCGGGGTCACGACGTGCGCCTGGCCGGGCTGCGGGATGCCGCTGCGCTACACCGAGCTGCACCACCTGGCCTGGTGGGACCGCGACGGCGGGTGGACCAGCCTCGCCAACTGTGCCCCGTACTGCTCCTTCCACCACCACGAGATCCACCGGCGCGACGTCGCGGTGACCCGTCGACCGGACGGCTCCTTCGAGCACCGTCACCGCGACGGCCGGCTCATCGGCACCGCGCCCGGCGGCCACGCGGAGCCGCAGCGCGCTGAGGCGGGTGAGGCCGGCTGGTCGCCGGGGGCCCCGGACGCACCGCACGCCCATCGTCTGGCCGGTGGCGGTCCGCCACGGAGTGCGCCCGCATCCGGTCCGCCTGGAGGTCGCTCGGGACCCCCAGGCGAGGGACCTTCACGCGAGGGACCCCCACGTGAGGGACCTTCACGTGAGGGACCTTCACGTGAGGGACCTTCACGTGAGGGACCTTCACGCAGTGGGCTGGCTCTGGGCTGGTCGGCCCCGCACGCCGGCGACCCTGCCGAGCCTCCGGACGACCTGCTCAGCCTGCTGCGCGCCTGAGCCCGGTCGCGCGGGCGGGCGACCGGGCTCAGGCCCGTGGGTCGGGGACGACGGGTGGGCTACCTGGTGAACCAGACGGTCGACTCGCCGGGGACGGTGGACTCGTCGGAGACGTCCGTCGAGGCGAGCAGCACGCGCGTGCCCTCGGGTGCGGGCACGGGAGCCGTGCCGAGGTTGGCCACCACGAGGACGTCGCGCACCGCGAAGGCAAGGACGTCCACGCCGTACGTCACGCCCGCCTGCGACGCGTCCTCTGCCGGGCCGGCGAGCCACGTGAGGCCGCCCGTGCCGAGGCCGTGCTCGCGGCGGACGCGGAGCGCCTCGCGGTACAGCTCGTACGTCGATCCGGGCACGCCGCGCTGACGGTCGAGCGCGAGCTCGCCGAACTCGGGCGGCTGCGGCAGCCAGGTGGCGCCGGTGGGGGAGAAGCCCATGGCGGGCTCGTCGGCCGCCCACGGCAGGGGCACGCGGCAGCCGTCGCGGCCGAGCTCCTCGCCCTGGGTCCGCCGGTAGGTCGGGTCCTGGCGGAACTCGTCGTCCAGCGACGTGTGCTCCGGGAGCCCGAGCTCCTCGCCCTGGTAGAGGTAGGCGGATCCCGGCAGGCCCAGCGTGAGGAGCGTCGCGGCGCGGGCCCGGCGCAGGCCGACGGCGGCGTCCGGCTGCTCGTCGTGCGCGCCGATGCCGTTGGGACGACCCGTGGGGTCGGCCAGGCCCAGGCGGGACGCGTGCCGCACCACGTCGTGGTTGGACAGCACCCAGGTCGTGGGCGCCCCGACGGCGTCGTTCGCGGCGTAGGAGGCCGTGACGACGCGGCGGAGCATCTCGGGATCCCACCCGGCGGTGAGGTACGCGAAGTTGAACGCCTGGTGCATCTCGTCGGGCCGCACGTAGCGCGCCAGCCGGGAGAGCGGCTCCACCCAGGCCTCGGCGACCATGGCGCGGTCGCCCGGGTACTCGTCGAGCACCCGGCGCCAGGCCCGGTAGACCTCGTGCACGCCGTCCTGGTCCCACGCCGGTCCGCGGGCCCCGGAGCCGGTGACGGGCTCGTCGGCCACCGGCGCGACCGTGCCCTCGGGGTAGGAGGCCGCAGGCCCGGCGTCCGCGTCGTCGGCGACCGTGGCCACGGCGGGCGCGGGCTCCGGCGCGTCCGGCAGCCCGTCGGCCTTGACGAGCCCGTGGGCGACGTCGACCCGGAAGCCGTCGACGCCCCGGTCGAGCCAGAACCGCAGCACCGACTCGAACTCGGCGCGCACCTCGGGGTTCGTCCAGTCGAGGTCGGGCTGGCGGGAGTCGAACAGGTGCAGGTACCACTGGCCGGGCGTGCCGTCCGGGTTCGTCGTGCGTTCCCAGGCCGAGCCGCCGAACGTCGACCGCCAGTTGTTCGGCGGCAGCGAGCCGTCCTGGCCCCGCCCGTCGCGGAAGAGGTAGCGCGCCCGCTCGTGCGAACCGGGGGCGGCGGCGAGGGCGGCGCGGAACCACGCGTGCTCGTCCGAGGTGTGGTTCGGGACGAGGTCGACCACCACGCGCAGCCCGAGCTCGTGCGCGCGCGCGGTGAGCGCGTCGAAGTCCTCCAGCGTGCCGAACAGCGGGTCGACGTCGCGGTAGTCGGCCACGTCGTAGCCGGCGTCGGCCTGCGGCGACCGGTAGAAGGGGGACAACCACAGCGCGTCCACGCCCAGCTCGGCGAGGTGCGGCAGGTGCGCGGTGATGCCCGGGAGGTCCCCGATGCCGTCGCCCGAGGCGTCCGCGAACGAGCGCGGATAGACCTGGTAGATGACCGCGTGGCGCCACCATGGCTCGTCGGGCGTCCCGGCGGCGTGGGCGGTGGGCAGGGCGGGGGCGGGGGAGGTGCTGGACATGGAGGCCTTTCGGGAGGGTCAGGCGGCGCCGGTCGACGCCATGGGCGCCGTCTGCGTCGAGTTGCGCACGACGAGCTCAGGGTGGAACAACATCTCGGCGCGCGACACCGGCGCGCCCTGGATCTCCGCGACGAGCGCGTCGACGGCGGCCTGGCCCAGTGCGACCACGGGCTGGCGCACGGTGGTCAGCGGGGGCTCGGTGAAGGCGATGAGGGGCGAGTCGTCGAACCCGACGACCGACACGTCCTCCGGCACCCGCAGCCCCCGGGCGTGGGCCGCCCGGATGGCGCCGAGGGCCATGAGGTCCGAGCCGCAGACGATCGCGGTGTGGCCGGTGGCGAGCAGCTCGGTGGCGGCGGCCTGGCCGCCCTCCACGGTGAACAGCGTCGACACGACGTGCCGCTCCGGCGCCTCGTCGCCCAGCTGGCGCTCCAGCAGCGCGCAGAACGCCTCGCGCTTGCGCAGCGCGGGCACGAACCGCGTGGGGCCGATGGCCAGGCCGATGGACCGGTGGCCGAGCGAGACCAGGTGGCGCACCGCCTGCTCCATCGCCTGGTTGTCGTCGGTGGACATCGCGGGCGCGTCCACGCCGTCCGCGTAGCCGTTGACCATGACGAAGGGGATGTCCCGGCTGCGCAGCCGGTGGTAGCGCTCCGTGCTCGCGGACGTGTCGGCGTGCAGGCCGGAGACGAAGACGATCCCGGCGACGCCGTGCTCGAGCAGCATCTCGACGTACTGGTCCTCGGTGGTGCCACCGGGGGACTGCGTGCACAGCAGCGGCGTGTACCCGCGGTCGGACAGCGCGCTCTCGATGACCTGGGCGAACGCCGGGAACACCGGGTTGCTCAGCTCGGGCACGACGAGCCCGACGAGGCCCGCCGGGCGCTCCCGGAGCCGCTCCGGCCGCTCGTAGCCGAGCACGTCGAGCGCGGCGAGCACGGCCTGGCGCGCCTGCGGCGAGACGCCGGCCTTGCCGTTGAGCACGCGCGAGACCGTCGCGGTGCTGACCCCGGCCTGCTCGGCGAGGTCGGTCAGCCGGGTGCGCCCGGACAGTGTCGTCACGAGACCTCCTCGTCCCCGATCACGAACATGCGCTGCCGATCGTTCCATGGTGCGATGCCACCGTGCTGAGACCGCTCAGCAACCGTGGCCTGAAAGTTACCGTAACGAGTTGCAGCAAGGGCGCACAACTGGTTAGCGTCTCGCCATCAGGCCAACGGCGGCGGATCTCGTCGGTCGGTGGCACCCATCCCGCACGAGGGAGCAAGTCGATGCGATGGAGCATCCCGTCCCCGGTCACGCTCGCGTGGTTCCGGGGCGCGTGCTCCGGCGGCAGCGGCGTGCTGCCCACCACCGGTGCGATCCGGGCGGACCGCGAGTAGGTCGCGCCGAGCGCCGCCCCGACGGACGTGGCGGTGCTCGCGACGTCTCGCGGTGACCACCGCCCCCGCACGCCCCCTACCGGACAAGGAGTGATCTCACGATGAAGGCTCGTCCAGCACTCACGGTGGTCGCCGTCGCCGCGGCACTGACCATCACGATGAGCGCCTGCAGCAGCGGCGGCGGCTCGACCGGGGGCGCCACCTCGGCGCCGCCGACGAGCGCCGCACCCACGGCGGTGACGCTCACCGTGTGGGGCCCGCAGGAGGACCAGGTCGACTCGACCTCGTGGCTGCCGAAGCAGGAGACCGCGTTCGCCGCGGCGCACCCGGAGTACACGATCACCTGGAAGAACTCGGTGGTCTCGGAGGGTGACGCGGGCAAGACGGTCAAGCAGGACCCGACCGCCGCCGCCGACGTCTACATGTTCGCCAACGACCAGCTGGGCACGCTGATCCAGGCCAACGCCATCGGCGTGCTGCCGCCCGACGTGGTCGCGCAGGTGAAGAAGCAGAACTCCGACGTCATGGTGACGTCCGTGACCGGCCCCGACGGCCAGATCTACGGCGTGCCCTACACGGCGAACACCTGGTTCCTCTACTACAACACCTCGAAGTTCACCGCGGACGACGTGAAGAACCTCGACACCATGCTCGGCAAGGGCAAGGTTGCGTTCCCGCTCGACAACTCGTGGTACCTGCCGTCGTTCTACGTCGGCAACGGCAGCACGCTGTTCGGCCCCAACGGCACCGACGAGGCGGCGGGCTTCGCCTTCACCGGCACCAAGGCGGCCGACGTGACCACCTACCTCACCACCCTGGCGAAGAACCCGAACTTCGTGGACGACGCCAACGGCGCCGGCCTCGCGGGCGTGCAGAACGGCACGATCGACGCCTACTTCTCCGGCTCGTGGGACGCCGCGGCGGTCAAGAAGGCGCTGGGCGCCAACTACGGTGCGGCGCAGCCGCCGGCCTACACGCTCAACGGCGCCTCGGTCCAGATGAAGGCGTTCGCCGGCTCGAAGGCCGTCGCCTTCAACCCCAACGCCAAGGACCCGAAGGCGGCCGCGCTCTTCGCAGCCTTCCTCGGCTCCACCGCGGCGCAGCAGTCGCACTACGACATGCGCGGCATCATCCCCTCGGACAAGTCGCTGTCGTCCTCCTCGAGCATCGCGGCCGACCCGGTCGCCGTCGCCCAGATGAACACGGTCGCCAACGCCTCCGTGCTGCAGCCCACCGTGCCGAAGATGGCCAACTTCTGGGACCCGACCGCGGCCTTCGGCAAGGCGATCCTGTCCGGTGACGTCACGGCCGCCAACGCCGCCGCCAAGACCGCGGCGTGGAACACGAGCCTGAACTCCTAGCTCGTACCGACCAGGTCCCGGGGCCGCGGCCCGTCCGCCGCGGCCCCGGGCCTGTCCCTCGCTCTCGCACGATGAGGTGACGTGGCATGACACAGATGGTCGTGATGGAGCCCGGGGGTCGGCACGCCGCGCCCGGCCCGGACCAGGGGGCGTCCGGCCCGGCCGACCCCGCCCGGTACCGCCTGCGGACCGCGCTCGCCCGCGGCGACGCGCTGACGCGGGCGTCCGCGCTCGTCATGGGCCTGGGCAACGTGGCCCGCCGGCAGTACGCCAAGGGCGCGATGTTCCTGCTCGGCGAGGTCGCCTTCGTCGTGCTCCTCGTCGTGAACGGCATCCCGTCGCTCGCGGGGCTCGGCAACCTGGGCCCGGTGACCAAGGGCGGCCAGCAGTGGGACGCCAACGGCCAGTTCGTCAACGTCAACCCGACGAACTCGGTTCAGGTGCTGCTCTACGGCGTCGCGTGGGTGTTCCTCATCGTGGCGTTCGTCCTCGTGTGGTCGGCGGCCGTCAAGAGCGCCTACCGCGCGCAGGTGGTCGTCGCGCGCGGCAAGCGCGTGCCCTCGGCCGTGGACGACGCGCGCGAGCTGCTCGACGGGCGGCTGCACGCCACGCTGCTGACACTGCCCACGCTCGGCATCGTCGTGTTCACCATCCTCCCGCTGGTGTTCATGATCTCGATGGCCTTCACCAGCTTCGACGCCAACCACACACCGGCGTTCAACTGGGTGGGGCTGCACAACTTCGGCGTCGTGTTCTCGCGCACCGGCTCGACCGCGATCGGCGTGAGCCTGGGCCTGTTCCTGCGGGTGCTGGCCTGGACGCTCGTGTGGGCGATCCTCGCGACGTTCCTCAACTTCTTCCTCGGCATGGGCATGGCGATGGTCATCCTGCGCCGCGGCACGCGCCTGAAGAACATGTGGCGCGCCTTCTTCTCGATGTCCATGGCGGTGCCGCAGTTCGTGTCGCTGCTGGTGATCAACCAGATGCTGCAGGACCAGGGGATCGTCAACCAGATGCTCAAGAGCTGGGGACTGATCGACTCCTCGCTGCCCTTCTTCACCAATGCCTGGTGGGCGCGCGCCACGGTCGTCGTGGTCAACCTCTGGATCGGCATCCCGTTCACCATCATGCAGATCACCGGGATCCTGCAGAACGTGCCCGGCGAGCTCTACGAGGCGGCGAAGATCGACGGCGCCAACTGGTGGCAGATGTACGCCAAGATCACGTTGCCGTACATCTTCTTCGTGCTGACGCCGTACCTCATCGTGACGTTCACCAACAACATCAACAACTTCAACGTCATCTACCTGCTGTCCAACGGCGCGCCGACCCCCGTCGGCGACTCCGCCGGCCAGACCGACCTGCTCATCACGTGGCTGTACAAGCTCACGGTGGACCGCGGCAACTACAACGTCGGCGCCGTCATCGGCATCCTCACGTTCGTCGTCCTGGGGGTCGTGGCGCTGATCACGTACCGCAACAGCGGGTCGTACAAGAACGAGGAGGCCTTCCGGTGACGCTGCCCCCGACCACCGCCACGGACATCCGTGCCGGCCGCACCGTGGTCCACCGTGCCGGGACGCCGACGGCGCGCGGCGGGATGCGGCGCCGCCAGCGCGTGGCCGACGCGGTCGCGCACACCTTCCTCACGCTCATGGCGCTCCTCTGGGTCATTCCCGTCGTCTGGGTGCTCATGGAGAGCTTCAACAAGAACACGCTGCCGTACACCACGACGTTCTTCCCGACGCGCTACACGTTCGACAACTACGTCCAGCTGGTCACCGACAGGTCCGTGATGAACTTCGGCGCGATGTTCCTGCGCACGCTCGTCATCGCGATCTTCGTGTGCCTCATCAACCTGTTCTTCGTGCTGTCCGTGGGATTCGTCATGAGCCGGCTGCGGTTCACGATGCGGCGCAGCCTCATGAACACCGCGCTGATCCTGGGGATGTTCCCCGGGATCATGGCCGTGGTCGCCATCTACTTCATCCTCAAGGCCCTGGGACTGACCGGCAGCACCACCGCCACGGTGGTCGCGCTCATCGTCGTGTACTCGGCGGGGTCGGGCGCCGGGTTCTACGTGATGAAGGGGTTCATGGACACCATCCCGATCTCCATGGACGAGGCCGCGATGCTCGACGGCTGCACGCGGTGGACGGTGTTCCGCAGGATCATCCTGCCCATCACCAAGCCGATGATGGTCTACCAGGCGATCGTCGGGTTCCTCACGCCGTGGCTGGACTTCGTGCTGGCCAAGGCGATCGCGCGCACGCAGGACAACTACACGGTGTCGCTCGGGCTGTGGCAGATGCTGCAGAAGGAGTACATCGCGCAGTGGTACGCGCGCTTCGCGGCCGGTGCCGTGCTGGTCTCGATCCCCATCGCGGTGCTGTTCATCGTGATGCAGCGGTTCTACCAGTCGTCCATGACCGGCTCGGTCAAGGGCTGAGCGCGCACGGTGGCGTCGCGTGGCGTGTCCAACCTGGGGTTGAAGGTCGTCGGTCTCGCGCTCGTCGGCGCCTCGGCGGTCGCGACGGCGGTGGGGCTCAAGGGTCTGCCGGCCGACCCGGCGGCCGCCGACCTGACCCGGCTGACGGTGGTCGTCCTGGTCGAGGCGGCGTCGTGGGCGGCGATCCCGATCTACGCCTGGCTGCTCTGGTGGGGCTTCGTCCACACCCGGAGCGTCGCCCGGTACGCCGCGCGGCTCGCGGTGCTGGCGGTGGTGAGCGAGGTGCCCTACGACCTGGCGACGAGCGGGCGCGTGTGGGACCTGCGGTCGCAGAACCCGGTGTTCGCGCTCCTCGTCGCGCTCGTCGTGCTGTGGGCGCTGGACCGGCTCCGGCAGGGCCCGCGCCGGCACGTGGGGCTGTCCGTGCTCGTCGTCGTCGCCGGCGTGCTGTGGCTGGTCCTCTTCAACGTCGGCCTGCGGCTCGGGGTCGTGCCGACCGGCGTCGTGCTGCTGCTCTTCTGCGTGGTGTTCGCCACGCTGCACGCCCGGGAGAACACGATGATGGCGGTCGCCGGGGTGCTGGGCGCGGTCGCCCTCGTGCTGCCGGCGATCGGCGTCGCGGTGCTCCACTTCCGCAACGAGACGCCCGGCCGGGCCTACCCGCGCTACCTCTTCTACGTCCTGTACCCCGTGGTGCTGCTCGCCGCCGGCCTGCTGGGGCGTGCGGCGTGAGCGGCGACCGGGGTGGCGCGACGAATGGCGCGACGAACGGCGTGGTGAATGACGTTGCGAACCGCGTGGTGATTGGCGTGGTCAACCGCGTGATGAACCGCCTCGGCGACCGCCTCCGCGTCCGCGTCGGCGACGGCCGCGCGGGACGTCGGGTCCGGGCAGGCGTCGCGGTGGCCCTGGCCGCGGTCCTGGCGGCCGCCCCGCTCGCGGCGTGCGCCCCGGCGGCGGCGCCGACCCTGTCGGACCGCTACCGCTCCTACTACGAGATCTTCGTCGGCAGCTTCGCCGACTCCAACGGCGACGGCATCGGTGACCTCGCGGGCGTCACGAAGAAGCTCTCGTACATCCACGACGACCTGGGCGCGGACGGGATCTGGCTCACGCCGATCAACCCCTCACCCTCGTACCACAAGTACGACATCACCGACTTCGAGGCGATCGACCCCCAGTTCGGGACCATGCAGGACTTCGACACCCTGATCGCGAAGGCCCACCGCGACGACGTGCGGGTGCTCATGGACCTCGTCATCCAGCACACGTCCTCGAAGCACCCCTGGTTCACGCAGGCGGTCGACGCGCTGCTGGCGGGGACGACGAACAAGTACGTCGACTACTACCACTTCTCCTCGACGCCGAAGGCCGGCTACGTCCGGTACGGGACGAGCGACATCTACTACTCGGCGGTGTTCTCGCCCGGCATGCCGGACCTCAACCTGGACGACCCCGACGTCCGCAGCGAGATCGCGGGCATCGTCGCCTTCTGGCTGCACAAGGGCGTGGACGGGTTCCGGCTCGACGCCACCACGTCGTACTACCCGCACGACGCGGCGGCGGGCGTGGCGTTCCAGAAGTGGCTGAAGGCGACCTGCACCGCCGTCAACCCCGACGCCTACCTCGTCGGCGAGGCATGGACCGACGCCACGACGCTCGCCACCGCCTACACCAGCGGGGTCGACAGCTACTTCAACTACCCGTTCGCGACGGTGAGCGGCACCATCAACGCCGCCATGTCGGCGAAGGACGGCACGCGGCTCTCCCAGGCCACGCAGCGGTGGGACGCGACGATCCACGCCGCGAACCCGGCCGCGATGGACGCGCCCTTCATCTCCAACCACGACAACCCCCGCCCCGCGGGCTACCTCATGCGGTCGCCGCGGCTGGAGAAGCTGGCGGCCGCCACCTACCTCCTCATGCCGGGAAGCCCGTTCCTGTACTACGGCGAGGAGATCGGCATGCTCGGGTCGGGCACCGACCCGAACAAGCGGATGCCCATGGTGTGGTCCGCCACCGACCGCACGGGCATGACGAAGCCACCGCCGGGCGGCACGTACGACGAGAGCGCCGTGGTGCCCGTGGACCAGCAGCTCAAGGACCCCGGATCGGTGCTGCGCTTCTACCACGACGTGCTCGCGCTGCGGCGCCGCACGCCCGAGCTCGCCCGCGGCACGTACGCCTCGATCACGGCGAGCGACCGCGCGGTGCTGGCGTTCTCCGACACGTACCAGGGGGCGACGGTCTACGTCCTGGAGAACCTCGACACCGTGCCGCAGACCGAGCAGCTCGGCGCGATGGGGCTGCCCGCCTCCGTGCGGATCCGGGACCACCTGCTCACGGACGGCACGGCGACGCCCACGCTGTCCGGCGGTCGCCTGACGCTGCCGCCCGGCTCCGTCGCCGTCCTGCGGTAGCCCCAGCCCCAGCCCCAGCCCCACGCCCCACGCCCCACCGCCACGCGGCCGGCCCCGCGCCGTCCGGTGGCCCAGCACACCCACGAGGCCAAGGAGGCCCCATGACGTCGCTCCTCGACGAGCCGCACCACGACGGCTCCGTCACCTACACCGCGCCGGGCGCCCACCGGCTGGGGGACGCCGTGCCGGTGCGCGTCCGGGTGCCGTCGGTGCGGGGGCGCGCGGGCCGCGACGCCACCGTGGTGCTGCGGTCCGTCCGGGACGGCGAGCCCGTCCTCGCGCCCGCGCGCCTGGACGGGGCCGACGAGGCCGGCGCGTGGTTCGTCGCCGAGGTGCACGCGGACAACCCCGTGACGTCCTACCGGTTCCTCGTCGACCCGGACCACGACTACCGGTGGCTCACCGCGCGCGGCGTGCTGCGGCGTGACGTGTCCGACGCCGGCGACTTCCGCCTGTCGGTGTTCGACCCGCCGCCCGACTGGGTGGCCGACCAGGTCGTCTACCAGGTGTTCCCCGACCGCTTCGCGCGCTCGGGCCGGCCGCGGCCCACACCGGCCTGGGCGCTGCCGGCGGCGTGGGACGACCCGGTGGTGCACGAGGGGCGGGACACCGCGCACCAGTGGTACGGCGGCGACCTCGACGGCATCGCGGAGCGCCTCGGCCACGTCGTCGGGCTGGGTGCCACCGTGCTCTACCTCACGCCGATCTTCGAGGGGCGCTCCAACCACCGCTACGACGCGGTGACGTTCGACCGGATCGACCCCGTGCTCGGGGGCGACGAGGCGTTCGGCCGGCTGCTGGCCGCGGCCCACGCGCGCGGCGTGCGCGTGCTGGGCGACCTCACCCTCAACCACACGGGCGTGGCGCACGAGTGGTTCCGCGCGGCCGTGGCCGATGCCGCGGCGCCGCAGGCGGCGTTCTACCGGTTCGGCCGCCACCCAGACGAGTACGCGAGCTGGCTCGGCGTGCCGTCGCTGCCCAAGCTGGACCACCGCTGCGCCGACCTGCGGGCCGCCCTCTACGACGGCCCGGGCTCCGCGGTCGCCCGCTGGCTGGACGCCGGCCTTGACTCGTGGCGCATCGACGTCGCCAACATGACCGGTCGCCTCGGGGCCGACGACCTCACGCACGAGGTGGCGCGCACGGTGCGCCGCACCATGGCGGCGGGCCACCCCGACGCGTGGCTGCTGGCCGAGCACGGGCACGACGCGGCGGGCGACCTGGCGGGCGACGGGTGGCACGGCACGATGGACTACGCGGGCTTCTCGCGGCCGGTGTGGTCCTGGCTCAGCGCCGGTGCCGACGAGGCCCGCGTGGTGCAGGGCTCGCCGTTCGCCGGGCAGCCGCTGCCCATCCCGTCGCTGCCGGGCGGCGCGGCGGTCGCCACGCTCCGGGAGGTGCGCTCGGGCGCGCCGTGGGCGGCGTGGACGGCGTCCACGCTGCACCTGGACTCGCACGACACCCCGCGCTTCCGCACGGTCGTCGGCGGCGGGACCTCGGGGTGGGTGGACGCGGCGGGTCGTGGCCGGGCGCGTCACCTCGTCGGGCTCGCGCTGCAGATGACGATGCCGGGCGTCCCGGCCGTCTTCGCCGGTGACGAGATCGGGCTCACCGGCGTCGACGGGGAGCACTCCCGCACCCCGTTCCCGTGGGCGCGCCCGGGGGAGTGGGACGAGCCCACGTACGACGCCTACCGGCGGTGGATCGCCCTGCGGCACGCGCACGTGGCGCTGCGGCGCGGCGGCCTGCGCTGGGTGGACGTCGGCGACGACTCGATGACGTTCCTGCGCGAGCACCCGGACGAGCGGCTCCTGGTGCACGTCGCGCGCGGGCGCCACACCGCCGTGCGCCTGCCGTTGGTCGCGCTCGGCGCTCGTGGCGTCGAGACGCTCGAGGGTGAGCCCGCCCGCACCGAGGGCGGCGTGCTCGAGCTGCCCGCGAGGGGCCCGGCCGCGCACGTGTCCCGGCTCGTCTGAGGCCCGAGGAGGACGACGGCAGGAGGTCGCAGGATGAGGATCGCCGACGAGCCCGAGTGGCCTCGGGCCGGGGTGGCGGCGGTGCGCCGGCGGCTGGGCTGGCCGCCGCTCACCACTGGCTAGGCTGGCGGCGTGGCGCGTGCCGACAGGACCCGGGCGGGCGGTTCGTCGGCGTACGACGACGCCGACCGCGAGCGGTGGGTGCGCGAGGGCCACAAGAACCGCAGCCGGACGCAGTTCGAGCGCGACCGGGCGCGGATCGTCCACTCGTCGGCCCTGCGCCGGCTCGGCGCGAAGACGCAGGTGCTCGGCCCGGCGTCGGACGACTTCGTGCGCACGCGCCTGACCCACACGCTCGAGGTGGCCCAGATCGGCCGCGAGCTCGGCAAGGCGCTCGGGTGCGACCCGGACGTCGTGGACACGGCGTGCCTGGCGCACGACCTCGGCCACCCGCCGTTCGGGCACAACGGCGAGCGCGCGCTCGCCGAGGCGGCCAAGGGCATCGGCGGCTTCGAGGGCAACGCCCAGACGCTGCGGCTGCTCACGCGCCTGGAGCCCAAGGTGTTCGCGGCCGACGGCCGCCCGGTGGGTCTCAACCTCACGCGGGCGAGCCTCGACGCCTCGGTGAAGTACCCGTGGCGCCTCGGGGACGGCCCGGTGAGCGCCGCCAGCGGCCGTCCCACCCGCAAGTTCGGCGTCTACGAGGACGACCTCGACGTGTTCGCGTGGCTGCGCGACGGCGCGCCGGAGGGCCGCAAGTGCCTCGAGGCGCAGGTGATGGACCTGGCCGACGACATCTCCTACTCGGTGCACGACGTCGAGGACGCGGTGGTCGGCGGGCGGTTCGACCTCGGCGTGCTCCAGCAGGACGACGAGCGGGCGCGCGTGGTCCAGGCGGTGCAGGCCTGGTACGGCGACGAGATCGACGAGGGCGGCCTGCAGGAGGCCATGGACCGGCTCGTCGGGGCCGAGCTGTGGCGGCCCGGCTTCGACGGGTCCCGCGCGGCGCTCGCGGTGCTCAAGGACGCGACGAGCCAGCTCATCGGCCGGTTCGCCAAGGCCGCCCAGCGCGCCACGCGCGAGGCGTACGGGCCCGGGCCGCTCACCCGGTACGCCGCGCACCTCGTGGTGCCGGGCACCACGGTGGCGGAGATCCTCGTGCTCAAGGGCCTGGCGGTCGCCTATGTCATGGCGCCGCGCGAGCTCGAGCCGCTCTACGCGCGCCAGCGGGAGATGCTGACGGACCTCGTCGGCGTGCTCGTCGACCGCGCGCCGCTGGCGCTCGAGCCGCCGTTCGCGGCCGACTGGGCGGACGCGGCCGACGACGCGGCCCGGCTGCGGGTGGTCGTCGACCAGGTCGCCTCGCTCACCGACGTGTCCGCCGGCGTGTGGCACGCACGGCTGCTGTCGCCCCGGCGCTGACCGCGCCCGCCGCCGACCGCGCCGGCCGCTGACCGCCTGGGTGCGGACCGCCTGCCGCCGACCGCTCGTCGTGCGCACAGCGGCACCGGCCGCCGCCGTGGCGCGTGGGCCCGGCCACCTAGACTGCGCCCGTGGCGGGTCGCATCCGGCGGGAGGACGTGGAGGCGGTCCGCGAGCGCGTGCGCATCGAGGAGGTCGTCGGCCAGCACGTCGCGCTGAAGCCGGCCGGCGTGGGCTCGCTCAAGGGCCTGTGCCCGTTCCACGACGAGAAGTCGCCGTCCTTCCACGTGCGGCCGCAGGTGGGCCGCTACCACTGCTTCGGGTGCGGCGAGGGTGGCGACGTCATCGCATTCGTCCAGAAGATCGACGGCCTCGGCTTCACCGAGGCGGTGGAGTACCTGGCCTCGACCATCGGGCTGACGCTGCGCTACGAGGAGGGCGGCGCGCCGCGGCCCGGCGAGGAGCCCGGGCGCCGACGCCGGCTGCTCGACGCGCACAAGGTCGCCGAGGAGTTCTACCGCGAGCAGCTCGCCACCGCGCCGGCGGCCGCGGGCCGCGCGTTCCTGGGCGCCCGGGGCTTCGACCGGGCGGCGGCCGACGACTTCGGCGTGGGCTTCGCGCCCCAGGGGTGGGACGCGCTGACGCGGCACCTGCGCGGCCGGGGGTTCACCGAGCCGGAGCTCGTCGCGTCAGGGCTGGTGTCGCAGGGCCAGCGCGGCGTCTACGACCGGTTCCGCGGCCGGCTCGTCTGGCCCATCCGCGAGGTCACCGGCGAGACCGTCGGCTTCGGCGCGCGCCGCCTGTTCGACGAGGACCAGGGGCCCAAGTACCTCAACACGCCGGAGACGGCGCTGTACCGCAAGTCGCACGTGCTCTACGCGATCGACCTGGCCAAGCGGGAGATCGCCAAGGAGCGGCAGGTGGTGGTGGTCGAGGGCTACACGGACGTCATGGCGATGCACCTGTCGGGCGTGCGCACCGCGGTGGCCACGTGCGGCACGGCGTTCGGCTCGGAGCACGCGCGGATCGTGCGCCGGCTCATGGGCGACGCGGGTGGGGCGGGCGGCGTCCAGCTCGCCAGCGGCGAGTCGGTGGGCGGCGCGGTCGTGTTCACGTTCGACGGCGACGCCGCCGGGCAGAAGGCCGCGCTGCGGGCCTTCGGCGAGGACCAGTCGTTCTCGGCGCAGACCTTCGTCGCGGTCGCCGACTCGGGGATGGACCCGTGCGAGCTGCGCCAGGCCCAGGGGCCGGACGCGGTGCGCGCGCTCGTCGCCGGCCGCCAGCCGCTGTTCGAGTTCGTCATCCGCTCGAGCCTGCGGGCGTTCGACCTGTCGACCGTCGAGGGCCGCATCGGCGCGCTGCGCGCGGCCGCCCCGGTGGTCGCCTCCATCCGTGACAACGCCATGCGGCCCGAGTACACGCGCGCGCTCGCGGGCTGGCTGGGGATGGGCGACGAGCGGCAGGTGCGGGACGCCGTGGCCGCCGCGGCGCGGTCGGGCCGTGGCGCCCCGGCGCCGGCCGGCGGCGGTCGGGCCGAGCCGGCTCCGTCGCGTGCCGCAGGCGTGCCCGTCCCGGACCGGCGCGACCCGGTGGCGCAGGTGGAACGCACCGCGCTCGAGGTGCTGCTGCAGGCGCCGGGGCTCGTCCCGTCGTCGGCCGACGAGCTGCGGGCCGACGCGTTCGCGGTCCCGGCCTACCGGGCCGTGCACGAGGCGGTGGTCGCGGCGGGCGGCCCGGCCGAGGGACGGCGGCTGGTGGCCGAGGGCGGCAGCGCCACGGCCTGGGTGGGCCGCGTGCTCGAGGAGGCCGCCGAACCCGTGCGGCCGCTGGTGGGGGAGCTCGCGGTGGCGCCGCTGCCGGAGGACCGACCGGACGCGCTCGGTGACTACGCGCGCGGCGTGCTGCGCCGGCTCCTGGAGATCGGGCTCACGCGTCAGATCGCCGACATGCGCGGCCGCCTGCAGCGGATGCCGGAGGACGCCGCCGAGTACGGCGCGACGTTCGCCGAGCTCGTCACGCTCGAGGGGCGGCGGCGCTCGCTGCGCGAGAGCGCCTGACGCGCGGGCCGTCGCCGACGCGTGTCGGTGGCCCGCTCTACCGTGGGCCCGTTCGCACCGAGAGGGGAGCACCATGACCACGCTGCAGGGCCGGCCGAGCACCGCGCTCGTCGTCATCGACGTCCAGAACGACGTCGTCGGCGGCGCCTACCGTCGCGACGAGGTGGTCGCGAACATCGGGCACCTCGTGGAGCGGGCGCGCGAGGCGCGCGTGCCCGTGGTCTGGGTGCGCCACCACGACGACGACGAGCTGGCGACCGGGAGCGACGGGTGGCAGATCGTGCCGGAGCTCGTCCCCGCCGCGGGCGAGGCGATCGTCGAGAAGGCCTACGGCGACGCGTTCGAGGACACCACCCTGGAGTCCGTGCTCGCGGGCCTGGGGGTCGGCCGGCTCGTGGTCACCGGGGCCGAGACGGACGCGTGCGTGCGCTCCACGCTGCACGGCGCGTTCGCCCGGGGGTACGACGCGACGCTCGTCTCCGACGCGCACACGGCGGGCGACAAGAGCGCGTGGGGCGCGCCGCCGGTCGACCTCGTCATCGCGCACACGAACCTCTACTGGTCGTTCCAGTCGGCGCCGGGCCGCACCGCCGGCACGGTGGCGACGGCGGACGTCGTGTTCGCCCCCGCGACGGCCTAGCGTCGCAGCACGCGCCGCGCGAGCGTGTTCCCGAGCAGCTGCGCGAGCTGGACGATGAGCACGATCGCGGCGACCGCGATCCACGTGACGGCGTAGTCGTACCGCTGGTACCCGTAGGTCAGGGCGAACTGGCCGAGGCCGCCGCCGGCGACGGCGCCGACCACCGCCGACATGTCGACGATCGCGACGAACAGGAACGTGTAGCCGAGGATGAGGGGGCCCAGCGCCTCGGGGATCACCACCGTGACGATGGTCCGCAGCCGCCCCGCTCCCATCGCGCGCGCCGCCTCGACCACGCCCGGGTCCAGGGCCACGAGCGTCTGCTCGACGATGCGCGACGTGCCGAACGTCGCCATGAGCGACATCGCGACCACGGCGTAGTTCGGCCCGAAGCTCGTGCCCGCGAGCGCGATCGCCACCGGCTGGATCGCCGTGACGAAGATGAGGAACGGGATGGGGCGCACCGCGTTGACCAGGATGTTGAGCACTACGGCCACGCCGCGGTGCGGCCACAGGCCGCGTGGCTTGGTGACGACCAGCGCGACGCCGAGGGCGAGGCCCAGCACGCCACCGACCACGAGCGAGATGCTCGTCATGTAGAGGGTCTGGCCCACCGCCAGCGTGAACGAGGGCCCCAGCTCGTTCCAGTCCATCAGAGGTCACCGTCCCTCGGGTCGGCCGCCGTGCCGTGGTCGACCACCTCGGTGCGGGCGCGGACCTCGGCGAGGGCCGCGTCGACGGCGTCACCCGGCCCCACGAGCTCGAACGTCAGGGAACCGAGCGGGCGCGCGTCCACCTCGGTGAGGCCGCCGAACACGATCTCGGCCCGCAGGCCGTGGGCGAGCCATCGGTCGGCCAGGAACGTCGTCGTGGCGCGGTGCTCGGCGACGGCGACCGTGACCAGGCGCCCCGCGTGGCGCGTCCGCAGCCGGTCGACGACGTCGGGGCGGGGCCGGTGGTGCAGCGCCGAGCCGATGAACCGCCGGGTGAGGGGTTCGCGTGGCGCGGCGAACAGGTCGTACACGTCCCCGAGCTCCACCACGCGGCCGGCGTCCATGACGGCGACGCGCTGCGCGAGGTAGCTCACCACGGACATCTCGTGCGTGATGAGGACGATCGTGACGCCGAGCTCGGTGTTGACGCGCCGCAGCAGGTCGAGCACGTCCTTGGTGGTCTGCGGGTCGAGCGCGCTCGTGGCCTCGTCGGCCAGGAGCAGTGCCGGCGAGGTGGCGAGCGCCCGAGCAATGCCCACCCGCTGCTTCTGCCCGCCGGAGAGCTGGCCGGGGCGGCGGTCTGCCTGGTCGGCGAGCCCGACGAAGTCGAGCAGCTCGCCGACGCGGGCGCGACGGCGCGCGGCCGGCCACCCCGCCACCGCGAGTGGGTAGGCGACGTTGCCCGCCACCGTGCGCGACGAGAGCAGGTTGAACTGCTGGAAGACGAACCCGATGCCGGCCCGCACCTCGCGCAGCCGCCGCTCCGGCAGTCCGGAGATCGTCGTGCCGGCCACGGTGACCGTGCCGCTCGTCGGCCGCTCGAGCGCGTTGACCAGCCGGACGAGCGTGCTCTTCCCGGCGCCCGACGACCCGATGACGCCGAACACCTCGCCGCGTCGCACCTCGAGCGACACGTCGTCCACGGCACGCACCGTGCGCGCACCGTCGACGAAGTCCTTCGTCACGCCCGCCAGCTCCACCATCGCCGCCACGGCGGCACCGCCCTTCGTCGGACCGGTGGCCCGGCCCCCGGGGTGGGCACCCCGGGGGCCGAGGCCGCTCAGGAGGCCGTGCGCACCAGGTCCTCGAGGCCGGACAGGATCTGCTGCAGCTGGGCCGGGGTCTTGTCCGAGACGAGCGCCGTGCCGCCGTTCTCCTTGAGCAGCTCGTCGGTCACCGCCTTGTCGTGGTAGATCGCGACGAGCTTGGCGAAGACCGGGTTGTCCGCGTCCTGCTTCCGCGCCACCCAGACGTTGATGTACGGGTCCGCGGCGGCGGGGTCCTTGAGGTCGGAGTAGATCGCGGTGGTGGGGTCGATCTTGGCGTCGTACGCGAAGTTGTTGTTGATGACGGCGGCGTCGAGCGACCGCAGCTGGACCGCGGTCTGGTTGGCGTCGACGGGGACCACCGTCACCTTGGAGCCCGGCAGCACGTCGGCCGGTGTCGAGAGGGCGTTCCCACCGTCCTTGAGCGCGACGAGCCCCGCGGACTGCAGCACCAGGAGGGCCCGCGCCTGGTTCGTCGGGTCGTTGGGAATCGCCACCTGGCCGCCCTGCGGGATGGCGGCGGGGGAGGCGTACCCCTTGGACGTGTAGAGGCCCAGCGCGTAGATCGCGGTGGCGCCGATGGGGACGAGGTCGGCCTTGGCGTGCACGTCGTAGTTCGCCAGGAACAGCAGGTGCTGGAACTGGTTGAGCTGCAGGTCGCCGTGGGACACGATCGGGTTGAGCTGCTGGTAGTCCGTGAAGTTCTGCAGCTTGACCGTGATGCCCTGCTGGGCGGCGAGGTCCGTGAAGATCTTCCAGTAGCCCTTGCCAGCGTCGGTGACGCCCACGGTCACGGTGACCGGGGTCCCGGGCGCGGCGGCGGTGGTCCCGCCCGGCGCCGCTCCGGGCGTCGCGCCCGAGCATGCGGCGAGCGCCGCGACGGTGAGGGAGGCGAGCAGGGCCAGGGACAGTCGGCGCTTCATGGGGATGCCCTTCGTGGTGGTTCCGTCAGGGGGAGCCACGGGCAGGCGTCGGCGCCGCGGGTCGCGCCGCGCGACGGCGGCAGACGACGAGGCGGCCCACCCGGGCCGGGGCGCGCCTGGGCGAGCCGGTGGGCTCAGGCCAGGCGCGGGCGCATGCAGCACATCGCGACGCGCATCGAGCGCGGGGCGGTGTGCGGGGCCATGCGAGGTCTCCTTGCGACCGGGGGCGGACGGCCAGCGACGCTACCGGCGTCGGCGCAGGTGGCAGGGGGTGGGTCGGGATGCGGACGCGTGTGACGGCCCGCGTTCAGCCGGCGGCGGCGGCCCGGTCGGGTGCGACGTAGACGGTGTAGGTGAACGCGCGCCCTTCGCGCTCGACGGGCAGCGTCGTGGCCGCCACCGAGCCGCACGTCGAGGCGATGGCCGCGGCCAGGGCGGGCGACGGGTTCGCGGACCACACCGCGAGCACGCCGCGCGCGGTGAGGGCGCGGGCGGCCGCCGCGAGGAAGCGAGGCGCGTAGACGGCGGCGTTCGCGGGGTGGATGAGGAAGCCCGGGCCGTTGTCCACGTCCAGCAGCAGCGCGTCCAGGCGGCCGGGCGCCAGGGCGGGGACGGCGTCGAGCACGTCCGCGACGGTGACGTGGACGCGGGGGTCGTCGAGCACGCCCACGAGCGGCGGCACGAGCCCAGCGCGCGCCCACGCGACGAGCGGCGCGTGCAGCTCGACCACGTCGACGTGCGCCACGCGGGGCTCGTCGAGCAGCGCCCGCACGGTGAGGCCCAGCCCGAGGCCGCCGACGAGGACCCGCAGCCCGTCACCCGGCACGCGTGCGAGCGCGAGCGTGGCCAGGGCCCGCTCGGTCGTCGTGTCGACGGTGTCCATCGCGAACACGCCGTCGACGACGAGCTCGGTGACCTCGCCGCGCCGGGCCAAGGCCACCTCGCCCCGCTCGTCGTGCGCGCGGGCGACGACGACGCGTGGCGGGCCCTCGGGCATGGCCGTCAGCATGGCACCACGGCGCGGACGTGGGCCGTCCGGTTGCGCGAGCGGCCCCGAGTGCGTGAGGTGGGGGGACCACCTTACGACGAGGGAGACCCATGGCCGGCTGGCGCCCCGACAACATCTTCGCGATCACGCTGTTCGTCGAGGACCTCGACGCGGCCAAGGAGTTCTACCGCTCGGTGTTCGACCTGCCCGTCGACTACGAGGACGGCGACTCGGCGGTGTTCGCGTTCGGCGGCGTGCTGGTCAACCTCCTGGCGGTGGGTCAGGCGCCCGCGCTCGTGGAGCCCGCACCGGTCGGCGGCCCCGACGCGGGGGCCCGGTTCCAGCTGACGATCCGGGTGGAGGACGTGGACGCGGCTGCGCGCGAGGCGGTGTCCCGCGGGGCGGTGCTGCTCAACGGGCCGCTGGACCGCCCGTGGGGCGTGCGCACCGCCGCGTTCCGCGACCCGGCTGGCCACGTGTGGGAGCTCGCCGACCACTAGGGGCACGGGGCGGCGCCGAGCACAGGTGCGCCGGGCGGCGTCGAGCACGAAGTGCGCCGGGCGGCCCCGCGGCCACGGCCGAGCATCGCCGGACCGTCACGGTTCCGGGCTGCGCCGATGGGCGCGCGACTCCGGTGGCGCGGTGGGATCGTGGGGCTGTGGAAGCCCTCCAGGACGCGGCCCAGCTCATCGGGATCGTGCTGGGCGTCGGGGCCGTGCCGTTCCTCATGGACTGGGTCGAGGGGCGGTTGCCGGCGATCCCGCGCGGGCCCCGCCCCACCTCGCCGGCCGCACGCTCCCGTGAGGCCGTCGGTCCGTCCGCCACCTCCGCCCGGGCCCGGTGACGGCCCGGCACCGCAGCTAGGGGCGTCGAGTCCCAGCGACGAGGGGCAGAGACGAGAAAGGACCCCCGAAGGGGTCCTCGTGAGCCGCGTGCCAGGCCGTGGCCTGCAAGGCTGGCTCCCCCGACTGGCCTCGTACCAGTAACCCTCCGGTTACTGGTACGAGGCCAGTCGACGCAACGTCGTCTCGCTGGCTGAGGAGCGGGCGCGTCGGGCTCATCGGCACGAGGCGGTGTCGGCATGAGCACCCTGCTGCGCACGAGCGTGCGCGCGTTGGCGCTGGCGGCCGAGCTCGAGCGGCGCGGCGGGGTCGCGGAGGTGTTCCAGTCCGTTGATGGGCGGCACCGGGCCGCGGTGTGGCTGGACGGCACGACGTGGTGCACGTGCGGCTGGCGGATGGACGTGACGGGCGCGCTCGAGGTGCGCGCCCTGGCGACGAAGTTCCACACGGAGGGGGCAGCAGCATGATCGCGTTGGCGGTGGCGATGATCCTGGCGGGGCCGACCTGGACGCCGGGCCCGAACGATCCGGTGTGCCAGCCGGGGCAGGTGGTCGAGGTCGATCACTGCTCGCAGGGGCAGCTGCCGGGTGAGGTCGTCGGTCGGCAGATCGACGGCCCGTCTCCCTCCGCCTCTCAGACCCCGCCGGCGCCGACGACGCCCCCCGAGCCGGCGCCGGCGGCTCACCTCACCGTGTTGGCCTACACCGGCGTGCCGGAGGGCCCCTACGCGGCCGTCGGGTTCGGCGCGCTGCTCGCCGGCGCGGGCGCGGTCGCGGCCAGCCGGCGAGCATGCCGCTAACGCTGGTCGGAGGCGACAGCGCGTCCGATAACCGCACGGTGAACACGCTTTCCTCTCCCTGGGACCCTGAGATTGACGCCTGGTGCCGCGAGCTGCGCGCCGCCGGGCGGCCGGCCACCACGATCCGACTGCGGGGCGCGCACCTGCGCACCCTGGCCCGCGCCGTCGGGACGCGGCCGCCGTGGCAGCTCGAGCGGGCCGACCTGGTGGACTACCTGGGATCGCGGGACTGGCAGATCGAGACGCGGCGCAGCGTCCGGGCCTCGATCCGCGGCTTCTACGACTGGGGCGCGGCCACCGGCCGCACCCCCGTCTCGCCGGCGCTGTCTCTGCCGGCCGTGCCCCGCCGGCCGCCGGCCCCGCACCCGGCCGACGACGACGCCTACCACCAGGCACTGACACACGCGCAGCCGCGCGAGCACCTCATGCTGCGCCTGGCGGCCGAGGCCGGCCTGCGCCGCGGCGAGGTCGCCTGCGCCCACTCCGCTGACCTGTTCCGGGACCTGCTCGGCTGGTCCCTCGTCGTGCACGGCAAGGGCCAGCGCGAGCGGGTCGTGCCCGTCACGGAGAGCCTGGCCGCCGAGGTCCGCGGCCGCGGCCAGGGGTTCCTGTTCCCCGGCGCCGACCACGGCCACCTGTCGGCCATGTGGGTGGGCAAGATCATCGGCCGGCTGCTGCCCGCCGGGGTGAGCATGCACGCGCTACGCCACCGGTTCGCCACCCGCGCGTTCGCCGTCAACGAGAACCTCGCCGCGGTGCAGGACCTCCTGGGCCACAGCTCGCCGAAGACGACCCGCTACTACGTGCGCGTCGACTCCGCCGCCGCGCGTCGGATCGTCGAGACGATGAACCGGCCCGCGGCCTAGCCCTCCTCGTCGTCGGGGCCGAACTGCAGGGCATTGACGCGGCTGATCGTCAGCCCGGTGATGCGGCTGATCGCTCGTTGGCTCATGCCGTGGTCGATCGCGGTCACGATGAGCTCGTTGCGCAGCGTCCGCGCGTCGGAGAGCTGGTCCTGAGCGTCGCGGACCGCCGCGGCGGCCGCCTTGAGTCGGGGTTCCATATCGGTGAGCACCGTCGTCGGCATGCTGACCTGCACCTTTGCTCAGCGTCCACCCGGGAGAACACCCCCGTCCACCGTGGTGTACAGGGGGTCCTGTCGGGTGGAACCCTGCTGCTGTTCTCTTGCGAGAACACCCGGCCCCGGGGCGAATCTACCCAGGTGAGCACCCCGAAACGTGGGATCAGGGTCCGGGGCACGTGCGCCGCCGGCCACGTGACCGAGGCCACGAGCGACCCCGGTCGTCTGACGTGGGAGGGCCCCTGCTCGATGGAGGGGTGCCAGCTGCGCGTGCGCGCCAAGCGGGTACCCCGTGACGTGCCCGAGGCTCCGCCGGAGCAACGGGCCCCCGCCGCCGCCCAGGAGGACGACGACGACCGCTACCGCGTGCGAGAGGTGACCCACTATGGGCCGAGCCAGCGTTCCCCCCGTCGACAGCCTGCGCCCGACCGGCGCCATGACGTTCCTGCAGCCGGCGGAGGAGCCGGAGAGCCCGACCGGCCCGAGCGACCTGCCGAGCCCGGAGCAGCTGGCGGACCCGTGGCCTTCGAGCCCGCTCCCGAGCGAGCCGGGCGACGCGAGCGAAGCACCCGCCGCCCCGACTTCCTCGAGGGGATCCTCGGGTAGCGTCTCGGCGACCAAGCGGGCGATCCAGCGGCAGAGCCGCAAGGCCGTGAAGATGGCCGGCGTCGGCGCGCACAAGCTGCTGGCCCGCGACGAGGCCGCCCGCCAGGTCGGGATGTACCTGACCGACGAGGAGGACGACGAGGGGATCGGCGACCCGCTCGGCTCGATCGTGCAGCGGCACGGATGGCTCGGCGAGGCCGCGAACCCCGACGTCGTGGACGGGATCAACGCCGTCATCGCGCTCGGCGCCTACGCGTGGAAGCAGATCCAGCGCGGGTGGACCGCGCGCCAGCTGCGCGCCGCCCAGCGCTCCGCCCAGGACGCCGGCACCGAGCAGGACGCCGACGCGGCGCCCACCGCGCCCGTCGAGCTCGACACGCCGGCGTGGGTCGGTCGCTGATGGCCTCCGGGAAGTCGCTCGAGCAGCCCCGGCGCGGCACGCTCGTGACGACGCCGCTGGCGGACGGGCGGCTCGAGCTGACGATCGACCTGGACACCCCGATCTACGGCTTCGTCGCCCGTCGCACCGGCACGGGCAAGCTCTCGGTCGTGGTCTCGCTGCGGGAGGGGCTGAGCCCGCTGTGAGCGAGCGGACGCCGATCCCCACGGACGCGCCGGCGCAGGAGGTCGGCGACGAGATGCCGGTCTTCGACCCGACGCGGCCGATGATCGTCTCGGCGTGGGGTCGCAAGCGGTCGGGCAAGAGCCACTTCAACCGGCGGCTGTTCCGGTCCTGGCCGTACGACAAGCTCGCGATCGACGTCAACGGCGACGCGGACCCCGGGCCTGAGTCGATCGCCGTGCACAAGGACGGGATGGGGCTGCTGCCGTCCCGGTTCCCGGACGTGGCGCCGGCGGTGCCCGGCGCGCCGCGGCCGGGCCCCCGCACGCTGGTCTACCGGGCCGATCCCGGGTCGGCGACGTACGACGACGACCTGGACCGGGCCACCGGAATGGTCCTGTACCCGCAGGACCATCCGGCGCTGGTGTGGATCGGGGAGGTCGGAGAGTTCATGCCCTCCGCGCAGCGCACCCGCCCCCACATGCGCCGGCTGCTGATGCAGAACCGGCACTACAACGCCTCCGCGTTGTTCGACGGGCCGCGGCCGGTCAACGTCAACCCGCTCGTGCTGGGCCAGAGCGACTTCGTGGCGGTGTTCGACCTGCCGAACCCGGACGACCGGCAGCGGATCGCCGAGACGATCGGCTACCCGCCGAAGCGGTTCTACGAGGAGTGCGAGACGACGTTCCGCCGCGGTGAGCACTGGTTCCTGCTGTGGGACGCCGAGCACCACATCCTGCACCGCTGCGCGCCACTGCCGAACGACTAGCCCGTGGCCGAGGACTTCCCGTGGCTGTGGCGACCCGGCACGCCCCCACGGGAAGCCTGGCGGGCCGCACGCCGGCGATGCCGGCTACAGCAGCTGCTGGCCGCCGTAGCGCTTCTGCGCGGCCGAGCGGGTGGTGCCGAGCACGTCGCCGATGACGGTCCAGCTGGCGCCGGCGGCGCGCAGCTTCTGCACCGTGAGCGCGACGCGGCCCTCGAGGTCGGCCCGCTGGGCGACCAGGCCCCGCAGGACCGCGAGCTCGACGGCGGCGGGGTCGTCGTTCCGTAGCGCGTAGGCGCCGGTGATCGACGGCCGGCCGCCTGACCATCGCTCGTCCCAGTAGATGCGAGCGCGCCCTCCGCTGCCGGCCGTAGCCATGGCCCCTCCCGACGTCGAGTGTCGAGATGACTCTACGCCTGCCGGTGGGATCTCTGTCGAGGTCGCTCTACGCCGGCTGCAGCCGCGGTCAGGCGCGGAGCGTGCCGCCCTGGGGGAGCGCGGCGAGGCGGGCGATGGGGTCGGCGCCGTTGTCGATGCCGAGGTCCCACACGGCGCGGCGGGTGTCGTCGTCGTTGAGCTCGAGCGGCGCGGTCTGCCGGCACAGCAGCAGCGCGACGCGCAGCTGGTCGCCGTCGGCGTGGTGCTTGAGCAGCCCGGGGGCTGCGGTGAACGTCTTGCCGGTGCTGGTCTGCTTGATAACGATCATGTCGGTCTCCTGCAGGGTGGGGGGAACCAGGTCGGGGGCGGGGGGCGCGCTCGGCAGGCCGCCGGTGGTGGCGATGACGTCGCTGGCGGTGGTGATCGGGCCCCACAGCGGCAGGGCGGCCCGCAGGTCGTTGATGTCGGTGCCGGCGACCGGGCTGCCGACGGCCTGCTGGTACAGGTGCGCGGCGGGACTGATCCGGCCCGCGGACCAGGCGGCGGTCTGCCACTTCCACGGCGCCGGCACGCCCTCCACGATCGCCGCGGAGCCGTAGACGCCGAGCGGGTGCACCGCGGCCGCGGCGACCCCCTGGAAGTACGGCAGCACCGCCGCGACGGCGGCGGCGTAGTCGACGGCGTAGAAGATGGGGCACCCGGCTGGGTAGCCGAGGGCGGCGGCCTGTGCTTCGGCTGCTCGAGCGTCGGCTAGGCCGGCGGCGTAGCCGGCGCCGGCGCGGGCCGCAGTGGACTCCCACACCAGGCCGATGCCCAGCCCCGCGGCGTGCAGGGCATCCCGCTCGGCGGCCGACAGGTTCTTGGCCGGCGTGGGGGACAGGTACCGCATGACGGCGATCGCGCCGGCGCCGCGCATCGCGGCGGGGTCGGGGCGGGCGTAAGAGTAGTCCAGGATCACAGGATGCCTCCGTCGGTGGTGGTCACGTTCACCCCTGGTAGGTGCCGATGAAGTCGAGGCGCCCACCACCGGCGACGGAGCCGGTGTAGCGGACGGACAGGGCGGAGTCGCCGGGGTTCGGGTGGTGGTAGCCGCCCACCACGAGCGAGCCCTGGGAGTTGGGTTCGCCGTTGGTGATGGCCCAGCTGTACTTCTCGATGCCGGTGCCGATGCCGGGGTTGAGCACGATGTACGCGAAGGTGCCCCAGGCGACAGCCGGGAAGGTGAACACGAGGGTGCCGGCGACCTGGCGGCGGAGCCGGCCGTAGGTGGCGTCCTGGACGTAGGTGCGCCCCACGAGCGGGGCCGAGATGTCGACGACGTCGGCGCTGGTGATGTCGACGAAGGCCTCGAACCCTCCGGCGGCCGCGTCGCGGCTGCCGATCGTGACCAGCGGCCCGAAGTCCGGCTGCAGGTACAGGAAGCCGCGGCCGGAGACCCCACCGTAGGAGCCGGCGTGGATCGCGGCGTGCCCCTCGCCGTCGCCGGGCCCCTGCGGGTCGCCGTAGAAGTCGATGCGGCCGGCGTCGCCGACCGGGGTGCTGATGACCACGCGCCGGCCGCTGGTCGCGGTGGCCAGGGCCTGGCCCACGACGTCGGAGGGCAGCGTGCCGGCGGTGATCTGGTCGGCACTCAGGCTGGTGAGCGGATTGCGGAAGCCCATCAGGTGAGCCTCCGCAGCACGCGCAGCTGCAGGTTGAGGGTTCCTACGGCGCCGTCGCTGGCGCCGCTCCACACGGCCAGCAGCGAGGTGGAGGGGGCGATCTGCAGCCCGTCGCCGGGCCAGTCGGCGACGTCGAAGTTGCCGTCGCTGGACCCGTCGAGCAGCCGGCCCGGGTCGATCGCGTCGGAGTACAGCCGCAGCGAGGTCGGGGTGCTGCTCGTGCAGTACACGACGGCGTGGTCGATCAGCCACAGCTCGGTGTCGTCGAGCTGGTCGAGCTGCACGCTGCAGACGCCGCCGGCGGCCGCCTGGGTGTGGAACGAGGCCGCGGCGCCGGACTGGTAGTCGACGAGCTGCCAGCCGGTGGCCGAGCCGCCGACCGCGCGGGGCAGGATGACGCCCATCAGAGGTTGGGGAACAGTCGCACGGCCAGGGGTCGGTGCTTGCCGCGGGCGTCGTACGCCTGGTACATGAGCCAGGAGCCCAGGGCGAAGGCCAGCAGGCCGCCGACGAGGGCGGCCCGCTGGTCTGCGACGACGACGCGCACGCTCACGCGCCGGTGGGCGGGTAGACCGTCGTCACGCCGTCCGCGGACACGACGGCCGGCGCAGCGGCCGCAGCGGTCACCGGGGCGGCGACAGGGGCGGGCGCCACGGGAGCGGCGATCGGCGCGGCCGGCGCGGGTGCGGTGTACACGGGGGCGGGGGCGGCGTAGGTCACGGTCGCGGGCGCGGCCACGGACGCCGGCGCGGGCGCGGGCGTGGTGGGCTGCGGCGTGCTGGTCACGGGGGCCGTGGTGCTGGTGGTGGGCGTGAGCACGACGGTCTGGGTGGGCGGGTTGTACAGGGTCGGCAGCGCGGCGCCGGCCTGGCCGCCGACCGCGACGAGGGCCACGGTCTCCAGGATCGAGGGCACGGGGTGCCCTAGGGCCACGAGGATCACGATGCCGACGATGACGACGGCCAGGATGAGCAGGGCGGCCAGGGACGCGGTGAGCTGCTTCACGGGGTTCTCCGATCGGATGAGGTGGGGACGGCGACGACGGTGGGCAGGGGAAGGCCGGCGGCGACCAGCGCGCTGGTGGCGGCGGTCTTGAAGGCCTCGAGCAGGACGATCCGGTCCTCGAGGCTCTTGGTGTAGAGCTCGAGCCGGCGGTCGGTGCGGCGGTCGCCGGTCATGATCTTCACCAGGAGGACGAGGGCGACCGCGGAGGGTGCGCCGGCAGCGAGCAGGGACGAGAGGAGCTGGCTCACGAGTCGGCTCCGATCCATGCCACGCCGGAGAACGTGCCGGTGGCGTCGACGAACAGGCCGTCGCCGAAGCCGGCGCCGCCGGCGGGCAGCGCGAAGACCTGGCTGGTGTTCGCCGTCACGGTGATGGGGCCGGCCACGGGGTCGCCGCTGGTGTCGTGGCTGTCGCGGAACGTCACGGTGACGTCGGCGGCGCCGGCGGCCAGGGTCCAGCCGACGAGCCGGCCGGGGCCGCCCCAGGCCAGGATGCGGCCGCCGGTGCCGATCGGGACGGGCCGGTTGCCGCGCAGCCGGTTCGCGTTCTGGGTGACGGCGAGCACCGCGGCGGTGGTCTCCTGCCCCTCGCGCAGCGTGGTGATCAGCTGGGAGAGGGTGTCGACGAGGGTCTTGTCGCTCATGCGGAGGCTCCGAGGTTCGAGACGATCTGCTGGGCTCGGGGGGCGACCATGCGGGCCAGGCCGAGGATGACCAGGCCGGCGCCGCCGGCGATGAACAGCAGGCGCAGCCCGACCGTCTGGACGCTGGACGCGACGTCGGCCAGGCCGAGCGCGTTGCCGACGCCGGCGGCGACGTCCCCGCCGATGTTCTTGAGCGCGTCCAGGCCGCCGGTGATCGGGTTGGAGGCGGCGGTGGTGGTGCCGTGCTCCCAGTGCACGGGGTCGGTCGCGATCGGCCGGGTCCAGCCGTAGGCGGCGCCGTTGGCGCGCAGCCACGCGGCGGCCGAGCTGCTGGTCGACACGTCCATGGCCTCTCCGAGCTCGTGCTTGCTGGTCCCGGGCGCGGCCACGGGGTAGGGGTTGTTCGCGCGGTTGGCGTAGAGCGCGGCCTGCAGGGCGCTGCTGCGGCCGGCGGAGGTGATCCCGCCGGCGGGCATGCCGGCGGCGCGCATCTGCTGGTAGGACGCGGCCGCGTCCGGGGCCAGCCACGCCTGCTCGCCGTCGGTCAGGGTGCCGATCGTGACGTGCGTGACCGACCCGGAGCCGGCGCTCTGGACGGTCAGGGTGCTCACGGCTTGGCCTGCAGCCCGAAGATCGGGTCGGTGCCGGGCAGGTTCGTCGCCTGGGTGCCGAGCTGGGCGAACTCTGCGGCCGACTTCACCGGGTACAGCTGGCCGCCCACGACGTGCAGCACGCCGCCGGTGGCCGCGTTGCGCACGTAGCCGCCCTCGTAGGCGCTGGCCTCGCCGGCGGCCGCGGAGGGCTGCGCGGTGGGGTCGGTGGTGCCGGCCACGGGAGTGGACGCGAGCAGCTGCTGCAGCGCCTCGGTGTTCGACTGCAGCGCCCCGGTGATGTCCGAGCCGGTGGAGTCGTACGGCGTGTACGTCGAGTAGGGCGTGCTCGAGGTGGCGGTCGAGCCGAGCAGCCCGGTGCCGTAGGTCGTGGCCGCGGTCGAGCTCGTCGTGCTCGAGCCGGCGCGCTTGCGCGCGATGAAAGCGATGACGACGACCAGGCCCGCACCGGCGATCGCGAGCGTCTTCTTGTTGCGGGCGAACGCTGCCCGAAGCCCGCCCATCAGCCGCGCCCCGCCCGCATCCGCTCGGCGAACAGCTGCATGGCCACCGTGTTGGTGGGGTTCGCCTCCTTCTCCTGGCTGAGCGTCGAGCTGCGCGGCGAGACGACGCGGCCGCCGCCGAGGTTGGCCGCGCCGGTGTACCGCTGGGGGCTGACCGCGTAGCCGTTGAAGGTCGGGCCGCCGTTGGTGTAGATCCACTGGCCGCTCTGCCCGTTGACGGCGGCGGCGATCGACCCGATCAGACGCCGGAAGGCACCGACGCCGCGGGGGTCGGTGTGGAAGGCGGCGACCGGCTCGATGGACTGGTTGGCGGCCGCCGACACGTCGGTGCGGGGCATCGTCAGCGGCCCTGCAGGGTCTTCGTGACGCCGGAGACACCGGTGGCGACCGCGCCGAAGCTCTGGCCGAAGCCGGAGCCGTACGCGACCACGAGGTACAGCCCGATGAGGGCGGCGCCGTACTTGGCGAGCTGGCGAACCATGGTGGGCTCCTACTTGGTGCGAAGGTCGGGGATCAGGGGGACGGTTGGGTTCAGTGCCCGGTCGATGAACTGCTGGGCCCCTGAGAACAGCTGCGACACCCGTCCGGGTGCCGAGGGCGACGAGAGGGCCTGCAGGGCGATGAGGCCGAGCCAGGCGCCGAACATCCAGCCGACGGTGCTCCTCACGAGGGCACGACCTTGAGCCGGCCGAGCGCGTCGCCGCCGATGATCTGGGTCAGCACGAGCACGCCGAAGATGAGCAGGACGACACCGCCGGGGTTCACCAGCCACCACCTCCGTTCGTCGTGGACACGCCGGCGCCGGAAGCGCCGGCCGCGTTGGGTGCCGAGCCCATGACCCGCAGTCCGGAGCCCGTGTTCGACGCGCCCGCGGTCGCCGGCGCGGCCGTGGCCGGTGCGGCGGCCGGGGCCTGGCCGGGGACCTTGTTCAGGAACTTGGCGGCGGCCCACGCCTTGACGCCGGCCCAGCCGCCGCGCAGGAACACCAGCCCCACCACGTAGGTGAGGACGCCGAGCACGAGGCCGCCGCCGGCGACGTCGGGCAGGGAGTGGTGGGCGCCGGCCGACGAGCCCGACCCCGAGGGCTCGTCGGCCGGCTTGTCGTCGCTGGGCGGGGAAGGCTGCCGTCCAGCGGCGGCGTCGAGGAGGTCGTCGGCCTGCTCGCCGGTGGCCCCGTACTCGTGGCGCAGGGCCCGGCGAGCCTGGGTGCGGGTGGCACCCGAGGCCGTGAGCTCGTCGGCTCGTGCCGCGGCGGTCTTGCTCGGTACGGCCGGAGCGGTGCGGGCCGATCGGGCGCTCGAGGCGCCGGCGGTTGCTGCCCTGCCCGCTCCGGCCGTGCCGGCCTCAGCCGCGCCCGAGGCCGCCGCGGCGGAGCCACCCGCCGCGGCGCCCTCGACGAGCACCGGAGCCACGAACGCCACGGCGTCCTACTTCCCGACGGCGATGCCGGCCTTGACCGGACCGACCCGCACCGACGTGGACACCGCGGCCAGCCCGAGCGTGACCGCGGCGATGATGCCGAACCACGTCAGCGGGTTGTGCAGGCTCAGGAGCGAGCCGGCGGCAGCAGCGCCCGCGGCGGGCGTGGCCATCGCGTTGAGCTCGGTCTGAGCCGACGACAGCGGCGCGTCCGCCCGCAGGTGGTAGCGAGCCGGCCCCGCCGGCTCGTAGTAGGCCGTGTCCATCGCCTACGCCGCCTGCCCGGCCGCGTAGACGTGCTCGGTGACGTACTCGAGCGCTCCGCCCGACAGCGAGACGCCGCTCTGCAGGGTGAACTGCAGCCGCAGGTCGGCGGTCGTGCCGGTGTCCACGACGTCGCGGAACGCGGACTCGGCGGCGAAGTCGAACCCGAAGAACCCGTGCTGGCCGCCCAGGTCGGCGTCGTAGAGCCGCTCCATGGCCGCGCGCATCGCGTTGCCGTCCGGGTACTCCTCCGGGACCTCGGCGCCGCCGTAGGCCCAGGCGAGCTTGCCGTAGTTGGTCGTGTTGGTGACCAGCGGCACGCTCGGCGACCCGTTCCACGTCTGGCCGAAGACCCGCAGGAGCGACTTGCCGGCGCCCTGGCCGACGAGCCGGACCTCGTTGACGCCGTTCTGCAGCGACGTGTAGCGGTTCTGGATCAGCGAGTGGAACACCGACAGGTCGGGCACGACGATCTGGCCGTCGGAGCCGATCGGGATGCTGAACTTCGTGCTGATGACCTGCAGCGACCCCGTCAGGGCGACGGTGCCGTTGCCGGCGGTGGTGAACAGGTCCGTCATCGGCGACCAGTCCAGCGTGAGCGTGAGGTCGCTCGAGCTCGTCGCGAGGAAGGAGGCGCCCATGAGCTGCACCTCGTCCTCGGCCACCGGCACGTACCAGTCGATCTCGACGTCGTAGGTGCCGCCCGTCAGGCCGGTGACGCCGGAGCCGACGCCCCAGCTCTCCGCCGCCCCCGACATCGTGCCCTGGGTGACCGCGCCGGCGCCGATCGTCTGCGAGACGCCGCGGTCGGTCAGGTCGGAGTGCTTCATCAGGTCGCGGGCCTTGAGCTTGCCGCCCGAGACGCTGATGATGTTCGCCGCGCCGTTCGCGGTGTAGCGGACGAGCTTGAGCAGGTCGTACGGCCAGCGGCGCAGCGAGTTCACCGAGCCCGTGCCCGGCGTGACGACCAGCGACCCGGTGAACCGCAGGAGCAGCCCGGAGAGGATGTCGGCCTTGCGCAGCTCGATCGTGTCCTGGCTCTCACCGGTGTAGCTGATCGTCTTCTCGGTGAGGGTGTGCCGGCGGGTCCGCGCGAAGAACTCCGGCGGGTTCACCGAGCTCGCGGGGATCGCGATGCCCTGCATGTACCGCTGCGGGGCGGCCTGGGTGGCGGTGGGCGCCATGGTCACTTGCTCCTGTTCCCGTTGACGAAGCTGCGGAACGCGTCGAGCCCCGGCGCCTTGGGCGCGAGCTTGTCGACGGCGACGTTGAACACGACGGGCGCGATGAGCGCGATTCCGCCGACGGCCAGCCAGAACGTCAGCTGGCGGGGGACGTGGACGCGGGCCACGTCAGGCCCCCACGTGGAGACCCGGGACCTTGCCCTTGGTCTTCTCGAACGCGATCACGACGACCAGCGCGATGCCGGCCGTCAGGAGGATCGACTTCATGCGCATGGCGCAACTCCCGGCAGTGGTGTGGGCTGCCGATGAGGCCACGCGTGTCGACGAACGCGGCCTGGTGGGGCCGGGCGACGATCGTCGACACGCGCGGCCCCACCGGCGTGACACCCACCGGACTACCCACCCGCGCAGCCGCTCTGCCAGAGAACAGACCCCGTTACACCGCGGTGTATTGACCCCGGATCCGCACGAGCAGGGTGCGCCGCAGCTGGGGCTCGTCCTCGCCGGCCTTGCGACGGGACACCTCCACCCGCATCTGCGCCTCCGCCCGGCGCGCGCACTCGTCCGACTCGCAGATGTCCCCGATCGCGCCACCACGCGACCAGCCACCCGATCGCCTCTGCGACCACGACACCTCGAACCGCGGCGCCTCGCCGCAGAACATGCACGCCCTCACCGCGGGCTCCGGGCCAGCACGGCCGCCGCCGGCGAGAGGAACCCTGCCAGGCTCGCCGCCGCGGCCAGATCGAGCGAGACCCCGGCATTGCTGCCCTGCGCGATCAGGAACCCCGCCAGGTTCCCCAGGTTGTCGTACGCAGCCCACACCGACAGCCGCCACCCGGTCTGATCCTGAATCGTCAACGTCTCCGTGCTCACCGGGCCGTTCACCGGGACTCCTGCAGGTGCCACGGCTCGTCCGTGGCGGCAGGCATCGGCCTGCAGCCCTCGCCGTGCCAGGCGACGAGCACCGCGTCGATGATCCGCACCCCGGCGTCGTGGTCCAGGGCGCCGAACAGCTCGCCGCCGATACGGCCCTGCGCGAGGACCAGGTACTTCTCGTCGAGCTCGGGCGCGTCCCCGATCGACAACGACCAACGGCCCATCCGCTGCCGGAAGTAGTAGCCGATCAGACGCGCGCCACCCTGCTGGACGTCGCCCTCGATCTGCACCGGAACGGACTCGCACGTCATCTCGTGCGTGATCGTCAGGCGAGCCGCCAGCGCGGCCGCCGACTGCGGAGCGGTGACCCGGACCTCTGTTCGCTTCATCGTGGTGCCCTCCTGGGTAGGGCCGCCCTGGCGGCCTTGAACGCCGCGAACCCGGCGCTGTACTGCACCCACGGCCGGCCGGCGGCCGCCGCGTCGTCCTCGGCCCGCCGCGCGAGCTGCTCGGCCAGGTGGGCCCGCGCCGCGGCCAGCGACGCGGCCGACCGGCTCGGCAGGGGAGCGCCGGCCTCGTCGCGCCAGGCCCGCAACCGGTGCTCGAGCCACGCCGCCGGCAGCGCGACGCCGTGGGCGCCCTCGTGCGGCCACCGGGTGCCGTCCGGTCGCCAGTCGATCGCGTGGGCCAGGTCGGCCGTCGACCAGCCCGCCAGGGCGAAGTCGCGCAGCACCGCCGCCGTCGCACGGTCGCTGAGCCGCCGGAGCACCGGCACACGGGCAGCCAGCTGCCGGGCTTGCGCCATGCGGACCTCTAGGGCCGCACGCCTGTTGCCCCGACCAGCCGTCGGCCGGAAGTCCGAGGCGGCCTGAAGCTCGATCGGGCCGGCGCCGGCGTCAGCCGGCCATGGGTGAGGGCCGCGCAGCGGCACCGAAGAGCTGTTCGCGGTCTCGCGCGCGCGCAGGGGTTCCTCTACCGAGAGCCCTTCGGGCGTAGGGGTGTCATCTTCATCCACAGGGTGCAGTGGGGAGGGGACCGCCAACACGTACACCGCAGCCTCCGCCGTCGCGTCGGCCGGGTTCGGCTGGAAGCCAGCCGAACGGCCCGTGGCCACCAGGCCCAGCAGGCCCGCGTCGCGCAGCCGGGCGATCGTGCGCGCGACCGTCGAGCGTGAGACGCCGGTGACGTCCATCAGCCGGGCCCACGTGGGGCGGCTGGTCATGGTGTCCCACGCCGCGCTGTAGGCGATCTGACGGGCGATCGCCAGCACCGTGGCCCGACCATCCGCGCGCAGCTCGTCGAGCTTCTCGCAGGCCGCCACAGCGTCCAACCACGCTTTCTGCGAGGCGGCCCGCGACGAGCCGAACGGCACCGCCCGCAAGATCGGCACCACCTGGCGCTCCCGCCGGCGCGTGATCCGCACCCGATAGCGACGATTCCGGATCCCGGAATCCGGGCACGACGAAGACCCGGCCGGGGCCGGGTCGAAGAGGTCAGAGAGTGCGGCGTCGAGGCGCGGCGTCACCTCTTCCGAGCGCGCACGGCGCGCACGAGGTCAGCGAGCAGCAGCAGCGTGCGCCCGGCGGAGTAGCCGAGCACCAGGCCCTGCAGGAACAGCTCGAACCGTCCGACGGTCGCCACCACACGGACGCGGTCGGGCCGCACGAGAGCTGTGGGGTTTCGGTACGGCTTGAAGTCCTCGGACGGGTACAAGTCCGGGTCGAGGTCGGCGGCGACGTCGAGCAGCTCCTCGCGCACGGGGCAACGCTCAGCGGCGGGATCTGCGTCCGACTCGTGGTGGAGGTGCCGCGGCCGGGGGCCGAAGGTGCTCATCGGGTGAGCCACCAGCCGACGAGCGCGCCGGCGAGCAGCCATCCCAGGGCCCACGCGATCGGGGCCGGCGTGCGGCCGGCGCGGCGCACGCGGCGAGCGAGCATGCGACCCACGCCGTCGGTGCGGTCCTGCTCGGCGTGCTCGACGAACTCCTGCACCATCCGCTCGACGTTCACCGCAGCACCGCCGACCACAACGCGTTCGCCGCGATCACGTAGACCGGGACCAGGGCCACCAGCAGCCAGGGCCCCAGGCCGGCCAGCACGCGGCGGATCACAGGAACACCAGCGCCGGCGCGGCGCCGTCCCGGTGGGGGCACACGATCGCGGTCTCCCGGATCAGCGGGTGGCCGGCGTGCTCGTCGATCGCGTGCGCGTCGCCGTCGACGAGCAGCTCGACGAGCAGCAGGTCGATCACGGTGCGTCCGATGGGAGTCACGCGATCCCCTCCGGGTCGAACAGGGGCGTCGCGTAGTGCTCGAGCGCCTGGTCCGAGCGGCGGCCGAGGCGGCCCGCGCAGGCCAGGCACTCCGCCGTCGTCAGGAACGTGGTGTTGCCCAGCCGACGCGAGGGCGGCATGCGGTGCTCGAGGTACCGATCGCCACGCACGATCCGGGCATCACAGCCGCTGCAGCGCTTCGTCGTGCGGGCCACCCGCTCGGTCGTCGTCGGCCGCGGGTAGACGTGCTGCGGCTCTCTCATCGCCGCCACCCCAGCTCGTAGAGCGCGTGCGCCAGCCGGGGGACGTCCATCACGTCGCGGCTGACGACCGCGGCGATGTCGTCGGCCAGCACCGACGCGCCGGCAGGCGAAGGAGAAGACCCCGCCGGCGCGTCGGTGGGCACCCCTACGGTCGGGACATCCGCCGACGAGCAAGCCCGCTCGCCAGCGCCGCCGGCCGGGGACGTACCACCGTCCACCGACCCAACCGAAGGAGAGTCCTCATGGCCACAGTCATCTACGACGGCGTCGCGTACCCCGTGAAGGGCACCGCCAAGAACGTGGCGGAGTCGATCGACAATGCCGGCGGTTGGTTCTCCGTCGACGATTCCGCAAACGTCCAGGTACTGCTTCACGTCGGGGACAGCACGCCCATCGTCATCAAGGACTGACCACGCGAGCTCGCTGGCGGCCGCGGCGAGCAGCGTGGCCGCCAGCAACTCGTCCACTCCGGTCACCAGGACGTCCTGCGCCTGCCGGTACATCCCGAACCCCACCAGCTGCAACGCGGCCTCGAACCGCACGCGCGCCTGCTGTACGTGGTCTCGGGCGAACTGGAGTGGAGCGCGCGACGGCACGTGCGAATAGCCGAAGATCTCCCGGAACATCTCGTCGCTCATCGCTGCTCGCTCTCCTCGTCGTCCACCAGAAGGGCCGGCGGCTCAAGCAGCTGACCGAGCGTGATGCCCAGGTAGCGAGCAAGTCGATCGAGGTCGTCGAGCGTGAACCGGCGGCGGCCGCGCAGCTTGTCGGAGAGGGCGCCCTCGGAGACGCGCATCGCCGCGGCGACCTCCCGCTGCGTCATGCGCTGTTCGCTGAGCACCTTGCGCACGGCGACGGTTCCGACGCTCTGGCTGCTTGGCACGGGCCATAGCGTCTTCGCAAATGGCGAACTTCATGCGGAGACACGCCGGTCGAGTCGCTTCACTTCATCCTGTTGCGACTTCGCGTATCGCGATACTGTGCGGCACATGAGCACAGTGATGCCGCTTCCGGCGCCAGAGAACGACCGGCTCAACGACCTGGTGATGGACAACGTCCTGGCCGAGCTCGCGCGCCGGCGCGTCACCCAGCGTCAGGCGGCCCGGTCTCTCGGTATCTCGGAGGCCACGTTCTCCGACCGGGTGCGGGGACGCACGCGCCTCACGCTCGACGACATCGAGCGATTCGCGGCGCTGCTAGACGTCGACCCCGCCGAGCTGCTTGCTCGACGGGGTCGTGGTGGAACGCCGGCGCGGGGGGGACGCGATGGAGGAGCCTTTGGGCTCCCCCGGCTGGACTCGAACCAGCAACCCTCCGATTAACAGTCGGATGCTCTGCCAATTGAGCTACGGGGGACCGCGGTCGGCCCCCGCCGGGGGCGTTCCGACGGGAAACTGTAGCAGCCGATGGGGGCCCGTCCGGACGGCCTCAGGCCGGCAGCCCGGCGGCGTCGCGCACCGCCGCCTCGGCCTTCGCGAGCGCCGCGGCGACCTCGGGGTCCGTCACGTCGACGGCCGTCCCGCCGAGCGTCTGCGTGAACAGCTGACCGTCCGGTCCGCGCCGGAGCGCGACCTGGGCCTGCGCGCCGCCGGGGAGCGCAACCGTGACGGCATGGACCACCGACTGCTGCACCCGGTCGCGGAAGGCCCGGGCGAACCGCTGCGCCGCGTCGTCGTCGGGCAGCACCAGGGCTCGGCGAGCGCCGGAGACCCACCAGACCGTCAGCGTGCGCGTCGCCGGGTCGAGCGACCCGCGGTCGATGTCGCACCACGGTGTGGCGGCCTCGCCGGCCTGCTCGTCGTGCCCGAGGAGGTGCAGGGCGCGGACGGAGGCGACGGCCCAGCCCCCGCCGTCGAGCTCGACGCCCGCCAGCACGGCGTCGCCCCGCGCGAGGTCGAGGCGGGCGGTGACGGTCGCTGGGAGGCGATGGCGGAAGCGCGGCACGGCCGCCCACCGTACTCGCTGCCGCTACCCTGGCGGCGCCGGGGCAGTAGCTCAGCCGGTCAGAGCAGCGGACTCATAATCCGTCGGTCGCGGGTTCAAGCCCCGCCTGCCCCACCCGCACGCATGCCCTAGGACCCGGGTCGGGCCACGCTTCGGCCCGAGTCGCGCGATTTCACCCGGGCCACTTATCGGACAATACCGGGCACATGTTGCTCCATCGGTCACAGCCGGGGCATAGTGCCTTTGTCAGCGACAACGGCAAACCCGACCGCAAGGCGGGGACGCAAAGCCACGGGGCCCCTCGGGCCAGCCGAGCTACCGAACGACAGGAGTACCGAGATGGCACCGACCCCCCACACCACGCTCTCGCAGGGCGCTCTGCTCACGCCTGGTGAGGTCGCGGTCCTGTTCCGGGTCGACCCGAAGACCGTCACGCGCTGGGCGCAGGCCGGCAAGCTGTCCACGGTCCGGACGCTGGGTGGCCACCGTCGGTTCCACGAGGACGAGGTGCGCCAGCTGCTCGGCGAGGTCCCGCAGCAGCGCCTCGGCGACTGAGCGCGTCAGCATCGCAGCGACGCCGGTGGGCTGGTCCCACCGGCGTCCGCATGTCCGGGCCTGTCGCCATGGGAGGATCTGCGCATGGCCATGCGTGAGATCCGCGTCGTCGGCGACCCCGTGCTGCGCACCCCCTGCGACCCCGTCACCACCGTCGACGACCGTGTCCGCGGGCTCGTCGAGGACCTGCTCGAGACGGTCGACGAAGAAGGGCGCGCGGGTCTTGCCGCCAACCAGATCGGCGTCAGCCTGCGCGCCTTCTCGTGGAACATCGACGACGAGATCGGCTACGTGCTCAACCCGGTCATCGTCGAGCTGTCCGACGAGGAGTACCAGGACGACGACGAGGGGTGCCTGTCGGTGCCCGGCCTCTGGTTCCCCACGCGCCGCTCCTGGTACGCGCGCGTGGTGGGGGAGGACCTCGACGGCCACGAGGTGATCGTCGAGGGGACCGGCCTCATGGCCCGCTGCCTGCAGCACGAGGTGGACCACCTCGACGGGCACCTGTACCTGGACCGGCTGGAGCGCTCGGTGCGCAAGAAGGCGATGAAGGCGATCCGCGAGCAGCTCGACTGACGAGGGACGGGCGGGGACGCGCCGCCGGTGTGCTGGCGCGTCGGCCGCTCGTCGGGCATCCTGGGTACCGCACGCCGCGTGCGCCACGCGCTCCCGGGTGGGCAGAGGTCGTTGGGGAAGACGAACCTCGGACCACGACGGAGGACGACATGGCCGGTGCCATCACCCGCGGTGTCCTTTTCGTGCACTCAGCGCCCCGCGCGCTGTGCCCGCACGTCGAGTGGGCGGCCGGCAACGTGCTGGGCGTCCGTGTCGCCATGGACTGGACGACGCAACCCGCCGGGGCCGGCTTCTACCGCGCCGAGATGTCCTGGCAGGGCCTCCAGGGCACGGGCGCGAAGCTGGCGTCCGCGCTGCGGGGCTGGGCGCACCTGCGGTACGAGGTGACCGAGGAGGCGTCGCACGGCGCGGACGGCTCGCGCTGGAGCCACACCCCGGAGCTCGGCATCTTCCATGCTGCGACGGACGTCCACGGCAACGTCGTGGTGCCGGAGGACCGCATCCGCGCCGCGCTCGAGCACGCGGAGGACCCGGTGCGCCTGCGCGAGGAGCTGGACATGGCGCTCGGGCAGGCGTGGGACGACGAGCTGGAGCCCTTCCGCTACGCCGGGGCCGGCGCTCCCGTGCGGTGGCTGCACCGCGTCGGATAGGCCTGTTGGTTGCACATTCAAGTATCTCGTCGTACCGTACCGGTTGTAAGTACAACCAATCGACACGACGAGGGTGGTCCCAGTGGCACGGTTCAGCATCATCGGCACGGGCAGCATGGCGAACGCGATCGGCGGCCTGCTGGCCGAGGGCGGCAACGACGTCGCCTACGTGCCGCGCGACCAGGTCGGCGCCGCCGCGTTGGGCGACGTCGTCGTCCTCGCGGTGCCGTACTCGGCGGTGGACGGCGTGCTCGCGTCCCTCGGCGACGCGCTGGCCGGCAAGGTCGTCGTCGACATCACCAACCCCGTGAACATGGAGACGTTCGACTCCCTCCTGGTGCCCGCCGGCAGCTCAGCGGCGGCGCAGATCCAGGCCAAGCTGCCGCGCAGCACGGTGCTCAAGGCCTTCAACACGACGTTCGCCTCGACGCTCACGACGAAGCGGGTGGGCGACCAGGCGACGACGGTGCTCATCGCCGGCGACGACGCGGCCGCCAAGGCGGCGCTGGCCGCGGCCGTGGAGGAGGGCGGCCTCCGGGCCCTGGACGCGGGCTCGCTGGTGCGTGCCCACGAGCTGGAGTCGATCGGCTTCCTGCAGATCACGCTCGCGGCGGCGTCCACCATCGCGTGGACCGGCGGCTTCGCCCTGGTGCGCTGACGGACCGGGCCACGGGGAGGGGTGCGATGACGACGGACGAGCGGGTCATCAGCGGGGCGGCCGGCATGGGCGCGCCCGCGCTCCGGGTCGCGGACCTCGAGACGATGTCGTCGTACTACGCGGACGCGCTGGCGTTCACGCCGCTGCAGGAGCGCGTCGTCGGCCGCCGCGTCCACCGCGTGCTGGGTCGCGGCGCCACCCCGCTGCTGCGCCTGGTGCACACACCGGACCTGCCGGTGGCCGGTCCCCACGAGGCGGGGCTCTTCCACAACGCCTTCCTCTTCCCGGACGAGGCGGGCCTGGCCGCGACCGTGCTGCGTGCCGCGCAGCACCCCCGCAGCCGGTTCGTCGGGTCGGCGGACCACCTGGTCAGTGAGGCGTTCTACTTCACCGACCCGGAGGGCAACGGCGTCGAGCTGTACCGCGACCGGCCGCGCGAGCGGTGGGTGTGGGACGGCGACACGGTGCGCATGGACACGCTCGGGCTCGACCCGAACGCCTACCTGCGACAGCACCTGCCGGCGTCCGGCCCGGGGGCGGCCGCGGGCCTGCCGGGCACCGTGGGGCACGTCCACCTCCAGGTGGGCGAGGTCGCCGCGGCGAAGGCCTTCTACGTGGACGCCATCGGCTTCGAGGCGACGGCGACCGGCTTCCCGGGAGCACTGTTCGTCTCCGCGGGCCGGTACCACCATCACATGGCCATGAACGTGTGGAACAGCCGCGGCGCCGGCCCGCGCGCGGCGAGCCTCGGCCTGGCCCAGGTGGCGGTCACCGTGCCGGCGCGCGGCGACCTCGACGCGCTCGTCGGGCGCCTGGAGGCCGCGGGCCTCGCGTACGCGGACGACGGCCGGGCGGTCACCGCCCGGGACCCGTGGGGCACGCCGGTCACCGTGGCGCTGGACGGCGCACCGGCCGACGACGTGCTGGCCGAGGCGGCCGCCTGACCGAAGCCCCGGGGCGACGCGGGCGTGCGTCCGGGGGCTTCGGCGCCGGGGTCAGACGCTGGTGACCACCAGCGCGACGTTGTGCCCGCCGAAGCCGAACGAGTTGTTCACCGCCGCGACCTGCCCGGTGGGCAGCGCGCGCGGGGTGTCGCGGACGAGGTCGAGGACCAGCTCCGGGTCGGGGTTCGCCACGTTGATCGTCGGCGGCGCGACCCGCTCGTGCAGGGCGAGGACCGTGAGGATCGTCTCGAGCGCGCCGGCGCCGCCGAGCAGGTGGCCGGTCATGGACTTCGTCGCCGACAGCGCCACGTGGTCGGCCTCGTCGCCCAGCACCGCGCGGACGGAGCGCGCCTCGATGAGGTCGCCCACCACGGTCGACGTCGCGTGCGCGTTGAGGTGGACCACGTCGCGGGCGGCCACGCCGGAGTCGGCCAGCGCCGCCCGCATCGCGCGGATCTGCCCGTCGCCGCTCGGCTCGGGGGACGTGATGTGGTAGCCGTCCGCGGACAGGCCCACGCCGGCGAGGCGCGCGTAGACGCGGGCGCCTCGGGCCGCGGCGTGCGCCGCGCTCTCGAGGACGACGATCCCGGCGCCCTCGCCGAGCACGAAGCCGTCCCGGTCGACGTCGTACGGCCGCGAGGCCCCGGCGGGGTCGTCGTTGCGCAGCGACAGCGTGCGCGACGCGGCGAACGACGCGATGGGCATCGGGTGGATGCACGCCTCGGTGCCGCCCGCGACCACGACGTCCGCGCGCCCGGTCCGGATCATCTCGACCGCGTAGCCGATCGCCTCCGAGCCCGAGGCGCACGCCGAGACCAGCGCGTGCGCGCCGGCCCGGGCGTGGAGCTCGAGCGAGACGTAGGCGGCGGGGGAGTTCGGCATGAGCATGGGCACCGTCATCGGCAGCATGCGCCGGGCGCCCTTCTCCCGCAGGGTGTCCCAGCCGTCGAGCGTCGTCTGGATGCCGCCGATGCCCGACGACACGACGGCGCCCAGGCGCTCCGGGTCCACCTCGGGCGCCCCGGCGTCGGCCCAGGCCTCGCGCGCGGCGACGATCGCGTACTGCGCGGACGGGTCCATCCGCTTCGTCTCGGGCACGGAGAGCACGTCCGCGGCCGGCACCGCGAGCGTGGCGGCGAACGTCACGGGCAGGCCGTAGCGCTCCACCCACTCAGGGTTGAACGGCCGGGCACCCGAGGTTCCGGACAGCGCGGCGGCCCAGGTGGAGCGGACGTCGCCGCCGAGCGGCGAGGTGGCTCCGAGCCCGGTGACGACGACGTCGGTGGTTCCGGTCATGGCTGCTCCTCGGGGGCTGGGGTGGGGACGCGACCAGCCGCTCGGGCCGCGGTCACGGGAGGGGACCGGGACGCCGGCGGCGCGCCTCGCGCCGCCGGCCGCCGGGTGTCAGGACTGGGCTCCCGCGATGAAGCTCACGGCGTCGGCCACGGTGGTGAGGTTCTTGACCTCGTCGTCCGGGATCGTGACGGAGAACTTGTCCTCGGCCAGCGTGACGATCGTCATCATCGAGAGCGAGTCGATGTCGAGGTCGTCGGTGAAGGACTTCTCCGGCAGCACGGTCTCGGCGGGCAGGCCGGTCTCCTCGCTGACGATCTCGGCCAGGCCGGCCAGGATCTCCTGCTCGCTGTAGGCCATTCGGGTGTCTCCTTGGGTTGGGTGGGGCAGGTCGGTCGGAACGCTACCGTCCGCTCGTCGGGCGGCGGGTCACGGGAGGGCGACCACCTGGGCCGCGTAGACGAGGCCGGCGCCGAAGCCGATCTGCAGCGCCAGGGCGCCGGGCTCGACGAGCCCCTCGCGGCGCAGCCGCTCGGCCGCCAGGGGGATCGAGGCGGCCGACGTGTTGCCGGTGTCGGCGATGTCGCGCGCGACGACCACCGACTCGGGGAGCTTCAGCTGCTTGATCATCTGGTCGATGATCCGCATGTTCGCCTGGTGCGGGATGAAGGCGTCGATCTGGTCGGCCGTGACGCCCGCCGCGTCGAGCGCGCGCTGCGCCACCGGCGCCATCTGCCACACGGCCCACTTGAAGACGGTCGGACCCTCCTGCCGCAGCGTGGGCCAGCCCAGCGACGCGTCGTCGCGCCACTCCAGCCACGAGTGGGTCTGGCGGATGGCCTGCGCCTGCGCGCCGTCCGAGCCCCACACCGTGGGGCCGATGCCGGGCGTGTCCGACGGGCCGATGACCACGGCCCCCGCGCCGTCGCCCAGCAGGAACGAGATGGAGCGGTCGGTCGGGTCGACGAACTCGCTCATCTTCTCCGCGCCGACGACGAGGACGTGCCGGGCGGAGCCCGCGCGCACGAGCGCGTCCGCCTGCCCGATGCCGTAGCAGTAGCCGGCGCACGCCGCCGAGATGTCCCACGCGGCCGCCGGGGTGGCGCCGATGCGCTCCGCGATGATCGCGGCGGCGGACGGCGTCTGGTGGAAGTAGGTCACGGTGGAGACGATGACCGCGTCGACGTCCGCGCCGGTCAGCCCGGCGTCCGCGAGCGCCGCCTCGGCCGCCGCCGTGGCCAGGCCCAGCAGGTTCACGTCGGCGCCGGCGCGGCGGCGCGTGACGATGCCGGTCCGCTGCCGGATCCACTCGTCCGAGGAGTCGATCGGGCCGGCGATGTCGTCGTTCGTCACCACGAGCTCGCCGCGCACGCCGCCCAGCCCGAGGATCCGGGTGTGGGCGGGGCCGGTCGCCTGCCGGAGGGTGGGACGGGTCACGGCTGCTCCTTCGTCGTCGTGCCGGAGTGGCGGGCCGCCAGGTCGCGCGCGGCGTCCAGGTCGGCCGGGGTCTTGAGGGCGACGCGCTCGACGTCGGGCAGCGCACGCCGGGCCAGGCCCGCGAGCACGCCGCCGGGCGCCAGCTCGAGCAGCCCGGTGACCCCGAGGGCGCCCATCGTCTCCTGGACCAGGTCCCAGCGCACGGGCCGGGCCACCTGGCGCACCACGAGCGCGAGGGCGTCGGCGCCGGAGCCGACCGCGGTGCCGTCGGCGTTGGTGAGGAGCGTCACCGCGGGGTCGGCGGGCGCCACCGCGGCCGCGGCGGCCCGCAACTCGTCGACCGCCGAGGCCATGACATCGGTGTGGAAGGCGCCGGCGACCTGCAGCGGGATCACCTTGGCGCGCGTGGGCGGCGCGGCTGCGAGCGCGGCGAGCGCGTCGAGGGCGCCCGCGGCCACCACCTGCCCGCCGCCGTTGACGTTGGCCGGTGTGAGGTCCAGCTCGGCGAGGCGGGCCAGCACCTCGTCCGGGTCCCCACCGAGCACGGCGCTCATGCCGGTGGGCACGCGGGCCGCGGCCTGCGCCATCGCCCGGCCGCGCAGCGCGACGAGGCGCACGGACGACGCGGCGTCGAGCACGCCCGCCAGCACCAGCGCGCCGAACTCGCCGACCGAGTGCCCGGCGACGACGTCCGGGGCGGCCGCGTCCTCGCCCAGCGCGAACGCCGTGACGAGCGCGGTCGCGACGAGCAGCGGCTGGGCCACGGCGGTGTCGCGGATCTCGTCGGCGTCGCCGGTGGTGCCGAGCCGCACCAGGTCGAGCCCGGTGACCTCGGAGTACCTGGCGAGGCGGTCACCGACCCCGGGCACCTCGAGCCACGGCGTGAGCATCCCGGGGGACTGAGCGCCCTGACCGGGGCAGACGACGGCGAGCACCCGACCACTCTGCCTTCCTGGTGTCGGACGCCCGGGTGGCGCCACCGACCACGTTGTTTCGGTGACCTTGTCGCAGTCCTACAAAGGCCCAGGGCCGGCGGCGGCCGCCCCGTCGAGCCGGCCGAGCGCGAGCGCGAGCTGCAGCACGTAGGAGTCGCGCGCGTCGAGCGGGTCCCAGCCGGTGACGTCCGTGACCCGGCGCAGCCGGTACCGCACCGTGTTGGGGTGCACGTACAGGGTCCGCGCGGCCGCCTCGAGCGACCGGCCGGTGCCGAGGTAGGCCTCGAGGGTCTCCAGGAGCGCCCCGGTGCTCGCGGCGAGCGGCGCGTAGGCGCGCGCGACGAGCTGCGTGCGGGCGGCGGCGTCGCCGACGAGGACACGCTCCGGCAGCAGCTCGTCGGCCGCCACCGGCCGCGGGGCGCGCGCCCAGGCCGGCGCCGCGAGCAGGCCGGCGAGCGCGGCGCGCGCGGACCGGGCGCACTCCGCGAGGTCGCGCGCGGGCGGCCCGACGACCACGGGTCCGGGGCCGAACCGCGGCACGATCGCGGCCACCGCGGGCCCGAGGTCCCCGTTGCCCCGGAGGAACACGAGCTGGCGGTCGCCCTGGATGCCGATGAGCACGTCCGCCTCGCGGCGTGTGGCTCGGCGCAGGTCGCTCGACCGGCGCGGGTCCAGCCCGCCGTCCGTGGTGCCGACGACGACGACCATGGCATCGCCGTGCGACCAGCCGAGCGCCGCGACGCGCGAGCGCAGGGAGTCGTCGATGTCCCCGCGCACGAGTGCGTCGACGACGAGCGCCTCGAGCCGAGCGTCCCAGGCACCGCGCACCTCGGCCGCGTGGGCGTAGACCTCGGCCGCGGAGAACGCCACCTCGCGGCTGTACCGCAGCACCGCCTCGCGCAGCGCGCGCTCCTCTCCGGGCGCCGCGAGCTGCTCGCTGTGGGCCTCGACCACGTCGACACCGATGCGCACCAGCTGCAGCGTGTGCTGCAGCGAGATCGACCGGGTCAGCTCCGGCGGCGCGCCCGAGAAGATCTCGCCGGCACCGGCGGGCGCCCGCGTGGGGTCGGTGAACCAGTCGACGAACGCGGTGATCCCCGCCTGCGCCACGAGCCCCACCCACGAGCGGTCCTCCGCCGGCAGCGCCCGGTACCACTCGAGGTCGGTCTCCAGGCGGCGCATCGTCGCCGCCGCGAGGTCGCCCGCGGCGCCCCGGACGCGCTTCTGCGTCTGCTCGCTGGTCTCGGGCGAGGGGGCGACGTGAGGGCCGGGGGCCGGGTGCCGATCGGAGCGGGGCGTGCTGCGCTCGCGCCCGGCGTGCGGCTCGGTGGTCGCCATGGGCCGAGCATACGCACCGCTTGTGGAGAGTCGACAAATGCCGTCCCGGCTCCCTCGGTGCCCCGGGACGCTTTGTCGGGTTGGGATCGGGATGACTCGGCTATGGTCGTGGCATGGCACTCCTGCCACGGCTTCGTCAACTCATCCGGCGCCCGACCACCGCATCCAAGGTCGGCGCGCGTCGGCCCACGTCCGCCAAGCCTCGCGGCGACACGCTGCACGAGGACGCGCTGCGCTCCATGCTGGCCGACGACCCGAACAACGAGCGTGCCTTCCGCGCGCTCGCGGAGATCGTCCGGCGCCGGGCCGGCGACTCGTTCGACGAGCAGGACCCGCTGGCCGCAGCCGCGGACGAGAAGGAGCGTGAGCAGGCCGAGGACCTGGCCGTCTGGGCGCTCGCGGAGGAGTTCGCGGGCAATCCGCGGGGCTGGTACCCGCTCGTCGAGCTGGCGCGGTTGTCGGTGCACGACGACCACGACGCCACGATCCGTCGCCTGGTGACGGCCGCCGAGCGCGACCCCTCGGGGCGCGCGCTGGCCGCCGGCCTGGAGCTGTTGCGGGCCGCGGACATGCCGGTCGAGGCGCTCGGCCTCGGGGTGGGCCACTGGCGTGCGCGCGAGCACGACCCCGAGGTGGCCCGCCACCTGGTGAACGCCGCGCTGGAGGCCGGCCGGCCGCTCGAGGCGAAGCAGTACCTCGCGGCGCTCGGGGAGCGTGACGACGCGGCACAGCTCACGGCGCTGCGGGCCGAGCTGGCGCAGACGATCGCCGAGTCGGAGCACCCCGTCCCCGGAGCCTGACCTCGGTCCCTTTCGTCGCCCGGCCCGTTCGGGCGCCCGGACCGTCCCGGTCCCCAGCCCAGGGGGCGCCCCGGGCCCCAGCACCCACCTCGCATGGCGGCGTCGCACCCGGGAGCTGGTCCCGCGACGAACAGTGGAGCCATGCCGGCCGGAGTGGAGTCGCCTGACGAGCAGTGGAGCCAAGTGACCGCGACACGCCGAGGGCGGGCGTCACTTGGCTCCACTGGACTCCGGTGGAGGGGCTAGACCGTCAGGAGTCGCCGCCCGCGACGCCGGACGTGCCGGCGGTGACGTCGTAGAGGCGATACCGCTCGACGGCCTGGGCCGGGACCGACGGGTCCATGGCTCCCTCGGCGACGAGCTGCTCGAGCACCCGCACGACGACGGAGGCGCCGTCGATGTGGAAGTACCGGCGCGCCGCGGCGCGCGTGTCCGAGAACCCGAAGTCGTCGGCCCCGAGCGTGTCGTAGCGGCCCGGGACCCACTTGCGCACCTGGTCGGCCACGAGGTGGTTGTAGTCCGTCGTCGCGACGAAGGGGCCATCCGCGCCCGCGAGCTTCGCGGTGAGGTACGGCGTGGGGGCCGGCTCGCCGGGCCGCAGGAACGCCGACTCGTCGGCCGCGAGCCCGTCCCGGCGCAGCAGCGACCAGCTCGTCACCGACCACACGGCCGCCCGCACGCCCCAGTCGTCGGCGAGCAGCTGCTGCGCCTCGAGCGCCCAGGGCACCGCGACGCCCGACGCGAGGATCTGGGCCCGCGGCCCGTCGCCCTCGGCCGGCGACAGCAGGTAGATGCCCCGCTTGATGCCCTCGACGTCCACGTCGGCCGGCTCGGCCGGCTGCGGCATGGGCTCGTTGTACACGGTGAGGTAGTAGACGACGTTGGGGTCGCGCCCGTCGGAGCCGTCGCCGTACATCCGCTCCAGCCCGTCCTTGACGATGTGGCGGATCTCGTACCCGTAGGCCGGGTCGAAGTGGATGACGTGCGGCATGGCTGACGCCTGCAGCGGCGAGTGCCCGTCGGCGTGCTGCAGGCCCTCGCCCGTGAGCGTGGTGCGGCCCGCGGTGGCGCCGATGAGGAAGCCGCGCGCCATCTGGTCGCCGGCCGCCCAGAACTGGTCACCCGTCCGCTGGAACCCGAACATCGAGTAGTAGAAGTAGAACGGGATGAGCGGCTCGCCGTGCGTCGCGTACGACGTGCCGACCGCCTGGAACACCGAGGCCGAGCCGGCCTCGTTGATCCCCATGTGCATGATCTGGCCCGACTCGGACTCCCGGTAGGAGAGCATGAGGTCGGCGTCCACCGGCGTGTAGTGCTGGCCGACGGTGTTGAAGATCTTCGCGCTGGGGAAGATGGCGTCCAGGCCGAACGTGCGGGCCTCGTCGGGGATGATCGGCACGATGCGCTTGCCGATCTCCGGGTCCTTCACCAGGTCCTTGAACAGGCGGACGAGCGCCATCGTGGTCGCGACCGGCTGCGTGCCCGAGCCCTTGGCGAGCCCCGCGTAGACCTTGTCCTCCGGCAGCGTGAGCGGCTTGTAGGTGGAGCGACGCTCGGGCAGGTAGCCGCCGAGCTGGCGCCGGCGGTCCAGGGCGTAGGCGACGGCCTCGTCCTCCGGCCCCGGGTTGTAGTACGGCGGCAGGTAGGGGTTCTCCTCGAGCTGCGCGTCCGTGAACGGCAGCTGGAGCGTGTCGCGCAGCTGCTTGAGGTCGTCGACCTTCATCTTCTTCATCTGGTGCGTCGCGTTGCGGCCGGCGAAGTGCGAGCCCAGCGCGTAGCCCTTGATGGTGTGGGCGAGGATGACGGTTGGCTGGCCGGTGTGCTCGCGGGCCGCCTTGTAGGCCGCGTACACCTTGCGGTAGTCGTGGCCGCCGCGCTTGAGCGCCCAGATCTCGTCGTCGGTCATGTTGGCGACGAGCTTGGCGGTCCGCGGGTCGCGGCCGAAGAAGTGCTCTCGGACGTACGCGCCGTCGTTCGCCTTGAACGTCTGGAAGTCGCCGTCCGGCGTGGTGTTCATGAGGTTGACGAGCGCCCGGTCCTTGTCGGCGTTGAGCAGCACGTCCCACTCACGGCCCCAGATGACCTTGATGACGTTCCACCCGGCACCGCGGAAGAACGCCTCGAGCTCCTGGATGATCTTGCCGTTGCCGCGCACCGGGCCGTCGAGCCGCTGCAGGTTGCAGTTGACGACGAAGGTGAGGTTGTCGAGGTTCTGCTGCGCGGCGAGCTGCAGCATGCCGCGGCTCTCCGGCTCGTCCATCTCGCCGTCGCCGAGGAACGCCCAGACGTCCTGCTGGCTGGTGTCCTTGATGCCGCGGTTGTGCAGGTACTTGTTGGTCCAGGCCTGGTAGATGGCCGACGAGGGGCCGAGGCCCATCGAGACGGTCGGGAACTCCCAGAAGTCGGGCAGCAGCCGCGGGTGCGGGTAGGAGGGCAGGCCGCCGCCGGGGTTGGACTGCTCCTGGCGGAAGCCGTCCATCTGCTGCTCGGTGAGCCGGCCCTCGAGGAAGGCGCGCGCGTAGACGCCGGGGGAGGCGTGGCCCTGGAAGTAGACCTGGTCGCCGCCGCCCGGGTGGTCCTTGCCCCGGAAGAAGTGGTTGAGGCCGACCTCGTAGAGCGTGGCCACCGAGGCGTACGACGAGAGGTGTCCGCCCACCGCGATGTGCGAGCGCTGCGCGCGCTGCACCATGACGGCGGCGTTCCACCGGATCATGCGCCGGAAGCGGCGCTCGATGCCCTCGTCGCCCGGGAAGTAGGGCTCGTTGTGCACCGCGATGGTGTTGACGTACGGGGTGTTGAGCGACACGGGGATCGCCACGTTGCGCTGGCGGGCGTGCCGCAGCAGGCTCATGAGGACGTAGCGGGCGCGGGGCCCGCCCTCGGAGTCGATCAGCCCGTCGAGCGACTCGATCCACTCACCCGTCTCCGCGGGGTCGATGTCGGGCACCTGGCTGAGCAGGCCGCCGATCAGTGGGCCGGTCTCGTCGATCGAAGCCACCAGAAGCTCCTTCGTGTCTCGTCTGTGAAGTGCCTCCATTCTCCGACCTTCCTGGGTCGAAAGTCACACGCGGCGGCCGCCGACGGCCGTGATCTGCGCGACACTCGTGCGGCGGCTTCCGCGGGCCTGGCACCGCCAGATCGCCGCCGGTGGGCTAGCGTCTGCACACATCGAGGCGTCCGGACGATCGGACGCCGCGTCCCGTTCGGGGAGGGAGAGGTCCGGTGTCTGAGACCGCGGACGACGCCGCGCAGGCGGCGGCGCGCCTGGGGTTCACCTCCGGTCAGGTGATCCAGGAGTTCGGGTACGACGACGACGTCGACGAGGACCTGCGGTCCGGGCTGGAGACCGTCACCGGCTCCGCCCTGGTCGACGAGGACTACGACGACGTCACCGACGGCGCCCTCGTCTGGTTCCGGGACGACGACGGCGACCTGGCCGACGTGCTCGTCGACGCGCTCACGGTGCTCGACGACAACGGCCCCATCTGGCTGCTGACCCCGAAGGCCGGCCGCTCCGGCCACGTGTCGCACTCGGACATCGAGGAGGCCGCGACCACCGCGGGCCTGCACCCGATGACGACGTTCGCGGCGGCACCGGACTGGTCGGCGACGCGCCTGGCGACGCGGGGCCGCGGCCGCTGACGAGGCGGCTTACCCTGACGGGATGGGCGACGTGGTGACCGACCTGGTGATCGGCGCCGCGGCGCCCGGCTTCACGCTTCCGTCGACGAGCGGCACCCCCGTCTCGCTGGCCGACCTGCGGGGCGGCCCGGTGGCGCTCGTCTTCTTCCCCTTCGCCTTCTCCGGCACCTGCACCGGGGAGCTGTGCGAGTTGCGGGACAACATGGCGGACTTCCAGGACGCCGGGGTCCGGCTGCTGGGCGTCTCCTGCGACCCGCCGCACGCGCAGGCGGCGTTCCGGCAGGCCGAGGGGTATCCGTTCGACCTGCTGAGCGACTTCTGGCCGCACGGCGAGGTGTCGCGCCGCTACGGCGTGTTCGACGAGGCCGGCGGCCTGGCTATCCGCGGTTCGTTCCTCGTCGACGCCGATGGCATCCTTCGGTGGAGCGTCGTCAACCCGCGGTCGCAGGCGCGCCCGCTGGCCGCGTACCGCGAGGCGCTGTCAGCTCTTTGAGTCGCCCTCGACACCGAAGGTTCGTGACACCACCATGGCGAAGCTGCTCGTCGTCCGCGCCCACCCCCTGACGAGCGAGTTCTCGCGCTCGATGCAGCTGACGGACGAGTTCGTCGCCGTCTACCGCCGCACCCACCCGGACGACGACGTCATCGACCTCAACCTCTACGCGCGCGCCGTGCCGGAGATCGACCTCGACCTGCCGTCGGCGTGGCAGAAGCTCGGCGGCGGGACGCCGTTCGCGCACCTCGACGAGCGCGAGCAGCTCAAGCTCACGCTGTTCGACGGGTACACCGGCCAGTTCCTCGCCGTCGACAAGATCGTCGTCGCGAACCCGCTGTGGAACCTCAACGTGCCGACCCGGCTCAAGGCCTGGATCGACACCATCGCCGTGGCGGGGCGGACGTTCCGGTACACGCCGGACGGCGTCGCGGTGGGGCTGGTGCACGGCAAGCGCGCGGTGCACATCCAGACGTCGGGCGGCGTGTTCGAGGGGCTGGACCCGGCGAGCATGTACGTCAAGACGATCTTCACGTTCCTCGGCGTCGAGGACTTCCAGCAGGTGTTCGCCGAGGGGATGGACCACGACCCGGAGCACGCCGCGGAGATCGTCGGGGCCGCGCTGGAGCGGGTGCGCGCGGTCGCCGCGGCGTTCTGAGGCGACGCCTCGATCGCCCGGGCCGGGTGACGGGGTGGGCCCGGCCGGTCTCGAACCGACGACCTCCGCGGTGTAAGCGCGGCGCTCTGACCAACTGAGCTACAGGCCCGACGGCGGCGAGCCTACCGGGCACGGCAGGATGGGCCCATGCGCGCCACCGTGATCCACGGCCCCCACGACGTCCGCCTCGAGCAGGTGCCCGAGCCACAGGTCCAGCTGCCCACCGACGCCCTGGTGCGCGTGGTGGCGGCCTGCGTGTGCGGGTCCGACCTGTGGCCCTACCGCGGCATCGCGCCGACACCGCAGCCGCGCCGGATCGGCCACGAGTTCGTCGGCGTGGTCGAGGAGGTGGGCTCGGCGGTCGCCACGCTGCGACCGGGCGACTTCGTCGTGGCCCCCTTCACCATCAGCGACAACACGTGCGTGCACTGCCGCAACGGTGTCCAGACCTCGTGCGTGCACGGCGGCTCGTGGGGTGCGGTCAACGACGACGGGCTGCTGGCCGACGGCGGCCAGGGCGAGTACATCCGGGTGCCGTACGCCGACGGCACGCTCGTCGTGGCGCCCGGCGTGCCGTCCGACGAGCTGCTGCCCGGGGTGCTGGCGTGCAGCGACGTCATGGGCACCGGGCACCACGCGGCGCGGTCGGCACGCGTGCGCGAGGGGTCGACGGTCGTCGTCGTCGGCGACGGCGCGGTGGGGCTGTGCGCGGTGGTCGCGGCGCGGCGGCTGGGTGCGGAGCGGATCGTCGCCATGAGCCGCAACCCCGCGCGGCAGGCGCTGGCCACGCGGCTCGGTGCCACGGACGTCGTCGCCGAGCGCGGCGCGGAAGGCGTGGCACACGTGATGGACCTGCTGGACGGCGTCGGGGCGGACAGCGCGCTGGAGTGCGTCGGCACCAAGGAGTCGATGCAGCAGGCGCTCGACGTCGCGCGGCCGGGCGGCCTCGTCGGGTTCGTGGGCGTGCCGGCCGGCGGCCCGGAGCTGTCGGTGCGGCAGATGTTCGGGCGCAACGTGGGCGTCGTGGGCGGCGTCGCGCCGGTGCGGTCGTACATCCCGGAGCTGCTGGCGGACGTGTGGTCCGGTGCGATCGAGCCGGGGCCCGTGTTCGACCTCACGCTGCCGCTCGACGAGGTCGCGGAGGCGTACGCCGCGATGGACGAGCGCCGCGCCGTCAAGGTGATGCTGCGCCCCTGACGCTCCGGCAGAGCCGCTCGCCGTCGGGTGGAGCCGCTCGGCCCGTCGGTGGAGTCGCTCGGCCGTCGAGTCGAGCCGCGTGACGGCGACCCGGGTCGGAATCCCGGCGATAGGTTGCCGCCATGACCGCGACCCCCAGCCTGGCCGATGTCGTCGCCGCGCTCGAGCGGCGCTACCCGCTGGGGGGCGCCGAGAGCTGGGACGCCGTGGGGCTCGTCGTCGGCGACCCGGCGCAGCCCGTGCGGCGCGTGCTGTTCGCCGTCGACCCGGTCGCGGTGGTGGCCAACGAGGCCGTGGCCTGGGGCGCGGACCTGCTCGTCACCCACCACCCGCTGTTCCTGCGGGCCGTCCACTCCGTGGCGGCGACGACGTTCAAGGGGGCGGTCGCCCACACGCTCGTCCGGGGTGGCGTGGGCCTGTGGGCCGGGCACACCAACGCCGACGCGGCCGCGGGCGGGGTCGCCGACGCGCTCGCCGAGGTGATCGGGCTCGTGGACCTCGCGCCGCTCGTGGCCGCGCCGCGGGAGCCGATGGACAAGGTCGTCGTGATGGTGCCGGTGGACCGGGCCGAGGAGATGGTCGACGCGCTCGCGGCGGTGGGCGCGGGCGCGGCGGGGCAGTACACGCGGGCCGCCTTCACGTCGACCGGGCAGGGCACGTTCGAGCCGGGTGCCGACGCGCACCCCGCGATCGGCGCGCCGGGCGTGCGGCAGCGGGTGGCGGAGGCGCGCGTGGAGATGGTCGCGCCGCGACACCGGCGCGAGGCCGTGGTGGCGGCGCTGCGGGCGGCCCACCCGTACGAGGAGCCGGCGTTCGACGTGCTCGAGGAGGCGGCGCTGGCGGCCGGCACCGGCCTCGGCCGTGTCGGGCGCCTCCCGGAGCCGCTGCGGCTCGACGAGTTCGCGGCCCGCGTCGCGGGCGCCATCCCCGCCACCGCGCAGGGCGTGCGCTACGCGGGCGACCCGGGGCTCGTCGTGCGCCGGGTGGCCGTGCTCGCAGGCGCCGGTGACGGTGAGTTCGACGCGGTGCGCGCCGCCGGTGTCGACGCCTACGTCACGTCCGACCTGCGCCACCACCCGGCGTCCGAGGCGCGCGAGCGGGCCCTGTTCGAGGGGCGGGGCGTGCCGGCTCTCGTCGACACCGCGCACTTCGCGTCGGAGTGGCCGTGGCTCGAGCGGGCCGCCCGCACGCTCGTCGCGGACCTCGCGGCGGCGGGCACTACCGTGGAGGCCCGGGTCAGCACGCTGTGCACCGACCCGTGGACCGCCCGGGTGGGCGGCGCCCCCGACCGGAAGGACCGCGTGTGACCAGCGCCCCCGTCGCCGACCAGCGCCAGCTGCTCGTCGTGCAGGACCTCGACACCCGGCTGGACCAGATCGCGCACCGGCGGGGGCAGGTGCCCGCGCTCGCCGAGATCACGGCGCTCGACGCCCGCCTGCGCGACCTGTCGACGGCCCTGGTGACGAGCCGCACCGCCGCGAGCGACCTGCGCCGCGAGCTGGCGAAGGCCGAGGCGGACGTCGAGCAGGTCCGCGCGCGCACCCGGCGCGACCAGGAGCGCCTCGACTCCGGCCAGGCGAGCGTCCGCGACACGCAGGCCCTGCAGAGCGAGATCGAGCACCTGGCCGGCCGGCAGGCTGAGCTGGAGGAGATCGAGCTCGGCGTCATGGAGCGGCTCGAGGCGCACACCGGGGTGCTCGACGAGCTGGAGGCGGCCAACGCCGAGGTGGAGCGGCAGCGTGCGGCGGCGGAGGCCGAGCGCGACGCCGCCTTCGCCGCGCTGGACGACGAGGCGGCGGGCGTGCGCGCCGAGCGGGCCGCCGCGGCCGAGGGCCTCGATGCGGCGCTCGTCGCGCTCTACGAGAAGCTCCGCGGCCAGCTGGCGGGCCGCGGTGCTGCTGCGCTCGTCGGCCGCCAGTGTCAGGGTTGCCGCATGGAGCTCAACCCGCTCGACCTGGAGAAGGTCAAGGCCGCACCGGAGGACCAGGTGGTCCGGTGCGAGGAGTGCGGCCGCATCCTGGTGCGCACCCAGTGACGAGCACCACCTTCGTCTCGGGCAAGGGCGTCCGCTTCGACGACGAGACGCCGGTGACGGTGGTGCTCGTGCGGCACGGCCAGACCGAGATGACCGTCGCGCGGGGGTACTCCGGCTCCGGCGAGCCCGGACCGTCGCTCGACGAGACGGGCCGCGCGCAGGCGCGCGACGCCGCCGCCCTGGTGCACCGCATCGGCACCGACCTCTGGGACGACATCGCGTACCCGAGCCAGGTCATCGCCTCGCCCATGGTCCGCACGCAGGAGACCGGGCAGATCGTCGCCGAACGGCTCGGCCTGCCGTTCTCGGTCGACCCGACCTTCCAGGAGGCGAACTTCGGCGACTGGCAGGGCCTGACCGCCGAGGAGATCGAGCGGCGCTGGCCGGGTCAGCTCGAGCCCTGGCACACGGAGGGCCTGGTCCGTCCCGCGGGCGGCGGGGAGTCGGTGGCCGACGTCGGCACGCGCGTGCGCGAGGGGCTGGTGCGGCTGCAGGGCCTGGGCGGCCCGCGCACGGTGGTCGTCGTGTCCCACGCGGTGGCGATCCGGGCCATGCTCGGCGTCACCATGCGGGCGAACCCCGGGTCGTGGAGCCAGCTGCGGGTGGCGCCCGCCTCGGTGAGCATGATCCGGCTCTACTCCGACCGCCGCGACGAGATCGCGGTGGTGGGCGTCCCGGGCCAGGGCTGGTCCCAGGTCCCCTGACCCAGGCCCCCTGACCCTCCGACCCCCGACCCCTCCGACCCCCGCCCCCTCCGACCCCGCCCCCTCCGACATCGAACACGGCAGTTCGCGTCGAGTACGGCAGGTGGGACTGCCGTGTTCGACACGACCTGCCGTGCTCGGGGACGGGGGTGCCCGCGGACGGGGGTGCTCGCGGACCGGTGTGGTCGCGGACGGGGGTGACCGCGCTTCCCGAGGCGGGGCTACTCCTGGGTGATCGCGTCCAGGACCGGTAGGCGGGCGGCGCGCACGGCGGGCCACACGGCGGCCGCCACGCCCACCAGCACCGCGAGGGCCAGCATGCCCAGCAGGCTGCCGAGGGGCACGGCCAGCTGCGTCAGCCCCTGGTCGCGGAACACGCGCGGCAGGCAGGCCGCGAGCGCCACGCCGGTGCCGAGCCCGACGACGGTGCCGCACACGGCGGTGAGCACCGACTCCGTGGTGATGGTCCCGGCCAGCTGCAGCCGGCCCAGCCCGACCGCCCGCAGCAGCCCGATCTCCCGCGTCCGCTCGATGACCGACAGCGCCAGCGTGTTGACGATGCCGAGCACCGCGATGACGATCGACAGCCCGAGCAGCGCGTACAGGATCGCCAGGATCTGGTTCACCTGGGCGGCCAGCCCCTGGACGAACTCGTCGGAGCTCATCACCGAGACGACGTAGTACGGCTTGACGATCCCCGTCAGCTCGGCGCGGACCGCCTTGAGGTCGGCGCCCGGCGTCGCGACGACGGTGACCGTCGTGTCGGTCTGCTGCGAGACGGGGACGAGGGTGTCGAGCACGGCCGGTGCCACCGCCACGCCGGCGCCGAGCGCGACGGAGCGGTAGAGGCCGCCGATCGTCAGCGTCCGCGTCGCGGAGGGCCCGGTGACGGTGATCTCGTCGCCGATCGTCAACCCGTGGTCGGCGGCGTAGGTCGTGTCGACCACGGCCTGGCCACCTGCGAGCGCGTCGGCCGCCGGTCCCTCGAGGGTCTCCGGTGTGAGCACCGTGCCGAGCATCGCGGGGTCGATGCCGGCGACGCCCTGCGTCGTCGTCGCGCCCTTGGCCTGGACCGACGCCTCCGCGAACGGAAGCCCGTGCACCGAGGCGACCTGCGGCAGCGCCTTGACCTTGTCGATCACCTCGGGCGCCACCGTGTCCGGCCACTCCGTGCGCAGGATGTAGTCCGCGTGCATCTCGCTGACGACCACGTGTCGCATCGACACCTGGGTGGAGGTGGCGAGCACGGCCGCCGCGCCGACGAGCGCCATGCCGATGGTGAGCGCGCCGGCGGTGCTCGCAGCGCGCCGCGGGTTGCGCACCACGTTGCCGCGCGCCAGCCGGCCCACGGGCCGCCACCAGGCGACCGCGGGCACCGCGAGCCACCGCACCACGGCGGGCACGACGATCGGCCCGACGACCAGCACGCCGACCACCACCGCGGCCGCGCCGAGGCCCAGGAGCAGCCCGGCCCGGTCGGCGTCCGGCCGCACCGCCGCGACGGCGACGGCCGCCGCGCCGGCCAGGACGAGCGCGAGCCCCACCCAGCCACGCCGGTGCAACGACCGCTCGTTGACGGTCACCTCGTCGCGCATCGCCTCGACCGGCGGCACCACGGCGGCCCGCCGGGCGGGCAGGGCTGCCGCGACTACCGACACCACGGTGCCGACGACGAGCCCGACGACGATCGTCGACCCGGACAGCGGCACCCGGCTCGACAACGTCATGTCCATCCGCCGCAGCAGGGCGGCGATGCCCTCGACGAGCCCGAACCCGCCGAGCACGCCGACGGCCGACCCGACGAGCCCCACGACGACGGCCTGCACCACGATCGAGCCGAACACCTGCGCGGGCGAGGCGCCCACGGCCCGCAGCAGCGCGAACTCGCGCATCCGCTGGCGCACCGACATGGTGAAGGTGTTGGCGATGATGAAGGCGCCGACGAAGAGCGCCAGCACCGCGAAGACCAGCAGGAACGTGGACACGAACCCGAGCTGCTGGGCGATGGTGTCGTGCGTCTCCTGGCGCAGCCGGTCACCCGTGACGACCTCCGTGCCCGCGGGGGCCACGGCCTGCAGCCGCTGGACGAGCTCGGCCTGCGAGATCCCGGGCTGGGCGTAGACGCTGATCGACGACACGGTCCCGGCCGGCGCGAACGCCGCGCGCATCGTGGCCTCGTCGAGCAGGACGATCGTGGCGCCGGCCATGGGGGCGGAGAAGTCGGCCTCCCCGACGACTGTGACCTCGGTGGCCTTGCCGAGCACGACCAGGTGGGTGCGGTCGCCGAGGTGCAGGCCCGAGGACTCCAGGGTGTGCCGCTCGAGCATCACCTCGGAGGCGTTCGTCGGGCCGCGTCCCTCGACGTGGGTGAACGTCGGGTCGTCGGCGTGGAACGGGAGCGCGAAGCTCGGGGCCTGCGTGCTGCGCACCGCGGTGCCGTCGGCGCCGACGAGCGTCACCGGGCCCTGGATGTCGGCGTTGGCCAGCCGCACGCCGTCGGTGGCGCGCACGGCGCCGAGCGACGACAGCGGCACACCCTGGCCCACGGCGCCGGCGGAGGTGAGGTCGGTCGTGTTGGTGGTGGTGGGCACCCGCACGTAGGCGTCCGCGGTCGCGGAGGCGCCGACGATCTCGTCGAACGTGGAGGAGAGCATGGTGCGGAGTGCGAACGTCCCCGTGACGAACGCGACGCCGAGCGCCACGGCGAGCACGGACATGACGAAGCGGGCGGCGTGCGACGTGACCGCCCGCAGGCCGATGCGGCCCATCACTTCTCCTTCGGGAAGCCGTCGAGCTGGGCCAGGGTGGCCAGGACGGAGGCCTGCGTGGGCGAGGTGACCTCGGCGACGACCCTGCCGTCGGCGAGGAAGAGGACGCGGTGCGCGTAGGAGGCCGCCCGCGGGTCGTGCGTCACCATGACGACCGACTGGCCGAGGGTGTCGACCGAGCGCCGAAGGAACGCGAGCACCTCGCCGGAGGCGTGCGAGTCGAGGTTGCCGGTGGGCTCGTCGGCGAAGATCACCGACGGGCGGGCGACGAGGGCGCGGGCGCACGCGACGCGCTGCTGCTGGCCGCCCGAGAGCTCGGCGGGCTTGTGGCCCAGCCGGTCGCGCAGGCCCACGGCGTCCACGACCTCGTCGAGCAGCGCACGGTCCACCGGACGGCGCGCGATGTCGAGCGGCAGCGTGATGTTCTCCGCGGCCGTGAGCGTCGGGACGAGGTTGAACGCCTGGAAGATGAACCCGATGCGGGTGCGGCGCAGCCTGGTCAGCCGGCGCTCCGACATCGACGACACCTCGAGGCCGTCGACGTGCACCGTGCCGCTCGTCGGGCGGTCCAGGCCGGCCAGGCAGTGCATGAGGGTGGACTTGCCCGACCCGGAGGGGCCCATGATGGCGGTGAGCTCACCGCGGGCCAGGTCGACGTCGACGCCCCGCAGGGCGTGCACCTGGGCCTCCCCGGTGCCGTAGACCTTCGTCAGGCCGCGGGCGGAGGCGATGGTGGTGGTGGCGGCCGCCTCGCGGGCGGCCTCGAGCTCTGCTGTCGTGGTCACGCGGCCATCGTGGCGGGGGACTCACAGCGGGCGCATCGGGAATCACCCTGGGCGTGCCCTGATCCGCACGCTCCTGACCTGCGGCGACGTCGGGGTGATCCCCACGGCCGAACGTCCCGGACGGCCCGGCTGGCCAGCGCCTGCGCGGCGTGCACCGGCGCGGCCCCGGACCCGCTACCCTGGGCGGCGCGGATGAGCCAGCCAGGCGGCCGCGTCGGGTGTTCGCACCCGCCGAGGAACGTCCGGGCTCCGTAGGGCAGGGTGGTGGGCAACACCCACCCGGGGTGACCCGCGGGACAGTGCCACAGAGAACAGACCGCCGGTTCCCTTCGGGGGGCCGGTAAGGGTGAAACGGTGGTGCAAGAGACCACCAGCACGCCGGGTGACCGGCGTGGCTCGGCAAACCCCACCCGGAGCAAGGCCAGACAGGGAGCGTTCGAGGGCGGCCCGCCCGAGCTCCCGGGTAGGCCGCTGGAGGCGTGCGGCAACGTACGTCGTAGATGGATGGCCGCCGCCCGCGCGAGGGTGACCGCGCGCGGGCACAGAACCCGGCGTATCGGCTGGCTCATCCGCCCGCCGCGGGGTCCGCGGGAGGGAGACCTCCCCGGACACCGCGCGGCCGAGGGGGAGGGACGAGCGGAAGACTGCGCGAAGGAGCGCCATGCACGAGCTGGCAGGCTGCCGGCTGATGACGGCCGACGGTGTCGTCGAGGGGCACGTGGTGACGTACGGGGCGGGCGTGCTGCGCCTGCACGTCGGGTCGCCGGGGCCGGTGCACGCCGGCGAGGACGTCGTGGCGGTCGAGGTGCTCGACCCGGTCCGCGGCGAGTGCACCTATCGCGGCCTGGTCGCCAAGGTGCTGGGCACCGCGGTGGACGTCGTCGTCGTGGAGACCACCGGGCAGCGGCAGCGGCGCTCGGCTGCCCGGGCGACGTACCACGTGACGTGCGTCGCCACCGCGGAGCTGGACGACGAGGCCGTGCGGCTCGCCCTCACGGTGCTGGACGTCAGCGCCACCGGGCTGCGTTTCGCCGTCCGGCGCGAGCTGCCGCACGGCACCAGGCTCGTCGTGCACCTGCCGATCGACGGCGCCACGCTCGAGCTGCACGCCCAGGTGCTGCGGGTCGAGGAGGCGCGGGAGGGTCACCGCTTCGGCGCCCGGCTGGTGGACGTCGACGACCACACCAGCGAGCAGCTGTACCGCCTGGTACTGCGCCTGCAGCGCGAGGAGCTGCGCCGGCGGGCTGCGCTGGAGGCCTGAGACGCCGCTGGGGGCCCGAGACGCCGCGCCGGCGACTGCCGTCCGGCTGACCGGGGTCCGGCTAGCGCGCCTGCGCGGCGAGCCGGGCGGCTCCGACGATGCCGGCGGCGTTGCGCAGGGCCGCCGGCACGATGGGCGTGCGCAGCTGGAGCAGCGGCAGGTACTCGTCGTGCTTCTTGGACACCCCGCCGCCGACGACGAACAGGTCGGGGGAGAAGAGCCGCTCGAGCTCGTCGAAGTAGCGCTGCAGGCGCGTGGCCCACTCGGCGAACGAGAGGCCGTCGCGCTCGCGCGCCGCGTCGGACGCGCGCGTCTCGGCGTCCACGCCGTCCACCTCGAGGTGGCCGAGCTCGGTGTTGGGCACCAGCCGCCCGTCGTTGATGAGCGCGGTGCCGATGCCGGTGCCGAGCGTGACCACCACGACGAGCCCCGGCACGTCGCGCGCCGCGCCGTACTCGACCTCGGCGTAGCCGGCGGCGTCGGCGTCGTTGACGGCAAGCACCTGGCGCCCGGTGGCGGCGCGCAGCAGCTTCTCGATGTCGGTGCCGATCCACGTCTCGTCGACGTTGGCCGCCGACTGGGCCACGCCGTGGCGGACCACCGCCGGGAACGTCACGCCGATGGGCACCGACCGGTGCAGGTCGAAGCTGCGGACGATCTGCTGCACCACGTCCGCGACCGCGGCCGGCGTCGCGGGCTGCGGCGTGGGGATGCGGAGCCGGTCGGCGGCGAACTCGCCGCTGCGCAGGTCGACGGGGGCGCCCTTGATCCCCGAGCCGCCGATGTCGATGCCGAACGCGGTCCGGCCCTTGGCCTTGGGGCGCTGGTCGCGGCTCATGGCAGCGTCAGCACCTCCGCCCCGGTCTCGGTGACGAGGAGCGTGTGCTCGAACTGGGCCGAGCGGCTGCCGTCGGCGGTGACCACGGTCCAGTCGTCGTCCCACATGCGCCACTGCTCGGTGCCCAGGTCGAGCATCGGCTCGATGGTGAACACCATGCCCGGCGTGATGACGGTGTCGTACGCGGGGGCGGCGTCGTAGTGGGGTACGACGAGCCCGGTGTGGAAGGCCGGGCCCACGCCGTGCCCGGTGTACTCGCGTACCACCCCGTACCCGAACCGCGAGGCGTACTTCTCGATGACGCGCCCGATGACGTTGATCTGCCGCCCCGGGGCCACGGCCTTGATGCCGCGTTCGAGCGCCTCGCGCGTGCGCTCGACGAGAAGCCGCGACTCCTCGTCCACGTCGCCCACGAGGAACGTCGCGTTGGTGTCGCCGTGCACGCCGTCGAGGTAGGCGGTGATGTCGACGTTGACGATGTCGCCGTCCTGCAGCACCGTCGAGTCCGGGATGCCGTGGCAGATGACCTCGTTGACCGAGGTGCACAACGACTTCGGGAAGCCGCGGTAGCCGAGCGTCGACGGGTAGGCGCCCGCGCCGACGAGGGCCTCGTGGCCCACGGCGTCGAGCTCGTCCGTGGTGACGCCGGGCGCCACGTGCCGGCCGACCTCGGCCAGCGCCTGCGCCGCGACCCGGGAGGCGACGCGGATGCGGCCGACCATCTCGTCGTCGAAGACGTCCGGTCCGGTCCAGGGCGTGGGGGCCGGGTGCCCGACGTACTCGGGGCGGGCGATGCCGGCGGGGACGGGGCGCCGCGGCGAGACGCGTCCGGGGACCAGAGGCGCTCGGGTCGTGTGGACAGGGGCCATGCGGTGCAGTCTAGGAGCAGCGCGCGCGTCGATCCGGAGGGAGGCAGCCATGGCCGCCACGGCCGAGTTCTGGTTCAACACGACCACCGGCAAGGTCGAGGAGGGTCGCGTCAGCGACTGGAGCGAGGTGCTCGGCCCCTATCCGACGCGTGAGGCGGCGGAGCGGGCGCTCGCCACGGCGCGGGCCCGGTCGCAGGCGTGGGACCACGAGGACCGCGCGGACCGCGAGTGGGCGGCGCGTCCTGCCGGTCACGACGAGGCCGGCGGCTCGTCGTCCGGCGCCGGGCGCGGCTGACGCCGGCCGGTGCGGGCGCGCCCGGGTGGCGCACCGGCGAGTAGCGTCCCGCCCGAGAGCCCGACGACCCGACAGGAGCGGATCGCCATGAGTGTCATCGCCCACGACATCGCACTCGTCGCCCACGACAACAAGAAGGTGGAGCTGCTGCGCTGGGCCGAGTTCAACCGCGGCACGCTGCTCCACCACCGGCTGTACGCCACGGGCACCACGGGCACCATGCTCGAGTACGAGCTGGGCCTGCCGGTGACCCGGCTGCTCTCGGGACCGGTCGGCGGCGACCAGCAGGTGGGCGCCAAGATCGCCGAGGGCGTCATCGACATGCTCATCTTCTTCTGGGACCCGCTGGAGCCCCAGCCGCACGACCCGGACGTCAAGGCCCTGCTGCGCATCGGCGCGGTGTGGAACGTGCCGATGGCCTGCAACTCCGCGACCGCGGACATGCTCATCTCGAGCCCGGTCATGGGCGAGGAGTGGCAGCACAACCGGCCCGACATCACGCCGCGCGCCTGGGACGGCTCGCAGCCGATCGGCTGACGCCGAGGCTCAGGCCCCGAACGCGTGCGACGCGTCCGGGAACGTCCCCGCGCGCACCTCGTCCGCGTAGGCCGCGGCGGCCGCCTGCAGCGCCGCGCCGACCTCGCCGAACCGCTTGGCGAAGCGCGGCGACCAGTCGGTCATGCCCGCCATGTCCACCCAGACGAGCACCTGCCCGTCGCAGCCCGCGCCCGCGCCGATGCCGATGGTCGGCACCCCGACGATCTCCGTGACCTCCTTGGCCAACGGCGCAGGGACCATCTCGAGCACGATCGCCACGGCGCCGGCCTCGGCGATCGCCAGCGCGTCCTCGCGCAGCCGCACCGATGCCTCCTCGCCCCGGCCCTGCACGCGCGGGCCACCGAGCAGGTTCTCCGACTGCGGCGTGTAGCCCAGGTGCCCGACGACGGGGATGCCGGCCTCCGTCAAGGCGCGGACCTGCCGCGCGACCCGGCGGCCGCCCTCGAACTTCACCGCCGCGACGCCGGTCTCCTTCATGAGCCGCACCGCCGAGGCCAGCGCCTGCTCCGGGCCCGCCTCGTAGCTGCCGAACGGCAGGTCGGCCACGACGAACGCGTGCCGGGTCGCGCCGGCCACCGCGCGGGCCGCCACGACCATCTCGTCGAGCGTCACCGGCAGCGTCGTCGTGTACCCGTGCATGGTGTTCCCCATCGAGTCCCCGACGAGGAGCATGTCGACGCCCGCGTCGTCGAACAGGCGCGCGGTCACCGCGTCGTACGCGGTGAGCATGACGAGCTTGTCGCCCCTGTCCTTCGCCGCCTGCAGGTGGTGCACGCGCACCCGCTTCGGTGCCTCACTGGTCATGCGTCGAGCCTAGCCACGCGCCCCGGCCGCGCCGCACGCCGCCCGTCCGGCGGCGCCGGACCGTCCCGGGCCCGCCGATCCGGCAGGATGTACGCCATGGACAGGCAGCAGGAGTTCGTCCTCCGCACCGTCGAGGAACGGGACATCCGGTTCGTGCGGCTGTGGTTCACCGACGTCCTCGGGATCCTCAAGTCGGTCGCGGTGGCCCCGGCCGAGCTCGAGCAGGCGTTCGCCGAGGGCATCGGCTTCGACGGCTCGTCGATCGAGGGCCTCACCCGGGTCTACGAGGCGGACATGATCGCCCGTCCCGACCCCTCGACGTTCCAGGTGCTGCCGTGGCGCGGCGAGCGGCACGGCACCGCGCGCATGTTCTGCGACCTGCTCACCCCGGACGGGGAGCCGTCGCTCGCCGACAGCCGCCAGGTGCTCAAGCGCGCGCTGGACAAGGCGAGCGACCAGGGCTTCACCTTCTACACGCACCCCGAGGTGGAGTTCTACCTCTTCGAGGCGCCGGCGGACCCGACGAAGGAGCTCGTCCCCGTCGACCAGGGCGGCTACTTCGACCACGTGCCGCGCGGCACGGCGCACGACTTCCGGCGCGCCGCGATCACCATGCTCGAGTCGATGGGCATCTCGGTGGAGTTCTCCCACCACGAGGCCGGCCCCGGCCAGAACGAGATCGACCTGCGCTACGCCGACGCGCTGACCACCGCGGACAACATCATGACGTTCCGCACCGTGGTCAAGGAGGTCGCGCTCGAGCAGGGCGTCTTCGCGTCGTTCATGCCCAAGCCCCTCGCCGGCGCACCCGGCTCCGGCATGCACACGCACCTGTCCCTGTTCCAGGGCGACAAGAACGCGTTCCACGAGCCCGGTGCCGACCTCGAGCTGTCCAAGGTGGGGCGCCAGTTCATCGCCGGCCTGCTGCACCACGCACCGGAGATCACCGCCGTCACCAACCAGTTCGTCAACTCCTACAAGCGGCTGTGGGGCGGCGCGGAGGCGCCGAGCTACGTGTGCTGGGGTCACAACAACCGGTCGGCGCTCGTGCGCGTGCCGATGTACAAGCCGGGCAAGGGCAACTCCAGCCGCGTCGAGTACCGGGCGCTGGACTCGGCGGTGAACCCGTACCTGGCGTTCGCGGTGCTGCTGGCCGCGGGGCTGTCCGGCATCGAGCACGGCTTCGAGCTGCCCGAAGGTGCCGACGACGACGTGTGGGAGCTCACCGACGCCGAGCGCCGCGCGCTGGGCATCGACCCGTTGCCGACGTCGCTGGAGTCGGCGCTCGAGGTGATGGAGAAGTCGGAGCTGGTCGCCGAGGCGCTGGGCGAGCACGTGTTCGACTACTTCCTGAAGAACAAGAGCCAGGAGTGGCGCGAGTACCGCGCCCAGGTGACGCCGTTCGAGCTGCAGCGGTTCCTCCCGCTGGTCTGACGTGATCGCCCGGGGTCGCGGCCCGTCGCTGGCGGCGCGCCTGTCGCGCGCCGGCGTGGCCGACGTCGACCGTGGCGAACGCCTGCTCGCCGACGCCGACCTGGTCGCGGTGCTGCCGGACGGTCCCGAGGACCTCGTCGGCGCGCTGTCCGACGCCGCGGACCCGGACGAGGCGCTGCTCACGCTGACGAAGCTCGCCGCGGCCGTGCGGGCGGACGACGAGCTGCGGGGCCTGCTCGCCGGCGCCCTGGGCGACGACGGCCCGGCGCGCGACCGGCTGGTGCGCGTCGCGGGGGCGTCGGTGGCGCTCGGCCAGACGCTCGTGGCGCACCCCGCCACGCTGCGCGCGGTGCTGGCCGACGAGCCGGGCACGGGCGTCGACGCCCGCGCGGTGCGGGCCGAGCTGCTCGCCGCGGTGGGCGCCGACCCCGGCGCCGCGCTGCCGGTGGCCGCCCTGGTGGGCGCCGACGGCATCGACGCGATGCGGCGCGCCTACCGCGCCCGGCTGCTGCGGATCTCCGCCACCGACCTCACCGCGCCGGACCCGCTGAGCCGCATGCCCGGCGTCGCGGCGGCGCTCGCCGACCTCGCCGGCGCCGCGCTCGAGGCGGGCCTCGCCCTCGCCCGCGCCGAGCAGCCGGACGGCGCCGCGGGCGTGCGGCTCGCGGTGATCGGCATGGGCAAGGGCGGCGGCCGGGAGCTCAACTACGTCTCCGACGTGGACGTCGTCTACGTCGTCGAGCCCGCCGCCGGGACGAGCGAGGCGGACGCGCTCGCGGTCGGCGCGCGCCTGGCGACCGCGCTCGCGCGGGCGTGCTCGACGCCGTCCGGCGAGCCCGCGCTGTGGCCGGTGGACGCCGCGCTGCGGCCCGAGGGCAAGGACGGCCCGCTCGTCCGCACGCTCGAGAGCCACCGCGCCTACTACGAGCGCTGGGCACGCACGTGGGAGTTCCAGGCGCTGCTCAAGGCGCGCCCGCTCGCGGGCGACGCGGAGCTCGGCCGGGCGTACGTCGAGATGACGCAGCCGTTCGTGTGGGCCGCCGTGGGGCGCGAGAACTTCGTCGAGGACGCGCAGGCGATGCGTCGCCGCGTGGAGCAGCACGTGCCGCTGGACCAGGCGGACCGGCAGATCAAGCTGGGCGCGGGTGGGCTGCGCGACGTCGAGTTCACGGTCCAGCTGCTGCAGCTGGTGCACGGCCGCGCCGACGAGTCGATCCGGTCCGGCTCGACGCTCACGGCGCTGTCCGCGCTGGCCGCCGCCGGCTACGTGGGCCGCGACCACGCCGCGCAGCTGTCGGTGTGCTACCGGTTCCTGCGCGTGCTGGAGCACCGCATCCAGATGTGGCGCATGCAGCGCAGCCACCTCATGCCCACCGCCGAGGCGGACCTGCGCCGGCTCGCGCGCTCGGTCGGCATGCGGGCCGAGGGGGCGGACGGGCTCGTCGAGCGCTGGCGCGGCGTCCGCCGGGACGTGCGCCGGCTGCACGAGGAGCTCTTCTACCGCCCGCTCCTGCCCGCGACGGCCCGCCTGTCCGAGGCCGACGTGTCGCTCGCCCCCGAGGACGCGCGCCAGCGCCTCGCCGCGATCGGGTACCGGGGCCCGGCGGGCGCCGCGCGCCACATCGCCGCGCTCACCGAGGGCCTGTCCCGGCGCGCGGCGATCCAGCGCCAGCTGCTGCCGGTGATGCTCGGCTGGTTCGCCGACGGCCCCGACCCGGACGGCGGGCTGCTCGCGTTCCGGCGGCTGTCCGACGAGCTGGGCACTACGCACTGGTACCTCAAGCTGCTGCGCGACTCGGGCACGGCGGCCGAGCGGCTGGCGCGTGTGCTGTCGACCTCCCGTTACGTCGCGGACGCGCTCATGCGCTCGCCCGAGTCGGTCACCTGGCTCGACGACGACGCCGAGCTCGAGCCGCGCGGCGAGGAGCGGTTGGCGGCCGAGGTGGACGCCGTGCTGACGCGCGCCGACGAGCCCGTCGCCGCGGTCACCACGCTGCGGGCGCTGCGCCGGCGCGAGCTGGCCCGCACCGCGACGGCCGACGTGCTCGGCGTGACGACGGGCATCCGCGCGTCGCAGTCGCTGAGCGTCGCCGCGGACCAGGTGCTCGCGGGCGCGCTGCGCGTGGTCCGGTGGGAGGCCCGCGCCGAGCGCGGGCTGGCCGACGACCCGGCGCAGATGCTCGTCGTGGCGATGGGACGGCTCGGCGGGGCCGAGGTGGGCTTCTCCTCGGACGCCGACGTGCTGTTCGTCTACGACCCCGCGCCCGGCCAGGACCCGGTGGTGGCCCACGAGTACGCGATGTCCGCCGCGACGCAGCTGCGCCAGCTGCTCGGTGCGGTGGGTCCCGAGCCGCCGCTCGCGGTGGACGCCGACCTGCGCCCGGAGGGCCGCAACGGCCCGCTCGTGCGCTCGCTCGACTCGTACGCCGAGTACTACGGGCGCTGGCGGTCCGTCTGGGAGGCGCAGGCGCTGCTGCGTGCGCGGCCGGTCGCGGGTGACGCGGAGCTGGGGGAGCGGTTCGTCGCGCTCGTCGCGCCGGTGCGCTACCCGGCCGGGGGGCTGGCGGCGGCCGACGTGCGCGAGGTGCGGCGCATCAAGGCGCGCGTCGAGGCCGAGCGCCTGCCGCGCGGCACGGACCCGGCGCGGCACCTCAAGCTCGGCCGCGGCGGGATCTCCGACGTCGAGTGGACGGCGCAGCTGCTGCAGCTGCAGCACGCCGCCGCGGTGCCCGGGCTGCGCACGACGAGCACGCTCGACGCGCTCGCGGCCGCGACGGCCGCGGGCCTGCTGGACGGCGACGACGCGGCGGTGCTGGTGGACGCGTGGACGTTGGCCTCCCGCATCCGCGACGCGAACGTGCTCTGGACCGGACGGGCCGACGGCCCGCACGCCGACCTGCTGCCCCACGACCGCGCCGCGCTCGCCGGTGTGGCGCGCGTCATGGGCCTGCCCGCCGGCTCGTCGGCCGAGCTGGAGGAGCGTTACCTGCGGACGGCGCGGCGCGCCCGGCAGGTGGTCGAGCGCGTCTTCTACGGCTGACGCGGCACGGCCGGGGAGGGGCGCCTGCACCGCCCGGCCCGGGGATCCTGGCAAGATGCGGCAGGGCGTAGGACGAACGGCTCGGGAATCGGGGTCTTGGCGGTGGCGGGTGTGTGGATCTTCGGAGACCTGCCCCTGGGGCAGGCCGCCGGGCCCTCCTACATGCTCGAGTCGTGGGCCCGTGAGCTCGGGCGGCAGGGGCTGGCGCCGCGGACCTTCACGCCGGCGGGCGGGGTGCGCGGGCGGCGCCGCGACGCGGCGCAGGTGACGTTCCGGTCGCTGCGCCACGTCGGGTACCCCGGCGACCACCACGCGCGGTACTCCACCGTGGCCGAGCTCGTGCGCGCGCGCAGCGAGCTGCCCGACGTCGTCGTCGTGGCGACGCTCGGTCGCGTGGGCGTGCTGGGGCTGGTCATCGCCGCGTTCTACGGGATCCCGCTGGTCATGGTCGTCTCGACCGACACCACGAGCGCCACGGCGTACTACAGCGCCGCCCGGGCCGTGGTGTCCGGCGGCCTCAAGCCCGCGCTGCTGGCGGCCGTGTCGCCGCAGGCCCGGGCCGCGTTCCTGCGCCGGCCCGTGGCCGGTCCCGGCGAGCCCCTCGGGTGGCTCGTCGCCCGCATCACGGCCGCGTTGCACGCCGACGCCGACGAGGTGGTCCTGCTGTCCGCCAAGGGCCTGCCGACGTACGGCGGCGCGTGCTCCTCCGCGCACGTGACGGTGATCCCGGCGGGCATCGACCGGCTGCCCGCCGGCCCGGTGCCGCCGGAGCTGGTGTGGCGGCCGGGCGCGCTGCGCGTGCTCTACGTCGGGCGGTTCGCGCCCGAGAAGAACGTGCTGCTCCTGGTGCAGGCGCTGCGGCTGGCCCTGGACCGGGGCGTCGACGCCCAGCTCGCCCTGGTGGGCGAGGGGCCGCTGCGTGAGCGCCTGGTGGCCGAGGCGGACCGGCTCGGCGTGAGCGACCGCGTGGTGGTGGCCGGCCCCTTCCCGCGGGGCCGGCTCGGGGGCGTGTACGCGGACGCCGACGTGTTCGCGTTCCCCTCCGTGGCCGACACGCAGGCGTTCGTGCTCAACGAGGCCGCGCACGAGGCGCTGCCGCTGCTCGTCTCGGACACGGTCAACGGCGTGGTGGTTCACGACGTGTCGGCGCTCGTCGTGCCGCCCGACCCGGCGCGCTACGCGCAGGCCCTGGCGCGCCTGGGCGACCCGGTGCTGCGGCAGCGCCTGGGCGCGGCGGCCCGGGAGCGGGCGCAGCGCCTCGGGGAGGCCGCGCAGTGCGCGCGCCTCGCCGAGGTCATCGGCCGCGCGGCGGGGTGGCCGCCGGCCCCGGCGCTGGCGACCGCCGACGAGGCGCCGGAACGTGCCGACGAGGGACCAGCGCGGCTGCCTGCCTGGGGCGGGGCGAAGCCCCACGCGCCGGCCGACTCGAGCGTCACCGCGGTCGCACCGACCAGATGACGTCCCCGCCGCGCACCCGGTGGGCGCGGCGCAGCAGGGGCCCCAGCTGGCGCATGCCGCCCAGCGCGGGGGTCTGGCTCGCGTACTGCGCGACGGCGGCGAGCTGCCGTCGCTGGCACCAGTCGTCCACCGGGTGCCGCTCGGGGCGCCAGGTGAGGTCCGGGTGGCCGGGCAGGTAGGCCGGGAGCGACGGGCCGGCGGCGAGCAGCGGTGTGGCCCGCAGCACCAGCCCTTCGAGGGGCGCGACCCAACCCGGCGCGTCCAGCACGCGCCGGACGAGGGGCTCCCGGGCGTGGCCGGTCACCGGGTGCCGGCGGCGGGCCGCGCTGCCCAGCGCGTAGAAGTCCTCGTAGAAGCCCACCCGGTCGGTGGCGTCGTGCCGCAGCGCCGCCGTGAGCAGCGCGACCGCCAGCTCGACGTGGTCCACGTGGTGCCCGATCCCGAGCGGCGCGAGCACGCGCGTGTCCGGCAGCGCGAGGGCCTGGGCCGCGACCTCCTCGAGCCGGGCGAGCTCGCCGAACCCCGCGCGCGTGGCGGGCGTGCGGAACGCCGCGCGCAGCCCCCGGGCGGGCGGCGTGCGCCAGACCCGCTCCGGCAGGTCGAGGCGGCGGGCTCCCGCGCCGAGGATCCCCAGCGCGCGGTCGTCCTCGGCGATCCGGGCGGCGTAGTCCGCGAAGGGCCGCAGCTGGCGCGGCACCGGGCCGGTGGGCGCCCGGGTGAACGCGGTCCACACCTCGACGGGGTGGCCGGCCCGGACGCGGGCCGCGACCTGCGCGCCGAGAGAGAGCACGGCGTCGTCCAGGTGCGGGGAGAGCACCACCCACCCGTCCGACGCGACCACGGCGCCGATCATGCCAGGCGCTCGCGGGTGAGCGGGCCCTGACCTGCGCGGCGGCCGCCCGGGATGCCCCACCGCGGCGGCGGTGTGACGCTGGAACGACGAGAGGAAGGAGCGCCCATGGCTGTGACACCGTTCAAGGACCTGCCGTTGGCGGATCGCGACCGCGAGTGGGACGGCGCGGCGGCGGAGCAGCGCGTGCGGCAGTGGGCGGGGGCGGAGGACGGCCCGACCGACCGCTACCGGGACGCGCACGTCTGGTACGACGCGACGGCGAAGGGGAACTTCGGCTCGTACAAGCTGCTCGTCGGGGACGTCGTCGACGGTCGCCTGCACGCCGTGCCGCGTGGCGTCATGGCCGCGGCGGCCGTGGTCCAGGGCTCGCGCGGCGGAGTCTCGCTGCCGGCGAAGGACGTGGACCGCGTCAAGAGCCACCTGGCGAAGTACTACCGCGCGATGGGCGAGACGCCCCCGTGGGACCGGGACTGAGCGCCCCGACGGGTGCCGTGCACGAGAGGATGCCATGACCGCCAACACACCGGGGACCCCCTCCGGCGCCCGGCCGGGGCCCGGACCCCACGGCACGGGGACGCCCCCCGTGCGCGGGGTCCCGCGGCAGCGGGGCCCGCTTTCGCCGGACGAGCTGCCCGAGCGGCCGGCACCGCCGGACACGCACCGGTAGCGGTCGGGCGCGAGCGGCGGGGGCGAGTGCTCTACCGCCGCCCGTCCTCGTCGGCCAGCGCCTGGCTCAGGTGCTCGCGCAGCACCGCCGCGTGGTTGACCACCGGGTCGCGCGCCGCGAACAGGAGGGTCACCGTGCCGTGGGCGCGCGCCAGCGCCAGGAGCTCGTCGACGGCCTCGCGCGCGGGGGAGCGGTCGAGCTCCGCCCGGTACCGGTCGGCGAACTCGTCGGACCGTGCCGGGTCGTGGTGCCACTCGACGCGCAGCGCGGGGCTCGGGGCGGCGTCCTTGAGCCACCGGTCGGCCGCCGCGCGCTCCTTCGTCAGCCCGCGGGGCCAGAGGCGGTCGACGAGCACGCGCACGCCGTCGTCGGGCGCCGGGTCGTCGTACACGCGCTTGAGGCGGAACGTCGGGCTCATGGGCAGCCTCCGGCCGGGGAAGGGAGCGGAGCCGGGCCCCTCCAGGTGTGGGCCCGGCACCGCCGTCGGACCAGGCTCACGCGGCCTTGCGTGTCACCTTCACGTGCCACTCGGTCGGGCCCTCCACCAGGTACTGGACCTCGATCGGCGCGCGCTGCGACAGCTGGGTGAGCATCGGCACCGGGGCGTGCGGGGCGATGAGCACGATCGAGCCGCCCGGGGCGATGGCCTCGAACGCGCCGAAGATCGCGGCGTGCCGCACGGCGTGCGGGATCGCGCGCACGTCGAGGACGGGCGTCTCGTCCTCGTGCTCGTGGCAGTCGCACGTGTGCCCGGCCGGCGCGGCCGAGTCGTCGTGGATCTGGATGGCCTCAGTCATGCTCTGCTCCTCGATGGGCTGGCGCCGGGACGGTGCCCGGCGTGGGTGCCGGCGCGGTCAACCGCACCGACAGGTCGGTGAAGCCCCCGGCCGGGTACGCGGCTCGCGTCGGGGGCTCGTCGGGCCACGGCTCGATGCGCGAGGTCGCGGCCAGCAGCTCCTCGACCAGCACGCGCAGCTCGAGCCGGGCCAGGGGCGCGCCGGGGCACACGTGGATGCCGGCGCCGTACAGGAGGTTGTCGGGCGCGGGCCGGCCGAGCCGGAACTCGTCCGGGTCGCCGAACACGTCCTCGTCGCGGTTGGCGGACGCCCACAGGGCCGTGAGCCGGTCGCCCGGCGCGAGCCGGCGACCCGCGAGCGTGGTGGGCCGCGCGACGACGCGCCGGCTGGCGACGAAGGGCGGCTCGATGCGCAGCATCTCGTCGGTGGCCTCCGTGATGGTCATCGGGTAGCGCCGCAGCGCCTCCTGCACGTCCGGTCGCGTGGCGAGCAGGTGCACGACGATGCCGACGGAGGCCGCGATGGTGCCGAGCTCGCCGACGGTCCAGTTGCGCAGGATCGACACGAGCTCGGCGTCGGTCAGGGGCCGGCCGTGGACGGTCTCGTGCAGCAGGCGCGTCGTGAGATCGTCGGGTGCGTCGTCCCCCAGCGTCCGACGTTCGTCGAGCAGCTGCGTGATGTAGCCGTCGAACTCGTCGGCCACCGCGGCGGTGGCCACGGGGTCGCGCGCCAGCGTCGCGGCCCGGTTGCGGGCGGTCCACGCGCGCAGCGGCTCCTCCAGCCGCCGCGGCCAGCCCAGGAAGGCCGACTGGACCTGCAGCGCGAAGGGCTCCGCGAGCTCGGTCATGACGGCCGCGCGGGCGCCGCGGGGGAGCCCTGCGACGAGCCGCGCGGCGATGGCGCGGCACGCCGGCTCGAACGGCGCGACGACCTCGGGCGTGTAGTACCGGTCGACGATTGCGCGGAACGCGGTGTGCTCCGGCGGGTCCATGCCGTTGGGCACCTGCACGTGGCTGGAGACCGCGTTGGAGAAGGTCTCGTGGTCCAGTGCGGTGCGCAGCACGTCCGCGTGGCGGAACAGGGTCCAGGTGCCGGTCTCGTCGTGCGCGACGGGGCAGCGGCCCCGCATCTCGTCGTACGCGGCGACCTGGTCGGCCAGGACGGCGGGGGACCGCGGGTCCCAGGCGGCGGGCGGGGCGGGGTCCGCGGCGTGGTCAGCGGGCACGGTCCGGCTCCGGCGCCCGGAGGGTCAGCAGGCACAGCTGCTGCTCGACGAAGGGCACGAGCCCCACCTGGACACCCTCACCCCGCGTCGCGCGCCGCGCCAACCCCTGTGCGAGGCCGAGGTGCACGCGGCACACGACGTCCGGGTGCTGGCGCGCGGCGTCCCGGAACGGGCAGGCCCGCAGGCGCAGCGTGTCGCCGGCCGGCTCGGGGTCGAAGCCGAGCCGGCCGAACGTCTCGGCGATGGCCTCGGCGGCCGTGCCGGTGGGCTCGGGCAGCTGCTCGGCCCAGCGGCGGCCGGCCGCGAGCGGGCCGTCGGCCCGGTCGGCCGAGGCGGCGGCGTCGGCCAGCGCCTCGATCATCCGGTCCCGCGCGTGGCCGGCGTCGAGGCCGACCGCGTGGAACACGACGCTGGGACGGCCGCGCCGGGGGGTGTGGCGGGTCTCGCGCACGACGAGGCCGGCCGCCTCGAGCTGGTCGAGGTGGAACCGGACGGTCGACACGTGCAGGTCGAGGAGGGCGGCGAGCTGCTGGGCGGTGGCCGCGGCCGCGGCGTCGTCGAGCGCCTCGAGCACGCGCTGACGCACCGGGGATGCAAGTGCGGCGTGCCGGCCGGCGTCCGCGAGCTCGCTCATGGATTTAACGTATCACTCTCCGCTATATTCGTGACGACCCGACGGCGACGGAACGGAGACCTCGTGGCCCGCCCCTCGGTCGCGCCGACCGCGACCCGCAGCACGGGCGGCACGCGCGTCCCGCCTGTGCGGCTCGTCGTGCTCGCGCTGGCGCTGGCGGCCGCCCTGTCGGGCCTGGACGCCGCGCTGCTGCGCGTGGGCGTCGTGGCGCCGGTGCGATCCGAGACGCTCGCGGACCAGCACGGCGTGCTCATGGTCTACGGCTTCCTCGGCACGGCGATCGCGCTGGAGCGCGCGGTGGCGCTGCAGGCGGGCGCCCGGCGGGCCGCCTGGGCGTACGCCGCCCCGATGGCGGGCGGCCTCGGGGCGGTGCTCGTCATCGCGCAGGCCGCCGGCCTCCTGCCGGCGGGCCGGGCCCTTCCCGGCGGGGCCTGGGCCGCCGGCATGGCGGTGTTCGCCGCGATCTACCTCGCCGTCTGGCGGCGCCAGCAGTCGTACGCCGTGCTGGTCCAGCTGCTCGGCGCGCTCGCCGGGCTGTTCGGCGCGGCGCTGTGGGCGCGGGGGATCGAGGTCGCGGCCGCGGTGCCGTGGTGGGCCGCGCTGCTCGTGCTGACGATCGTCGGGGAGCGGCTCGAGCTCGCGCGCGTGGCCTTCATGAGCGCCGCCGTGGAGCGGCGGATCCTCGCCGAGTCGTGCGCGCTGCTGCTCGCGCTGGCCGCGACCGCCTTGACCCCGGCGGGGGGCTACCCGCTGCTGGGGCTCGCGCTCGGCGTGCTCATGGTCGACGTGGGGATGCATGACATCGCGTGGCGGACCGTGCGGGCGCGCGGGCTGACCAGGTTCATGGCCGCCTGCATGCTCGCCGGCTACGGGTGGGCGCTGGTGTCGGCGCTCGTGTGGATCGTCGGCGGCCCGGCGCTCGACGGCTACCGGTACGACGTCGTGGTCCACTCGCTGACCATCGGCTTCGTGATGTCGATGATCCTGGCGCACGCGCCCGTCATCGTGCCCGCCCTGGCCCGGCGGCCGCTGCCGTACCACCCCGTGATGTGGGCGGTGTGGGGGCTGCTGCACGCCGGGCTGCTGGTGCGGGTGCTGGCCGGGGCGCGCGCGGCCGCTGGTGCATGGCAGGTGGGCGGGACGCTGAGCGTCGTGGCGCTGCTGGTCTCGACCGTCGCGCTCGTCGTCCGCGGCGCGCGCCCGCGCCGGGCCTCGACGCGAGCGGCCGACGAGCGCGCGGCAGGCGGCGCTGTGGCCGAGGAGCGGGTCACGATCGCGGCCGGGACGGTCGATGGCGACGAGCCGGAGCTCGTCCGGTGAGCGCCGCCGCCCCGGGCGCCGCCGCCCCGGGCGCCGCCGCGCCGCGCCGCGCCCGGACCGACCAGCTGACGTCGGCCTGGATGGTCGCCGCGCTCGTCGTCATGGCCGTCGGCCTCGCCGCGCGCCACGTCCTGCCGCAGCCGCTGTGGACGATGATCCACGTCGTCACGCTCGGAGTGCTGAGCAACGCGATCCTCCAGTGGTCGTGGTACTTCGCGCGGGCCCTGCTCCACCTGCCCGCGGATGACCGCCGCTCTGGCGCGGGTGCGCGGGTGCGCAGCGTGGCGTTCAACGTCGCGCTCGTCGGGCTCGTCGCGGCGATGTGGACCGCCAGCGCGTGGGGCACGGTCGTGGCGGCGGGCGCGGTCGGGACGGTCATCGCCTGGCACGGGCTGGCGCTGGTGCGGGCCGCGCGGACGCGGCTGGCGTCGCGGTTCGCCGTCGTCATCCGGTACTACGTGGTCGCCGCGGCGTTCCTCGTCGTGGGCTGCGTCCTGGCCGGGTTCGTCACGGTGGCGATGTTCTCCCGCGACGCCCCCGCGTGGCTGCTCTCGGCTCGCGACGGCCTCACGCTCGCGCACGCGCTCGTCAACGTCGGGGGCTGGGTCGGCCTGTCGATGGCGGGCACGCTCGTCACGCTCGGCCCGACCATGCTCCGCACGCGGATCGACCCCGCCGCGGTCGGTGCCGCGGTGGGCGCGCTGCCGTGGCTGGCCGGTGGGATCGCGGTCGCGGCGACGGCTGCGGGCCTGGGCTGGATGCCGGGCGTCGGCCTCGGGCTGCTCGCGTTCGCGGGTGCGGCGGCCTTGGGCGTCGTCGTGCCGCTGGTGCGCGAGGCGCGGGCCAAGGCGCCGCGCACGTACGCGACGTGGACCACGAGCGCGGGCCTCGGGTGGCTCCTCGTCGGGCTCGTCGCCGTCGCGGCCGGCGCCGTCACCGCGCCCGACGCCACCGCGCTCCGCGACCACGACCTGCCCTGGCTGGCCGTGCTGGGAGCGGGCGGCCTCGCGCAGGTGTTCGTCGGCGCGATGACGTACCTCATGCCGGTGGTCGTCGGGGGCGGGCCGGAGGCGGCGCGCGCCGGCATGCGGGTGCTGGAGACCGGCTGGACCCTGCGTGTGACGCTGCGCAACGCGGCGCTCCTGCTCGCCGCGCTGAGCGGGGCCGGCGGCGGGCTCGGCGCGCTGTGGTGGGCGCTTGTGGTCGCCTGCTTCGCCGGCGACGTCGCCGCGTTCGCGGTCGCGGGCGCCACTCAGTCCCGCGCTCGTCGCGCCCTCGCCACGCCGGCCCCCACGCCCCCCGTCCCCGACCCCGACCACGCCCCCCACCCCCACTCCCACCCCGCCCGACCTGCTCCGCGAACACGGCAGTCCGGCCCGAGCACGGCAGTCCTGCCTGCCGTGCTCGACGCAAGCTGCCGTGTTCGCGGGCAGGGCGACGGCGGGGCCGGTGGGGATGGTGGGGCCGGCGGGGGCGGCGGCACCGGAGGTGGCGCCGGGGGCGCGCCGAGCACGACGACAGGAGATCTCGATGTCTGACCTGACGCCGACGAGCGGGCCGCGGGCCCTGCCGAGCCAGGAGGGCAGTCCCGTCGCGCGCGCCGGCATGGCCGTCGTGGGCGTGGTGGTGGTCGTCGCGCTCGCCGTCACGGGCCTGCTGGTGCGGCCCGCGCTCGCGGCGGCGCAGGCGGCGGGGGCACTGGCCGCCGAGCCGGTTGCGGGCTCCGGCGCGGCGGCGACCCCCACCGGGCACACCACCGAGGTGACCGTGACGGTCCACGGGATGGCGTTCACGCCCTCGTCGATCGACGTCCCGGTCGGGAACCGGCTGCGCGTGACGCTGGACAACACGGGCGACCAGCGGCACGACCTGGTCCTGGCGAACGGCGCGACGACCGGCGTGCTGGCGCCCGGCGCCCGGGCGACCGTCGACGCCGGCGTGATCGGGGCCGACCTGGAGGGGTGGTGCTCGCTGCCCGGCCACCGGCAGATGGGCATGGTGATCCACGTCCACGCCGTCGGCGCGGCGGCACCGGCGCCGACGTCGTCGGGCGCCGCCATGGCGGGCATGGGCGCCGGGTCGTCGGGCTCGTCGGCCGCACCCACGATGGCGGAGCTGCAGCAGGAGGCGGCCGCGCTGCCCGCCTACCCGGCCGAGCTGCCGCCGCTGGAGCCCGGCACCGAGCACAGCTACACGTTCCACGTCACCGAACAGCCCGACCCGGTCACCGGCGCGCTCACGCGCGAGACCTGGACCTACAACGGCACGGCACCGGGGCCGATCCTCCACGGGCGGATCGGCGACACGTTCCACGTCACGCTCGTCAACGACGGCACCATGGGCCACTCGATCGACTTCCACGCCGGCGAGCTCGCGCCCGACGGCCCGATGCGGACCATCGACCCCGGCCAGAGCCTGGAGTACACGTTCACCGCGTCGCGCGCCGGCATCTGGCTCTACCACTGCTCGACGATGCCGATGAGCGACCACATCGCCAACGGCATGTTCGGCGCAGTGGTCATCGAGCCCGCCGGGCTGGAGCCGGTCGCGCACCAGTACGTGGTGGTGCAGTCCGAGGAGTACCTCGGTGCCGACGGCCAGCCGGCGGACCCGGCGAAGGTCGCCGCGATGGTGCCGGACGTCGTCACCTTCAACGGCCGCGCCTTCCAGTACGACGCGCACCCGCTCACCGCGCGCGTGGGGCAGCGGGTGCGGTTCTGGGTGCTGGACGCCGGGCCCAACCTGTCCCTGTCGTTCCACGTGGTCGGGGCGCAGTTCGACAGCGTCTGGTCGGAGGGCTCGTACTCCGTCAGGGATGGCGTGGCCGCGTCGGGCGCCGCCTCGGGTGCGGCCGGCGCGCAGGTGCTGCCGCTGCTGGCGGCGCAGGGTGGGTTCGTCGAGCTGGTGCCTGAGGAAGCCGGGCACTACGCCTTCGTGGACCACGCGATGAGCCTCGCCGAGAAGGGAGCCCACGGCGTGCTCGAGGTGACCTCATGACCCACGCGCCGCGCTGACGGGCGGCGCGTGGGTCGAGGGTCAGCGTCCGGAGTCCTTGCCCGGGCTGTCCTCCGGGACGCCCCGACCCTCCGGGAGAGGGGCACCCTCGGCGTCGGTCCCGGAGTGTGGCCCCGGGCTGTCCAGCGGGACGCCGCGGTCCTCCGGGATGGGGACGCCGCCCAGGGTGCCCGACTCCGGACCGGGGCTGTCGAAGGGGACCTCCTCCAGCAGCTCCTCGTCCGGCGCGCCCAGCGGTCCGGTGCCCGAGTACGGGCCGGGGCTGTCCTCCGGCACGGAGCCGGACCAGTCCTCACCCTGCTCGGCGGCGGCGCGACGCCGGAGCGCCTCGTCCTGTGGGGTCATCGGCTCGTCGTTGGTGCTCACGAAACGCCTCCATGTTCTCGTTGGTGCACGGAACTCCCGATGCGCTGGCGGGAGAGCTCGCTCTCCACGGCCCGGTCGGTCAGGACCGGGCGTCGCGCTCGTCGGCGCTCGCCCGCCGTGACCGGTGCGACGAAGCCCGGCGCGACGACGAGCACGATCCACAGGGTCGGGGTCGTCGTCGCGCGCCACTGTCGCCGCGCTCGGTCCCCACGTGCGTCCTTCGATTGGACTCGCCGGTCGGGTGGCCCGCAACCGGGGGAGGCGCGGAGTCCGGCCCCGACCCTCTCGGTGGGGTCGGCAGGTGGGGCCACCGGACCGTCGCGCGACGCTCGGTCAGAGGTCGAGGCGCGACGTCACCGCATCGACCACCGCCTGGGCGATCCGCGCGTGCCCCTGGCCGTTCGGGTGGTCCCCGTCCGGCGCGAGCAGGCGGGTCTCGTCACCCGAGTAGTCGGGGCCCTTGAACGCCGCGCGCAGGTCGACGTAGGCGGACCCGGTGTCCGCCGCGACCTCGCGGACGAGCGTGTCCACCTGGTCGGTGAGTGTGGTTGCGGCGGCCACGTACGCCGGGCCCTGCGCCTGCGCGTACGAGCCACCGAGCCACACGTTCCAGTAGTCGAGGAGCACCACGAGCGCGCCGTGGGCTGCCGTCAGGTCCTGGACCTGGGCGACGATGTCCCGCAGGTTCCGCTCGACCGCCGGCAGGGCCTCCTGGTAGCAGCTCACCGTGGTGCCGCAGGCGGCGTTGAACTCCACGTCGTTGGCACCGACCTCGATCTCGACGATGTCGGCGCCGGACAGGTCGGACTCGACGCGGTGGTCCGTCGTCACGGCGTCGAGGACGTCCGTGCTGGTGGCGCCGTTGACGGCATCGTTGGTGGCCGTGACGTCACGGACGTGGTGCACGCTGAGCCGGGATGCGCTCAGCTGCGGGAAGGGCGTGCACCCGCACCCGCCGCCGGCCGGCACGGAGTCGCCGAGGGCGACCACGGACCACGCGACCGTGTGGGTCGCGTGCGGGCTCGCGGTGGCGTGCGGCCTGAGCTGTGGGGCTGCCGCGGGGCTGAGCGCGCACCCGACCAGCACGAGGGCGGCAGCGCAGGCGGCGACCACCGCCGCCGTGCTCCTGCGGGGTCCGCGCATCCGGCGATGGTAGGTCGGCTCGCTGAGGGGCCTTCGCGGCGGAAGAGCCTGCTGCACGGGTCCGGCCCGAGCGGGCGCCGGGCGCCGGACCGGCCACCCGACTCGCCCGTCGACCCTGCCCGAGGTCGGGCAGCCGCGGATAGATTCCAGGACATGTCCCACACCAGCGTGGTTGCTGCGTTGCGCGCGTTCGTCGCCGAGCGCGACTGGGCGCAGTTCCACTCACCCGAGAACCTCGCCAAGAGCGTCGTGATCGAGGCGGGCGAGCTGCTCGAGTGCTTCCAGTGGGGCTCGGACGCCGCTCCGGACCACGTCCGCGCCGAGCTCGCGGACGTCCTCACCTACTGCTACCTGCTGGCGGACAAGATGGGGTTCGATCCCGAGGAGATCGTCCTCGCGAAGCTCGACGAGACCCGCGCGAAGTACCCCGTCGAGAAGGCCCGCGGCCGGAGCACGAAGTATGACCAGCTCGCGGATTGAGCACCTCCGCTTCACGCCCGACGAGGTCACGGCCTGGGCCGCGCTGAGCGCCAAGCACAGCAACTGGCCGGTCGTGTACACGCTCGACGACGACCGCCGCGTGTACGTGGGCCAGACCGCATGGGCACGGTCGCGCCTCCGGCAGCATCTCGCCAACGAGCAACGGCGCACGCTGGCGCGGGCGCGGGTCGTCATCGACGACGAGTTCAACCAGTCCGTGTGCCTGGACCTCGAGTCGCACCTCATCAGGTGGTTCGCCGGCGATGGGCAGCTGCTGCCGCTCAACCGCAACGACGGCCAGACGGACGCGGACTACTTCGACCGCGCGCGATACCGCGAGCGCTTCCGAGACATCTTCGACGCGCTGCGCGCCGACGGCCTCTTCAGCCAGAGCATCGAGGGCATCCAGAACCAGGACCTCTTCAAGCTCTCCCCGTACAAGGCCTTGACCGACGACCAGAGCCAGGCGGTGCTCGAGATCCTCACGGGGCTCTTCGACCGGCTCGCGACCGGGATGCCGAGCACCAGCGTCGTCGAGGGTGAGCCAGGGACGGGCAAGACCATCGTCGCGATCTTCCTCATGAAGCTGCTCGCCGACATCGCGGCCACGGGTCCGGACGACGAGGTCGACGGCGACTCGTTGTTCTCCGACTTCTTCCTCGAGGGCTACCGAGAGCAGCTCGAAGGCTTCCGGGTAGCACTCGTCGTCCCGCAGCAGTCGCTCCGTGCCTCGGTCCAGCGGGTGTTCAAGAAGACGCCCGCCCTGTCGCCGTCGATGGTGCTGACGCCCTTCGAGGCGGGCTCGGCCGCCGAACCCTTCGACCTGTTGATCGTCGACGAGGCGCACCGCCTCGGCCAACGAGCCGCGCAGGCCGCCGGGCCGCTGAACAGGAAGTTCGTCGACATCAACGTGAGGTTGTTCGGCCGCGACGACCCCACGTTCACGCAGCTCGACTGGATCCGCGCGCAGAGCACGCACCAGCTCCTGCTCGTCGACGCGCGCCAGTCCATCCGGCCGGCAGACCTGCCGACGGCGGCCGTGGACTCGTTGATCGCCCGGGCCAAGCGGGATCACGACCACTACCGGCTCACGTCGCAGATGCGCGTGCGCGGTGGCGAGGACTACATCGAGTACGCCCGTGCGCTGGTGTCCGACGAGCCCCCCGCGAGCCGGAGCACCTTTGGCGACTACGAGCTCCTGCTCTTCGACGACTTCGCGGCCATGCACGACGCGATCCGGGCCAAGGACGCCACCGAGGGGTTGGCACGGTGCGTGGCCGGCTACGCGTGGCCTTGGCCGAGCAAGACCGACGCGTCGGCCTTCGACATCGAGCTCGACGGCTGCAAGCTGCGCTGGAACGTCACGGCCGTCGACTGGATCGACTCCGCCGGTTCGCTCGAGGAGATGGGCTCGATCCACACGGTGCAGGGCTACGACCTCAACTACTGCGGCGTGGTGATCGGTCCCGACCTGAGCCTCGACCCCACGACGAACCGGCTGCGCTTCAACCGCTCGTCGTACTTCGATGCGCGCGGCAAGGCGAACAACAACCTGCTGGGGATCCGCTACTCGGACGAGGATCTGCTGACCTACGTCGAGAACATCTACGGTGTCCTGCTCACGCGCGGCATCCGCGGCACATACGTCTACGTCTGCGACCCGGTGCTGCGCGAGCGTTTCCGCGGGCACGTGGCCACTGCGGAGCACGTCTCCGCGCGGCCGTGACGGGCGTCACGGCGGTCCACCGAGCCCCCTCGTGCCTCGTCAGGCGCCCGCGAGGCCGACGAGTCGCACGTCGCAACGCGTGCGCCCGGCGGCGGCGTGGGCGAGCCGACGGTCGCCCGTGAGCAGGGTGCCGTCGAGGGACTCCGCAAGCGCGACGTACGTCGCGTCGTAGGCGCTGAGGTTGCCCCGCAGCGCCCAGATGCGGGGGAGCAGCTCGTCCGCGGGCCATCGCGCGGCAGGAAGGTCGGCGAGATCGTCCAGGGCCTCCCGGGCCCGGGACTCCGGGACCACGCCGAGCGCAGCCATGCGGCGCAGCGCCGACGCGGTCTCCACGACGGCCAGGTGCGGGAGGTTGAGGTCACCCGAGTGCTCCTCGACGAGGCGAGCCGTCGCGCGGTCCGGGCCGCCGCCGACGAGGAGTTCGCAGAGCGCCGACGCGTCCAGGACGAGTGTCACCGCGACGCCCGGTCGTCGTCCGGTTCGCCGCGCTCCGCCCGAACGGCATCCGCCGCCGCGCCGGGCTCCAGGTCGACGCCCGGCCTCGACGCGACACGCACCATCCACTGCGCGAGCGTCGGTCGGCTCGTCTCGCGCCGCAGGAGCCCGAGCACGTACTCCGAGAGGCTCTGACCGGCCTCGGCAGCGCGTGCCTTCAGCACGCGGCTCACCTCGTCGGGCACATCCCGGACCTGCAGCGTCCCCATGACCTCGACCATAGGCACATGCATAGTGCATGGCAACGGCGCGTGGCCTCGTCATCCGCACACGACGAGGCCCCGGCCCGCCACCACTGGCGAACCGGGGCCCCGCGTCACGCGAGTCAGGAGCCCGTGGGAGCAGCCACGGACCCCTGACGACTAGCAGTCGTAGTACAGCTCGAACTCGTACGGGTGCGGCCGCAGGCGCAGCGCGTCGACCTCGGCGGAGCGCTTGTAGTCGATCCAGGTCTCGATGAGGTCGGGCGTGAACACGTTGCCGGCGGTGAGCCAGTCGTGGTCGGCCTCGAGGTTGTCGAGCACCTCGTTGAGCGAGCCGGGCACCTGCTTGACCTTGGCGTGCTCCTCGGGGGGCAGCTCGTAGAGGTCCTTGTCGATCGGCTCCGGCGGCTCGATCCGGTTCTGGATGCCGTCGAGGCCGGCCATGAGCATCGCCGAGAAGGCGAGGTACGGGTTCGACGACGGGTCCGGCACGCGGAACTCGAGCCGCTTGGCCTTGGGGTTGGTGCCGGTGACCGGGATGCGGATGCAGGCGGACCGGTTGCGGGCCGAGTAGACGAGGTTCACGGGAGCCTCGAAGCCCGGCACCAGGCGGTGGTACGAGTTGACGGTCGGGTTGGTGAACGCCAGCAGCGACGGCGCGTGCTTGAGCAGGCCGCCGATGTACCAGCGCGCCAGGTCGGAGAGGCCGCCGTAGCCCTTCTCGTCGTAGAAGAGCGGCGCGCCGTCCTTCCACAGGGACTGGTGGCAGTGCATGCCCGAGCCGTTGTCACCGAAGAGCGGCTTCGGCATGAAGGTCGCGGTGCGGCCGTTCTGGTGCGCGACGCCCTTGATGACGTACTTGAACAGCTGGAGCTTGTCGCCCGCCTTGAGCAGCGTGTCGAACTTGTAGTTGATCTCGGCCTGGCCGGCGGTGCCCACCTCGTGGTGCGCGCGCTCGATGCCGAACTCCAGCTTCTCGAGCTCGACGACCATCTCGTCGCGCAGGTCGGCGAACTGGTCCACCGGCGGGACGGGGAAGTAGCCGCCCTTGTAGCCGATCTTGTGACCGAGGTTGCCGCCCTCCTCCTCGCGCCCGGAGTTCCACGCCGCCTCGACGGAGTCGATGTAGTGGAAGGCGGAGCCGGCGCTCGTCGCGTAGCGGATCGAGTCGAAGACGTAGAACTCGGCCTCGGGGCCGAAGTACGCGGTGTCGGCGATCCCGGTGGAGCGCAGGTACGCCTCCGCCTTGGCGGCCACCTGGCGCGGGTCACGGCTGTACGGCTCGGCGGTGTACGGGTCGACGATGCCGAAGTTGATGTTCAGCGTCTTCTCGACGCGGAAGGGGTCGATGTAGGCGCTCGTCACATCCGGGATCAGGCCCATGTCCGACTCGTGGATCGCCTGGAAGCCGCGGATCGACGAGCCGTCGAACGCGACGCCCTTGCTGAAGAAGTCGGCGTCGACCGCCGCGGCGGGGACGGTGAAGTGCTGCATCACGCCAGGCAGGTCACAGAACCGGACGTCGACGAACGTGACGCCCTCACTCTTGATGAACGCCAGGACTTCCTCTGGCTTGGTGAACATCCGCTGCTCCTCGGTTGATGGGGCCCGCGACCGGGCAACCGCGAGGCTAGGCGGCCGGGATGTCGGCCGGGTGCCGCGTTCGTTTCGCGGGTGTTACACGCCGGGTGCGCGCGTAACGGTTCGTCGTCGGGTTCGTCGTACCCCGAAGGTTTCCGTACCGTGCGGCCGGGCGCACGACGAGGACCGCATGCTGAACGGCTCCGGCGGCACTCCGGCCGGCGCCGCCGCGTGCGACGACGCCGTTCGCGCCGCCGTCCGGTGCGGCACGGCCCGCGCACCTGCCTACGCTGTGCCCGTGGTGGAACGCCGGGACATCGGATCGTGGCTCGAGGGCGGGTCGCTCGACGGCGCGACGGACGTCGGCCTGCCGGCGCAGGGCACGGGCTCCCCGGCCCGCTTCGGGCGACGGGTGCTCGCCCTGATGGTCGACTGGCTGGCCTGCCTGCTCGTGTCGTCGGTGTTCTTCCGCGAGCCGGGGGCGACGCTGCCAGTGGTCTCGGGGGCGCCGATGGCGACCCTCGGCATCTTCGCGCTGGAGAACCTGGTGCTCGTCGGCACGCTCGGACACACGCTCGGCCACCGGCTGCTGGGCCTGCGGGTGCGCCGGCTCGCAGTGGTCGAGGGCGGCACGGCGGAGCCCGACGACGGCCGCGCACCGGGGCTGGGCCGCGCGGCGGTGCGGACGCTGCTGCTGTGCCTCGTCGTGCCGCCGGCCGTCCAGGACGGCCTCGGCCGGGGTCTGCACGACCGCGCGGCCGGCACCGCGATCGTCCGGCGGTAGGCCGCCCGGGGTAGCCGGACGGCGCGGGTGGCCTCAGCGGCCGCGTGCGCCCTTGCGGTCCGGCCGGGCCTTCATGGGGTCCACACCCTTGGGGATCGGCAGCTTCATGGTGCCGAGCGCCACGAGTCGCTTGTCGATGACCGCCAGCTCCGCCTTGGTCAGCTGCGCCTTGAGGCGCTGCACCTTGCGGGGCAGCTGGCGCAGGGCCACCTGGCCCTCCTCGTCGCCCACCTGGATGGTGGTGATCGGCACGCCGGACGCGACGCGGGCCACCTTCTTGCGCTCGGCGTCGAGCAGGCGGCTCACGCGGTGGGCGGGGCCCTCGGAGACCAGGACGATGCCCGGCCGGCCGAGGCCGCGGAACACCGCGTCGTGCGTGCGGGGGTCGAACTGCACGGGCTCCTGCTGGAAGGTCCAGCCCTTGCGGATGGTGCTCAGTGCCGACAGGGACGCGCCCGGCTGGCCCTCGATGCGCCGGTAGGCGGCGGTCTCCGCCCGGCGCGTGAGCAGGAACATCGCCGCCACCAGGGCGATCGGCACCGCCATGAGGAGGAAGTAGACGAGGTTGTGCACGAGGGCGCCGACGACGGCACCGACCGCGACGATGCCGAGGACGGTGCCGACCATCCACCACGTGACCGCGGGGTCGGTCTCGGCGGTCATCTTGTAGACCTGCCAGACCTGCGTGTACCAGCGGGTCTTCTTCGGGGCGCCCTTGCCCTTGCCGGCGGGTGCCGGGGAGGAGTCGGCGGCGGACGTGCGAGCCATGGGACGCGAGTCTACCGAGCGGCGAGCGTGCTCCCGGTGCGCTCGAGGACGGCAGCCGCCTCCTGGCGCGCGGTGCCCTTCTCCGCCAGGTGCGCGAGCGCCGCGGGGATCGGGCGGCCGGCTCGCGTCATCGCCTGGGCCCACAGCCGGCCGGCGCGGTACGACGAGCGGACGAGCGGCCCGGCCATGACGCCGGCGAACCCGATCGCGGTGGCGTACTCGGAGAGCTCGACGAACTCCTCGGGGTGCACCCAGCGGTCCACCGGGTGGTGGCGCACCGACGGGCGCAGGTACTGCGTCACGGTGATGAGGTCGCAGCCCGCCGCGTGCAGCTGGTCCAGCGCCTCCTTCACCTCGTCGGTGGTCTCGCCCATCCCGAGGATGAGGTTCGACTTGGTGACGAGCCCGTCGTCGTGCGCGCTCGTCAGCACGGACAGCGACCGCTCGTAGCGGAACCCGGGGCGGATGCGCTTGAAGATCCGGGGGACGGTCTCCAGGTTGTGGGCCAGCACCTCGGGCCGCGAGCCGAACACCTCGGCGAGGTTCTCGGGGCGGGCGTCGAAGTCCGGGACGAGCAGCTCGACGCCAGTTCCGGGCGTCACGGCGTGGATGCGGCGCACCGTCTCGGCGTAGAGCCAGGCGCCGCCGTCCGGCAGGTCGTCGCGCGCGACGCCCGTCACGGTGGCGTAGCGCAGGCCCATGGTCCGCACCGAGTCCGCGACGCGGTTGGGCTCGTCGGCGTCGAACGCGGCGGGCTTGCCGGTGTCGATCTGGCAGAAGTCGCACCGCCGGGTGCACTGGTCGCCGCCGATGAGGAACGTGGCCTCGCGGTCCTCCCAGCACTCGAAGATGTTGGGGCAGCCGGCCTCCTCGCACACGGTGTGCAGGCCCTCGCCGCGCACCAGCGCGTGCAGCTCGCCGTAGCGGGGCCCCATCGAGGCGCGGGTGCGGATCCACTCGGGCTTCTTCTCGATGGGCGTCTGCGCGTTGCGGGCCTCCACCCGCAGCATGCGGCGGCCCTCCGGAGCGATCGTCACCGTGCCACCCTAACCGCGGGCTCGCGGGTGGCGAGGCGCGGGGACCTCGGTCCCGCGCCATACGTCCCACGTCACGGGACGCTGACGGGGACACGGCAGGGGGAGCGGCCCGGCGCGGTGGTGACGGGCCGCGGCGCCGTAGGAGGAGGTCCACGATGCGGGTGCTGGTCTCGGTCGCGTCCCGGCACGGCGGGACGCTGGACATGGGCACGGTCGTGGCGGACGCGCTGCGCGAGGCGGGTCACGAGGTCGAGGAGGTCTCGCCCGACGACGTCGAGCGCGTGGACCAGTACGACGCCGTGGTGCTCGGCTCCGCCGTCTACGTCGGCCGGATGGCCCTGGGCATGCGCGACCTCGTCGACCGGCAGGCCGGCCAGCTGCGCGGGCGGCCCGTGTGGCTGTTCTGGTCGGGCCCGGTGGGGGACACACCCGGCGCCGGCCAGACGCCCGACGACGTGACGTCGGTGGCCACGTCGGTGGCCGCGCGCGACGTGCGGATGTTCGCCGGGCGCCTGGAGCGCGACGAGCTCAACATCTCCGAGCGCGCGCTCGTCGCGCTGGTGCACGCCGAGCAGGGCGACTTCCGCGACCTCGACGACGTGCGTGACTGGGCCGACGGCATCGCCACGGCGCTCTCCCACCAGTAGCACCGATCGGCCGTCCCACCGGTAGCGCGCCCCTCACGCGACGCGGCCCACTCGGTCTCACGCGACTTCCACTCGGTCTCTCGCGCCGCGGTCCACTCGGTCTCACGCGAGCGCATAGTTCGTGCGCGAGATCCAGCGTTTCGGGCGCTGAAACACGCATGCTCGCCGACGAACTGTGCGCTCGCCGACGGACGGGTTCGGCGGGGTCAGCCGACTCGGGTCGGGGTCGCCACGGGCAGCGCGGGGGGCGTCGTGCGCTCGCCGGTGGCGAGGAGCGGTGCCAGCGCGTCCGTCAGGTGGCGGCGCACCAGCGGCATCACCTCGGCGATCGTCACGGTCCGGCCGGTCTCGGCCGTGAGGGACGTGACGTCGGCGTCGGGGATGCCGCACGGCACGATGCGCTCGAACCACGACAGGTCGCAGCAGCAGTTGAGCGCGAAGCCGTGCATGGTCACGCCACGCGCCACCCGGACGCCGATCGCCGCCACCTTGCGGTCCCGGCGGCCGTCCCGGCCCGCGAACCACACGCCGCTGCGCCCCTCGACGCGGACCGCCTCCAGGCCCAGGTCGGCGCACGTGCGGATGAGCGCCTCCTCGAGCTGGCGCACGTACCGCACCACGTCCACCGGCTCGGCCAGCCGGACGATGGGGTAGCCGACCAGCTGGCCCGGCCCGTGCCAGGTGATCCGGCCGCCGCGGTCCACGTCCACCACGGGTGTGCCGTCCACGGGGCGGTCCAGGCGGGACGTCCGCTTCCCCGCGGTGTAGACGGGCTCGTGCTCCACGAGCAGCACGGTGTCCGCCCGGGTGCCGTCGGCGACCGCTGCGTGCACATCCCGCTGCAGCGCCCACGTCGGCTCGTACGGCTGGAGCGTGGTGCCGATGTCGAGCACGTCGAACTGCATGAGGGCAGGCTAACCCGCGGTCGGTCGGCCGCAGGGGCGGGGCGGCTCTAGGGTGGTCGCGTGGAGCATCTGCGGGTCGGTCTGGTGGGGTACGGGGCGTCGGGTCGGGGCATCCACACCCGGCTGCTCAAGGAGGTCGGGCAGCACGTCACGGTGGTGGTGACGCGCACGCGCGGGGAGCAGGTGCGGGCCGACTGGCCGCACGCGACGGTGGTGCCGGACCTCGACGGGCTGCTGCAGCACGCGGCCGGCCTCGACCTCGTCGTCGTCGCGAGCCCCACCGGGCACCACGCCGAGGACGTCGCGCGGCTGCTCGAGGCCGGGCTGCCCGTGCTCGTCGACAAGCCGCTGGCGACCACCGAGCAGGCGGCCTCCGAGCTGCTGCGCCTGGCCACGCGCCACGGCGGCCGGCTCACGGTGTTCCACAACCGCCGCTACGACACCGAGCAGCTGACGCTGCGGGCCGTGCTCGCCGCCGGCGAGCTGGGGCGGGTGCACCGCTTCGAACGGCGCTGGGAGAGGTTCCGGCCGGTGCCGCAGCAGCGCTGGAAGGAGCTCGACCCCGACGCCGGCGGCCTGCTGCTGGACCTCGGCTCGCACCTCGTCGACTCCGCCATCCAGCTGTTCGGCCCGGTGGCCAGCGTCACGGCCGAGCTGCGCGCGATCACCACCCCCGCGGTGGACGACGTGTTCCTCGCCCTGCAGCACGTGCCGGACGCCGAGGGTCACGCGGTCATCAGCCACCTGACAGCGGGGGCGCTGGTGGGCGCGCCCGGCCCGCGCACGCGCGTGCTGGGGGACAAGGGCGCGTTCCTCGTCACCCACTTCGAGGGCGAGGCGACCCCCTTCGCGGCGCTCGACGAGGGCCGCGGGGTCGCGCCGCACGAGGCGTGGCTGGTGCGGGGCGCCGAGAAGACGCCGGTGCCGGCCGTGCCAGGTGGGCACGCGGACCTCTACCGTGCCGTGGTGCGCTGGGCGGCCGAGGACGGCCCCGCCCCGGTGGACCCGCTGGACGCGGTGCACGTGGCGCGTGTGCTGGACGCCGCGAAGGTCGCGGCCGCGGAGGGCCGCTCGGTCCGGCTCGTCTAGCGGCGGCCCTGTGGACGGCGGCCGACGGGGCCGGCGCGCCGCCGCTTCGATGGGGCCATGGACCCTGCCGGTGACGTCGTCCGCGCACTGCTCGGCCACGGGGCGCTCGTGGGGCACGACGCCGGGCCGTCGCTGGCGGACGTGCGACGCGCCCGCGTCCCGCTGTCCGACGCCGAGGCCGTCACGGTGCTCGTGCCGATCGCCGAGACCCTCGACGCGCTGCACGCCGCGGGCCTCGCCTCCGGCCCCCCCGGCGCCGGTGACATCCGCTTCCTGCCCGACGGGCGGCCGGCGCTCGTCGTCCCGGCGCGCTGGCAGGACGACCAGGACGGGGACGTGGCCGGCCTGCTCAGGACCGTGCTCGCGGCGATGACGCCGCCGGCGGACCCCACCGACGCGGACGACGACCACCCGGGCGGCGATGCGGACGAGGACGGGCACGACGACCGGGACCCGAGCGACGACGGGGATGCGGGCGACGATGCCGGAGCGCGTGGTCGTGGCGCGCGGGACCTGCGTCCCGTGCTCGAGCGGCTGCTCGCACGTGGGTGCACCAGCGGCTCGGAGGTGGTGCGGGCCTGCTTCGCCACGGTGGACCCCGAGGCCGTGCGGGTGCCCGACGCCGGTGCGCTCGCCCGTGCCGCGCTGCTCGGCACGCCGACACCGCCGTCCGGCGCCGCCCCGGCCGGCGTCGCGCGCCGCGGAGCCCTGCCGGGACGCGGGCGCCCTGCCGGTCGTCGAGCCGCGCGCCAGGCTGCTCGTCGCCGGGCGCGGCGGCGCACCGCCGTGGCGGCGCTGGCGGCGGTCGTGGTCGTCGGCGGTGTCCTGCTGCGTCCCGCCACCGACCGCGCGGCCGCCGGGCAGACGCCGTCCGCCGTGGCGGACGCCGGACGGGTGCCGGCCACGGTGGCGGCGATGGCAGACCCGGTGCTGGACCGGGCGGCGCCGGTGGCTGCGGCGCAGGCGCTGACCCGGCAGCGCGCCGCGCTCGTCGCCGCGGGCGACGCCGCCGGCCTGGCCGCGGTGGACGCGGCCGACGGTCCCGCGCTCGACGCGGACGAGGACCTCGTCGCATCGCTCGCGGGCGACCGGCTCGAGGGCCTGAGCGTCGACGTGCAGGGCGCCGAGGCGGTGACGGCGGACGCCGACGAGGCCCGCGTGGCCGTCACCTCGGCGATGAGCCCCTACCGCCGCGTGGGACCCGCCGGGACGGTGGCGGTGTCGGGCACCGCGCCCCGCACCGTGGTGCTCCGCCTGCGCTGGACGCCGGCCGGTTGGCGCGTCTGGTCGGTCGCCGGCCCGTCAGGCGCGTGAGGCGGCCCACACCCAGGCCACGGCGGTGGCGAGGTCGGGGTGGTCGGGCACGAAGCCGGACGCGGTGAGCGCGGCCGGCACGGCGCGAGCCGAGCCCAGCACCTCGGAGGCGAAGTCGCCGAGCACCACCCGCAGCACCGGCGCGGGCACCGCCAGCACCGCCGGGCGGTGCCACGTGGCGGCGAGCGCGCGGACGACGTCGGCGTTGCGGTCGGCCCCGGCGGCGAGGTTGACGGGCCCCTGCACGTCGGCCGTCAGCAGGTGGCTGATCGCGCGGACCTCGTCGTGCAGCGTGATCCAGGTCCAGAACTGCCGGCCCGAGCCGAGCCGGCCGCCCAGCCCGAGGCGGACCAGGGGGAGCAGCCGTCCCAGCGCCCCGCCGCTGGCGGACAGCACGATCGACGTCCGCAGGTGCACGACGCGCACCCCCGCCGCCGCGGCCGGCGCGGTGGCCGCCTCCCAGCGCTCGACGAGCTCCGCGAAGAACGTGCTGCCGTAGGGCTCGGTCTCGGTGAGCTCGTCGTCGCCCCGGTCGCCGTACGCGCCCACGGCGGAGCCCTGGAGCAGCACCCGCGGGGTGTCGGGTCGCGACGCCAACGTGCTGGCCAGCAGGCTCGTGGTGCGCAGGCGCGAGGACACCACGGCGCGCTTGCGCGCCGGCGTGAGCGGCCGCGACCCCGCGTTGACGCCCGCGAGGTTGACCACGGCGTCCGCGCCGACCAGGTCGGCCGCGTCGAGCCGGCCCGCGTCGGGGTCCCACGAGATCTCCCCGGGCCCCCGGGCGGCGCCGCGGACGAGGCGCACCACGTCGTGGCCCTCGTCCCGCAGGTGCGCCACCAGCGCAGAACCGATCAACCCATGGGACCCCGCGATGACGACGCGCATCGGGCCATTCTCCGGGTCGAGGGCGCCCGGTTCCAGCCGGCCCGACGCCCTCCGGTCCGTGGGCCGCGTCGGCGGGTGCGGCCCCGGGAACGCCGAAGGGCGCCCCGACCAGCGGGACGCCCTTCGGGGAACGACGGGTCAGAGGCCCAGCTCGGCCTCGAACGCGCCCTCCTCGATGCGGTTCTTCACCGCGACCAGGTAGCGCGACGCGTCGGCGCCGTCGACCAGGCGGTGGTCGTACGAGAGCGACAGGTAGCACATCTGCCGCACCGCGATGACGTCGGAGCCGTCCTCGCCCGTGATGACCACGGGCCGCTTGACGATGGCGCCCGTGGCGAGGATGGCCGACGTGCCGCCGGGGACGATCGGCGTGTCGATGAGCGCGCCGCCCGACCCGGTGTTGGTCACCGTGAACGTCGCGCCGGACAGCTCGTCGGGCGAGACCTTGTTGGCGCGCGTGCGGCTGGCGAGGTCGGCGATCTTCCGGGCCAGGCCGGCCAGGTTGAGGTCGCCCGCCTCGCGGATCACCGGCACGAGGAGCCCGCGCTCGGTGTCGACCGCGATCCCCACGTTCTCCGAGCCGTGGTAGGTGATCTGGTTGCCCTCGAGCACCCCGTTGACCTTGGGGTAGGCCTTGAGCGCCTCGATCGCGGCCTCGATGAAGAACGGCAGGAAGGTGAGGTTGACGCCCTCGCGTGCCTTGAACGCGTCCTTCGCCCGTGCGCGCAGCCGCGCCACCTTGGTGACGTCGACCTCGACCACGGTGGTGAGCTGGGCCTGCGTCTGCAGGGCCTCGACCATGCGCTCGGCGATGATCTGGCGCAGCCGGCTCGCCTTCTCGGTGGTGCCGCGCAGCGGCGAGACCGGGGGCACGGTGGCCTTGGCGCCCGACGGGGCTGGAGCGGCCGCCGCGGGGGCCGGGGCGGCCTGCTGGGCGGCGGCCTGGGCCGCAGCCGCCTGACGCGCCGCCTCCGCCTTCGCGGCGGCCTCGAGCACGTCCTCCTTGCGGATCCGGCCGCCCACGCCCGTGCCCGTGACGGTCGAGGCGTCGACGCCCTTCTCCGCCGCGAGCTTGCGGACGAGAGGCGTGAGGTACGCGCCCGCCGACGGCAGCGCGACGGCGGCCGCCTCGCCCGCGGGGACCGGCGTCGGCTCGGGGGAGGCGGCCGGGGCCGGCGTCGCCGGGATCGGCGCGGGGGTGGCCGCCTCCGCGCTCGGGGCGGGCTCCGGAGCCGGAGCAGGGGCAGGGGCTGGTGCGGGGGCAGGTGCCGGTGCGGGCGCTGCGGCGGCGGGCGCCGGGGCGCCGCTGCCGATCACGGCGAGCACCGCGCCCACCTGGGCGGTCTCGTCCTCGCCGACGAGGATCTGCTGCACCACGCCCGCCACGGGCGACGGCACCTCGGTGTCCACCTTGTCGGTGGAGATCTCGAGCAGCGGCTCGTCGACCGCCACGGTGTCGCCGACGTTCTTCAGCCAGCGCGTGACGGTGCCCTCGGTGACGGACTCGCCCAGGGCGGGCAGCAGCACCTCGGTGCCCGAACCGGCCGGGGCGTCCTGCGGCGCAGCGGGTGCGGCCTCCTCGGCGGCCACGGACACCGGTGCGGGGGCGGGCGGTGCCGGCTCCTCGGCGGGCGTCGGCTCCGGCTCGGCCTGCTCGGCGGGGGCGGCCACGGGCTCGTCGTGCGCCGCGGCGGTGCCGTCCCCGATGACGGCGAGCACGGCGCCCACCTGGGCGGTCTCGTCCTCGCCGACGAGGATCTGCTCGAGGACGCCGGCGAACGGCGACGGCACCTCGGTGTCGACCTTGTCGGTGGAGATCTCCAGGAGGGGCTCGTCGACCGCGACGGTGTCACCGACGTTCTTCAGCCAGCGGGTGACGGTGCCTTCGGTGACGGACTCCCCGAGGGCGGGAAGCTGCACGTTCTGCGACATGACGGCTCAGGTCTCCTTCGATTCTCAGGCGTGCGCGTGCAGCGGCTTGCCGGCGAGGGCGAGGAACGCCTCGCCGAGGGCCTCGTTCTGGGTGGGGTGCGCGTGGATCAGGCTCGCGACGTCCTCCGGGTAAGCCTCCCAGTTGACGATGAGCTCGGCCTCACCGATGAGCTCGCCGACGCGCGCGCCGATCATGTGCACACCGACCACCGGGCCGTCCTTCTGGCGGACCAGCTTGACGAAGCCCTGCGTGCCGAGGATCTGGCTCTTGCCGTTGCCGCCCAGGTTGTACTCGACGGTCTCGACGTCCACGTACAGCTCGCGCGCCTTCGCCTCGGTGACGCCCACGGAGGCGACCTCGGGGTTGGAGTAGGTGACGCGCGGGATGCCGCTCTCGATGATGGGCGCCGGGGACAGGCCGGCGATGTCCTCGGCGACGAAGATGCCCTGCGCGAACCCGCGGTGGGCCAGCTGCAGGCCGGGGACGATGTCGCCGACCGCGCGGATGTTGGCCACGCCGGTGCGCAGCCGCTCGTCGGTGATGACGAAGCCGCGGTCCATCGTGATGCCCTGCTCCTCGTACCCGAGGTCGGCCGTGGCCGGGCCGCGGCCCACGGCGACGAGCAGCACGTCGGCGTCGAAGGTCTTGCCGTCCTCGAGCCACACGTGCACGCCGGAGTCGGTCTGCGAGACGCCCGCGAAGCGGACGCCCACGGAGAAGTTGATGCCCCGCTTGCGGACCTGGCGCTCGAAGGCCTTGCTCAGCGCCTCGTCCTCGTTGGGCAGCAGGTGCGGCAAGGCCTCGACGATGGTGACGTCGGCGCCGAACGACTTCCACACGCTCGCGAACTCGGAGCCGATGACGCCGCCGCCGAGGATGACCGCGCTCTTCGGGATCCAGTCGAGTTGCAGCGCCTGGTCGGACGTGATGACCCGGCCGCCGATCTCCAGGCCGGGCAGCGACTTCGCGTAGGAGCCCGACGCCAGCACCACGTGCTCGCCGGTCAGTGTGCGGTCGCCCACCTGGACGGTGTTCGGGCCGGTGAGCCGGCCCCAACCGTTGACCACCTCGATGCCGCGGCCGGAGACGAGGCCCTGCAGCCCCTTGTAGAGGCGGCCGACCACCGTCTCCTTGTACTGGTTGACCTCGGTCATCTCGATCTTCTCGAGCTGGGTGTGCACGCCGAAGTGCGCGCCCTCGCGGGCGTCGTCGGCGATCTCCGCCGCGTGCAGCAGCGCCTTGGTGGGGATGCAGCCGCGGTGCAGGCAGGTGCCGCCGACCTTGTCCGCCTCGACGAGGGCCACCGACTTGCCGAGCTGCGCCGCGCGCAGGGCGGTGGCGTAGCCGCCGCTCCCTCCGCCCAGGACGACGATGTCGAAGGTGCCGGTGTCGGCCACAGCCTGCTCCTCAGGTTCGGGGGATGGGGGGATAAGGACCAAAGTCCATCTTGTCATTCCCGCACGTCGCGGACGAACGCGCTGGCCGGTCGTCCGGTGTGATGTCCGAGACATTCGTCCCAGGTATCCGGCCTCCGGGGCCACGGGTTCGCCGGTTAGGCTCGCCGGCATGGCGTGGTTCCGCCGGCACCGGCCGGCCGCGGGGGGCGAGACATCGGCGCGCGAGGCGCGCGAGGCGACGCTTGCCCACCTCAAGGACTTCGTCGCCACCCGGGTGGGCGTCGAGGCGTACGTGGAGCCGGCCACGAGGATGACGCCGACGACGGTGATGCTCGTGGCGACCGACGGCGAGTGGACCCGCCGCAAGGTGCCCGACCCGGGCACCGCCGTGCAGATCGCGCGCGACCTCGGCATCCCCGCCTACGACGTGCAGCGCGTGGGGTACCCCCAGCGTGTGCGCGACTGGAACGCGCGCCAGCGGCTGTCGCCGGGCAGCGACCGCCCGACGATCGACCCTGCCTGACCGGGCCGCCCGACGATCGACCCCGCCTGACCGGGCGGGACCGCTCCACTCAGGAGACGGGGCCGCGAGGTCAGCGGGAGGCGCGGGACTCCACGAACGCCAGGAGCGTGCGGACGCCGAAGCCGGTGCCGCCCTTGGGGGTGTAGTCGTGCTCGCCGCGCTCGTTGAACGCCGGCCCGGCGATGTCGTAGTGCGCCCACGGGGTGCTGCCGGCGAACTCCTTGAGGAAGATCCCGGCGACGAGCATGCCCGCGTCGCGGTTGCCCGCGACGTTGGCCAGGTCGGCCACGCGCGAGGACAGGGCGGCCTTGAGCTCGTCGGGCAGCGGCATGGGCCACGCCTGCTCGCCGGAGCGGCCGGCCGCCGCCACGAGCTGGGCGCGCACCTCGTCGGTCCCCATGACGGCCCCCACGCGGTCGCCGAGGGCGACGACCTGCGCGCCCGTCAGGGTCGCGATGTCGACGACGACGTCCGGCTTCTCCTCGGTCGCCGCCACGAGGCCGTCGGCCATGACGAGGCGTCCCTCGGCGTCGGTGTTGAGCACCTCGACGGTCTTCCCGCCCCGGATGGTCACCACGTCCGACGGCCGCTGCGCGGTGCCCGAGGGCATGTTCTCCGCGAGGCAGAGCCAGCCCGTGACGGCGACCGGCACGCCCAGCTGCGCGGCGGCGAGCACGGTGTGCAGCACCGCGGCGGCGCCCGCCATGTCCGACTTCATCGTCTCCATCGCGGCGCTCGGCTTGATGGAGATGCCGCCCGAGTCGAACGTGATGCCCTTGCCCACCAGCGCGACCTTCGCCTTGGCGCGCGCGGGGGAGTAGGCCACCTTGACCAGCCGCGGCGGGCGCGGCGAGCCCTGGCCCACGCCGACGAGGCCGCCGTACCCGCCGGCGGCGAGCGCCTTCTCGTCGAGCACGGTGATCTTCACGCCCTTGACGCCCTTGGCCGCGACGCGCGCCGCCTCGGTGAACGCCTCCGGGTACAGGTGGTTCGGGGCCGCGTTGACCAGGTCGCGCGTCGCGTGGACCGCGGCGGCCAGCACCTCGGCCCGGGCAACGCCCTGCGTGGCAGCCGCGTCCTTCGCCTTCGTCGTGACGACCTCGATCGAGGTGACCGGCCGCGTCGCGGCCTCGGCGGCGCGGTAGCGCGTGTACGTGTAGGCGCCGAGCAGCGCGCCCTCGGCGACGGCGACCGCGGCGTCCGCGTCTGCCGTCGGCAGCGCGAGGGCGACGGACGCGACGCCCGCCAGCTCGCGCGTCGCGGCACCGGCCGCGCGGCGCAGCCGCTCCGCCGTGACCTCGCCCGTGCCGAGCCCCGTGAGCACCAGCACCTTCGCCTTGAGGCCGGTGGCGGGCACGCGCCGCACCTCGTCGGCCTTGCCGCTGACGCCGAGCGCGGCGGCGTCGCGGACCAGCGCGGCGCGCAACTCGCCCGGCAGCCAGTCGGCGTCGAGGAGCTCGACCGTGCCGTTCCGGGGAGCGGTGGCCACCACGAGGGCGTCCACGGAGAGCTTGGCGGGGTCCTTGCTGGTCAGGGCGATCACCTGCCCAAGGGTAGTCGGGTGCGCCACTGGTTCGACCGGTACCGTGTCGAGCCGTGAGCACCCTCCTGGTCTGGGTCGGCGTCGTGCTGAGCCTCCTGCTGGCCGCCTGGGCGGGGTGGCACACGCTCCGCAACCGGCCCGTGATCCTGCGGCAGCTCATCGCCGGAGCGGTCGTCGAGGCCTACCTCCTGGTGCAGCTCGTCGTGGTGCTGGTGCACCCGGCGGGTGGCGGAGCCGCGAGCGGCTTGTTCTGGATCTACGTGGGCACCCAGTTGTTCGTGCTGCCGCTGGCGGCCACCTGGGCCTTCGCGGAGCGCACGCGCTGGAGCTCGGTGGTGCTCCTCGCGGGGGCGCTCGTCGTCGCGTTCCTGCAGCTGCGGCTGCTCCAGGTGTGGGGGCAGGCGTGAGGCCGACGAGCCAGGGCCCGGGCCGGGCGCTCGTCTCCGTCTACGGCGTGCTCGCGCTCGCGGCGTGCGCCCGCGGGGGGTTCCAGGTCACCACCAAGTTCCACGAGGCGCCGCTCTCGTACTCCCTGGCCTTGTTCGCGGGAGTCGTCTATGTCGTGGCGACGTTTGCGCTCGCCACCAACCGTCGCTGGCTCGCCTGGCCCGCGGTGCTCACCGAGATGGCTGGGGTGCTCGTCGTCGGCACGCTGTCGTTCGTCGCGCCCGGGCTGTTCCGGCTGCACGCGTCGGTGTGGTCGTGGTTCGGTGTGGAGTACCTGCTCGTGCCGCTCGTGCTCCCGTTCCTCGGCGTCTCGTGGCTCCGGCGCTCCGGGCGGGCGGCGGTCGACGAGCACGCGCCGGGCGGCGCGCCCGACGAGGCCGCGTCCGACGAGACCGCACCGGGCCTCGGCCCGACGGGCTGACGCCCACCGACCCCTCGGACCCGCCCGGTCGGACCGACCGCCCGGTAGGTTGAGCGCCGTGTACCGGCTGCTGTTCGACCTCGTCCTGCGGCGGACGGACCCGGAGAGGGCCCACGCCGGCACGTTCACCCTCATCCGCCTGGTGGCGGCCGTCCCGCTGCTGCGCGACCTCGTCGCCGCCGCGCTCGGCGCCCCGCGCGACGCCGCCCTCGGGCTGTGGGGTCGCAGCTGGCCGTCGCGCCTGGGCCTGGCGGCTGGGTTCGACAAGGACGCCCACGGCGTGCTCGGCATGGCGATGATGGGCTTCGGCTTCGTCGAGATCGGCACCGTGACCGCCCTGCCGCAGCCGGGCAACGAACCGCCGCGGCTGTGGCGTCTCGTCGACCGCCGCGCGCTGCGCAACCGGATGGGCTTCAACAACGCCGGCGCGGAGGCGGTCGCGGGGCACCTGCGCCGGCTGCGCGCCACGCGCCGCGGCCGCGCCGCGGTGGTGGGCGTCAACATCGGCAAGTCGCGCGTCACCCCGCTCGAGCGGGCCGCCGACGACTACGCCACGAGCGCCCGCCTCCTCGCGCCCTACGCCGACTACCTGGTCGTCAACGTCTCCTCGCCCAACACCCCGAACCTGCGCGACCTGCAGGCGGTGGCGGCGCTGCGCCCCGTGCTCGAGGCGGTGCGCGTGGCGGCCGACGAGGCGACGACCGCGGCCGGCCGCGCCCCCGTGCCGCTGCTGGTGAAGATCGCCCCGGACCTGTCCGATGACGACGTCGACGCCGTGGCGGACCTGGCCGCGGAGCTGGCCCTGGAGGGCGTGGTCGCGGTCAACACGACGATCGCGCACGACGAGGGTCCGGGCGGGCTGTCGGGGCCGCCGCTGCTCGCGCGCGGGCTGGACGTCGTCGCGCGGCTGCGCGACCGGCTGGGCCCGGACCCGGTGATCATCGGCGTCGGCGGCATCTCCACCGGCGCGGACGCCCGCGAGTACCTCGCGGTGGGTGCGACCCTGGTGGAGGCCTACACCGGGCTGATCTACGAGGGTCCGTTCTTCGCGCGCCGCATCACGCGCGCCCTGGCGACCGAGGGGCGGAGGGGGGCGTGACCATGCGACCGCGTTGGGAGTGGCGGCTGGAGGACGGGTCCGGGATGGTGGTGGACCGCCCCATGAGCCCGGTGTTCGACGCCCGCTACGACGCCGAGGAGTGGCTCGGCGACCACTGGCGCGTGCTGGCGGACCAGGGAGTGCGCCGTGCGCTGCTGCTCAACGAGGGCGCGCCGGTGCCGCCGGCCCTCGAGATCCCGCCGTCCTGACGGGTTACTTCTTCGGCGCCTTGGGGATGACCGGGGCGCCGCCGCGCCGCACCTGCGGGCGCGGCAGCCGGGTGCGCGGCAACTGGGTGGCCCGCAGCACGCCGTACATGATGTTGCCGCGCGTGGACGTGGGCCCGAACTTCTCGACGAGCCGCTTGCGCAGGCCGCGCCACATGATGACCGAGTCGACGATGACGGCCAGCACGTAGAGGTAGAGCACGGCGGTGACCAGGAGGAAGCCGAGCTGGCCGAGGTACTGCGCGACGAACGCGAAGAGCAGGAACACGACCGCCAGCGGCAGGAAGTACGAGCCGAGGTTGAACCGCGAGTCCACGTAGTCGCGCACGAAGCGCTTGACGGGCCCGGCGTCGCGGGCCGGCATGTGCTTCTCGTCGCCCGAGAGCATCGCCTTGTACTCGATGTCCCGCTGCGTGCGCGCCTTCGCCCGCGCGTCCTTGGTCGCCTGGCGCCGGTCGTCGCCGACGAGCGGGCGCTTGTTGGCGGCCTCGGCCACCTTGCGCTTGGGCGTGGGGCGGCCCTTGCCGCCGGGCTCGTCGACGGGGGGCTGCTGCACGGGGGCGGCGTCCGCGTTCTTGTTGCGACCGATCACCCCGCAAGGGTACCGGCGCTCAGACGGGCGGTTCCGGGTCGTACTGGATCCCGCGGCGCACGCGCCGCGCCATGTCGCGGGACTCCAGCCGGTCCACCAGGTGCAGGGCCATGTCGATGCCCGCGGACACGCCCGCGGACGTCACGGTGTCACCGTCGTCCACCCAGCGCGCCTCGGTATCGACGAGGATCGACGGGTCCAGCCCGACGAGCTCGTCGAACGCGTCCCAGTACGTGGTGGCGGGCCGGCCGGCGAGCAGGCCGGCGGCCGCGAACACGAGCGCCCCCGTGCACACGGACGCCAGCACGGGCGTCGTGGCGCGCATCTCGCGCACCCAGGCCAGGTGCTCGGGGTCGCGCGCGAGCGCCCTGGTGCCGCGGCCGCCGGGGTGCACCAGCACGTGCAGCGGGCCGACCTCCGCGGCCGACGTGTCCGGGACGAGCGACAGGCCCTTGGCGCAGCGCACGCCCGCGCCGTCGCGCGAGAACGTCAGCACCTGGGGGTGCAGCGGGGAGTGCTGCGCCCACCACGCGAGCACGTCGTACGGGCCGACGACGTCGAGCTCCTCGGCCTCGTCGAAGACGAAGAGGCCGACCCGCAGGGGGCTGCCGGTGCCCACGTCAGTACCCCGGCAACGCCAGCATCTGGTCGAGCGCGACGCGGGCCCAGTGCGCGTCGTCGGCGTCGACGACGATCCGGTTGACCACGCGGCCGGCGGCGAGCGACTCGAGCGCCCACGTGAGGTGCGGCAGGTCGATGCGGTTCATCGTGGAGCAGAAGCACACCGTGGAGTCGAGGTAGTGCACGGTCTTGTCGGGGTGCGCCTGGGCCAGCCGGCGGACGAGGTTGAGCTCGGTGCCGATCGCCCAGTGGGAGCCCGCCGGAGCGGCGTCGAGGGCCGCGATGATCTTCTCGGTCGAGCCGACCTCGTCGGCGGCGGTCACCACCTCGTGCGTGCACTCGGGGTGGACGATGACCCGCACGTCGGGGTCGGCGGCCCGCACGTCCGCGACGTTGCGCGCGGAGAACCGCCCGTGCACCGAGCAGTGGCCCCGCCACAGGATCATCCGCGCGTCGCGGAGCTGCTGCGCCGTGAGGCCGCCACCGGGCTTGTGCGGGTCGTAGACCACGCAGTCCGCCAGGCTCAGGCCCAGCTGGAGCACCGCCGTGTTCCGGCCCAGGTGCTGGTCGGGCAGGAACAGCACCTTGCCGCGACCGTCGACGCCGCCGGTCCGGTCGAAGGCCCAGCGCAGCGCCACCTGGGCGTTCGACGACGTGCACACGGTGCCGCCGTGCCGCCCGGTGAACGCCTTGATGGCCGCGGTCGAGTTCATGTACGTCACGGGGACGGTGTCGTCGGCGACGCCCGCGTCCGCCAGCACGTCCCAGGCGTCCTCCACCTGGTCGATCGCCGCCATGTCGGCCATGGAGCAGCCGGCGGCCAGGTCGGGGAGCACCACCTGCTGGTGTCCGGCCGTGAGGACGTCCGCGGACTCGGCCATGAAGTGCACGCCGCAGAAGACGATGAACTCCGCCTCGGGGCGGGCCGCCGCGCGCTGCGCGAGCTTGAAGGAGTCGCCGGTGACGTCGGCGAACGCGATGACCTCGTCGCGCTGGTAGTGGTGGCCCAGCACGAACGCCCGCTCGCCCAGGGACTCGCGCGCGGCGCGTGCGCGCTCGACGAGGTCGGGGTCGCTCGCGGGCGGCAGCGTCCCGGCGCACTCGACACCGCGTTCGGACGAGAGGTCGGCACCCCGTCCCAGCAGCAGCAGCGCGGACGCGGCCGGCTCGACGAACACGGACCGCTCTGGTGTCGCGAGAGTCACGCCTCCGATCCTCGCACAGCGTCGCCGTGCGAGGATCGGAGGTCATGCGCGTGCTCCTGGCCCCGGACGGCTTCGGCGGGCTGCTCATGCCCGAGGAGGCGGCGGCGGCGATGGCGGTGGGCTGGCGCTCGGCGGCCCGGCACGACGAGCTCGACGTGGCACCCCTGGCGGACGGCGGCCCCGGCTTCCTCGAGACGCTGCGGGCGGGTCTCGGCGGCGCGGTCGAGACGTGCACGGTCCACGGCCCCTGGGGCGAGCCGGTCCCCGCCGCCGTGCTGGTCGCGGGCGACACGGCCTACGTCGAGTCCGCGCAGGCCGTGGGCCTGGCGCTCGTCCCGGAGGGCCGGCGCGACCCGACGCGCACCACGTCGTGCGGCCTCGGCGAGCTGCTGCGCCAGGCGCGCGCGACGGGCGCGCGACGCGTCGTCGTCGGCCTGGGCGGCTCCGGGACGGTCGACGGCGGCGCGGGCATGCTCGCGGGACTCGGGCTGCCCGACGAGCGGGGACTCCTCGCCGGTGGCGGCGCCGGCCTCGAGGCGCTGGAGGACGACGACCTCGCCGGCCTGGCGGAGCTGCGGGCCGACTGGGCCGGTGTGGAGCTCGTCGTGGCGTGCGACGTCGACGTGCCGCTGCTGGGGCTGCAGGGCGCGGCCGCGGGCTTCTCGCCGCAGAAGGGCGCGACGCCGGAGCAGGCGCAGCAGCTCGAGCGCGCGCTCGCCCGCTTCGCCCGGGTCGCGGGAGCGGCGGTGGGGGAGGTGGAGCGCGTCAACCTCCTTGCCGAGCCGGTCGCGTTCGGGCAGCACCACGGCGCGGTGCCGGCCGTGACCGCGCGTACCGGCGGCGACCGGCTCGCGGCCCGACCCGGCGCCGGCGCGGCCGGCGGGCTGGGCTTCGGCCTCGCGCTGCTGGGGGCGCGGCTCGTGCCGGGGGCCGCCGTGGTGGCGGACGCGGTGGGCCTGGACGCGCGGCTGGGCGCCGCCGACCTGGTCGTGACCGGCGAGGGCCGCTTCGACTGGCAGTCGCTGCACGGCAAGGTGGTCGCCGAGGTGGCCCACCGGGCCCTGTCGCACGGCGTGCCGACCATCGTGCTCGCCGGGGAGGTGCTCGTCGGGCGCCGCGAGCAGGCCGCCGAGGGCATCAGCGCGGCCTACGCCGTGTCGGAGACCCGCGCGCAGCTCGCGGCCGCGCTCGCGGACCCCACCGGCACGCTCACGGCGCGTGCGGCGGCGGTGGCCCGCACGTGGTCGCCCACGCCGCGGTGACGCGCGTTCGGGTCCCGCGGCGGCTCGTCGTACGCTGGCGGGGAACAAGCGCGCCGGCAGGGCCGTTGCGCACAGCAACGGCGTGCGACAGGAGAACGACATGAGCGAGACGATCCAGACCGCCACCCACGGCGTTCAGCTCACGGACGTGGCCGCGGCCAAGGTCCGCAGCCTCCTCGACCAGGAGGGCCGCGACGACCTGCGCCTGCGGGTCGCCGTGCAGCCGGGCGGTTGCTCGGGCCTCATCTACCAGCTCTACTTCGACGAGCGCACGCTCGACGGTGACGCCGTGCGCGACTTCGACGGCGTCGAGGTGGTCGTGGACCGCATGAGCGTGCCCTACCTCGAGGGCGCGACGATCGACTTCGCGGACACCATCGAGAAGCAGGGCTTCACCATCGACAACCCCAACGCGCAGAGCTCGTGCGCGTGCGGCGGCTCGTTCGCCTGATCGCCCCTGGCCGACCGACCCGGCGGTGCCGGGTCGGTGTCAGCGGGCCGCGCCAGGTCCCAGGAGGACGGTGAGCACCAGGTGCTCGCCGTCCTCCGTCGTCTCGAGCGCCTGGTGCCCTCGCATGCGCGCCCACGCCGGCACGTCCGCGCGGGCGGCGGGGTCGGTGGCGAGCACCGTGACGCGCGACCCCGCGGGGAGCGCCCGCGCGGCCTTCGCGAGCGCGATGACCGGCGCGGGGCATAGCAGCCCCCGCGCGTCGACCACCACCGGCTCGGTGCTCGCGCACGGGCTCGGCACGTCGTCCTGCCGATCCGGTGGCGGAGTGCCGAGCCGGCCGGGGGAGTCGGTCACAGGTCGGTCACCCCGAGGCGGGCGCGCAGCTGCCGGACGACGCCCGGGAGGGTGTCCACGAACCGGTCGACGTCCGCGTCCCGGGTGCCGCGCGGCAGCGCGAGGCGCACGTTGCCGTGCGTGAGCACGCCCATCGCGGCGAGCACGTGGCTGGGCTCCAGGGTGCTCGACGTGCAGGCCGAGCCGCTGCCGACCGCGAAGCCCGCCGCGTCGAGCGCGGTGACCACGGCCTCGCCGTCGACGAAGAGGCACGAGAACGTCAGCACGTGCGGCAGCCGGGCGTCGTCGGGCCCGGCCACGTCGACGTCCGGGACCCGCGCGGGCACGGTCTCGCGCAGCCGCGCGACGAGGCGGCGGCGGTGCGCGTCGGCCTCGGCGAGGTCCGCGAGGGCCGCCTCGAGCGCCACGGCCGCGGCGAGCGCCGCCGGCACGCTCACGCCGCCCGGGAACCAGCGGTCCTCGTCGGCCGGCCGGTCGGGCGAGCGCCGCACGCCGGCGCGCACCGCCAGGACGCCGAGGCCCGACGGCCCGCCCCAGTCGCCCGGGTCCGCGGCCAGGAGGTCCCACGCGTCGCCCACCGGGACGTGCCCGAGGCTGGCCCCGGCGTCGACGAGGAGCGGCACCCCGGCGGCGCGCGCGGCGGCGTGGGCCGCCGCCACCGGCTGGAGCGTGCCCACCTCGCCGTTGGCGTGCTGGAGCGCGGCGAGCGCGACGCCAGGGCGCGCGAGGGCGGCGGCGAACGCCTCGTCGTCCACCCGGCCCGTGCGCGACACGGGGACCGTCACGCGCGTGCCGCCACCGCGCGCCGCGGCGAAGTCCGCCGTGCTCCACGCGGCGGAGACGACGACGTCCGGGCCGACCCGGCGCCGGCCGAGCGCCACGGTCGACACCGCGGTGTGCAGCGCGGCGGTGTGCGAGGGCGCGAGGTCGACCTCCTCGGTCCGTGCGCCGATCGCGGCGGCGAGCGCCTCGCGCGCCCCGTCCAGCAGCGCGCGGGCGCGGCGGCCCTCGGAGTGCAGGCGCCGCGGGTCGGCCCAGCCCTCGTCGAGCGCGGCCAGGAACGCCTCCCGGGCGGCCGGCAGCAGGGGCGCCCGACCGCCGCCGTCCAGCACCACCCGCTCGAGCGTCACGGAGAGAACCTAACCCGCACCGGCCCGGGTCATGACGGTTCGGGACACCGCGTCACGACATGCCACTGGACCCGGTACAGCGCCGGGACTGCGCGCTACGCTGGCCCGGCCGGGGACTAAAGTCCCAGGCCTCAGGGTTCTCCGTCGCCCCCGGGCCGTAGTGGAAGGCAGGCCGTGCACCCGGACCACCGACGCCGCACACGCCGTCGTCGAGCCCTCGCCGGCTCGGCCCTCGCCGTCGCCGCCTCCATCATGCTGTCCGGCTGCTCCGACCTCATGTGGCGCGGGTTCCTGCCGGGCAACTCGGCGCACGAGGTCACGAACCAGACCGGGCGCATCAGCGCGCTGTGGCGCGGCTCCTGGATCGCGGCGCTGCTCGTCGGGATCCTCGTGTGGGGGCTGATCCTGTGGTGCATCGCGGTGTACCGGAAGCGCAAGGACGACGACAGCCTGCCGGTGCAGCTCCGCTACCACGTGCCGCTCGAGGTCATGTACGTGGTGCTGCCGCTCGTCATGATCGGCGTGCTGTTCTTCTTCACCAACCGCGACACCACCGCGATCCTCGCCACGAACAAGCCGGCCGACCTGCACATCCAGGTGATCGGCAAGCAGTGGTCGTGGGACTTCAACTACCTGGACGACCACGTCTACGACGCCGGCGTCCAGGCCCAGGACGCCATGCAGGCGGGTGGCGTGGACAACGGCGTCGTCACGCTCTACCTGCCGGTGAACGAGCGCGTCCTGTTCACGATCAACTCCAGGGACGTGGCGCACTCGTTCTGGGTGCCCGCGTTCCTGTTCAAGATGGACGCCATCCCCGGACGGACCAACAGCTTCGAGGTCACCCCCACGGCGATGGGCACCTACCAGGGCAAGTGCGCCGAGCTGTGCGGCGAGTACCACGCCAAGATGATCTTCAACGTCAAGGTGGTCTCGAAGGCCGACTACGAGGCCCACATCGCCGCGCTGCGGGCCGCCGGCCAGACCGGCGCGCTCGGCCTGAACTACAGCCGCGAGCAGAGCGTGGCCACCATCGGAGGTCAGGGCTGACATGGCGACGCACGTCGAGGTGATCCCGGGCCTGGCGCCCCGCCAGCAGACGCTGGGCCGCACGATCGTCAAGTGGATCACCACCACCGACCACAAGACCGTGGGGTACCTCTACCTCATCACGTCGTTCGTGTGGTTCATCGTCGGCGGCATCCTCGCGCTGCTCATCCGCGCCGAGCTGTTCGCGCCCGGGCTGCAGGTGTTCCAGAACGCCGAGCAGTACAACCAGGCGTTCACGATGCACGGCACGATCATGCTGCTGCTGTTCGCGACGCCCCTGTTCGCCGGCTTCGCCAACGTCATCATGCCGCTGCAGATCGGCGCGCCGGACGTCGCGTTCCCGCGGCTCAACATGCTCGCGTTCTGGTTCTACTTCTTCGGCGGCATCATCACGGTGTCCGGGTTCCTCACGCCGCAGGGCGCCGCCGCGTTCGGCTGGACCGCCTACGCGCCCCTGAGCGACACCGTGTACACCCCCGGGCTCGGCGGCGACCTGTGGGTCTTCGGTCTGGCGCTCAGCGGCTTCGGCACCATCCTCGGCGCGGTGAACTTCATCACGACGATCGTCACCATGCGCGCGCCCGGCATGACGATGTTCCGGATGCCGATCTTCACGTGGAACACCCTCATCACGTCGCTGCTCGTGCTCATGGCGTTCCCGCCGCTGGCCGCCGCGCTGTTCGCGCTCGGCGCGGACCGGCGCCTCGGCGCGCAGGTGTTCAACCCCGACAACGGCGGCGCCATCCTCTGGCAGCACCTGTTCTGGTTCTTCGGGCACCCCGAGGTGTACATCATCGCGCTGCCGTTCTTCGGCATCGTCACCGAGATCCTGCCGGTGTTCAGCCGCAAGCCGGTGTTCGGCTACAAGGGGCTGGTGTACGCGACCATCTCGATCGCGGCGCTGTCGGTCACGGTGTGGGCGCACCACATGTACGCCACGGGCGCGGTGCTGCTGCCGTTCTTCTCGTTCATGACGATGCTCATCGCGGTGCCCACGGGCGTGAAGTTCTTCAACTGGATCGGCACCATGTGGCGCGGCCGGCTGACGTTCGACACGCCGTTGCTGTGGACCATCGGCTTCATGGTGACGTTCCTGTTCGGCGGCCTGACGGGCGTCATCCTGTCGAGCCCCGCGCTGGACTTCCAGCTCACGGACACCTACTTCGTCGTGGCCCACTTCCACTACGTCGTGTTCGGCACCGTGGTGTTCGCGATGTTCGGCGGGTTCTACTTCTGGTGGCCCAAGTTCACCGGCCGGATGCTCGACGAGCGCCTGGGCAAGGTCCACTTCTGGCTGCTGTTCATCGGCTTCCACACGACGTTCCTGGTGCAGCACTGGCTGGGCGTGCGCGGCATGGCCCGGCGCTACTTCGACTACTCGCCGACCGACGGGTTCACGTGGATGAACCAGCTGTCGACCGTCGGCTCGGGCATCCTCGCGATCTCGATGCTGCCGTTCTTCTACAACGTCTACAAGACGTGGCGCAGCGCCCCGCTGGTGACGCGGGACGACCCGTGGGGCTTCGGGGCCTCGCTGGAGTGGGCGACGAGCTGCCCGCCGCCGCGGCACAACTTCACGTCGCTGCCGCGCATCCGGTCGGAACGCCCCGCGTTCGACCTGCACCATCCCGAGGTGGCCGCGCTCGACCACGTGGAGCCCGAGCCGCTCGTCGGGGCGTCCGACGGGAACGGGGGGCCCCGATGAGGCTCGAGGCCAAGCTCTTCCTCGCCGGGGTGCTCTTCTTCATCCCGGTCGGGCTCATCTACGGCGCGCTCAGCCACGGCGAGCCCGTCGGCTCGGCCGGCCTGCCGCTCGTCGGCGGCCTGGTCGGCATGATCGGCGGCTACTTCGCGCTGCTCGCGCGGCGCATCGACCGGCGGCCGGAGGACGACGAGCACGGCGAGATCGCCCAGGGGGCGGGGGACCAGGGGGTCTTCGCGCCGTGGAGCTGGTGGCCGCTCGTGCTGGCCTTCGGCGCCGCGCTCGCGTTCGCCGCGCTGGCGATCGGCTGGTGGATGCTCGCCATCGCGGTGCCGTTCGGCGTCGTGGGCCTCGTCGGCTGGGTGTTCGAGTACAGCGTCGGCACGCACGCCCACTGACGCGACCGCGTCAGGGCACCCGCCGGGCCGTCGCGAGGAACACGGGGTACTCGCGCTCCGCGCCCTCGACCGTGCGACGGACGACGAAGGCCGTGGTCGTCGTCGCGGGCGCGAAGCCGGTCGCCACGAGCGTGTGGTCGAGCTCGTGCCGGTGGAAGCCGTGGTGGCCGTCGAACGCGTCGTCGTGCGCGTGGTAGCTGCCGTCGCCGTCGGCCGCGAGGTCGGCCACCAGCAGCAGCCCGTCCGGGGCCAGGAGCTCGTGGAAGGCCCGCAGCAGGGCCGGTACGTCGGCGACGTGGTGCAGCGCCATGGAGGAGTAGACGACGTCGACGGAACCCGGTTCGGGGCGCCCGCTCGGGTCGGAGCCCGTGAGGTCGAGCGCGAGCGGGTGCAGGCGCGCCGCGACGTCCGGCCCGGCCGCCGCGACCTTGCCGCCCGCCGCCGCGAGCATCCCGGGCGACGTGTCGACGAGCAGGATCTCCTCGAACCGGTCGGCCAGGAGCAGGCTCAGCGCGCCGGTGCCGGCACCGAAGTCGAGGGCGCGCCGGTAGGTGCGCTCCCCGAGGCGGGAGCGGATCTCCGCCGCGATGGCCTGCGTGCGCCGCGCGCGCTGCTCGTCGTCGTCCCAGGTGGCCGCGGCCGCGTCGAAGTCCATGCCGCCAGCCTAGGCGGCGAGCCTGTGCCTCCCGCCGCCGTGCCGCGGTGCGGCGCCACGGCGACGGGAGGACGGCCGGGGCCGGTCAGGCCGGGAGGATGAGGCTGGTGGCGCGGGCCTGCGCGAGGCGTGCTGCGGCGTCCTGCCAGTCGACGATGTTCCACCACGCCTTGACGTAGTCCGCCTTGACGTTGAGGTAGTCGAGGTAGAACGCGTGCTCCCACATGTCGAGCATGACGATCGGCACCACGCCGAGGGGCACGTTGGACTGCTGGTCGTACAGCTGGAAGATGACGAGCTTCGCGCCGAGCGTGTCCCACGCGAGGATCGACCAGCCCGAGCCCTGGATGCCCGTGGCGGTGGCGGCGAAGTGTGCCTGGAACTTCTCGAAGGACCCGAAGAACTCGTCGATCGCGGCCGCGAGCTCGCCGTCCGGCCGCCCGCCACCCTGCGGGGAGAGGTTCTGCCAGAACACCGAGTGGTTGGCGTGGCCGCCGAGGTTGAAGGCGAGGTTCTTCTCGTGGAGGTTGACGGCCCCGAGGTCGCCCTTGTCCCGGGCCTCGGCCAGCTTCTCCAGCGCGGTGTTGGCGCCCGCGACGTAGGCGGCGTGGTGCTTGTCGTGGTGCAGCTCCATGATCCGGCCGGAGATGTGCGGCTCGAGCGCTGCGTAGTCGTAGGGCAGGTCCGGAAGGGTGTAGTCAGCCATCAGTGCCTCTCCTGCAGTCCGGTCGCGGCGTTCTGCCGCGACGAGGTCTCGCACCAGGCGCCGCCGGAGCGGTTCCCGCCGGGACGCCTGTCTCAGTCGTACCACGCGTGCGCGCGGCACGCCCCTCGGTGCAACGGCGGGTCACCGCGGATGATTCCGCACGTCAGCCCTGGGAAATGGACCCGGTGTCCGCCCCTGCGGTGATCTGCTCGCGCTCGTCGTGCGGGCCTCCGACGGCCAGGTGGGCCTGCGCGGCGGCGTACTCCGCCGGCGTCACGGGCTCCACGCGGGTCTCGTAGAACAGGCGCGAGAGCCGCTGCCGGCGCGCGTCCGCCGCGAAGCCCTTGCGACGCACGCCGCGCGAGTCCTCGGCGGGAGCGATCTGGATCGGGCGGATCGGCTCGTGCTGCACCCGGATCCAGCGCTCGTGCTCGTCGAGCGGCGTGTGGACCTCGACGTACTCGCCCGACGCGAACCGCACGATCCGGCCCGACTCATGGCCGTGCAGCACCAGCTCGCGGTCCTTGCGCTGCAGTGCGAGGCACACGCGGCGCGTGACGACGAACACGATGCCGGGGACGATGAAGAAGCCGAACCGCAGCGTCCAGGTGATGTCGTTGAGCGACAGGTGGAAGTGCGTCGCGAGGATGTCGTTGGACCCGGCGAGCACGAGCACGAAGAACACCGAGAGGATCGACATGCCGTAGGCGGTGCGGAACGGCGCGTTGCGCGGCCGGTCCAGCAGGTGGTGCTCCCGCTTGTCGCCCGTCGCGTACGCCTCGACGAACGGGTACACGGCGAGCGGCCCGAGGATGAGCAGCGGCACGACGAGACCCGGGATGAGCACGTTCAGCGGGAGGGTGTAGCTGCCGAGGACCACCTCGGCCTGGCCGGGCATGAGCCGCAGTGCGCCCTCGAGGAAGAGCATGTACCAGTCGGGCTGCGCACCGGCGGAGATCGGCGCCGGGTCGTACGACCCGTAGTTCCAGACGGGGTTGATCTGCATCGTCGCGGCCATGAGCGCGATGACGCCGAACACGATGAAGAAGAACCCGCCGGCCTTCGCCGTGTAGACCGGGAAGAGCGGGTACCCGACGACGTTCCCGTTGGTCCGGCCCGACCCCGGGAACTGGGTGTGCTTCTGGAGGAACACGAGGCCCAGGTGCAGCCCGACGAGCGCCAGGATGAGGCCGGGCACCAGCAGCACGTGCACGGTGAACAGGCGGGGGATGAGGGCCGTACCGGGGAACTGGCCGCCGAAGACGAGGAACGACAGGTAGGTGCCGATGATCGGGATGCCCTCGACGAGTCCGTCGGTGATCCGCAGGCCGTTGCCGGAGAGCACGTCGTCGGGCAGCGAGTAGCCGGAGAAGCCGGCCGCCAGGCCGAGCGTGAGCAGCACGAAGCCGATCACCCAGTTGATCTCGCGCGGCTTGCGGAAGGCGCCCGTGAAGAACACGCGCATCATGTGCGTGACGATCGCGGCGAGGAAGATCAGCGCCGCCCAGTGGTGCACCTGGCGCATGAGCAGGCCGCCGCGCACCTCGAAGCTCAGCTTGAGCGTCGAGGCGAAGGCCGCGGACATCGTCGTGCCCTGCAACGCCGTCCAGGGACCGGAGTAGGTCACCTCGTTCGAGCTCGGCACGAAGAACATCGTGAGGAACACGCCCGAGATGAGCAGCGTGATGAACGAGTACAGGGCGATCTCGCCGAGCATGAACGACCAGTGCTCGGGGAACAGCTTGCGGGCCAGGCCCTTGACCGCGACACCGACCCCGGTGCGCTGGTCGAGCCAGTCGGCGGTGGCCGCGGCGGCCTTGCCGGTGGGCGTCGCGGGGGTCGTCGTGCTCATCGCAGGCGCTCCCAGAAGCTCGGGCCGACGGGCTGGGTGAAGTCGGACTTCGCCACGAGGTAGCCCTGGTCGTCGACGGTGATGGGCAGCTGCGGCAGGGGCCGCTTGGCCGGGCCGAAGATGACGCGCGCGCCGTCGGCGACGTCGAACGTCGACTGGTGGCACGGGCACAGCAGGTGGTGCGTCTGCTGCTCGTACAGCGCCACCGGGCAGCCGACGTGGGTGCAGACCTTCGAGTAGGCGAAGATCCCCTCGTAGGAGGCCCCCGGGATCTGCTCGGACTTGACGTCGCGCGGGTCGAGGCGCACCACGAGGACCATGGCCTTGGCCTTCTCCTCGAGCGGGTCGGGCGTCTTGTCCAGGCCCTCGGGGATGACGTGCCACACGGAGCCGATGGTGACGTCGGACGCCTTGATGCCCCGGCCGTTCGGGTCGATCGTCAGCCGCAGGCCCTTCTTCCACATCGTGTGCTTGAGCTTGCTCACGTCCCACGTGCCGCCCATGTTGCCGATGAGCGGGACGGCGATGGTGAGCGGGAAGAGGGCGAGCGAGCCGACCACCGCGCTCTTGAGCAGGCCGCGCCGGCTGATGCCGGAGTCCTTGACGCCCTCGGCGAGGTTCCGCACGGCGGCCTCGCGCACCTGGGGGGAGGACTCCATGGGGTGGCGGGACTCCACCAGCTCCTCGTTGCTCATGATCGACTTCGCCCACTGCACCGCGGCGAGGCCGATGCCCAGCAGCGACGCGGCGAGCCCGAGGCCGAGCCAGAGGTTGGACCGGTGGATGGTCGCGACGTCCTTGCCGGTGGGCAGCGCGAAGTACGCGACGAGCACCCCGATGGTGCCCAGCGTGGACAGCGCGAACAACGCGAGCACGATGCGCTCACGGCGCTTGTCGGCCCGCGGGTCGACGTCGCCCAGGCGCGGCGTGTGCTCCGGCAGGCCGGGGTTCTCGAAGTGGTCCGGGACCTGCTGCACGGAGGCGCGCGCCTCGGGCAGGTTGGCGGCCGGGCCGCCGTGGCTCTCGATCTCGTTCACGACGACTTCGCCCCGATCCACACCGCCGCGCCGATGAGCAGCCCGATGCCGACGACCCAGGCCCACAGGCCCTCGCTCACCGGGCCGAGCGACCCGAGGTCCAGGCCACCCGGCTGCGTGCCGCCTTGCTGCTTGAGGAAGGCGATGACGTCGCGCTTCTCGGTGGGGGTGATGTTGGCGTCGTTGAAGACGGGCATCGACTGCGGGCCGGTGAGCATCGCCTCGTAGATGTGGGTCGGGGTGGTCTGCCACAGGTTGGGCGCGAACTTGCCCTGCGTGAGCGCGCCGCCCGCGCCGACGGCGTTGTGGCACATCGCGCAGTTGGTGCGGAAGACCGCCATGCCGGTGGCGGGGTCGCCCTTGCTCGGGTCGACCATGTCGGCCGTGGGGATCTGCGGCCCCGGGCCGAGGCCGGCGACGTAGGCCGCCAGCTGCGAGATCTGGTCCTGCGTGAACTGGACCGGCTTGGCCTGCGCCTGCGGCCCGCTCATCGTCATCGGCATGCGGCCCGTGCCCACCTGGAAGTCGACCGCGGCCGCGCCGACACCCACGAGCGAGGGCGCGATCGCGGTGCCCACCGCGCCCATGCCGTGGCACGTGGCGCAGTTCGCCTCGAACAGCTTCTGGCCGGCCTGGGCGTCGGCCTGGCTGGTGACCGGGGCCGCCTGAGCGCTGCTCGGGGCGGCCAGCACGGCGTACAGCCCGCCGGTCAGGATCAGCGCCAGGGCCAGCAGGACGATCGGCGCCCTGCGGTCGTGTCGCCGGGCCGCAAGTGACTTCACGTGTCGGACCTCGTCTCGCTCGGCCGTCATTGCACCAGGTAGATGATCGAGAACAGCGCGATCCAGACGACGTCGACGAAGTGCCAGTAGTACGACGTCACGATCGCGGTGGTGGCCTCGTGGGGGCCGAAGCGCTTGGCCGCGAACGAGCGGCCCAGCAGCATGAGGAAGGCGATGAGGCCCCCGAGCACGTGCAGCCCGTGGAAGCCCGTCGCGAGGTAGAACACCGAGCCGAACGGCGTGGACGAGATCGTGATGCCCTCGTGCACCAGGCCGGCGTACTCGAAGATCTGGCCGCCGATGAAGAACGCGCCCATGACGTAGGTCAGCGTGATCCACTCGTTCAGGCCCCAGCGCGACACCTGCCACAGCGCGCCGGTGCGCGCGGGCTGGAACCGCTCGGCCGCCCACACGCCCATCTGGCAGGTGACCGACGAGAGCACGAGCACGGTCGTGTTGATCGAGCCGAACACCACGTTGAGGTGGACGGTGTCGCGGGCCCAGACGTCGGGCACGGCGGCCCGCGTGGAGAAGTACATCGCGAAGAGGCCGGCGAAGAACATCAGCTCGGAGGCGAGCCACACGATGGTGCCGACAGAGACCGGGTTAGGCCGGCTGACGGTCACGTGGGGGGCTGTCCTGGCGGAGGCCGCGGCGGTCGACACGTCCGCCATTATGGCCGATCAGACGCGCACCTGGGCCCTAAGACCCATGACAATCATGTCGGATGTGTCAGGTCCGGCGGGGTCCCAGCGGTCGCGGGAGGGGCACCCGGTGCCAGGGCCGGACGTGCCAAGATGCGTGCAGTCAACACACGGACGAAGAGGGGCGCAGTGGTGAGCGAGCCGAGCCAGCCGACGGGGCCGACGATCCTGCTCTACAGCGACGACGTGGACGCGCGCGCGCAGGTGCGGCTCGCCCTCGGGCGGCGGCTCGAGCGCGGCGCCCCGGACATCACGTGGCTCGAGGCCGCGACGGCCGACGAGGTCATCGAGCGCGTGCGCGCCGGCGGCCCGGACCTCCTCATCCTCGACGGCGAGGCCGACAAGGTCGGTGGCATGGGCGTCTCGCGCCAGCTCAAGGAGGAGACGTACGACTGCCCGCCGATCCTCGTGCTGCTCGGCCGGCCGCAGGACGCGTGGCTGGCCTCGTGGTCGGACGCGGACGCGGCCGTGAGCCGCCCGCTCGACTCGGTGGCCGTGCGCCAGGCCGTGGTCGACCTGCTCGGGAGCACCGCCGCGCGATGACCACCTGGCCGCAGGTCCTCACCCCGCTCATCGCCCGCCAGGACCTCACGCGCGAGCAGGCGGCCTGGGCCATGGGCGAGATCATGCGCGGCGAGGCGCCGTCGTCCTGCCAGGCGGGGTTCCTCGTCGCGCTGCGGGCCAAGGGGGAGACGGTCGAGGAGCTCACCGGCCTGGCCGACGAGATGCTCGCCCACGCCACCCGGTTCACGGTGCCGGTGCGCTCGGTGGACATCGTCGGCACCGGCGGCGACCGGGCGCACACGGTCAACATCTCGACCATGGCGTCGCTCGTCATCGCCGGCGCCGGCCTGACGGTCGTCAAGCACGGCAACCGCGCCGCGTCGTCGTCGTCGGGCTCCGCGGACGTGCTGGAGGCCCTCGGCATCAACCTCGACCTGCCGCCCGAGCGCGTCGCCGCGCTGGCCACCGAGGTGGGGATCACCTTCTGCTTCGCGCGCGTGTTCCACCCGTCGATGCGGTTCGTCGGCCCCGTGCGCGGCGAGCTCGGCGTGCCGACCGTCTTCAACTTCCTCGGGCCGCTCACCAACCCGGCGCAGCCGCAGTCCGCCGCGATCGGCGTCGCCGACGAGCGGATGGCGGGCCTCATCGCCGGCGTGCTCGCCACGCGCCCGGTGGGCGCGCTCGTCTTCCGGGGCGAGGCCGACGGGCTCGACGAGCTGGCGCCGACGGGCCCCTCCCGGATCTGGGAGGTGCGCGACGGTGCCGTGACGCAGACCGTGGTCGACTGGGCCGACCTGGGCTTCGCGCCGATCGCGCTCGCGGACATCCGCGGCGCCGACGCGGCGCACAACGCCGACGTCGCCCGGCGCGTCCTCGCGGGCGAGGACGGCCCGGTGCGGCGCACCGTGCTGCTCAACGCGGCCGCCGGGCTCGTCGCTGACGGCACGCTCACCGGCGCCGGCAGCCTGCTCGAGCGGCTGGCCGCCGGGGTCGCGCTGGCCGAGGCCGCCGTCGACTCGGGTGCGGCCGCGGCCGTCCTCGACCGCTGGCGGGCCGCCACCGCCGCCTGAGGGTGGGCTCAGTCCTCGAGGCCGATGGAGAACGCGGCCTCGAGGTCGTGCTTCGAGTACGTCTTGAAGGCGATGTAGGTCTGGGTGCGCAGCACGCCCTCCACCTTGCTCAGGTGGTCGGCGATGACGTCGGCGAGGTCCTCGTGCGCCCGCACGCGCACCAGCGCGACGAGGTCGACGTCGCCCGTGACGGAGTAGACCTCGCTGACGCCGGGGACGTCCGAGATCGCCTGCGCCACCTCGGGGATGCGGGCGGCGTCGGTGTCGATGAGCACGATGGCGGTGAGCATGGCGCCATCATGCCGTGCGGGCCGGTCGCAGCGGCACCACGGGTGCCACCGGCTCCGCCTCGAGCGCGGCCCCGGGGCGCGGCAGCGCGAGGTCGAGCGCGACCGCGGCCACCGGGTTGATGCGCTGCGCCGACCGCACGGGGCAGCTCCACTCGCCGGCGACGTCGACGACCCGCACGCCGGGCTGCTCGAGCCAGGCGAGCACCAGGTCGGTCTCCTCGGGGTGCGCGGCGCTCGCCGGCGCCACGGGGGCGGCCACGTGCTCGCCCGTCGCCCGCAGCGACGCGAGGACCGGCATCGGGTCGTCGAGGCGGCCCACGCGCGCGGTGCCGGCGAGCCGCCCGTGCCGCACCAGGACGAGCTCCCACCCGCCGTCGTCGGCCCGCCGGGCCGCAGCGAGCTCGGGGATGCGGGCGAGCGGCGCGCTGCGCTGGGTCCGGCTCGCGCCCCGCAGGAAGGCCGCCATCCGGTCGCGCACCGCGGCGGCGTCCTCGAAGCGCTCGGTGGCGACGAGGGTGCGGATCCGCGCCGCGAGCCGCTCGACCACGGGTGCCGGGTCGTCGGCCATCGCCGCCCGGACGGCCGCCACGACCTCGTCGTACTCCGGCTGACCGGTGCGTCCGACGCACGGCGCTCCGCAGCGGCCGATCTCGCCGAGCACGCACACCGACGCGCCGGCGGCGGGCCGCAGCGGCAGGTGCTTGGTGCACTGGCGGACGGGGAAGGCCTCGTGCAGCGCCTCGACGGCGAGCTGGGCCGCGCCGTTCGACGCGAACGGCCCGATCCACGCGGCCCCGGGCTCGTCGCGCACCTCGCGGACCACGGACAGCCGCGGGTACGGCTCGCTCGTCAGGCGCACCCAGGGCATGCGCTCCGGGAAGCGCGAGCGGCGGTTGTACCGCGGCGCGTGCTCCGCGATGAGGCGCAGCTCGCGCACGCGCGCCTCGAGCGCCGTGGCGCACGGCACCGGGTCCACGCGCGTGGCCAGCCGCACCATCTCGACCATGCGGGGGCGTTTCTCGGCGGACGTGAAGTACGAGCGGACGCGGCCACGCACCGACGTGGTCGACGTGCCGACGTAGAGCACCTCGTCGCGCGGGCCGCGGAACAGGTAGACGCCGGGGGAGTCGGGCAGGCCGTCGGCCAGCGTGCGCTTGCGCCGCACGTCCGGCGGCACCGGGTCCGACGCCGTCTCGAGGTCCTCCAGGTGCGTCACCCCGAGCGGGCCGAGCCGCGCGAGGATGCCGTGCAGCACGTCGACCGTGGCGCGGGCGTCGTCCAGGGCGCGGTGGTCCGGCGTGGTGGTCGCGCGGAAGAACGCCGCGAGCGACGAGAGCTTGTAGTTGGGCACCTCGTCGCGCGTGACGGCCCGGCGGGCGAGCCTCACGGTGTCGGCGACGCGGAAGCCCGGCCACCGGTAGCCCATCGCGGCCGCCGCCGCGCGCAGGAACCCGACGTCGAACGGGGCGTTGTGGGCCACCAGCACCGAGCCCTGCGCCCACTCGAGGAAGCTCGGCAGCACCTCCTCGATCCGCGGTGCGCCGACGAGCATCGTGGTGGTGATCCCGGTGAGCACCTGGATGTAGGGCGGCACCGGGCCGCCCGGGTCCACGAGCGTGTGGAACTCGCCGAGCACCTCGCCGCCGCGCACCTTGACCGCGCCGATCTCGGTGATCGCCGAGTCGGTGGGGCGCCCGCCGGTGGTCTCGAGGTCGACGACGACGAACGTCACGTCGCTCAGCGGCACGCCCACCTCGTCGAGCGTCAGCTGGAGCGGGGCCCCACCGGGGCCGGTCGCGTCGCCGGCCCACACGGGACGCAGGCGACGCTCGGACGGCATGGCCCGCACGCTAACGAGGCCCACCGACACGACCCCGTCAACGCGCCGGGCTCACGGGGCCGAGTACAGGGCCTCGATCTCGTCCGCGAAGTCCTTGAGCACCTCGGTGCGGCGCACCGACAGCTTCG
>Ga0187809_10000029_pt1 | contig 132088 bp, 120 predicted proteins | sample NC_wetland_sal_i_8_FD_132415 | JGI IMG/M metagenome (GOLD analysis project Ga0187809, IMG submission 132415) | Wetland sediment microbial communities from Neuse River Estuary, North Carolina, USA - ASW_4 | ecosystem: Environmental > Aquatic > Freshwater > Wetlands > Sediment | place: USA... | reverse complement strand
GATGACAGTGCCGCGTGTGTCGACGAACCGGAACCACTGGTCCCGCGGGAGCGGCGCGCCGAGGTACTTGTGCCAGTGCCGGACGTGAGGGGTGCTGCGGGCCGCGACCGTGAACGCGCGTTCGCTGCCGCCGGCGCGGCGGATCGTCGCGGTCGGCCGGTCCGCCCGGTGCGGTCCATGCGTCGTGACGACGACGTCGACGTCGCGCAGCACCGGCTCGGGGAGCTCCTCCGGACGGTAGGTGACCAGGCAGTAGCCGTCGTCGCCGGGGCGCAGCATCCCCTCCATCGCGCCGCCGAGGCCGAGCGGGGTGTGTGCCTCGTCGACGAGCACCCAGTGCGGCAGGCCCCAGGCCGACCGTTCCGCGTCGATGACGCCGGCCAGGTCCCGGAGGTAGGCGGTCGCGGTCCGCTCCGGCATGAGCGAGAGGTCGAGCACGACCGAGATCGAGCGTTGGCGCAGCAGCCGGACGAGCTCCTGCGTCGTGGGTGGCGGGTCGGCGTCGAGGACGACGACGTCGACGAGGTGCTCGAGCCCGTGGTAGTCGCCCTCGACGTCGATGACGAGCACCGTGTAGCCCGCGCGGACCCACTGCTCGGCGAGGAGCCCGGCCAGGTGGGACTTGCCCGAGCCGCTCTCGCCGCTGATGAGGACGTTCGCCTGGCTCGCGGGCAGTCGCACCGGCGTGCCGTCGGTGAAGGTGCCGATGACGACGTCGTGTCGCGAGGACCGGACGAGGTGGCCACCGCGCAGGAGGGGTCCGTGCAACAGCGAGAGGATCCCGGCCGCGCCGGGCTCGTCGAGGACCAGGTCGGCGTGCTCCTTGACCGACGGCACCGCAGTGGCGACCGCCACGCCGATCTCGGCCGTGTCGAGGAGGGCGAGGTCGTTCTCGGCGTCCCCGACCGCGAGGACGTTGTGCGGCGAGAGGCCGAGCTCGTGCAGGGCGCTGAGCAGCCCCGAGCGCTTGGACACCCCGGCAGGCAGGATCATCAACCGCTGCCGGTTCCGGAGCAGTTGGGCGTCGGCGCCGAGCTCGGTGATCAGGGCGAGGCAGGTGGTCGCGTGCTCCACCGAGCACTCGAGGACGGAGCGTCCGACCCGCAGGTCGACCCCGTGCGCTCGCGCACGCGCCACCAGCTGCGGGTTCGCCTCGGGCGCGAGGGCGGTGAGGGAGTCGGCCGTCTCGAGGACGGCACCGTTCTCGGTGACGACGGCGTCGAAGGCCCGCCGCAGGCCGGGGAACTGCTCGTCGAGGTCCTCGCCGATCCGGCCGGTCACGAGGATCGTGGCGATCCCGGAGGACCGGGCGTCGACGAGGGCGTCGACGGTCCGCGGCGGCACCGTCGTCCCCTCGGTGATCGTGCCGTCGAGGTCGGTCGCGAAGGCCTTGATGATGCCCGCCACGGGTGCACCTCCCGGTCCTGGCCCTCCCCGTCAAGTGCAGCACGGACCGGCCCGGGCCACAACGCCGGGTGGGACATCCCCCGGGTCCGGAAGGCGCGGCATACCGGTCCCACCCGCTGCGGTATGCCGCCTCGGCCCCCGTCCGGGGGAACTCGCCCCGAGCCGGGCCCGTTGGCCGGGTGGAGAGCGGTGGCATCGCGGGCCGTCGACTACCCTAAGCACGTCCCGGACGGCGCTGGTCGCCGCGGGCGCGGTGACCAGATCGGTGGCCGAGGAGAACTCAGGAGACTTGCGTGGCGAAGATCGTCGAGCGCCTGTTGCGTGCGGGCGAAGGCCGGATCCTCAAGAAGCTCGAGTCCATCGCGGCCCAGGTCAACGCCGTCGAGGAGGACTTCGAGAGGCTGACCGACGCCGAGCTCCGGGCCGAGACCGACACGTTCAAGAAGCGGCTCGCCGACGGGGAGACCCTCGACGACATCCTCCCCGAGGCCTTCGCCGCGGTCCGTGAGGCGAGCAAGCGCACGCTCGGCAAGCGCCACTTCGACGTCCAGATCATGGGCGGCGCCGCCCTCCACCTCGGCAACGTGGCCGAGATGAAGACCGGTGAGGGCAAGACCCTCGTGGCGACCCTGCCGTCCTACCTCAACGCTCTGAGCGGCAAGGGCGTCCACGTCATCACCGTCAACGACTACCTCGCCGAGTACCAGGCCGAGCTCATGGGCCGGGTCCACCGCATGCTCGGTCTCGAGACCGGGGTCATCCTCGCGTCGATGACGCCCGACCAGCGCCGCGCCGAGTACGCCAAGGACATCACCTACGGGACGAACAACGAGTTCGGCTTCGACTACCTGCGCGACAACATGGCCTGGACGACCGACGAGCTCGTCCAGCGCGGCCACAACTTCGCGATCGTCGACGAGGTCGACTCGATCCTCATCGACGAGGCCCGGACCCCGCTCATCATCTCCGGCCCGGCCGACCAGGCGACGAAGTGGTACACCGAGTTCGCCAAGATCGCCCGGATCCTCGAGCGGGGCGACGGCGGCGACGCGATGCGCGGCATCCCCTCTGTCGGTGACTACGAGGTCGACGAGAAGAAGAAGACGGTCGGCGTCCTCGAGCAGGGGATCGACAAGGTCGAGGACCACCTCGGCATCGACAACCTCTACGAGAGCGCCAACACCCCGCTCATCGGCTACCTCAACAACGCGATCCGAGCCAAGGAGCTCTTCCACCGCGACAAGGACTACGTCGTCCTCAACGGCGAGGTGCTCATCGTCGACGAGCACACCGGGCGCATGCTCCCGGGCCGCCGCTACAACGAGGGGATGCACCAGGCCATCGAGGCCAAGGAGGGGGTGGAGATCCAGAACGAGAACCAGACCCTCGCGACGATCACCCTCCAGAACTACTTCCGCATGTACGACAAGCTCTCGGGCATGACCGGCACGGCGATGACCGAGGCCGCCGAGCTGCACTCGATCTACAAGCTCGGCGTCGTGCCGATCCGCACGAACATGCCGATGATCCGCGCCGACCAGGCCGACCTCGTCTACCGGACCGAGGAGGCCAAGTACCGCGCGGTCGTCGAGGACCTCGTCGAACGGCATACCAAGGGCCAGCCGGTCCTCGTCGGCACGGTAAGCGTCGAGAAGAGCGAGTACCTCTCCGAGCAGCTGCGTCGCAAGGGCGTCCCGCACCAGGTCCTCAACGCCAAGCAGCACGAGCGGGAGGCGGCGATCGTCGCCTCGGCGGGGCGCAAGGGTGCCGTCACGGTCGCGACGAACATGGCCGGTCGAGGGACCGACATCATGCTCGGCGGGAACCCCGAGTTCACGGCCGTCGCCGCGCTGCGCGCCCGGGGCCTAGACCCCGAGCAGACCCCGGAGGAGTACGAAGCGGCCTGGGACGAGGCGCTCGCCGAGGCCGAGAAGGCCGTCGAGGCCGAGCACACCGAGGTCACCGAGCTCGGCGGGCTCTATGTCCTCGGGACGGAGCGGCACGAGTCGCGACGGATCGACAACCAGCTGCGTGGGCGGTCCGGCCGCCAGGGCGACCCGGGCGAGTCGCGGTTCTACCTCTCGCTCGAGGACCACCTCATGCGGATGTTCAACGCCGGCCTCGTCGACACCGTCATGCAGCGCGCCGGGCTCGACGACGACCAGCCCATCGAGTCCAAGATGGTGACCCGCTCGATCCAGAGCGCGCAGACCCAGGTCGAGGCCCGCAACTTCGAGATCCGCAAGAACGTCCTCAAGTACGACGACGTCCTCAACCGGCAGCGCCAGGTCATCTACGCCGAGCGCCGCCGGGTCCTGGAGGGCGAGGACCTCCAGGAGCAGATGCGTCACTTCGTCAACGACGTCATCGAGGGCTACGTCGACGCGGAGACGGCCGAGGGCGTCCCCGAGGACTGGAACCTCGACCGGCTGTGGTCGGCGGTCCGGGCGCTCTACCCCGTCTCGGTCACCCAGGAGCAGGTCATCGAGGCGGCCGGCGGCACGGGCGGTCTGACGCCGGAGCTGCTCAAGGAGGAGCTCACCTCCGACGCGCACCACGCCTACGACGCTCGCGAGGAGGCCCTCGGCGAGGAGGTCATGCGCGAGGTCGAGCGACGGGTCATGCTCTCGGTCCTCGACCGCAAGTGGCGCGAGCACCTCTACGAGATGGACTACCTCCAGGAGGGCATCGGCCTGCGGGCGATGGCCCAGCGCGACCCCCTCGTGGAGTACCAGCGCGAGGGCTTCCAGCTGTGGGAGGCGATGAACGAGGCGGTCAAGGAGGAGTCGGTCGGGCTGATCTTCCACGTCGAGGTCGAGGTCGACCAGCCCCAGCAGCCGCAGGTCCAGCCGGTCCACGTGTCGGAGATGTTCGCGGGCATCGGCGCCGGGGCGGCGGTCGGTGAGGAGGCCGGTATGCCGCCGGCCCCGGCTCCCGCACCGCTCGGCGACCAGCCCGAGGAGCCCGGCTACGACGCCAAGCACGTCGCCCTGCACGGTCACGGCCTGGACCGCCCGCGCGCGGCCGGGCAGCTGCACTACTCGGCGCCGAGCGACTCCGGCGGCGTCGAGGAGCGCGAGGTCTCCCAGGGCCGGGCGACGGCGGTGCTGACCGACGAGCAGCTCGCCGGAACGCCGCGCAACGCGCCCTGCCCGTGCGGGTCGGGGAAGAAGTTCAAGATGTGCCACGGCCAGCGCCGCTGACCACGCTCGCCACGGGGTGGGGCCGAGGCCTCAACCGATCTGGAGGGCCTCGACGCGCCACCGGCCGTCCTGGCCGCTGAGCCGCATCGCCAGCGCCCGCACCCGGTCGCCGTCGACGACGACCACCGACGCCTCGGCCACCCCGTCGGCGGGCTCGCACACGAGCACCCGGCGGACCTGGACCCGGTGGCGTCGTGGCCGAGGCCCGGGTGCCGAGGTGGTCCCGGCGCGACGGGCGGCCAGGGCCCCGCGACGGGCCACCACGGCATAGACCTCGGGCGTCGTCCAGCGGAGCACCTGCGGTGCCGGTCGGGCACCGACCATGACCTCGACGAGGGCCTGGCCGATCCGGGCGGCCCAGCCGGCCGGGTCGGGCAGGTCCGCCCGCGAGGTGCTCTGCGGGCCGAAGACCTGCCCGTCGCTCGCATGGGCGAAGTCGACGGCCAGGGCGTCCTGGACGTAGCCGGTGCCGGAGCTCTCGGAGCGGGCCCGGGCCAGCGCCTCCCCGAGCGGGAGCGCCGGTGGCCGCGAGGTCGACTCGGGCACGACGCGCAGCGGGCCGAGGACGCTCCCGGCCCCGGATGGGCCCCTCATCGGGGCACCGCGGGGACCCGGAGCCGCTGGCCCGGGCGGATGACGTCCGGGTCGGGGCCGATGACGTCCCGGTTCACGGCATACCACCGCGGCCAGGAGGCGGCGACCTCGGCCGCGCTCGCCCCGGGTCCGAGGTGGCGTCGGGCCAGGTCCCACAGCGTGTCCCCCCGCCGGACGACGACCCGGTCGTCCGGACCGGGGTTGCGTCGGGCCGGGGCCAGCGCGGCGACGTCGGGCTGTGGGCGGTGCTCGGGTCGGGTCGGCACCCAGCCCGGCTCCGGTGCCGTCGCCACCGAGAGGGCTGGACCGGGGGTGGTGGGGGCGGGGGAGGGTCCGTCGGCCACGGGAGCCGAGCGAGAGAGGGCGACACCGGGCGCCGCCACCGCCGGGGCGAGGACGGCTCCGCCTACGAGGGCCGTCCCGAGCGCCGCGGTGACGAGGCGGCGCAGCAGCCGCGGGGCGACCCGGTCGGCGACCCGGCGGCCCAGGGCGCCGACCCGGGCCGGGACCAGGGCCAGGGCTGTCGCGCACAGCGCCAGCCAGAGCCAGAGGAGCACGCCGAGGGCCGCGACGACGAGGGCCCGGCTGAGCAGCTCCTGGGGCGCCGCCGGCCCCCCGTCGGGCGCCAGCAGGCCGGCGGCCAGGGCCCCCTCGACGAGGGCCGCTGCGGCACCGGCCGTCGTCACTGTCGTCGCGGCGACCAGCGTCAGGGCTCGGACCGGCCGCACACCTGTCCGTGCTTTGATGACGTTTGAGGCTGTTTGCATGCGTTTGACCATAGAACCCTGCGCTTGCCCTCGCAACCGGGCTGTGGACGAGCCCCGCGAGTAGGCTCCGCGCCCATGAGGTGGGAGGGGCTCTTCGCGGACCTGGACGCGCAGTGGGAGGGTGAGGAACGCCGTGACCGTGACGCAGAGGTGGCCGACCGGACCCGGCGGGAGCGGGCCGAGGTGGATCTCCTGGCCCGGCTGGCCGCTCATCGCGGCAGCCCGCTGCGGGTGCGGCTGCGCTCCGGCGCGGTGCTCGACGGCGAGGTGGCGGACCTGGGCCGGGACTGGGTGCTGATGACCGTCGCCCCCGGGCGGACCGAGGCGCTCGTCCCGCTGGCCGCCGTGACCGGACTGGCGGGGCTGATGACGCGCAGCGAGCCGGTCGGGTCGGCCCGCCGGTTCGCGCTGGGGTCGGCGCTGCGGGCCCTGGCTCGGGACCGGGCGGTCGTCCGGGTGCTCGACGTCGACGGCCGGACCCTCACCGGCACGATCGACACCGTCGGGGCCGATGCCGTCGACGTGGCCGAGCACCCGGCCGACGAGCCACGACGCCCGGCCAACGTCCGCGCCGTGTGGACGATCCCGCTCGCGTCGCTCGTCCTGGTCACGGCCCGCACCGAGTGACCCGTCTCTCCCCCGACGGCCCCGGCCGGGCCGCGGACGGCGGAGGAGAATCGGGGGGCGGGCCGCGGTCCGGCCCGCAGCGGCATACGGAGTCCAGGTGGGCGCGAGGTGAGCGCGGTCGGGCACAACGGGGCCGGGCGGCCCACCGGCCTCACCTCGGCCCAGGTCCGGGAGCGGCTCGCCAGCGACGGCCCGAACCGGCTGCCGCAGCGCCGGGGCCCCGGTGTCCTCGTCGAGCTGCTCCGGCAGCTGACCCACCTGCTCGCGGTCTTGCTCTGGGTCGCGGTCGGGCTCTCGCTGCTGGCCGGTATGCCGTCGCTCGCCGTCGCCATCGCCGCCGTCGTGCTCCTCAACGGGGTCTTCGCCTTCTGGCAGGAGCACCGCGCCGACCGGTCCGCGCAGCGGCTGCGCGACCTGCTCCCGACGGGGACGCGCGTCGTACGGGACGGCCGACCGCGGACCGTCGAGGCGGCCGAGCTCGTCGTCGGCGACCTCGTCCTCCTCGTGGCGGGCGACCGCGTCGCCGCTGACCTCCGGGTGGTCGCAGCGGCCGACCTGCGGCTGTCCGAGGCCCTCGTCACGGGGGAGAGCGAGCCGGTCCGGCGCGATGTGGGGGACCGCCTCCTCGCCGGGACGTTCGTCGTCCTCGGCGAGGCCAGCGCGGTCGTCGAGGCCACCGGGGCACGGACCGCCCTCGCCGACATCGCCGCGCTCGCCGGGACCGCGACGCGACCGCCGAGCCCCCTCGCGACGCAGCTCGCCCGGGTGGTCCGGGTCGTCGCGGTCATCGCGGCCGTGACGGGGGTCCTCCTCGGCACGGGCGCCCTGGCCCTCGGGCTCCGTCCGGTCGACGCGTTCCTCTTCGGGGTCGGGGTGGCGGTGGCCCTCGTGCCCGAGGGGCTGCTGCCGACCGTGACCCTCTCGCTGGCCCGTGGCGCCCAGCTGATGGCCGAGCGGCAGGCGCTCGTCCGCCGTCTGGACGCCGTCGAGACCCTCGGTGCGACGACCTTCATCTGCACGGACAAGACGGGCACGATCACCCAGAACCGGATGGCCGTCGTCGACGTGTGGACCCCGCGTGGGACGGTCCAGGTGACCGGTGTCGGCTATGAGCCCGTGGCCCGGCTGCGCGGCCGTCCCGAGGCCGTCGACGCGTGCGCCACCCTCGCCGGGGCGGCCCTCGGCTGCGTCACGGGGCGGGTCGGGGTCCTGCGCGGCGAGTGGACGGCGCAGGGCGACCCGATGGAGGCGGCGGTCCACTGCTTCGCCCTGCGGTGTGGTGTCGACACCGACCCCGACGCGGTGCCGCGTCGACGCCCTTACACGCCCGAGCGGATGGTGACCTCGGCGGTGCTCGGGGACATGGTCTGGGTGCTCGGCGCACCCGAGCAGGTACTCGCGCGGTGCGTCGTGGCTCCCGACGGGGCGGCCGAGGCCCTTGCCGCGCTCACCGCCGCAGGGCGGCGGGTCCTTGCGGTGGGCCGTCGGGAGGGAGCCGCCGGGCTCGGTCCCGACGACCAGGAGCGCGCCCTGGAGCTGCTCGGGCTGCTCGGCATCGAGGACCCCCCTCGCGAGGACGTGGCCGAGGCCTTCGCCGCGTGCCGGGCGGCCGGCATCCGCGTCCTCATGGTGACCGGCGACCACCCCCGGACGGCGGAGGCCATCGGTCGTGAGGTGGGGCTCCTCGGCCCCGCAGGTGTCGTCGTGACGGCCTCGGACCTCCCCGACGACGACCCGGCGCTCGCCGCGCTGCTCGACTGTGCCGACGGCGCCGTCGTCGCCCGGGTGACCCCGGCCGACAAGTTCCGGATCGCCCGGGCCCTCCGCTCACGAGGGCATGTCGTGGCGATGACCGGCGACGGGGTCAACGACGCCCCGGCCCTGCGCGAGGCCGACGTGGGTGTGGCGATGGGCGCCAGCGGCACCGACGTGGCGAGGGAGTCGGCCGACCTCGTCCTCCTCGACGACCATGTGGCGACCATCGTCGCCGCGGTCGAGCTGGGCCGGTCGACGTTCCGCAACGTGCGGCGCTTCCTCACCTACCACCTCACCGACAACGTCGCCGAGCTCACGCCGTTCGTCCTGTGGGCGCTCACCCGGGGCCGGTTCCCGCTCGCCATCGGCGTCCTGCAGGTCCTCGCGCTCGACATCGGGACCGACCTGCTGCCCGCTCTCGCGCTGGGCGCCGAGCCACCCAGCCCCCGGGTGATGGCGGGGCCGGCCGACCGCCGCGTCGTCGACCGCCCTCTCCTCGTGCGGGCCTTCGCCGTCCTCGGCCCGACCGAGGCGGTCACCTCGATGCTGGCCTTCACCGTCGTTCTCCTCGCGGGCGGCTGGCGGTGGGGCTCCGCCCCGTCGGCCGCTCTCCTCGGGCTGGGCTCCGGAACGGCGTTCGCCACGATCTCCCTCGGCCAGATGGCCAACGCGCTCGCCTGTCGCAGCAGCCACCGGCCGGTGTGGACGCTGCGCCTGGCCACGAACCCGCTCATCGGGTATGCCGTCACGGCCGAGCTCGCCCTGCTCCTCGCCTTCACCGGCGTGCCGTTCCTCGCCCGGCTCCTCGGTGGCCACTGGCCCCCTCCCGAGGGCTGGGCGCTGGCCGCCCTGGGGGCCGCCGCCCTCATCGCCGTCGACGGTGCGGCGAAGACCGTGAGCCGCCGGCGGCACCGTGACCACCGCCGAGGCGGGCGCCGGGCTCAGGACCGGTCGGCGCCGTCGTCGGGTGCGTCCGCGTCGTGATGGCCGCGCACGAACGCCCGCGTCTGGTCGTACATGCGCTCGATGTAGCGGTCGAGCTCGGTCGTCTCGACCCGCCATTGCCCGCGCCCGCCGACCTTGATGGCCGGCAGGTCCCCGGAGCGGACGAGGGCGTAGGCCTGTGCCGAGGAGATGTCGAGGATCTCGGAGACCTCCGACAAGGGGATGAACCGTCTCGCCATGTCGGTCTCCTCCCGCGTCGCCCGACGGTGGTCCGGACCTCCCGGCACCGTCCGCCAGTCTGCCATCCCGGGCGGCGGCCACCGTGCCGTCCACAGGGTCACGCCGCTCCGGAGGCGGGCCGTGCCGATCTGGGCCAGAATCACCGCTGACGGCCCGGCGGCGGACCGCCACCGACCGTCCCAGTGCCATCCCAGGGGGGAGCGATGACCGACCCGACCACGCCCACGGCCACCCGACTGCACCGACCCTCGTGGCGTGACGGCAGGCTCGTGGTCGGCGTCCTCCTCGTCCTGGTCTCGACGGTCCTCGGCTCCGTCGCGCTGGCGCGCGCCGACGACACGGTCCCGGTCTTCGCCGCGCGCTCGGTCCTCGTGGCCGGCCAGCGGCTCACGCCCGCCGACGTCGGCCGGGTCGACGTGCGGCTGGCCGGCTCGACCGCCGCGTACCTGTCGGCGCGGACCTCGCTCCCGCCGGGTGCGGTGCTGCTGCGCGACGTGCGGCCCGGTGAGCTCATCCCGGCCTCCGCGGTCGGGACCCAGGACGACGCCGCCGTGCAGCCGGTGGCGCTCCTCGTCGATGCCACCTCGGCGGCCGTCCTCACGACCGGGTCTGTCGTCGACGTCTACGTCAACCGGCCCGACCCCGAGGGCGTCGCGGCCGCCGGCGCCACCGCGTATGCCGGTCCGGTCCGGTCCGTCGAGGCCGTCACCGTCCTGCGGGTGAGCGGCGACGACGGGGTGCTCGGCTCCCGGTCGGCGACCCGCTCGGTGCAGGTGCTCCTGCCTCGCGACCGGGTGGGCGAGCTCGTCGGCGACGTCGACGGGGGCGCGCGGATCACGCTCGTCCCCGTCCCCGGGTCGCCGCTCGGGACGCCGACATGACGGTCACCGTCCTCGTCGCGGTGACCCATCGCCTCGAGACCAGGCTCGTCACGGCCCTCGAGGACGCGCCGGACCTCAGCGTCGTGCGGCGGTGCGCCGACCTGCCCGACCTGCTGGCGGCCGCCGCGGCCGGGATGGCCGACCTCGCGGTGGTCTCCGCCGACCTGCGCTCCCTCGACCGCGACGCGCTGCGTCACCTCGCGGCCCACGGCGTCCGGGTCGCCGGGTTCGCCGAGCCGCACGACGAGGCGGGGGAGCGCAGACTGCGCCAGCTCGGCGTCGCTGCGGTCCTGGGTCCGGACACCCGGCCCGAGGACCTCGCCCGGATCCTGCGCGCCGTCGTGGCCGGGACGACGGCCCACCCGTCCGGCCCGGTCGCCGAGCCCAGCCCGTGGGCGCCCGACGGGCGAGCCGGGCTCGCCGCCGCGGGGCGGGGCACCATCACGGCCGTGTGGGGGCCGACGGGTGCGCCGGGGCGGACCACCGTGGCGGTCACGCTCGCGGCGGCTCTGGCCGCCGCCGGCATCGAGACGCTCCTCGTCGACCTCGACACCTACGGAGCCGCCGTCGCCCAGTCGCTCGGCCTCCTCGACGAGGCTCCCGGCGTGGCCGCGGCGGCGCGGGCGTCGGAGGGCGGCCTGCTCGATGTGGCCGGGTTGTCGCGGCTCGCCCCCCGGGTGGGTCCCCGGCTACGGGTCCTCACCGGCATACCGACGCCACACCGGTGGACCGAGGTCCGCGGCGCCGCGGTCGAGGACATCCTCGCCCTGTCGAGGTCGCTCGCCGAGCACGTCGTGGTCGACTGCGGGTTCGGGGTCGAGGACGACGAGGAGCTGAGCTACGACACGGCGGCGCCGCGCCGCAACGCGACGACGCTCACCGCTCTCGAGCAGGCCGATCACCTCCTCGTCGTCGGCGCCGGCGACCCGGTGGGCCTGCAGCGCCTCGTCCGGGCCGTCCAGGAGCTGGCCGAGCGGCCGGCACCGGCGCCCGTCGTCGTCGTGACGAAGGTCCGAGCCTCGGTCGCCGGACCGCACCCGGAGCGGCAGATCCGCGAGGTCCTCGCGCGCTTCGCCGGCCTCGAGGCGCCACGGTTCGTGCCGTGGGCACCCGCCGACTGCGATGCGGCCATCCTGGCCGGTCGGAGCCTCGTCGAGGCCGCGCCGCATGCTGCGGTCACCCAGGCCATCACGGCCCTCGCCACGGTCGTCGACGACCGGGCCGAGGCCGCGGTGAGGGACCGCTCCGACCGGGGCCGGCCGCGACGCGTGACGGCACGGCGCGGCTGAGGTCTGCTGGGTCACCAGGTCCCGGTCCCGTCCGAGGCGATCTGCCACGATGGGGCAGTGGCCGACCGACTGAGCACGCTGGACACGTCCTTCCTCCACCTCGAGGACGCGACAACCCCGATGCACGTGGGGTCGGTCATGGTCTTCGACGCACCGAGCCGGGGCTTCGACTACGACCAGCTCGTCACCCTCATCGCCCGGCGGATCGCGCTCGTCCCGCGCTACCGGCAGCGGGTGCTCGAGGTCCCGGGCCGGCTGGCCAACCCGGTCTGGGTCGACGACGAGGCGTTCGACGTCACGTACCACGTCCGCCGGTCCGCCCTTCCCCGTCCCGGGAGCGACGAGCAGCTCGAGGAGCTCGTCGCCCGGATCCTGCCGCGCCCGCTCGACCGGGCCCGCCCGCTCTGGGAGGTCTACCTCGTCGAGGGGCTGGCCGAGGACCGCTTCGCGATCATCACCAAGACCCACCACGCCCTGGTCGACGGCGTCAACGCCCGCGACATCTCCCACGTCATCCTCGACGGGACCCCCGACGTCGACGACGCGCCCGGGGTCGAGTGGCGTCCCCGGCACGCCCCCTCGAGCGTCGACCTCGTCCTCGGCGCCGTGACCGACGCGCTGCACACACCGACGCAGGTCGTCGACACGGTCCAGTCCGGGATCAGCGACCTCAAGGCGACCGCCGGGCGCGTCGCCGGGGTCGCGGGCGAGGTGCTCTCGACGCTCGTCCGGGCGTCCCGCTCGGCGCCCTCGTCGCCGCTCAACGCCACCGTGGGCCGGGCCCGGCGCTACGTCATGATCGGGACCGACCTCGAGGACTACCGGCTGGTCCGCAGCCGGCTCACGTCCGGTGCGGTCGCCGAGGACGTGACGATCAACGACGTCATCCTCGCCACGGTCACCGGGGCCTTCCGCACCTGGCTGCTGACCCGCGGGGAGTCCGTCCACTCGGGGACGACGGTGCGGGCCATGGTGCCGGTCAGCGTGCACGGCGCGAGTGACGCCGCGGTCGGGCGCGAGCTGGCCGCGTGCTTCGTCGACCTGCCCGTCGGGGAGCCGGGAGCGTCGATGCGGCTGCACCAGATCGCCTTCTCGATGCGCCAGCAGATGGAGGGCGGGCGCCCGGTACCGGCCGAGACCCTCACCGGTCTGGCCGGCTTCGCACCGCCGACGATGCACGCCCTCGGCGCCCGGCTCGGCGGGGCGGTCTCGCGCCGGCTCTACAACGTCGTCATCACCAACGTGCCGGGTCCGCAGGTGCCGCTCTACGCCGCCGGCGCCCGGATGGTCTCCACCTACCCCGTCATGCCCTTGGGCGCCGGGCAGGCCCTGTCGATCGGCCTGACGTCCTACGACGGCGGGGTCTACTACGGTCTCTACACCGACCGTGACGCGATCCCCGACGCCGACGTCCTCGGCCACGCCGTCGTCGACGCGCTCCAGGAGCTCATCGACGCGCCCCACCCCGGTCGGCGCTGACCGCGTCCCTCGCGAGGAGGAGCCCATGACCCTGCGCCGGATCTACGTCCCGCTCGATGACGCCGCGCTCGAGATGCTGCGCACCCGCCGCGAGATCGGCCCGGCGCCGCTCGCCGCGCATGCGGTCACCGACCGCCAGAGCCGTGGCCCGGGCACCGACGCGGAGGAGCTGGAGTATGCCGCGCTCCTCGCCGCCGCCGCCGAGGCCGCCGGGGCGCGCACGGCCGGCGGCCGACGGGTCGTCGCCGCCGCCGACGTCGAGTCCGCCCTCGTCGAGGACGGCGACGACACGGGGGCGCCGCCGAGCCGGGTCGAGGTCGACGCCCCGGTCCCGGTCAGCCGGGTCGTCTCGTTCCACCTCGACGAGGTCCCCGGTGGCACCGACGACGGTGACCTGCTGTGGTACGACGTCACCGAGCTCGACGAGGTGCTGCGGCTCGGCGCCGGCCACGGCTGAGCCGGGTCCACCCGCGCGGCGTCCGCCCGCGCCGCCCCGGTCCGCCCCGGCGTCCGGCCGCGCCGCCCCCGGGGCTGACCTCCCCGGGTCGGGACGGGCGTGACACGATACGACCACCGCCATCGTCGCCGAAGGAGTCCCATCCATGGATGCCGTCACCCGCCCGCCCGCCCCGGTCAACGAGCCCGTCCTCGACTACGCCCCGGGCAGCCCCGAGCGGGCCGGGCTCGAGAGCGCCCTCGCCGACCTCGCCGGGACCGTCCACGACCTTCCCCACACCATCGGCGGCAGACGCGTCGAGGGCACCGGGAAGCGCATGGAGGTGCGCCTCCCGCACGCCCACCGCACCGTCATCGGCCGCCTGCGCAACGCCACGAAGGCCGACACCCGCGCCGCCGTCGACGCGGCCGTCGCCGCCGCTCCGGCCTGGCGCTCGCTCGCCTTCGACGACCGCGCCGCCATCCTGCTCAAGGCGGCCGACCTGCTGTCCGGCCCCTACCGGGCCCGGATCAACGCCGCGACGATGCTGGGGCAGTCCAAGACGGCATACCAGGCAGAGATCGACGCCGCGTGCGAGCTGGCCGACTTCTGGCGCTTCAACGTCCACTTCGCCCGCGAGCTCCTCGCCGAGCAGCCCGTCGCCCACAGCAAGGGCGTCTGGAACCGCATCGACTACCGCTCGCTCGAGGGCTTCGTCTATGCCGTGACGCCCTTCAACTTCACCTCCATCGCCGGGAACCTGCCGACGGCGCCGGCCCTCATGGGCAACACGGTCGTGTGGAAGCCCTCGCACACCCAGCAGCTCTCGGCGCAGGTCATCCTCGAGGTCCTCGAGGAGGCCGGCCTCCCGGCAGGGGTCGTCAACATGCTCACCGGCCACGGGGTCGACGTCTCCGACGTCGTGCTCTCGGACCCGGAGTTCGCCGGGCTGCACTTCACCGGGTCCACGCGGGTCTTCCAGGGACTGTGGCAGCAGATCGCGACGAACCTGCCGAACTACCACTACTACCCCCGCATCGTGGGCGAGACCGGTGGCAAGGACTTCATCTTCGCCCACCCCAGCGCCGACCCCGACGTCCTGCGGACCGCGCTGCTGCGCGGCGCCTTCGAGTACGGCGGGCAGAAGTGCTCGGCGGCCTCGCGCGCCTACGTCCCGCGCAGCCTGTGGCGGGTCATCAAGGACGACCTCGTCGAGCTGACCAACGGCCTGCCGATGGGCGACCCCGTCGACTTCACGAACTTCCTCGGGGCGGTCATCGACGACCGGGCGTTCGGCAAGCACAAGGCGGCCATCGACCGGGCGCACGCCACCTCGGGCCTCGACGTCGTGGCGGGCGGCACCTACGACGACTCGGTCGGCTACTTCGTCCGGCCGACCATCGTCGTCGGCGAGGACCCGACCGACGAGATGTTCGCGACGGAGTACTTCGGCCCGATCCTCACCGTCCACGTCTTCCCGGACCGCAGCTACCACAAGGTCATGGACCAGATGGAGTCCTTCGCTCCCTACGCGCTGACCGGCTCGATCATGGCCCAGGACCGCGCGGCGGTCGCCGAGGCGATGGAGCGGCTGCGCTTCGCGGCCGGCAACTTCTACATCAACGACAAGCCGACCGGTGCGGTCGTCGGCCAGCAGCCCTTCGGCGGCGGTCGGGCATCGGGGACCAACGACAAGGCCGGGTCGGCCCAGAACCTCCTGCGGTGGGCCTCGACCCGCTCGATCAAGGAGAACTTCGTGCCGCCGACCGAGCACCGCTACCCGCACATGGGCTGAGCCCGGCCCGACCGGGACCGGCCCGAGGACGAGGGGTATGCCGCGCGGCATACCCCTCGTCTCACCGGGCGAGGAAGTCGCGCAGGGTCTCTCCCTCGAGAGCCACGGCGGCCAGGATCGGCTCGGCCGCGGCCCTCTCGATCTTGCCGCCGATGAAGGGCACGTTCGCCTTGAGGTCGGCCTCGAGCGTCTCCAGGGCCCCCCGGCCGCCGGGGGCGAGCAGGGCCTCGCCCTTGAGGGTGAGCGGCGCCCCGGTGATGTGGAGGTCGACGCGGCAGCGGCGCGAGCCGTCGGGGTCGGCGGGCCCCCAGTCCTGCACCTCGACGACGGTGAGGACGTCGCCGACGAAGGACCGGGCGACGTCCGGCAGCCCGTCGCTGGGCAGCCGGCGCTCGGTCCGCACGAGGGTTCGCTCGCCCTGCTCGGTGACCGACGCGGCGTACTCACCGGTCGAGGTGGCCTCGCACTTGGCCCGCTGGAACGCCTCGTCGCGGATGACGGCGAAGACCGCCTCCGGAGCGCTGTCGAACTCCTCGCGCGTGGACAGTCGCACCGTTCGGCTCCTCGGCTCGGGGACGGACGTCTCGGCCTCGTGGGCCCTCCGGCGATCCTCTCAGATGACCCGCCCCCGCGCGCGGCTCCGTGGTCAGCGCGTCCCGAGGACGCTGGTCGCCTCGCTGAGGGCGTCCGTGGACGATGCGAGGAGCTCGACCAGCCGCTGCCGCCGCCGCTGCAGCAGGGTGCGGACGGTGTCGAGCTCGCGCTGCAGCTCGGCGCGCCCCCGCTCCCGGTCCTGGGCGCGGGCCGGGTCCGCCTCCCCGGCGATGCCGTAGCCGAGGACCACCCGGCCCTCCTGTAGGGCGAGCCCGTCGGCGTCGGCCCGCTCGGCGACGGCCCGGGCCCGCGCGACGAGCTCGGCGAGGTCGGTCGCGAGGTCCTGCAGTGCGGTGCCCACCAGCTGGAGCTCGGCGGCGGTCGTCGAGCACGCCGCCGTCAGCGCGGCACCGCGGCGGCGCACGTCGACCGAGGCGCGACCGGTCCACGTGCGGCCGAGGTCGCGGTATGCCGCCTCGAGCGCATCGGCCTCCGCGGCCAGGGCGGAGCCGGCCCGGGTGAGGGCGGCCGCGGTCGCCGAGACCGAGGCGGGGTCTCCGGCGGCGAGGTCGCTCACCGGGTGCCCCGGGTGGCGGGCGGGCTCGGCGCGGCCGCCATGGGCCGGCCGGCGGGACTGCTGGTCAGCCGGGCGGCCTGCGTCGCGGCCTCGTCGCCGACGGCCCGGGTCGCGGCCCCGGCCAGGTCGAGCCAGTCGTCGAGGACCCGCTGCGCCACGGGCTCACCGAGGACGGCCAGACCGTCGAGGATCGCCGCCTCGCTCGTGCGGGCGCGCTCCCGGAGCCGGCTCAGCGCCAGGAGGACCGGTCCCGCGCTCTCGGGCGGGGGAGTCACAGGCACGCGGCCACTCTAGGCGCGCGGCGTCGCGTGCCCGCGACGTTGCCCACACCCTGCGGGCAGGGCCGACCGACCTGGTGCCGGGCTAGGTGAAGGAGAAGAGGGCCAGTGGCGTGGTCGTCGGCTGGGTCGACCCTCCGGCGGGCTCGAGGGTGATGCCGGCGGCGGTGGCCGTGGCCGCGTCGCCCTGCAGGACGACGGTCACGCTGGCGGCACCCGAGTGGGGCATCAGCCCGGCACTCACCATGCCGGCGCCCGGCTCGTCGAGCCACAGCTGCAGATCCTTGCCGGCCGGTGCGGGCGCCATGTGCTGGGCGATGAGGACGGCCCGGCCCACCGAGACGCTGCGCACGATCGTCGCCTCGGCGTCGCCGACCTCCTGGGTGAAGCGTTGCGCGTCCGGGGCCTGGAGCACCTGCTCGGCCGCCGAGAGCCGGGGCGCCGCGGGGCCGGTCCAGGGGTGCCACGCGAGCCCGACCACGAGGACGAGGACGGCGGCGGCGGCCACCCCCAGCCAGGCGATGCCGGGAGCCCGGCGGCGCAGCGGGAGGACCGGGGCGGCCCCGGCGAGGGGCGACGGCTCGGAGCCGTGACCGGTGACGGGGGGGAGCGGCCGGATGGACGTGATCTGCGACAGCACGGCGTCGCGCAGCGACGGCGGTGGGGCCGTCTCGGTCAGGGAGCCGAGCTCGACGGCCGCGGCCCGCAGGCCGGCCACCTCGGCGCGGCACTCGTCGCACTGGGCGAGGTGGGCCTCGAAGGCCCGGCGTTCCGCCTCATCGAGGGCGTCGACGGCATACGCGCCGGACAGCCCGTGGACATCGGCACTCATGACTGCATCCCCAGGGTGTCTCTCAGTCGGATCAGGCCGTCCCTGATCCGTGTCTTCGCCGTTCCGAGCGGCACCCCGAGCAGGGAGGCCACCTCGGTGTGGGTGTAGCCGCCGAGATAGGCGAGCTCGACGGCACCCCGTTGGGTCTCGGTGAGGGAGGCGAGGGCCCGACGGACCCGCTGTCCCTCGAGGGAGGCCTCGACGCGCTCGGCCGTCGTGTCGAAGGCCCGGTCCTGCGTGCTCGCGCCGTAGCGGTCCTCCCGGTCGGTCGCCGACTGGGCCGAGCGCACCCTGTCGACCGCCTTGCGGTGGGCGATGGTCAGGAGCCACCCCATCGCGCTCCCGGCCGCGGGGTCGAACCGGGCGCTGCTCCGCCAGACGTCGAGGTAGACCTCCTGGGCCACCTCCTCGGCCTGGGCCCGGTCGCGCACGACCCGCAGCACCAGGCCGTAGACCCGGGCCGAGGTCGCGTCGTAGAGCCGGGCGAACGCGGCCTCGTCACCGCGGGCGGAGGCCCGCAGCATCGCCACGAGCTGGTCGGCCGGGACCCCCCGGAGCGCCTGCTCCGAGGGCTCCGAGGGGTCCGCCGTCATGGGGTCCATCATGACCGATGGGGTCCGCGGTCAGGACGGGAGCAGGACGCCGTCGATGATGTAGACGGTGGCGTTGGCGGTCTGCACGTCGCCACAGACGACCTTGGCCCCGTCGACGGTGAAGTCCTGGCCGGACCCGCTGACCGTGATCGACGTGCCGGCCAGGGTCGTGTGGGTCCCGGCGAGCTGGTCGGGTGTGAGCCGGCCCTGGACGACGTGGTTGGTGAGCACCTTGGTGAGCAGGCCCTTGGGGTCGGCCATCGCCTTGTTCAGCGTCGCCGCGGGCACCTTGCTGAACGCGTCGTTGGTCGGGGCGAAGACGGTGATGCCCTGGGCGCTGTTGAGCGTGTCGACGAGGCCCGCCTTGGTCACCGCGCTGACGAGCGTGCTGAGCAGCGGGTTGTGGCTGGCGGCCGTGGCGACCGGGTCGGTGGCCATGCCCTCGAACGACCCGGAGCCGCTCGTCGGCACGGCGGAGCAGCCCGGGCCGAACGGCATGCTCGCGGTGGTCGCGGAGGTGCTCGGGCTGTCGCTGGGGCTCATCGAGGACGTCGAGCCTCCAGACGTGGTCCCGGACGAGCTGCTGCCACAGGCAGCGAGGCCCAGCGGGACGGCGAGGACCAGGGCGGCGATGCCGGTACGGCGGGGGAGTCGCATGGGAGGTGCTCCTTATCGGTTGGCGCTGACGGTCGGTGTTCGGGCCCGGTGGCGAAGCGGATTGGGTTGTCGCGAAACTTGTTTCGCGTGCCGGTTGGTCGGCGCTCAGCCCACGAGGACGACGATCGAGTGGTAGCCGGAGGCGCCGCTGGGGAACGGCGGCGCGTGCTCGGCGCTCTGGGCACTGCCCTGGCCGTCGACCGCGCGGGCCGTGAGGGTATGCCGCCCGGACGACGTCGCATCCCACGGCCAGAACCACTGGCGCCAGTAGGCGACACCGGCGTCGGGTCCGAGCCGGGCCTGCTGCCACGGCCCGTCGTCGACGCGGACCTCGACCGCGCTGATCCCCTCGTGCGCCTGCGACCAGGCGACCCCACCGACGACGACCGTGCCCCGGTCGTAGGTCCGCAGGCCCTGGGGGGTGTCGATCCGCGTCTGGGTCCGCACCGGCGCGTCGGTCGCCCAGCCGCGCCGGGTCCAGTAGGCCCGCTGCGCGGCATACGTCGTCGCGGTGAGCCGGGTGAGCCACTTCGTCGCGCCGACGTAGCCGTACAGGCCAGGTGTGAGCAGCCGGGCGGGGAAGCCGCGCTCGGCCGGCAGCGGGCCGCCGTCGACGCCGACGACGACGAGGGCGCCGCGGTCGTCGGTGAGCGCCTCGACCGGCGTCGAGATCGTCATCCCATCGGTCGAGGTACTGAGGATCTGGTCGACGCCGTCCCGCAGGCCGGCCCGCTCGAGGAGGGCGGCGACCGGGACACCGAGCCAGCGGGCCGAGGAGACATAGGGCCCGCCGACCTCGTTGCTCACGCAGTTGAGGGTGATGTCCTTCTCGACGAGAGGCATCGCGGTCAGCTCGGCGAACGTCAGGGAGAGCGGGTGCTCGACCCGGCCGTCGATCTGCAGCGTCCAGGAGGCGGCGTCGACCTGGGGGACGACGAGGGCGGTGTCCACCCGGTAGAAGTCGGCGAGCGGGGTCCGGAAGGGGCTGATCCCGGCGTACCTGCGGTGCAGCCCCGCCGGCAGCGGCGGCAGAGCCTGTGACGGGGCGGGTAGCGAGACCGCGGCGGGGCCCGCGTTGCGGCCGGCGAGCACCTGGCCGAGGGTCCCGGCGACGGCCGCCCCGGCGCCCACGCCGGCCACCCCGACGAGGAACGAGCGCCGGCCGGGCGTCGGCGTCGAGCCGGGAGCCCGCACCGAGTGGTCGAGGGGTGACTCGGCGGGGTCCGCCGCAGCCGGTCCGGTCGGTGACGGGCCGGGGCCGGTGAGCAGCCGGGAGAGCAGGAGGAGCGTGCCGACGCCGACGACGACCGCCGTGCCGGCCGGCAGGGCGTCGAGCGGCCGGGCGGTCGGTGCGGTGAGGGCGGCGGCGCCGGCCGCGCCCGCGAGCAGGCCGAGGAGCACGGCGGCGCCGACCCGGTGACCCCGCCCGAGCACACCGACCAGGGCGGCGAGCAGCACGGTCACGACGGCGACCGACCCGACGAGGACCGGTTTGTCGTGGGTGCCGAGGGTGCGGACCGCCCAGTCCTTGACCGGCGTGGGTGTCGCGTTGATGACGCTCGACCCGACCGCGAGCACGGGTGAGGCGGAGGGGTCGGTCACGGCGGCGACGAGGTGGCCCGCGGCCATGCCGGCGAGGGCTGCCACGACGCCGGCGACCGCATGGCTCAGGCGCGAGGATGCTTTCAAGGAGGGCACGGCAGTGGTTCGGCCCCGCTGCCGGGTTCGGATGGGCTCCGGCGGTCGGATGGGCTCCGGAGCCCTGGTGGCGGGTCGGCACCCCCTACAGTGGCGGCCATGAGCCAGGCAGGCGGTGCCCGTGCCCACTGACCCGCGCGGGCTGCGACACGACGCCCCGCTCCTCGACGCCTGGCTGCGGTTCCAGGAGAGCCCGCGGCTCCCGTTCACCATCCCGGGGCACAAGCACCGCACCGACCTCGTCGGCGACGTCGTCGTCGGCGACGTCCCGCTGTATGCCGGTCTGGACTCGATGTCGCTCAGCGCCGGGCTGCTCGTCGACGCCGAGCGCCGAGCTGCCGACCTGTGGGGCGCCGACGTCGCCCGGTTCTCCGTCGGCGGGTCCACGCACGGCAACCAGGCGCTCGCCCTGGCCGTCGGGCGACCCGGTGACCGCGTCGTCGTCGGCCGGACCCTGCACCGCTCGATGCTCCTCGGGCTCGTCCTCGCCGGCCTGGAGCCGGTGTGGGTCCGACCCCGGGTCGACCCGCGGCTCGGGCTCCCGCTCGGCGTGGACCCGGACGACGTCGCGGCGGCGATCCGCACCCACCCCGACGTCACCGCCGTCCTCGTCGGGGACCCCTCCTATGTCGGGACGGTGGGCGACGTCGCCGGGCTGGCCCGCGTCGCCCACTCCCACGGCATACCCCTGGTCGTCGACGCGGCCTGGGCCGCCCACTTCGGCTTCCACCCCGAGCTGCCCCCTCACCCCCTGGCAGCGGGCGCGGATGCGATGGTCCTCAGCGCCCACAAGACCCTGCCGGCCTGGTCCCAAGGCGCCCTGGTCCTCGCGAGCACCGAGCGGATCGAGCCGGCCCGCCTGCACGCCGCGGTCGAGGCGACCCATACGACGAGCCCGAGCGGGGCGATCCTCGCCAGCATCGATGCCTCGAGGGCGCTCCTGGAGCGCGACGGGGAGACGCTGCTCGGCCCGGTCCTCGCCGCCGTGCGGGGCCTGCGCGAACGGCTCGCCGAGGTGCCCGGTCTCGTCGTGCTCGACGGGCCGGGGGTCGACCCGGTCAAGGTCACCGTGGTCCTGTCCGGCGCCGGCGCCGACGGGCGCGTCGTCGAGGCCGGCCTCATCGAGCGGGGGATGCCGGTCGAGATGGCCGACCGCGACACGCTCGTCGCGATGGTGACCCTCGCGGACGACGCCGAGACGATCGGTGCCCTCGGCGACGCGCTCGTCCACCTCATCGAGCAGCACAGCGCGATGGCCCGGCCCGTCGTCCCGGCCGGGGTCTGGGAGCTCGACCCGGTCGTCGACCGGCCACCGCGCGAGGCGTTCTTCGCTCCCCGCGAGCGGGTCCGCCTGCGACACGCGGTCGGCCGGACGAGCGCCGAGCTCATCGCGCCCTACCCACCGGGCATCCCCGTCCTGGCGCCGGGGGAGCAGGTCACCGAGGGTGCCGTCGACGCGTTGCGACGGGCTCGCGAGAGCGGCGTCCGGATCGCCTACGCGCACGACCCGAGCCTGGCGACGATCGACGTGCTGCGGACGTGACCGGCGAGTAGCGACTCTCCGTCCGACCCGGCGGCGCGCACCGAGGAAACGGGCATAGGCTCGGCGTCGGAGCACAGAGCCGTGCCGCCCGCCGCCATCCGGTGCCTGACGCGTCGAAGGAATGCCACAGCATCATGTCCCAGACCCTGGTCCCCGCCAGAGAAGCCATCCTGACCCAGGTCGCGGAGCACCTGGAGCAGACACCGGAGGGAGGGGACCGGAGCGACCTCGTCGAGCGATACTTCCGGCACGTCGCCACCGAGGAGCTCGCCGACCGGCCGGTGGAGGTCCTCGGGCTCGCCGTCGCCCACCACCTCGAGCTCGCCCGGGACCGGGCGCCCGGCACCGCCAACGTCGCGGTCTTCAACCTCACGACGACGGGCGAGCAGTGGGCGAACCCGCGCACGATGGTCCAGGTCGTCACCGACGACATGCCGTTCCTCGTCGACTCGGTGACGTCCGAGCTCGTCGGCCAGGGCATCGACGTCCACCTCATCATCCATCCGCAGTTCATGGTGCGCCGCGACGTCCTCGGGCACCTCGAGGCCGTCCTCGAGGTCGACCCCCAGGAGACCGCCGGTCCGGCCACCTCGGTCGGCAAGATCCGCGAGTCGTGGATGACCCTGACGATCGACCGCGAGACCGACGAGGCGCGCCTGGCCGAGGTCGCCGCCCGGATCCGTGACGTCCTCGAGGACGTCCGGCAGGCCGTCGAGGACTGGCCGAAGATGCGGTCCCGCTGCCTCGTCATCGCGGCCGAGACCGAGGGCAACCCGCCGCAGGGGGTGGCGGCCGACGAGGTCGCCCGGACGGTGGCGTTCCTGCGGTGGATGGCCGATGACCACTACACCTTCCTCGGCTACCGCGACTACCGGCTCCAGGAGAGCGAGCTCGGCGGCGAGGCCATCGTCCCGGTCACCGGCAGCGGTCTCGGCCTGCTCCGGTCGGACCCCACCCTGGGAGACACGCACGTGCCGATGAGCGAGGCGGCCCAGGCCAAGGCGCACGAACGCACGCTCCTCATCGTCACCAAGGCGAACTCACGCTCGACGGTCCACCGTCGGGCCTTCCTCGACTACGTCGGCATCAAGCAGTACGACGCGGACGGCAGGGTCGTCGGCGAGCACCGCTTCCTCGGGCTGTATGCCGCGACCGCCTACACCGACTCGGTGACCCGCCTTCCCCTCGTGGCCGAGAAGGTCAAGGCGATCATCAGGCGGTCGGGCGTCTCGGCGGTCTCGCACACCGCCAAGGACCTGCTCGGCGTCCTCGAGACCTACCCCCGCGACGAGCTCTTCCAGGCCTCGGTCGACCAGCTCTTCGAGGTCGCCCTCGAGGTCACCCGCCTCCAGGAGCGGCGCCGCACCCGGCTCTTCCTCCGCGAGGACGACTACGGCCGCTACGTCTCGGCGATCGTCTTCATCCCCCGGGACCGCTACAACACCGCCGTCCGGCTGCGGATGGCCGAGATCCTCCAGGACGCCTTCGCCGGCGAGAGCATCGAGTTCAGCGCCCGGGTGTCCGAGAGTGCGCTGTCGCGGATCCACTACGTGGTCCGGATGCCCAAGGCCGAGCGGGTCAGGATGCTCTCGCAGGACGAGCGCGACGCCCTCGAGCAGCGCCTCGTCGACGTGAGCCGGACCTGGAGCGACCGGCTCGGTGACGCGCTGCGCGACAAGCTCGGCGAGGCCCAGGGGGAGCGGCTCATGGCCCGCTTCGGCCGGGGCTTCAGCACGGCATACGAGGAGACGTTCACGACGAGCCAGGGGGTGGCCGACCTCGCCCACCTCGACCGGCTCGCCGAGGGCCGGCGGACGAGTGTGGCCCTCTACCGTCCGGTCCACGCGCCCGCGACGGTCCGCCGGTTCAAGCTGTTCCGCATCGACCCGCTCTCGCTGACCGACATCCTGCCGATCTTCTCCCACATGGGCGTCGAGGTCATCGACGAGCAGCCCTACGAGGTCGAGCGGTCCGACGGGGTCACCCTCCACGTCTACGACTTCGGGCTGCGGGCGGCCGACGCCGCCACCTGGGAGGCCGTCCCGCACGAGCTGCTCCGCGAGCTCTTCGAGGGTGCCGTCGCCGCCGTGTGGAACGGCCAGGCCGAGTCCGACGGCTTCAACAAGCTCGTCCTCGCCGCCCAGCTGACGTGGCGCCAGGTCGTCATCCTCCGGATGGTCTCGCGCTACCTGCGCCAGACGCGCTCGACCTTCAGCCAGGAGTACCTCGAGGACGGCCTCGTCTCGAACCCCGCCATCGCGGCCGACCTCGTCGAGCTCTTCGAGACCCGCTTCGACCCCGACCGGTATGCCGGTGCCGTCGACGGCGCCCGCACGGACGCCGAGGCCGAGATCGCGGAACGCGTCGTGACCGCGCTCGACGACGTGGCCTCCCTGGACCACGACCGGATCATCCGTGCGTTCCTCGGCGTCATCCGCGCCGGGCTGCGGACGAACTACTACCAGCAGGGCGCCTCGCCCGCCTCGCCGGGCGACGCCGCGCGGGCCTACGTCTCGATCAAGCTCGACCCGTCGAAGGTCCCCGACCTGCCGGCACCGCGTCCTGCGTTCGAGATCTGGGTCTACAGCCCGCGTGTCGAGGGTGTGCACCTGCGGTTCGGGCCGGTCGCCCGCGGCGGGCTGCGCTGGTCGGACCGTCGCGAGGACTTCCGGACCGAGATCCTCGGCCTGGTCAAGGCGCAGATGGTCAAGAACGCCGTCATCGTGCCGACCGGGTCCAAGGGCGGGTTCTTCGCCAAGGCGCTCCCGGACCCCGCCGTCGACCGCGACGCGTGGCTCGACGAGGGCAAGGCCGCCTACCGGATGTTCGTCTCCGGCCTGCTGGACCTCACCGACAACCGGGTCTCGGGGCAGGTCGTCCCGCCGTCGCGGACGGTGCGGCACGACCCCGACGACACCTATCTCGTCGTCGCCGCCGACAAGGGAACGGCGACCTTCTCCGACCTCGCCAACGGTGTCGCCCAGGCCTACGGCTTCTGGCTTGACGACGCCTTCGCCTCCGGCGGGTCCGCGGGCTACGACCACAAGGCGATGGGCATCACCGCCAAGGGTGCGTGGGAGTCGGTCAAGCGGCACTTCCGCGAGATGGGCACCGACACCCAGAGCGAGGACTTCACCGTGGTCGGCGTCGGCGACATGAGCGGTGACGTGTTCGGCAACGGGATGCTCCTGTCCGAGCACATCAAGCTGGTGGCCGCCTTCGACCACCGGCACGTCTTCGTCGACCCCGACCCCGACCCGGCGACGTCCTTCGCCGAGCGGGAGCGGATGTTCGCGCTGCCCCGCTCCTCCTGGGACGACTACGACAAGAGCCTCATCAGCGAGGGCGGCGGCGTCTTCGCCCGCTCGCTGAAGTCGGTCCGGATCACCCCGCAGATGCGGGCCGCGCTCGGACTCGCCGACGAGGTCACCGCGATGACGCCGGCCGAGCTCATGCACGCGATCCTCCTCGCGCCCGTCGACCTGCTGTGGAACGGCGGGATCGGCACCTACGTCAAGGCCACGACCGAGGACCATCTCTCGGTCGGTGACCGCGCCAACGACGGCATCCGGGTCAACGGCGCCGACCTGCGGGTCAAGGTGGTCGGCGAGGGCGGCAACCTCGGCCTGTCCCAGCTCGGCCGGATCGAGGCGGCCGTCAGCGGCGTCCGGGTCAACACCGACGCCGTCGACAACTCCGCCGGTGTCGACACCTCCGACCACGAGGTCAACATCAAGATCCTGCTCGGCGACGTCGTCCGCCGCGGCGAGATGACCATCGAGGAGCGCAACGAGCTGCTCGCCTCGATGACCGACGAGATCGCCGACCAGGTCCTGCGCGACAACTACGAGCAGAACGTCCTCCTCGGCAACGCCCGGGCGCAGGGGTCCTCCATGGCCCCGGTCCACATGCGGATCATGCGCTGGCTCGAGGAGCGGGGCGAGCTGGACAGGACGATCGAGTTCCTCCCCTCCGACGCCGAGCTCGAGAAGCGGCACCACGAGGGCCGTGGCCTCACCTCGCCGGAGCTGTGCGTGCTACTCGCCTACGCCAAGCTCGCGGTGAAGAAGGACCTCCTCGCGAGCGACCTGCCCGACGACCCCTACCTCGCCGCCACGCTCGCCGCCTACTTCCCGGCCCCGCTGCGGCACGGCTACGGGGAGGAGCTGGCCGAGCACCCGCTGCGCCGGGAGATCGTCGCGAACGCCGTCGCCAACGCGATGGTCAACCGCGGTGGGATCACCTTCGTCTACCGCGCGATGGAGGAGACCGGGGCGACCGCCGAGCAGGTGGCTCGGGCGTTCGTCGTGAGCCGGGAGGTCTTCGGGCTGTCCGAGTTCGTCGCGGCGGTCGAGGGACTGGACAACGTCATCGGCACCGATGCCCAGACCCGTCAGTACTTCGAGTTCCGGCGGCTCCTGGACCGTGCGGTGCGGTGGTTCCTTGCGAGCCGCGCGACCTCGGTGGACATCCGCACCGAGATCGAACGGTTCGCGGCCACCGTCGCCGAGCTCGGCCCCGAGGTCCCGCGGCTGCTGCGGGGCGTCGAGCAAGAACGGCTGGACGAGCGCGCCGAGGACTTCGAGAAGAGCGGCATCCCCGCCGAGATGGCCCTGTGGACGGTGAGCCTGCTCGACCGCTACTCGCTCCTCGACATCGTCGAGATCTCGGCCGACACGGGCAACGAGCCGACGGCCGTGGCGCCGCTGTACTACCTCGTCTCCGAGAGCTTCGGGATCGACACGATGCTCACGCGGGTCACCAGGCTCCCGCGTGAGGACCGCTGGGAGGCTCTAGCACGCGGCGCGCTGCGCGACGACCTGTATGCCGTTCTCGAGGCGATGACCCGGGCGGTCATCGACGCCAACGGCGGCACCGCCGACGGCGACCCGGCCCGGGCCTTCGACGTCTGGGCCTCCGCGAACGCCGACGTCATCGGCCGGGCCCGGACCTCGCTGGGCGGCATCCTCAGGCTCGAGAGCCCGAACATCGCCGCCCTCTCGGTGGCCCTGCGGACCCTCCGATCGGTCGTCCGGGCGGGTACCTCGAGCTCCTGACCCCACCTCGGGCCTGGCGGCCGGATGCCCACGCCGCCGGGCCCGAGGCCGCCGTTAGGCTGTGGCCGTGACCACGCTGGCCGAGGCGCTGCACGACCTGACCTCGCTGGGCGAGGTGGAGGTCGAGTGGTTGCACTACGTCGTCGGGGACTGGCAGCTCATCGCCGACCTGTCCTTCGCCGACCTCGTCATGTGGGTCCCCTCGGTCGCCGGGGAGTGGCGCGCGGTCGCCCACGTGCGCCCCAACACCGGGCCGATGGTCTTCGCCGAGGACATCGTCGGGCTCGCCAGCGCACCCGGACACACCTGGCTGCTCGACGCGGCGCAGCGCGGCGGTGTCGTCGTCCAGGGCCCTGACCCGGACCCCACCCGCGAGCTGGTCATCGGTGAGGAGGGGATCCCCGTGGCCCGCCAGGGGGAGGTCATCGCCGTGCTCACACGGCATACCCACCTGCGCGGGGTGCGCGGTCCGAGCGTCCTGGAGCAGACCTACCGCCGCATCGCCGACCGGCTCGCCCGGATGGTCGCGACGGGGGAGTTCCCCAGCCCCGGCTACCCCACGGGTCTGCGGCGGGGCGCGCCCCGGGTCGGCGACGGCGTCGTCGAGCTCGACGTCGAGGGTGCGGTCCGCTACGCGAGCCCCAACGCCATCTCCGCGATCCACCGCCTCGGGCACCGCGGCGACGTCGTCGGCGAGGTGCTCGCCCAGATCGTCGCCGACCTCCTGCAGCGGGACACCAACCCGGTCGACGAGTCGCTCGCGCTCGTCGTGACCGGGCGTGCGCCCTGGCGCAGCGAGGCCGAGACGCGGTCAGCGACCCTGTCGATGCGGGCGATTCCGTTGTTGGACAACGGAACTCGTACGGGCGCCCTGATCCTGATGCGTGACGTGTCCGAGATCCGGCGTCGCGAGCAGGAGCTCATGACCAAGGACGCGACGATCCGCGAGATCCACCATCGGGTCAAGAACAACCTGCAGACGGTGGCCGCCCTGCTCCGGCTGCAGGCCCGCCGGCAGCCCGAGCCGGGGGCGCGCGCCGCGCTCGAGGAGGCCGTGCGGCGGGTCGCGGCCATCGCCAGGGTGCACGAGACCCTGGGCCAGGGTTTCGACGAGACGGTCAGCTTCGACGACATCGCCCTGCAGGGGCTGCGGGCGGTCGTCGAGGTCGCGACGAGCGAGCACCCGGTGGAGTCCTCGATCCGGGGGAGCTTCGGCCGGTTGCGGGCCGAGGATGCGACCTCGCTCGCGCTCATCCTCTCCGAGCTCGTCCAGAATGCCGTCGAGCACGGCCTCGCGGAGCGTGGCGGACGCGTCGAGGTCACCGCGCAGCGGGACTGGATCTCGGAGGGTCAGGAGGAGCTGACCGTCACCATCACCGACGACGGCCGAGGGCTCCCGGCGGGGTTCCGGCCCGGGCTGGCCGGGCTCGGGACGCGGATCGTCACCTCGTTCGTGCAGGATCTCGGCGGCCGGATCCGCTGGGACAACGCCGAGGGGGGCGGCACGCGCGTCGAGTTCGTCGCCCGGCTGAGGCCGATGAGCCGGTAGCGGTCGGTCCCGTCGTGGCGTTCGCGGTCAGCCGGCCCGGCGGGCGCGGGCGTTGCGGCGCTTGAGGGCTCGACGCTCGTCCTCGGACAGTCCCCCCCACACACCGGCGTCCTGACCTGACTCCAGTGCCCACTTCAGACACGTGTCGACGACCTCACACCGACGACAGACGGCCTTGGCCTCCTCGATCTGGAGGATCGCCGGGCCCGTGTTCCCGATCGGGAAGAAGAGCTCGGGGTCCTCATCGAGGCAGGCAGCGCGGTCGCGCCAGTCCATGGGTGTGTGCTCCTTCGAAGCGGTGTGTCGTGCTGGTCAGCTCCGGGCCCCGCGGACGAGTCGATCTGCTGCCCGATGGACGTCGATGCACAGACATCCGGTGGCCAATCTTATCCGTGAGGTACGAATTCCGCACCCATCCGGGGCGGACGCCGCCGTGTTTCGTGACCGTGGTCGAGCCGGTCCCGCGCCCGTCGACGATCCGGGTGTGCGCTCGCCGTCGAGCCGACCACCTGGGCCCAACGTGCGAGGTCGTCGTGGTGTTCCCGCCCGCACCCAGCGGCCGGTGGATGGCTAGGCTTCCGGGCGTGACCGAGCCGGACCGCGCCCCGATGACCGACCACCGAGGACCCCGCTACCTGCTCGTCGGGCTGCTCGCCGTCGAGGTCCTCTCCCTCGTGTCGTTCGCCGGCTTCTACGTCGACCAGCTCGCCCAGGGCCACACCGAGACGCCGTCACGGGTCGTCATGTCGGTCGTCTTCCTCCTCGCCTCCGCCGCGGCCCTGGCGGCCATGGCGCGCGGCTGGGTCGGGGGGCGCGGCTGGGTCCGCACCCCGACGATCGTGTGGAGCGCCCTTCTCCTGCCGGTCGCCTGGGGGCTCTCCCAGGGCGGGCTTGCGGGGATCGCCCTCGCGGTGGGGGTCGCCGGCGTGGCCGGCATCGTCAGCGCGCTGGCCGTCCCGCCCACCGGGTGGGGTCCCGAGGACCGCGAGGTCCGGGGCGGCACCGAGCCGGGCGACTGACGGCTCACCCGGGCGCCGTCGGTCCGTCCCTCCACGGCAGCGCCACCTGGATCCGCGTCGGGGCGCCGCCCGCGACGAGCAGCCCGCGGCCCGGGCGGGACGGCATACCTCGCGGCACCGCGACGCCGAACGCCGCCCCGTCGCCGCGTCCGGTCGGGGCGAGCAGCAGGCCGCGCCGGCGTCGCGCGACCTCGATGACGACGCCACGGACCTGGGTGAGCACGGCGTCCGGCGTCGTCGCGGCGGCGAGGACTCCGCCGTCGCGCTCCGCGAGGTGCGCGATCTCGCGCAGGACGGGGTCGACGGGGGAGTCGACGAGGCCGTCGGCGTCGTCGACCAGCACGACGAGGTCGGGGTGGGCCCGGCGCGCCACGACGAGGTCGTCGACCTCGTGGGCCGTGGCCACGGCGACAGGTCGTCCCACGAGCGTCCCCGCGTGCGCGAGCCCGGCGGCGAGGGCACCGTGGCGCGGGTCGACGACGGCCACCCACCGCCCGGCGGCCAGTGCGGCCCGACCGAACGTCGCCAGCGCCGAGCTGCGGCCCGATCCTGGGGCGCCACACACGAGGAGCAGCCGCCCGACCCGACCCGGGTCGAGCGTGAGGTCGGTGGCGTCGTCGCCACCGACCCCGATCGTCCACGCCGCGCCCGCGAGCTCGTCGAGGAGCACGGTGCCGGGCAGCGGGCGGACCCTGATGCTGCGCGAGGGCCGGTGCGGTCGGCCCTCGGCGGCCTCGACCGATGCCAGCGCGAGCTGGAGCTCGGCACCGTCCTGGGCCCGGACCGCACGACCGGGAGGTGGGTCGACCGGCATCGCGTCGCGCCGGACCCCGGCGAGCGCCGCGTCGACCGGGTCGGCGAGGCGTAGGAGGAGTGTCTGGCTCACGAGGCCGGTGAGCCGGCCGACGAGGAGCGAACGGTCGCCGGCGACCACTGCTGCCAGGCCCACCCCCTGTCCCTCACGGAGCACCCCGGTCAGCCGCTCGGGCACGGTGCCGTCGAGGAGATCGGCACCGGCGAGCCGCTCCCAGCCGTCGACGAGCAGGAGGATCGTCGCCTCGCCGTGGGCGGTGCCGGACCGACGGCGTCGGCGGACCTCGTCCTCGAGGCGCGTCAGCAGACGCTCGAGGACCTCGGCATCGTCGGGGCCGGCGACGGTCCCCGTGTGCGGCAGCGCAGCGAGGTCCCGGAGCGCGCCCGCCGCATCCACGGCATACACCTCGAGGGCATCGGGGCTCCGGGTCCGGCTCGCGGCGACGGCGATGGTCCGCAGGGCCGTGGTCCGCCCCGACCCGGTCGAGCCGACGACGAGCCAGTGGCCGTCGCCGGGGTTCCACCCGAGCGGGTCCTGGCGCTGCCTCTCCGGGTGGTCGACCAGCCCGACCGTGACACCGTCGCCCCGTGGTGGTCCGGGCCGGTCCAGGGCCAGCGCCGTCGGTAGCGGAGGGAGCCAGGGGCGACGGGGGGCGAGGCCGCCGCGGCGCCGGTGGGCCTCGCGGACGGCGGTGACGATCCGGTCGAGGTCGGTCGGGCCGTCGCTGGTCGGCAGGGGCGGTGGGCTGTCCTGGGCCCCGGCGAGCCGGACGACGAGCCCGGTGTGGGGGGCGCAGGTCCGCCCGGACACCCTGGCACCCTGGAACCGCAGGAGCGGGCCCCCACCCGCGCGGGCCAGGCCGCGACCGGGACGGGCCGCCGGGACGGACGCCGCGTCGGGCGACTCGAGCACGTCGAGCGAGTCGGCCCGGTCGCGGACCCGCAGGGCGATCCGCAGGTTGACGTTGGCCCGGATCTCGGGCGAGACGATCCCGCTCGGGCGCTGGGTGGCCAGGACCAGGTGGACCCCGAGCGATCGGCCGACGGAGGCGATCCGGACGATGCCCGCGACGAAGTCGGGCAGCTCCTCGGCCAGGAGACGGAACTCGTCGATGACGAGGACCAGCCGGCCGAGCCGCTCGTCGGCGGGGCCCCGTCGTGCGGTGTGGTCCTCGAGGTCGCGGGCACCGACCGTGGCGAGAAGTCGCTCGCGGCGGGTCAGCTCGGCGCGCAGCGAGGTCAGCGCGCGCGCGGCGAGGTGCTCGTCGAGGTCGGTGACGAGCCCGACCGTGTGCGGCAGACCGGCACAGGCCGCGAAGGCCGAGCCGCCCTTGTAGTCGATGAGCACGAACGACACCAGCTCCGGCGGTGAGGTGGCGGCGACCGAGGCGACGAGGGCCTGCAGGAGCTCGGACTTGCCGGATCCGGTCATCCCGCCGACCAACGCATGGGGGCCGTCGGTGCCCAGCCCGAGCCGCCAGGGTCCGTCGGCGGTCATCCCCAGCGTGGCCGTCGGCTCGCCTCCGTGCTCCCACGCCGCGCCCACGGCCGCCGGGTCGGTCGCATCGAGGTCGAGGAGGTCGAGGAGCGCGGGAGGGTGCGTGACGGTCGGGTCGCCGGCTCGGGGCGCCTCACGCAGCGGAGCCAGGGCGCGTGCGAGCCGCTCCGACCACCACCACCCCACCCGGTCCACCCGTACCGGGGCGACCTCGGGCGCGGCGTCGACCTGCACCGAGCCCGTCGACCGGTCGCCGTCCCCGACGTCGAGGACGGCGCGGCAGGCCGCGGGCAGGTCGGTGCGGCTGCCGGCGAGCACGATGGCCGCGTCCTTGTCACCGGCGGCGGCGAGCAGCCGCTCGAGTGGCTCCGCCATCGCTCGCCCGCCGCGCAGGTCCGCGAGGACGACGGTGCCCCGTGCCTCGTCCTCGGGTATGCCGTGGCCGGCCCGGGCGGCGTGGGGGAGCCACCCGAGCCACGCCCACTCGGGTGAGTCGGGGACCTCGGGGCGCAGGGCGAGGTCCGCGGGACCGTTCAGGACGCAGAGCTGCCCGACCAGGGCCCGGGCGACGCCGAGGGCCGCCTCGGCGTCGCCGACGACCCCGAGGACCCCCACCGCGGCCAGGTCGACGGTGACCGGGGCATCGGCGAGGTCGGGATGCTCGACGGGGCGACGGCCGTCCGCGGGCCGCCACCCCGTCGCGGCCGGGACCGAGCCGACGCCGACCCGCAGGACGAGGCGGTCCGGGGCGTCACCCGCCCGCTCCCAGAGCCGATGCCCGCGCTCGGTCGCGATGGCGAGGACCTCGGCAGGGTCGGGGTGGTCCTCCTCGAGCCGGGCGGCCTCCCCGGCCAGGAGCTCGGCGAGCCGGGTCCGACGGTCGACGACGGCAGCGGCATACGCCGCCCGGTCGGCGCGCACCGACCGGCCACTGCCGATCCGGTCGGCCAGCGCCGTGCCGAGCACCATGAGGGGGCTCATGGCCGCCATGAGGAGGTAGCGCGGTCCGAGGGCGAGCGCCATGACCACGGCGACCGCCACCGGAACCAGGGCCGTCAGCCAGGGGATCCGGGCCTTCGTGCGCGGGGGCGGCGGGTCGGGCTCGTCGACGACGGCGGAGGACCGGGGGCGCTGGAGGCGTGCCGAGCGGTGCACGGCGACCGTCCCATCGGCCTGCGGGGTCGTCGGGGCGCGGGGTCGGCCCGGCTGGGCGAGGCGAAGGGTGGTGGCGCCCACCCGGACCCGCGACGTCGTCGTGAGGAGGGCGACCCGGTCCACGGGGCGGCCGTCGACGGTGACGCCGTTGGTCGACCCCAGGTCCTCGACGACCGGTCCGGCCGGGCTCAGTGCCAGCCGCGCGTGGGTGCGGCTGAGGTCGCGGTCGCCGAGGACGATGTCGGCTCCCGGGCCGCGGCCCAGCACGAGTCCGCCGCTCCCGAGCGGGAGACGGTGGCCACAGTCGGGGCCGGTGGCCACCAGCAGGTCGAGTGGGGCCGGCTCGGTCGCCCTCGGGTGGGCCGCCGGTCGGTCCGGGCTGATCCGGAGCGCCACGCCGTGGACGAGTGGCGGCAGGCCCACCACGGCCCCGTCGTCGAGGGCTCCCGCCTCGTCACACAGGAACGGCACCGGCTCGCCGAGCAGGTCCGCGAGCCGCTGCCGCAGCTCCTCGACCCGCACCGGGGCCTGGCCGCGCTCGGGCAGGACGACCTCGACCTCCACGGTGGTGGGCCGCCGGCGCGGGAGGTGCACCGTGAGGTGGAAGGACATGGCGGCACGCTAGGGCGCCGAGCCTTCGGGGCCGCGGGGCTTTCCACAGTCGGCCTCCCAGGACGCCGAAGGCCCGCGGCACCGCAGGGACGAGTTGCGGTGCCGCGGGCTGGCCGGCGCAGCGGCGGCTGGCCGGGCTGGGGGATGCCAGCGGGAGGAGGTCAGCTCTGGTGCGAGAGAAGCGCGTCGACGAGGACGTCGGTGATGGAGGTCGGGTCGTCGGCGAGGTAGACGCGGCCACCGGTGGCCGTGGCGATGGTGCGCAGGGCCTTGCCGTCGGCGTCCTTGGAGATGCCGACGAGGGCGATGGAGATCGGCTTGCTCGGGTCGGCGGCGGTGAGCCGCGAGAGGAGCTGGTGCAGGGTGAGGCCGCCGGTGGTGTCGTCGTTGGTCCCGTCGGTGATGACGACCAGGGTGTTGACGACGGTCGGGTCGTAGGTCCGCTGGAGCTCGGCGTAGCCGGCCGCGATCGTGTCGTAGAGACCGGTGTCGCCCTTGGGCGCCACCGCGGCGTCGGTGAACCCCGCGGCCAGGGCGTCACGCTGGCTGGTCTCGCCGACGAGCGCGTCGAGCTGGCGCATCGGGACGACCTCGCGGTAGTCGGCGGTGCCGTTCTGCTTGGAGGAGAACGTCCACAGGCCCATCGTCGAGGTGTCGGGCATGTTGGCGAGCGCGGTGTCGGCGGCCTCCTTGGCCAGCGCGATCCGGGTCGTGGTGCCGGCGGGCTGGGCCATCGAGCCGGAGGTGTCCATCGCGACGAGCATCCGGGCGTCGGTCTGGGCCGACACCCACTCGCCCATCATCGTGGCGGTCTGCTCGGCGGTGGGCAGGCTCGCGTAGGTCGGCGCCGGCAGGGGGTTGCCCGAGGCGTCCTTGGCGAGGGAGTCGGTGATGCTCGTGCGCAGGCCGGCGGCCTGGATGCGGCCGCGCAGCTGCGGGCTGAGCATCTCGGTGGTCAGCGCGGTCGCCGCGCGGGTGGCCGCGACGGAGGCGTCGGACCGGGTGAGCAGCGGGAAGTCGAGCCGGGCCGTGCCGTCCGTGGGGACGATGACCTTGACCTGGACCGAGGGGTGGGCCTTGACGTAGGCACGCAGGGCCACCTCGGAGACGGGGAAGGCGCTCGCGGCCGTCGGGTCGGTGATGAGCGCGTCGAGCAGGGCGGAGTCGGAGGTCGCGGCGGACCGGCTCAGCGCCACCAGCCCGGCACCGTAGGTACCGGCCATGGCCTGGTCACCGCCGAGGGAGGCGCGGGCCGCGATGAGGGCGAGCCGCCCCGAGCTGTTGCTGACCGGGTCGGCGATGCGCATCGGCACGTCACCGTCGACGAGCTGGGTCCAGGTCGCCGACGTGACCGCCTGCGCGCTCGGGACCGCGATGACGAGGGGGGAGGTCGCCAGTGAGGGGCCCTGGCGGACCTCCCCCGTGACCCGACCGTTGACGTCGGTGGCCCAGGTGGACGAGTCCGGGACCCACAGGTCGGGGCCGTGGCCGGCGGCGAGGTCGTTGGCCGTGGTCGCCGACTCGGCGGACGTCACCGTGATGTGGGTGCACGTCGTCGTGCCGGCCTTGGTGGCGGCGGCCCGGACGACGTCGTAGATGCGTGGCGAGGCCACGACGTCGACCGGGGCCGGGTTGGCACAGGCGGAGGGGGCGGTGAGATCCATGCGGACGACCGTCGCGGTCGCCGGGGTCAGCAGCGTGTGCGACTGGCTCAGCACGCTGATCGTCCCGATCATCGCGCCGCCCAGCAGGATCGTGGTGGGGTAGATCCACCGGGGCCGAACCACTCGTCCGGGGCTCGCGTGACGTCCCTGCCGAGACATGGTCACCTCCAACGTCGGAGCCGGACGAGGGGGTGTCCGGCTGCTGTCGTGGAACACCTGTGCGGTGTTTCCGGCACGGACGTTAATCCGCTCCCGGAAGCGGTCAGAGACGTTTTGGGAAACCCAATTGCCGACCCGGTACCCGGCGTGACTTATACGCCCGCGTTACCCCCGGTTGCGTATGAAGTTGGTCAGGATCGACCCCGTGAAGGTCAAGAGTTGGTCAGATGGGAGTCAGTCGTCTGCCAACGCTCGGGTGCAGGCCTTTCACCGCCGGCAAGCGGCTTGACCTGCGTAGATGCCGTTGACGACGAGGTTGCTGTGCGGACCCTGTGGCCGCGGATCCGGTGTCCGCGTGCTCAGTTGGCGGTATGCCGGGGGCTCGTTCCGAGCTGCTCGCTGCGGCATACGTACGTATCGAAATTGGAGATCTGAGGAATGGGCGTAAAGAATTGGTCAAGCGTCGTCAAAATCGTGAGCCGGGTCGCTTTCGCGACACCGAACGGCTCATCCCCCCTCATCCGTTCGGACGATGGGGACCGGCCCTGCGCTGCCGAGGCGGCGACGGCCGGGCAGCGGGAGAGGGTGAGGGTGGCGGTGCGGCGCGCCGTTCCGGGTCAGGGCCCCGTCGGCTAGGTTCGACGGGGCCGGCCTCGGGTAGGGGCGGGACGACCGTGGCCGCCACGATCGGGAGGAGGACCGTGGGCACCGAGAGCAGCGACCAGACGACCACCCGCGAGCAGAGGACGGCGGTGGACCCCGCGACCGGACCGGCCGAGGGCGCGCCGGCCGGTCCAGATCAGGACGACCGGACCGGGCCGTCCGACGGTACGCGCGCGCCGTCGGCCTGGAGCTACGTGGTGCGGCGCACCTGGCGGGAGTTCTCCGACGACCAGGGCATGGACCTGGCGGCGGCCCTGACCTACCGCTCGGTCATGGCGATCTTCCCCGCCGCCATCGTGCTGCTGTCCCTCCTCGGCCTCTTCGGGCAGGGCCAGGCGACCATCGACGCGGTGACGCGGGTCGTGACCCAGGTCGGCGGCGGCACGCTGGCGACGGCGATCGAGCCGATCATCTCGTCGGTGAGCCGCAGCGGTGGGGCCGGGTTGACCTTCGCCGCCGGCATCGTCGTCGGCCTCTACTCCGCATCGAGCTATGTCGCGGCCTTCGGTCGGGCCATGAACCGGATCTACGAGGTCGAGGAGGGCCGGGCCTTCTGGACGCTGCGTCCGGTCATGCTGCTCGTCACGCTCGTCACCGTCGTGCTGGCGGGGCTGGCGGCGCTGATCCTCGCCCTGTCCGGTGGGGTCGCCCGGGCGGTGGGCCAGGCCGTGGGGCTCGGCGACACGACCGTCCGGATCTGGGACGTGGCGAAGTGGCCGGTGCTCCTCGTCATCGTCGTCGTCACCGTGGCGGTCCTCTACTGGGCCACCCCCAACGTCCGTCAGCCTCGGTTCCGCATCGTCAGCGTCGGCGCGGCGGTCGCGATCCTCATCTGGGTGCTCGCCTCGGTCGGTTTCGGCTTCTACGTGGCCAACTTCGGCTCGTACAACCGGACCTACGGCTCGCTCGCGGGCGCGATCATCTTCCTGCTGTGGCTGTGGCTGACCAACGTCGCCCTCCTGCTGGGCGCCGAGCTCGACGCCGAGCTGGAGCGGGTCCGCGAGCTGCGCGACGGCATACCCGCCGAGACGGCGATCCAGCTGCCGACGCGAGGGACACGCACGTACGCGGCGAGGCAGAAGAAGACGGAAGCCCTCCTCGCGGGGGCGCGTGCCCTGCGTCGCGAGGCCGACTAGTTCGGCGGGTCCGGTCGTCACGCCCCCCGGAGGCTGCGTGCGGGGACGAGGCGCCCCCGTGGCGTCCCGACGAAATTCGGGTATGCCGTGGCGGCCGGGCCGCTCCCGGCACGGGTGCGGCAGGGGTGGCGGAGCGGGTCGGCGGACCGGGCCGGGCGGTCGATCGTCGAGGTGCGGACCATGTCGTCCCCTCGGTGGCGGGCAGGGGCCTCCGACGGTACGCCCGGCACGTGGCCGTCCCGGGCCATGTCGTCGGGTGGCGCCGAGAAATCCGCCGAACGCCCGAGGAGGGGCCGGGGGCGTCCGGCCGATCGCCCGGTGACCGCGGGCAGGTGCCGCGGGTCACAGGAGGAGGCCCCACCGCGGGGCCGTCACTAGCGTGGGTGGTGCTACCGGGCTCGGATCGGCGTCTCGAACCCCGCACCCTCCGGCGGCCGCGGGTGGCGGTCCACGCGTGACACCGGACCGCCGGCCGGGTCGTGGCTCTGGTGTCCTCGAGGCGTCGAGCGGCGTCCCGCCTGGCTGCTGACGTCGTCGGGAGAGGCCCAGGGCATGGAGGAACCATGTCAACGACGACAGCACGGCCCAGCCTGCCGGACGGTGCGCTCGGGCCGGACGACGACGTCCCCGACGAGCTGCTCCCCGAGGGCGGCCTCATCGCCACGGACCGGACCCAGGTGCGCACCGTGGTCCTCACCTCGATCCTGCCCCCGGACCCGTCCGGCGACGGCGGGTCCGCCGGGCCGGTCCCGCCCGCGACCGACGACCGGCTGACCGGCCAGGTCGACCTGGCCACGAGCCGGCCGGCCCTGTATGCCACGCCCGCCGAGGGCGTCGTCATCACGACCCAGCAGGAGTGGACGCCACGGCGGCTCGGGCTGGGCCGGCTGCTGCACAGCCTTCCGCTCGCGCCGGGCGAGAGCACCCGGGTGGCGGTCCTCGACTGGACGCGTCGGACGGCCGCGGCGAGCAGCGAGCGGACGACCCAGGCCGAGAGCCTCGCCGAGGACGCGCTGCGGGACCGCGGGGTCACCGAGATCACCGAGGCGCTGCTCACCGAGGAGCAGGAGGGCCGCTCGACCGTGTCGAGCGACTCGGGCTCGCGGTCGTTCGGCGGCAGCGTCGGGGCCCTGTTCTTCGGGGCCAGCGCGAGCGGGTCGAGCAGCTCGGGCCGGACCACGTCGGTGTCCCGCTCGTCGGGGTCGCGGAACCTGAGCGCCAAGACGGCGCAACGGATCAGCGAGCGCACCCAGCAGCTCGCCACCAGCCTGCGGGACCGACGGGCCTCGGTGGTCCGCGAGACGGTCGAGGCCGAGTCGGCCACGGCGAGCACCCGGGTCGTCACGAACTACAACCACATGCACAGCCTCACCGTCCAGTACTGGGAGGTGGTGCAGGAGTATGCCGTCCGGACCCTCGTCGCGAAGGTCGAGCGTTGCCTCTTCGTGCCCATGAAGGTCATCGACTTCGACGGCCCGGCCTTCCGGAGGTTCGCCGCGGTGCTGGCCGCCGCAGCGCCACCGGGACGCTGGGCCGACCGGCTCGGCGCCATCGACCCCTCCGCGCTCGGGACCTTCCGGACGAGGCCGAGCTGGTCCGGTGAGCCGCCGTGGGTCTTCGCGACGCCCGCCCCGGGGCCGTCGCTGAGGCACTTCCAGGTCGTCGGGCCCTCGGGGCCGGTGATCGGCGTGACCGACACCTACCAGATCTTCATCTGGGAGCCCGAGGCCCACGAGTGGGTCTTCCAGCCGCGGCCCCCGCTGCGCGGCGGCGTGACCTACCAGGTCAACCGCGACCAGCTCATCGCCACGCCGACCGGGAAGCCCGGGGTCGCGACGCCGCTGGCGATCGGCCCCGAGGGCGCGGTCGGCGGCACCCGCTACGCCTTCCGTGACGGCCGGCTGGTCATGCGCCGCAACATCGAGCAGACCCCCCTCGACGACGTTGTGCCGGGGACCTCGGCCGAGAAGCTCATGGTCTGGTCCGACGGGCGCGGGATCGTCAGGGTCGAGCTGCGGATGCGAGGTGGTGACGCGGCCGGGGCCGGGGCGGCATACGCGATCGGGTCCGAGCCCCCACGGGACAGCGGGGTCCAGCTGGCCGAGTGCGCCTTCCGGGAGGACGACCGGCTGACCTCCGTCGTGCTGGTCAGCGAGCCGACCGAGTGGGGCCACGAGCTGCGGCAGGTCCGCGTCGCGACGACGGGTGCCCCGGAGACCGTTCTCGGCACCGCGCCCGAGGTGGCCGACGCCGTCGACCTCGACGTCCGCGAGGGCTGGCTGTGCGGGCTGTTCGGGACGTCCTACCTCGGCGACGACGGCCTGAGCAGGGTTGCGACACTGGGCTTCCGGGTCACGGCACCGGGGGTCGCCCAGGATGTCCTCGACCACCTCAACGACAACGCGCTGCACTACAGCAGGGCGATCTGGGCCAGCGCCGACGAGCTGACCCTCAGCCCGATCATGGCGATGCGGATGCGTGCCGACGACCCGGTCCCGCTCGGGCTCCAGCTCGACCCCGACCCGATCGCCATGACGGGCAACTACCTCGGGTTCCTCTGGCACTTCCCCGACGACGACGCCCGCCGGCAGTGGCTGCGGGACAACAAGCTGGAGGAGGGTCCGGGCACGGCGGTGGAGATCACCGTTCCGCTGCCGTCGGACGGGGTCTTCGCCGAGGCGGTCCTGGGCCGCTCGAACGCCGCGGAGAAGCTCGACATCACGAGGTTCTGGGACTGGCAGTCCTCACCGATCCCGATCATCGCCCCGGAGATCAGCCCGGTCTCGACCGCCTCGCGCAGCGGTGCCGTCGACACCTCGACGGGGCAGCTCGCCCCGGTGGCCGCCACGCTGACGCCGATGACGGCGTTGCCCGCGCCGACCGGGCTGGCCGCCTCGCTCGGCGCCCTCACAGCGTCGTCGGTCTTCCGCGACATGAGCGGGCTCGCCGAGGCGAGCGCGGTGCTGCAGAAGGGGATCGAGGCGGCCACGACGGCCGACACCGCGGCGGCGGCCAACGCGACCAAGGCGATGGAGGTGGCCGGCGACAACATCGCCAAGGTGGCCAAGGCGGCCACCGAGGCGGCGAGCGCGATCGCGCCCGTCCTCGGCGGGCCCGCGGGCCTGGGTGCCTCGGCCCTGGGCTCGATCGGACCGTCCTTCCTCGGGGCGCTCCTCAACGTCGGTGACGGCGAGCCCGGCGAGAGCGCGACGACGGGGGAGGGGGCCTAGTCGCGACGGGTTGTCCACACCCCGACGCCCTTCCGGATGCGGAGCCGCGCGGTCTGCGGTTGTCTATGCCCATCACAGTGGCTGCCGCGTGGGAGGGAAGGGCGCTGGGGTGGATGCCGTGCAGGTCGTCCAGGGTGAGGTCCGCGAGCTCATCCGGCGGTCCGGGCTGGACCCCTCGCGTGACGCGTCCGCGGTGAAGGCCCTGGTCCGTGACGCCGTCGCCGACTACGACGAGCGTTCGCTGCACGGTGGTATGCCGCTTCTCGGCGACCGTGACGCGGCGGCTAAGTCGGTGTGGGACACCGTTGCCGGCTTCGGACCGTTGCAGGCCTACTTCGACGACCCGCTCGTCGAGGAGATCTGGATCAACGAGCCGTCCCGGGTGTTCATCGCCCGCGACGGTGTGGCCGAGCTGACGACGACGATCCTCACCGAGGCCGAGGTCCGCGACCTTGTGGAGCGCATGCTGCGCGCGTCCGGTCGCCGCGTCGACCTGTCGAGCCCGTTCGTCGACGCCGTCCTGTCCGACGGGTCACGCCTGCACGTCGTCATACCCGACATCGCCCGGGAGCACTGGCTGGTCAACGTCCGCAAGTTCGTCGTCAAGGCCGACTCGCTCGACGACCTGGTCAGGCTGGGCACCCTCAGCAGGGCGGCCGCGGCCTTCCTCGAGGCCGCCGTCGTGGCGGGGCTCAACATCCTCGTGGCGGGAGGTACCCAGGCCGGCAAGACGACGATGCTGAACTGCCTCGCCTCGGCCATCCCTCCCCGCGAGCGCGTCGTCACGGCCGAGGAGGTCTTCGAGCTACCGAACCCAGGTTTACTACAATCGTTCTATGAGCGCAACACGGGCAGCCCTGTACCTGCGGATATCGCTGGATCGCAGCGGCGACGGTCTGGGCGTCGATCGCCAACGGCGAGAGTGCCGGCGCATCGCGAAGGCACGGGGGTGGCAGGTAGTCGCCGAGTACGTCGACAACTCTCGGAGCGCGTACGCCAAGAACGTCAAGCGCCCCGAGTATGACCGCATGGAGGCCGACTACGGCGCGGGGAAGTTCGATGCTCTTGTGTGCTGGGACCTTGACCGCCTGACCCGGCAGCCGCGCCAGCTGGAGGACTGGATCGACGCTGCCGAGGGTCGCGGCCTGAGCATCGTCACGGTGGATGGTGAGACGGACTTGGGTACCGAGACCGGGCGCCAGTTTGCACGGATCAAGGCAGCGATCGCTCGCGGCGAGATCGAGCACAAGTCCAAGCGACAGCGGGCGGCTAACGATCAGCGCGCCGAGCAAGGGCGTCCATTCATGGGGCGCCGCGCCTTCGGTTACGCCCGTGGCGGTTCGGCGGTCATGCCCACAGAGGCGGACGAGTACCGCCGCGCAGTCGAGTCCGTCCTCGGGGGTCGCCCGTTGCGCGCCATCGTCCGAGATATGACGGAACGCGGTGTCACGACGACGGCAGGGAACCCGTGGCAGCCCACCGAACTTCGCCGCCTACTCACTAACCCCCGGCACGCGGGTCTGCGGGTCCACCGCGGGGAAGTCGTCGGTCCGGGGGACTGGCCCGTGATTATTGACGAGGACACCCATCGCGCTGTCGTAGCCATACTGTCCGACCCGGCTCGGCGACGACGGGGAAGGCCGCGGGCGTACCTGCTGAGCGGTGTCGGTAGGTGCGGTGTCTGTGGGGGTCGCATGTACGGCCGTGCCGAGCGCCGCGGGCCGCTTTACGTCTGCGAGAGCAGCCCCCACATCGGCAGGAAGATCGCACCCATTGACGATTACGTGTCGGCGGTGATGGTCGGGCGTCTGTGGCTACCCGATGCGGCGTCACTGCTCGCGGGTCCGGACAACTCGGGTCGGGTGTCCGAGTTACGCCGCGAGGAGCGCTCGCTCACGGCGCGGCTCGACGGACTGGCAGAGGCGTTCGCGGGCGGGGATATCGACCGTCGGCAGCTCGCTGCCGGAACGAAGCGCCTTCGGGACCGGCTCGATTCCATCGCGCGAGAGATGCCGTCTTTGGTCGGCGCAACGGCCCTATCGCCGCTCATTGGGGCCGCTGACGTGGAGGGCGCGTGGGACGTGCTGGCAACGGCCCAACGACGCGCCGTCATCGACGCCCTGGCCCGCGTGACCATTCATCCCGCGGGCAGAGGCGCGCGAGTCTTCAACCCTGAGACGGTCGAGATTGAGTGGGTGCGGCAATGACACGAACGCGCCCCAAGGGCGTCCGCTCAGACAGGAGAAGACGGGTTGTGCTTGTCGTCGTTTGTCACGTGGGAGAGGATGCCTGCACGTTGGCCCGCGTTGTCGCGGGACCCGAGGGATACGTTATCGAACTGGCACACGAGACTGTTGGGGTCCGCCCAGATGTGGGCCGCAAGCACAAGATGTGGCGCAGTGGGCCGGGTGCCCGCTACCCCCTGTCCATCGAAGACAGCCTTATCGCGAGTTGCCAGCACGGGGACTACGGCATCTACCCGGACCACCTGCGCCGCATCATCAAGGATGGGCAGAGGCGTGTTGCATTTCGGCCTTTGGCCTAGAAGGCTCTACGCTTGGTTTGTCAGAGCCAGCCCGGTCCTCGGGCAGATGGCCCCCCTTAGGGCGGTGGGCCTGCGTGCGAAGTGAGGCACCGCGCGACTAGTTCCGTGAAGGACTTGTCGTGGCTCTTGATTCCTGGACTCATCACCGATCCCGCATTGCTTCGCTCACCGCTCGCAAGGCCCCACCCGAGCAGATTGACGACGCTCGGCGCGACCTGCGTGCCGCTCGCCTGGCCGACCACATCCGCCGCGTGGTGGATGAAGCACCACCCCTCACCCCCGAGCAGCGTGACCGCCTGGCACGCCTCCTTCGCGGGGGCGCCGAGTGAGCGCCGTAGACGACGTACGGCGCCCCGTAGAGGCGCCGGATAATCGCTGTGGCGGCGTCGGAATCAGTGTAACGGCCGGACCTGTCACGGCCGCGGATCTCGCGCAGCTCGACGCCATCAGCTTCGCGATGGCCACCGGGTACGACCTCGGTTGGCAGCACCGCCAATGGGAGTACGAAGCCGAGCAACGCGCCATCTTTGCCGAAGCGGTCCGCAACGTCCACAACGCCGCGACGCTGCCGCAGCGCGACCGTGAGGCCGACCGGCGAGCCCGTGAGCGGTGGGAGGCGAGGTGGGTGCGTTGACGGAGAGCGTTGCCTCGCTTGTGGCCGCTGTGCGCCGCCACCCGTGCCCCGACTGTCCTGCGGACGTGGTGGTGACCGAGATCGGCGCTCGTCTGTGGCAAGTCGAGATCGTGCACGAACCGACGTGTCCCGCCTATCGGCAGCTCAAGGCCGAACGGAGGACGACGTGACCGACTATGACAACCCGTCGACGCCCGACCCGTTCGAGGCGGACCGGTCCGCGGCCCTGCTTGCCCTCGTCAAGACTGGCGACGAGCTGGACTCGCTGCGGTTCGCGGCGCTCGAGTGGCACGTTCCCGGCGTCATCCCCGAAGGTTTCGGTCTGCTGACCGGCCCCCCGAAGGTCGGCAAGTCCTGGGCCGTGCTCGGCATGGCCCTGGCCGTGTCAACCGGTGGGGTCGCCCTGGGAAAGGTCCGGCTCGGCGAACCCCGGCCGGTGCTGTACGCCGCGCTCGAGGATGGAGACCGACGTCTGCAAGAGCGGTCCCGTCGACTCATCGCCGGGGAGCCGATCCCCACGTTGCTACACACGGTGACCGAGGGAGTGACGCCGAACAGCGTGCTGCCCCTGATCCGGGCATGGCTGGGCAACCACGGGCACCGTCGACCGCTCGTCGTGCTCGACACCCTCGGCAAGGTGATGCCTTCCGCGCAGCCCGGGGAGAGCGCATACCAGCGCGACTACCGGATCGGCGGGGTACTGAAGTCGGTGGTCCGCGAACACCCGGGCACGTCGCTGCTCGTCGTCCACCACATCCGTAAGCTCGTCTCCGCGGACTGGATCGACTCCACCTCGGGCACCCACGGACTGGCCGGCGCAGCGGACTACATCGTCAATCTGCACCGGGCACGCAACGAGGACCGCGGGCTGCTGCGCGTCACCGGCCGCGACGTGATCGAGAACGAGTACGCCGTGAGCGTCGCCGAGGGCACCTGGACGCTCGACGGGGACGACCTGGCCGAGGCAGCCCACAACGCGAACGAGATCCGGGCCACGACCGGGCTCAGTGACCGCTCGAGCGCCATCGTCGCGTTCGTCGCCGACTACGGCGCCCCGGTCGCACCCAGAGACGTCGAGGCCGCTCTGGACCTGCCCGACGCACGCCGGTACCTGGCTCGGCTCGCCGATGCCGGGCGTCTGCTCAAGGTCGGCCGCGGGCTCTATACCCCCCTAGTCCCCACTGTCCCAATGTCCCAAGATTCCACCCATAACGATCCGTCCCATGGTGGGGGTATTTGGGACAACGGGACTGTGGGGACAGCCTCTCTAGGGGGTCGGTCGTGATCGGGTCGCGTCGCCACGGCGAGGACTGGCCGACCAAGCACGGCAAACAACGACGACGCCACCGGGTCCGCAAGAACGCTCACCCGACCCGAGCAAGCACTCAAGGCACGCGGACGGCGGGGGCAGCGATGACCGGGCACACCGCCAGGACGACGAGATTCCGCCCGGTTTTTGAGCCGGGCACGGGCGGTGACCCGCCAGTGAACAAGAAATTGTGCGTGCGAGTCTGGGGATTTCGGCCTGTCTGGCGCCCGATCGACGCCGGAATTCTTGAGATCCCACCCCGCCAGGACCCGCCAGTCAGACTTTCACACACCCTTTGTTTTTCCACGCCGGAGGGAGGCTGCCATGACAGGCGATGACCTGCGTGGCGTGCTGGCGGCCCTGCCGGGGCGTCGGGCGTGGTTGCAGACCTTCCTCGCGCAGCGCAACGCGAGAGCGGTTGAGGGTCGGCACGCCGAGGCGGACCTGTGGGCGTTGCTGGCCGAGGCAACGGCCGAGGTCGAGGACCACGAACGGGCGGCCTTGTCTGGGCTGGACTTCACGCCCGGTGTCGAGGTTGTCGGGGTCGAGCGGCCGGAGATGGACACGCCGTGAGGTCACGCATCTCCTCACGCCCGTGCGGGGCAGTAGGATGGGAGTACGCGGGAAAGTCTCCGACCCCGCGTCGACGTCCAGGCTGGCTCCGCCGCTGTCGTCGTACCGCTGAGCAGGTTGTTTGTGGGCGTGAGCGCACCGCGCCGCCCGTGACGGACACCGCCCGGCTAACGCCTATTCGCTGCGCGTCGACGGAGATCCCATGACGACACCTGATGACCCACGCGCTGAGGTCGAGGTCCTGGTCAAGCGGCACATGCTCGCCATGCGCGAGCTGTCCACCACCGACCGGGCGATCGACCCTGCGCATCCCACCGCTGGCCTGCTCGCCTCCGAGAAGCGCCAGTTCGACAAGCGGGTGGCGGCCATCCGTGCCGCCCAGGCCCGCGCCCTTCCTCAGACCCTCTCCCCGCAGGCCGCACGGCTGCGCCTGCTGCAACTCCAGAACGGAGCCGACCACCGATGAACACTTACGCCGACATGCTCGCCGCCAAGCGCACCGAGGCCCTGGCCGAGGCCCGCGCCATCGTTGAGACCGCGGACACCGAGCACCGCAACCTGACCACCGCCGAGGATGCCCGGTTCGCTGAGCTGTCCGACCACATCGCCTCGATGGACGAGGCCCGCGACGCACAGGCCGCCAAGGCGGCCGGCTACGCCTCCGCTGAGGCCGCGCTGCGGGCGCTGGCCGACTCCCCGGTCAACTCCGCCCACCGGGCCGCTGCGGGCCCGGACAAGGCCCTCAGCGACGCGTTCCGCTCCGCGATCCTCGAGCGCAACCCCGCCCCGATCGTCGCCTACGACCCGGCCCCGCGGGCCTACTCCAACCCCGGACTCGAGGCCCGCGCGATGTCGACGTCCAGCCCGGCGAACATGATGCCGGTCGGGTTCTTCGGCAAGGTCGTCCAGAACCTCGTCGAGACTTCCGCGGTGATGCGGGCCGGCGCGACGGTGCTCACGACCACCAGCGGCGAGCCGCTGCGCGTACCCCGACAGACCGCCTATAGCTCGGCGGCGATCGTCACCGAGGGATCGGCCATCCCTGAGGCTGACCCGACCATGTCCTCGGTCAGCCTCGGCGCCTACAAGTACGCCGTCCTGATCACCGTCTCCAACGAGCTGGTCGAGGACGACGGGTTCGACGTGGCCGGGTACCTCGCCGCGCAGGCCGGAGTCGCCCTCGGCAACGCACTGGGCAGCGACCTCATCAACGGCAACGGCACCAGCGCCCCGCGTGGCGTGCTGCAGGACGCCACCGCGGGCGTGACCGGCCCCACCGGCACGGCAACCTCGTTCGGCGTGCAGGGCACCGCGGGACAGGGCACCGACCTGCTCAACTCCCTCTATGGGGCGCTGGCCGAGCCCTACACCCGCTCACCCGCGGCCGGGTTCCTCGCCCGCAACGCCACCCAGACCGCCGTGCGGAACCTCAAGACCACCTACGGCGAGCTGGTCGGCAACGACTTCCTCAACGGCTCCCCGGCCCCCTGGTACGTCGACCCCTTCGTGCCCGCCATGTCCGCCAACGCCAAGTCCGTCCTGGCCGGCGACTGGTCGCGCTACTTCGTCCGGATCGTCAACGGCGTCCGGTTCGAGCAGTCCCGCGACTACGCCTTCAACACCGACCAGACCGTGTTCCGCGCCATCATCCGCGCCGACGGTGCCCTGATCGACAACACCGGCGCCATCAAGTACTTCGCCCACTCCGCAACCTGACCTGGGCGTCAACGCCACCCCACCGCCCCCACGAATCCGGGCGGACCAACAGGGGACCGATGGCCGGGCATCACCACCGCCTCCTTGGCACAGCCCGACCAGCGCCCACACTCGCCCCCCGCGCCCGTCCCGGTGCGGGGGGCGAGTGGTGCCATTTAGGTGGCGATGGTCCCTACCTCTTCTTGCGAGTCCGCCTGATGGCCGCCGCCGTAAGGTGCAAGTCACGAGGTATGCCGATCGCTTTCGCCGCCCTCCGGGTCTCACTTCGGCGCTGCCGGTTCGGGTCGATGTAGTCGGTCGCGGCGCCCGCCCACACGAGGGACGACGTGAGGTAGAAGCCACCGAGGCCACGGATTTCTGCGACGTCATTGGGCACGGTCCGCAGCGTCGGAGGCGACTCCCCATCACCCAGCATCACGTAGCGATCAACAATTTCGGGTGCGGCATGTGAATAGCGCGAGAGCAGGCGGTAGTGAACATATGCGTCCGCACCCCCGGGGTTTAGATCATTGCAAAGCTGCTCGAAATGCTTAGCCTGCGCATTAGAGGCCGAATCCATCTTAGTCAGGTCACCGCGAAAGTCGTCTGCCCGGTCACGAAACCACGGCTCCTGGGCCTTCGCGAGAGTGTCTGCCAGGGCCGCCCGGGAGTCTGTTTCACGATTTACGAAGGCCGCAGCAGCATCGGTGTTCTGCGCCAGCCAAACCGCCGTAAGAGCACCCTCATACATGGCGCGGATCAATGGGAACGACTCGATCGCGAGCCCGTCCTCCATCATTCGCATCGCTGGCGGGCCCAACCGGTGTACATGGTTCGATAGTCCCCACACGGAGATGAATCGTGCGAGGTCAACCTTCTTGCCGCGCTGACCGAGCTTCACTTCATCACCAGTGTTGGCGTAGGCGTCCCAACCATCAAGCAGTTCCAGAGCCAACGCCTTGAAGCCCTCGAAGTCAGTTACGCGCGGCGCGATCCCTGCGGCCATGTGCGCGATTCTGCCAGGGACTTTGGTGGCGCGCAGCCATCTCGACAGGCGGCGGCGGACCCGGCACTCCTCCCGGTGGAGGCGAGGTCGCCAGCGCGTCTCACGCGATCGGGAAGACGCTCTCGATGGTGGGCGCTCCGGGATGGTTCGCCTGGTTGGGGCATGACTTGAGCCCAAGCACCCACCGACGCCCTGTCCCCATCGCAGACGCCTCGCGCCACGCCTGAACCCCTAGGGCACCGCAGATGGGGCAGATCGGGGCCGGGAGGGCCCGTCGCTCCTCGTCGATGTAGCCGTGCTCGTCGGGCATGCGGCAAGTCATATCACACAGCTCATCACGGCCGGGGCAGTCGCGTGTCAACCCCGTCGGCATGCGACCGCGTTGACCATGCGGGAATCGCGACCGCCGGCCGGGACACCTTCCTCGCGTTCAGCGGTCCACATGCAACCTTCAACAGACCGGTGTAGCGTGTTGCCACCAGACAGCGGGGTCAGGCCCGCGTGCGTTGCACGGAAGGGGGCGGATCGTGGCCAGTCACGTGGTACGTGCCGTGGTTTCCCCGTCCTCATCATTTCACCACGTTCTCCGGTATTTCCAGCGACGTGGTGACGACGGGTTAACGGAGAGCGAGCGCGCCGCCCTAGGTCGCCAATGGCGGCAGCGCGAAGGAAGCCCCTACACCGCCAAGGAGTACGTCCTCCAGACGTCGCGTCGGTCGTCGCTTCCCGGCTTCTAGTGGGTCCGGTTCACTCCGAAGACCTCATGGTCTGGCGTGACGCGCGCCGAGATGACCGGCCCGCGATCGAAGGTTTCAAATGTACTCAGGCGAAGCCATCGGGGCGGCTGGGCTGGCGCAAGCCGCATCCGAAGCCCTGGGAACTCATCGTCCAGTCCGGGATTCGAACCGAGAAGCCGTCACGGAGGGATGGCAATTTCCTCCTTGGACTGGATGCGGACGGAATCGCCGCTGTGGCGATGTGGACTCACGTAAGCCGTGGGGACTACAAGGTCACGGCCATCGCGGTTGCCTCGCGACACCGTGGCAAGGGTGGCGCCCACGCAGACGAAGCTCTTCGAGTGCTCATGCAAACCGTCGAGGGGGACGCAGTCGAAAAGGGGCAGTCTTCCTTCACGTTCTACGCATGGATTGACGACAGGAACTGGAATAGTCAGGCGCTGTTTGCTCGCAACGGCTTTCGCAAGGAAAGGTCTGTCGATGGCACCCTCTCGGAATGGACCCTCCAGGTCGACACGCTCGGACCTGCCTTCTGACAGGAGGCTTCCGGCGCGGGGGCCAGCGAAGATTGCCCATCTCCACGCGGGGCCCCCGCGACTGGTCGCCCCCCGGATGGTCAAAACCGGGGGGCGACCTTCATTGCGCGAGCAGGGTCAGGCGGGCGTCTCCGCGGTCCGGATCACCTCGACGATGGACAACCCGAGCGACTGGCACATGCCGTAGAGCGCGTCCATCCGAAGGGGCGGACGAGTCAGACGCGGATCAGGCTCGACGCCTCGTCCCGCGTACTCCCGGCTCATCCGATCGATGACCCGCTCCGTCAGTCCAGGGGCTGTCGTGGGTGTGGTACTCGTGCTCATGTCTTGGTCCTCTCACGAGTGTGGTAACACGGGATTTGTGCTGAAGATCCCGCTTCGGGACGTGGCCGCTCTGCAGGTGCGCCAGCCCTCGCTCGAGGGCACCGGCGAGGTGCCGTTGCGACGACTGATCACCGAGGCCCTGCGGATGCGGCCGTCGCGCATCATCGTCGGCGAGGTGCGCCAGGCCGAGAGTCTCGACCTGCTGATCGCGCTGAACTCCGGCCTGCCGGGCATGTGCACCATCCACGCCAACAGTGCGCGTGAGGCTGTCACGAAGATGTGCACGTTGCCCCTGCTGGCCGGCGAGAACGTCAACAGTCGGTTCGTCGTCCCGACGGTGGCCGGCTCGATCGACATCGTCGTCCATGCCGCCCTCGAGCGCGACGGGACCCGTCAGGTGCGCGAGATCGTCGCCGTCCCGGGGCGCGCCGAGGGCGACGTGGTCGAGATGGCCGACCTCTTCGTACGCCGGGACGGGGAGCTCGTCCGAGCCGACGGATTCCCCCCGCACCTCGACCGGTTCCAGCGCGCGGGCATCGACGTCGTCTCCCTTCTGTCGCAGGGGACCACATGACCGGTCTCGCGCTGGGGCTGGCGTTGGGCGTCGGTCTCTTCCTCATCTGGTGGTCGGCCTGGGAGCCCGACGAGGGGGCCGTCGCACCACCACGGCCGCGACCCAGGCTCCTGGCCCGCCTCGGCGACGACCTCGTCCATGCCGGGTACCCCACCCTGACACCTCGGGCCGTCGTCACCGCCGGGCTCATCGCCTTCGCGGGCGTCCTCCTCCTGGGGCTGGTGCTCGTCGGGGTCCCCGCGATCGCGACGAGCTTCGCTTCCATGGCCGGCTACGCCCCGGTCGCGTACGTGAGGGCTCGAGCCCGCCGGCGCCGGGGACGGCTGCGGGACGTCTGGCCGGACGCCGTCGACAACATCGCCTCGGCCGTCAGGGCGGGCCTTGCCCTTCCAGAAGCGTTGTCCCAGCTGGCCGTTCGCGGACCCGACGAGCTCCGCCCGGCCTTCGCGGCCTTCGCCGAGGACTACCGGCTCACCGGACGCTTCCAGGACTGCCTCGACCGTCTCAAGGAACGGCTCAGCGACCCCGTGGGCGACCGCCTCGTCGAGTCGATGCGGATCGCTCGCGAGGTCGGGGGCAGTGACCTGGGGCGGTTGCTGCGCACCTTGTCGGGCTTCCTGCGGGAGGACGCCCGGACAAGGGCCGAGCTCGAGACCCGCCAGTCGTGGACGGTCAACGCCGCCCGGTTGGCCGTCGCGGCTCCCTGGGTCGTTCTCGCGATGCTCTCGACGCGACCCGAGTCCGTGCAGGCCTACTCGACGCGGGTCGGGGTGCTCGTCCTCGTGGCCGGCGCCGCGGTCACCCTCCTCGCCTACCGGACGATGGTCCGCATCGGGCGGCTCCCCGAGGACGAGCGGGTGCTCCGATGAGGGTCGGTCTGTCCGGGACCGGTGCGCTGCTCGGCCTGCTGCTCGGTCTCGGGCTCCTCCTGGCGTGGGCGGGCCTGCCGAGGCACCGTCGCACCGGCCTGGCCGAGCGCGTGCTTCCCTACCTCAAGGACACTCCTCGCCCCTCACGTCTGCTCGACCCGGCGCGGGCCGGTGGTGGGCTCCTCACGGCCCTGGCCGCACCGGTTCTCGCGGATCTCGGCCGGCAGGTCGACCGACTGCTGGGTGGGGCCCCCTCCGTCCGGCACCGCCTGCTCAGGGCGGGCAAGGCCCCCGACGTCGAGCGGTTCCGGGCCGAGCAGGTCATGTGGGCGGCCGCGGGCGGGGCCGGCGGGACGGCATTCGGGATGCTCCTCTACACAACCCGTGACGGGAGCAGCGTCACGGTGCTGCTCCTCACGCTCATCGGGCTGGGCCTCGGGCTGGTCTGGTCCGACCATGCGCTGACCCGGCGCGCGCAGCGGCGCGAAGCCCGCATCCTGGCCGAGTTCCCTACTGTCGCAGAGCTGTTGGCCCTCGCCGTGGGCGCGGGAGAGGGCGCCGTCGGGGCGCTGGAACGGGTATGCCGCCTCGGCCGCGGCGAGCTCGCCGACGAGCTGCGGCGCGCCCTGGCCGATGCGAGGGCGGGGGCCACCCTGCCCGTCGCGCTGCAGGGGGTGGCCGACCGCACGGGCCTGGTCGGCCTCGCCCGCTTCGTCGACGGTGTCATCGTCGCCGTCGAGCGGGGGACACCGTTGGCCGACGTGCTCCGGGCCCAGGCCCAGGATGCCCGCGAGGAGGGCCGTCGAGCCGTCATGGAGGAAGGCGGCAAACGCGAGATCGCCATGATGATCCCGGTGGTGTTCCTCATCCTGCCGGTCACGGTGGTCTTCGCGGTCTATCCCGGCTTCGCGTTCCTACGGCTGACGCTGTGAGGGTTGTGCCGGGCAGGTTCCAGGAGGAAGGAGACATCATGGAGGTGCTGCGTCGGGGCCGTTCCCGACCGTCGCAGGTCACGGGGTGCGGTGTCGCTCACCGGGTCCCACGTGACGAGCGAGGCGACGTGCCGGGCTGGGTGCTCATCACGTTGATGACGGCGGGCCTGGTCACCGCGCTGTGGGCGGTGGCGCGGACCGAGCTCGTCGACATCTTCCACCAGGCGCTCAGCTCGGTCACCGGCTGAGCCGCGTGCCGGCCTCACGTCCGCCCGGTCGCGAGGAGCGCGGGTCGGCGATCGTCGACGTCGTGCTCGTCTCGGTCCTCGCGCTCGCCGTGTTCCTCGGGGTCTTCCAGCTCGGGTTCGCCCTCTATGCGCGCAACACCGCGATCTCGTGCGCCTCCGAGGGCGCCCGCGTCGGCGCTCGCTCGGGCAGCCTGCCGGGAGCGGGGGTCGACCGCACGCGGGAACTCCTCGGCGCCTCGTTGTCGCCGCGCTACGCCGAGGACGTGACGGCCCACGTCGAGACGGTCGACGGGGTCCGGGTGCTCGTCGTGCGGGTGCGGGCGCCGCTGCCGGTGTTCGGACCCCTCGGGGTCGACGGCGCGCTCGACGTGACCGGCCGGGCCTTCGAGGAGGACCAGTGAGCCGGTGGGCTCGACGCCGCGACGAGCGCGGCAGCGCGGTCGTCGAGTTCGTCGTCCTGTCGGTCGTCCTGCTCATCCCGCTCGTCTACCTCGTCCTCGTCCTCGGCCGGGTCCAGGCCGGTGCGTATGCCGCCTCGACCGCGGCCCGCGAGGCCGGCAGGGCCTTCGTCACGGCGCCCTCGGCAGCCCTGGCCGAGCCCCGGGCCCGCGCGGCAGCGGCCATCGCGTTCGCCGACCAGGGTTTCGACTCCGGGGGGACCCTGACGATCTCGTGCGACGCCTCGGTGTGCCTGCGTCCGGACGGCCGGGTCGCGCTGCACACCCGCGTCGAGGTGCCGTTGCCCTTGGTGCCCTCCTTCGCCCGGGACGTCGTGCCGCTCGTCGTCCCCATCGAGGCCGACCAGGTCGTCGTCGTCGACCGCTTCCGGAGCATCCCGTGACCGGGCGCGGTCGCCCTCCGAGCCTCTGTGACACGGCGCTGCCGTCCGGGCTGCGGCGGCGCGAGGAGGGACAGGTCACCCTGCTGCTTCTCGGCCTGAGCATGGTCGTGCTGCTGCTCATCGTCGGGACGGTCGCCGTGACGTCCGCGCACCTGGCCCGGATGCGGCTGCTCGACACGGCCGACGCCGCCGCCCTCGATGCCGCCGACGCGCTCGACGCCCGGGCCTACGGCTCCGGCGTCGAGGTCGCGGTGCCGCTGAGCGACACGAGCGTGCGGGACAGCGTGGCGGCATACCTGCGCTCGCGCCCCCTCCCCACAGGGCTCGAGGCCTGGGCCATCGACCCCGCCACCGGCTCCCCGGACGGGCGGACGGCCGTCGTGGCTCTGTCGGGCCGGGCCGGGCTGCCCATGGTGGGCGGGCTGCTCGACGGCCTCGGCGGCTCGGTGACGATCCACGTCGTCTCCCGGGCCCGCGCCGACGTCGAACCCCCCTGACATGTCCGGACAGGTTAGGTTAGGCTGTCCACAGAAATACCGCCCGGGGTATCGACCCCGGGGCGTCGACAGCAGAGGAGTCGCCGTGGACATCCACTCCTTCCGGACCCCTGGCCTCGGGGACTCGACCTACGTGCTCGAGCACGAGGGGGCGGCGATCCTCGTCGACCCGCAGCGCGACATCGACCGGTTCCTGGCCCTGGTCGACGACAAGGGGCTGCACCTGACCATGGTGCTCGAGACGCACCTGCACAACGACTACGTCTCCGGCGGTGAGCAGGCGGCGCTGCGCACCGGGGCCGACCTCGTCCTGCCGGCCGCGGCGGCGGCGGCATACCGCTACACCCCCGCCTTCCACCTCGAGGAGCTCGCGGGCCCCGAGGGCCTGTCGATCCGGCCGCTGCACACCCCCGGCCACACCCCGGAGCACACGTCCTACGTGGTCCTGCTCGACGGCAGGGAGGTGGCCGTCTTCTCCGGCGGCAGCCTGCTCGTCGGGTCGGCCGGGCGCCCCGACCTGCTCGGCCCCGAGCGGGCCGAGACCCTGGCCCGGCTGCAGTACGTCTCGCTCGGCCGGCTGGCCGCCCTGCCCGCCGAGACCCAGCTCCTGCCCACCCACGGGGAGGGGTCGTTCTGCACCGCGAGCGGCGCCGGCACCTACACCTCGACGATCGGGGCCGAGGTCGCGAGCAACCCGCTGCTGGCCCTCGACACCCCCGAGGCGCTGGCCAAGGAGATGCTGCGCTCGCCGATGCCGATCCCCGGCTTCTACCGCTACATGGGCCCGACGAACACCCTCGGCGTACCCCCGCTGCCGACGGCCACCGTGCCGCGGCTCAGCGTCACCGAGCTCGACGGGCTGAGCGACCGCGACAAGCTGCACATCGTCGACCTGCGGCCCCGCACCGACCAGGCCAAGGGTGTCCTCAAGGGCACCGTGGCCATCGAGCTCGCCGACGACTTCGGCAGCTGGACCGGCTGGCTCGTCCCCTACAACGAGCCGGTCGTGCTCGTCGCCAACCCCGACCAGGACACCGAGGCCGCGATCACCCAGCTGCGCCAGATCGGCTTCGACAACGTCGTCGGCGTCGTCAACGACATCCGCGGCGCCGACCTGCACGCCGACTTCTCGCTCGTCGACATCGCGACCGCCCGTGAGCTCGCGGCCCACGATGAGGTCCAGGTCCTCGACGTCCGGATGCCGCACGAGGTCGCCGAGAGGTCCCTCCCCGGTGCGGTGACCCGCTTCGTCGCCGACCTCTACACCAAGGGCATCCCGCGCGAGCTGACCACCCGCCAGCCCGTGCTCGTCGCCTGTGCGAGCGGTCGCCGGGCCGTCATCGCGGCCAGCCTGCTCACGGCCGAGGGCTTCGACGTGCGGGTCCTCAACCCCGGTGGGATCCCCGACCTCGTCGGCTGACCTCGACCGGCGTCCGGCTAACCGATGCGCGCGGTGCGCGCCCCGGCGCGGAGCCGGCCCTCGAGGAACGCCCGCGAGAGCTCGACCGGACCGCAGTCGCACCAGGCGGGTATGCCGTCGGACCCGCCGCGTCCCACCTCGAGCAGGTCGTAGCGGTCGACGTGCGCCCCGGCGTGGTGCCTGGTGTCGACGAAGTCCTTCGACCCGTGGGCGTGCGGTCCGGGACGGGTGACGACGACCGGCCCCACGTCGGTCGCATACACCGCCCCCAGGTGATGGCCGTGAGGGCACTGGACGGTCATCTGCTCGTGGTCCGCGCGGCCCTCGCCGAGGGCCTCGAACGCCTCTGTCGCGCGGCGCTGCCGCGTCGCCGAGACTGTTGCTCCTGTGGCCATGGGATCCCCGGCCTCCTTCGCCGGCCGGGGGCCGGTCGTCGTCGACGAGCCCCGCCGGACACCGTCAGGATAGGCCCGGGAGCCTCGGCGAGGAGATGGTCCTGGTCACCGTCGCGACGGGGCCGACGCGGCGTGCTTTGCTTGGTCCGTGCCGCGCTTCGAGCCCTTCCCCGCCCTGCGCTATGCCCCCGGACACGACCTCGACGAGGTCCTCGCTCCTCCCTACGACGTCCTGTCCGAGGCCGACGTCGAGGCCTACGCGGCGCGCAGCGAGCACAACATCGTCCACGTCGATGTCCCACGCGGCGGCGAGGACCGCTACGAGCGCGCCGGCGCGCTGCTGCGGCAGTGGGTCGCCGAGGGTGTCCTCGTCCGCGACGAGCGGCCGACGCTGACCCTCTACCGCACGCGGTTCACCGACGAGACCGGTGCGGCACGCGACCTCGTCGGCGTCCTGGGTGCCCTCGAGGTCGTCGACGAGGGCGCGGGCGGGGTCCTCCCGCACGAGCGCACGACGCCGAAGGCGTCGACCGACCGCTTCGACCTCACCGTCGCCACCCGCGCCAACCTCTCCCCGGTCTGGGGGCTGTCCCTGGCGACCGGCCTCACGGCGCTGCTCCAGGAACCCGGCGAGCCCCTGGGCGAGGTGACGGTCGACGGGGTCACCCACGTCGTCGAGCGGCTGGCGGAGCCGCACCGGGTCGCCGCGGTCGCGGCATACGTCTCGGCCGCCGACGTCCTCATCGCGGACGGCCACCACCGCTACGGGGTCGCCCGGCGCTACCGCGATGTCATCCGCGACGGCACCGGCTCGCGGAGCACCGCCGCGGAGCTGACCCTCGCGCTCGTCGGCGAGCTCGTCGCCGAGCAGGTGAGCATCGCGGCCATCCACCGGCTCTACCGGCGGATCCCGTATGCCGCCCTCCGCGCCGCCCTCGCCGACCGCTTCGACCTCGAACCGGCGCCCGAGCTCGAGCCCGGCATCCTGCGGCGCATGGACGAGCTCGGCCGGCTCGTGCTCGTCGGACCCGACGGGACGGGGGAGTGGCTCGTCCCGAAGCCGGGTGCCTTCTCGGGCGTCCGCGCGCTCGACGGTTCCTGGCTCGAGGCGGCCCTCGTCGGCACCGAGGCCGAGGTCGACTACCAGCACGGGGTGTCAGAGGTCGTCGAGGCGGTCACCGGGGGGCGGGCCGAGGCCGCGGTGCTCATCCGGCCCACCTCGATCGCCGAGATCGGGCGGACCGCGCGCGAAGGGCTCCTCATGCCGCCGAAGTCGACCTTCTTCACCCCGAAGATCCGCACCGGGGTGGTCATCCGCGACCTGGCCACGCCCTAGCCGCTGCGGTCCCCACCGAGGGCCCACCCGGGTGGAGCCGATCTCGGCGACCCGCCCGCTCGCGTAGGCTGTCCCACCGTGGCCACCGACTTCGCGACCGAGATCAAGAGCCTGCGCACGACCATGACGTCGGTGCGTGAGGTCACTGATCTCGACTCCCTCCGGGTCCGCATCGCCGACCTCGAGGGCCGGGCCGCGGCCCCCGACCTCTGGGACGACCCCGAGCAGGCGCAGAAGGTCACCTCCGAGCTCTCCCGGGCCAAGGCGGAGTACGACAGGGTCACCGGGATGGACACCCGGATCGACGACCTCGAGGCCCTCGTCGAGCTCGGCGAGGAGGAGGGCGACGCCGAGACCCTCGAGGAGGCCGAGCGAGAGCTGGCCGCCGTCACCAAGGCCGTCGGCGAGCTCGAGGTGAGGACGCTGCTCAACGGGGAGTACGACTCCCGCGAGGCGGTCGTGACGATCCGGGCCGGCGCCGGCGGCGTCGACGCCGCGGACTTCGCCGAGATGCTCATGCGGATGTACCTGCGCTGGGCCGAGCGGCACGGCTACCCGACCAAGGTCATGGACACGAGCTATGCCGAGGAGGCCGGGCTGAAGTCCGCGACCTTCGAGGTCAACGTGCCCTACGCCTACGGCAACCTCTCGGTCGAGGGCGGCACGCACCGGCTGGTGAGGATCAGCCCCTTCGACAACCAGGGCCGTCGGCAGACGAGCTTCGCGGCGGTCGAGGTCGTCCCCCTCATCGAGCAGACCGACTCCATCGAGATCCCCGAGAACGAGATCAAGGTCGACGTCTTCCGGTCCTCCGGGCCGGGCGGCCAGTCGGTCAACACGACGGACTCCGCGGTCCGGATGACCCACCTGCCCACCGGCACCGTCGTGTCGATGCAGAACGAGAAGTCCCAGATCCAGAACCGCGCCGCCGCCCTCCGGGTGCTGCAGTCCCGCCTGCTCCTGCTCAAGAAGGCCGAGGAGGCCGCCGAGCGCAAGGAGCTCGCGGGCGACATCAAGGCGAGCTGGGGCGAGCAGATGCGCTCCTACGTCCTCCAGCCCTACCAGATGGTCAAGGACCTGCGGACCGAGCACGAGGTCGGCAACCCCTCGGCCGTCTTCGACGGCGACATCGACGAGTTCATCGAGGCGGGCATCCGGTGGCGCCGCTCGCAGGAGCGGGCCGGGGCCTAGCCGATGAGCGACCACCCCGTCGCCGGGCTCGACCCCCGGTATGCCGCGGCCTGGGACGCCTGGGTGGCCACCCTCGCGCTCCAGCTCCTCGACGAGCCCGACCGCGGCAGCGCGCTCGTCCTCACCGCCCCCCGCGAGCTCGCCCGCCCGCGACAGGTCGCCCCGCGCCGGTTCCTCGGTCTGCGGCCCGCGATCATGGAGCGCACCGCGCCCTGGGTCGAGCTGCGCCGGGTCGAGGACCACCTGGCGGGGCGGTGCATCGGCTCGGCCGCGATGGGGTCCGGCTTCCCGATCAGCGAGGACGAGGATGCCGCGCTGCTCGCGCTGGGCTGGCGGCGGCCCGGGCTGGGCGAGGACAAGGCCTACATCCGCTGGTGGCCCGACGACGTGCCCCATGCCGCCTACCTGCCGGCCGAGGAGGCCGCGCGGGCAGCCCAGATGGTCGCCGCGACCCTGCGCGACGTCTTCGCGGTCACGGACCCCGCGACGCTCGGTCTCACCCGGCGCTGAGGGCCGCGGGGCGGCGGCCGCGGTGCCGCTCGGCCGCGCCGGCCCCCTCGGGGGCACGCCGAGCGGCTCGCGGTGAGCGGCGTGGCAAGGTTCGGAACCTATGCTTCCGGGGTGGAGCCGTGAGCTCCGGCTGTGCCTCCCACCATCCCCTCACCCAAGGCTGCCACCCCGAGCATGATCCGCTTCGACAAGGTCAGCAAGGTCTATCCCCGGTCGACCCGGGCGGCGCTCGACGACGTCACCCTCGACATCGAGCGGGGCGAGTTCGTCTTCGTCGTCGGCCCGTCGGGCTCCGGGAAGTCCACGCTCCTCCGCCTCGTCCTGCGCGAGGAGCTCCCGACCGACGGGACCGTCCTCGTCGCCGGCCAGAACCTCAGCCAGATGTCGGCTCGGCAGGTGCCGCGCCTTCGTCGCGAGATGGGCGCGGTCTTCCAGGACTTCCGGCTGCTGCCGGGCAAGACCGTCCACCAGAACGTCGCCTTCGCGCTCCAGGTCATCGGCAAGCCGGGCCACGTCATCCGCCAGCTCGTCCCCGAGACCCTCGAGATGGTCGGCCTCGGCGGGATGGGCGGGCGCCTCCCGCACGAGCTGTCCGGTGGGGAGCAGCAGCGGGTCGCCATCGCCCGCGCCGTCGTCAACAAGCCCTCGATCCTGCTGTGCGACGAGCCGACCGGCAACCTCGACCCCAAGATCAGCCTCGAGATCGTCCACCTCCTGGGCCGGATCAACCGGACCGGGACGACCGTGGTCATGGCCACCCACGACGACGAGATCGTCAACGATCTGCGCAAGCGGGTCATCCAGCTCGACGAGGGCGCGATGGTCCGTGACGAGCGCGACGCGCGCTACGAGCCGATGGCACCGCTCTCCACGGACGCGGCGCACCGACCGGCCGGGGCCGGTGGGGCGACGAAGCAGAAGCCCGGCGCGGCGCCGGCGGTGGCACGGAAGGGCAAGGCATGAGGTCGCGCTTCATCCTCGGCGAGGTCGGAACGGGGCTGCGCCGGAACCTGTCGATGGCCGCCTCGGTCGTCCTCGTCACGATGGTCTCGATCTTCCTGCTCGGGCTCGGCCTGCTCGCCCAGCGCCAGGCGGACACGATGAAGGGCTACTGGTACGACCGGATCCAGGTGACGATCTTCCTGTGCAACGCCGTCGCCGTGCAGCCGAACTGCCAGGGGCAGCCGGCCACCGACGCACAGAAGCAGACGATCAAGGCCCAGCTCCAGGCGATGCCCGAGGTCGAGAACGTCTACTACGAGTCCGAGCAGCAGGCCTACGACCGGTTCAAGCAGCAGATGTCCGGCAGCCAGGTGCTCGACAACCTCAAGGTCGGTGACATCCCCTCGAGCTACCGCGTCCAGCTCAAGGACCCGACGAAGTTCGCCGTCGTGACCAGCCAGTTCGACGGGGCGCCCGGCGTGGCGAGCGTGCAGGACCAGGAGAAGGTCCTCAAGCCGCTGTTCACCGTTATCAACGTCGTCACCTGGGTCGCCGTGGTCCTCGCGGCGGCGATGGTGGTCTGCGCGAGCCTGCTCATGGGGACGACGATCAGACAGGCGGCCGTCACCAGACGCCGGGAGATCGCCATCATGCGGCTCGTCGGTGCCTCGAGCATGACGATCCGGATGCCCTTCATCATCGAGATGCTCATCGTGTCGGTCCTCGGGGTGTTCCTCGCCGGCGTGGCCCTGTGGACGCTGCTGCACTTCGTCTTCGACGGCAAGCTGAGCCAGATGAGCGGCGCCTGGATCGGGACCGGCGACCTGTGGGTCCTCGCCCCGTGGATGGTGCTCGGCGCCGCGGCGCTGGCCACGGTGACGAGCGTCGTCGCCCTCCGCCGCTACCTGCGCATCTAGGGCGCGGGGTCCCGCGGATCCGGCGACCCGCCCCCGCGTGAGTTCCCAAGGGACGGCATTCGTGTTACCAATGTGACTCATGAGACGTCGCGCCCCGCTTCGCCCGGCCTCCTCGCGTCGCCGGAGCGCCGTCGGCGCGGTGGCGCTGCTCTGCGCGGCCGGCCTGCTCGGGGCGACCGCCGCCGTGGCGGCGCCGACCCAGGGCCACGTCGTCGTCGCGTCGACGAGCACCGACCCCAAGGCCAAGAAGAAGAAGGTCGACGCGTCGATCAAGGCCTCGACCGCCCAGCTGGACGAGATGTCGAAGACGCTCTCCGCGGCCTACGCGGCGCTGCGGGCCACCGAGGCCAAGCTCCCGGCCGCCCGCCAGGCCCTCACCGATGCCCAGACGGCCGCCACGGCGGCCGCCGCCGTCGACGCGCAGGCCGAGCAGGACCTCGCCGTCGCCCGGGCCAACGAGGCGAAGGCCCAGGACGAGCTCACCTCGACCCGGTCCGAGCTCGACGCCGGACACCTCGCCGTCGCCCGGTTCGCCGCCCAGCTCTACCAGGAGCAGGGCATGGGCCAGCTCTCCGTCGCGCTCACCTCGAGCAGCCCGCAGGAGTTCGCCGACCGCGTGGCCATGGCCGGCACCGTCGCCGACCTGCAGAACCAGTCGATGGCCCGGCTGCGCACCGCTCAGGCCGACCAGGTCGCGCAGGAGTCTCGGCTCTCGGCGCTGCGGGCCGAGTCGGCCGCCGCCCAGCAGCGGGCCGCGGACGCCCTGGCCGCCGCCACCGCCGCTCGCGACCGGGCCGCCGCCGCACAAGCCTCCCTCGAGAGCCTCGCCGCCACCCAGCGGACCCAGGCCGCGGCGGTGGCCGCCCGGATGGCGACCGAGAAGAAGCAGCTCGCCGCCATGAAGGCCGAGTCGAGGCGGCTGGCCAGTGTCCTCGCAGCCCGCGCGGCGGCAGCGCGCCGAGCCGGTGCCCACGGCGGGGCCGGCGGGCCGGGCTTCCTCTCACCGCCGACGACCCTCGGCTGGATCAGCTCGGAGTTCGGCTGGCGCTTCCACCCGATCCTGCACTACTGGCGCCTCCACGAGGGCCGGGACTACGCGGCGCCCTGCGGCACCCCGATCCATGCGGCGGCCAACGGCCGGGTCATCTCGGCCGGCTGGGCCGGCGGCTACGGCAACCGGGTCGTCATCGACCACGGCTTCCACGGCGGCGTCGACCTCACGACGACCTACAACCACCTCGAACGGATCAAGGTCTGGAACGGCTACGTCCACCGCGGCGACGTCATCGGCTACGAGGGCACGACCGGGCTCTCCGAGGGCTGCCACCTCCACTTCGAGACGCGCGAGAACGGCCAGGCCGTCGACCCGCGCAAGTGGCTCTGACGACGCCGGTCCACCCCGCGGGGATGCCGCCCCATCCGCTTCTGCCCGGTAGCGTTGCCACCGCACACGGACCGCGCACGACGAGGAAGGGACGGCGGTGGCCAAGGAGCAGGGGCGCAAGCTCATCGCGAGCAACCGCAAGGCGCGCCACGACTACCTCATCGAGGACACCTACGAGGCGGGCCTGGCGCTGACCGGCACCGAGGTCAAGGCCCTGCGGATGGGCCGGGCGTCCCTCGTCGACGGGTGGGCGGCCTTCAGCGGCGACGAGCTCTGGCTCGAGGGCGTCCACATCCCCGAGTACTCCTCCGGGACGTGGACCAACCACGCCCCGCGGCGCAAGCGCAAGCTCCTGCTGCACCGCTCCGAGCTGGCCAAGATCGCCCAGAAGACCCGCGAGAGCGGCCACACGATCGTCCCGCTGTCCCTCTACTTCAAGGACGGCCGGGCCAAGGTCGAGATCGCCGTCGCCAAGGGCAAGAAGGCCTACGACAAGCGACATGCGCTCCGCGAGCGCCAGGACCGGCGCGAGGCCGAGCGGGCCCTGAGCACCCGAGGTCGGGAGTGAGCCGGCGCACGGGGCGGCTGCCCCGCCTCGGCGGCGTCGCGCTCGCCACGGCCGTCATCGGGTATGCCGCGCTCGTCGGCCTGGGCGCGCGCGCCTCCGCGGCGACGGCGGCGACGGGAACCGCGGCATACGCCGGTGAGGTTCGCCAGCAAGGGTTCTCGCTCGCGACGGCCGACCAGGCGACCCGGTTCATCGCGTCCTACAGCGTGGCTGCCGACGGCTCCGTCGACGTCGTCGAGAACATCACCTGGACCTTCCCCTCCGGCCAGGACCGACACGGCATCTACCGCAACATCACCGTCCGGGCGGGCTACCAGAACAGCACCACGCAGTACCGCTACTACCCGCTCAGCCAGGTCGCCGTGACGTCACCGACCGGGGCGCCGACCGACATCTCGCTCACCGACGAGGGCGCGACGGTCCAGCTGCGGATCGGCAGCCCGTCACAGACCGTCACCGGGACCCAGCAGTACCTCGTGCGCTACCACCTCGACCACGTCGTCAACGACATCGGCGACGGGACGGCGGAGTTCTACTACAACGTCATCGACCCGGCGAACTCCACCCCGACCGACAACCTGTCGGCCAGCGTGACCGCCCCGGTCGCGGCGACCAAGGCGGCGTGCTTCTACGGGCCGAGCGGGTCGACGACGTCCTGCACCGCGACGGCCGGCGAGACCTCGACCTTCACAGTCCCGAACCTCGGCGCCGACGAGGGCGCCTCGGTCGTCACGTCCTACCCGCGTGCGGCCTTCGGCGACCTCACCCCGGACCTGCGTCAGGGCAACGTCGACACCTCCTCGGGAAGCTCGATCTCACCGACGGCAGCCCGGGGGCTGGGCTACCTCGCCGGCGGGATCGGGATCCTCGCACCGCTCCTGGCCGCGGGCACGATGGCCGTCCTGGTCTGGAAGCGCGGCCGGGACGAGCAGTATGCCGGGATCACCCCGGGCCTGACTCCCGGTCTGGGCCAGGAGGTCCCGGTCGTGCGGACCTCGCGGCGGCCCACGGTCGCGGTCCAGTTCACCCCGCCCGAGGGCGTCCAGCCGGGGATGCTCGGCACGGTGCTCGACGAGGAGGCCAACGTCGTCGACGTCACCTCGACGCTCATCGACCTCGCGGTGCGCGGCTACCTCGTCATCGAGGAGGTCGAGGGCGGGCACCTGTGGACCAAGGGCGACTGGCGGCTCTCGCGGACCTCGCCCCCGGCAGGGGGTCCTGCGCTCAACCCCTACGAGCAGCTGCTCCTCGACTCCGTCTTCGCCGGTGGGCCGAGCGTGACGCTCAGCTCCCTCAAGAACACCTTCGCCCCGACCCTCCACGCGGTGCAGCGGCTCATGTACGACGAGACCGTCGTCCGTGGCTGGTTCCGCTCCTCACCGGAGACCCAGCGCGGGGTGTGGGTCGGCATCGGGTTCGGGGTCATGGTGGCCTCGGTCATCGCCGCCGTGCTCGTCACCACGGCCGGCGGCGGTGCGTTCCGCGACGCAGGACTGCCGCTGCCACCGGGCTGGGTCCTCGGCATCGGAGGGGTGCTCGCGGGGTTCATCGTCGTCAGCCTCGGCCGGCGGATGGCGTCGAGGACCGCGCTGGGCAGCGCCGTCCTCGCCCAGAGCAGGGGCTTCGAGCTCTATCTCAAGACCGCGGAGGCCAACCAGATCAAGTGGGAGGAGGCCCAGGACATCTTCAGCCGGTACCTGCCCTACGCCATCGTCTTCGGTGTGGCCGAGCGCTGGGCCAAGGTGTTCCAGGACGTGGCCGACGCCGCGTCCGCCGCCGGCCACTCGATCGCCCCGCCGATCTGGTATGCCGGTCAGTGGGACGCGATGGGATTCGGCCGGCTCGCGGCGGGCATGGACTCCTTCTCGACGACCGCGGCCGGGACGTTCGTCAGCACGCCCGGCTCCTCGGGGGGCAGCGGCTTCAGCAGCGGCGGCGGCTTCTCCGGTGGCGGCGGCGGAGGCAGCTCCGGCGGCTCCTGGTAGGTCGGGCCCGGGCGGGTCGGGATCAGGCCGGGGTGACGACGAGCAGGAGGTCACCGCCCTCGACCTGCTGGGATCCGGCGACGGCGAGCCGCGAGATGGTCCCGGCGACCGCGGTCGTGATGTTGGCCTCCATCTTCATCGCCTCGATCGTCGCGACGACCGAGCCGGCCTCGACCACGTCGCCCTCGCCGACGGTCGGCGTGACCATGCCGGCGAAGGGCGCCGCGACGTGCCCGGGCCGCCCGGGGTCCGCCTTCTCCGCCGACCGGACCGTCACGGCGACCGCCCGGTCGCGGACCGACACGGGACGGAACTGCCCGTTGAGGGTGCACATCACGGTGCGCATGCCCTTCTCGTCGGCCTCGCCGACGGAGGCGACGCCGAGGATGAGCCGCTTGCCCGCCTCGATGTCCACCTCGACCTCGCCGCCGGCGTCGAGGCCGTGGAGGAACTCGGTCGTGGGCAGGACGCCGAGGTTGCCGAACTGCTCCGCCGAGGCCCGGAAGTCGCGGGTCGGGCCGGGGAACAGCAGGTCGTTGAGGGTGGCCTGCGGCCGCTCGGCCAGGGCCTGCTCCTGCTCCGGCGTCAGGCTCGTGACCCGCGGCTTGGCGCTCCGACCGGCGAGGGCCTTGGTCCGGAACGGCTCGGGCCAGCCGCCGGGCGGGTCCCCGAGCTCGCCCTCGAGGAAGCCGATGACCGAGTCCGGGATGTCGTAGGCCGTGGGGTTCTCGGCGAAGTCGGCCGGGTCGGCACCGGCCCCGACGAGCGCGAGGGCCAGGTCGCCGACGACCTTGCTGCTCGGGGTCACCTTGACGAGGTTGCCGAGGATCCTGTTGGCCGCGGCATACATCGTCTCGATCTCCTCGAAGCGGTCGCCGAGGCCGAGGGCGATGGCCTGCTGACGCAGGTTCGACAGCTGCCCCCCGGGGATCTCGTGGACGTAGACGCGGCCGGTGGGGGAGGCGAGCCCGGACTCGAACGGGGCGTAGAGGCGGCGGACCGCCTCCCAGTAGGGCTCGAGCGACATGACGGCCTCGAGGTCGAGGCCGGTCTCGCGGTCGGTCCCGTTCGTCGCGGCGACGAGGGCGGAGAGCGAGGGTTGGCTCGTCGTCCCGGACATCGGGGCGCTGGCGGCGTCGACGGCGTCGACCCCGGCGTTGATCGCAGCCACCAGGGTGGCGACCTGGCCGCCGGCGGTGTCGTGCGTGTGCAGGTGGACGGGGAGCTCGAACCGCTCCCGCAGGGCGGTGACGAGGCGGGTCGCGGCCGGTGCGCGCAGCAGGCCCGCCATGTCCTTGATCGCGAGGATGTGCGCGCCGGTGTCGACGATCTGCTCGGCGAGGCGCAGGTAGTAGTCGAGCGTGTAGAGCCGCTCGCCCGGGTCCATGAGGTTCCCCGTGTAGCACAGGCACACCTCGGCGACGGCGGTCCCGGTGTCGAGGACGGCCTCGACGGCGGGACGCATCTGCGCCACGTCGTTGAGGGAGTCGAAGATCCGGAAGATGTCCAGGCCGGTCCGAGCGGCCTCGTGGACGAAGGCGTCGGTGACCTTCGTGGGGTAGGGCGTGTAGCCGACGGTGTTCCGGCCCCGGAGCAGCATCTGGAGGGGGACGTTGGGCATCGCCTCACGGAGCAGGGCCAGGCGCTCCCACGGGTCCTCGGACAGGAAGCGCAGGGCGACGTCGTAGGTCGCCCCTCCCCACGCCTCCATCGAGAGCAGCTCCGGGGTGAGCCGCGAGACGTGGTCGGCCACTGCGAGCAGGTCGCGGGTGCGCATCCGGGTGGCGAGCAGTGACTGGTGCGCGTCACGGAACGTCGTCTCGGTCACCGGCACGTCGGTCCGCTCGCGCAGCTGCCGCGCGAAGGCCGCTGGGCCGATCTCGAGGAGCAGGTCACGCGTCCCCCTGGGGCGGGGCTGGTCGGCCGGGAGCGCGGGCAGCTTCTCGGCCGGGCGGATCCGGGTCCGGGCCGGGCCGTTCGGCTGGTTGACGGTGACGTCGGCGAGGTAGGTCAGCAGCTTGGTGCCGCGGTCGGCCGACATCCGCGCGTGGAGGAGCTCGGGTCGCTCGTCGATGAACGAGGTCGTCGCCCGCCCCGCCTGGAACACCGGGTCGGCCAGCACTGCCTCGAGGAACGGGATGTTCGTCGACACGCCGCGGATCCGGAACTCGGCGAGGGCCCGTCGGGCGCGGCGCACCGCCGTGGCGAAGGTGCCCCCGCGGGCGGTCATCTTCACGAGCATCGAGTCGAAGTGCGGGCTCACCTGGGCGCCCATGAAGACCGTGCCCCCGTCGAGGCGGATGCCGCCACCGCCGGCGCTGCGATAGACGGTGATCGTGCCGGCGTCGGGGCGGAAACCGTTGGCCGGGTCCTCCGTCGTGATCCGGCACTGCAGCGCGAAGCCGCGGGTACGGACCTCGGCCTGGCTCAGCTCGAGGTCGGCGAGGGTTTCACCGGAGGCGATCCGCAGCTGCGAGACGACGAGGTCGATGTCGGTGACCTCCTCGGTCACGGTGTGCTCGACCTGGATCCGGGGGTTCATCTCGATGAAGACGTAGGACCCGTCCTCGCCGACGAGGAACTCCACGGTCCCTGCGTTGACGTAGCCGATCGAGCGGGCGAAGGTGACCGCGTCCTCGCAGATCCGCTGGCGCAGGGCGGGGTCCAGGTCCGGCGCCGGTGCGATCTCGATGACCTTCTGGTGGCGGCGCTGCAGCGAGCAGTCACGTTCGTAGAGGTGGATGACCTCGCCGGTGGTGTCGGCGAGGATCTGGACCTCGATGTGCCGAGGGTTGACGACGGCCTGTTCGAGATAGAGCGTCGGATCGCCGAACGCCGCGTCCGCCTCGCGCTGCGCCGCCTCGAGGGCGTCGCGCAGCCGCCCGGGCTCCTCGACCCGGCGCATGCCTCGGCCACCTCCACCGGAGACCGCCTTGACGAAGATCGGGAAGCCGATCGACGCCGCAGCGGCCTCGAGCTCGTCGAGGTCGGTGCTGGCCGGGGCGCTCGCCAGAGTGGGGAGCCCGGCCTCTCGGGCCGCCGCGATCGCCCGGGCCTTGTTCCCGGTGAGATGCAGGACCTGGGCGGGGGGGCCGACGAAGGTGATCCCCGCCGCGACACAGGCCTCGGCGAGCCGGGGGTTCTCGGAGAGGAAGCCGTAGCCCGGGTAGACCGCGTCGGCGCCGCAGTCGCGGGCCACCCGGACGATCGTGTCGACGTCGAGGTAGGCGCGGACCGGATGGCCCGGCTCGCCGATCTCGTAGGACTCGTCGGCCTTGAGCCGGTGCTCCGAGGTGCGGTCCTCGTAGGGGAAGACGGCGACGGTCTTCGCCCCGAGCTCGGTGGCGGCGCGGAACGCCCGGACGGCGATCTCACCACGGTTGGCGACCAGGACCTTCTCGAACACGGTGGGCCTCCCTCATGCGGCAGAACCCCCATCGTATGAGCCAGGTCACACCCGTCCGCCGGTGTCCGAACTGCGGGCGGACTGAGACGGCAGCCCCGGGAATCCGGTTGGGCGCCCGGACGTTGGACGGCATACTGGCCCATGGCTCGGCGGACTCAGCACTCGCCGGCGGGCCGCGGACAACTGAACAGCGTGGGTTGAGCCCCTCAGGGGGGTGATCGGTTTCGACATTGGTCGGCTGGTCAGGGGAAGCGGGTCGAGGAGGCACGGTCATCTCGTCAACGCTCCGTGCAAACCAATAGGTGCCGATTCCAAGCGCACCGACTTCGCCCTCGCCGCCTGAGCGAGCACCGAAGTCCGTCAGCCTAGGTTCGCTTCCGACCTAGTTCCTGGCGTCGACTAGGAAGCTAGCCGCGTCGTCATGTCGAGGGGCGCACGCGGGACACTCACTCGACTGGGCCTGTCAGGGAACGTGTGCGCGCGAGCCCTGGGGCCGAGAAACTCCTCAGCGCACTGCACCCGGAGAAGCCCTGGTTTCCCGTCAGTGGACGCGGGTTCGATTCCCGCCACCTCCACCAACTTGGTTCAATCCCACGCTGTTCAGTGCTCAGAACGCGCCTGACCTGCACAAATCTGCAGGTCAGGCGTTTTCTGTGATGCGGACACCAGTGGCCACCCCTAGACTGGGGACGACAGGAAAACTGTCACACTGCTGTCACAGGACGTTGCTCGGTTGAGAATCGCGCAGCCCGGGCGCGAATCGGCCCTGAACAGGTCACCGTGGAGGATGCATGGCTGCACCGGTGAAGTTGCCCAGGGGGGTCACTCGGTATCGAGGTCGTTATCGGGTCAGGGTCGACCATGAGGGCCGCACTCAGTCCCTCGGCATGTATGACAGTCTCACCGATGCGCGCGCTGCGCTAGACGTCGCTCGTGGGCAGATCGCGCGGGGGCGGTTCGTGCCGCCGGCGGAGCGGCGGGCAGCGCGGATGGCCGAGGCCGCGAGGGTCGAGGCTGAGTCGGTGACTCTGAGGGAGTGGTCCGAGCGCTGGCTTGCCGATCTCGAGGCCAACCCGGACCGGTCACAAGCCACCGTCGTTTCGTATCGGTCGGTGCTCAAGAACCACATCCTTGACGACCTTGGCGACATCCGGTTGGCGGCCCTGACAACAGAGGGTGTGGCCGATCATCTCGCCAGCCTCGCTCGCCAGCGCTCGACCCGGCATCCCGACTCTCGGGTCAATGGCGTAGCACCGAACGTCGTGATCGTTCTCCGGTCCATGCTCAACGCCGCCGTGAGGGCCAGAGCCGGCGGCCTCGAGGCATTCGAGTTTCCCCGAGCGCCAAAGCATCGCAGAGTGCGCCCCGAAGACGAGCGCGGCGATGTGGCGCTCCCCGAAGAGGTCAAGGCCTTCGCCGAGGCAATGCCTGAGCACCTGCGTGTCGCTGTCCCGCTGGCTGCCTGGTGCGCCCTCCGTATCGGGGAGCTGCTGGGGTTGCAGCGGCGGGATCTGGAGCACCTGGACGACCCCGAGCGGGCAGTGCTCCATGTCCGTAGGCAGTGGAACGTCAAAGCCAATGCACTGACTGCTCCTAAGGCGGGTAGCGCAAGGAGCGTCGCGGTGCCCGCCGCGCTCCTGCCCTCGCTGACTCATCACCTTCAGATGTACACGCCGTCCCAGAGCACGGCGCCGGTTCTCGTCAACAGCCGCGGCGTCCGGGTCTCGCAGACTGCCCTGGATCGTGCATGGAGGACCGCGAGGGAGCATGCGGGGCGACCAGGGTTCCACTTCCACAACCTGCGGCACACTGGTCTGAGCAAGTATGCCGAGCAGGGAGCGACCCTTGCTGAACTGCTACACCGTGGCGGTCACACCGATGTCAGCGTGGCGCTTCGGTACCAACACGCCACCGCCCAGCGCGACCGAACTCTGACTGATCTGTTGAGCAAGGAGATCGAGACCTAGCCGGTCGAGACCCTGGTCGGAGTCTTCAAACCCAGGATCGCTCACCATGGACGGGGTCTCCTGACCTGGGAAGATGCCGGGTCGGTGGCCTTCGATTCCGGCCCGCGTGTCGGATGTGTGTCGGATCGAATCGGCAGAATCGGCTTGTGCGGACGCGCTACTGGCGCCTCCGGGTCGACTCGGTCGAAGTGGGTCGCTCGGGTGCCGGGACATACGATCGTGGGGTAAGCCCCCGCCGCGACCCGAACTCGACGGCGGGGGTCCGGTCCTTTCGTTCCGAGGCCCGCCTGGTGCCCGGGTCTTGAGGTGGCGGCGCGGGGCGGCGGTGAGCCCTCAGGGGGAACTGGTCGAGCGGGGCGCGCGGGCCGGGGGGAGTTGGGTGAGCACCTGGGGGTCGTCATCTCGCTTATGGGGGCAGGAGGTGTCGGCAATGAACCGATCGAGCCGTTCTTATGAGTCCTTGTCTCAGGCTGCTGACCGCACCGGGATGAGCGTGCGCACGCTGCGTCGTCGCATTGCTGGTGGCGACCTGGCCGCCTACCGAACTGGTCGGCTGATCCGTGTTGACCCCAGTGATGTCGATCAGATGCTGGTGCGGATCCCGGCGGTCCGCGCCGACTGAGCCGGCCGACGTCCTCGTGTGGGCGGTGGCGGGACAGACCGCCACGGCGGACCGGACGTGGTGGAAGTGAGATCCGGTGGGCGAGGTGCCCCGTTGGCCCGTCGGGAGGCCTAGGGTGTTCACCGCCATGCAAACCGCGCCTGCGATCAGTGGAGCCGCGCTGCGCGCCGCCCGTGAGGATGCCGGGCTCAGCCAGAACGAGTTGGCACGGCGGTTGGGGATGACCTCTGGTCAGCGGATCTCGTTGTGGGAGAGGGGGCTCGCCCGCCCGCGGACTCGGGAGTTGCTGCACGCGGCCGCGCGGGCCGTGGGCGTGCCTGCGCGGTCTCTCCTGGTGGCGCCGGAGGATGGTCTGACGTTGCGGTGGCTGCGGTTCGCGGCCGGGGTCAGTGTGCCGACACTGGCGGCGGCCGTGCATGTCTCGGCGGTGACGGTGCGACGGTGGGAGGCCGGCTCTGGGGCCATGCCGTCGGGGCGGACGGTGGCCGCGCTGGCGCGTGCGCTGAGAGTCCCGACTGCCGACGTGCGGGCCGCGCTGGACCGGTAGCGCAGCTGCGTTCGTGATGCGGTCTGCGCTGGACCGCGGTGCCATAGACGTGATTGGTGTGCCCGAGGGGACGCGAGTGCCTGACCCGTTTGGTCTCGACGACCATGGCTCAGATTGTCGGCGGGCCCGGCAAGGGGCGCGAGCAGTGTCCCGATCGCATCGCTGAGAGCTAGGACTGACCCTGGCTGGCCGCGCTGGCGATCCGGACGTTGTCAGCAGCGGGTGAAGACTGACCCCTCACCGACGCATCTGCGAGCGCGGGATGTTGGGTTCTCTGCCTCCCACGGCTGAACGGATCCCCCGATCTTGACTCCGTAGCCGGACGACCCTGTCGGCTCGGCCCACCTCAGTTACATCTATCTGCCCTATAGTTGCCAAGACCGGCCTGCCCGCTGAGGCGGCCCAGGTGGTCGAGGCAGTGGCAGTGAGGCCGTGGCCGCACTGCAGGTCTGATCCGGAGAGGCATCGATGGACGCAAGCGGGGTCCCGCGGCTGGCTGAGAAGCTGGAGCACTTGTTCCGCACCGTTCCGCAGGCCGATGGGACGCCCTACACCAACGAGGCGGCGGCCCGGGAGCTGGGCAGCCGCCTCGGAGTCTCCGTCACGACGACGCACATCTCCCATTTGCGCACGGGTCGCCGTGACAACCCCAGCGCGATGCTGCTGAACGGGCTCGCGCAGCTGTTCGGCGTTCCTCTTGCGTACTTCTTCGATCCCGAGCGCGAGCGAACTGTCAACGACCAGCTCGCGGCGCTCGGGTTGCTTCGTGAGGCACAAGTAAGGAGCCTGATGATGCGCCCCGGGTCAGGAGACCCCGCGGCGCTCGTCGCGCTTGCCGAGGTACTCAGCCGAATCAGGGAGGTTGAGGGTGGACATGCTGGTGACACGACTGACGAAGAGGGCCCGTAAGCGATCGCTGGTGGGTCGGATTCTCCGAGGGCTGCCCCCGGAGCGATCCACTCTCGAGGATCTCGTCGATGCTGTGGCCAAGCGCCGAGGTCGATCGATCAATCTCCTCCCGTGTGCCTTCCCCGCGAGCAGCGTTTCGGGCCTCTGGGTGTCGCGAGATGCTGACGACTACATCGCGTTCCCGGAGGACGCAAGCGCCACGCGAAGGGTGGCCATCGTGTGCCACGAGCTCGGGCACATGCTCATGAACCATGATGAGACCGGTGGCCGGCTCGACCTCGGCGCGTTGCTGGCCGTGATCGCCCCAGACGTCGACTCACAACATGCTGCTCGAGTCCTGGCTCGACATGGGTATGACTCGAAGCAGGAGGCCGAGGCCGAGGAGGTCGGAACGCGCTTGCCGGCCCACCTTCGCGGGGCGGTGCCGGACTGGGACCACGCGGTCTCGCAACGGCTTCGATAGGCGCCCAGATGAAGCCACTGGCGCTGGGAGTGCTTTGGGCGGCCGTGCTCTACAGGAGCTACGTCCTGAGGCGCGGCGGCCTGGCGGCGTGGCGGATCTACCTGCTCGTGGCCATCGCCGCCCTGGCTGTCGCGACCACGTTCCACTTCTACAGGACCGAAGTCGACGTAGTGCTGCGTGTTCCGAGCCTCGCTGGCCTCGTTGACCGCGTCGTCCTGACCGTCGCCTGGGTCGCCGTCCAGCTCTACCTGCTCGACCTGCGTCGGATCGACGGCAGGACACACGCACGGGCGCGCGAGTCCCGGCTCATCACTGCTCTCGTGGTCATCGCTGCCATGGCGGTGGCATGGTTCGCCATTCCGGTCCATGACAGCGACATCACCGACCTGACTCCCTACGCCCGCGAGCCAGCAGTCCTGATCTACACGGCGGGTTTCTACAGCTACGTGGTCTGGCTGCTTGTCGACCTCGGTTCCTACGCCGGCTCAAGGATGCGCGCGATACGGCGCAGCGACCCGTTTGGCGCCATCGCCGGGGCTCTCATAGCCGTCGCCTGCGCCCTGGGGGTCGTCGTGATGGGCCTCTACATCGCGTATGTAGTGCTGGCGTTCGCCGGGCGCAGATACTCGGCCCTCGATCGGTGGGGCACGCTGCTGTTCCCCGCGCCGATGGCCCTCCTCGCCCTTGGCCTGCTGTTGATCCCACTGGGACCGCGTCTTGCGAGATGGTCACGTGCGCGACGTGAGCTCCGCGAGATCGAGGAGCTGTGGGCGCATCTGGTCAGCGCGAGACCCGGCGTGCACCTCGACCGGGGTCGCGGTCTACCCCGAACTCTGGCCGCACCTGGCGGTGTCTTGCAGCGACGGCTGATCGAGACGGCCGACGCATTGGCGGACGTCGACGTGCCGTTCGCGGTGCCAGCCGCCCCGGAGGCCTTGGCCGGCGCCCTGTGTCGTCCCTTGCCCCGCGGCGCGGGCCGCCCCGCGGCCGAGGTACTGAAGTCCCTGAGCCAGGGACGTCAGGAGGCCGACGTGTTGGTTGCCCTCGGGCGGGCGTTTCATCACGCTCGGACACCAAGGATCTGAAGGCCATGGACGAAGCGGACCTCACCAGGCTGGACTCGGCTGAGTCCTCGCCCATCGCTCGGCTCGTGGCGGGCGCGTTGACACCGGCCAACACCGTTCTGGCAGTGACGGCATACGTGGCCTACCGGCATTCGCCATCTCTGTTGGCAGCACTGGGATGGTGGGTATTCACCCTCGTGGTCGTCATCGGGATCCCCTACCTGATCCTGTTCCGCGCACTCCGCTCCGGCCAGGCAGACGACCGCCAAGTTGTGCGACGCAGCCAGCGACCGCCGCTGATGGTGGCCGCTGCCGTGTGCGTGGCGGCGGCCCTCGTCACGATGTACTTGCTTGGGGCCCCACGCGCCCTCCTCGCCCTCGTCCTCGCCCTCCTTGCTGGCCTGTTGGCCATGCTCGTCGCAACCCACTTCGCGAAGCCGTCCATGCACGTCGGAGTTGCTACCGGGGCGATCACCGTGGTCGCCATCGAGCAGCTCGTGGTTGGGCTGTGCCTCACGATTCTGCTGATCCCCCTGGCCTGGGCTCGCATGCACGAAGGACGCCACTCGATGAAGCAGGTGCTGGCAGGCGCTGCAATCGGCCTCGTCACCGCCGGAGGGGTGTACCTGGCCGCTCGTTGATATAACTATGGACATTGATTCAGTAACTGTGGTTATATCGATGTCCTAGTTGAGCGAGATGGTCCTGGGCGTGCGTCGAGCAGGCCCTTCGAAAGCCAGCACGAGTCTGTTGGTCCAGCTGGCGACAACGGGTCACGGCGCCCGGCCTCATGGCGTCCGAACGGACGTGGGCCGATCAGCGCCCGAGGTGACCATGGAGGCCGCGACGAGGAGCCTTAGGGAGACGAAGCCCCCTCGAGGAGATGACATGACGACTGCACGAGTGGCCATCGCTCTGGCGACCTCGGCCCTGCTGGCGGCTGGGTGCACCACCCAGTCCGGTGATGCGACGGCCGCAAGCACAACCACTTCCTCCCCGTCGACGTCGGCTTCATCACCGTCACCCACGGAGACGACCTTGTCACCGGCACAGCAGGACCTTCGAGACGCAGGTGACGCGGTGACCCGGTACTGGGCGGTCTCGGACGAGCTCGCATCTGATCCCTCGAAGAGTCTGAACCTGCTGTCCACCGTGGCCCAGGGCCAGGCGCTCGCACAGCGTCGGGTCATCCTGACCACGTACACCAGCAACGGGTGGGTGCAGAAGGGCGCGGTGGTTGTCAGCGACGTGAAGGCGTCCACATCCAACGGCCACGCCTTCGCTGTCTCGGCGTGCGTCGACGTGAGTGCTGTCGACCTCGTCGACAAGAACGGCGTCTCCCAGGTGCCGGCAAGCCGTCCGGATCAGCAACGCTTCACCTACACCGTGTCCAAGACGACCAAGGGATTCTTCGTCACCACGGACACGCTGAAGGGGAAGCCATGCTGAGGCGCCTCGCCCTCCTCGGCCTCATCGTCGTCGGCCTCGTCCTGGGCGCCGGCCCCGCCACCGCCGGCAACGGCGGCCCCGTCACCTGCCCACCCGGATCAGCCCCCGACCCCGTCAGTCAGAAGTGCGTCATCGTGGTGACGGATCCTGGTCAGGCCCCCCGGCCCGGCGGCGGGGGAGGAGGCGGCACCGGATCCACGGCCCCGGCCAGCTGCACCTTCACCCTGGTGTCGCCCACCAGGAAGGTGCCGTGCTCGAGCACTGAGGGCTGGTGGGTCCAGTCCCAGCAGTGCTATGCGAAGGCCGCATCGCCGCAGCCGCCGCTGAGTGACCCGGTATGGGCCGGCCACAGCGACGGGCAGGTGTACGACTGCTACCGCCCCATCAACGGGCCGATGGCGGTCGGGATCACCTTTCAGATCTGGCTGGCCCGCCCACCGGCCGGAGCACCGCCAGACCCGCGGGTGCTCGCTCGGCAGGCGGTCGCGACGATGGGGTTGCGCGCGGTCAGGATCGGGATTGTGCCGGAGGATGCGCCGGGCCGGGTGGGTTTGGTGGGTATGCCGGTGTGGTTGTGGGCGGACGCCCCTGGCCCTCAGACGATGGGCCCGGTGACGCGGTCGGCGTCGGCGGGCGGGTACACGGTGACGGCGACGGCGCGGGTGGCCCGGGTGGTGTGGTCGATGGGTGACGGGGGTTCGGTGACGTGCAGCGGTGCGGGGACTCCGTATGTGGACCGGTACGGGACGGCGTCGTCTCCGACGTGTGGGTATCGGTATGCCCGGCAGGGCCGGTTCACGGTGACGGCGACCTCGGACTGGGTGGTGGCGTGGTCGGGTCTGGGGCAGAGCGGCACGATCCCGGTCCAGCTGCGGGACTCGACGACGGTCACGATCGGTGAGGCGCAGGTGCTCCGGCGGTGAGCCCCTGAGGGATGAGGAGGGAACGTGATGAGCACGAGCACGGACCACACGCTCGAGCCGACGGCTGAGCGCGCCGCGACCCAGCGCGACGGGTCCCGCCCGGGTGGGCGGGTGCCGGCGCCACCGCGGCCTCGGCGCCGCTGGGGGCTGTTCGCGGCCATGGTCGCCCTGGTCGCGGTCGGTGCGGTGGGGAACGTGTGGCTGCATGCGGCGACCACGGATGCCCGGATGGTGGTGGCCGCTCGGGTGACGATCGAGCGGGGCAGCGTGATCGACCGGGCGGAGCTGTCCACGGTGGCGGTCGGCGCCGGTTCGGGGCTGAGCGTGGTGCCTGCCTCGGATCTGGAGTCGCTGGTGGGGCAGCGGGCCGCGGTCGATGTCGCGGCCGGGTCGCTGATGACCCCGCAGTCCGTCACGAGCCAGAACGTCCCGGGGGCCGGGTTCTCGCTGGTCGGGGTGGCGGCCACCCCGGCGATGATGCCGGGCACGACCTTGGTGGCGGGGGACCGGGTGCGGGTGGTCTCGACCCCCGGCCAGGACACGGTCACCGCAGCCGCGGATGCGGCGCCGGTGTCGGTGTCGGCGGTGGTGGTCTCGGTCCAGGCCGCCGACCCGGCCGGAGGGCAGGCGGCACAGTCGATCATCACGGTGCAGGTGCCGTCCGCGGACGCACCCGGGTTGGCGGCGATGGCCGCGACCGGGAACGTCGCGGTCGTCCTGGACTCCCGAGACCGATGAGCCGCGGCGTGGTGTGGCGATGAGCGTGATCGTGCTGGCCTCGGCCTCCGGGTCGCCCGGGGTGAGCACGACCGCGGTCGGGCTGGCCCTGTCGTGGCCGCGGCCGGTGCTGCTGCTCGAGGCGGACCCGACCGGCGGGTCCGCGGTCCTGGCCGGCTACCTGCGCGGGCTGGTGACCCCGGCCGGGTCGGTCATCGACCTGGCCCAGGCCCTGCACGGCGGGGACCTGCTGGCGGCGCTGGCCGGGGCGAGCATGCCGCTGCCCGGGTCGACCGCGTCACTGGTCCCCGCGGTCGGCTCACACGGGCAGGCGCGGAGCCTGGTCCCGTTGTGGGAGCCGCTCGCGGCGGCGCTGCGGTCCCTGGAGGAGACCGGGCAGGACGTGATCGTCGACGCCGGCCGGCTCGGCCTGTTCGCCAGCCCCGACCCGCTCATCGACGCCGCCGACCTGGCCCTGCTGGTCGCCCGGACCGACCTGGTGTCGGTGCTGCGGGCCCGGTCCTGGGCCCACACCCTGGCCGAGCGGTTCGCGCGGGCCGGCGCCGCCGGGAACGTCGGCCTGCTGACGGTGGGGCCGCCGGACCCGTTCCGGCCCAGGGAGATCGCCACGGTCCTGGCACTGCCGGTGGTCGCGTCGGTGGCGTGGGACCCGGCCTCGGCGGCCGTGTACTCCCGCGGCGCCCCACCACCGGGCGCGTCGTGGCTCGAGCGGTTGACTCGACGCGACGGGTGGGCGGACGCGCCGCTGCAGCGGAGCCTTCGGGCGGCGCACTCGGCGATCACCGGCACGATCCGCGCCACCACCGAGCACCTGAACCCGAGCGCGGTGGGGAGGCCGACGTGAGCACCGACCCGATCGAGCCCGCTGGCGCGGAGCGGGTCGACCCGACCTCCCTCCCCCTGTTCACCCGGCAGCCCCCGGCCGCCCCGAACGCGCCGGCGCCCCGTCCGGGGCGGGTCCGCGGCACCTTCACCATGCACCCACCGCCCACACCGGTTGCACCTTCGCCGTCGGCGGTCCCGGTCCGGTTGGATCAGGCCCGCCGCCGACACCACCCGACACCCGCTCCCACCCCGACCACGCTCCCACTGCCGGTCACCTCACCGGCCGGGCCTGGTGGTGAGGGGCCGGTGGACTGGGGTCTGGTGACCGCGTTCCGGACCGTGGTGGCGCAGCGACTGGTCCAGGCCGGGCTGCCGGACCGGGCCGGGCAGGAGGCGTTCGGCCGGGAGGTGATCGCCGAGCTGCTGGCCGAGCACACCGCCGACGCGGTCGCGACCGGCGAGCCCGCCTGGGGCCCGGGGCAGCGGACGGTGGTGGGGCAGGCGGTGTTCGACGCGGTGTTCCGCCTGGGCCGGTTGCAGCCGCTGGTCGATGATGACCGGGTCGAGAACATCGTCATCCTCGGCGCGGACCGGGTGCTGCTCGAGCTGGTCGACGGCACCCGCCTGCCCGGCCCGCCCGTCGCCGACTCCGATGAGGAGCTGGTCGACTTCCTGCGGTTCCTGGCCAACCGGTCGGAGTCGAACCCGCGCCCGTTCTCCCAGGGCACCCCGCGGCTGCACATGAAGCTCGACGGCGGCGCCCGGCTGGCGGCGACGGCGTGGGTGGTGTCCCGGCCGACGGTGGTGATCCGCCGCCACCGCCTCCAGGTCGACACCCTGGAGGCGTGGGTGGACCGGGGCTGCCTGTCCCCGGCCGCGGGCAGCTTCCTCGCCGCGGCGGTCCGCGCCGCGTGGAGCATCGTGGTGTCCGGGCCGATGTCCGCGGGCAAGACCACCCTGGTCAGGGCCCTGTGCGGGCAGATCCCGCGGGATGAGGCGATCGGCACCTTCGAGACCGAGTACGAGCTGTTCCTGGCCGAGACCGGACGCCACGACGTCGTGATCGACTGGGAGGCCCGCCCCGGCGTCGGCGAGATCGGACCCGACGGGCGGCCGGCGGGCGCGTTCGACCTGGCCGACGCGCTGTTGGACTCGTTCCGGTTCTCCCTCTCCCGGCAGATCGTCGGCGAGGTCCGCGGCCCGGAGGCGTGGACGATGATCAAGGCGATGGAGTCCGGCACCGGCTCCCTGTCCACGACCCACGCCGCCGACGCGGCCACGTGTCTGCGGAAGCTGGTGACCTGCGCGATGGAGGCCGGCCCGCACGTCACCCGCGACCTGGCCCTGGAGAAGCTGGCCGGCAGCATGGACCTGATCGTCCAGGTCTCCCGCCGCATCGACCCCACCCCCGGCGGGGGGCAGGTGCTGCGCCGGTGGGTCAGCGAGATCGTCCTGGTCGAGCCGGGCGAGAAGGAGACCGGGTACGCCCTGACCCACCTGTTCGGGCCCGACCGCGACGGCCCCGCCCACGCCACCGGTTTGCTCCCGGCCAGGTGCGCCGACCTGGCCGAGCACGGCTTCGACCTCGACACCTACCACGCCGAGACCGACCAGCACCGCGGGTGGCCGACATGAACCCGTTGCTGCTGCCGGCGGTGTTCGGGGCGCTGATCGTGACCGGCCTGGTCGGCGCCGCCACCGCGCTGCGCCCCCAACCCGAGCGGCCGCGGCGGGCCCGGAGCACCCCGGCCGTGGTGCGCCGGCTGCGGCAGGTGAGCCGGCGGACCCGGGCCACCGCGCTCGTCGCGGTCGCCGCCGGGCTGGTTCTCGCCGTGACGACCGGCTGGGTGGTCGCCATCATCATCGTGCCGGCGGCCGCGCTGGGGCTGCCGTACCTGCTCGCAGCACCGCCCGCCGCGCACCGGATCCGGCGAGTCGAGGCGATGGAGGAGTGGACCCGCTCCCTGGCCGGGGTCCTCGGCTCCGGCGTCGGCCTGGAGCAGGCCCTGACCGCCACCCTGCGGTCCACCCCCGACCCCATCCGCGCCGAGGTGACCACCCTGGTCGCGAGGCTGCGGGCCCGGTGGGACACCGAGACCGCGCTGCGCGCGTTCGCCGACGACCTCGACGACGTCACCGGAGACCTGGTCGCCGCCAACCTCATCCTCGCCGCCCGACGCCGCAACCGCTCCCTCGCCGCCGCCCTCCACGGTGTCGCCGAGTCCGTCGCCGACGACGTCGCCGCCCGCCGCCGGGTCGAGGCAGGACGCGCCAAACCCCGCGGCAGCGCCCGCCTCGTCACCCTCTTCTCCGCCGCCGTCCTCGCCGTGCTGGCACTGACCGGCGACTACGTCGCCCCGTACCGCACCCCCGCCGGCCAAACCATCCTCGCGGTCCTGCTGGCCGGGTACGCGGCCGCGTTGTGGTGGATGCGGAAGATGGCCGACGGCGCCCCCCACCCCCGGATCCTCGGCACGACGACCCAGCCGGGTGAGGCGTCGTGACCGCCCTCCAGATCTCCCTGCTCCTCGGCGCCCTCCTCGGCGGCGGGGTGGCGTTGGTGGTCTACCAGCTGGTGCCGTACCAGCCCGACCTGGCCGACGTCGCCCGCCGCCTCACCCCACCCCCACGCCGCCCCAGCACCGCCGATGCCGCGACCGCGCCGGTGGCCCCGGACGTGCAGGAGCGGCTCGGGATCTGGGCCGAACGCCACCTGCCCACCCGGCTCCTCGGCGTCGTCCCGGCCGCCGACCTGGCCGTGCTCCGGATCACCCGCGCCCGGTACTACGGCACGAAGGTCAGCTACGCCGGCCTCGGGCTGGCCCTGCCCTCACTGCTGACCGCCTTCTTCACCCTGCTCGGGATCCGGCTCCCCATCGTCGTCCCCGCCGCCGCCACCCTCGCCCTCTCGGCCATCCTGTTCATGGCGCCCGCGAAGGACATCACCGCGTCCGCGCGGAAGGCCCGCGCCGACACCGCCCGCGCCCTGACCGCGTTCATCGAGCTGTGCGCCCTCGAACGCGGCTCCGGCTCCGGCGCCGCCGCCGCCCTGGCGACCGCGGCCGGGGTCGGCGACACCTGGATCTTCACCCGCATCGGCCAGGACCTCGCCCGCGCCCGCTACAACGGCCAACCCCCCTGGGACGCCCTGACCCAGCTCGCCGCCGACCTGAACCTGCCCGACCTCGCCGATATCGCCGACATCATGCGCCTGGCCGGGGACGAGAACACCCAGGTCTACCAGGCGCTACGGGCCCGCAGTGCCTCGCTGCGCTCCGCGCTGCTCTCCGCCGAGCTGGCCGAGGCCTCCCAGGTCGAAGAACGCATGTACCTCCCCGCCTCCCTGCTCGGGCTGGTCTTCCTCGCCCTGCTGATGACCCCACCCCTGCTCCGCCTCTTCGGCGCCACCTAGCCCACCCATCCGCGAAAGGCCCACCGCCGCAGCCCAACCCACCTGGAGGGACGTCATGCTCCACCTCTTCGCCACCCTGCACACCCTCGCCGCCACCCTCACCGACCGCGCCCGCACCATCCGGACCCAGTCCCCGGAGCGGGGCGCGTCCACCCTCGAGGTCGTCTTCTGGGCCGTCGGGCTCCTCGCGCTGGCCGGGGTGGTGTATGCCGCGATCCAGGCCTACATCAACAGCAAGCTCCCCGGCATCAGCTAACCCCAAGGCGATCGTCATGTGGCGCTCACGGGCCCGACCCCGACCAGCCCACCACCACCGTCCCCGGTGGTCGGGGCTGGGGGAGGCCGGCGTGGCCACCATCCAGCTCGTCATCCTCATGCCCGCCCTGTTCACCCTGATGTTCACCGCGATGCAGGCCGCGCTGATCTACCACGGGCGGACCGTGGCGATCGCCGCCGCCGAACAAGGCGCCCAGGCCGCCGCCGCCCAGGACGGCACCACCACCGACGGCCGCGCCGCCGCCGCCGACTTCGTCACCGCGGCCGGCGGCGACGGCGTCCTCACCGCCGTCCGGATCACCGCCACCCGCAGCGCCACCATCGCCACCGTGACCGTCACCGGCACCACCCTGTCCGTGCTGCCCGGCTGGACCCCGAGCATCGTCCAGTCCGCCACCGTTCCCGTCGAACGGCTCACCCCATGACCTCCCGCGACGGTCCTGCGCGGGAAGGGCGGGTGCGGCGGGGTGAGGCCGGGTCCTCGGTCGTCGAGGTCGTCATCCTCGTCCCCGCCCTCGGCCTCTTCCTCGCCCTCATCGTCGCCGGCGGCCGGGCCGCGGTCGCCCACCAGGGCGTCCAAGCCAGCGCCGCCCAGGCCGCCCGGTCCGCCTCCCTGGCGCGCACCCCGACCGCCGCGCGCGCCGCCGCCAGCGCCGGCGCGACCGCCGGCCTGGACGCCCAGCACCTGCGCTGCGTCCGGACTCGGGTCAGCCTCGACACCACCGGGTTCACCCGCCCCGTCGGTACTCCCGCCTCGGTCACCGCGACCGTCTCCTGCACCCTCGACCTGACCGACCTGACCGTCCTGCCCGGTCTGCCCGGCCAGGTCACCATCACCGCCACCGTCGACTCCCCCCTGGACACCTACCGGGAGCGCCACCCATGACCCCAACCCGGCCACCACGCCGTCATCGGCTCCGCCCCCTCCGTGCCCGCCACGGCCGGTGTGGCGCGGGGGAGCGGGGGTCGGTCGCCATCTGGGCGATCACCACCGCGATGACCCTCACCCTCCTCGCCGGGCTCGCCGTCGACCTCGGCGGCCAGGTCTACGCCAAACAACGCGCCCAGGACGTCGCCGCGCAAGCCGCCCGCGCCGGCGCGCAACAGCTCCAAGGCCCCGCCGCAATCCGCGGCCAAGGCGCGCTCCTCGACCCCACCCGTGCGGTCGCCGCCGCGCGGGCCTATCTCGACGGGGTCCCCGACGTCACCGGCACCGCCACCCTCACCGGCCCCGACACCGTCACCACCACCACCCGGGCGACCTACACGACCAGGTTCCTGGGCCTGATCGGCATCCACACCCTGACCGTCACCGGCCACGCCCAAGCCCAGGTCACCCGCGCCGTAGGAGGCACCCCCCGATGAAACTCCGCGCCCGCCTGACCGGCCTGGCCGCCACCCTCGCACTGCTCGCCATCCTCGCCGGCGTCCCCGCCGCCCTCCTCGCTGTGGGCGCCAACCCCATCCCGCACACTCTTCCCACCCTCATCCAGATCCGCGAGGCGCTGACCACCCCCGACGACGGCACCCTTGCCATGGGTGCGATCGTCCTGGTTGCGTGGGCCGCCTGGGCCGCCTTCGCCGCCAGCATCCTCCTCGAGATCACCGCCCGCCTCTGCGGGCTCCGCGCCCCACGGCTACGCGGGCTCCACGCCCCCCAAGCAGCCGCCCTGCACCTCGTCACCACCGCCGCGCTGCTGTTCATCGCCCTCCCCGCGACAACCGCGACCACCGCCGCCAGCCCCGCCACCGCAGCCACCCGGGCCACCGTCGCGGCAGCCGCCCTAGCCCACGCCCCGGCAGCCGTGGTGGACGCCGCGGCCACCGCCGCGCCCGTCCAACAGCACCCGGCCCGTACCTATGTCGTCCGCCGCGGCGACACTCTCTCCGGAATCGCCGCCCGCGAGCTCGGCAACCCCAACCTGTGGCCCGCCATCGCCGACCTCAACCCCGCCGTCGCGGCCCACCCCGACCTGATCTATGCCGGCACTCGCCTCCACCTCCCCGACCCCACCACCCAGGCTGGACCGCACAGCTACACCGTCCGTGCCGGCGACACCCTCACCGGCATCGCCGCCCGCGAGCTCGGCAACCCCGACCGGTACATGGAGATCTTCACCGCCAGCCGGCACACCATCCAACCCGGCGGCGCCCGCCTGACCGACCCCGACCTGATCGACGTCGGCTGGCGCCTGACCGTCCCGGGCACCGCCGACCGGTCGACCCCGGTTGCGACCAAGCCCTCCGCGGACAGCAGATCCGCGCCGCAGACGACCCCGACCCCCCAACGCAGCGTGGGGGGGCCGGTGCCCGCCCCGCCGGGCCATCTCGACCCCGGACCGGTCCCCGCCCCGACGGCCACGGCATCGCCCGTGCCGGCCGGTGCCAGCGGTAACGTCCGCGGCGCCGAGACCGGACAGGACGCTGCCCAGCCGGCGTGGATGCTGGCCGGGCTGACCGGGTCGGGGTCGCTGCTGGCCGGGTCGATGCTGCTGCTCCTGCGCCGTCGCCGCCGCGCTCAGATCCGGCACCGCCGCCCGGGGCACACCCTGCCCGCCCCGGACCCGGTCCTGACCCCCGTCGAGAAGACCCTCAACACCGTCGGCGCCGCGACCGCACCCACCGTCGACCACCTCGACGCGGTCCTGCGGCGCCTCGCCGCCGCGGCGGCACGCGACCACCACCCCATGCCCGAGCTGGCCGCCGTCCAGCTCACCGCCACAACCTTGGTCCTTCACCTGGCCACGCCAGCGGCCCCACCTCATCCGTGGACCGGGCCACCGGACGGGCGGCACTGGACACTTCAGACCGGCACACCCCTGGACGAGGTCGGCCCCGACCTGCTCGACCAGCCCGCCCCCTACCCGCTACTGGTCACCATCGGTGTCAGCGACAACGAGGACGTGTGGCTGCTCAACCTCGAGGACGACACTGTGACCATCACCGGCGACCCCACCTACGGCGCCGACCTCGCCCGCCACCTCACCGCCGACCTCGCCTGCACCCCCTGGGCCGCCGGGGTCCGCATCACCTGCGTCGGCGTCGCCGCCGAGCTCGCCACCCTCAACCCCGACCGGATCGACACCCACCCCGCCAGCGACGCCGCCCAGCCCGCCGGGGACCTTCTCGCCACCGCCGTCCAGACCATCGACCGCGCCGCCGACACCACCGGCGACGTCACCACCGCCCGCGCCCACCAGGCCGGCGACGACGCCTGGCCCGCCCGGCTCCTGCTCATCGACGCCACCATCGAGCACCCGATCCTCGACCAGCTCATCGACCTGATCCACACCCACCCCGGACACACCGGCACCGCCGTGCTCCTCACCGGCGACCGGCCCGTCCTGGACGGCCGGACCATCCACGTCACCGACAACGGCCGGCTCACCCTGCCCGACGTCGGCCTCGACCTCGTCGGCGTCGGCCTAACCAGCGACGAGGCCCAGGGCTGCGCCGCCCTCATCGCGCACACCGAAACCACCACACCGACACCCATCCCGGTCGACCAGGACGCCACAGACGGGTGGCGCGCCTACAGTGACCAAGCCGGTGCCCTCCGCGCAGAGCACACCCAGCCTCGCCATCCCACCGGCGACCAACCGGACACCGAGGACGAGCAGGGGAGCAGTCTGCTCGAGGAGGCCGACGACACCTACACTGCCGTCGCCGCCACCACCCCCGAGGACCTCCAAGCCCTCGCCCCCCATGTCCGCGACACCCTCCGCCACGACCTCGACACCGCCGACCCCACCCTCGACGCCGACCTCGCCATGTGGCTCCGCGACGACTCAGCCCTCCCCAAGCTCCACCTGCTCGGCCCAGTCCACGCCACCACCCGCGGCAAACCCCTGGTCAACCGCAAGGCCTACATGACCGAACTGCTCACCTACCTCGCCCTCCACCCCCACGGCGTCACCCCAGCCGAGGTCGCCGAGGCCTTCAACCTGACCAAGCCCAAGGTCCGCGGCTACATCCTCACCATCCGGGACTGGCTCGGCACCAACCCCCGCACCCACACCTCCCACCTGCCAGACGCCCGACATGCCCCGGCCACCACAACTCGTGGCGTGCCTGTGTACCAAGTCATGGATCTCCTCATCGACATCGACATCTTCCGCCGCCTCCGCCTGCGCGGTCAGGCCCGCGGTGCTGACGGCATCGACGACCTCATCGCCGCCCTCGCTCTCGTCAAGGGCCGACCCTTCAACTACCCCACCGAGCGCGAAGCGGTTGGCGGATGGGCCTGGCTCCTCGAAGGGGACCGCATCGACCAGCACCTCACCGCCGCCGTCGTCGATGTGGCGCACACCATCACCACCCACGCCCTAGCGCACAACGACCCAACCACTGCCCGATGGGCCGCCGAAACCGCAACCCGAGCGGCCCCCTACGAAGACACTCCGCGCCTTGACCTCCTCGCCATCGCTGATGCCGAGGGGGACCGCGACCTCGCCGTGCGCATCGCCAGGGACCAGATCGCCAACCGCACGGATGATGAACTCCCACCCTGCGAGTTGCCCCAACGAACGACGGAGATCCTCCAAGGCCGCAGAGATCGGTTCGGTACCCGCGCCAGTTGATCAGGTAGGACACTTCGCCCACAAAGGGCTACCCGTCTGTACCCCGTCGAGCGAGGAGAACACGCTGTCTGCGGGGTGCCTCGGACGGCGTGTTCTGCTCACTCGACGGGTGGGTGGGCGCCGCTGCGACACGAGCTTGGGCGCCGAGGCTCATCGATGCGGCGGAGCGGGGCCATGACCCCGCCCAACCGCACCGATGTCCCTAGCCGAGCAAGGTCTTTCCGCCGCAGTCGATCTGGCTCATCGCCGCGTGACGGGAGGCGCATGCCGGGGCCGGGGCGCCATCCCGGGTGCGTCAGGCAAACGACTCAGCGATGGCCCGCAGCCGCGCCATGTGCGCTGGCCAGTCAACCCCGTCCGGCACATTGCTGTTGCCAGGCAGAAGGCCCACCGTCCCGTCCAGGTGCTCCCGCAAGATGTCCGCGTGTCCGGCGTGACGCTGCAGTTCGCAGGTCTGATGAATGAGGGCGTCTAGGAGGGTGATCTTGGCGCCGCCCCAATGAGGCACCTGGCCAACGGCGTCCCATGCCAGCGAGGCGATGGTCTCGTCGGCATGTTGCTGGACGCGTCGGTAGAGATCGACCACGTGCTCGCGGCTCTCATCCTCCCGGGCGTACGAATCCGCGTGCGGGTCCATCGTGTCGAACTCCGGGAAGTCCTCCGGTACGGGCCAGGGGCGGCCGAAGACAGAGCCGAAGTAGACGGCCTCCCACGTGGCGGCGTGCTTCACCAGCCCCAACAAGTTGGTGCCCGTCGGCGTCATCGGCAGCCGTACCTGCCGCTCACTCAGTCCATCGAGCTTCCAGATCAGGCCGTCCCTCGCCCCCTGGAGATAGCCAGCAAATGCGCTCTTCGGGTCCGTTGCCATGTCGACGATTCTGCCCAACGCCAACGTCCACAGGTCGGCAGATCCGGACGCATCTCCCGACCACGCGACATGCCCCACTTCGCCGCCTGTCGACGTGCCCGGGGGTGGTGGGGTGGAGCGCATTTCAGCGGCGCTGGTAGATGTCCCGGCGATGCCCGACGGCGACAACAAGGACGAGGAGAACCTCGTCGCGGATCTCGTAGACGATGCGGTAGTCGCCCGTGCGGACCCGCCACTCCCCGTCCCCACCGACCAGCTTCGTGGCGCCACTCGGGCGCGGCTGGTCCGCGAGCAGCTCGATGGCCGCCTGGACGCGGCGCCGCGCGGCCGGGTCCAACTTGCGGAGCTGACGCACCGCGGCGGGGGCGACCTCGATCCGGTACCTCATGCCAGGCCGAGGTCGGCCTTGACCTGCTCCCACGGGATCGCAGACTCGCCGTCCGCCATCTCGGCGCGCGCCGCGGCGGCGGCCTCGAGGTCGGCCAGGTCCTCTGCGGCGGCGATCAGCCGGTCCAGGTCCTCAGCGTCGATCACCGCGGCCACCCGCTGGCCGCGACGGGTCAGGTAGACGGGGTCGTGCCCGACGCGGGCGGAGTCGACGACATCGGCCAGCCGGGCCCGGGCGTCGCTCACGGTGATCTCGCTCATGCCCTCAGGGTACGCCCAAGCCGCTGAATTGTACATTTCGGCGGTTCGGGCGCGGGCCCCTGGCCACGGTCCCCGTTTGACCCGCTCCACCACGGGCATGCCCCACACCGCCGCGTATAGCCTCCGGCTGACGCGGCCGTGTCCTTCCGCCGCGAGCAGCGCTAGGTGCGCCAGCCCGAGGCGTCAGCTCGCGCCATGTGGAGTCCCCGTCGAAGCAGTTCCCGACACCGCCGGACAGAAACGGGAGAAGACCTGACCCCGAAGACGCCTCACGTCAGCGTGAAGCTGAGCCGCGATCACCATGTGCTGGTGCTCATCGCCGTCGCCGAGTTGTGCAACGGCGGAGTGACGCGCCTCGGCGTATATCGCATCTTCGTAGTCGGAGAGCAGTCTCTCTGGTGTGCCCGGCTCCCCTGCGGGCTGCGGTGGTGGCGGCGTCCAGCGCTCTGTCCGGGCCGCGCGATCTTGCCGAAGGCGTAACTCAAAGGCTCTGGCAGCGCTCTTTGACCCCGCCCTGTGTCCGATGAGGAACACAAGGAAGAGGAAGGGGCTCTTCGACTTTGAGCGGGGTGGGGCCGGGGTCATGCTGCGTCTCGTCGTGCTCGGGTGAGCGCGATGGTTGAGAGTATCCGGCGCTGGTAGTTCTCGAGGTTGCGGAAGCCGCAGGCGACACGCTTGGTGTTCTTGATGATCCGGTTGAAGCCTTCGGTGCGAGCGTTGGTGACGTCCATCGTCAACGCGACGTGGATGGCCGGCCACCAGGTCTCGATGGTGGTCGCGAGCCGGGTGGTCTCGGGCATGTCCGCTCTCGCGGCGTCCCGGTAGAACTCGTACAACCGATGCCGGATCCGGTGCTCGCCGGTCTCGGCGAGCAGCATCCGCAGCCGTTCCTTCACACCCCAGGCGGCGCCGATCTCCCCGGTGGGGTCCTCGTACGCGAACGTCGCCTTGAGCCGGGCACGTTGCTTGGGGCTGAGGTGCTCGTACCCGGTCAGCAGCAGCTGCCGGTTGACCCACACCTTCTCGGCGGTGGTGCCGCGCCGGCCGTAGCGTTCGCGGGTGACCCGCTGGCGCACCTCGGTGAACCACGGTGTTGGCCAGGGCGACCAGGTGCCACTTGTCGACCGCGATCCGCGCGTCGGGTAGGGCGGCCCGGATCCCGGAGGCGTACGGCGCGGAGGTGTCGATCACGACGACCTCGACCGCGTCGCGGAAGTCGGCGCTCTGCTCGGCGAGCCAGTCCTTCACACACGCGCCGGAGCGTCCCGGGGCCAGCCCCAGCATCCGGCCTGGGCCGGTGGTGTCGGCGTCGACGAACGAGGTGAGCCAGGGGTCGGTGCGGCGCCAGTGGGCGTCGGCCAGGACCCACCGCGCCGACCTCGCCCGGGTCTCGTCGATCCCCAGCACCCTGGTCGGCTCCGGCTCGGGCAGCCACCTCACGGCAGCGGCGACCAGCACCCGGTGCGCCGTCGGCCAAGACACCCCATGGGTGTGGGCGACCTCCTCGACCGCGCGGTTCCCGGAGGCGATCTCGGTGGCGATCGCCTCGCGGAGCCGGCAGGTCAGCCGCGCCCTCGCGGAGATCGCCTCGGACTGCTGCGTGAACGAACCCGTGTCGCACAGTGGCTCGGGACAGGCCAGGCGCCGCTTGCGCCACCACAGCTCGACCACCTGCCCGCACGCGTCCAGGTCCTTGACCCGCACCAACGGGCGATCCTTGACCCGGGTCGTGAGGACACCACACCCAGGGCAGGGCGCCTCCCGCTCCCGCTGCTCGATCACGACCCTCAGGTCGCTGCTGCTCAGCCGCTCGAGACCGGTGACGACGAACTCGTCTTCCAGCCCGAACAGCACTGACGTACTGTCGATCATGCTCGTGGCCTCGTGCCGCTGTCGGTGGTCAGAGACCAACAGCATGACCGGGGCCACGAGCCCCCTCAGGTCAGGGCACCCCGCTCAAAGTCGAAGAGCCGAGGAAGGCCGGAACGCTCACCGATATCAGCGCTGCGATCTGGTTACCCGTCACACTCGCCACGCTATCGCCCGGATGTCGCCGGGGTGGTTCGAACCAGGATCACGACTGTGCCTCACGCCGCCGCCTGGGGATGTGGTCGCAGCCAGACGTACGGGGCCCCGGCGCTGATGCCCCAACGTGGCCCCGGCGCCAAGCCTGGGTGCAACGGCGAGTCCAGTGCTGCCGTCTAGATGAGGTCGGTTCTCTACTAGGTATGCCCGTTATGGTCCCTTCGACGCATGGGCAGGTCGCGACTCAGGGGAGGTACGGCGGTGAGCTCCATATTGGTTCTAGTCGGTTTGATCGGACTCTGCCTTGGCGCCTTCGCCGCTATACGCGGTCGCTTGGGTTGGGCACACATCAACAGCCGCCGGCAGGCCGGGGTCGCCACGTTTGCGGCGGTTGTTGTCCTCGTCGTGGGTGGCGCCATTACCCCGAAACCGGCGTCCACGACAGCGTCCACCAAGTCATCGTCCTCTCCCGCCAGCACCGTGGCTCCCGCCGCCTCCCCCTCCACTGGCTCCGCACAATCACCCACGCGCACCTCGGTGACCGCGTCATCGACCTCGCCGCGGGCAACGGATGCCACGGCATCGTCGACGACTGCAGGGCTGACCTTGACGGGATACGGCGCGACGGAGGCCGACTGGGCAGCACATCACACCCCCGACAACCGCTTTGACCCCGGTGCCGTCTGGGATCCAATGCCCGGCTGGGGCACCGATCCACAGCACGACGCCAAGTTCTTCATGGTGAGCTACGAATCGGGGCGCGTCCTGTCCTACAGCATGAATATGCCTTCCCACGCCAGCAAAGCCGAGGCACTCCAGGTCGTCCTCAGCGCGATGCCGACGGATACGAAGGTCCTCTGGTCCACGACCAGGGTCGCCGGGCAGTGTTTCCAAGCAGAGCTGCAGAGCAGGCAGCTTGGCTCGGTTCTTTCCGCCCCATCGATTGGTGACGCTGACGGCGAGGTCTTCGTGGAACTCGACAGCGATGACCTTGCTGCAGGCAATCCTTATTGGGATCCATCGCACGTCACCGAAGCAATCGTTATGCTCGGGTCTTACTCCACGCCCAGCAAGGCCCCTGCCTGCTAGGGCCACGCAATGCGAAACGGCGGCTCCGCACGAGTCGGACCAACCTCCGCTGGTCGCGTCTCCCGGGCACGCATTGCGTATTGCGTCCTACCGCCGCGAAGCAAGACACCCGAGGCATGCCGGGGCCAGTTGTGCCTCTCCCTCATGTCGGCTTAGCGACCGAGCCCGTGCCTTTGAGCCACGGCGGATCCTGGATGACCCTCTTTGACGTCAGGTGCCAGCACTTGCAGGCGCTACAGAAATAGGTCCCCCGTGGCCCGGCTAGACCCCGAGCAGAGTAGCGGCGACCAACGTTCTTCAAGGCGGCCAGGGCTGCCCGCCGACTCGGGTGGTGCTTCTTGGAGCAGTTCGACATGTCGATGTGTCCTCGACTTGTCGCACTCGGCGAGCTCACATCCCGCCCGACGCGCGGTTCACACCACACGGTGATCGGCCATCAAGGAACCCCATGGCTCCACTTGACGACAACCGTAGCCGACCACAGGAGGCCCCGGCATCGACCGTTCGGATCGGTCCGCGGTCCGCCTTCGACCCGCTGCACTCCGCCGCGAGCTGACCATCCTGACGGGGTGCCTCCCGTCGCTCATGGGGCACCTTGGCAGGACGCCATGCGGCTACCCTGGCCGCGTGACCATGAAGGCTCGGCTCGAGGGCCATGACTTCGATCTGCAAGACCTCGCGGACATGCTCCCCTTTGGGGCCACACGGGTGGAGAAGGACGAGGACGGCTACTTCCTCACGTCCAACGAGATCGACGAAAGGCCACCGAATGTGCCCTTCCACGAGGCAGCCGGCGCCGTTCTGCGGAGGGTCAACGGACTGGCTCGCGCTCGGAACCCGAGTTTCCGTCCTGTGCAGTTGAGCGGCAGGTACTCAGAGGGGACCAGCGTCCATGTTGCCTTGGTTGCAGACGCGATCGAGGTCCGTGTTCGCGCCACAGCGACCGCCGTCGTCGTCGGACAGGATGGGGAGGAGAAGAAAGCGCCGGCGCAACCAGGCCCCGAGCGAGCCGTCCGGGCGGCAGCACGGCCTCATGTTGCCGAGGCTCTGGCGATCATGGGCCAATCCGGGCCACTAACCTGGACGGACATGTACAAGGTCTACGAGATAGTCCGCGACGACGCCAAGCCTCGGACGCTCGCGGAACTCGGTTGGGCAACGGATGCTGAGGTCAAAGCATTCACCGCCTCGGCCAACCGCCCCGACGTCAGCGGGTCTGGGGCACGGCATGCGCGGATGAGGGGTAACCCACCCAGACAAAGTATGGATGAAGCGCAGGGTCGAGATTTCATCAGTCGATTGGTCACGGCCTGGATCGATGCCTCGTAGGCGACTGCGCACGGCCCCGACATTCACAGATGTGCGACTGCTCTTGGACGTCATGACGTGAAACTCGACCTGCCCCACTCCGCCGCGACAGAGGCCGGCCTTGCGCCGACGGCGCGGCGGCGGTCGAGGAACCCGTTCGCGCTCGTGGCAGCGCTCTGGTGAGGTGGGCAGGTGGACATGCTGCGCACCAGACGCCTGGTCCTGCGTGCGGTGGACACCCTCGAAGCCGAGCGCGTGGTCGCGGGTCGCCCGGACCCGCAGGACCGATGGGCGCAGGACTTCCCGTTCGCCGGTGACGTCGCCGGCGCCACCATGTTCCTGCGCGCCACCGCCGCGTACGGGGACCTCGGGCCCTTCGGCCACTATCTGGTGATCCGCGCCGACGACGATAGGGCGATCGGCGGCATCGGGTTCAAGGGCCTACCCGAGGCCGGGTCGGTGGAGATCGGCTACGGCCTCGTGACGTCCGCGCGGGGACACGGGTACGCGGCGGAAGCCGTCGGGGCTCTCGTTGCTCTGGCCCGCGGACGGGGGGTGTCGCGGGTGGTCGCCCACACGGTCCAGGACAACATCGCCTCGCAACGGACCCTGGACCGCGCTGGTTTCACCAGAACAGGCACGGAGGGCGACGAGTACCTCTACGAGCTCGGACTGTGACCAGCGCCGCATCAAGACACTGCATCGCCGACAGGCCAGGTTCACCCCCAAGTCGGTGCTCACCAACATGCGTCTTTGCGCCGCCAGTCGACCGCCCCGATCGCGGCAGTAGCGGACGGATTCCTACAGGATCCGAGCCCGAGCCTCGTCGGCAGCCCGCTCCAAGACCTCGGCCGCCGAATGGCCAAGCACGGTAAACTCGTTGTCGCGGATATCGCCTTCGAATCGCACGTACCAGCTCTCCGCCCCCGCGGGGACGCCTGCCCAGTAGCCCAGCTCGAACTCAGGCTTGAACGCTCCCGGAAAACGGTTGGCGAGGTCAACCATCTCGCGCAACGCAGTCGCCGTCTTGTCTTCCACGGTCAGACGGTAGCCCAACCATCGACGATGGGACGGGCTCCGCGCCGGAAGCGCACACGGAATGAGCGAACGGCTCGACATGCCCCACACCGCCGCGTGTTTCCCGGGCGGTCGGCGATGACGGGGCGCTTGAAGCCTGGATCCCTGCCACCCTGAGTCCATGTACCGACGACCTCGTGTGTCTGGAGTCGAACTGGACAGAACGCCAGTCCTGGCGAGTTGGAACCGGCGCAATCACCCCGATCAGCTGAAATTGAACGCGTTCCTCGATGAGGCCGAGGTCGCGGCCGCGCTGCCTGAGGCGGACACCCATCTCACGCTCGAGCTGCAGGTCGGCCTCCCGCGGTCGCGGCAGTTGGCGAACGGAGGGGGCGACCTGGACAACTACCTGTTTCCGCTCGCGCAGCGTCTTGGAGCCTGGAGGTTCGATGCTGTGTTCGGCGTCAAGAGCGTCGGCGCGACCTCAAGGCTGGCCCTCAGCCGGGCGGAGCCCCTTGCCCCGGACCGGGAACCGGACATGGTGGTGCGAACCACGGTCTCGTCCAGCAGCCGAGCGTGGAAGGAGCAAGTCCGAGACGCTTGCGCGGTGGCGGCGCCCACCGAGGGCATCCCAGGCGCCCTCGGCATTGACCTGGAGTTCCGCCTTAGTCCCGACAGGAACTGGAGCACGGTGTGGAAGCCCGCCATTGACTCGCTCGGCCCGTTGCTCGGCGTGCCGAACCTGAATCGCCCTTTCGCACCGGATGACGATCGGATCGTGCGTCTGGGTCTGCATCGGTACCAGGACGCGTCCTTGGGCTGGGACATCCTGCTGCGCGCTTGGTGGGGCGCCGCCAGCGATGGATGAAGCCGACCCATCGTGCGTCCTTCCGCCGCCTTGCGGATGCGGGTCTCGCTCGGGGCTGCCCCATTGGGCAGCCCACTCTCAGCCTCCCAGAACGCCACCTGAGGATGGGGCCATAATCGGTTGTCGTCAGACGGTGGGCTCCTTGCTAACGCCGTGCGTCCACCAGGGCGCGAGTGCGTGGATGAGGCCTCGGAAACGCTGGTAGGCGACGTCGAGTTCGGCGGCGTGCGGGCCAGGACGATAGATGTCGCGGACTCGGACCGTGTCGTCTGCTGCCTGTTGGACGTTGCGCCAGACGCCGGCAGCGACGCCGGCGAGAAGCGACACCCCGAGAGCGCTCGCCTGCTCGGTCGCCGTGACCTCTACCGGGCGGTTGAGCACATCGGCGTAGATCTGGGTCCATAGCGGGCTGCGGGTCGCGCCGCCGGTAAGCCGGACGGCGCTGGTGGGGAAGGAACGGTCGAGGGCGTCGACATGCCATCGGTGGGTGAACGCGACCCCCTGCTGGATGGCGCGGAGGATGTGGCCGCGGGTGTGCCAACCGTGGAGGCCGACGAACGTTCCGGAGGCGTCCTCCCCCGAGGGGGACCCGTAGAGGAAGGGCAGGTAGACGACATCGATCGGGTCCGCAGCGACCGCTGCGACTTCTCGATCGACGAAGGCGAAGGGGTCGCCGGCCTCCCTACCGACCTTGAGGTCGACGGCGCAGAGCTGGTTGGCGAACCACTCGAGGTTGGTCGCGCTGGTCGGGCTGATCGCCATGTTGTTCCAGGAACCGGGGAGGACGAAGTTGCGCGCGCACCACTCAGGGTCCATGACGGGCTCGGTCGAGACGGCCTGGTTGATGTTGAAGGATCCGGCGATCACCGACAGGGTTCCGGGCGCGATGACACCTGTGCCGAGGGCTCCGCAGTCGACGTCGTGTGCGCTCCCGGCGACCGGGGTGCCGGGGCGCAGGCCCAGAGCGTCGGCTGACTCTTCTGTCAGCCCAGACGGCGCGTCGGTGCAGGCGACCACGGGCGGGCGCATGTCCGCAACCGAGTCCAGCCCGAACAGGTCGAGGATCGCGTCGTCGTAGGTCTGGGTCCGGACGTTGGTGAATGACAGGCTCGCCTCGGTCGGCTCTGTCGCGGCGAGGCCCGTCAGCCGAAGGCGGAGCATGTCCTTCGCAGGCAGCGCCCAGCGGCTTGCGGCGACCACCTCGGGCTCGTGTTGAAGCAGCCAGGCGAGCAGTGCGGCGGGTGCTGAGGCCCATGGCAACTGCCCGGTGAGTTCGAGGGCGCGAGGACCGACGGCCGAGCCGTTCCAGGAGGCGGCGATCTCGCGGGCGCGTGTGTCCAGCGACATGATGCCGGGTCGGGTCGGGCGGCCGGCGGCGTCAACGAGGTAGACCCCGTCGCCATGAGAGGTCACCCCGACGGCCACGACATCGCCAGCCCTGGCGCCGGCCGAGGACAGTGCAGCGCGTACGGTCTGCACCACGCTGTCCCATACGGCGTCCTGGTCCCGCTCCACGTGACGGGCCAGGGGGTAGGACAGGGGAACCCGCTGGGCCCCCTGTCCTACCTCGCGCCCGGTGAGGTCGAACAGGACCGATTTTGTCACCGTTGTCCCCGCGTCGATGCCCAGCAGAAGCTCCATGGTTACCCCCGCCACGATCGAGCCAGTGTTGTGCTCATTCCTGCGACGCAGGCAGCCATGGGGGTTCGAAACGTCGCAGGTACGTCTCGTACGCCGCGAGTTCTGCGGCTATGTCGTCGTCCGTCCAGCCAAGCTCGGGTGCCATGACGTGGGCCGCGGCCTGGGCGACCGACCTCCCGAGATCGGCGTGCAGGCCGGCCATGGTGCGCCGGGCGAGAACGTCTGCGAGGTGGAGTGCCTCCTCCTCACGGACTGCGAGAAGGACCTCGGCGGCGACCGGCTGTCCGTCGAGAGGGGGTAGGGCTTCGCCGGGGGCCGACGTGACGAGGGGCCGGAGCAGTGAGGTGTCGCCATTGGCCTGCGCTACGACATCCGTCGCACGTGCGCCGTAGATGCGCAGAAGACGAGAGCGGACGTCTGGGGGCAGTTCGGCCGGGAGGCGGGGGGTGGCGCCATGGCCGGGGAGATGCTGCTCGCTCAGGCGGGACGGGCCCGCGGGGACTTGGGTGCCGAGCAGCTTCAGGGCGTGGCGGGCCAGCGCCCGGAACGTTGTCAGCTTCCCGCCGACGACACTGAGGAGTCCGAGAAGTTCGGGGCTGTGGTCGTGGATCTCGTGTCGGCGGGAGATGTCCGCGGTGCGGTCAGCGTCGACGTATGGGAGAGGACGTACCCCGGTGTAGGCGTAGAGGACAGCCGCCTCGGAAAGAGCGGCCTGGGGGAAGAGCTTGTTGGTCTCGCGGAGGATGTAGTCGATCTCCTCTTCGTCCGCGGACACGGTGTCGAGGTCCCCGTCGAACCGTTCGTCGGTGCTGCCGATGAGGTACATGCCGAGCCACGGGATCACCATCATCGGTCTGCCGTCCTCGGACTCGTAGTACATCGAGTCGTCGGGAGCTCCGGGAAACCCCTGAACAACGAGGTGGGTTCCCTTCGTGCCACCGATCCAGCGTCGTCCGCCCACGGTGGTTCCTCGAACGATGTCGTCGACCCACGCACCGGTCACGTTGATCGTGACGGCTGCGCGGATGTGGTGCTCCTGGCCGGTGAGTTCATCGACAACCGTGGCGCCGCGGACCCGGCGATCCTCGATGTCGAGGCGACGCACTCTGGCGTAGCTGAGTGTGCGTGCCCCTGCCGAGCGTGCGCCGAGCATGAGCTCGACGCAGAGCCGCTCGGCATACTCGACCTGAGCGTCGAAGTAGCGAGCTCCACCCCGGAGGCCAGATGTCGAGATCCCAGGGAGACGCGCGGTCATCTCGGTCCGGGTGAATGTCTGGTGGCGTGGAAGCGACTTGTCGAACGAGAGGATGTCGTAGGCGACCATCCCCAAGCGCAGGATCGCGGGAGGGTACTGGTTGTCCGCGTAGAAGGGGAGGACGAACGGAAGCGGCTTGACGAGATGACCGGCTCGGCGGAGCAGCCACTCACGGTCGCGTAGTGCCTCGCGGACGAGCCGGATGTCGTACCGCTCGAGGTACTTCAGCCCGCCGTGGATCATTCGCGAAGACCAAGACGAGGTGCCGCTGCCCCAGTCCCCCTTGTCGACGACGACAACCTTGAGGCCGGCCAGTGTGGCGTCCCAAGCGATGGCCAGACCATTGACACCACCGCCGATGACGAGGAGGTCGTAGGGGTCCGAGAGCGAGTCGAACACGGCGCGCCGGCGCTCCAGCGCCGCAGGGGGTGTGGTCATGGGGGCCCCTTCGTAGGGGTTCACCTCACCTTCGATCTCCAAGTGATCTGAGTGTGGAATATAACACTGCATATGTGATTTGAGACGCTGACTCTGTGCGGATGACTGCTCATGCTCGTCTTCCTCACATCCGGGGGTGGGTCAGGTCGGCAGCATCAGTCGACGGTTCGTCCCATGGCCCGAAGCGCGGTGTTCACGATGGTCTGCGTGGTGAATCCGTAGTGCTGCTGCAGGTGCTCCAGTGGCGCAGAGGCACCGAAGGTATCCATGGCAACGACGGAGCCCTCGGCCCCGATGAAGCGCTCCCAACCGAACGACGAGCCTTGTTCGACCGCCACCCGTGCCGTCACGGTGGGCGGCAGGACCGAGTCGCGGTACGCCCCGTCCTGCCTGGCGAAGAGCTCCCACGACGGGAGGCTGACCACCCGCACCCGCACCCCCGCGTGCTCGAGGGCGCTGCCGGCCTCGACTGCGAGGGACAGTTCGCTGCCCGACGCGATGAGAATGACATCCGGCGACCCGTCTGGCGCATCTCGGAGGATGTACCCACCGCGGGCAACTCCAGCGGCGGGCGCCGTCCCGTGGCCCGGGGAACGGTCGAGGGTCGGTAACGGCTGTCGTGACAGGACGAGAGCGACTGGGCCGAGCCCGAGGGTCATGATCGAGCGCCAGGCCTCGGCCACCTCGTTGGCGTCCCCTGGGCGCAGGTCCACCAGGCCAGGCATTGCCCGAAGCGAGGCGAGGTGCTCGACTGGCTGGTGGGTGGGCCCGTCCTCTCCGACCCCGATCGAGTCGTGGGTGTAGACGTGGATGACCGGAAGTTCCATGAGCGCGGACAGACGCAGGGCTCCACGCTGGAAGTCCGAGAAAACGAGGAACCCGGACTGGAAGGGCCGCACCTTTGACAGCGCCAAGCCGTTGGCCACGGCACCTGCGGCGTGCTCGCGGACACCGAAGTGGAGGTTGCGGCCTGAGCGGTCTGATCTGCTGAAATCGCCCGCGCCGTCGAAGGTGAGCCGCGTCTTCGTGGACGGTGCGAGGTCGCTCGACCCGCCGAGGAGCCAAGGGATCCTGGCGGCAATGGCGTTGAGGACGAGACCGCTCGTCTCCCTGGTGGCCTTGCCCTTCTCGTCCGCGGGGAACATGGGGATGTCACGGTCCCAGCCGTCAGGCAGTTCTTGGCGCTGCATGAGGCGGACGGCGTCCGCGAGCTCGGGGTGCTCGGTGCGGTACTGACCGAACAGCGCGCCCCACGAGGTCCTGCTATCGCGCCCCCGGGCGCCGAATCTCGTTGCGAAGTGTTCGTAGACGGCTGCCGGCACACGGAACCGCTCGTTCTCGGGAGATCCGTAGAAGCGCTTGGTGGCGGCGATCTCCTCGTCCCCCAACGGCTCACCGTGGGCGCTCGGACTGTCCTGCTTGGTCGGCGCGCCATATGCGATGTGGCTGTCGACGATGACGAGGGTTGGCCGGTCGCGCTCGCGCCCGAATGCCTCGAAGGCGCGATCGAGCATGGTGAGGTCGTTCGCATCGGCCACCCGGGTGACGTTCCAGCCGTACCCCATGAAACGAGTCGCGACGTCCTCTGTGAACGTGAGCTCCGTCGTTCCCTCGATGGTGATCCGGTTGCTGTCGTAGATCCAGCACAGGTTCGCCAGGCCCAGGTGGCCGGCGAGGGACGCGGCTTCGGATGCGATGCCTTCCATCATGCAGCCGTCGCCGCCGAGGGCGTAGACGTTGTAGTCGAACAGGCTGTAGTTGGCCCGGTTGAAGGTGGCTGCCTGCCACTGGGCCGCGATGGCCATGCCAACGCTCGTGGCGAAGCCGGTGCCCAAGGGCCCGGTGGTGCACTCGACCCCACTCGTGAGCCCGTACTCCGGATGGCCCGGGCAGCGGCTGTCGAGCTGACGAAACGCCTTGAGGTCGTCGATGGTCAGCGCGGGCTCCTCGGATACGACATCGTCCTGGCCAAGCGCTCGCACCCCGGCGATGTGGAGAATCCCATACAGCAGGGTGGAGGCGTGGCCGGCGGAGAGGACGAAGCGATCGCGATTGGGCCAGGTCGGATCAGCCGGGTCGTAGCGCAGGTGCCCGTTCCACAGTGCATACATGATGGGGGCCATGCCCATCGGCGCTCCGGGGTGTCCGGAGCGCGCGGCTTGAACCGCATCCATGGCCAGGGTTCTGAGCGCCGTGATGCATTGGTGGTCGATGTCGGTGGCGGCCAGCGGGGGCGCTGATGTCATGGTTCCTCCGTTGTCGTGGTGATGTCTATCCGGCGCTGAGCCGCGCGGGCTCCCGCGACGGTCGACGAGGAAGGCGGGTGCGCCGCCGTGGGCGGCGACGTCGTCGCCCGTCCACTCGAGCGAGCGTCAACACCGGCGGTCCCAGCCTCCGGCAGTACCTTCCCGGGGGCTGCGAGGGGCGCTCGAGACCGTCCAGGCGTGCGCTCAGCACCATCACGGCACCTGCTGTCAGAAGGTCTCGGCACCTCCTCGGTCGGCCGCGTCGACCCACAGATCGGTTCCGGGTGTTGACAGGCCAAGATCACGGCCATACGCTAACACCCACATCGCTCATGAGATATCTCTCATGAAAATCACACAGAAATCTCTTACCGCTTGGCGGCTCGATGGGGCGCCTCCAAGCCCTGTCACGCGAGGCGGTGGAGACGGCGAGTAGGAGACCACAGTGCGTGCAGTCGTGTTCGAGACTGAAGGACAGCTGGCCCTTCGGGAGCGCGAGGAGCTGGTTCCGGGCTTCAAGGAAGTCCTCATCGAGACGGCGGCCGTCGGCATGTGCGGCACCGACATCCATGTCTTCGACGGCGAGTTCGAGGGCACGGTGTATCCCCTCGTCCCCGGCCACGAGGCCACAGGAACCGTGGTCGCCGTCGGAGAAGGCGTCACTTCCCTCGTGATCGGCGACCATGTCGCCGTCAACCCCAGCACGGTGTGTGGCGAGTGCGAGTTCTGCCTCAACGGCAAGCAGAACCTCTGCCGGTCATGGAACGGCCTGGGTGTCGTCGCGTCCGATGGCGCTGCTCAGGAGAGGTTCGTCGCCCCCTTGGCCAACGTCTACAAGCTCAAGCCCGGGACGGACCTGTTCCAGGCCGCCCTGATCGAGCCGCTGGCCTGCGCGATCCGCGGCTGGGACGTCCTGCCCCGCCGCCTCGGTGACCACGTGCTCGTCTACGGCTCGGGGACGATGGGCCTGATCATGGCTCAGCTCGCCCCCCTCACGGGCGCGGCGTCGGTCAGCATCGTCGACATCAACGAGAACCGGCTGCGCACCGCCGCCGAGGTCGGTATCGAGAATCGCTACACCAACGCGGACCAGGCCGACCGCAAGGAGTGGGACGTCGTCATCGACTGCACCGGTGCGATCCCCGCCATCGAGGACGGCCTTCCTCGCGTCAAGGCCGGCGGCTTCTTCCAGCACTTCGGGGTCGCGTCCGCTGAGGCATCAGCGAAGTACTCCCCGTTCCGGATCTACCGCGACGAGGTGTCCATCGTCGGCACGATGGCCGTCCTCAACTCCTTCGGCCGTGCCGTCGAGATGTTCGAGGCCGGAGCGCTCAAGCCGGCGCCGATGATCAGCCACTCCTTCACGCTGGACGACTACAGCAAGGCGCTCGACATGTTCCGCGCCGGTGAAGGCCGCAAGCTGCAGATCCGGCCGAACGACACTGAGTCCAGGGTCTTCGTCCCGTGACCTCCGCCCCGACGCCCCAGATCCGCAAGCGGCCCGGCGTGTCGCGGAAGCAGATCATCTGGCTCGTCGTCATCCTCGTCGCCTTGGTGGCCCTGAGCCGCGGAGTCAAGGTTGTGGGCATCGACTCCGCGGCCGCGGCGAACCCGAAGGCCTTCTCGGCCGCCGAGTTCGGCGCGTCGGAGTTCCCCAAGGTCGTCGAGGGGATCAAGAAGCGAGCCGTTCCCGCCACGACGCTCGCCGACGCACTGAAGGCCAACGTTGCCGACGCGACGACGAAGTACGGGATCGCCGAACCGGGTGGCCTCGGGCCGGAGTTCTGCGTGAGCTTCACCGGCGTCGTCGGGACCGGCACCAGTGGCGTCTACGACGTCAAGGTGGAGGGGGTTCCGTCGAGCCTTGTCATCCGGGTGCAGACGGGTCCCGCCATCAATGGGACGGACCTTCGGGACGCAACGGGCACGATCTCGTTCGGCCAGTTCACGAACCAGATCGACTACCAGAACGCCGGGTCCGCCCTCAACGACCAGCTCAAGCAGCAGGTTCTGGCGAACGTCGACACCACCAACTTCAAGGGCAAGACGATCTCGGTCGTCGGTGCCTTCCAGCTCATCAACCCCAACGGCTGGCTCGTGACGCCTGTGGAGCTGACGGTCCAATGACCACGGCAACGGAGACCCCCGACGGCATCGTGCTGAGCGCTCGTCACGTCGTGAAGACGTACGGCGGGACGCGGGCCCTCAAAGGCGTCAACTTCGACATCCGTCGGGGCAGCGTCACCACGCTCTTCGGAGAGAACGGTGCGGGCAAGTCGACCCTGATGAAGATCCTCGCGGGGGTGGAGAAGCCCACCTCGGGCGAGATCGTCCTTGACGGGGAGACCGTTGAGTTCAACTCCACCGTCGAGGCGCGCGACCTCGGGATCTCGATCATTCATCAGGAGCTGAGCCTCGCACCCAACCTCAGCGTTCGCGACAACATCTTCATGGGGCGCGAGCTGCAGACCCCCTACGGAGTCGACTTCGCTGAGGAGGCCCGTCAGACGGCCAAGCTCATGGAGGAGCTCGAGGAGGACGTTGATCCCCTTACCCCGGTCTCCGCCCTCCGCCTCGGGCAGCAGCAGATCGTCGAGATCGCCAGAGCGCTCTCGGTGAACTCCCGAATCCTCATCATGGACGAGCCCACGTCCGCACTGAGCGCATCCGAGGTCGCCGTGCTGTTCGGCCTCATCGACGAGCTCAAGAGCCGTGGTGTCGCCATCGTCTACATCTCGCACCACCTCGAGGAAGCCCTTCAGGTGACGGACCACGCCGTCGTCCTCCGCGATGGTTCCGTGACGGCGATCGCCGAGGCGAAGGACATCGACCTCGGATGGATCGTCCGAAACATGGTCGGCGAGAACTACGACCTCGGCGAGCCGCCCCCCGAGGACTTCGGGGAGGTTGCGCTGTCGGTGCGAGGCATCAGTGTCGCGGACCCGGCGAATCCCAAGCGGATGCTCGTCGACAACGTGTCGCTCGATGTGCGGTCCGGCGAGGTCGTGTGCATATACGGCCTGATGGGCGCCGGGCGGACCGAGCTTCTCGAGGTCGTGGCCGGTCGAGGGGCGAGCGCCGCCGGCGAGGTCTGGCTCAAGGGTGAGGACCTGTCCGGGATGAGCATCGCCGAGAGGTTGGCCAAAGGGCTCGGGCTCGTGCCTGAGGACCGCCAACAGGACGGCCTCGTCCAGACAATGACCGTGGGGCGGAACCTCTCGCTCGCCAGTCTCCCGAGGCTGATGAGCCGACTCGTCCTCTCGCGCGGCCGTGAACGGGATCTCGTGGAGGCGGCTATCGGTTCCGTCGGTGTGAAGACCGCCGGTGGCGAGGCAATGATCGGATCGCTCTCTGGCGGCAACCAGCAGAAGGTCGTGGTTGGCAAGATCTTCGCCACGAACCCGGACGTCATCCTCCTCGACGAACCGACGAGGGGCGTCGATGTCGGTGCCAAAGGTGAGATCTTCCGGTTGCTCGCGGCCCGCGCAGCCGAGGGCCTGGCAGTCGTCTACTCGACATCCGAGGTCGGCGAGTGTCTCAGCATCGCCCACCGAATCATCGTGATGAGCCGAGGACGCATCGTCGCCGAGTTCGGGGCCGACACCACCAAGGAAGAAATCATGGCCGCATCCGGCGAGGCGGTGGCCGTCTGATGTCAAAGAACGGATCGCTGACTGTGTCTAAAGCCACTACGGAAGAACGTGTCCAGCCTGCCCGACGGTCACCTCGGCTCAATCTGGGTCGCCTGCTCCTTGAAGGCCGCGCTTTCCTCGCGCTGATCGTCGTGATCGTCGTGTTCTCGATCCTGTCGAGCAACTACTTCACGGTGAACAACATGCTGACGATGTCGTCGCATGTAGCCGTGTACGCCCTCCTGGCGATCGGTCAGTTGCTGGTCATCCTCAATGGAGGCATCGACCTCTCGGTGGGGTCGACACTCGGCTTCTCCGGCATGGTTGCCGGATTCCTCATGCAGGGAGTCACCCTCAAGATGTTCGGTGACGTCCTCTATCCATCGGTCTGGGTCGTGGTCATCGCCGTGATCCTCGTCGGTGCCTTCGTCGGACTGGTGAACGGCACCCTCGTCTCTCGGTTCAGGGTCGCTCCCTTCGTCGCGACCCTGGGCACCCTCTACGTCGTCCGCGGTTTCGCACTCCTGATGACCAACGGCCTGACGTACAACGATCTCGGCGGTCGACCGGAACTCGGCAACACCGGGTTCGACTGGCTCGGGTTCAACCACATCGCGAAGATCCCGATCGGTGTCATCGTCATGATCGTCGCCGCCGCGGCCGTGAGCCTCATGCTGAACCGCACGGTCTTCGGACGGTGGCTCTATGCCTCGGGTGGCAACGAACGCGCGGCCGAGCTGTCCGGTGTTCCGGTTCGTAAGGTGAAGGTCTGGGTCTACGTCGCCTCAGGCGTGTGCTCGGCATTGGCCGGCCTCATCCTTACCTCTGAGCTGACCTCTGCCGGCCCGACCGCCGGAACGACCTACGAGCTGACCGCTATCGCTGCCGTCGTCATCGGCGGGGCAGCGCTCACCGGAGGTCGCGGCAACATCCGGGGAACCCTCCTCGGCGCGTTCGTCATCGGCTTCCTCTCCGATGGCCTCGTTATCGTCGGCGTCTCCGCCTACTGGCAGACGGTCTTCATGGGTGCCGTCATCGTTGCTGCGGTTCTCCTCAACGCCGTCCAGTACCGCGGAGGCCGCAAGAAGGGCCGACGCGCAGAACCTCCAGCGGGCCGGGCGACGGCTGTCCCGCCGGGTCCTGAAGCCGCCACCACACAGACACGCGGCTGACATCGCGGCCGCAGCACCACTCTCACCGATTGAAAGGAAACTGCACCATGCCAAAAAGGACGTCTGTCGCACTCGCAGGGGTCGCGACCCTCGCTCTTGCCCTTTCGGCCTGCGGGTCGAGCAGCTCGGGGTCGGGCGGCAGCTCCAGCGCCGCCACCAAGGGCGGTCTGATCTCGATCATCGTCAACGACCCCTCGAACCCCTACTGGCTCACCGAGGGCAACGTTGCCAAGGCTGAGGCCGAGTCCCTCGGTTACACCGCGACGGTGGGCGCCTCCAAGGGCGACACGAACACCGAGAGCAACCTCATCGACACGGCCATCACGAACAAGGCGGTGGCGATCATCCTCGACCCCGCGAACGCCGATGGCTCCATCGGTGCGGTGAAGAAGGCGAACGCTGCGGGTATTCCGGTCTTCCTCGTCAACGCCGAGATCAACCAGGAAGGGCTGGCCAAGGCCCAGCTCGTCTCCAACAACGCTCAGGGTGCTGCGCTCGGGGCCCAGCAGTGGGTCAAGGATGTGGGTGAGAAGGGCAATTACGTCGAGCTGCTCGGTGCCCCTTCCGACAACAACGCCGCAACCCGCTCCAACGGCTACAAGAGTGTGCTGTCGCAGTACCCCGGCCTGGTCGAGGTCGACCACGAGGTCGCGAACTGGGACCGCACCCAGGGCTACAACAAGATGCAGACGATGCTGCAGGCCCACCCGGACATCATCGGTGTCATCTCGGGCAACGACGAGATGGCTCTCGGCGCCATCGCCGCGCTGAAGTCGGCCAACAAGCTCTCCCAGGTCAAGGTCGGCGGCTTCGACGGTTCGCCCGACGCGGTGGCCGCGGTCAAGTCCGGCGAGCTCCAGTACACCGTCCTGCAGCCGGTCGCCACCTTCGCCAAGAAGGCCGTCGACGTGGCGGACTCCTACCTCAAGACCGGGAAGACCGGGGCCACGAGCGAGAAGCAGTCCTTCGACTGCATCCTCATCACCAAGGCCAACGCGAACGACTTCTCGGGTCCGTTCCAGCTGAAGTCCTCTAGCTGACCACCTAGCTGAAGGCCTTGCAGGACGAGGGTGCGGCGGTCACCCGTCGGTGGTCGCCGCCCCCTCGTCGGACCTGCGTCCGCACCCCAACACTGCCCCTCCACCTCACCACCAACGCACGCCCAGCAGGAGCACGGAGCCGATGAGCTACCTACTGAATGACCCGGCCGACTTTCGCGCGGAGATGATCAAGGGCTTCGTCGCGGCCAACGCCGACCTCGTTCGTCCCGTCGAAGGAGGCGTCGTTCGCAGCACCGGCAGCCGCCAGGGTGAGGTGGCCGTCGTCATCGGCGGCGGGTCCGGTCACTACCCGGCCTTCGCCGGTCTTGTCGGCCCCGGCATCGCCCACGGCGCCGCCATGGGTGATGTCTTCGCCTCGCCGTCGGCCCAGCAGGTGTACTCCGTGGCCAAGGCCGCCGCTACCGACTCCGGCGTGCTGCTCACCTACGGGAACTACGCGGGCGACTGCCTCAACTTCGACCAAGCAGAGGCGCGTCTTAACGCTGAGGGCATTGCCTGCCGCACGGTCGTCGTCACGGACGACATCGCCAGTGCCTCCGAGGAGGAAGCGCACAAGCGCCGCGGAGTTGCGGGCGACCTCGTCGTCTTCCGGGCCGCTGGGTGGGCCAGCGAACAAGGCCGTTCCCTCGATGAGGTATGGGAGCTGGCCTCCCGTGCCAATGCGCGCACTCGAACCCTCGGTGTCGCCTTCTCCGGGTGTACCTTGCCCGGCGCCGACCACCCCCTCTTCACCGTCCCCGCCGGGATGATGTCCGTGGGCATGGGTGTCCACGGTGAGCCCGGCATCTCCGCCGACCAGCCGCTTCCCACCGCCGCCGATCTGGCTCGCACCCTCGTCCAGCAGGTCCTCCGCTCCCGCCCGGCAGGCCTGGCCGACGACGAGACCCGGGTCGCGGTCATCCTCAACGGCCTCGGTTCGGTGAAGTCCGAGGAGCTGTTCCTCACCTACGGGTTCGTCGCCGACCTGCTCGAGGAAGCAGGACTCGCCATCGTCGGCCCAGAGGTCGGCGAGATGGTCACGAGCTTCGAGATGGCCGGAGTTTCGCTCACCATCGCCTGGCTCGACGAGGACCTGGAGGCCGCCTGGCTCTCCCCGGCAGCGACACCGGCATACCGGCGTGGTGCCGTCGAGATCGTCGCCGGGGATCACGCGGCGTATGCCGCCGGCGCGACCGAGTCCGCAGCGGCCGGGACCGACGGAGCCACCGCGGAGTCACGAGCTACAGCCGCCCGGATCGCCGCCGCGCTCGGGGCGATCCATGCCGTCATCGACGAGCAGGTCGACGAGCTCGGGCGCATCGATGCCATCGCCGGTGACGGCGACCACGGCATCGGAATGCAGCGTGGCTCGACTGCCGGCTACGAGGCGGCAGCCGAGGCGGTCCGGGCCGGAGCCGGTGCGGCCACCACCCTGAACGCTGCTGCCGACGCCTGGGCGGACCGCGCCGGTGGCAGCTCCGGTGCGCTGTGGGGCGTCGCCCTGCGAGCGGTGGCCCGGCACTTCACCGACCAATCGGCCCCGGACCCCCAGGCAGTCCTCGCCGGGGTGCGCGACGCGTCGGACTCGATCGTCTCCGTCGGCAAGGCCCAGCTCGGGGACAAGACCATGCTCGACGCGCTCATCCCGTTCGCCGAGCAGCTCGGCGCGCAGGTCGATTCCGGCGCTCCGCTCGCCGCCGCTTGGCGGGTCGCCGCCGAGACCGCAACGTCGGCGGCCTACGCGACGGCCGACCTCCAGCCTCGCGTCGGACGGGCGCGGTCACACCCTGGCCGCAGCGCCGGCATTCCTGACCCCGGCGCCGTGTCACTGGCCCTCGCCGTGACCGCCGTCGCCACGACCCTCACCGACAAGGAAGGACTGTCCTCATGACCCGCCCACTGCGCATCGTCGTCGGCTCCGATGACGCCGGCTACGAGTACAAGGAGGCCATCAAGGCCGACTTCGAGGCGAACCCCAACGTCGAGTTCGTCGAGGACGTCGGCGTGGACGCTGAGAGCCACACCCCGTACCCGGCCGTCGCGATCGCTGCCGCGGAGAAGGTTGCTGCGGGGACGGCGGACCGGGCACTGCTCATCTGCGGCACCGGCCTGGGGATGGCCATGGCGGCCGACAAGGTTCCCGGAATCCGAGCCGTGACCGCGCATGACAGCTTCTCGGTCGAACGGGCGGTCCTCAGCAACAACGCCCAGGTGCTCGGGATGGGTCAGCGGGTGATCGGCCTCGAGCTCGCTCGCAGGCTGGCTCGCGAGTGGCTGACCTACGAGTTCGACGAGTCGTCACCATCCGCCGAGAAGGTCGCCGTCCTCACGGAGTACGAGCGCACCCATAACCAGGCATGAATGTCGGCCAAGGGCCTGACAGTCCCGGTTTCTACGCCAAGGGTGAGACCGTCGTGGCTGTCAGCCTCAAGCTGTACATGGACCCTGCGCTGACCGAGACGTGGGTCATGGCGGTGGCCGACCTGGCGGCCACCCACCCTGCCGTCACCAGTGGCGAGGTCGGGCTGATCGTGCTCCCGTCGTTGCCGAGCGTTCCGATGGCGGCGCGCCTGCTTGAGGGGACGGCCGTCGAGGTCGGAGCGCAGGACCTGTTCTGGGAGGACCGAGGCTCCTACACCGGGGCCGTCAGCGGGGCGGACCTCCGACAGGTCGGCTGCCGGTACGTCGAGGTCGGACATGCCGAGCGCCTCAGTGTCTTTCACGAAGACGACGAGGTTGCGGGCAGGAAGCTGTCCGCTGCTCTGCGCAACGGGCTCACTCCGATCCTCTGCGTTGGGGAGAGGCGGGAGGCCGACGTCACGACCGCGGCTGAGGAGTGTATCCAGCACCTCGATGCGATCTTCTCGGGGGCACGTTCCGATGTCGAGATCTCCCGGCTTATCGTGGCCTACGAGCCTGTATGGGCGATCGGTAGGCCAGAACCCGCTGGGTCGGACCACATCATTGCCGTGGTGGCAGCCCTTCGGGAATGGCTGGAGTCGAGGGTGAGAGTCCGGAGCCTTTCGGTCATCTACGGGGGGAGTGCTGGCCCGGGGCTTCTCACCGAGCTCGCTCAGGCAACGGACGGGCTTTTTCTCGGCAGGTTCGCCCATGACCCGACGGCCCTGGCTACCATCCTTGACGAGAGTCGCGAACTGAATTCACAATCCCAGGATTACCGGCGCTAGGGGGAGTCTCTGATGTCCGTCTCGTCCTCCCCGCTGGCCAGTGGATCCCGGCAGTCAAGGCAGTTCGAGCGTCAACGATCCATCACCGAGGCAGTCATGACCGAGGGGTCGGTGCGGATCGAGGACCTTGCCGACCGCTTCGACGTCAGCCTCATGACGATCCACCGGGACCTCGACGAGCTCGCAGGCCGCGGCATCCTCCGCAAGGCCCGAGGCGTGGCGACGGCGACATCGACCAGCCTGGTCGAATCGAGCGATGTCTACCGCTCCAACCGACAGGCGAGGGAGAAAGAGGCGGTGGCCATCGCCGCGCTCGACTACATCGAGCCGGGACAGGCGATCTTCCTCGATGACTCCACGACCGTGATGCGGATCGCGCCGCATCTCGCCGACAAGGCGCCGCTCACGGTGATCACCAACGTCCTTACTCTCATGAACGAACTGCGCGACACCCACGGGATCACCCTCATCGGTCTGGGTGGGAACTACTACAACTGGTGCAGCGCCTTCATGGGGCCGATGACCCGGCACGCCATCTCTCAGTTCCGAGCCGACACATTCCTCATGTCGACGTCAGCAATCGCAAACGACCAAGTCTTTCACCAGTACCTCGAGACGGTCGAGACCAAGCGGGCCATGTTCGAAGCCGCGGATCGTCGGCTCCTCCTCGTGGACCACACCAAGTTCGAACGCCGCGCACTACACGCCATGCTGCCTCTCAAGGACTTCGATGCTGTCATTGTCGACGACCAGACCTCGCCCGGCACCATCCAGGGCCTGGAGGACAGGGGGATCAACGTGGTCGTGGCGTCTTCGGCCACTCCCGGCCACCGTCGAACCATAGAGAAGCATCTGGGCTAGGACGCCGACGACGCATCCCGCGGAGGGTCCGAGCGCCTAACTTCTGATTCTCCGATCCGGTCATGGCAGCCTGCGCGCGTCAGATCCGGTCCGGTGAGCAGGGCATACAGTGCGGGAAGCCGCCGGCATTGCGGAGATTCCATTCTCTGGTTAGCGTCGCCGTTGGCGCGGCAATGAGCCGGACAACAACACCCACGCAACCCGCGTCCTTCCGCCGCAAGTCGTGCGTCCGGCCGGAGTCGTCGCTGCCGGGATCGCGGTTTCAGTTGCGGTTCAGGCCGAATCTGCGGGAGAGAAGCTTGTTCTTCCAGTAGGACTCGATTTGCTCGATGGTGTCGTCGGGGGTGCTCGCGTCGACCACTTCGAGCACCGACACCTGGTAGTTCCTGCGTCCGCCCTTCGCTGCGGCCTTGAGCCCAACGTCGCCGCCATCACCGCCGGCGGCGTAGTCCATCCAACGCCCAAGAAGGCTGTCCGCGCCCTTGGCCGAACCGACGTACTGCTGGCCGGAGTCGACGTCGACCAGTACGTACACGCCCTTGACGCTGCGGAGCACCTGTTGCCAGCCGTTCGGGAGACTCGGCACCTCGTCGACCGGGCGGACGAACTCACGGAAGCCGGGAAAGCGGGGTTCGTACTGCTCGGCGATCTCGATCACTGGCTTCGCCTGCCGTGCGGCTCGCTGATGCCAGCTCCGTGCTCCCGCGCCCCAGTCGATGACAACCTTGTCCCGATAGCCGGCCAGGTCCTCGAGCAGCTGCAGGTCATACCTGACGTAGCCCGAGACATCGTGCTTCAGCAGTGCATCAATACTCCCGGGCGGGCAGGTACCGACGTGGTTGACCCTGTAGGTGCCTACGAACACCGTCTTGCGGGCTTCGGTCACGACGAAGCTGGCCAGCAGGTCACCGACGCTGAAGACGTCTCTGCCCTGAACGCTCTGGTAGGCCTCGAAGGCCTCGCGGTTGTTCCGCCATGCCTCGTACATGCGCCCTGGTCCGAGCCGGTTGTCCTGGTGTCGGACGAGGCGCACCCTGGCGGTGTCTATCCCTTCGAGTGCCAACAGGTCATTGAACGTCAGCATCGGCACCTCCAGCACGGTCGGCAACGCCCTGGCCCTGAGGCTAGCCGCAACCCGATGACGCGCCCTTCGAGAACCCACGAAGTCACGTTGGACCCGCGTGCCCCCCATCGCCTCCGGGGCCGGAGGCCTTCAAGGTGCCGGGATGCCGACCCGCGCAGCACTGGACCCATTCACACGACCGCTCATGAAGACCAGCATCACTTCGCAGCCAGTCGACCGCGCCCGCCCGAGGCGTGTTGGCCAAAGGAAGAGTCAGGCGCCGCTGCGAGGATGTCTCCGTGCGGGACGATATCTCCCCGGACGTCAGCGATCAGGTGTGGCGGGCGGCGGACCCCAGTGGCGAGAACCGCGCACTGATCGACGCCGCTGTCCATGGAGGCGACGATGTCCCACTGTGGATGCGGCGTCTGGGCCTTGACGTCGGCGAAGCCTGGGAGCGGATGATGAGCGTGGGCGTCGAGTACCGGCGCAACGTCGTGGGCGTCACGGGCGCCGTGGTCGTCCTCGTGCCGCGCGGATGGGCCCCGATGAACATGAACGCGGAGGCGGTGTTCCACGCCGTCGAGATGGTCGACGAGGGCCGCGGCGACGAGGCCGACGAGATGCTGGCCGGGCAGTGGGAGGGCGAGGGTGCTTGGCGCCTAAGCCGGGCCTGCCAGCGCGTGGAGAGCATGGGCGCGACCGACCCTGAGCTGCAACGGACCTTCGGGGCCCGCGCGAGGCTCCTCAGGCTCGCGATGGGCCACCACCTCGATGGCCGGTACGAGGCGTCGATCCCCATCCTGCAGGCACAGGTCGAGGGCATCGTCATTGACCTGACGAGCGGCAACAAGTTCTTCACCAGGGGGAGGTTGAAGGCTGACCTTGTGGACGACTCCCAATTTGTGAGCATCAAGGCAGGGCTGGCCGTGCTCCAGGCCGCCTACGGCCAGGACGTCGGGGACACGCAGATGGCGGGGAGCCTGTCGCGCCACGGGGTGGCCCACGGCCGTGAGTTGGCTTACGACACCCGCGTGAACTCCGCCAAGAACTGGTCGCTCCTGGACGGCCTCGTGGACTGGGCCCTCCCGAGGGCCCGCAACCTCGTTCAGGCGCGGAGGGCGGAGCGGCAGGCCCTGAACGCAGGGAGCCAAGCGACGGACGAGCAAGGACGGAGGATCGACGACCGGGAGATCGCCGAGACCCGCGACGCCCTGCGGCTGTTGCAGACCTCGGCCATGGGCTGGCACGCCCAGCGCGGGGTCTTCCGCGCCGACCTGGTGGGCGGGGTCTTTGGGACAGACGACTTCACGCGGCGAGGGCTACCGTTCGACCACGGGCTCAACCACCGGGTCCGCGGGGACGGGCAGGAAGTCGCGTATTGGCGTCGGACGGCCTCGGGGTGGGTGATGGCCCTCGCGCTCACCGCCCAAGGCGACGACGGCTTCGTCGAGCGCCTCTACGCGGGGCCGGACGTCCCTGCTGGGCTGCCATCCGAGAGCCCCGAGGGGTGGGCCGGTCACGGCGAGATCCCGCCGGACTGGTCCTGAGCTGTGTGACCTCGCCAGTGAGGCGAGGTCTGAGTGGCACGTCGTTTCGCCGCGTCATGACCGCGGCCGATGGTCCAGTTCGCTCGTCAGACGCGTCGCCCACTCGTGGTGGAGCCAGTTCCACCCTGGTCCGGTTCGCCTCGCAGGGTTGACCTCGACCTGCCCCACGTTTCGATTGAACAGGCCGGGGTGCACCAGGGGCAGCCACTCCACGCGACGACCGTTGACGGTCACGTACCCACGCTCCCCGTAGCGGGCTCCGTATAGGTCCGCGATCGTGTCGGCGGGTGGCTCGGGGGTCAGCGCGGGGATTCGGCTGAGCACCTGGAACGGCTCGTCACCCAGGGTGATCACCAGTGGCGCATCGGCCGCCTCGAGGGCCTGGAGGAGATGGTCCTGGAAGCGGCTCAGCGACTCCGTCACCAGCTGCCTGATCGTGGGACGGATCGGGAGGGAGGATGCCGGCAAACCCAGCTCATCGGCGATGGCGTCGTACTCGTCCCTGATGGCGTTTCCTTGCTCGCGTCGGCCGCGAGAACCAGTGCTGCTGCTCTTGGTCACGAAGACCGGGTACACGTCGGTGAAGGCTGCCTCGGCGCCAGCGACGCCCAGCGGGTCCAGGTACTTCTTCTGCACCTTGGTCCCGGAGGACCCGTTGGCCGGCGGTGAGCTGCTGCTGACCCAGCCGTGGCACCCAGGGTCGTCCCCGTCGACGAACCCCGTCTTCGCCTTCCACTCCGCGAGCATCTCCGGGAAGCCGGCCGGGTCGCCGTCCCAGAACACGGTCGGTTCGACATCGACGGCGAGTGCCGACACCGCCCCTCGACGGCTCGGGGAGATCGAGTACGCAGGTGCCTGCCACGCGACATGCCAGGCGCTCGGGTACACCCCGACGACCAAGGCCCGCGCCGTGCCCCGCTCCGGCAGCCTCGCTGGCCGCACGGTGTTGGGGCGGCCGAAGGGGAATCGTCCGTAATCCTTCATGCAGCCACCGTCCCAGAAGACCCGCCCGGTCACTCCGGTATTCACCGAGGCGCCTCCGACCCGCTCGGCGGGCAGCGGGACCCGTCGGTCTGGCATCTAGTGCGGCCACGCTGGACAGACGCGGCCGTCGGCGGCCGTCACTACTCTGAGCCGGGTGTCGGCAGACGGGCCGTGGGCGGCGAGCGCGTCTGCGCATGCATGTCATCCACCGGGGCCGGTGCACGAAGAAGGAGACCTGTGAAGGCCAAGTTCGCGGGGCGCTGCGCAATCTGCCAAGAGCCGATCCGGCGAGGTGACAACATCGCGAGCCTGGGCGAGGACTCGAGCGCGTGGGTGCACGCGGGCTGCCATCCCAGCATCGAGGTGGTCGCGGCGGCGCTGGCCGAGGACAGGCCCCCGACCCGAGCCCCCGGCCGAACAGCCAGGCGCACCGTTCCCCAGACGCCCATGGCCGTCCCCGACGGCGCGGTGTCGGTCTACACCGATGGCGCCTGCTCGGGTAACCCCGGGCCGGGAGGCTGGGCCTGGGCGATCGACCGCGACACCTGGGCTTCCGGTTCTGAGGCACCCAGCACGAACCAGCGGATGGAGATCCGGGCAGCACTCGAGGCCGTTACCGCACTCGATGGCCCCTTGGTGGTCGTCAGCGACTCGACATACGTGGTCAACTGCTTCCGTGACAGCTGGTGGGCGGGGTGGCTCAAACGCGACTGGCTCAACTCGCAGAAGAAGCCAGTCGCCAATCGCGACCTCTGGGAACCGCTCGTTCACGCGGTCAATCACCGGGGCAATGTGACCTTCCAGTGGGTCAAAGGACACTCGGGCCATGAGATGAACGACTTGGTCGACCGGCTGGCCGTCGAGGCTAGCCTCCACACCGCCTGAGCGCCGTTCGCAGTATCCAGACCGCTGGGCGGGGTCCTTCTGGCAGACGCCTGTCGTGGATGTCGGTGGCAGAAGGTAGAACGTCGGCGTGGAGCAACATTTCCGCGCTGTGCACGCGCTCGATCTGGCCCCGGCTCTTCTTGAGAACTCGGACTCCTTGCTCGGCGACGCGATGGTCCTGCGCGAGGCGGGACGACCGCCCCGCGCGATTGCCCTGTCGCTCATCGCCGCGGAGGAACTGGGCAAGATCTACCTCTGCCTCGAGGCCATCAGTGGCGTGGGTGAGATTCCGGGTTCGACCTCTCGGGAGTGGCGAGACCACCGCGACAAGCTCGCAACATCCCGTGCTCTGGACCTGGCGTTCTTCGACGACCCCACCGGCTTCGACATGGACGCCGCCAGAGCAGAGGTCGAACGGCAGTCACAGATGAAGATGTCCACGCTGTACGTGGACCACCGCGACGGCGTCACCCAGCGGCCGGCCGACGTCGACGCGGACCCATACACGCTGATCGCTCGCGGCCAGGCGAAAAGCGTTCTCCTCCACAGCATCCTTGACCGCATCACGCCCGAAGTCCTCGCGGCCATGCGCGAGCACCGTGGGGCGATGTCTCAGATCACCCAAGCACTCACTGATGAGAACGATCCCGCCGGTACCGTCCGCCGGCTCCGCGCCATCGCGGCGACCGCAACCCTCGACGACGAGAATGCTCTTCGGCTTGCCCTGGCGAGCGCCCTCGAGTCAGCGCCAACGCCACCCGCCGAGGCCTAGACCACCGGCCGACGTGCCCGATCGCAAGGACAGCACATGCGTCCTTCCCGCGTGCTGGGGTGCCGGTTGAGGGTCAGGACGAGGGCAGGGCGCGGGCCAGGTCTCGGTGGATCTCGGCGATGACGTCGGGGGTGAGCTGTCCCTCGGCCTGAAGCTGTGAGTACAGCTTCTTGGGCCATACCGCCTGCACGCCTCGGGTGGTGAAGTCTCCGCCGATCAGCGGCCAGTCCGCGTCGACGAAGCACAGCACCCCTCGCACGGGCAGGTCGGCAGCGAGGAGTGCGCGGACGACCTCGACCTGCTTCAGGACCCCGTCGACGAGCCTGGTGCAGTCTCGGGAGCCGACGAGCACTCGTTCGACCCGTGGCCGGAACAGGCCACCGTCGACCTTCAGGTGCGGCCGGCCCCGGTACTTCTTGGCATCCGCCACGTACACCCCGCTGGCCGTGACGGCGATGTGGTCGATGTTCGCCCGGCTTCCGGGGACCCGCCGGTCGTGCAGCAACCGGACGGTGTCGCCGGCCAGGCGGTCCAGCCCCTGCCCGAGCCGCTCCTCTCCCACCGCGCCGACCGCCCACGCTGTTGTGGACTGAGGCTCGTCCGAGACGGCGAGGATCACGCCCCCGAGTTTGGGGTGCGCCGCCCGGATACGGTCCTCACGTCGTGCCTTGCGCCGCTGGAACTCCCGACGCGCAGACGCCCCGGCCGTCCCCGACTCAACGGACACCGGGTTATCCGTCCCGGGAGCCTCGACGACGGGGGCCGGCACCTCGACGTTCGGGTCATGTCCAAGACACCGGACCGTCTTGGTCGCTCGTTCGTAGATCGCCTCGGCCCTCGCGGGCAGCTCGACCCCACAGATCCGGCACGTGCCGGCATACCGCAACCGCATCCGCTTCTCGTCAGGACCGCCAGCCACTCAGCCACCGTAAGGTCGACCGCGACCACCGCGCGGAAGAACGCGTCACATCGGCCGCCGGTCCTCAACCGTCCCAGCCAGTGCGCCGGTTCGGCCGACGGCGCGGGAAGGCGCGTGGTGGTGGTACCAGACGAACGGCACAAGCCGTGCCGGGCTCGCGACGAGCAGCTTGCGCTCGAGCACCTGGCTGCGTTCAGCCTGTTGGCGCGCCGGGTGATCAGGTCTCGCGGCCCGGGCCTGGCGGGGCCGGGCGATCGTCAGGTGTTTGGGCGGCTACGTGGTGGGTGACGCCCTGTGGGCGCTGGCGCGGTGTTGGCCGAGGCTGAGGCAGCGGGCCCCGCACTGTGGGCAGTGGGCGAGGTCGGCCACGGCCAGCCAGGCCTCGATGGTGGAGGTGAGCCAGAGGCGTCTGCCGCCGACGGTGTAGTCGGGTTCGGGGACCCTGCCGGCCCGCACCCAGTTCAGGACGGCGGGTTCGCTCATGCCGACCCTGTCGGCCAGGGCGGTGACGCCGAGGACTCCCTCGGGTGTGCGGGTGTACCGGGCCCGGAAGGGGCCGTGCGGCTTGGTGGCGGCACGGATGACGCTCTGGCTGACTCCGGAGGTGGTGGCGATGGCGCTGACGTGTTGGCCGCTTCTGCGGGCGGCCACCCAGTCCTCGACCACGGCAGGGTCGGGGTAGGGGCCGTACTCGATGGTTCGCCTGCTGACGTACTGGTGCCGCACGCCCTCGGCCCGGGCGATCTGGGTGACGGTGAGTCCGCGGCGCCGGGCGGCGACCCATCGTGCGGTGCGCTCGTCGAGGAGTAGCCGGGGCAGGTTGGTCCGGCCCAGGTGGCGGGTGGCGCGGGGGAACGGCCCGTAGGGCCTGGTGGCGCAGCACGGTGGCCTCGGAGACGCCGTCACGCCAGGCGATCAGGGCGGCTGACTCTGCGTCGTGTCGGCGGGTCAGCCACTCCAGTGCCCGGTGCGCGGTGGTCACGACATCGGTCCGTAGCGGTCCGCGGGGTGAACGTCATGCCGGCCGGGATGACCCGCCGGTCAAGGGGATGGCCGGGACCGAGCGTGGGGACCTTGGGGACCTTGGGCGTCCCTAGGCGCTGACCTGGGCGAATTCGCGGTTCGTGGGCTGTCGTCCCCCCTGTGGGGACGCCGGTCCGGGGCCGGGTGGGGACAACTGCGGGGACGTGGCCGCGACACCTTGCTGGCCGTGACGACACGGCGGAAGGACATGGCGGTGAGTCTTGCGGCGCAGCTGGATCTGACGAACCCCGAGGGGGGATTGCTGGGTGCGGCCCGGTCGAAGTGGCCGCTCTGGGTTCGGGAGGTTCCCCGACTGTGGGTGGTCGAGGATCTGCTCGAGCTACCGGGGTGGTTGCGCCGGGCGCCGGGCGCGGCCGGGGATGAGGTGCTGCACGGGTTGGCGAGGCTGGCCAGCCCGAGGAGCGGCGACGATGTCGAGGCGGCGGGCGCCTTGGCGTGGGCGGTGCTGCCGGGTGCGGCCCTGGTGGCGCATCGGCTGCGGTCGCTGTCGCCGCGGATCGATGAGGAGGTGGCCGCCGAACTGTGGCTGCAGGTGCGGGCCTTCCCGTGGGAGCGGCAGCGGAAGGTTGCCGCCAACATCGTGCTGAACACGCGGCGCGAGGTGATGCGGGGTCTGGGGGTGCCGGCGCACCTGCGGGAGGCGGACCCGACGTGGGCCCGGTCGGTGCCACTCGCGCCGGACGCGAACCTGTGGAGGGTCCTGGCGGCCGACGGTCCGGCACCGGACCCGTCCGCGGCGGCGGCCGCGGCGGAGGTGAGCAAGGTGTTTGCCTGGGCGGTGGCCGAGGGTGTCATCGACGAGCGGGCCAGGGACCTGCTGGTGACCCTGGCGGCGGCCGCTACCGAGGTGGGGGTGGGCCGGGTCGGCGCGGGGTCTGCGGGGCTGTGCTCGCGCCAGGTCTCCGAGGTGGTGGCCGCCCGGCGGGGGATGGGCGCATCGACCATCCGGCGGCACGCCCAGGCGAGCCTGAAGGCGCTGGCAACGGCGGCGGCGCGGGTTCCGGCATGACGGTGAGCACCTGGATGCCCGGATCCCGCTTATGCGGGATGAGGTGATGACGATGAGCGTGGACGGTGACCTGGCCCGGATCGTCGGGGCAGCCCGAGCATCGGCGCCAACGCCGCCCGGCCCGGGGCGAGCCCCGCGGGCGCAGGGTGCCGGGACGGTGCCCGCGCGGCTGCCGGCTCGGCAGGTCGGCGCGGCACGCCGGGGCGGCGCCGAGACCGGGTGGGAGCGGGCGTGAGCGCCACCGTGGCCGGTCGCCGGCCGGTCGGCCTGGATGAGCTGCGCCGCGCCTGGGCGGCGATCGAAGCGGGCCAGTTCCGGGCCGGGCATGGCCCGGCGGCGCCGCGGCGCGGGGGAGGGGCTGCGGTCCGGCCGTGGCGCCTCTCGGAACCGGTGCTGCCGGTGCTGGGGTGTGTGGGGCAGGCCGGCGCGTCCACTCTCGCTCTGGCGATCGCGACGGTGGCCGGCCGTGCTCGGGTGGTGGAGTGCTGCTCGGCCACCGCCTCCGGGCTGGCTGGCGCGGCCACGGCCGAGCTCGGCACCACCGGGGGCGGGTGGGCCCTGGCTCGGCGGGAGGAGGTCACGCTCGCCCGGGCCTGCGGGGTGCTGGCGGGGGTGGGTGAGGTCCCCGCCCCGCCGGATCCCGCCGCACCGGTCGAGCTGACCGTCCTGGACGTCGGCTGGGACCTCGGACAGGTCATGGCCACCGGCGGTTGGGTCGCGGACACCGTGAGCGAGGCCTGCACGGTCGTGGCGGTCACCTCCGCGACGGTGCCGGGCCTGCGGCGAGGGGAGAACGCGCTCACCCTGCTGGGCGCCGACCGGGTGGTCCTGGCCGTCGTCGGCCCGGCCCGGCGTCGCTGGCCCAGGCCCCTAGCCGCCGCGGTAGGACCGCAGGCCGCCACCGTCGAGCGGGCCGGGCGGATGGTCTGCGTCCCGGTCCATGGCCGGCTCGCCATCCACGGCCTGGACACCACCGCGCTTCCGCGGCCGGTGCTGGGCGCCGCCGCCACCATCTTGGGCCAGGCCGGCCTGGGAACACCCCCGTCGGAAGGACACCCGTCATGAACGCTCTCGCCACGCCGGTCACCGTCGTCGCAGCGATCTGCCCGATCGCCCCACCCGGCGCCCAGGCCTACGCCAACAAGCTGACCGGGTACGTGCTGTGGGCGGTGATCGCCCTGATGGTTATCGGGGTCGTCGTCTCCCTGGGCGCGGTGATCGGGGGGCGGATCTTCGCCATGCCGCACGCCTCCAAGGCGGGCGTGGTCGGGGTGGCCGTCGTGTTCGTCGCCGCGGTCGCCTACATGGTGTTGCCGGGGATGCTCGCCGGCATCACCGGCACGGGCTGCATCTGATGAGCCGGGAGAGCACCGGCGGCGTCGAGCGGTGGGACCGCCGGCGGCTGCTGGCGACGCTGGGGGCCGTGACCGTCGCGGCCATGGTCCTGCTGCTCGGGCTGGGCTACGCCGTGGCCGGCACGATCACCACGGTGGGCCGGCCCTCGGCGCCGCCGCAGGACGGCACCGCGCAACAGGTGGCGGCGCTTCGGCCCGGCCCGGCCCGCCGGGACGCGATCGCGTCCGCACCGATGCTCGCCGTCCCCCCGCAGGCCGGCCGCGGCGGGGCCCCGGCCGCGCTCCCCGCACCGTCGATCACCGTCCCCGCGGCCGGCCAGGTGGGCCCGGCGCAGGTCCCCACCGGCTACCCGCCCACCCCCGCCGGCGCGGTGGGACAGCTGGCCGCGATCGAGGTCGCCGTCCTGCAGCGCATGTCCGTCGCCGACACCGACGCGATCCACCGGGCCTGGGCCGATCCCGGCGCCCCGCCGGCCGCGGACTGGGAGCTGATGTCGAACGTGCAAGCCTTCCTGGCCAGCCGGGCCGGGCAGGACGCCACGGCGATGCCGCCGCTGGTGACCGCCACCCCGGTCGCCGCCCAGGTCAAGGGCACCGACGGCCCGCACTGGGTGCTGGCCTGCGTGCTGCTCAAGGCCACCGCCCGCGCCGCCACCACCGCCACGGTCGCCTACGGCCACTGCGAACGGATGCGCTGGACCACCACCACCGATGGTGGTGGCCGCTGGGTCATCGCCCCCGGCCCGCCCGCGTCGAGGGCGCCGTCGACCTGGCCGGGCACCGACCTGGCCGCCCACGCTGGGTGGCGCACCTGGACGAGCGACCCCAAGGAGTGAGAACGGTCATGAACTGGTGGGAGACCGTCAACCCGTTCACCTACCTCGGCAACGCCGCATCCAGCGTCGTCGCCGACGCCTGGACCACCGGGATGCTCGGGATCTGGAACGCCGGGCTGTGGCTGCTCAGGTTCGTCCTGGGCATCGAGGACGCCTTCCTCACCCCCGATGTGTCCGAGCACGGCCCGATGTCCGGGATCTACCCGGTGACCTTCTGGGTCGCCGGTGTCCTGGTGGTGGCGCTGATGATGGTCCAGCTCGCGGTGGCCGTGACCCGCCGCGACGGGCAGTCCCTGGCCCGGGTCCTGCTCGGCATCGCCCAGTTCGGCGCGGTGTGGGTGATCTGGGTCGTCTACGCGGTCGCGGTCCTGGCCGCCGCGGGTGGGCTCACCCAGGCCCTGATGCGCTCCCTGCTGCACGTGGACTCGATGTCGGCGTGGCAGCCGTGGACGGGCTTCTCCACCGCCGACATCACCGACGGCACGATGGCCACCGTCCTGGGGGTGCTCGGGTTCGTGCTGATCCTGGCCGCGTTCGGGCACCTGCTGGTGATGCTGACCCGCGGCGCGGCGCTGCTCGTGCTCGCCGCCACCAACCCGATCGCCGCCGCCGGGCTGGTCTTCGACGGCGGCCGGTCCTGGTTCTGGAAGGCGTTCCGCTGGTTCCACGCCGCCGCGTTCACCCCGGCGCTGATGATGCTCATGCTGGGCCTGGGCGTGCAGGTCAGCTCGAGCATCGCCATTGACGGGGCCGACTCGCTGCCGAGCGCGGTCGGCACCGCGGTCCCCGCCGTGGTGCTCATCCTGATCGGCTGCTTCGCCCCGCTGGCCCTGTTCAAGCTCCTCGCCTTCGTCGACCCGGGCACCTCCTCCGGGGCGGCGATGCGGGCCGGGCTGACCGCCCAGGGCGGGCTGCAGGGGCTGCTGCGCGGCGGCCAGGGCGCCTCCTCGAGCGCGGCGTCGACCGCGGACGCCGACGGCCGCTCCGGCGGGGAGGCCGCCACCGAGGCCGCCACCTCCGGCCGGTTCGCGACCGCGGCCGGCGGCCTGGCCGGCGCCCTCGGCGCCGCCGGCCGGATCACCGCCAGCGGCCTCGGGATCGTCGCCGGCCTCGGCGCCCGGGCCGCCGTCATCGGTGCGGACATGTCCAACCAGATGGGGGTGGGCCACAACACCTACGTCCCCGACTTCTCCCCGGCCCGCTCCCACGGCGGCGCCGGCCCGGCCGCGCTCGACCCCGCCGAGGACAACCCCGACATCAACGGTGCCGGCCCGGACCCGGGAAATGCCGCGGCGGACGGCGCGACCAGCCAACCACCCCCGCCGCCGCCGCCGATGCCGCACCCGGGCGCGCCGGCCGGCGCCGGCGCGGCCGGTGGGGCCGGTGCCGAGGGCGCCGCGGCCGTCCCGATCGTGCCCGTCTAGGACAAGGAGCTCGCCATGACCCAGATCTACAGCCAGTACTCCAGGGCCCGCCTCGGCTGGTTCCCGTTCGGGTTGACCGGCTGGCAGGCCGGCGTCGTCGTCTCCGCGACCCTGCCGGTCTTCTGGTCGGTCAAGGAGCAGGCCTGGGCCTCGGCCGGGATGTTCCTGCTCATCGGCGCCGCGACCAGCCTGGTCGCCGTCGTCCCGGTCCGGGGCCGCTCCGCGATCGGCTGGATCGCCGCATCCGCCGCGTTCGCGATCGGCGCTCTGGCCGGGTGGACCACCTTCCGGTCCCACGCCGCCACCGGCGCCGCGACGGACCTGGACCAGGTCGACCTGCCCGGCGCCCTGGCCGGCATCGAGATCCACGAGGGCCCACCGACCGGGCTGTCCGGGACCAGGGTGGCGATCATCGCCAACCACACCACCCGCAGCTGGGCGGTGACGGCGTCGGTGACCCACCCCGGCCTCGGGCTGCGCGACGCCGACGAGCGGGCCAGGATGGGCGCCGGCCTGGCGGAGCTGCTCGACCAGGCATCCCGCACCGAGCTGATCGACCAGATCCTCTTCCTGGTCCGCACCGTCCCCGAGGACGGCGCCGAACGGGACCAGTGGCTGGCCCGGCACCGCCGCGGCCAGGCGGCCACGCCGGCCCGCGCCGTCACCGACGAGCTGCAGGCGGCCCTGACCGCCGCCTCGGTGCGCACCGAGGCCTACCTGACCATCGTCGTGCCCGAGGCGCGGATCGCCAGGGCCGCCAAGGAGTCCGGCCGCGGCGTCGAGGGCCGCGCCCGGGTGCTGTACGCGCTGATGGCCGAGGTCGAGGCCCAGGTCAAGGGCGGCCTGGGCGCCACCGGCGTGTCCTGGCTGTCCTCCCCGGAGCTGGCCCTAGCCTGCCGGACCGGGTTCGCTCCCGGGGACCGGGCCGGGATCATCGACGCCCTCCTGGCCGCCGCCACAGGGCCCGGCGTGGCCACCGAGGTGCCCTGGGCGATGGCGGGCCCCTCCGGCGCCGACGCCCTCGCCAGGCACTACAGCCACGACGCGTGGAACTCCATCAGCGCCACGGTCAAGCTGCCGGCCAAGGGCGCCGTCCTCGGCGCTCTGGCCCCCGTGCTGACCCCGACGACCGCGGGGGAGCGACGCTGCATCGTGGTCGCCTACCCGATCCTGTCCGCCACCAAGGCCACCCGCGCCTCAGCGTCCAGCCAGTGGGCCGCAGACATGGGCCAGGGGCTGCGCGAGAAGGCGCAGATGAGGCAGTCCACCAGGTCCCGCGACGATGCCGACCAGGTCCGCGCCCTGGAGGCCAAGCTCGCCCGCGGCGCCGCGATGACCCGCCCGTACGCGGTGTGCACCGTCACCGTCCCCAAGACGGCCAGGGTCGCCGAGCACGGCCGCCTGCTGGACGCCTCGATCCGGCGCGCCGGGTTCGCCCCGCTGCGCCTGGACCTGGCCCAGGACCGCGCCTTCGCCGCGTCCGTCGTCCCGCTCGGGGTCTGCCTGACCCGCGCCGGCGACGGCTGACCCCGCGCCAGACCTCCCTGCGACGTGATCACCCGCCCCTGGAAAGGACCCGCGATGAGAACCGTGCCGCGCACCGGCCGTGACCTGTCCCGGCTGCTCGCCGACGCCGGCCACCAGTTGCCCACCACCGACCCACCCGCCCCGCCGGCGAGGCCGCCGCGGCTGTTCCGGCACGTGCCCCGCCGCGGCGTGCGAGGACCCGGGCGGGGCTGGGCACCGGCGACGGCCCCGGTGAGCGCCTACCGGATGACCTCGGACCAGGCCGCGGTGTTCTGGCCGTTCATCGCCGGGCCCGGCCTGCCCCCGACCGGCGCACAGATGGGCGTGGACGTCCTGGCCGGGTCCGCGTTCTACGCCGACCCGATCGGCTGGGTCCTCAACGACGCCATCCCGGTCACCAACGCCAACGTCATCTGCATGGGCAAACCCGGCACCGGCAAGTCCGCCACCACCAAGGCCTTCTGCCTGCGGATGGTCGACGTCGGCTACCGCATCCTGATCCTCGGCGACCCCAAGGACGAGTACGAGCCGCTCGCCCGGTTCTTCGGCGTCGACCCGATCGCCCTCGGGCCCGGCCTGCCCGCCCGGATCAACCCCCTCGCCCTCGGACCGCTGGCCGACGGCTGGGAGAACCTCACCGAGCCCGAGACCGCCGCCCGCGCCGCCGTCGTCTTCACCCGCTGGCTCACCCTCATCCGCGCCCTGGTCGGCTCCCAACGCGTCGGCCAGCACCCGGTCCCGTTCGGCCCCTCAGAGGAGGCCGTCGTCAAGACCGCCCTGCAGGACCTGACCGGCTACCCCCACACCGCCCGCCCGAGAGAGACCACCATCCCCGCCCTGTGGCACTACCTCGACCAGCCCACCGACACCCTCATCGACGCCTGCCGGTACGCCACCCGGCAGCACTTCCTCGACGCCACCCGGCTACTGCGCGACGCCCTCGGCCAGCTCGTCACCGGCGCCCTGGCCGGCCTGTTCGACGCGCCCACCACCATCGACATCGACTGGGCCGCCCCGATCCAGTCCCTGTCCCTGTCCCGGCTGACCCCGCTCGGCGACGAGGCCGTCGGCATCGCCCTGGTCTGCCTGAACTCCTGGGGGCGGGGGATGCGGGAGGTCGCCCCGGCCGGGGACCTGCGGATCGTCGTCCGCGACGAGGTGTGGAAGGTCATGCGCCTCGGCGTCGACGCCGTCAAGGCCCTCGACGAGGACTTCCGCCTCTCCCGCGGCGTCGCCGGCCGCGGCGGGGACATCCAGTGGATCAACGCCCACAAGCCCTCCGACATGCTCACCGTCGGCGACGCCGGCTCCCAGGCCGCCACCATCGCCAAGGACCTGATGCACCTGGCCGACATCAAGATCCTCCACGGCCAGCGCCCCGGCGTCGCCGACGAGCTCGACACCATGCTCGGCCTCGGACCGCTGGCCACCGCCGTGATGACCGGATGGGCGATGCAGCGCAAGGGCCGCGCCCTGTGGCTGGTCGGGGAACGCACCTACAAGGTCGAGACCCGGCTGCACCCGGTCGAGGAGAGGCTCACCTTCACCAACCAGGCCCTCGAGACAGCCCTGTAGAGGTCCGCGCGACGGCGCACGGCGTCGTCGTCGGGAGGAACCGGCCATGAAGAAGCTCGCCGCCGCAGCCGCGGTGCTCGTGATGGCCGCGGCGCCCGTCGCCGCGGTCCTGATCCTGCTCGCCACCAGCTCCGCCATCCCAGCCCAGGCCGGCTGCACCACGGCCGAGCCGCTCACCGGCGCCTGGCGGCCCCCGTTCCGCCAGGCCTACACCCTCACCTCACCGTTCGGGCCTCGAGCGGACCCGATCACCGGCATCCCCCGCCGGCACACCGGGCAGGACCTGGTCTCCCTGCCCGGGCCCGGCCCGGTGGTCGCCGCCTCCGCCGGCACCGTCACCGTCGGCTCCGACCCCGGCGGGTACGGCAGCTTCGTCACCATCGACCACGGCGCCGGGATCACCACCCTGTACGCGCACCTCGCCTCCATCGCCGCCGGCATCACCACCGGGGCCCGCGTGTGGGCCGGCGAAGAACTCGGCGTCGAAGGCAGCAGCGGGCACTCCACCGGCTACCACCTGCACTTCGAGATCCGCGACCACGGCACCCCCATCGACCCCGTCCCGTTCATGCTCGCCCACGGCGCGCCGCTGAACGGACGCCCGGTCCCGTCCGCCAGCCCACCCGGCGCCGCAGCGACCGACCCGGGCGGACAGCAAGGCGGCATCGGGTTCCCGCTCCCCGACCCCGGCACCCCCCGGCTGGCGTCGCTGAACGACCCGCCGCTGCCCATCCCGGCCCACATCAAGGCCGACTACCTCGCCGCCGCCGACCGCTACCACCTGCCCTGGACCCTGCTCGCCGGCATCGGCATGGAGGAGACCGGCCACGGACGCGCCACCGCCACCAGCAGCGCCGGCGCGCGCGGCCTGATGCAGTTCATGCCCGCCACCTGGGCCCGCTACGGCGTCGACGGCGACGGCGACGGGATCGCCGACATCGGCAACGACGCCGACTCGGCCATGTCCGCCGCCAACTACCTCACCGCCTCCGGTGTCACCACCGGGGGAGCCGGCGGGGTCCGCCGAGCGATCTTCGCGTACAACCACGCCACCTGGTACGTCAACGACGTCCTCTACTACGCCCACGCCTACGGCGGCGGCACCATCGCCGGCGACCCGGCCGACTGCGGGCCCGCCGGCGACGGCGACCCCAGCCTGCCCCCCATCGACGCCCACCGGATCCAGGCGATGCTCGCCTGGGCCGACAGCCACATCGGCGACCCCTACGTCTTCGGCGCCAACGGACCCCACGCCTGGGACTGCTCCAGCTTCACCCAGGCCGCCTACGCCCGCATCGGCATCACCATGCCCCGCACCGCCAGCGCCCAACGCGACTGGCTCGCCCACGGACACGGCCACCGTGTCCCCCCGGCCAGGAACAACCCGGCGACCTGCTCTTCGTCGACTCCTACCTCGGCCCCAACGTCATCGGCCACGTCATGATCGTCGACGACCCGGCCACACACCTCACCATCGAGGCCGGCGGCACCCACGTCGACCACTACGACTACACCCACTGGGCCAGCCACCCCCAGTACCAGATCTGGCGGGTGGGCGCCCGAGCGTAGCCGCACCCTCGATCCCGACGAACCCCCGGCAGCGGCCGTCCCCGCGCGGCTGGGGGCAGGCAGCCGAGCGGCGAGAGGTCCTACATCGCCGGTGGCCGCGAGCCACGGTGAGCGCCAAGGGGCGCGGATCTCGCTTACGGGGGTGAGAACCAACGACCCGGAGGAGGAGCACATGATCCAGCGGGCACGGCGCGCCAACCCCTACCCCTTCACCTGGGAGATCCCGGCCGCTCTGGTCCTCGCCGTCCTTCTGGCGCTGGTCCTGGGAGTCCAGCTCGGCAGGTCGGTGGCGAACCTGCTCGCCGGCAACGGGTGGGCCGTGGTGGACCGGGCCGGGCTGTTCACCACCCTGCCCGGCATCCTCGCCGGCCACGCCGACGCCGGGCTCGCCGGGATCGCCCGGCCCGCCCAGGCCGGCCCGCTGTACGGGTCGGTGATCCTCGCCGAGCTTGCCGTGGTCACCGGGTGCGCCCTTGGCCTGCGATGGGGGTGGCAGCGGTGGGGCCCGGCCCGGCTGCGGGGCATGGCCACCCGGGCCGAGGCCGAGGCGGCGCTGGGCCGGACCCGGCTGCGCAGGCACGCCCGGGTGATCCGCCCCGACCTGTACGGGCCGGGCAAGGACGGGCGGCGATGAGACGGCTACGCCCCACCGACGTCGGCTGGCGGGTCGGCCGGGCCACCGAGCCCCGCGGCGGGCAGCTGTGGGTGCCCTGGGACCGCACCGCCGGCGTGATCGGCCCGCAGGGATCGGGCAAGACCCTCGACCTGCTCGCCCCCGCGCTGATCGAGGCGCCCGGCGCGGCGATGACCACCCTGACCAAGATCGAGGACCTGCTGCTGACCTTCACCGCCCGCGCGGCCGGGCAGCGGCCCTGCGTGGTGCTCGACCCCTTCGGGCTGGTGCCCGGCCTGCCCGAGGCCGTGTGGGACCCGATCCGTGGCTGCGTGGACCCGCTCATCGCCGAACGCCGCGCCAAGGCCTTCACCGCCGGCACGGTCAAGGGCGGGATCGCCGGCGGCCACGCCGACGACGCCGCCCGGTTCTACGCGGCAGAGGCAGCCAAGGTCCTGCAGGCCTACTTCCACGCGGCCGCGCTGACCGGCCGCAGCCTGGAGCACGTCCTGTCCTGGGCCGCCAAGCCGCCGGCCGCCTCGGAGCCCGCCGAGATCCTGCGCGAGCACCCCCACGCGGCACCGTTCTGGGATGGGCTGCTCCACGGTGCACTCCACGGAGACGACCGCACCGCCGGCAACACCATCACCACCGTCCAGCAGGCCATGAGCCTGTTCTTCCAACAAGACATCCGCCGCCGCTGCATCCCACGCCCGGGACACCCCGCCACCAACGTCAGCGAGGTCATCGCCCGCGGCGGCACCATCTACCTGCTCGGCCGGGAAGACCCGTACGCGTCGGCCGCGCCGCTGATGACCGCATACGCCGAGCACATCCTCGACACCGCCCTGACCGCAGCGAACACCGCACCGTCGGGCCGGCTATGCCCGCCGTTCCACGCCTTCCTCGACGAGCTGCCCTCCACCGCGCCGCTGCCGACGCTGCAGACCCGGATGGCCAACGAGCGCGCACTGGGTGTCTCGTTCGTGTGGGCCGCGCAGGCCTGGCCCCAACTCGCCGCGATCTTCGGCGAGCAGCCCGCCCGAACCCTGGTCGGGCTGACCAACACCCTCATCGTCTTCGGCGGATCCAAGGACGTCGCCTTCAACCAGGAGATCTCCGACCTGCTCGGCCCAGTCCGCGTCTCCCGGATCGGCTGGCACACCGGCCGGATGGGCGGCCGGCAGGTCTCCGCCGAGGACATCCCCATCCTCACCGGCGCCGAGATCCGCCAACTGCCAGAACGCCACGCCCTGATCCTCGCCGAGAACGCCAAACCGATCATCGCCGCCCTGAACCGGTGCATCGACGGCAGGCCAGGCCGCCAGCTGCTCGCCGACCAGTCCCGGCTCCGCGACCGCGCCTGCCCGGACCAAGACGCCGTGGTCGGCGGTGAAGCCCGCGCCATCGCCGCCCTCGTCGAGGCCAGACGACGAGGCCTCGCCCGCGACCACGAGGACCCCACGCCGTGACCGGCCACCCGCACCACGACCAGCCCCCGCAGCCCCGGCCCCTGATCGAAGCCTTCCCCACCCCCGGCCGCCGAGTCGAGCAGGCCTACCGAGAGCTCGACATCGCCATGCACGGCTCCACCGAGGAGACGATGCTCCTGGGCAGCCCCCGAGTCCTGCCCAGGCCCTGGGACCCGCCCACCTGCGCCGACCCACAGCTACGCGCCGAGATCTGGGCGTGGCTGGAGAAGGTCGTCACCTGGCTGAACCGGGAGTACGCCTGGGATGCGGGCGGCACGATCCCCGCCTGCTGGCCCCAACACCCCCACCTGGTCCACGAGATCGCCGGCCTGGCCGACCAGCGCCGCCGAGCCGGGCACGCCCTGACCGGGGAGGCCCTCGAGGAATGGCACCGCTACGCCCTACCCGCCTTCACCGACCGGATGCTGAACCGGATGCGGTCACACTGCCAGGACAAGGACCACCAACCCTGGCCCGCCCAGGGCCGACACACCCGGCACCAGAGCGAACCCAGCAAGGCCCAGCGAGCCGCGGTCTTCGAGGCAGACATCGCCGCCTGCGCCCCGATGCCCGCTCCGCCCCCCACCACCGGTCCGCTGCTGCACCTGGTCGGCGACGACATCCGCTACGACCTCGACACCGGCGAGATCGTCGATGAGAACCCGCCGGACCCATGACCGCCAGATCGAGTTAGCCAGCGCACGGCACACCCCGGCCCCCGTGCCCCGACCCCAGGCTCCGCACGAGTCGACCCACACCCGCCGCCGCCAACGCGGCGGTGAGCACCGGGGCTCTGCCTTCTCGCTTAAGGGGGGTGAAACCACACGAACGCTCACAGCAAGGGAGCAGCAGATGTCGCACGGACCGGTCATCATCCGCGGGCTCGACGAGGCGGTCGCCTCCGTCCCCCACCTCCTGGGCGCGGTCGTCCACGACTCGCTCGTGGTACTGCCCGCCACCACCGCCAGCGCCCCGGTCGCCCGAGTGGACATGCCAACCACAGAACATCAGATCGCCGAGACCATCCAGTCACTCGCCCCGGCCTACCAGAACCGCAACGTCCCCGTGATCCTGCTGGCCTACACCGACCGCCGCGCCCTGGCCGAGATGACCACCAGGCGCCTGGCCGACGCGCTCCAACCCAGCTGCCCGGTCACCGCCGCGCTCACCGTCAACGGTGACCGATGGGTGCAGCTGGACCGGCCGGACCACGGCACCATCGCAGAAGCCACCCGAGACAGGTTGACCGCCGAGTTCCTCTACCGCAGCCAGCCAATGCCCTACCCCTCCCAAGAGGAGCACGGTCAATCCTTCGCCGCCGGCCCCGACGTCATTGCCCCACACACGATGGATGCGGCAACCACCGCGGCAGCAGCACGGGCCGGCGACCCCGAGCAGATCCGCGCCGAGCAGAACTGGATCGCTAGCGCCATCGACCAACACGCCAGCACACATCACCCCTTCATCGAGTCCGACGCGGCACGACTGCTGGCCGACATCCACCACATCGGCCTACGCGACCACGCCTGGAGCACCATCGACCGCCGGCACGCAGCCGACCACGCCCACATGTGGAAGAACCTCCTCACCTGCGCCCCCGAGGGCACCGAGGCACCCGCAGCCTCCCTGGCCGCCTACGCCTTCTGGGTCGCCGGGGACGGCATGAGCGCCCGCGCCGCCCTCGAACGGATCCCCGCAGACCAGTCCTACAGCATGGCCAACCTCATCTCGACCGCCCTGGCCGCCGGACTCAACCCCCAGAACATCCCCCTCCCTAGTGAGCTGCCCCACGAGCTGCGCACCCAACCGTCCACAACGCCCACCACGGGCATCCAACACCAGACGAAAGAGCCACCCGGTCAACCCCGGGACCAGTCCGGCCCAGACCTCCACCGCTGAGCCTGGACGCCGTACCTGGTCACCCGATCCCTGGACCCCACCGGCCGCGGGAAGGCACGATGGGTCATCCGATGGAAGGCCGCACTCAACGCCTTCGCCATCACCTTCGAGGGGCGCATCAGCCCCTCGATGAACTAGGAACCGCCGGTGTCAGTCACCCCAGATGCGGACACTCCCGACGGCTCCACCCCGAGGGAGTCGAGCAGGTCGAGGATGCGGGCCCTGATCTCGTCGCGGATCGGGCGGACGGCGTCGAGGCCCTTGCCCGCCGGGTCGTCGAGCTCCCAGTCCTCGTACCGCTTGCCGGGGAAGACCGGGCAGGTGTCGCCGCACCCCATGGTGATGACGACGTCGGAGTTCTGGACCGCCTCGGTGGTGAGGATCTTCGGGGACTGCGCGGTGATGTCGATGCACTCCTCGGCCATCGCCGCGATCGCCGAGGGGTTGACCTGGTCGGCGGGCTCGGACCCGGCGGAGCGGACCTCGACTGCCCCGCCGGACAGGTGTTGCAGGTATGCCGCGGCCATCTGCGAGCGACCGGCGTTGTGAACACAGACGAACAGGACCGAGGGCTTGGCGGGCACAGTGTCCTCCCATGGGTGTCGGTGCGTGGGGTCTTAGATGCCGAGCTCGCGGAGCAGGCCGGTCACACGGCTCTGGAGGTCGTCGCGGATGTCCCGGACGACCTGGAGGGGCTGTCCAGCCGGGTCGGCGACGTCCCAGTCGAGGTAGCGCCTGCCCGGGAACAGCGGACACGCGTCGCCGCACCCCATGGTGACGATGACGTCGGCGGCGCGGACGACGTCATCGGTCAGCGGCTTGGGGAACGCCTCGGTCACGGTGATGCCGCGCTCCCTCAGCACCTCGATCGCGGTGGCGTTGACGTCGTCGGCGGGGGCGGACCCGGCGGAGCGGACGTGCACCCGGCCGCCGGACAGGTGCTCGGCCAGCGCGGCGGCCATCTGCGACCGGCCCGCGTTGTGGACGCAAACGAACAGCAGCTCCGGGACCGGCTTGGCGTTCCGCCCCTCCGCCTGCGCCGCGGCGGTCAGCTGCTCGGTGGCGTAGCGGGCGGTGAGGATCGGCAGGAAGTCAGGGACTCTGGAAACCGGCTCGAGCGCCGCCCGGGCGGCCTCGACGGCGGCAGCCACCGACGCTCGGGAGAACACCCCTTCGTAGCGGTAGGTCAGGTCGGTGACGATCCGCTCGTACTCAGTGGTCAGCCGGTCACTCGTGGTGTCCATCGCAGGGTCCTCTTGCTCTCAGCGGGCGGTGGTGTGGATCAGGGACGTCATGGCGGCAACCCGGGACGCGAGCTCGGCATACGCAGACTCGAAGGCGGCGTCGGTGCCGTCCGGCACCGGGTCGGGAACCGACCAGTGCAGCTGTGCCGACCCGCCGAGCTCCTCGTGGGCCAGATCGCACACCGTGACGATCAGGTCGCCGTCGTCCAGGACCTCATCGACGTGCCGCGGCGCAACCCGCGGCAGCGCTACGCGGTGTCGGGAGGCCACGGCCCGAGCACCCGGAGCGACCCGGGCCGCCGGATGGGTCCCCGCCGACGCGACCGGAACGGCACACGCCTTGCGCCACAACGCTGCCGCCAGCTGCGAGCGGGCCGTGTTCGCGGTGCACACGAACACCACCCGGCGCGGCGGGTCCCACGAGGACGGGCCCAGCCGGTCCAGCGCGCCCGGAACGAGCCGCAGATATCGGCGCCGACGATCGCCCTCCGACCGGTGCCCGGTTACCAGCCCCGCCCCCTCGAGCACCTTGACGTGGAAGGCGACGAGGTTCGACGGCATACCCAGCAGCTCGCCCAGCTCCGACGGCGACGCGTCACCCACGGACAGCTGGTCCACGATCCGCAGCCGCCCGGGGTCGGCGAGCGCCGCGTGCATGGCCACGCGCTGCTCGATCCCTGATATTCGCTCACTAGCCATTGAGTCAATGATCGTCGAGTGAATCCGGAGCGTCAAGCCCACTCGGTCCTTCCAAGCCGGCCCTTGCGACCGGGGGCATCCTCGTGCCGGTGCCCCTGCTTGCGACCCGAATCGGGACCGGCCCAGAACGGTGCGCGCCACAGCAGCCAGACCTCACGCGGGTAGTCACCGGCCCAGGGCGGCCCTCGCGTGTTGAGCTCCGGTGAGCGCAGCCCCACGGACCAGTGCGCGGGGGGCAGCTCCCGCATCAGGAACGGCCGTACCTGTTGCCCTCACGACGCTCGTTTCCGGAATCTGTGTCTATGCGGACACTAGAGACTCCCGGGTAGGGCCGGGGTCTGGCCAGACTCGGTCTCGGTGCGGTGAGGCGCTCTCTGGTGGGCTGCCCCAACGACTCGGGACTCCGTGGCGGCCGAAAACGGCCGCTAACGGGCGCTAACCAGAGAGCGAGTCCTGGAG